>ERZ773183.15-NODE-15-length-210015-cov-7.221223_pt1 | contig 210015 bp, 284 predicted proteins | sample MGYA00580532_ERZ773183 | MGnify/ENA primary metagenome ERZ773183 (study PRJEB29015, sample SAMEA2737791) | human gut metagenome | biome: human gut; feature: human-associated habitat; material: faeces | place: China | collected 2012 ...
ACTTGCATGTGTTAGGCACGCCGCCAGCGTTCATCCTGAGCCAGGATCAAACTCTCAAATAAAATGTTTAAGATGTCAGATCGAGGTCCAGAACCACTGGTTCTTTTCCTGTCTTTACTGTTTATTTAGGTTTTGAACTTTCGTTCTGTTCCATGGACTTTCCTGCAGACATCACTCTCAGGAAAACCCGAATGAAATTTGAATTAACGTTCAAGGTTGTTTTGTTATTCAGTTATCAAGGTTTTGTGTTTTCTTTCGAAAACGCTTAATTATGTTATCACATCTTCAAGTTCTTGTCAAGAACTTTTTTCAAGAACTTTTTCTTCTTTTTTAAGAAGTCCGTTTCCTCTGTCAAATGTGAACTTTTATATGCTATCACACAACCTTTAATCTGTCAAGAAGTTTTTTACTTTCTTTTAAGATTCTTTTCATTTTCCTAAGAAAAATGGGTTTCTCGTGTGCAACGGATATTATAATATCATAACAGTATATATGAGTCAAGCTTTTTTTGAATAAATTTTATTTTTCTTAAAAAGCGTTGTATACTGTACTTTTTTTGTATTTTTCTTTCCCGATGCGCTCTCTCTTTTTGATATATTGTTATTTTTTTATCATGATAGTTTTTTTAAAATTGATACCCCAGCTCTTCTATCGTTACAAAGCAAAAATCCCAGCAGGCTGTAATGCCCGCCGGGATTGAATTTTAAATATTGTGACAAGATGGATAGCTTTTTTGCAATTTACTAAAAGAATTCTATGGACGCAACGCTTTAACGCTTTTTTCAAATTCCTGTTCTGTATCAACAAATTGATACGGAGCGTATTCTCCATAAGCTGTTGGTCTGCTAATCGTAACAAGTTGTACTCCTTTATAACCTACCGCTCTATTCAATTTTCGTTTTAGTTCTACAAGATGCTTACCATGTGTTGTCTTAAAAGCAAGACAACCATGGGATTCCCTATCTTTCGCAATCAGATAACACATTTTTTAATGCCTCCTCAAAATCATTTTTTGAACGTATGAATCCTTTTTCATACTTATCTCGCATAATCTTACCTATTTCAATTGGATATTCTTTCTTGTACAAATAATCATGTAACCAATTATTTAATTGTCTATCATACAATGTATTAAATTGAATTTCGATAGAATAATGCTTGCTGCTTTTTTGATAGTAAACATGCACTCCTCTATATCCATCATCAATCGCTTTTCCTTTTGTCATATCTGCAATACGAAATGACATAGATTTGAAATTTTTTAATTGCTCATAATTATCACAAAAACCTCGGAAATCAAGTATATCATTGAATACTTTCCTTGTTTGATGGTCTGGATAATAACGATCATATTTCATAATAATAGAATCTAAACTTTTAATTCTATAATCCAATGCTATATCCGAAAGGATTTCTTGCTCATCCAGCCACTCTGTCATATCTATTAATTCTGAAATCAACATATTTTTATTAAAATAATGCAAATTTTTCTTTAATGATAAGCCAAGTTGTGATTCATAGGATAAACTATCAAGAATTTGTAAAGATAATCAATTCATTTTTAACATTTGCTCATTCATGATCACACATCCTCCGTCATCATGATTTTGTTTTTATGCTATCACAAAGAATATAAAATATCAAGATAACTATTTTATCATGATGTTGTAAAGCAAAAATCCCAGCAGGCTGCAATGCCCGCCGGGATTGAATTTTAAATATTGTGACAAGGTTTTTATTTCACCTTGAAGCCTTTGAAGATTTTAACATAGGACTTCTTGACCTTCTTCGGTACTTTGATTACCATCTTCTTGTGTACTTTGTTAAAGCACTTCTTGCTGGCAGTCTTCTTAGTGAGTAATGTTGTTTTGATTATTACATTTCTAAGGATTGGGCACTTGTTGAAAGCTTTGTTGGCTATCTTAACAACGTTTGCTCCAATCGTTACCTTCTTGACCTTTTTGTTGTTCTTGAAGGCGTTTGCTCCGACTTCTGCCACCTTGTAGCTAATTCCATTTACTGTGATTGTGTTTGGAATTGTGACAGTTTTTGCCTTAGGGTTTGCTTTGCTAAAGCGGACTGAAAGTCCAGCTTTTAGTACTGTGTACTGATTTCCACCTACTGTGTATTTTGTACCTGCCTTCGGCAATGGGAGCTTATTAAGCTTTCTGGTCTCTGTCTGGTGGCACTGAGAACACTGTCTTGTCTGCTCACCTTCAGAGGCGTAGCTAGGATTTGTGGTTGTTTTCCACGTACTCCACTGATGTGCTGTCTTGGCTAAAGTTCTTGACTCTGTCTTCTGACACACCTTACACTGTCTGACCTCTTTACCTTCTGTGGTACAGTTTGCTGGTGTTGTGGTCTTCCACTCTCCCCAGTTGTGAGCTGTCTTGGCTAAAGTGTGTCCTTCTTTTACCTTGACATTGCAGTCTTTGCAGACTTCATCGCCTGTGTAGCCTTCTGTGGTACAGCTTGGCGCTTTTGCTCCAACTATCTCTGTGTTGTGGGCTGTCTTGGCTAAAGTCCTTGACTCTGTCTTCTGGCAGTTCTTGCACTGTCTAGTCTCTTCGCCTTCAGTTGTACAGCTTGGTTTTGTTGTGGTCTTCCACTCGCTCCACTGGTGCTGGGCTAAAGCTAGTTTATGCCCCATCTTGATTACTGCGTGGCAGTGCTTGCAAACTTCATCGCCTGAATAGCCTGCTGTGGTACACGTCGACTCTTTTGCCCCAACTATCTCTGTGACATGTGCAGTCTTCTCTAGCTTTTTAGTCTCTGTCTTCTGGCATACTTCACACTGTCTGACTTCTTCGCCTTCTGTGGTACAGCTTGGTTTTGTTGTGGTGTTCCACTCTCCCCACTGATGTGCGGTCTTCTCTAGCTTTTTGGTCTCTTCAAAACCACACGTATTACACTGTCTGACTTCTTCGCCTTCTGTTGTACAGTCTGCTGGCGTTGTTGTCTTCCACTCTCCCCAGTCATGCGTGTGCTGCTCATTGCATCGACTACACGTACCGTCCTGATTCTTCCAATCATGTCCGAGAGCTGGTGCGTCTGGGTCATTGTCTCTTACCTTCTTTCCGCAGTCTTTGCAGACATAGTGAATAATTCCTTTCTTAGTACACGTTGCTGGGTCTTTTGAAACTACTTTTAAATCATGCGCTTTTGTGGCTCCGCATACTGAGCACTTACACTCTGATTTGTTTTGTGCTATCTGGTGGATTTTCCAGGTGTGTCCGGTTGCTGGGATTTCTTCGACCTTTGTTTCCCCACACTTAGAACACTTGTATGTTTTGCTACCTTTTTCGGTACACGTAGGGGACTTGGCTAAAGAGGTCTGTTCCTGCCAGTCATGTTCATGGGTGGCACCGCATTCTGTGCAGACACCGTTTACCCAGTGGTGAGCAGTCTTGGCTAAGGTCACAGTCTTTGTGCTGTGGCACTTGTGTACCTCTTGATCGTAGTCCTTGTAGTCCGCAGTACAGTAGTAAGTCTTACTACCTTCGGAAGTACAGGTGGCAGGTACTGTTTTGCTAGTGTCTTCTACCCATCTGTGTGTATGTTCCCATCCACACTTAGTACAGGTGACTGTTCCGTCTCCTTCTGCCCATGTATGGTCAGCGTAGTGGGAGTTCTCATTGATTGTTGTTCTTGTGGTATGGCAGACAGTACACTCCTGTTTCTGCTTCTCCTTAGAGGTGCAGGTGGCAGGGATTGTTTCGACTGTCTCCCAGTTGTGTTCTCCCGTTGCTGGGATTGTTCTTTGTCCGTATGTCTTTCCGCAATTAGTACAGGTTTTGGTCTCAACTCCTGTGCTGTTGCAGGTGGCTGGTGTTGTTACTTTCCATTCGTAGTTGTGCTGCGTTTTTGGAATCTGTCCTTTGTAGACGTAACCACATGTAGTACACGTTTTTGTGTATGAACCCATTGTGGTACAGGTGGCAGGTGTGATTATTGTCTTTTCTCCGTATGTGTGAGTACACTCGTCTCCACAGATAGTACACTTACCATCTACCCAGTGGTGCTGTGTCATTGGGATGGTTTCCCAGTAGCCTTTTCCGCATACTGTACACTCTCTAACTTGAAGTCCTTCCGTGTAGCAGTTGGCTTCTCTGTCTACTCTGATTACTTTTCCAGGTGTGTGTCCTTTTGGGTCTTTGTAGTATTCCCATTTGTAGGCACCACATTTAGTACATCTAAAAGCTAACCAGTATGGTAAATCACAGGTAGAATCTTTTTGGTTTTGAGTACCATTACTAATAGCTGCTTCTATCCAATTATGTTCACCATTGCAGGAAGAATGTCTATTTCCATAACTAATATCAGAAATATTATATTTTTCTTTGTAATCTTTAAACTGATCATCTACTTTATTAGACATACATTTCAACCAATCATTACCCTGTAGAAATGCTTGAGTATCTCCATCTAAAATCATGTTCGTTGGATCTGTGTAATACCATTCATCTCCGATTTTGACTAAATTCCAAGCATGGCTATCATTCCAGGTATCTCCACCTTCGTAGAGAATATCTAAACCAAGACAGCGTCCTAGGTAACAAGTTAAGGTTGCGTAAGCATTACAAACTCCCCAGCCTTCCATCATTCCCTGCATACCGCTTTGGTCGCCAAGGAATACTTCTGAAGACTTGTACTTGATGTGTCTTTTTACCCATTTACACAGGGCTAAAGCTTTGTCATAATCTGACTTGCCATCTACGTTCATTTCTTTAATGGCATTGAGGCATTTGGTTTCGTATTCGGTGAAGTCGTAACGATGACTATACTCAACTGCGCAAACTGCTAAACCTGAATACCCGTTATCGGTTTTTTTCCAATTGATAATATTGGTGTTAAACGATGATAGATTTTCATGTTTTTTCCAGTCAGAACCAGAAAAAGAAAGGATCTCTCTTTTGGTCATATTATCACCAAAACGGATCCACGAATCAATCTTATCATCTATGTCCACTGACATATCTACAGCTTCATCTATCGTTTTGTCAGTTACAACAGTAAATGGAAATAAAACGGAAACACTGTTGTATTTTCTATCAGCGGTAGCATCAACCATGTACTTGGCTAAACCTGTGATAGCATCATCGTACGAATCATAGTTCGTATTTGGTAAAGTGTATAACAAATACTTATCGTTATCTGCATCTGTTTTTTCTTCCACTGTAGCCTTGTCCCATTGCACTGTTGTTTGGTCTGTGTCTTTTATCTCGGTGGCGTGAGAGGTACATGGGACAAATAACCCTAATAGGACAGCAAAGGCTGCTGTTGCCAGCATTGTTGATTTTTTCATTTTTTATCTCTCCTTTTTCATTTTTATTAGTTATACAAGGTACTGGGCTAAAGTTGGATTTACCACTGCCGCAGATACTTTATTTTTATGAGAGTTCTGGACTAAAGTAGATTAAGAAAGATCTCTAAACTAAAGCCGAATAAGAAAAATCATTATAGATTTTCATTTCTAGCAAACAAATAACCACTTAACGAAAATAATAATGCTTTGATTATTTCTATTATTGAATTTGTAGTTTTACTAGAAACTCCACAGAATATGGTAGTTATGCTGTCGACTACAAAAATAAAAAGTAAAAACAGAAGACAATATAATATCAAATTAATACCAGAAAAATAACGACGTTCTCTTCTGTCTTTATCTTTTTCTGTTATATCATCTATTTTAATATCTGAATCTTGTATTGAATCTTCAAGTTCAGGTATTAAATCTGTATCAACCTCTTCTACAATTTCGTCTTGTGTATGGTTACTATTTGTCATAGATAATCTTCCTCATTCTTAATGTCTTTTATCGACAAAAAAGCATCTTTTCTAGTGTATGCCTGAAACCAAGCAGATTTCTCACTACGTGACATATTAGCTAATGGTATTCCATCAATTTTTTTATATTTATCCCAAATGTAAGTAAGTATTGATTTAAATGTAGGACTTTTATCTTCTGAAGCTTTTAAAACTGTTCCATTATATTCTCTATAGTAATCTTTAATACAGTTACTTCCGTACTTTTTAAAAGCAGCATTAACACTTCTTACAACTGGACCATATTTCCAAACTTCAAATTTCTCATCAAACAATAATGTATTAGTTCTCTTATAAAACTCTTTATAGGTAAGATATAATAATCTTTGTAATTTCATCGGTGTTAGATCAACACCTTCACTAAAACCTTTATAAAGAATAGCATTTGCTATATTTAATGCAGTTACCATGCTAAATCCTCCTACTGTTAATAATATAGCACATATTCATATCTCTGTGAAGTGCTTGTTGTGCTGTTGCCTATCTGGGTTCACTTGGCTAAAGCGAATTAGACTAAAGTCCTCTGAGCTAAAGTGGAGTGAAAAAATCCCAGAAGACTGTAACATCTTCTGGGACTGCTTTTACTGAACTAGAACTCTTTGACATCTCCTGGGTTAAAGTGAACTAAACTAAAGTCTTCTGGGCTAAAGCTTTTAAATCCAAGAGAATCTTTAGATTCAGATTCTCTTGAATTGATGTTAGTTTGTGGCTGGATTATTGATTTTTAGTATGTTCGTATATTTTAATTACCAGGTCATCGTAAGCTTCTGTTTCCTCTACGAGAAAACTATTATTACTAAAATGTCGCACGTAAGCCTTTCCGCCGTACTTAACAACTTTTCCCGGATTTTTGTATTTTAAAACCATTAAACCTCTATTACAGTATTCAATAGTACCTGAATTGCACAAAATGTCATTTTTAACACTATCTTCAATCGGACAATTTTCAATAACGTTTTTTACAGCATTTTCATAATTATCTGAATTATTATTGAAGTATTTTTCTACTTCGGCATCAATTCCAACATAACTACGATTAATAGTAACGCAGTGTACATTATAATGGTTTTCGAAATCTTTAACATCATTCTCGTTATCTGCTATACCAATAATGATGTAAACATTTTTTGTGCAATCTGTATTAGCCATAGCTGTTAAAGTTTTTACCATTTTTTGTATTGTGTTTTTATTTAGACTTCCATGATTTAAATCTATAATACCCAATTTAAAATCAACAGTCTGTGTTTCTGATAAAATGTTTTTTAGAACATTAAAAATTTCTGTTTGTAATCCAACATTTTTCACACAATTTGGAGCCTGTTTAATGGTAACTGCCTCTAGTTTTTCTTTAAAAAATTTTATAGCTTCATCACGAATCTCCTTAGACCAAGAGTTATCTTCAGTAATTTTAGTTAACGCTTCGTTACCACAAATTCCATCTAAAACACGTGAAGCTTTAAAAGAATCTCCAATTATTTTACTTTCTTTTTTCAATTCCCAAATAGCAAGAATTAATGCTGTAAAAATTTTAGATTTTCCTCTTGTAGCTCTTTTAGTAAAAAGTAAATCTGTAAAAGTTAATTTTGCAACATTAAGTATTTTTTGTAATTCTTCATATATTTCAAAGAAAGAATGGAACCAAATATCACTGCCATCTGATTGAATAATGTTTTCTAAATTAGAATAGTTATCTCTTTTTACATTGTAAAAAGAATCTAATGTTCCGCTATTTACACCGCAGTCCTTGCCTAAAATCATGTAACCGTAAATCTGGACTAAAGCTTCTTCATCTTTTGATCTTCTAATTTCGATTTCTGTAATAATATCATGTTTCACCCAGAACATTTCTTTAACATCAATGCCATATTTTAACTTTTTATTACTAATACTAATTTTAGGCATATCAAAAATATCAATGCAATCTCCAAAAGTTATATCTCCTCTAATATTAGCAGCAGTCTTACTTACTAAATCTGAAAATCTACTAACTATTCCTGCTTGCCTTAAATCCTGTTTTGTAAGCTTCTTTCCGGTAGAGTTAATACGTTTAAAGATTTCATTAACTGTATCGGAATCTGCTACATCTGTGGTTGTAGTTGGTAATTCGTACTCTCCAAACTGCATGCAGAAATCAAAATCTAAAACAGGATACTTCTGTTCAAATACTTCACTTGTACAAAATAAGGCATCTTTATTACAATAGTATTCCTTTCCTTCCCATTTTACTGGAAATTCCTGTTTAATAAAAGAAAAAATAGCATCTAGTCTCTGCAATCCATCAATTATTTCTCTTTCTTTTCCATTACCTGTTTTTGCAAAAAGAAATAATGGCACTGGATACCCATGTAACAAAGTATCAATAAAAGCTCTTTTTTCTTCAATAGTCCATACGAGCTTTCTTTGGTATTTTCGATTTACCAAAATCAAATGTCTTTTATAGGCATCTTTAAATAAATTATTAATCTTTTCTCCCATAGTTTTAATCTGTAATACCTCTTCTTTCATAATTTACCTCCATTTTACTATATCTATATATTTTAGTAAATTATAAGTGGTAAAATATCAAAGTATGTTTTACTACTAAGCTACTATACTTTAGTTTGTTGAAGATACCTGGCTAAAGTGGTATACAAGGTAAAAAGAAGTTCACTTGGTTAAAATGGATTTCTGAGACTGCTTTTACTGGACTAGAACTTTTTGACATCTTCTGGGCTAAAGTGAACTGAATTAAAGTCTTCTGAGTTAAAGCAGAATGAGAAAAATCCCAGAGGACTGTGACATCTTCTGGGATTCTGTTAATTAAAGATCTTCAAGAGTATTTGAATTCTTAGCATTCTCTCTTTTATTTTCTAAATCATTTTGCTGGATTGTTTCTACTATCGTTGTTATGTATTGTTCATCATTTTCTGGGAAGAAGTATTTTGTTATGATGGTAAGTAAACCAATTACTAATGCAATGAAAGATACACTTGCTGTTATTATCGTGGCTAAACCAGTGTATGATACACTTGTAATTCTAAGGAATGCAACAATGATGGCTGCGACGAAAATAATTGTGAATATGACAATTATAGCAAGGCATGAGTAAAATAAAATGTCTTGCTTGCGAGCATTCCTTTCGGTCTTCTTCTCATATGTTTTTACGTAAGCTGCTAACAGCCTTGTAACCTCTGTATCACGCTGTTTTTGTTCTTCTGTTGTATATTTATCTTTAAAGGGTAATGCAGTATCATCAGAAGTTGAACCAAAAACTTGTGATGCATTTCCTAATCGTTGTTGATCAAAATTATCATTCATAGCTGTCACCCAAATCCATTGTATCTAGGATACGATTTATAATATCTTCTGTCGGAACTTTATAAATAGAAGCAAGTTGTGCTATGAGAGTATTACCAATCATACCATTTGATTTTAAATATTTTAGCATACGTTCAAAAGAAAACCTTGGAATTAATAAAGCTTTGGCGAAATATAAAACATCTGGGTCTTCCTTCATTTTTATATCCATTCCTTTCGCACTGCTCAAGGCACAAAACGTCATGAAAAAACGTTGGCTTGTTGCAGCTTTCTTTTTATAATTGTTTCCATAGGGATATTCAGTACACTACAAATCACGGGGAGGTGAGTGGGCTGTCCGTTTATCGGATGACCGTATTTTTATATGTGTAGAATACTTTTTCAAGCACGAAAAAACTTCCCGAACTGGAACTCGCTATTGATGGTTTTATCACACCTGAACAAGCTGGTAAATTAAAGGTTATCAAAAAGCCCTTTGAAGATTTGGAATCCCGGAAAGCAGAGCTAGAAAAACTGATCCTTGCGCTCGCCAGTCCCTATCAGCAAGAACTCGACCTAATCCTAACCGCTCCATCATTCAAAAATAAATTCACTGCTATCGGAATCATTTCCGAAATTGGTGTGAACATGGAGGCTTTTCCTTCGGCGAAACACTTATGCTCATGGGCTGGTCTTACTCCAACCAACAATGAAAGTGCAGGGAAGAAAAAATCTGTCCAGGTTTCCAAAGCCGGATGTTATATCAAACCACTTCTAGTTCAATGTGCCAACTCAGTGGTTAAAAGTGAAAAACATCCTGAAATCCGTAACCGCTATCTTCGTTTAAGAAAACGTCGCGGTCACAAGAAAGCAATCATTGCAATAGCAAGAATGCTTCTAACAGCATTATACAATATGCTGAAAAATAAGGAACCCTATAATGCTGAACTTTACCGAAAAAGTGAGATTCTCCCTGTCAATCGTGAGATTACAATTGAACAGGCAATCTTAATGGCACAGTTCCAAGGTTATAAAATCAAGTCAGCTGCTGAATAGACCTTAACTTTGCTACATATTCAATTTTAAAAGACCATCATATGATGGTCTTTTTGTGATGTCCTTAATGGAGTGGATATCCTCTACTATTCTTTTTCAACCTTCTCGTATTATAAAGTAGCAGTGTTTATAGTCGCTCTCCAAGAACTGTATGCTATACTGTTGGAGATACTGTCTTTGTTTAATCTCTCCTACCACTTGATGGTTTTTGAAAGGCTACAACCACAGTCTCTTTGTATATTTGTTAATCAGTTAGATACCGCTTAAAGTGCCAGCATGCAGTTTTCAAAGTTCAAATATATCTGAAATGCATTTCTGCAATTCATTCAAAAACTTTCATTTTAGACTTGACTTTTAATAGTTGGTATTTTTATATTTTATACATAACACTCATACAGGTCATTTACAAGTGTTTTTATTTTATACAAGAATTTCATCATGTAAACATTAAAATAACTCTACCGGACAAATACAGAGTTATAAAGCCTAATTTGAAAAAATCAGACGTTTAAACAATAAAGTTATGTTAATAAAACCTTAGTTTTATTTTTTTCCAATTTTCGTCCAGTTTTGATATTTTTCTTGTTTCTACATGAACTTTATGATAAAATCATCTACAGTCAGGCTAACGCACGTAGGGATAGTCTGGTGGTTGTTCCTTCCGGAAACGGAAAGGAGAACAGTATGAATACTATGGAAATATTAACTTTAATACTTGTGATTTTCACAGTTCTTACATACATTGACAGCCACCACAAATAAAAATGGCTACCTCCTACGCCAATAGGAGATAGCCGTATAATTTTATAAACATCGTTTATAAGTTTCCGGTGGCAACCATCGGACAGCGCAAATATCCTTGATTGCTTTGGTTTGATTATAACGTATCCGCTTCTAAATTGCAAGCGGTAAAGTTAGGGAAAGGGAAGAATCTTAATTGGTTCTTCTCTTTTTTTTACGCTTTCAAACAAAAAAAATAGGGATAACTTAATATCCCTATCTATCATGCAATATTGCCTTTTTTAAACCGCTTCACAGCTTATTGTTCGTCAACAATTAGTCAACAGAAACGATTTCTTTTTTATTGTAAGAGTTTCTATATCGTATATCTACTTATATCTACCTATAAGTACCGATTTAAGCCATTTTCAAAATCCCATTTTGTTATAACTACCTATATCTAACTATATTTATTGATTCTACTGGGGTAAAATCTGGGGTACGTTTGACGTTTGGGGTACAATATTGCGATTAATATTATCTACTCGATTAAATTCACTAATCAACCTATCTTCGTTCACATGATTATATATATTCATTGTTACTTGAATATTACTATGTCCCATAATTTCTTGTAGAACTTTTATATCCATTCCACTCTCAGCCATTCTAGTACAAAATGTATGACGCAAAATATGTGGAGTAAAATCAGGAATATACAAAGGTTCTCTATTTTCAAACAATGCATTTTCTTCTTCTGCTTTATTATATTCTGCTCTAATTCCATGAAAAGCTCTAGTTATTGTAGCAGGTTTGTTTAAATTACCATTTTTATTTAAAAATAAAAATCCTTTATATCCATTGAATTCTGATGATTGATTGATAAAATATGTGTCAACTCGATATTGTTTTAACATTTCATATAAAGATTGAGAAATAGGAATTATTCTTTCTTTTTTATTTTTCGGTGGGGAAATATAAAATTGACATTTCCCATCTTTCTTTCTATATAATAACTGATGATTTATGCTAATTATTCTGTTTTCAAAATCTATATCATCCCATGTAATACCTAGTGTCTCACCAATCCTTGTTCCAGTACTTAACATAAATTTAATCATTGGATAACGATTGGAATAATTTTTCGATTTATTTTTAATATAATATAATAAATCTGATTCTTGCTTTTGAGTCAAAGCATTTTTAGATGAAATCATTGAACCTCGCACATAATCTTTCATACAATCTCTACATGGATTTAAACGAATGATGCCATCATTTATTGCCATTTGAAACGAAGGGAATAATAAGTTTTGATATAATTGAATTGTACCAATTGCAAATTTTTTATCTTTGTATAAATGAGCATAAAATTTAGCAATATCTGATTTTTTTACCTTCTCAATATTTAATTTCCCTAATGTGGAATTTTTAATGTTTTTATTCCAAATATGAATATAATTTTCTATTGTTGAATTTGCTAGTGCGACCTTTCCATTTAAATATTGTAAAACTAAATCACCAACTGTAGATTTTGCGGAATAGGTATCAATATTATCTTCTAAATCTTTTTTTATGGTTTTCTCTTTTTCTCGTAATGAAGTATCGTTCTTTTTCCCTACAGGAGTTTTGTCTGTTGATACTAATTTCCACGCATATATATCTCGTCTTATACCTTTTGTATCTGTATATCTGAATCTATACCTTCCGTTTTTCTGTTGGCTTTCACCTTCTTTCAATAATCTACCTTTGTTGTCTCTTCTCTTTTCATTTGCCATTTTAATCAACTCCTTAATAAAATAAGGATATGGTAATGTAGTATTTATTCCATATTACCATATTTTTTCTTATCTTTCAAATTTAAATTCTATCTATGGAATTTATGTATTGATCAAAAAGCTTTCTCTTAATGAGTCTTTTTCGATTTCCTATCCATAATACAAAATTACAATCTTCATCATCTGTAATTGTTCTTAATTTATCTATTCCTATTTGAGAATATTTTGACGCTTCTTCCAATGTTAAATTTTGTTTGTGCCAAATAGGAATTTCTATTTTTCTTTTTTCAGACATATATAATTCTCCTTATAGAAATAACCCTCTTAAAATTAAGAGGGTATAAATATATGTTAATTATATTTCTTTATTTTCTCCCTGTACTTCCAATTCCACCTCTATCCTTTTCACTTAAAAATACAACTTCATCAAAATGTACCTTTGGCATTTTCTTCATGATACGGAACTGACAAATACGGTCATTTACATTAATCGTAGTATCTTCCATAGCAATCACAGGCATAAACCACTGATCGTTATTTCCACAGTAAGATTCATCAATAAGTCCCATATGGTTTGTCTGAATAATTTTCCATGTCTTATATGTACTACTTCTTGGAATAACATGAGCTTCATAACCTTTTGGTAACTGCATCGCAACACCTAATGGAATTAATGCGAATTCACCTTTATGTAATTTGAATGTATCAGCCGCACGAAGGTCTACCCAATCAGATTTACCGCCAATAAAATCAACCTTATCAATCTTATCGGTAAAATATTTGATTTTAATAGATAAACAATCATCCTTATTATCGGACATATCTTTTACTTTTGTAGTGACCTTTTTCTTAGACAATCTGTCCATCACTTTGTTATATTCTTCAATTGTTTCCTGCGCCACCATATTATTTTCTACTAATTCAGGATTATAGAATGGAGCATATAAATTTCCTTTATCATCTGTTACTGTAACTGTTAAGCTTAAATCATCTAACATCACAAGGATATTTAAACTGACGTATTTTTCATACAGGAAATGTTTTAATGTATAGCAATCTCCATGCTCTTTTTTGAATCCGCATTTCTTTAAAACAGATTCGTTTACCTTTTTGTTCAGTGTATATTCATTCTTTCTCACCATGCTATTTATCTCCTTTTTATATCATTTTTTGATTCTAATGAAACACAGATTTCATCGTCAAATTTATTCATTTTCTTGCTCAATATGTCTAAAAATTGGTGGTTTTTCGTTAATTTTTTCAAATAAAGTCACATAAAGAACCCCATTTTTGACCTTCCAATCATAATTTTCATAGACATCTGTATTAATTGGAACTTCTTTGTAAAAAGTTAACTTAGTATCAAGAACTTTTCCTTCTCCTGTAAAAATTAATGAAGCTTCTTTTGTTTTATTTACAAATTTTTCCTCACATTTAATTTTCATACCTGCAACATTAAATCCATATGTGATTTTGGTGTCGTACTGTTTTGTAAAATCAGATATAATATCAAATGTAGAAATTACTCCTCCATAAAATGGTTCTACAGGTTCAAAAACATTCCATTCATATTTCCACTTAGATTCCTTTTTATCATAATCTTTTCTCCAATTCTTTCTTCAAATATTCTAAATAAGTATTCCATTCACCAATACAATGAATATACTCTTTACTTTTTAACATCTTTTTTCGCATATCCTGTTTAATATTAATTGCTCTATATTGCTTCTTTTTTTGAAGATATTTAAACAAAAAATCATTTGTAATTTGTGAGAGGGTTAATAACTTATCTTTAGGGACTGTGTCTGTTATTACTTTATATTCTCTTAAATCATCTTCACTTATTTCATATTTTGCTTTGGGTAAATTTTTAGTTGAGAAAGGACTAATGCCTGCGCCTGATGTTTTAGGCTTGAGATATTTAGCAATGAGATCAATATTTTTTGCATCAAATTTGAATTCGACTTCACCATCGGTATCATGAATATCTTTAATCGTTCCTTCTTTTTCAAGGTTTGAATATAAAACTTCATAATTTCTATCTTCTGGTACATTCAATTCTTTTGCAATCGCAATTAAAATATTATGTCCTCTTCCTAGAGATGGAATATATGCCATTAATGTAGAATGTCCATAATGTGTGATTTGAGAACCACCCATACAATCAATATAAATATCATTCTGTTCTAACATTCCATTTTCATCTCTAGGAAAATCATTTGTAATTTTATCAATCGCTGTTTTCAAGCGATATTTACCTTTAAATTTCATTAAATATGCCAATGAATTATTCCTCCTCATATTGATACTTTTTAGGTCTATTTGCTTGTGCATCTAATACAATTTTTAATGCATCTTCCCTATCAAGAAAAATAAGTTTATTGATATCATTATAAGAAAAAAGATAACGGTGCTTATCTCTCTTATCAGTTGCAGCAAAATATGTATCTCTAATAGATTGTACAACCAAATCACATACATCATATGTAACCGTATTGTGATGAATACGAGCATAATATACTTTTTCTTTTAGTTTTACTGGTTTGTCTTCCATAGAATTACCTTTCTTTCTCTGAGAGATTTTTGTACATTAATAATTCTCTGGTTACTACTTCCTCTGAATTCTAAATTCATATCTCTTAGTTCATCTACATATCTACCATCTATTAAGACATTACACATAGAAATAATATCTTGACGTAATTTAATCAGCCTATTTCTTTCAAAATTTACATCACCTGTTGTAACTGGATGAAAAATTGTTTCCCATGTATAACCTGTATACATCCAAAGTATCTTTTCTGGATGTATTTTTTTTATATTTTTAATTAAATCATATACTCCTTCAAGGTTCTCATCTGCTAAACATTCCCCTCCAAGAAAAGAAACTCTTTTAATGTATGGTTTCTCAATTAATTCAAGGAATTCGTTTTTTGCTTCTCTCGTCCATTCTTTTCCACCGTTAAAATCCCATGTATCTTGATTGAAACAGTTTTTACAGTGAAAGTGACATCCTTGAACAAAGAGGGCGACACCTACGCCCTCTCCGTTAGAGATGTCCATGCTTCTAATTTGTGAGTAACGCATTAATTATTCTCCTCGTATTCTAAGTCATCTAAGTGTTCGATGCGGTCGTGGATGTCTCCCAACCTACCTTGATTCCATCCATTTCTTGCAGTTCCTTTATAACCACAAGTTCTTCGTGTAATATCCATTGTCCTTACATCTCTGTTGCCACAATTAGGACATTCCCAAATTAATTTACCATCTTCATCAATAAGATTAATTTCTTTATCCCATCCACAATTCTGGCAGTAATCACTTTTTGTATTTAATTCAGCGTACATATTGTTGTTATAAATGAATTTAATTACTTCTAAGATCGCAGGAATATTATTCTCCATATTTGGACATTCAATGTATGAAATACTACCACCTGGACTTAGTTTTTGAAATTTTGCTTCAATACGAAGTTTTTCAAAAGCATCAATCTTTTCAAATACTGGAATATGATATGAATTTGTCACATAATTTCTATCTGTAATACCTTCAATCACTCCAAATCTTTCTTTAAGTTTATTTGCAAATTTTTCTGTTGTTGCTTCCAAAGGTGTTCCATATAAGCTATAATCAATATTTTCTTCTTTTCTCCACTGTTCGCATTTGTCATTTAATGCTTGCATAACTTCAAGTCCAAACTTTTCGCCAATTCCTTCATCAGAATGTGAATGTCCTGTCATGTATTTTACGCATTCATAAAGTCCTGCATATCCAAGAGATAAGGTAGAATAACCACCGAATAATAACTTATCAATAGTCTCTCCTTTTCCTAATCTTGCATATGCTCCATTCTGCCATAAGATTGGCGCAACATCAGACGAAACACCTCTTAATCTTTGATGTCTAATTTTCAATGCCTTATGACAAAGTTCTGTTCTTTCGTCAAAAATCTTCCAAAATTCTTCCATGTTGCCACTAGAAGATAATGCAATATCAGGAAGTGAAACTGTTACAACTCCACAATTGAAACGTCCGTAGAATTTCGGTTTATCATTTTCATCATGCCACACTGTTAAAGCCGATCTACATCCCATAACAGGATAACAATTACCGTCTTTCATTTCTTTCATAATCTTTTCTGAGATGTAATCTGGAACCATACGCTTAACTGTACACTGTGCGGCTAACTTTGTAAGATACCAATATTTATCACCTTCATGGATGTTATCTTTTTGAAGAACGTAGATTACCTTTGGAAATGCAGGTGTAATATAAACACCTTCTTCATTCTTTACTCCAAGTAAACTTTGGCGTAATTCTTCTTCAATTAGCATTGCTAAATCATCTTTTTCTCTTTCATTTTTTGCTTCATTAAGATACATAAACAATGTAATAAATGGTGCTTGCAACACCTTATCTCATATTTCTACAAAACCGTGGACTATATCTTCGTAGCTGGTATTTCGGCAATCTAATAAGATTGGTAAATTATTTTTTACATGGCGTATCAATAGCCATCCTACGATAATCACTCTCTTTTTATAAAGTAGGTTTTCTCTAGTCTCTACACGCATTTATAATATAATTATAAACTTTGCACGGTATTACCTTTATCTCACCATTTTCAGGTTTAGGTTCTCTTAGTCAGCTTATTCGTCTATGGTCTAAGTCCTATTATCGGTTTGCTCTCAATAGGAAGTCTTATTTCGCTGATACCGTTAGCACGCACTATTATGCGTACACCTCTGATTGAGTTAGCCAGCTTTTACAACAGCCAAGTTTACACCAACCGTTAGTTGTCATGAGGGTTGTGATCTGATACTGAATTGTCTGAATACCTTTTTCAATTTCTTTCTTTAAACGTTCTTCTGCAATTTCGTCAATTACATTTTCCAATTCTGTTTCATCAAGAATAGTATCTACAATATCAATTAACTCATGTTCTACTTCTTTTCTAATTTTTTGTCTTGAAATATCTACGAATGGAGCAAGATGAGCTAAAGAAATACTCTGTCCTCCATACTGACTTGAAGCTACTTGTGCAATAATCTGAGTCGCAACAGTACAAGCTGTAGAAAAACTATGTGGTTTTTCGATAAGAGTTTCAGAAATAACTGTTCCATTTTGAAGCATATCTTCCAAATTAATGAGACAACAATTAGTCATAGATTGAATCAAATAGTCTTTGTCATGTACATGAATAATCCCATCTACGTCAGCCTGTACAATTTCTGGAGGAAGAATATATCTTTTTGCTGCATCTGTACTAATAATTCCTGCAAGATAATCTCTTTGTGTTGTGTTCAATCTTGGATTTTTATTAGAATTTTCATTTTTCCAATAATTACTTAAACCTTGTAATAATTCATTTGTTTCTTTATCTATAGTATTTTTTTCTCTTTGAAATTCATGAATACTTCTATACCCCTCATATGCTTTTGCAGTAAGTCTCTGTTTTTTAGTAATTAATTTATCATAGACTAAACTTTCAATATCTGAAATATCTACTTCATCTGCATTTTCATTTTTAAATTCTTCTTCAATTTCTTTTGCAACACTTTCTGCAATTTTAGGTTTTACAATTCCTGAACCATTTTTCATCGATTTCATAATAGCGTTGTAAATTTTTTGCCCATCAAATTCGACTAAACTAGCATCTCTCTTAATTACTTTCAATATAATTCCTCCTATTTTACATATCAATATTTTCTTTTACAAAATCTACCACTTCTCCGTTTTCAATTACTGCCATCTCCTTTCTAATCCCATACATATAGATACAATCGCCTAGAGTTATATTCTCTAAAGCGATAATTCTTTCATAATTTGTTTTCATAAATAAAATCCTTTCTTACATATCTTTTATTTTAACTTTAAGTTCCTCTAAATTCTGATATTTTTCATTTTCATAGTTTTTATGATTTTTAAGAATTAAATGAATCTGTTTGCTGCAAATTAAGTCAAGAAGAACCTCTTTTTCTTCTTTTGTGAAATAAGATTTTGTTGATTTTTCAATAGATTCCTCTCTAAGTTTCACTGCCATAATTTATTCTCCATAATAATCTTCAATATAATAAATTGCATCCTGCATAGAATCTTTACTCTCAAAAACTTTGTCAATTTGTTCATATAACCAAGGATGAACAAAAGTATTATTCGTATTATCTAACTCTGGCAAAAATCCAATAATTGGTAAACCCAAAATATATGCATAAAAAATCTCTTCGATTGTTCCTACAGATGAATCGACATCTTTTAAATTTACTAATAAGATATCTGATGTTTTTAATTGATTTAACTCGTATCTCATGATTTCTTTCCCATCAGAATGTTCATTATAATTGTAATATCTCGTTGGATTGAAAATATTAAAATTAGAATTAGTTAACTGAAATTCTTTTTCTGTTTCTTTTCTCCAAGATTCAGCATAACCTTCTTCTTTTGTTCCTAAATAACATCCCATTGCACCAGACAAATATACTTTCTTTTTCATTCAGTCACCTCGTACTTTTCACAAATATTTTTAAAACATTGAAAATCATATGATGAACAGCTATGGATACCAACTGTAATATTTTTATTACAAATTGACATCATCCCTAATGCAGATTTAGCATCAATTGTATATCTTCCAACCATTGCATCTACATCAGAAATCACCATATTATTTAAATCATTTACAAAATTCTGCAAATCATTAATATTTGACAGATTGATTAAATACGTTTTCTTTAACATTTATTCTCCTTACTTCTTGATAAATACATCATAATAATCAACTCCATTCTTTGTTGTGAGTTCATGATGGTCTACGTAAATATCTATTTCGTTACCATTAATTCCTCCACCACAATCATCTGCATAGTATTCATTACCATTGATATATACTGTAGTGCCATATGGAATTACATCAGGGTCAACAGCGATTGTGTAATCACTATAACAAATATGTCCTGTACTGGTTAATCTTCCATATCCTTCGCTGCACTCATCACAGTTACAATAATATGTGATACGGAATCTGCCTAAATTTTCAAAAGGATTATTCTCTGATAAATATTCATCCCATACAAAACCTTTTGTACCATCTTTAAGCTTTACAATATCCCAACCACAAGATCCATCACCAATACGTTTTAATTTCGTACCGATTTGCACAGTTTTAATAACTTCACTATCTACAGATGGTGCTTTTCTAATATTTAATGTAACGGTAGTATACATTGTTTTTACATCACGTTTCGTTGAAAAAAGTTTTTCATCTTTCCCATTGAATACATTTAAATAACCATCATGATTGTTTTGAATTTTTACTGTTTTTACTTTAAAATATGTCTGAAAATTTAACGTCCCTGCCCTTACAGGGACGACACTGAGTACAGATGAGAAAGCTCCCACCATAAATAATTTTGTTAACTTGTTCATAAAACCTCCTATTTTTTTATTCTCCAATTATTTTGATAAAATCATCTTCTGATATGATTGGAATATTTAATTTCTTCGCTTTGGTATTTTTACTACTTGTGGAATTTACATCATTATTAATTAAGAAACTGGTATTGGATGAAATAGAACCAACAACTTTACCACCCAAAGATTCAATCTTTTCTTTTAACGCATCTCTATTTGTAAAATGATGTAATTTACCAGTGATTACAAAATTCTGACCTTTTAATTTATCTACATTGATATTATTCTCTATCTTTTTAAATCGGAAATGCCTTTCTAATTCAAGAAATTCTTTAACATTATCAGACCACCAATCAAATAAAGAACGAGCCATTTTATCTCCAAATCCTTCAATTTTAGTGAACTTATATGGAGATTTTCCCATAATTAATTTGAATTTTTCGATATCATAATCACAGAATTTTGCAATATCTTTACTGACTGTAGTACCAATGAGTGGAATCGATAGAGCTGAGATAAACTTATCTAATGTAATATCTTTTGATTTTTCTATATTCTCCATTAACTTCTTAGTAGATTTTGCGCCAAAACCTTCCATGCGAGAAATTTTATCTTGATATAAAGGTAAATGATAAATGTCTTCAACACATTGTAACCATCCTCTATCAATAAATTTCTGTAATGTTGCTTCTGACAAACTATCAATATTTAAAGCCTTTTTAGATACTGCATGACAAAGCTTTCCAAGGAGTTTACCTTTACAGTTAGGATTGGTACAAATAAGTACCTCGCTATTATTCTCTTTTTCAATTTTTGTAGGTGAACCACAAATAGGGCATTCGTTGGGGATTAAAATAAAATCAATATCTTTATACATCATGCATACCTCCAATGATATCCTCCGCATGTTTTTCTATCTCCTCTACAACACATCGTTATCTTACTCTGAGTAGTATTCTCGACTTTTCTTGAAGCTTCAGTTGCGCTTTCGTAAATTATTCCAGTTTCTATATTTATTACTGGACGCTTTCTTGAATCGGCTGCTTTTCTAGCATTTTCCTTACGCATTTTTAACATTTCTTCTGGATGATCCTCTTGCCATTTATGCATACTATGAGCACGTTTCTTCCCAATTTCTGGGTGATTTTTCATCCATTCCATTGATTTATCAATCATATTCCTAGAAACATCTCTGTAGCCACCAGCGTTTATGTTATATCCATTTTCTATATTTCTCGTATTATAGTAATTAATCCAATAATCCTCTCTTTCATATGCGTATTTTAACGTATACAATCCTTCTTCTAATATTTTATGTTCGAAACTGTCCCAACCATATTCTTGAATAGCCTCGTAAAACAATCTACACGACTTATACAAACTGGGACACCTCCATCTTCTCTCTGGAGGATTTTGATAAGTACATCCAATGTACTTTTTATTATTTTGTTTATTTACATGCATGTAAATATAAACATATTTTTCTTCGTATAGATTTTTACTTTGCAATTTTCACTCCACTTTCTACTTTTGGTATTATCATATTTCTTTTTGAAACAGTTATTTTTTGACCTACATATGGAATTCCTAAAGTTTCTTTTAATACTGTTATGTTACAGAGAGAAGCCCTATTCACAATAGTTCCATCAATTTCTACATCATTGAAAACTGCAACGGGAGTTAATGTACCACTCTTACCCATTGTCCATTCTATATTTTTAAGTGTGGTTGTTTTTTCTTCATCATAAAATTTGAATGCCAATGAATGTTTAGGATGATGACCCGTAAATCCAAGAGATTTTCCATATTCTACATTATTATAAGTAATTACAAGACCATCAATTGGATATGATTTTTCTTCCGCAATAGATTTTAATTCTTCAATTTTTGCATTAATATCATCTGTTTTACTGTTATATGTTACATAAGGAACTACTTCAAATCCAATACTCTGTGCGAAATTAAAACCTTCTATAAAATGAGTAAATCCAAATGGAATTTTCCATGCTACAAATCTCACATGACGTTCTTTTGCAATCTTATTATCTAATTGCCTTACTGAACCCGATGCTAAATTTCGTGCATTCTTATATTTATTCTCTTCTGATAGTTTAGAATTAATTAATTCAAAGTCATTCTTCGTGATAATTGCTTCGCCTTCAATTTCAAATCTATGAGTATTATTAATTTGAAGAGGTAGATTATCAAATACTTTTGCATTATGAGTAATCAGTTCACCTTCTTCACCATCACCCCTGGTTTCACTTTGAATCAACTCTCCATTTTCGTAAGTATTAAGGACGGTAAGCCCGTCCATTTTAAGAGAAATGATACAATCCTTACCGTTAGAAAATTTTATTAAATCATTAACTGATTTTGTTTTACCAAGAGATAACATAGGATGTGAATGTTTTACTTTTTCGAGCTGTGATTTAACTTCATATCCTACTGTTTGAGTTGGTGAATTTGAAAGAATAATTCCTGTTTCTTCTTCTAATTTTTGTAATTCATCAAAGAGATTATCATAATCATAATCAGAAATAATTGATTCTCCTCGATTATAATAAGCATCTCTATACTCATTTAGAAGCTTTGTTAATTGTTTTATTCTTTTTGTTTTATCCATCTTTTCTTCTTAATCTCCTATAAGTATCCAATACTTGTTTCATATAATTTTTCTTTTCTTTCTTTTTAATATAATATGGAATACCTAAAATATTGCAAATTTCATCCGTTCCCATATTCAAAGATATTTTTTCCCAACGTCTTTTAGACATAAAAATACCCGAATGACACCAGTGACCCTTTGTTGAATATCTAGGGGTGTGTTTACAATAATCACTCCATCTACCAATGACTCCATCTTCGTCTTTCAAACCAATATCAAGAACTACTTTATCAGATTTCGTGTAGACAACTTCGTATTCTTTGTACAATTTTCTTATCCTTCCTCTCCTATAATTAACTTACTGTAAGGTAGCCCTTTAATCCATTTGCAAACATCTCTCCACTCATCTAATTTATGATTTTTGCGTTGCCTGTAAATATTCGCCAGTACTTCATAGTTCAGCATGACGTTACGAGTCTGGTTATACGAAGATGGTAATAGCTGAATCATCTGCCACCAGTAATCTTTATCTTTTGTTCTTATATAATCATTTCTATATCCATTTAACACATCAATTGTGTCTTTTAAGCATCGCTCAGAAATCCATCGAAAATGTTCAGTAGAGAAATCATCCACCGTAAACTCTTTCTCCGCAATCTTGTGCATAGTGCTGCAAGAGTTTGCAACTGTACCTACTTTGTATGTATCCGCTTCTTTCCACCAATACAGGGGAGCAGTAATCCTTACATATACTGGCATCATTCTCATATACTTTCGATGTTCTGTACCAGCGTTAGAAAGACGTTGCATCAGGGAGTGGTCGTTTTCTCCCAATAGAAAATTAATATCATATATCTCATCATATTTTGTGGTATCACTATCACTTTTCACCCATGAGTTCATAGGATTCCTCATTCCTTCGATTATGAATTCCATCTGCTCCGGACTTGCCAGAACTACATTTTCTAATTTAATCATGTTTATATCTCCTTATTTAAAATATTCTCCTTCGCAAAATTATAAACTGTCCAATAAAAATCATCTAATGTCCCATTATTCTCTATTACAAAATCATAATCATAGTCAAACACACCTGCATCTGCCATATTAGAAGTAATGGATTTAACATCATTCCTTTTTATCAGAATAGTTTTTGCACCAAAAGCTTTTTTTGCTTTTTCAATCTCTTTTGGCTCACGAATGTCTATTAATAATATTCTCTTTTCTTTATCTTCTTTAAATTGATCTACTGTGGTTTTTATTGCACGAAACGGCATATTATTGAATTTACTTGTTAAGATTTTTAAATCACTTAGAAATTTTCTTGACTTTTCATTTTTTGTTCCATCCCATCCACATTGCTTTGCAATATCTTTTACCTTATCAATGGATGAATATTTTAATGTAGGAACAAAATCATTTAGATATTCAGCAAAAGTATCTTTGCCTGACCTTGCCATACCATTTGTTATAAAAATATATTTTTTAATTGTAATCACCTTTCTTTAGTCATCATAATATGTAAATTTATCTCCACAACACATACATCTTACAGTTTGCACTTCCATAATCGAAGTAGGAATAAATTCATATATGAATTGTTCTCCTGCTGATGCGTTAGATGTACAGCCTTGCGCCCGATGATTTTCAATCCAATCATCAATTGATTTATCTGTTTTGAATTTCATATAACTATTCTCCATATACCCAATAAGGTTCTTCATCATCACAATCATTATTATCTAGCCAACCACCACATATAAACTCTTTTATACTTCTTACATTGCACTATATATTGTATTATTAATCGTTTTATACACAATATATAGTAATATTTTTCTAATGAAATCCGTATTTCATTTAAGGAATATAGTCGCTTATGCAACTACATCCTCAATACTTTTTTCTCCAACTGGAAATACTTCTGGATCTTCGGCAGCCACAGACTCTACATTTCTCTTTAACTGTTCAAAATAGCTATCTTTTAACTCACTTGCAATTCCTCTTCTTCCTAATTTAAGTGCAACATATGGAGTAGAACCAATTCCACCAAACGGATCAAATACAATATCGTTTGGATTCGTCCATAATTCAATACATCTCTGAATTACTTCAAGTTGTAATGGACAAATATGTTTCTCATCCTGTTCAGACCTTGCTGATTTTCTCTGTAATGTATCACTCTGCCTAATATCCATCCATACAGGTGAAGCGTAATTTTGCCATACATTAACAGGAAATGATTCATTTGTATGTTCTACTCGTTCTGGATTATCACCAGGTTTTCTAACTGTAATCACATAATCTGGAAGTCCTTGACGGCTCATGCTGCTATCTTTCTTAATCTGTTTATGTAAAAGTCCAAGTGCTTTTGTTCTCTGCATTTCTGTAACAGGATTCTTCCAAATAGTTACTTTACTATGGTAGATGAATCCACAATCCTGAAAGATTTTAAGCATGAGCGCAGGAAAATCTTTTAATCCAATAACACCATCTCTTGATTTCATAAGAGGTAAATCCATACAGTGAAAACTCAGAAGTCGTCCAGGCATTGTAATTCTATATAATTCTTTTGCAAGATATTCAAAATGGTTGTAAAATTCTTCATCACCTTTACAGTTGCCCATATCTCTATCTGAATTAGAGTATACATATAATTGTGAAAATGGTGGTGAAAAGATAGTATAGTGGATGCTATTATCTGGAATCTCCTTAGTAATTTCTACACTATCTCCATGATAAAGTGCATATCTATTTGCTACTGCTTGATCAATTACATTCATCATTATTCGAATTCCTCCCAGTTTGGTAACTTCATTGTTGTATTTGCTTCATATGGTGTAGTAAGCCTACACGTTGATTTAAGCTCTTTTTTAGTAATCTCTTTAGTTAGATTAATCATTGCATCTCTCATAGTGATAAAATCCAACTGTTTTCTTTCAATATTCTCTTTTACACAACCTTCTTTTGCTGAAATAATTATATATACATTGACTTCTTGAGTCTGACCAAAACGCCAACATCTTCTTACGGCTTGATAATACTGTTCAAAACTATCCGAAAGACCAGTAAAAACAACATTGTGACAATTCTGCCAATTCATGCCATAACCTGCTAATTTTGGTTTACTGATAAGACATTTTAATGTTTTATCTGAGAATGATAACATTGTTTCACTCTTGTATTTATTCTTATCACTTCCTTGTACATTTTTACTTTCTTCAATCAACTCATTTAATCTATCTCCTTCTGCGTTTAAATCACACCAAACTAACCACTGTTCATCTGAACTATTTACCAATTCCGCAGCCTTTTGACATCTTAATTCAAGAGTTTCTTTTCTTGCGTTTCTACGTTCTGTTAATGTAAGTGATTCAGTGATTGGTTTATCTCCATCAACAACAATCTCATGAACATTCAGATTAGGTAATTCATAATCTGTGCCGTCATATCCTAAATTTGATGGATTATCAATAAATACAGACCAACTTGCCATCCATTGCCAAAATACATCTTTTGCATGACCTTTTAATCTCCACTTAGATGTTTGACCACCATCATGAACAAAGAACATTGATAACATTTCTGAACGTGTCATAACTCCACAAAATTCAGAATGATTTCCCAACTCCATATAATCATTTGGAGCAGGTGTTGCAGTACAAGCTAATTTATAGGGAACATTTTGAAAATTTTCGATAATAGAAGTCCTCACTTTACCAGTGTAGGATTTAAGAATTGAACTCTCGTCTAAGACTACTCCAACAAATTCATTTGCTACGAATTTATCTAATTTTTCATAGTTTGTAATGTTGATTCCATCAATACAATCTTCCTGTTTCTCACACACTTTTGCATTGTAATGGAATTTTTCAGCTTCTCTCTTTGTCTGATCCGCAACCGATAGAGGTGCAAGAATCAAAACTTTACCGCCTGTATGTAAATGTACTTGATGCGCCCATGATAATTGCATTAACGTTTTTCCCAAGCCACAAGATGCAAAAATACAAGCTCTACCTTTTGCTAACGCCCATCTTACTACATCCTTCTGGAAATCAAATAGCATTGGATTTAATTTATCTTTATCGATATTAAATCCACTACTTTCTAGAACGTAATCCTTTTGTTTTAGAAAATCTTCGTAATTCATTAAATCTCCTTTTCATCAAATTTATATTTCTCTATAAAATCTAATTCTCCGTTAGACTTTAATTTCTTATATGTAATAAGCCAGTATTCATATTTATCAAGAATTGATATTGTTTCCCATAATCTATAATCAAATGGACGTTTTGTTTCAATTTCTACAATTTTTTCACATTTATCTTTTAATGTTTTTAAACCTTTACTAGCTTTTAATCTTATCATATCTATAACATAACTAATACCAGAATCATATCTTGAATAAAAGTCCAACTCATCTCTATATATTTTAGATTTTATTTCATAATAACAACGTACTCTATAATATATATTCTCTATATTATTTCTAGATATTTCCTTGTATTTATTTAGAAAATTCAATTCTCCATTCTCTTGAAATCTTTTACACTCATCAATCCAATATTGTAATTTAACATTATTTTTATCAGTTAATCGCCACAATGCATAATCAAATGGATGATGTGTTTCTTCTATTAGAATCTCTTTACAAAATTGAAACAAATTATAAGCATATTTATTTGATTTGCGCTTATCTTCACTAAATGTTGATGTATTATCATATTGTCCTCTCAATGAAGATAATTCTCTATCGAATAATTCTGTTTTTGCATTATAATAACAACGCATCTTATAATAGGTATTCTCTAAATTACTTTTATGTATTGGTTCACACATATAATATTTTTTATATTGTTCTTTTGACAATAAACAATCACTTCCCTTTTTATAAAATATGTGGGTGAGGATTTTCACCTCACAGGTACATTATTGTACAGATCCTAGCCTACCGAGGATGAAGAACCACCGTACCCCAGGTTAACAGCCTAGTGCTATTCAATCGTATATTTCTATACATTTCTCGCTACTCGATACACAATTACTTGTGTCTACATATTCCACCACCACATAATTTAGAATTCTATTTATTCTCCTTATAATATGGACTTTTCTTCTCATATTCTTTCAGGTACTTTAACATCTCATCTTCTTCTGGAAAGAATGGGTCTAGTTTATGAATTGCAACATAATTTAGAAAGTTTATCATTAACTGACCAAATCTCCAATCTGGATAACATTGCATCCATATTCTTTCTAATTCTTTAATAAATTCTGGTATTCTATTCTTATCTCTCATATTGACCTCCTGATTGACGAAAGGAAAATTTCATTTTATATTACCATTCATTTTTGCCCTCAATAATGCTTGTAAATATTCTTTAGGATTATCTTTAGCAGCTTGGAATCCTGCTTTTTGTCTTCGAATATCATCAAGTACAATTTTATATTTAGGGCTATTACTTACTTCTTCTCTATATTTCTGCACTTCTTCACGGGTTACTATCTCTTTATCAACTAAAATTCTCAATACAACTTGTACGTCAATTGCTGTTTTAAGAATAGTTTCTTGTACTTGCAATTCGTGCAGAGCTTCTTCTGGTTTATAAAAATTATCATTGCTTACTGGCATTTATTTACCTCTTTTCTATATTAATTCTCATATATAATATCTGCGACAATTTCTATATCCTCATGTGAACTTTCTTCTGGATAGTCTCTTAAACATTCAATTACATATGAATCTTGAATAATTATTACATTTTTCTGGAATAATAGTTGTTCGCCTCTTTCATTGTATACTACATATAGTGTTTATTTTAATTTGCACACTATAATCACTTCATTTTTAACACGTCAATCTGGATTATTGTCTAGTACATATTCTGCTATTTTACTTAATCTCATATATCTTTTCCTTACATTATTTATTATTATCTCCATTTCCTTATGAAACAACGGTTTCATTTATTTACAATATCATACATTTCAAGTGACTTACTTGTCATAGTTGCTAATTCAACATCTGTTTCCAATAATTCATATAAAACACAAGGTAATTCATCAATTAAAATATGTTTTGGTTTTTCCTTCATATAAATAAATTCTTCAACAGTATATACTTTAATGTATTTTTCTGTTATACCTTCAAGAAAATGTTTTTGATTTTTTGTTCCTACTAAGATTGGATATCCTGTTTTAATCGCTTTATTAACAATAATTGTAGTTTTACCAGTTCCTCTAGGATTATTTAAAATTTCCATATGTATTTATTCTCCTCTCCTAATAACCTTTCACTTCTTCCAAAATACAAGAAATATCATTGTCTAATGTTCCATCATCATTGGTATGATTATCTACTACTTTAATTACATCCTTCTCGCCCAATATTTTCTCTTCGTCTTTACTGTAAATACTCGTTAACATACCATTTTTAATTAATTCATAAACTATATCCAGATAATCTCGCTTGTCACTATATTTACAATTAGGATTTTTATGTATTCGTGGGTCATCCCTACTCCAATCAAATACATCAAAGAAAATATTACTTACGAATAACATTTTTCGTCCTTTTACAACGCAAAGATAATAGCATTCTGCATCTGGTGGAATACCTTTGCATTTCTTGAATCCATATTTAATAAATTCTTTTACTTTTACTCTAGGAATTAACACTATTCAATTCTCCTTTAATACGTTCACTCTTTCTTTTACGTTTCTTATATAAATTAGTCAATTCTCGTTCTAAGTTTTTCTTTTCTATTGGATTCTTACAATATTTTATTCTCTTTTTAAGAGATGAAATTGTATCTTGTTTTGATTGGACTTCATTACAAATCTCATCCAGAACTTCACTAAGAGAAGGATATGTTCTCATTGATTCTAATAATTCTTTTAGTTTCATATCATAATCATCATAAAAAATACTATCTTGTTTTATCTTTTTCTTCTCCTTTTATATACAAATTTTATAATTGGGTTAATTGAAATTCTGCTTTCATTTAGTTATCTAATTCTCAAACTTTCGCTCTGTGGTTCTAAATGACACCACTCACAATTAAGTGAACCATCTTGTCCTTCTAATCCATTTTCCTTTAAATAATCTCTCAGCTTTTCTCCATCTACAGCATCGGGTTGTTTAATTCTATATTCTTCTGGAATATTCTCTACATCAACATCAATTGTAAGTTTTCTTTTACCACCATTCTTCTGAATATTAAATGAAAATAAATCTGTTGTAAATTTCTTTTTACCTGTTGCTCTCATACACATTTCAAGATTTTGTTTCAACCATTTGATACGATTTTCATATGTTTTTTTACGAGATGTAAGTCGGTTATTTTCTTTCTGAATACCATCTACGTCTGCTTCAAGAGCCTTGATAATTTTCGCATATCCATCTGCTTTATCTTCAATTTCATATTCAATTGATTCAAGAGTATCCATAATTACTTCTTCATCAACTTCTTCATCTTCTAACATATTGAGAAGTTCTAAAAAGTCATTTGTTAATTCATAAATATTTGCCATATAATTTTATTCTCCTTTTTCGTTTTTTAATCTATAAGCATTTTCAAGTAACATATCTTTTAAAAATGTTTGCTTTGTCTTTACTTCTTTAGTTTGAATAGCCTTTCTGATAGCATAATTATTACCAACTAATACACAATATTTTTTTGCTCTTGTAATGGCTGTATAAAGCAATTCTGAATTATTCATAATATAGCTACTTGTATCCATACCAACAATTGTTGATGTAAAACCAGATCCTTGCATCTTATGTGTGGTACACGCATATGCCAATTCAAGATTTTTTGAATCGCTTTTACTAAATAATACTTCTCCAATACCAATAAAATTAATTGTACAATATCCATTGTCTTCAATTTCCTTAACGATTCCTATATTTCCATTAAACACAGGTGTTATATCACCTTCTGAATTTGTACATTTATAATTATTTTTTGTATTAAGTACCTTATCTCCAACTCTAATCGTATATTTCTTAGCTTCATCATTCTTTTTTTCTAAGAAAATTTCAATCTCATTACCATTGTTGAATTTTGGATTATAAATATTCTGAATTTTAGTATTAAGATTATAACAAGAGAGTTCTCCTTTTAATCTCATAGGAACACATACTTGAACTTCCATAATATTATCAAATTTCTCCATTTCAGTTTGAAAATGTCGAATGATACAATCTGCCATAGATTCTTTTGAATTAGATATATCTAATTCCATATCTTTTAATTCGCCAAGTATAGCACATCCTTCAAATTTATTATTAAAAATTTGTTCTTGATTTGCTACTTTAATTGATGTAGGGATAATACCACTCATAAGAGCCTGTCTATGTGGTTTAGTAAGTTTTACAACAGGAAGTACATTACTATCAAGAATATCAGCAAATACTTGACAATTACCAATAGGTGTTAGCTGTTGAACATCACCCATAATAATTACTTTTGCACCTGTTGGGATTGCTTCAAGCAAGGATAAAAACAATGTACCGTTTATCATAGTTGCTTCATCAATCAAAACAATATCGACTGCTAATTTATTCTCTTTGTTAAACATAAATTCGCCATTTTGATATCCTAAAGCTCTATGAATTGTACTAGCTGGAAGTCCCGTAGCTTCTGTAATTCTTACACTTGCTTTGCCAGATAATGCACAAGCTAAAATATTATAGTTATCATATAATGAGCAAATACCATTAGCTGTGCTGGTTTTACCACAATTTCCAGTAATAAAAATTTTATCGTTTCTTCTTAATACAAGCATATGACTTGGAACAGTAAAACAATATTCGTATCCATCTTTCGTTTTATATTTTGTAAACTTAGTTGAAATGTGATCTTTTCTTTTATCGCAACATAATCCAACATATGTTCTATTTGTTATTCTCACATCATATTCAATTGACTTATCGTAATATTTTTTACCATTAACTTCTTTACGCCTACCTCTTCTATCATTCGTTGTAATTGTTGCTCTTTTACCCAATGACGAAAATACAAATTGAATAAAATCAGCATTGTTTTTTATAGATGTAGAATAAGATTTTCGATTTAAACATCCATCCCAATAAAAAATTTCTTCTGCTATAATTTGTAATTGATGTTTATTACAGTTATACCATTCTTTAGGAAATTCTTTTATTCTAAACGGTAAATATACATATATATTTACATGATCATCATTTTCAAATGTCTTAATCTCATAATCTAAATTTAAATTTTTGATTATGTTAATCAATCTTGAAATTTTACGAGCTTTTTTAATTCTAAATCTTGCACGATTGTATGTATTCCAAGATTCATCAGCATCATAATTATAAGTTGCATCTGCTGATGCAGCCACCAAAAGTCTAATCATAGAATCTGATAAATCTATTCCTTCTCCTTCATAATCAAAAGAAGTGATAAATCTATCCCTAAACTGTAAATTATTTTGTCTATTCATAACAGATTCAAATAATTCTTCTTTTATTTTATTTTTAGGTGAGATTAAAATACAATTATGATTTTCACTTAAACATTGATCTAATCCATATTTTGTATTAAAATGCCATAAATATTCTTTCTCTTGTTTAATATACCTAATAGGATTAACTAATGTAGCACTTCCATCTTTGTTATATTGTAATACTTTATCTCCCACTTCATATTCTGAAATTTTTTTCCACTTTTGACCATCGAAAAATTCAGTGTCACAATCTACACAACCAGCAGAACCAGTAATTGAAATTACATGATTATCCAAACTTAATTTAATAGCAGCTATTTGTTCTTCTGTAAAATTAAAACCTTGTTCTTCTTCTACTTTCTTAACAATTGTTTCCCAATTACCAATATTAAATGATTTTGGAATATAATCATCATGAAGACCTATTCCATATGAATCATTTTCCACAACTTCTATAAGTCCGATTTGAAGTCTTATTAATTCATTCATTATATTCTAAATTGTAAAATTTTTTGAGTGCAATTTTTGAACCATTATTAAGAACTACAACATCATTATCATCCATCATTTGTTTCGCTGTAGTATTTATAACTTCTTCTGGAATATATCCTAATGTATCATATAATGCTTTCATCAATTCTTGATAATTAATATAACTCTTTCCTGCTTCTCCTTGCTCATTTAAACAATGTAATAAAAATCCTTTAACTCGTCTAATATCATATTGACCAATCCCTACTTTACAAGCTACTTCATCTGCTTTTTTAAATCCTACACCATCCATACGCACTAAGTCATATGGATTATTTCTTACAACGTCAATTACTGTATCTGGTGAATGATAAAAGTCTACTAATTTTTTGATAAATGTATGTGTTAACCCTAACTGTCCAAGCTCCATATAAATAGAACTATAATCTTTTGATTCTTCATATTCATCAATCATTTTTAAAGCCACCTGATTGCCAATTCCTTTGATTTTCATAAGAGATTTTATGTCTCTATTCTCTAAAAGTTGAATTACATCATCATATTCATCGAATAGTTTATCAACAAGATTTTCATTTAATACATTTTTAAGGAATTCTTTCTGTTTATCTTTACTTGAAATATCAATACATTTACTAATATATACAATTTCGTATGTGTCTCCGTATTGCTCATTAACTTCTGAAAGTTTACAATATACTTTATATGTTGTTCCATATTCTACACTTGGGCATATTCCTTTTAATTTAATTTGTGGATTATCATAGTCTGTAAACCCTAGAGATTTTGTTATATTTACTCTGAAAATTCCAAATTCTCCACTTTTTATTTTTTTTGAGTATTTTGGATAGAATATTCTATCCAAAATACATTCAAATTTTAAAATTTTTTCTTCCATCAATACACCTCACAATCAGTTAAAAACGAATTCTCTTTACCATACTTTCTATAAATAATGTCATATTGAGTAATTACATCATATTCTTTATCTATATCAGCAACCACAATATTCTTTCCTTCATCATCTTTTCCTATAATTTTCATGGCAAATTGTTTCTCAGAATTTTTAACATCAATAATATCCCCGTCTTGTAAAGGAAGAATGTTAAATATTTCTTTTTTAATCTTCCTATACTGTATTTCTCCATTTCCTATGTTATAAAGAATTAAGTTAGGTGCAATAACATTTCTTGTGTTTAAAACAAAATATCTATTAGTAAACGATGAATTTTTATATCTCACAGTTCCAAATTTATTAACCTGCATCTCCATAATTTCATATGGATTAATATGTTCATCTGGAATAATATTAAATATTTCTAAAAGAGCTTTTTTAGAATTAAGGTTATTATAAGATTTGCCTGTTTTTGATAATTCGGCATTTGAAGTCACAATAGATTTGATAATTTCATCAGAGATTTTTTTATTTAATGTAGTTACTGTTATTTTATTTTTCCCATGTAACATACAAAAATAATCTCTAAATAACAATAATTTTTTTGTTTTTCCATAATTTGAACAACAATCAGCAATAAGATATTGTTCTAAAACTTTCTTTGTTATTTTATTCTCTGAACACTTCTCTAAAAAATCATAAAATGTAGAACTCTCACACATACATTTAAATAAAATGTTTGGAGTTTCGTCCATTTTTTCTTCATCTTTAGTTAAAAACATTTCAATTCGTTTCTTTGCTTCATTAATGTAATACTCTTTATCTAAATGTTTAGGAATGCTTTTTTCATGAATATCTTCATTATCTATAAATAAATGTTTAGGTGTATTTGCAAACTGTTCATAGGATTTAATACCTTTCTCAATTTTTAATTTATAAATAGAACCATCAGACACTCTTTTACTAGCAAATACCCTGTGTACTTTACCTTTTAATAATTCTCCGTCTATTGATGTAATCTTATTATCTTTTGCAGCTATACCATTTCCATACCAAATTTCTTTATATTTTGCAGACAACTTAATAACTTTTTGGAATTTAATATATTCTGTACATTCATTGATAGTTTGTTCAACTGGAATATCATAAGCTAAATAATTTCTAACCGCATCATTAAGGATAGGTAAATCATTATCAATAGGTTTATTGAATTTAACCATTGCTCCTTTACATTCCAATTCCCCATTTTTCTTAACTGCAATGTAGTTATTTACATCTTTTTGAATGAGTTTTGTATATTCATCTATCTCAAATTCCATTCGAAGTCGTTTTCCAACCTTATTTGTGATTTCAATTACCTTATTCTTTATGTCTTCATTCTCACAAAGAACGAAAATACCATCTGTATTTGTCTGTAATAATTTACAATAAGGTTCAAGTTTATCAATTAAATCAAGAATAAACATTTGTCCAAATATACAAGTCAAATTAGCCATTAACGGATCGTATGCTGGATTATTTCTATCTTTGGTTGCTCCATATACACCATTAATCATAGGTTTAAGAGCTTTATTTTTGGGATTCTTTTCTGATTTTAACTTTAATCTAAAGTTTTTCATTTGTTTAAAATCATCAGGATTTTTAAATTTCCTACTCAACAAACCATATTCAATATCTGTTGTAGGATACATCGAAGCTACGTCAGCATGTAGAATAATTCCTTCAAATACAGCTTCTTTGTCATCAGCCCCATGACATCCTCCCCATGCAAATACATGGGGAATACCTGCGACTGTACAACATAACTGATTATTATGTTGATTGTCTTCTGATCGAAGATGCTCTTTATATCTCCAATTTTTAGGATTCATATACCATTCTGGAATAAATTTGTATTTATCAGATAATTGAATTGTTTCTGGAAGACGAATATCAAATTCATCATCGAGGGTATGTTGATTTATAGCATTTAAAATTTTAGAAGCTAATTGAACTTTTGTCTTTGTAAAGTATGACATATCAAGACCATATAATTCAATGATATCTAATTGACCCTCAAAATCATCCCAGCAATAATCAAGAACTCTTAATACTTCAATTACATCATGTTCATTATAGTATAATGTCTGTTCTATTTCTTCATCTGTAAGTTCTCTATTAATATTAAAGTCAACTTCTGTTTCTCTAATATCATCTCCCATAAAAGCTTCTAACTGCTTCAATGATTTATCTTTTAAAATAGTATCATAATCATTTAATGGATATTTCTTTGCATTTTTTACAACTTGAAAAGGTTTTTTGCCCTCTTTAATAAGTTTATCATTTACATATCCAACATTCATTCCATCGAGAATTCCTTTAAAAATTCCCGTATCATACTGTCTGCCATTATATGAAATAAAAATATCATCTTTATAGTTATTATAAAATTCTGTTAATTTTACTCTATCATTTATTATAACTATTTTATTTTTTCTATCTTCATAATTTATAAATGTAACACAAAACCAACCTCCTCCTGGTATAGCTGAGAATACTTCGAAATCATAACCCCAAATTGTACTTTTATCTATTATATCAATCACCATCCTTATCCAAATGTAAATCCAGAAACTTTTTCACTTTTATAAAACATCCAATCCTCAACTATTACCTGTGCTATTTTACCTGATTTATAATCAATAGAAAATCTTCCTATAATATCAAATTCAAAATTATCTCCAATAGAAATAATTTCTTTATATAAAGAAGCTAATGAACTACCTCTTGTCTGTTTTACAAATTTTATATTATGATACACAAACTCAATTTTGTTCTGTTTTGCACCTAACAAATAAATATTATATTTATTACATGGAACATTCTTGATAAGAAAAATAGGTTCAGATACAGTGTTACCCCAAATTCCATCCCATTTAGCAACATTTTTAATTATTTGATCGTGAATTTGATTTGCTTCATATACGTTATATACATGATATGTAGGTTCATTAATTTTTCTCATTGTTGACAGCAACGAAAATAATTTATTTGTATTTTCAAAATAAATTTCACATCCAAATGCGTTTGGATGTCCTTCTACTTTATTAAACAATCCTGTATCTTTACACCATTGATTAAAATTTAAAATTTCACATTTATCACTTCCTCTACCACTTCCTCTACATACATCACCTTTTCTTCTCATCAATAAACATGGACGTTGATATTGGTCTGCAAGTCTATTAGCAATAAGACCAGTAGAATTACTGTCAACATTATCTTTTGCATTACATACAAGAATAGGCAATTTATTCAAATTAAATTGTTTGATTTCTTCAGATAAAGCAGCAGCACTATCTTCTGTTATTTTTTTCTGTTTTCTATTTGATGATTGACAAGCTTTAAGAACGTACTCTTGAATAGTCATGTTAACTACTCCTTTTCCTCGTACTTTTCTATCAAGCATCTTATCTGAATTACACAATGCTTCAAACATATAACATTTATCTTCATATTCTCCTAATCGAATCATTGAGTTCATAAGAGGACAAACATAAAATCCAATACCATTTATTGTGATTTTATTATTCATTGAATACATTTGAGCATCCACTAAAACAGATATAAGCTTATTTTTATTTACTTTATTTCGTATCTGTTCTAATCCTTTTAAAATCAAATATCTTGTTTGAAGATTAACTACATCTGCTCTATCTCCCACCATACCCAATGCAACTAAATCCAAATAATCATCTGCGTAATTTACACCATAATATTTATCTAATAATTTTGTAAATTTATATGTAATTCCAACTCCTGTCATAGCTTTATCAGTTACTTTATTTGAAAGTTGATTGTTAACTACTATTGCAGGATTATTAGAAGCATCAATACTATGATGATCTAAAATAATAACATCTTTTCCACTCTTAATTAATTTTTCACATTCTTTTGAATCTCCTGAACCTGCATCTGGAATAATAACAAGTTTTGAATCATCTTCACACATTACATCTACAAATTCATATAATCCATGTATTTTACCTTTGTGAATAAAACATCTTATTTCAATATTAGGATTTATTTGTTTTGTATATTGATAAATGTTAGATGCTGATGTAAAACCATCAACATCACAATCTACTAACAAATCTATAATGCTCTTATTTTCAATATGCTTTACAAATACATCTCTTGCTTTTTCAATATTATCAAAGAGTAATTCACTCTCTGTATTTTTAATAGTAGGATGTAAAAAAGAATCAACATCTTCGATACCTTTTAATGTTAAAATATCATTCAATTCATATCCAAATCTCACACGTCCAAGTACATCATATTTAAAACTCACATTACACCACCTTATTTATTGATTAGTTCCCACATATATTTTATTCTCCATTAGTTGAATTAAAATTTCTTTTCCTCTATCTGTTGGGCTATCCTTATATCTAAGTAAATCATTTGTGTCCCAAAGAACCGAAACAGTTACAAACGGACTCAATTTATCAATAATTTTATCTTTTATGTGTTTAGCCCACTTTTTACATTCATCAGAATCAATGATTTCGTATTGTTTGTCCAATGCAATTATCACTTCCCTTACACCTAACATTAAAATCAATCCTTTTTGATAATCTGTTAAATTACTTCCACATAATGCAACAGTAAAATTATCTTCTCCAAACATAGTGTCTGTTTGGAGAACTGATTTTTCAGCTTCTACAAGCATGATTTTTCTTTTTTTTTGGATAGTTTTTATATTATGATTTAGCCCAAATAAATTCATTCCAAGTGAATGATTGTAAAATTTTCTTCCGATTTTAAATGGGGTATATTTGCCAAACAATTCAATATCTTCGTCTATTAATGATCTTCCACGGACACCTATTAATTGGTTATTTATATCAAAATGAGGAATTATAATTTTTTGCTGCCATGTAGAATATAAAATATTATATTTTTTCATGGTCTTTACGGATATTCCCTCTTTAATCCATTCTTCTGTATACATTTCTTGAAAAATATTTAAAATTCTTTTATCATATGGAACTAATAATCTTTCTTTTGATTCTTTTTTACTACTCTTTTTATACTTTCTAATGAATTCCCAATCAGATATTTGTTCTTGTTTACCAAATCCATATTCATAATTATCAAGATTGAGTTTTACGCATATCCAATTTATAGCTTTTTGAAATTCTTCTTGTTCGTAGTCTTTATATCCCATTACCACACCAATGATATCCAATTGACCACATTCTGTATAGCAGTGAAAAGACATCGAATCTTTATAATAATATAATTTAGGTTTTGTGCCATGATGACATATAGTGTCTGTAATCCATATATCATCATCTTCATAATAAAAAGTTGCATCCATTTCTATGAGCAATTTTCTAATATCTTCTTCTTTTAATTTTTCTTTTAATTCTTGGGCGGTCATCATATACCTCCCTACTTAGATACTTTTTGATAATTCCATAGCCAAATCTGACCCTGAGATATCTACATCCGTTTCAATAATTCCAACATCCCCTACATCATCAAGCTTAAAATCAATAAGTGTTTGTTCAATATCAGTTATAAGTTCATAATTATAATTTGTTACAAAACAATCAACTTCTCTCATTGTTCCCATATTAAGTTTTGTCCAAATAATGATATTGTGCCACTTACCGCCACGATTTTTGAAAATATAATATGACATATTTGGAATTAACTTTCCAAAACTTCCATTACTTTCAAGAATTGGCTTGAGTTTTTTTAAATCCTTATGAGTTACTGGTAATGCTAAAATACCACCATCTGCTTTTTCAATAATAGCTTTAGAACCTTTTAATGCTCCTGCATCTTTATTACCATCTTCTTTATAATTGTCATTTAACTGTGTTGAAGAACCTAAATATATATTAAATTTATTACATACCAATTTTAATGACTCACTAAATAAGAAAAGAATTTGATCCGTTCTAAGTCTTGTGTGAGTTTTATTGTAATAATATTCATACAATGAAGGGGAATCATTAATATAATCAAAAAAACAAGCAACTATTTTATAATTCAAAATATATTTTTCAATAGTTTCTGAAATAAGATCAATTGTAAAATCAGGCATATATTCAACATAATATTCATACGTTTCAATATATTTTGCCGATTCATCGAGAATTTTTTCTTCTTCTGGTGTAATATCATCCCAAATTTCAATTCTTTCTTGTTCAATACCACTTACATGTGCAAGGATAATATCTTGAATTTCTTCTTTTTCTAATTCTGTAGAAATAAATAATACTGGTTGACTATCACCTGTAGAAATCCATTCTTTTTTATTCCAATCATATATTCGATCAGATACCATATTACATCCATCTGCAAGCGAATTTCTTGTTTTACCACCACCTGATACGGAACTTCTCAATATGTATTTTTTAGGTCGCATACCTCTATATACAGTTGTTAAATACCTTGATTGAAAAGGATAACCATATACATTTTGTTGTTCTTTGTGTTCATTTAATCTATTGGTAATTCCATCTCCCACTTTGAATGAATAGTTATCACTAAATCTATTTTTCCACATAGATTTAAAGTCCATAAACTTATTATTTATTGCATTAAGGACATCCATGCTTGTTAATTTATTAAATGCTTCTAATTTTTCATCGTCATTTTCATCATATAAAAAACTAATATCCATTTTCAATGATTCTGCGGCATTCCTAACAATAGAATATTTGCGAACATCATCATAATATTTCCCAATATTCATAGTTTTATCAGATGACATATCAATAGCCGATTCAATATATCCCCAGCCATCATTATTTTTCCAAAGCGAAATAGCTGTATCAAATTGAGAAATTTCATTTTCTATATCAATAGGGGTTATTTTTTTGACATTTCCTTTCTTAGCAATGTTTACAATCGCACCCCAAATCATTTTATGAAAATTTTCAGGATAATCATTTTCATTTGTTGAATATTTTTCATCTAATACATATCTTGGATTTAAACAGTAACACCCAAATAACAAAAAAATAGCTTTTTTATCTACCTGCTGATTAATATTAATTCAAATCACCACCTTTTAACAAATCCCCCAAATCTATCAAAGATGTTGATTTTTTTTTGGAGTTCATAGAAGTTTTTTTGACAATCTTAGTCTTGATTTTTATATCTGACAATTTATTGATTTGCTCTTTCAATTTTTCCTGTTGTGAATAATAATTTTTAGCATCATTATAATAATATTTAATTAATGATATACCATATTTTTCAATAAAAGATTTATTCAACACTTCTTTACAATACCAAAGTGTATAAGTCATTGCTGCGTATGAATACTCATATTCAGTTTTAAACTCTTTAATTTGTTTAAGAATATATCCAGTTGGCTTATCTAATTTATAATTATTACAAATAAATTCAATCAACTGTTTATATTCAATAGATTCTCTTTCAATTTTCTCATAGCACTTTTTACAATATGTTTTCGAAGCATGTGTATATTTTTCTTCTGGTTGTAGTTTTTTACCACAACTTTTACATGTTGATAATCTAGCCATATACATCTCACTTTAAAATAAGAGGGATGGAAATTCCATCCCCATGTTTATAGTTTTAATATTTATGCTTTAATTTCATATTTTTTAATTAAATCTTCAAGTTCCATTACAATTACTTTTGTTAAATCTAACTGTGTATCTCTAAGTGTATCAAACATTTTTACATGTCCATTATCATCAAGACCAAGATTTCTCTGAAGAACAGCTGTTGCTTCTGCAAGATGACCATTTGATGCAAGTATTCCACCAAGTTCAACCCCTCTTGCTTTAATTGCATCAAAATCTTCAACTGGCATAGCCTTATCAATTGTCTTTTCTTTGGTTGTAAAATCTCCACCCAAATCTTCAACAGCTTTTACCCAAGTTGATTTTAAATCTTTAACATTGATTTTATCTGGAAGATTGAATGTATCCTTTAAATCTGGATATTTATCTGTTTTCTTAAATGTAATAAATCTTTCATCCTTTTCTCTATACATATATCCAACAAGATAAGCAGCTTCTCTACAATATGAAAATGTATTTTTATTAAGCTTTAATGTATCGCTTTCTTTCTTTGTATCGAAATCTTTACTATGTGTTGATTGTGCAATAAAATGTACTGTATATCCAAGACTCTGAATAATACCAATATTTCTTAATGCGCTTTTAAAGCGAAGTGAACCTTCTCCAAATGCACCAACGTCCTTTAAAATTTCTGCATCCCTATTTTCAAGTACATATCTTTCACAACTTTCTTCAAATTTATCAAGTGTATCAATTACAATACATGAAAATCTTTTTTTAAATTCAGGATTTCTTAACTGACCAATAACTGATTTCAAATCTGCCATTGTATCAATTTTTACAGCCATAATCCCCGGAATATTCTGAAATCTATCTTCAAATTCTAAAAACAATGGATCTTTATCAGGTACAAGTTCTTTTAAAAATTTCATAAAAGTTGTTGTTTTACCAACACCTGTATCTCCCATCCAAACTGTAGAATACTGAGTTAAATCAACTGATACTTTATTTGGTTTTAAATCTAATAAATTTCCAATCATTAATAATTTATCTCCTTTATTTTTTTAATGTCTTATCGTTTACTTACTCAAGATTAATCTTGAGTAAGTTTATTTTATTGTTTATTACTGTGCAAATGGATTATATGTAGTCTGTGGAGCAGGTGTGCTAGTATTCTTCTGGAATCCTTCTGCTGTCTGAGAAGATGACCCACATGCCTTAATTTCAGCTAACTTAGCCTTTCTCTTAGACTTTAATGTATCAATAATATCCTGTGTAAGCTCATGCTCAAATACTGTACTAACCGCAGTTCCAGACTTAATTAAATTCTTTTTAACTGTCTTTTTTACTTTCTTTACAATATCTGTACCAAATGCTGCTTTTTCTGTAACTTCTTCATAACTAACAGTATTGATAACTGTTCCAACAAATTTTGCAAATCCACCTTCATAATAACCTGCGCTTCTAAATGCATCTGCCATTGATTTGTCAACAATCATTCTAATTGGAATAAATGAATCTACCTCATAAGAATTAGAATCTTTAAAATCTTTCTGATTCTGTCTAATTGCATCCATCACAATAATTAAATTTCCAGTTAATCCATTTTTTGTCATTTCATCTGAAATTGATTCGATGATTCCTTCAACTTCAAATTTTGCTTCTAATACTGATGAATCATAATCTTTTGGTTCAACTTTATTAATAAATTTTGCATATATTTTATTTGTTGAAACAACATTACCATCATTACCCTTAAAATCATTTACTGAAAATGAACCGTCTGTAATGGAAATAATATCGGGTTTTTCTCCTTCTTTACAATGCTCAAGATCTTTCAGGTTGTTCATTGCATCTAAATATTTCTTATAAAAATAACTTTCTTCGGATGTGAAGTTTTTATTTTCATCTTTCTTATATTTTGGAGAAGAAAAATTAATCTCATGTTCACTATCATCTGCTGTTCTAAGTACAAGAATTCCACCAATTTTCTCTACTCCTTCATGTTCAAATTCTTCAATACCATTTTTCACAAGTTCACCAGTTACAGTTACTAAATCCATAAGTTTTTTCATTAACAATATCCTCCTATAAGTAAAAAATATAAAATAATAATCAATCTATATAAACGTCTTTCAGACGTAACATGAAGTAAATTTATGTAAAATTTTATATAAAACAGTGATTTGTAGCTTTTCCAAAGTACACAAAGCTAAAGGTATGCTGTTACCACCTATATATTTATTCTCTATTCTATTTTTATTTGAATTTATTCTGGTTGATTAACCGTTAATTTTTAGAATCTTATGAAACCATATTCTCTGAATAATTTATTACTAATATTTCTAACAAAGCAATTTATAATTCTACACCTTCCATTACTGCTCTAGCTTCTAAAACAGCAATATAATCTGTCATAGCCTTAACTTGCATATTATATGTACTTATTGGACATGTAGGTTTAAAGTTCAATTCTCCTTTATCCCATTTATCTAACATATTTTTAAGACCTTTATATCTGATAACTAACTGGTCATATTCAGCAATAAATCTCTCTTTGTAATCTGTGCTATTCATCATTTCCACTGTTTCTTTTAATGTCTTCATAAATATTATTCTCCTTTTCTCCGATGAAATTTGGATTTTAATTTTCTTCCTGTCTACCTGACCAATCGCATTGAGTACATAGCTCATCAAATTCGCTCATATGATCCTCAAGATATTTCATAATATTTTTAATAATGCCAATATCACAAATACCAATTACTCCCTTTTGCTTTTCATTATCAATATATATTCCGTCTGAGCAATCATATTTTATTGGAATATCAAAGACCTCATCAAAGTTTCCTTCACTAAGTGATACTGTAATTCCATTTGGTTCAACTACAACTTTTACATTATGAGATTTGTCATATTTCATAATTTTAGCAATATCTTCTATTACATTAATCATCTATTCTCCTTTTCTGAAACGAAAGTTTCATCTATAAATTCTCTAATTCTTTTAATTCCCTCTGAGCATTTTTAATGGTTTCTTTAAGACTCTTAATCTTATATTCTCTCTCTGCCAAAAGTTTCTTTTCTTTTTCTTCTTTATCATCTGCATAAAACTTATCTTCAAATCCCAATAATCATGTTCATCTCCATTCCATGAGTGATTCGATACAAGAAAACTTTTTCTTACTTCAATACTTGGTGCATCCCAATCACATCCATGACCACAACAATGCTTATCTTCTCTATAATCTAAATCGCTAGGGTTACATTCACAATACCCCCAATAACGTGCGTCAAAATCGAATACTATTTCATATCCAAAATCTAATGCTTCCATTATTTCATTGAAAAATCCCACACATGCCTTACAAGTACAATAATTATCATCTTCAATTACGATATTATAATCACCACAATCCCTTAAATCGGAACAAAATTCATCATAATGTTCATAATTAGATATTAAATCTTGCCATAACGCAGATACTAAAAATGGAATATTAAGCTTTTTACCTTTTAATTCTCTATGTGTATTTTCGTATTTAAATGCTTCAATTAGTTCTTCTATGAATTTTTGAATTGTAATATTATCGCTATACTTCATATGTATTTTTCTCCTTATTAAAATTAATAACATACACTTTCAAACCGTATTTATTTGCTAAATCAATCATATGTTTAGTACCCTTACTTTTACTATCCCAAAATGCTATTAAAATTCCAACATTGTTATTCGATACTGCAAATTTAGCCATTTCAGCATTACGTCTATATCCAGCGGACTTTCCATATAATCCCCATTCAGCAGGAAAACAAGAAATGTTATAATTATATTTCTTTGCAAATCTTTCCCCTAATTGATCTGCTCCTCTTGCTGTGCCACTAATAATCCTTATTGACTGAATATCATCATTTGATTCTTTCTCTATAATTTTACTAGATTCATCTTCAAGCACTTTATAATTATTAAAGTCTCTACTTCCTGCAATAATAATTCTTAATTCATTCAAATATCTCACCAACCTTTTATCTCGAATAATTCTTCTTCATATGAGATACACTCATATCTTTTACAATTATCTACTGTACATTGAAATTCTCCACACCAAGGACTTCCATCCCCCATATGATCGCATGGACAATTATAATCTTTTTTGCAATATTCACAATTTGTATATTTCTCACATACCATTTATTTATTCTCCACCCCATAACACAAATCTGTATTTCTGTTTAATCTCAGGATATTTTTGATGATCTACTTCACTCATAAACATGTCATATGGTCTTGCATAAATTTCAAATTGTCCATACAATGCTTGATACACAACCATATATTCGTCTTTCTCTGTATGCTTTGCAATACATAAGATTTTATAAAGATATTCATTTGGTGAATTTACTGTATTTGTTATTTCTCTTTTAAAATGCTGAACAATATCACCTTGATTAAAACTATTTCGATAACTCATATCAAGCCTACCGTATTGCTCAAGAAGTTCTTTCATATAATTTTTCTTCGCCACTAATAATTTCTCCTTTATGATAATTTATTTGCAAGAACATTTAACGCTTTAATAACTTCAATATTTTCTTGAATATATTGAGGGGTTAGAACATTTTTCACCATTCATCGCCATCCTTTATAAATTCAAATTCTCCATTTGTGTATGAATTTAACTTCCACCCTTTTACAGTTTCCCATCTCTTAATATAATTTGGATGTCCATGTTTCTTTAACATCTTTTTATTTATTCTCTTTTTCTTGTGCCATCTACATGGAATAAGTTTTGAAACTTTCATGTCGTATTTATCAGGAATCTTAGACTCATCAACACCAAAAACTTTATATATCTTCTGATAATCAACTAGATCAGATACATTAATACAAAGTGATACATCATATTTATCCAATTGTGATTTATATTTTGTATTGTATTCATACTTCAAATCACCATCTTGAATATCATCAATTTGCATAATTGGTTTATCACCACTCATTAAATACATTTTCTTAATCTCTTTATTATCTTCTCCCATTTTATTCTCCATGAAATTCAGAATTTATTTACTCTTATCTTTTAATTTTCTCTATGATATTCTTTATCTAACCAATGAATACAATTCTCAATCGCATCCTCTTCGTTTCTAAATATAAATCCATTAGGACTACGCCAAAATTGTGATTTACCAATTACAGTTCTATGAACTAAATATGGAGCAAGCTCTTCAAGTGACATTACTCTAAGTCTATCTATATTTCTCATAATTCACCTCACATATTGGTTTCTATACCATACCATTTTTGTATTTCATCCAGTTTCTCCATTACCAAAATTTTCACTTCCATATTTGCCATATTTATTCCCCTTTCTTCTTTATTTGAATGTGTAGGTAGGGAATCGAACCCTACCATTCTATATTTCTCCATATAGAATCACACCATGTCTACACTATTTATTTCTCTGTTGCATCAACTACAGTATTTCCTGCGCCTTGTACAGTAACCCAACCATTTTTATAATGTGCTTCTGCTTCTTTCATTCTAATTAATTTATCAGTAATAGAAGCACTTAATTCTTTATTCGCTTTTGCCTGAGATTCTGATGCAATTCTTGTTTTCTCAGCATCAGCTTTTGCTTTTGTAATCTCAATATTTGCATCTGCCTCTGCTTGTAATTTTTCTGTTTGTTTTTGTACTTTTATTTTCTCCTGTTCAGCTTGTGCCTGCTGTTTTTCCTGTAACGCAGTAACACGATTGTCAATTGCTTTTTTCAGCTTTTTATCTGGGTGAACATCAATAATAGATGCATCAAGAACTTCAATGCCATATTTCTTAGAAAAGTCTTTATTTAAATAGTCTGTAATAGCTTCGTTAAGTTTAGTACGATTACCAGAATAAATATCCATCATAGAATAATCAGTTGTAATTTCAGAAATTTTAGATTTTAAAACTGTCTTAACACGACTTTCAACAATATCTTCACCATCCATACCTTTGAATTTTTTATATGTATCAATTACTTGATCTTCAATATATCGGTATGTCATCTGAAAACTAATTGCAATACTCGCATCATCTGATGTAGCGACCTTGAAAGAATCATCTTCTTCACTTCCATCTCTACTATCTTTTGATAACACAAGAATTTCATTGCTTGTTGAAAACTCTTTCATATGTTCCATTGGTGGAATGAAATGTGCTCCTGGTTTTAATAACTCGTCTTTTACCCCTCTAGCATAGGTATACGTTATGCCCACTTTGCCAGTACCAATAATTTTAATATGGGAAATTGTAAAAATTCCTCCAATTACTGCACATACAATTACTAATCCTGCTACTACTTTACTTTTTACTGATTTTTTCTTCATTCTTTGTCCTCTTTCTTTTTATTCTCTTTTTCGTTTTCATAATCATCATCTTGACGATTGATATGCATTTCAATTTTATGGATTAATAACCAAGCAATTGAAAATAAGATAAGTGCGCCAATTGCAAAACCAACGGCACTTAATAAAAATATCACCCACATATATTCATCACCACCTTTCTAATATTACATTACCTTGTATCATCTGGGGTTATTATTTCAACCATTGTATCTTTCTCTAATTCAGTTTCTTCCATCCACGATACTTCAATACCTTGATTCTTAATCTTAATATCATTAAACATCTCCTGTGAACAGAATCTTGGATTTAGCTGAATTTTCTTAATTTGTACCATTTTTATTACATTTTCGTCCATTTTTACTCCTATGAAATCAGAGTTTCATTACTCACATAATCATCATCTTCAAACTCAATTTCACCTGATTCATAATTTTTTGACACTATAACATAATATTCTTTATCTTCATCAAATTTGTATATATGTACCATACTATTACCAGAACCCATAAAAAAAGAATACTCTTCTGGATTTTCTCTAAAGTATTGAATTCCTTCCTGAATCCATTCGTTAATTTCTTCATCTGGAATCTCTACTGCTCTAAAATCTTTACTTGATACAGTAAAATGAGTCGGATATTTTACATTTGATGCACAAATATCAATTGCATCATCTTCAAATTCTTCAACGTCCATTTCATAATTGCAGCATGGACATTTTACATGTGGCAGTCCTAGCCATCCAATATGAGTATCTTCTCTTGATACCTCAAGAACAGATCCACAATTTTCACATTCTATTTTTACCTTCTCTACTTTTGGTTTTGGTTTAATTTTCTCTGATAATTGATATGTATTTCTCTGTATATTCTTATAATTATTTTGAATTACTTTCATATTCTATTCTTCTCCTATATAAATCCATTTTAATTTTTCATAACTATCTACATTATCAAATGGGAAATAAATTACGCATGGGTATTTATCTGGTATATTAGCAAATTCTCCACCACGTTTGTAATATTCTTTAATTGTCTCTAAAACTTCTCCTGTATCATCATCTACATTTGGGCTAAATCCAAAATATTCTTCACAATACTCAAGACGGTCAAAATATTGTTGAATCATTTCTATGAAGTTAATCATTTCTCTTTTATCATGAATGATATTGAGATATTCTATTGGATCATATGCATCACAATTAGCAACATAATGTACGGGAATTTTAATAGATGAATCTTCAAGAGTTGTTCTTAATAAACAATAATCAAATGGATGACCTGTTTCACAATGCTTGCATCTATAACACTTATGATCAAATTCAAATTCATTAAGATTATGTACGCCTGTATCTACAAATTTAACATAACTATCATTATCACCATGAATACAACGATGAGCTAATCTAAACGTACCATCATCATTTTTAATTATATCTTTATAGTTATTCAATAGAAATTTTATATTATTTTGTCTTGTCGAATTCATACATCTTCATCCTCTTTGTGTAACCCAATCAATTCTTCAAACATATGTAGTCCACCACATGCTGCATTAAGGGCATCGTTTCCTTCATTTTTAGCAATATCATAAAAAACATTTCTAGCGGCTATACCACTGTTATAATAAAACTTAGGATTATGTTCATATGTTTTAACTCGACTTAACACTTCATCAAACGGAATGTCAAAATTCGTACTAAGTTTATCAGACATAATCCTGTCTATTTCCCTACACATTTGTTTGTATGAAATTTCTGGACAACCCATAATATCGTTTCTCCCTTCCATGAAATGAAAATTTTTTCTTTTATATTAATATAGATAAATATAAGTCTGACACCTAATTATTCTCCCTTCTATTACTTTAAATCTATATCATATTCATTCGTAACAGTTCCTTCTGGCACATAGAATTCTATATAATTATCTATATCTGTAAACAAAGGGAAGCAAAACAAATAATACCAATCTTTTTTGAAATCAGTTGTATGTTCCTTTATCATTGGTTTATAATTACCTTCTTTAATATAAACATTATCAATTTCGCTTTCTTCAATATGCTTACCTTTTTCTGTATTGATAATATATCTGTATACTAATTCTCCGTCTATTCTTCCAGAAAATAAATACTTTCTTCCTTGTATTGAAATATTATCATTTAAGGCACATAACTCATATTCCTGTACTTTATCAACAGTTGGAAGGGATATACCAATAATACCACCAAATATAAACCAAATAAATGAACCAGCTAAAAATCCTCCTAATGCTACCAGAACTCCAAATGAAAAACCTTCCTTTTGAAGCCCATAAAGAAAACCAAGTATTAATCCTAAGATTACAAATATCATATGTATTTACTCTCCTCTCTTCCCAAAGAAATGTACGTTTCATACTTTACAATTCATCCATCAAATTATTAAACTCATCTGAATGTTTAATTTCTATTAACGGACACCAATCTGGCTTAGAACGCAATTCGTAATATTCATTAACTTCCATATATTCAATTCCACAAAAATTATCGCCACAAATTTTATAACGATTATCATATGAAGACTCATGACAAAATCTACATTCAAAACAAGTTGTAGGCATATCTATAACTATTGCACATTTTTTAACTCATAATATGTATCCTCCTTTCCACAATAAAACCCATCTTTCATCTTATTTAAATTCATAACACTCTTTTTTGAATCAAAAAATTTAATCACATCTTCAACTTTAGGATATCTAATTTCCCCATTTTTACATTTTACATAAAAGAATTCATCAAAATTTGATACACTAATTATTCTTCCATGCAATATAGGTTCCATTCCTTGTTGTGTAAAAGCAATCCATTTATTTATATATTTTTGAAGATTCATACGCACAACATATCCATTCTGATTAAGAAAATTAATAGCTGCTATAATCTGTTCTGCGTTATTCATATTCTCCATCTCCATTAAACTCAAAAATTCTTAAAATAGTCTTATGTTCTTCAATGAAATTTCTAACTAACTCAATACTTTCCAAAACATTTATTGGATGATACTCACATTCCTTTACTTTAAATGAAAATTCACCATTAAAAACTTTAATTGAAAAACAAATATTTTCTATTGTTTCAAAATACATTACTATGCCCGATTTACTGATTTTAACATATTCAAGATTAGAATTTCCTTTTAATTGTTCATTTAACTCATTCTATATACTATCTATATGACATACCATATCCACCTCAAAAATAATTCTTAATTATCATATTTACCGTCCAGAATATTGAAAATGTAATTGCTTCGCCTACGAAAAATTTTAAAATAGCTAATAAAATTAACCATATTGTTAATTCTCCATTCCCATATAAAGTTATGCATTTTGCAATCTGACCTAAGAAGAATGTCCAGAGTCCTAAATAGAGACTCAAGATATTCCCTGATACAAATAATAAATGTCCTACTATCTTTTTAATTGATTTCTTCATTTCTTTTCCTTATTTCTTATTCTCTTTGCGTTTTCTAACATTAATTCATTTAATGTTATCTCTGCTGCATTATACAAATGACTTAATTCAGATAAATTATTTGTAGTACATATTTCACTAATGCATTTTCTTAATCTATCTGCATCATTGATAATATGCTGATAATCACTCAAAATCATCACATCCTTTCTAAAACCAATCAAGAATCATCATTTTGCCAATAGTATTCCCTATTCTTATAATCATTTTACATACAGGAATTGCAATGATACATTTTACAATCGCCAGAATCATAAGTCTTATGCTAAAAGAATTAATACAGGTGATAATTGGGTCTAAAAACAAGAACCATCCACCAAGAACAATACCTTCCATAAAACTAATTACAATGATTAAAACTCCCAACGAAGTTTTAATTAACCCTTTCAATCATTCCACCTCATTTATAATTTGTTTTTACACTTCTTCATCTTGTGGCATCTGGAAATCAATATGACAATTAGTACAAGATTCTTGAATCATATCTAACACTTTAATTGCTTTTTCTTTACTTGTGTAATGTCCTAATCTCACAGAACTGTTTGCATATGAGATTTCAATATCATTTATTCCACTTACAATAATTGTTTTACCTGTAATATCTACTAATTTTGTTCTATCTTGACTTCTTATTAACATTATTCTCTCCTTTGAATTGCCAATTTCTTCTACTCACTCAACTTCTTACCACACATAGGACAATAATTAATTTTAACAACCAATCCATTTGAATCATATCCATGAATATCATATCCGTATGCAATAAGTCTTCTAGGATATTGAATTGCTACACCATAATCATTAGTCTTACCTATTATAAGTGGAACACCTTTATCGCAAAATTTACAATTACTCATTTTTTCATTCTCCATTATTCGATAGTTACTTTCTTTCCAGAATACATTTTCATCCGCTTCATCTTTTTAAGAAATAGCTTCATTTCATATCCTGTAAGTCCTACACAGGTATTTCCAATTCCTTTATCATCTCCTAAATCTGGATCATATGACTGTAAAATATGTCTACCAGATTCTTTGTGTCCAATGACAACTTCTTGTGTAAAATTATATTTCTTATCTTTTCTTTTATATACACACCCATACTCATTTTCTTTTTCTTTTGTAAATCCAATTTCTGCTAATTTCTCATCTACTGTTTTAAATAATTTCATTTTACATCCTCCATATTTTAATTTTTATCACGATGTTACTTTTTGAATCCAGAACTATACTCGAAATCATCATTATTAAATACAATAACTTCTTTATCACTCATACCACAAAATTCCATTTCATATTTTCTGATATAATTATCCATAGATTTTTTATGCATCTCTCCGAAAAACGGATATGGAAATGTACTCACTTCATGATTTTTGACTTTATCATAATCAATTCCTTTTGACACACTGATATGTTTATTAAATGCTTCTTCATTAATTCTTACCCAATCTATAATTGAGTTCATATTGAATGTATAAGCTGTTTCAGATCCTCTAGTGTACGAAACAAAATCAATTACCAAATCAGTCCAGGGATATTTTTCGCTTCTGAATATCATTCCTGTTTTATATTTCTCTTTATACTTTTTCATTTACTCCTCTCATATTCCATTCTTCTCTCTACTTCTTCATCGTTTTCTTTATCGTTGAAGTATTTATAAGCTAACATCATAGGATAATCAGAGTCTTTAGCTCTTGGATATAGCATATATTCACACCAATTAACTTCTCCATCATCCCTAACCCAACTTGTCCCTTCGAATAAATTCAAGAAAACATTCTGATATGAATATTTTTCATTCTGCACAGGATAATCTTTGATGATTGTAGATTTATCATATCCACTAATTTTTACAAGAATATTATCAATCATGACTCTTTTACCCAATCTCACAAGCCATTTTATAAATTCTATGTACGTCTGATCAAATTCTCTATCTCTTAATGCAGCGTCTACGACCAAGATGTATTCATCTTGTGTACGCAACATTCCTCTACTTCTTGTTCTATTACCATACCAATCAGTTAAATTATTAGTTCTTTCTCCAAATTCATCACAAGAACAGGAGCTATTGTGACCATTTTTCTGAATCACATATACATCCATATCTTTCTCTGAACCAGAAACTATCGGTAAATGCGCTAATACAGTATCGAGAATGTACCTTTTCTGAGCTTGTGTACGCCCTATGGGAGATACTATTATTGTTCCTTGTATGTAACACCAACTACTCATTTATACTCCTTCCTCATCTGGGTAATGTCCTTTAAATTTTTTAAATCCTAAATCCAAAGTGCAAACATTATTTTCTATAGTTTTGTGCCTAACATAATATTTCTCTTCAAAATCATCACCAACATTAGGTAATGTATTTTCGTCCAAATCTTCAAGATATTCTCTCGTATATGAAAGTGGTACATTTATAATTAATTTCATAAACTATCTCCATAAAAGCAATTTTCATGTCTTATCTTTTACTTTTACTCTATTTTTAATCATACAATTAATTACATTATTAATCATTTCTAACATCGTACCATAATCTCCACTAAATGCAGTTCCAGTTGTTTTTATTTCGTATTCCCATTTATCTTTATCATTTATACAAATAACTGGGATGTCCATATATAGAACAGTTCCTTTTAGTATGATAACTGAACAATATTTGTACTTATAATCTGCTTTTAAAACTTTTAACCAATTCTGACAATTTTTATTATATGATTTATATTTCGCTTCACCCGTATACACACGAATATATTCTTTAGTTTCATTAGAATAATCAATAGAAACAAACTTATTCACAATAAACAAAACTCCATCTGTAATTCTATAGATGTCCTGATAATCTGTTTGTGCTACAATCTCCATATTTTCACCTCTATTCAATTTTTATTAACTTGAAACATTGACTCGAATAAGTCTAATAGATTTAATAGATTTTGATGAATAATTATTATTTCTCTCTGAGCAGCTCCTTGTATGCTTTTAATTTCTCAGCTAACTCAGGATTGTCACTTGCATACATTTCATAACGCTTTATCTGATCCATTTCTGTAATCATTTTATCCATCTGTTTTTTAATCTTATCTGCTTCTTTCTTACGTTTTGCTTTCTCTTTGCGTTCTTCCACACGTTTATCATAAGATGATGTATCAACTTTGCAGATAACTTCTGCGGTAATATTTACATTACATTCATCTGGTGTAAGAATTTTCTCAATTGTAAGAACTCCCTTATTTGCGCCACTTACTACAATTTTATCACCTGCTTTATATGTTTCTCCATCACTATAAATTGCATAGGAATACTCCTTCACGTAACATCCTTCTTTTGTTATTGCAACCGCCTTATATCCTTCTAATTTTGCCATGTTATTATCCTCACTTTCATTTCTATTTATTTCTTTTTAATTCCTGTGTTCAACAACAACATAACTACTAATAAACACAATAAGCCAACAAATAATGTCATTATTTATGCACCTTTCTTTTTAATGAATTTCTCGTTCCACATCATAAACCTTTTTATAATTTCCTCTATTTCTTACAGAAATATCTTTACTTCTTCTAACTGCTTTGTTCGATTGTCTTTTATGGTATTTCTTTTCTGTTCCCGTAAACCAGTATCGTTTGTAATAAGCAACTCCATCTAGGTCTTCTTTATCCACAGGAGAAGAAATCAAATGTCCTAAATTATCATACAAATATTTCATTCTCTCTTTATATTTTTTATCTCGTTCTCTTTTCGTACTCCTTCTTTTCTTAGGATTTCTATTACATACTCTTCTGATTTTTTCTGATGGGAATTTATCACACACACCCGTCCAACATAATCTTCCATCTGTTTTTACGCAATAACAACATTCCTCAATATCCTTTTCGGAATAATAATTAGGAAAATATTCATCACAATATGACATTCTCTCATTGAATTCATCTTTGATATAAGGACATTCTTTACAATTCATAACTTATCTCCTTATTGAATATTATGCGTAGAATTAACCACGCATAAATAATATGTAATTTGTAGATTACTCTTACTCGGCAGCTTCGAGATTTCTAATATCTCTTTTTAATCTCCTAATAACACCACCACACTTAATATTCTTCTCACTTCTTGATAATCTTGCAAATCTGTCCTTCATTAACGCTAATTTATTTTCTCTGTTCATCATAATATTTTCTCCTTTTTATATATTTAATTTGTTATATACAGCCTATAATTTTAGACTTATAATCTTATATTCTCTTTCTTATTTCTAAGAGGATTCATTCTTTATCTCAAATATTAGAATTGAAATTTGAAGCTATAGAAACGATTTTAATAAGGGTTATTTGTTATTATATTTAACAGAAATCTCCGTCTGTGAAATCATATCCGTCTTCATCATGATAATATTTTAGTCCCTGATTATAAGTATTAAACTTAGAATATTCAACATGATCATAGGGGATAGTTATGTCATAATCATCTTTTGTTCCCTTTACGAAATAATAATGACTGTATTTCTTATTTTTCTTTTCTGGGACATACTTCATATATTGTTTAACAAAAAGATCATCCCAATCAATTAATCTTTTCTTTAATTCGTCTGGATTCAATTCATTGTCATATTCATCATAAATTTTTATTTCTTTTGGATAATGCTCTTTAATAAAAGACATCATTTCTTCAACAGAATTGTAAGCAATTTTATGACTTTGGTATAAACTTTTCCACCCCATACTTGTTTTACCAATATGAACTTCGTATCTAAAAGCTGCTAATTCATATATGGTATATTCTCCCTGAAAATATTTCTCTGCAAAATCCTTATTTTTAATATTCAAATAAAAATTTGTTCCCATATTAAATTCCCTCACTATGCTTTAACATATACTCGCAACAGTTATTAAGATATTCTCCAAATGGTTTCATTTCATCTTCACATAAAGAGAATCTACACCCCACACCAAATGAATTCCACAAATTAATAGAATATATATTCAGTGATGTTCCTTTGAGTTTTTCAATTTTCCATGTAATACCATCAACACTAAAAGGATATATATCTTCATCTTTATATTCTTCTAAATGTTCACAAATATATCCAATTGTATCAATTATAGAAGCTTCATCGCATCGTGCATCGAATAATACATCAGTTGATTCAGGTTCTATATTCCCATTATCATCTTTCCACTGTAATAAAATTGCATATGCATAATATACTTTGTATACTTCTTCCCATGTTTTAGGTGGGTTACCATGGAATCCATGACAATGAGAACGATATGGATAAAATCGAAATATCTTTCTACTCATATCATCTTCTGATAATACAAAATCTAATTTTCTTTTCATTTTTCGCCTTTCAAACATACTATATATTGCATTCAAAATTAATCAAAACACAGTATATAGTAATAATTTCCCAATGAAACTTGACTTTCATATGATGCTAAACCATCACTTTATCATTGATTTCTTCAATTTTAGTTCTCATATAATATCTCAAATCTTCTCTAAGTTCACGATTACACATAATATGTTTAATATCATTTGAAAATTCAGTAACCATTTTATTAACAATCTTATCTGCCATTTCTTCTTCTAATCGTGATATAATTTTCTCTTTTACTTTTTCAATATCAATTTTTTCATAACATTCTCTAAGGATTTCATATGGGACTTTATATCTATCATCATAATTAATTTTAATGAGATCCTGTTTTGAAATATCATTGATAATCTTTTTCTGGATTAAGTCATTAAATTTTTCTTCAAAATTTACCATTTCGTATCCTCCAAACTATTTAAAAAATGTTCCATCCATAGATTCTTTTCTTCTACTCGCTTTAATTCTGCTTTATATTTTTCATATGCCCTACTAACTTTTCTATCCTCTTGATTTTTTAAATCATCAATATATTTCCTAATTGCATCATCAGAAGTATCTAATTCCTTATTTATATCTTCTTCATACCATTTATATAAAGATGTATTCAATGACATATCAATTTGTTCTAAACAAAATTTTTTTAGATTTTCATGCTCCGATGTGGGTGGAGTCCATTTTTCAACTTCTTCTCGTACTTTTAGGTACTTTTTATCTTCATTTTTATAATCTTTAAGACATCTTTCTGCACTATCTTTATTATTCTTAAATTTAGAAATCATATCTTCTTTTGCTTCTTCAAGAGTCATGCTATATGCTTTTTCTCTTGACACTAAAGAATCTTTGTATGCTTTTTCATAATAAGGATCTGGCTCAAAATGATTTGGTGTTGGAACATCTAAAGATTCATCTTTTAAGTCAACGGCAATTCCAAATGCTCTTGTACATAGTTTTAAAAACTCTTTACCAGATGTTATTTTCTCATCCTTAATATAGGACGTATATCCTGTTGGCATCTAATCACCTCTTTATTCAATTGTATTTTTTTATAGAATCTTGAGCAGAAATGCTCTTAGAAAAATCACATATTTAAAGCTTCAACAAATTCAGTGCCACAATCACAAAATGTATAAATCATAGATTTCATAAGTCCCCAAGACATTCCTGAGTGACCTTGATTCTTCATTACTTCAATACCTGCCGCAATAGAATCATCCTTAACAGTTTTAATAATATCTAAACATTGACCTAATTCCATTCCCTCGTACAGATCACCTAATCTAATAGGTACACATCTGTCCCATTCGCCCCATTTATCTTGTGATAAAACTTTATGTCCTTCTTTAATCCAATATTTTGTTAGTTCTGGAATTTTCTTTTTATGTTCTTCTTCCCTTCTGATTAAATCTTGTCTCATTTTTTCTTTTTGTTCATATTTAAATTCTTCAAATGTTTTACCAATACATTTAATATATGCTTCGTCTAATGTCATATCAGAACTTAAAGTATTACCATTAAAAGCTCCACAATAATTCTTACCAGTTTTATATGATAACTGGCGCAAGTATTTAAGAGCTTCTTTAATTGTCATTCCACAAGTAAAATCTACATCAATATACTTTTTCATATAAATTCCTCCATTTTATGAATTGAAAGTTTACTTTCAACTGTTAATATTTTTTAATATTTTCTCTGTTATACGATATCTCTCAATCAAATTAATATTACATTGAGTTTCACCATTTGCATCACGTAAAGATCCTTTACAATGCGGAGTAAGAAGTTTATTCAACGCAAGCAAAATAATTTTCTGATTTTCGAATAGTTCTTTCTTATAATTCATTCTACAATCTCCTTTAAACAAGCATTCCAACCATTAGCATATCCATCTTCCCATTCATTAGGATAATGATTTTCCGAATCTTCTTCTGGTAATTCTCTTAACGGACAGCCTTTCATTAAATCATCCCATGAATCACCAGCATTAAAATTTGCGTCATCATCTTGTAATATACATTCATCTGTATCATTTAATAACGGACAATGTATACATTTTTCTGGTGTATTTATCACTAATACTGATTTACTCATCTCATACCTCCTGTAATAATTCTGGCTGGTCAAACACACTTCCCTTGACTGAGTTTTTTGTGTTGATGTTATAATAGTTTTCACATTTACCATTCCGAGGATAATGATATGCACTATTCCACAGGACGCAGAATTTACCATTATGGAATACTACTTTTCCAATATCACCACCATATTTTGTCTGACATGTCACAATGTCATTCTCCCAAATTTTATTTCCATTCTTGTCCGTCAGACCTGTAAATTGGCAAATAGTTTCTGGGTCAATCTCACAAAAATCAATTCCTGTAATATCCCACTCATCACAAGCAGTTCCATTGTATTTTTCAATAACTAAACCACCTACGAAATACTTTTTCTCTTCTCCGTCAAATCCATTGTCGAAAAGATATCCCTCTATCCATTCTCCGTTATCAATTCGTTTTAAAAATAATTTCTCTCATTCAACTCCGCCACCTTTCACGATTTCAATAACCCTATCTAATACATTTCCTACATTTTCATAAGCAATATCTAACTTTTTGTCTCCTGTGTTTGCAATTGTTAAGAAGTATCTCGTTTTTAATTGTTTCAACTGTTCCACAACTTTGTCCACATCATAGGCGGTGGGTTGTTCATCAAAATCATAAAGACTAACTATCTCTCCAATATTTTCTTCTCTTTCATATTCTGTATTATCAAAACCCAAATAATCAATTAATTTATCAACATCTATCAGTCTACCCATTTTTATTCTCCATTTCATTAAGCAATTTCTCACAACGTTTGATATGATATATTAATTTTCTATTTGTCCTTTTATCCATGTTTCCATAATGAAAACATCTATTATATCCAAGAATATCTTCTGCTAATTCCTTTGAATATTCTACAAATTGCTTCGTAACTTTAACATTATTCATTCATTTACATCCTTATATGTGTCTTTCAAGGCATATTTCAGTCAAAAATACACCTCAAAAGACGTAATTTTTACGATGAAAGGGAACTTTCATCTGTTCTTAATTTTCCCATATATCAATTAAATCTTCATAAATATATATCGCTTCTTTTATTCTCCCCAAGTCTTCTGCACCATGTAAAGATAACGATTTTATTTGTTCTAAATTTTCTTGTCTTCTTTTTAATCTTTCTACTTTTCGTTTAAGTCTTCGTAATCCATATTCACAATCATTAATAGATATACTTTTCATATTTAATCTATTACCCTTCCTTGTCATGATTATTAATTTATCTGTTCTAAATTTCTCCCTTTGCTCCATAATTATCAGCAATAGTCCAATCATCACACGCCATATTCTCAATTGTATATGTAATATCTTCTGAATCTCTGATATTGATAACTCTACCATCGTAACAGTGCATCATAACTTCATTACCATCCAACTCCCATCAACCTGTCCAATGTTTTCTCTTGATTTTGTGTCCTCTTTTAAGTGAAAATAATGCGCTTGCAAAATTCATAGTTTATTTATCCTTTCTTATAATTATCTATTAATATATTCATCAAGATCTTTATAATCTTTTAACATCACAATTGCTCTACATAGTATTCCTTCTATCTCACAATATTCAGCACTATCAGCAATTTCTGAGAGCTTATTAATTACTTGCGAGATTGTCATATTTCTATGAGATGGTTCTTTGTATTCTTTCATAATTTATCTTCCAATTTTTGCTAAAATTTTTAACCATAATTTCTGATACCAATACAAATGTAAATCATGTCCCATTAGCTCAAGAAACTCTTCTGGATGTTTCTGATAATATAAAATCTGTTTCTTCATTACTTCTTCTGAATTTTCTGGTGTTGTAGTTTCCCATTCTCCAAATTTAATTATCATAGAATTACTACGTTTACCATCTTTTGATTCTATATTCTCTAATTTACTTCCGTTTTTGAATTTAATTTCTATATAAATCACCTCCTTTCACACATTGAAAAAATAATTTCATCTAGTTACTTAATATATTCTTCACAAATATCTACAATATGTTCACACAATTTCTGTGGTATTTTACTTCTCTCGACACTACCTTTTAGTCCTTGCGTTCCAGTTCTACTACCTCTTGGAGCAGAAACATGACATGGATCGCCATTTTTACACATAGGCAAGAATTTAGGATTAGGATGATTTGTCCAAATATCAGTAGGTTTCATCCTGTCATCTCCGTATTTGCAATAAGTCACCGTATAACGTGGTAAACCTTGCATCCATGTCATCTTTCGCATACCACCTCTAGGATTCTCAATAAAATAAAATGTTGGATTTAATTCCTTGATTAAGGATAGAACGTGTTGATCAGTTTTGTCACAGAATTTTGCATAATCACTTACAGGATCAAGATTACCTGTTTCTGGATTCTTTCTTCTATGATGACTAATAGCCGCAATAGAAAATGTTGTACAATCAGGACTCGCCCAGATTACATCTGGATGCCCAAATTTCTCTAATATATCTTTCGCTGTAATATTATTAACATCATCATATAAATCAATGTTTTTAAAATCTTTATTCCATTCTACGCTAAAAACCTCATGTCCTCTAGCTTCAAATGCTTTTTCAATAGATCTTGTACCTGCAAATAATCCTAATACTTTCACAGTCTCGCACCATAATAGTGCTGCGCAGCTTATCTCATGAGACTATGTATTCCTTTCTTCTATCAATTATTTCTTTCATCGTAGTCTTAAAAATCATTGATTTTACTGACTTTTGAAAGAGATGATACAGCTAGAATACATAGAATCATGTGGTTTTGGGACGCTGAAACCGCATAAATATTAGTGATTTAACATATCACATGAAAGAAATATTTTATGTTACTTTTTGTCTTTAAATCTTGTATAAGTATCATTTACGATTTTATTAAAATATAAACGTTATTCTATTTCTTTATAAATGCTTTGCGTAATATGATTCTCGGTTTTCTTTACCATATAATCTTCCACTGTTTTAAAATTATTCAACAATTTTCTTTGTCTGATAATTTGTTATTCCGTTTCTTCTTTCTCTTCATGTTTAACCTATAGCATCTCCTCAACTTTCTTCGCAAAAATATCTTTGATATTCTTATCAATTACATCACAAATAACTTTCTCTATTGCTTCTTTTACATACGTTTCTAATGTTTTATCTTTAATTTTTCGATTTGGATCCCATCTATCTGCTGATACCAATGCTCCAATCCTTTTAGTTACAATCTTTTCAATTTCATCATTACATCTTCAATATACTTGTCCATTGCAAGTTTAACTTTCTGATCAAGTTCTTCACTATCAACTTGCAAATTTAAAATTAATTTTGGTTCTGATTTCTTCATATTTCAACATACTCCTTTGTGTATTTTCTAAATCATTCAATCTTTTAATTCTATATTCGAATTGTTTACGACAATTCAGCCCAAGACCAACCAGTTACTCTCCCATATTCATCTCTTTCTACTCCATTTCCAATCCATTCCACCCAAGATGCATTTTCTCCGGCTAGTTTCTTAAATTTTCTACTAGACATCTTAACAATAATATCGTATACTTTGTCTGGCATAACCCATAGTTCTATTTCATATTCATCATTTTTATATATACAGGCAGCTTTGCAATGTTCTGGATATTTTAAATTTAAGAAAAACTTCTCAAGATTAGTACCAATAATCGCTTTTATATTTTTCAATTTAATCCTCCATTGGTTCATATTTTAAATTCATTTTTCTTTTCAATAAATCTTTCTGAGATAAAATTTTTTGTTACTGAAATATACGGTGTGTCATCATTTCCTACATGCAATTCAATATAAGTACCTGTGTCAAATTTACAATCTCCAACAATTTTTTCAGCATTATCAATGATGCTTTGACCACAGGCTTTAATATGCTCAATCAATTCTTCTTTGTATTTCACTCTATATGCCATATTTTCACCTCCATAAAATTGAGGTTTCTTTACAAAAATTTATCAACTACTTTTCTAATTCTCTTCTCTCTATCTCTACCACTTCCCAACTCTTTTACCAATGCTCTAATTAATTCTTCTTTACAATTATTTGCTCTTTCCAAAATAGTTTCATATTCTTTTATATTTTCATATTTTGTATATACTATTAATTCTTCAATCATATTTTGAATTGTAATATCTAAATCTTCTAATAAATTCATATTCTCTATTACTCCTCATACACTCAACATATATGCCTTACACAATCTTTTAACCCTTGCAACTGTTCCAACAGGGCAATTTATCACTTCTGCAATCTTCTGATGAGTGTAACCTTTCTGAAATAAATCAAGAATCTCTCTATCTCTATCTTTTCGTAAGCTCTTATAATAATCCTCATAGATTAACTTTACTAACACATCATCCTGAGATTCACCACTATATCTTTTCTCCATATAAATTTCAAAACATGGCGCAGCATCACTTTCATCTGAAATTGATTTGTCATAATGTAATATTAATGCATCTGGAATAAACTTCTGTAAACTATTCTTTCTCCATTTCTCTTTATGTATTTCGTTATACATACATTTGTATGCGTATGTAGAAAATTCATATTTACTTGGATTATACGTTTCTGCTGCTTTACACAACCCAATTGCAGCTAAATCGTAATAATCTTCTTCTGTTAATCCAGTGTTCTTCAAAATCTCATAAATCAAATTATGATTATCTTCTACCAACCTTTGTGCTTCTCTTGTCATTTGTACTTCTCCTTTCTAATTTTTATAAATGGACTGACTGGCTATGACCCACAGTCAGCTCTACAAATTAATAATTAATTTGACTTATATATTTATTCTCTAACCTACCATTAACATATTTAGATTCGATTTCTACAGATATTTTATCTCCTTCTTCCAATCCATAATCTATAAAAGAGGGTCTATTGAAAACACCATTTGCTTGTTGTTCATCTGTATATGCCATATCATCATATTTTACAGATATTACCCAATGCCATCGAGGACAAGTAGCAAACCAATATCTAACATCTAATTTAGTGATAGTTGCATCAACATTTTCATGTGTATATTGAACATCTGGAACTGGTTCATTACTGTCATATTGTTTACAACCTATTAGAAAAAATATGCAAATCAAGACTATAAATATTTTCTTAATATATAACATATTGTTTCTCCTTTTTTGATGTGTATATTTTATAATTATTCATCATCGTATATGGTTATCATCTGATCCAGTCTTTTCTCCATATTCTTAGATGCTATATCATGTATGAATAAATCAATTCTATTACAGCAATCATCACATAAATGTAATTGTACTGATTTGAATTTGCCATCTGAATGCATCATTGGAATATAATATTTGTCTAAATACCTTGATTCTTTGCCACATAAGTCACAAATATATTTAATCATGTATTATTTCTCCACTACTTAATTTTCTTCATTGATAACAATACCACCTTGAATAATTACACGTTTACCATTCTCATCATCAAAGTAAACTTCATTATCATCTTCTGTCACATCAAATTTACCAGTCCAACTTTTGATTTCTTGACCGTTATAGTCATAGACTGTTACTGTACGATTAAGCCCACCAGTCCAATTACTCCCTATAGATTTCATTTCTCTATCCCATTTAGCAGAGCATCCAGATAATGAAATTGTAACCACACCAATAACTGCTAAAATTCCTACTCTTAATATTTTTCCATATTTCTTTCCTGCCATTTATAGATTCTCCTTTCTCTCCTTGAAATAAATTTTTCAACTCTTATGTACAATTAATAAAATATTACTCAGATATAAAGAATATAAAATCAAGTATGTACCACTTACTAAATGTAATATTTTTATAAAAACATTAATCCAATTTCCCTTAGACCAGACGATTCCCATGATTGACATAAAAATTCCTATAAGTAATAAATAGACATTTAATATATTCATTGTTTCTCCTTTTTACCCAAATGTAATTACTCCACATGGATATTTTCTAAAAAATTCTGATACTCTTTCTAGTTGTTCATTTGTTAATTTAAAATATCTTTTACCCATCCATCGTCTGAGATTTTTTCTATTTGTTATAATTTTCTTAGGATAGTTTTTTATTCTAAATAAATCACTATATTCTGGAACATTTACAAATAGTTGATCATAACCTCGAATTTCACAAGTGAATGGAATTTCTAAATCAGGATTTCCTTCTCCATATCCAAGCTGCCACCAATACTTCCCATATACACATGGAACATCCTCATTGTATGATTTCATAAGGAGATTATATAAATTCTTATCATATAATCCATTTTCAATATTCTCTTGTGAATTACCTGTAAGATAATATATTTCTTTTGGTGCATATTCTTTCATTTTTTCAAACTCTTCATCTGTAATTGGTCTACTAAACCATGTGTGACACCCCATTCTTTTACACCTCCTATGAAAGATTTCATTCAACTCGAATTTTACTAATTTAATTTGCACAAAATCTTATTAATCTGTTTTCACAAAATGATTCGTAATCAGAATATCCCATAATTAACATCTTATTTTTCAATTCTCCAAGAGTCTTAATGAATTTATCATGATATTTTTTCTTTACTTTACAATATACAAAAATATAATCAGAATCATCCTTTGTGAAATCACCTTCAAATTTTACCCTGATTTTATTTTTTATGAATAAATCATCAGCAAGATAATTCTTACAATCAACATACATATATTGTTTGTATTTTGATAACTTTGATGACGTTAAACAAATATAATTATTCATTATTCACCTCATTAGTCTTTTCAACTATTACTCTTATATTTCTTCTCCATTCCACATTTTTTACAACGATATGTTTTTACACAATATAATGGATATTCATAACGACTTCCATCTAATTTTTCACCATGCACTTGAGTATCAAAAATTAATTCCCAGTCATGTTTACAAAAACAACTTCGTATATAATTAATTAATTTTCCCATATCAAATCAACCTTCCATTACTACGCAACACATTAATATTATTATAATTATTGAAGTTGTACATGAGATGATTACATTTTCTAATTTATTTTGATCAGCATGCCATTTTGCTTCAATCATACTTAAAATAATTAACACACCCATTATGCAATAACCAATGTCATTCATCGTTATTCCCTTCATCTCATCATTCCTCTAAATTTTCCTGTCTGTTTACTTGTAATTCCCATAGTATCGTCTCCTTTATTCTCTTCCTCTATATTTTATTTCTTCATAAAACTAAATATCCAAGCTATAATGTCAACAGTCCAACCGTTACCAATAGCTTCAAATCTTCTTGTCTTTGGCATCTTTACAATACTTCCATCTTCGTTCAACCCAAACTCTGTATATCCATCTGGTAATGTTTGAAGTCTTTCTATCTCAACAGGACAAGTTTTCTTATATGTTTCTCCACCTAACCAAACATTGAATTTAGTTTCAGTCCTACATCTCGGAACTGTTGGTGCTTTATTGTCAAGAAAATACATCCTATCTTGCTGAGAAAAATATCCTTTACCACTTAAATCATATTTTATGTAATTCTCACATGTGACTAATGTATTTCTGATACGATCATCAAACTGTCTAATCAGTTCAGAATCATTTACAATCACATCCTTTACTAAAATTCCTCTATCTTCTGGTTCTCCTTTTATTGGAATATTCGTCCAATATAATCTCTTGCGCCTCTGAGCTGAAACTAATTGGCTATTTAAAAGCACAGGTTCAACACCAAGTTCTTTTGTAATAGCAGCTTGTATAGAATCATCAATCCTATAATTATTCTCATATAGAAAATATTTTGGATTAGATTCATGTAATGCTCTTACATATTCCATAAATAAATTCCATCCATTACCCTCTGGTTTAACTTCCCTCTTATACTTTGCCGTTTTTGAACACTTAGAACTTGACCAGAAGGTGCATGGAGATCCCCCAATCAACAAATCAATACTTTCATATTTACTAAAATCTTCATCAAAAACATCACCACATTGATGAATAGACGGATAATTATATCTACTTATCTTGATTGCATTCTGTTCAATCTCATAAGCATAGTAATCTTTAACCTTAAATCCAGCTCTATCCAATGCAATTCTCCCACAAGATATACCATCAAATAGACTTAATACTCTTAATTCATTCTCCGATGAATTATTATTTTCAACTAAATGACTCAAATTCCCTTATTTTGTAGGGAGTTGTACAACTACTTTATCCTAGAATTTACCTAAATTCCTTTCTGTAAAATTTGTAATGCTGCATAAATCGGACATTCATGACTCTCCGATAAAAATAATATTTCTTTGTTTCTTGGAAATAATTTGGGTGATCACCCATAGAAATTTACTTAATAAAATAAATATTAGTAACCATTTATCCAATCAAGATACTCTAGTGCAAGCCAATTAATGAAACATTGCATATGCATACATTCTCTATAATCATGCTTAACACCAGAGTATTGTTCACAATGTTTACACATATTATATAATTCTGGACTTTCTTCTTTGCTAAATGAACCTTTACAACGTATATTCCGTTGATATACTTCTTCCAATTGTCTTATTGTTTTTTCATGTAATGACATTATTATTCCTCCAAATAATCATAATTAGGATTCATAGGACATTCAGGACATCTACAGACTAATTCTCCATCTTCGTCCACGTAATAATCATCACCATAACCACTACATTCATAGCAGTAGTCATATGGATCTTCTTCATAATCGTCACACATAATTACTCACCTGTATATAATTCTGGTAATGGCATCCATGCGACAATTTTACTCATTACTTTCATTTTTCTTCCACCTGTTCCATGTGTATACCAATTTATCTTTTCCTTAAATTTCATATCTTTGTATACTGTTTTTACACAATAAGCTGAATATATTTTATCCCGTTTTGTTTGGATAAGAACATTTTTTGATTCATAGTTATTGTTAAATGATGATTCGTATACTAATTCCATACATGGTAAACCATTATTAATCGAATTCCATTTTGGAACATAATGTTCAAGAGCTTGTTCTGCTCTAAATGTAGGTATCAATAAACTTCCATTTGTATATATTCTTTCTTTGTCTAAAAATGAATATTTGTCTAAAAATTGTTTCATGTTATTTGGAAACTGCATCATTTCTCCGCTCATTCTTTCACCTCTAATTTCTTTAAGTCTTCGATACTCCAAGGTTCTTCATCCGTCCATATAATAAAATCAAACATACTTCCGAATATATATTTTGATACATAATAAAAACTATTAGATTTAGATATCCACGATCTAGTCCTAGTATCATATATTGGTTTATTATAATAAACATAAATATCACCATTACTATCTCTTGCGATATATTTACAGTTAGGTATAAGCGTATCAAGGAAGTTCTTTTCTCTTGATGTAAGAGTAGGTTTTTCAACATATTCCGATTCACACCATATTTTAATCTTATCGGAACATTCTTCATGTCTTCTTGCTTCAAAAATGCATTTTTCACATTCAATACTTTCACATGGAACAATTTCATTATTTGTTATAGTAATAGCAATACTATCTCCTCTACAAGCAATGTCAAATATTTCTTTGGAAAATTTTTCTTTGTTTTTCATTCATTCTTCCTCATTTTTTCTCTTTGTTCCTCTAAACCTAATTCTCGTTGTTTCTCTGCAATTCTTAATGGAATATATAATTTATGATAACCTCTTTTACATACATCACAATTACCATATCCATGTCCCCAACACTAATCACAGAACTTATCAAATTGCTTCTTTAATGCATCAGAAGAATCTGTATTTGCAAATCCTTCCCAGATGATTTCTGTTACAAAACTTATGTCACTCACCCCTTTTCTTTGCAAATGAAAGACGCATTTCATTAACTTCCAATTATCATTAATATAATTGATGCAACTAACATACAATAAGATAAACATACTAATGCACCTCTTAATGTGAGTTTAGTCATATTAGTATAAAGTGCCATATAATACATAACAAAACTAATTAATATACATGAAATACTTCTCATTTTTCACACCACCAATCTTTCTTTTAACAAATAATTTACTTTTATTCTCCTACATTAATCAACTTATCAATATATTCCCTACCTTCACCTTTAAAAATAGGAATTTCTTTATCAACAGTCCAATAGTGTTTTAGATATTAATTCGTGAATTTCATCATCGTCACATACTACAGGTTTATAATTCTTATCTTTAATACAACAACTTCCTCTTTTCTGGTATATAGGAAGATCGTCCCAGTTAATACCTTTCTGTTCCATTAACATATCTTGAATCTGGTTGCAGGTTGACTAAATGTAAGTTTATAATTTTCATGTGCTTTAAATTCTTTATTCATATCATAGTAACTTATATATTTATTATTATTTATAAATTCCTGTCGTAATACATAGTTTGCTTCATTATATAAGTTCTTTGAATGAAAACACTGTTTATCTATAACTTTAAATTTAGGATGATTCCTTTTAATTATTATTTGCTCACATCTTTGTGTTTTAATATTTTTATCACTTCCTTCTCTTTTAATTCCAAACACTATTTAATCTCAAATTTAATAGGTAACATTGCAGTAAATCTACAATCCAACCAAAGTTTATCTTCTGTTTTAAATTTCTTTTTATCAATTTCAGAAGCTAATACAAAGTCACCTAGCTTAATTCTTTTATTGCTTCTTCATTATTCATCATTTTCATCTCCTCATCTATTTTTATCTACTTTTCCATAACATATTCTATTTGTGATAGGTAACACACCAATCACTTTTTCAATTTTATTTCCCATATTCACTTCCACATCCCGGTATCAAAAGATTCTTTATCAACTATAATTTTCTTTATTTTCCCACATTTTTTGCACTTTAATACTAACTCCCCAGAACCAGGAAAGTACCAATAAAATTCATAGATATGTGGTTTGCATAGACATTTAATTTTGCAGCCATTCTTGCGCCATCTATTGAATTTATTAATCAGTGTAAGTATAGCAATATAAACAAAAACACCAAGTACACACGCACCTAATACCATAAGAATCGCTTTTACAATCTCAAGTACAATCTCAAGCATTGTTCTTCATCTCCTTCAATTTTTTCTCAGCTTCCTCTTTTGTAGCAAATACAAACTTTCCCCACGATTTACACATATCAGCATTAAAATAATCTGCAAAAATAGTTGCATTCTTACCAGTCATACCTGTATAGATACAATATACAATTGTCCCAATAGGTACTGGCAACCTCACAAGTAAACCCTGTTCTTCTGAGTCTTTGTATTTCTTCAACTCTTTCTGCATTATCGCTAATTTAGCAAGTTCCAATCCAGTAAACGCACCGTTTTCTTTGAGTTCATTTAATTCTTTTGGAGTGCCAATATCTTTATATGATTTTAGTTCTTCTAACAGCTCCGCAACATCTTTCAGCCAATACAGCTCCCCGTCTTCGAAGCAACATCCATAAGTGTTTTGATGATACGGGCAACCAACCGCTTCCTTACTACCGATATAATCTCTGAAATCCTTGCCAGTTCCACAGACAATGAGTTTATTCTTATCATGCATAAGCATGAAGTTTTCGTGATCTGCATAGCAATCGCCTACAGCATCCTGATTGGCAACACATCTAAGTGCTTTTATCATATCGTCAAGTGTTAATCTCTCCATCTATTCCGCATTTCCTTTCTCAATCCATTTCCACCAAAGAACCACATATACTGTTTTTTTAAAAAACAAACCGTAATGTTCTTTGTGAATCGAATCATAATTTGCTCGTCCTACTTCCATTGCTCGTTTTCGTGCATCATCTAATGTTTTGTATGGCTCTTGACATAAAAACCACATATCATTTCTCCTTTAATCTCTTAATTATAATTTCTAAAGCATTTACAACATCTTGATTAAGTGTTCTATATGAATTTTCAATACGTTTAATCTCTTTTTCAATCTCTTTTTCTTCTATCGTATCGCTTATTATTTCAATAAGTTCATCTACATTATTTTTCCAATTAGATGAGATACATAGAGTACGTCTACATTTTGTATTGTCCTTACCTAATTTACATTTTTTACATTCCATATATCTACAATTTGTATAAAATTTATAGAATACTTCAATGAATTCTTTCGCTGTTAATTCTTTTTTCTTAATTAGTTCAGATGCTTCATAACATTTACAGTTTTTGAAATTTAATTTTGAATTATCATATACAAAACAAACAATATAATTAGATCTGAATCTCAAAATATATGGGAACTTTGAAAAATAAACGGGTGGAGCATCTTCTTCTCCATACCAATGAAGTCCTTGTTTCTCTGCTATCTTAAGAATGTTTTCATATTCTTCTTGTGTTCTAATTACAACATATGTATTTTTTAAATCAATCATTTTTATCACCTTTAAAATTCAATACTTTCACTAATAAATAATTTCTTTATTTGTTTTTCTATATCATCTGGATATGTTTTAACAATATAATTAATATGGATTTTAATGTCGGTGATTATACCATTCTCATCAATAATAATATTACCTACTGTACCACCTGGTACTCTAATAGAAATGGACTTGTGTTTTAAAGAATAATTATCAATCAGAATGTAATGTTTAAAAAGATTATTTTCTCCAAACTCTTTATCAATTCCTGATAACTTATCTAATTCATTAGTCAAATTACAAAAATATTCTGTAAATCTATCAAATTCTTTTTTATTCTTAATTTCATATTTACTCTCTTAGTTCTAATTCTTTTAACCATGAACTCAACATCAAAGCGGTTCTCATACACAGTTTTTCATTTCTTAAAATTCTAACTATTTCTTCTTTGTCTACTAAAATAATTTCAATATCCTCTGTATCTTCGTTATCTTTATTAGAAATTTCTCCTGAAACAACACCGTCTACTATAATACAACTTTCATCTGTCATACCTGCACTTGAATATAAAGGTGGGAACGCTTCAATACAATACAAATCTAACCCTGTTTCTTCTTTCATTTCTCTAATAGCAGCTTTATAGACTTCTTCATTATCATCAATTAAGCCTGCTGGTAATTCATAAATATAATCTCCAATAGCATATCTATATTGGCGAATGAGAACTACCCTATTATCTTCTGTCGTAGCAAAAATGGCTACTGCATCCGCTTTGCTACTATGATTAATTGCTTTTAAATTTTCTACTTTTCTAGCCCTTGAAGCCACCAAATAGTCTAAACATTTACCATTTTTTGTTTCTGCATTTAATTTAAACAAATTTAAAAATCTATTATCTGTAATTTTTTCTGCTCCGTTTACTTTACTCATTTTTAATCCTTTCATTTGTATATTCTCTATCTCAATTTATCCCCACTATATAGAGAGATAGGGGAATTTTTGAGATGATTTTATTTAAATTTGTCATCGTAAGTAAAAAATTTTTTATCAGAAAAAGTTGTTTTATTTACAAATGTACGTTGCTGTGGATATATTGTAGATGGAATAAAGATACATTCTCTTAATTTCTCTCCGCAAAACGGACAAAAATTATAATCACTTTTGTTTTTATATTTTTCACATTGATTACACATCCTCTTAATATTCCTCAACTAAATTTTCATGATCTGAATCTATAAGAACAGTATTGTTATAATCCTGAACTTCTAAATTTGTAACTTCATATTCTCCGTTTATAAAAGTATCCTCATTAGGAATAACGACTATAGAGTTAGGGTTACATTTTTCTAATTTTTTCATCAATTCTTTAACTGTCATATCTATATTCTCCTTATTTTTGTACCTGTGTAATTTATAATAGGTCTTAAACTAATAATTTTACAAATCTCTCATGCTTATCGTTTTGTACCTGTGTAATTTAATATGGTTATTAACCACAAATTCATGAATAAGCAAATTACATGAATTTTAGTGAGTGTTTATAAACCTCACTTTTCAGGTGCAAAACCACCTGTAGCCTTTCGACTAATTATCCCCATGTATAAAACTTCGTATATAATACTGGCAAAGGAGTATTACCCAATTTTATTTTTCACTCTAATCCTTTTCCATTTCGTATAATTTTCTTACTCAGAACCTTCTTAACTGGAAATTCAACTGGACATTTATCTACTGTTTGAATCGCCTGTACAATCACAGGAGAACAACCAAATTTTGTTTTACAAAAAATCAAATCATCTGGAAGAACCATTTTGGAAAACTTTCTCCAACTCTCCGCATTAGGGATTCGCCATGTATAAATCTTCTCTGATTTATTATTAGGATGTTTTCCATAGATATATGTTGTCCTTGTATTTCTATATGATTCAGGGACATTACTGTTATCATTCTTTTTAATATCTACAATATTAACTTCTGCATCTTCTACATTATTCTCTTTTAAGATAAGATAACTAATATAACCATTAATCAGAAATCCATCTGTATTAATTGTTATGGCTCGTAGCTTTCCTTTTCTATATTTCTTCCTTTTTGTTCTTACTTTCTTTTCTGATGGAGTAGTTACTGCATATGATTTTGGAATTTTAATACTTGATAATTTAATTGTTGCTTTCATGATTTATATTCTCTCCTTTCTAAAAGCCAATGAAAGGCATATTTCTTACTGCTCTACAGGAATAAAATTATCTGCATCCTCCCATTCCCATTGTCCACGTTCTCTATTATATATAAGGAAAAATGTTATACCACCTTTCTTCTTTACTGCATAAACTGTAATTACTCGTTCTGTTTGTCTAAATCTTTCTTGTACCTCAAACATTTTATATATTCTCCTTTACGCTTTAATATATCTTTTAATACAATTCCTATGTTTTCATTATGAGATTTTGAATCATCGACTCTTATAAAACTACAACCAAGTTCTCTTTCGATTATTTTCTGTCTTAATTCTTGCTGTTCATATGTATAACTTTTATGTTCATTTTCATCATATTCGATTGCTATGTTAAGACTTGGTAAGTAATAGTCAATTTTATATTTTCCTACTTTAAATTGTCTAATACCTTTCAATTCAAATACTGATAAAGTTTTTTCTAACATATCTAAAAATTTTATTTCTTGTATATCATTAATAACAATTAAATCTTTTTTAGGGAAATAATGCTTTAATTAATTTTGTCTTTATTTCCTGACCTTTTCTGGCACTTGATATCAATTTTAATGCACCTTCTGATGTTAAAAAATTTTCTCCATGATTGTTTATTTTTCTAAAATTTTTATCTTTTACATCTGAATTTTTTACTTTTACTAACTGTTTATCGTTAAAATTTCGTGTACTGCTTTTAACATCCGCAATCTCCAAAATCTCCGCTACATGTTTTGAATTAAACAACACCTACCCATTCAACTCAAACACTTCAACATCATGTCCCTCAAAAATCATTAAGTTATTATTTACCATATAATTTCCTCCTATTACCAAAATGTAAATCCTTTTTCGTGTCCTTCTTGATGAAAATAATTCTCTAATTCAACAACACAATCATATGTATCATATTCTCCATACCTATCTCTTTTAAACCATTTATCTAGCCACGCTACCATTTGTTCATCTGTAGCAGCCTGTATAAAAATCACTTTAATCTGATAATCTGCTCCGCTATATTCTGACTTAGTAAATGTAACCTCTTTAATAATAGAATCCTTTCTAGCCAACCAGAGCTTGATTTTTATATAAGGTATATACACAATAGACATGAAGAATTTTTTAATCTGAATCCACTTTCTTTTCCCTTCTGATTTAACAAATTCCCATAAAAATGATTCAGGATAATATTCTCTTTTATATCCGTATGAATCAATGCTATAAGATAATAATGGATGATGGTGAACTACCCACGAGCTTAAGCTCGTGGGGATTCCTGTTTCATCGTCCTCGTAACCTACTAACTCCACAGGCGTAAATTCCGACAGTTCCTGCCGTACTAAATATTATTTATGCTACATCCAATAATCTCAATCCTTCATTAAGAATATTTTTCGCAGCGTTAATATCTCTATCATGAACAGTTCCACATTGAGAACATGTCCATTTTCTTACTGATAAGTCCTTTGTATTTTTATTAACATAACCACATACATTACAGGTCTGACTTGATGGAACATATCTACCAATTTTAATGTAGATTCTGTCATTCCATTCTGCTTTATATGTAAGTTGTCTTGTCAACTCATACCACCCACAATCTGAAATAGCTTTAGCAAGATTGTGATTCTTAACCATATTTGATACTGCTAAATCTTCACTAACTATCACTTGGTTTTCGCTGATAAGCTTATGAGAAATTTTATGTAAATTATCAATCCTAGTATTACGAATTCTTTCATGTATTCTTGCTACTTTTATTCTCTGTTTGTTCCAATTCTTACTACCTTTGATTTTACGAGACAATTTTCTTTGCTCTTTTGCTAATTTATCTTCATATTTCTTAGTGGTGTGAATATTATCAAACTTTTCTCCATCAGAAGTGATAAGTAAGTCCTTAATGCCTAAGTCAATACCAACTGAATTATTATTTTCTTTCATTGGAATATGTTCTGTTTCTACAAGAATTGAAACAAAATATTTTCCAGATGGAACTTGTGAAACTGCCGCAGATTTAATCTTACCTGTAAATTTTCTATGGACTTTTGCTTTGACCCATTTTAATTTCGGAAGTTTAATCTTATTATTCTTAAATAATATTTCGATGTTGTTGTTAGTAAAGTTAGTAGAATATGACTTTTTATTATCTCGTTTAGATTTGAACTTTGGATAACCAGTATGTTCTTTAAAGAACTTCTGATATGCGGAATCCATGTTATAAATTGCATTCGTAAGAGCAAATTTATCAACTTCTTTTAACCATTTATACTCTTTTTTAAGAACTTGATTAACATAATTGTTACAATCTATTTTGCTCATAGATTCTTTTTTCGTTTCATATATTTCTTTCCTATATGCGAGAGTTTGATTATAAACAAATCTACAACATCCAAAAGTTTTTTGAATTTGTTCTATTTGTTGCTTATTTGGATATAATCTGTATTTGTAAGCTTTTAACATTTACTTATCACCTCACTTTCATTTATATATTCTCTGTTTTATACGGTTCTTTACCCATCAGCTAAAGCTAATGGGATTGTGAGTCTGTTTTTTCAATCATATTAAGCATATCTTCTAATCTACTCCATGGATTGATATAATATTCGCTTTCTATTTTCTTTAACTCGTAGAAAGTATATTTAACACAAAATGGACTGCATGACGGTTTGAACTTATCAATCATGGTATCGTATTGACAGAAGATTTGAATGATATTCCACATTTTTTGTGCGCCATATTTCTTCTCGTAAGCATTTCTATTTTCTTCGTATTGCCATTCTTCGTTTAACCACATTCCAAACTTCCAATGATTTCCTAAGAATCCTAATCCTCTTAATCTGAAATATACACAAGAATTTTCGCCATGTAACTCATTAATCCATTCTATGTTATATGGTTTATATCCAAGCTCGTATATTTTATGTAACATAAATTCCCCTATTTCATGATTCGTTTTATAACCACCCATTATTTTTCTCCTTTCTTATTCTCTGTCCACTCATCGAAATCTTCTTTCATATATAAGAAATTATCTTTCTGGTCTGTAAAATAATCATCATTCCTACTAAAATAATCTGGGAACCATTTATCCAGGTCTTCATCTTTTTTAAATGAATATGCCACCATAGCGAGTAGTGATTTTATATTGCTTGATTCAAGTAGCTTTGAATTGTTATCTACTTCTATAGTAAGATCGTCTAACGTATCCTCAAAACATTCTAAATCTCTTTCGTCAATATCATCTGATACATTCTCCTTAATAAAATCTAATACAGAATTTGTTGTATTTTCTTTATCTACATTATTCTCTTCAATAACTTCTGTATTATCATTTACATTTTCTTTCTCTGATTTAGATTCTTCTATGTATTCTTTTAAATAATCTTCCATAAGGGATTTCATAATATGTATTTTTGTAGATATATACCCTTTATCTTTTGAAGATCGCTCTGCATCTAAATCATTAAATGAACATTCATTTACTAATTTTCTTGAAATTTTTGTAGGCTTTGGAATACTTACAAGTTTCTCATTTAAACCATTTTCAAAAGCTGTTAAAAATTCATCGAATTTACTATTATCAAGATTATATTTCTTAAACTCTTTAAAAAGTGAAATCCATAAGAATGAATTCTTTTTCTTGAATAACTCCAAATGTCTATCTTCGACTACTTCTTGTAATTCATCTAATAAAGAATTTAATTCTTCAAAATCTTCTTTTTTAGAATTCGTATCAAGAAATATTCCTTGCCTTTTAGCATCTTTTTTCCAAGAATCAAAATGATTTAAAAACATCAAACTTTCAATTACAATTCTTTCACTTGTACCATTGATTCTATCTTTTCCTTTAAATGACACACAATCTTTAAAAAATCTATGAGTAGCTACTTTCTTAATATCTCCTGCTACTGTATTAATGTATGTAATGGCTTTCTGATTACCATTCATATTTACCTGTCTATTATATCTACGGATATGATAACCAATTTCATCATCTGTACAATCTAAATGTTTTACAACTAAAACATTGTAATTATCAAAAATCAACTTTAATTCTGGGGGTAAGTCTGCATAACCTTTACCTCTTAAATCAAATTCTTTTATTTTTTGAATAGGATTTCCTTCACCATCTACTGTATTTTCAAGATACTTTATTATTGGATTTTCTATATTTTGTCCCAAACAAAAACCACCCATCACAAAAGACTGTATAGTTGTCAGCCTTTGCTTTCCATCTATTAACCAGTTGACTACACCCATTTCTGTTATTTGTTCACATAATTTTATTGGGTCAAAATCTTCATTCTTTACAATAGTTGATATAAAACCATCTCTATAGTCATCGGAAAATTGATCTGGATCTCTTTGCTGTTTATGATCATCTCTGATTTGCTTTAATTTTACAGCTTCTAATAAACTTGATATTGTATAGGTGTCTCTTTTTGTCTTATCTCTTCCTACTAATACGCTCATTTCACTCTTCCTCGTCTTTCAATAATATACTTATGTTTTCGTACAGTCGGAATTCAGAAATTGCATCACGATATTGAGTATAGGATATTCCACATACTTCTGTAATATTTGCTACGTTCCTACCATCCATTATCATTTCTGCAACTCTTCTATTCTTCTTAGATATATTCTCTAAGAATTTTTTTACACGCTTATTTTTCTTTTCATCTACTATTTCTTCCTTTAAATCTAATTTCTCATCCAAATCAAAATTTGATTTGATTTTACTATGTCCAGAGACTTCATCGTCATAAATCTCATCTAAAGACATATCAGGAATCACAATAGCCCTTTTCTGTTTTTCATCGTAAAGAATTTTACCATTCTTTACTAATACATTTGCTCTCACTCCCCTGTGTCTATCTCTTGACCATTCCCAAAAAGAACGATTCAAATTTGAATATAAAAATGTTTTAAATTGTGTATCACTATTAGGATTGTAAGAAATCACTGTTTCTAAAAGAACTTTGATTGCATTATCATAAATATCATCCAAATCTTTTTGAAATACATCTGGTTTATGGCGAGTGATTTTATGACATAACTTTTTTAATTCTCGTAAGTTATTGTCACAATATGTATGTATAAGTTTCATCTGCTCGTCTGATAAATTTTCTAATTGGTATTTCATCTTTTCAGTAGATGCTTTATGTAATTCTTCTCTTGTCATATTGTCTTCTTATCCTTTCTTCTAATCGTTTTCTTATAATAATTATCAAACTCACGAAAGATTGTTGTGCGTGGTTTGTAATCTTTATATTCTCTTTCTTTCACTTCAAAGATTAATTGATTGAAAGGATAATTTTTTTCATAAGCTTTTAACAATCCGTTTATGTAATTGATATTCTGTTTGACCCTTGCACGAGATTTTAATATCTTATAAAATCTTATACCAAGGTACGGGTACATATATACAGGTGGATTTCTGAGTAAAATCCAGTGCTTTACATCTTCGATCTGGTTATCATACTGAATAACATTCGTTTTGAAGTTATTCTTCATACACAAAAGCTGCTCCCGACTAATTTGTGGCAATGAAGCTACAGATGAAACATAGGTTTCAATCATCTTTAAATCATCTATAGGTAGTGGAATTTCCTTTAAAGAGTGCTTTTCAAACTCTTCTTTTCTTAAATTCTCATCTATCACGTCAGGATTAAGAGAAACTAAATCATCTACACCTTCCAGATAAAAAGATTTCTGTTGCTCTTTATGGATATTATTCATTAATATTTTTTGTGCATCCCTAAAGCTCCATTTACCAGCAACGGATAGTGAAGTACAAGTGATATACTTTCCTCTTGCTTTATAAATGTACTTTTTACCATCCGTAATTCTAAAGCTTTGCATCACACATACACCTCCAATATTTAATTTTGGGTAAACTTAATAGACCTAGAGTCTATATAAATATTCTCTAAGAACTATTTGTTTTTTAATTTTTATAAACTGGAAATAAATAGATTAGCTATTTTACTTTCAAGACTTGCTTTTTATTGCTAGAAGTGCGATAATAAAGAAAGTGTTATATGAAAATATAGCACGTTATATGTATTTTGCCGCCCAGAGATGTTACCAGCATCGTTTGTATGGGTGGCATTTTTTATTTTATTTCCTTTTTATGTCTCATATTATACGCCGAACGAATGTTCTTGTCAATATGTTTTAAGGAATTAATGCTTCCATCTTTTTCCTGCAATATAACAAATGTTAATCTATTCTATTTTTCTTTTTAGTAAGATAGTATTAAGTTCTCCCATTCGTTTAGGTTTATGAATATTCTGTGGAACTGAAAACGCTCTCAACCTATTCGTACAACTACCATCTTCAAGTTTAGCAAATGTTTTACAGTTTTGAATAATTTCTAATGTTTCTATTTTTGTTTTTTTTCTAAATGGAATATCGTCTTCATTTCTCTCTAAATTTTGTGTTAAAACTAATGCTTTTGTATTCGGGTCAATTAATCCAGCTTCAACATATTTCAATGCTTCTTCCAAAGTCATTTCAATATATGGCATAACTTATCTCCTTTCTATCCTTCGAAATTAGCAAGATAAATTTCTTTAATTTTTTCCTGCATTTCTCTATCTTTAATGACACCCATTTTCTTAATGATTCTTTTTTCAGATACCTGTCTAAGACATTCAGCTAAAATCATTGAGTTATATGGTAATCCATTTTCTTTGTTTCTCTTTAATAAAGCATGTGTAGGCTGGTACAAATGCTTTATATTAGAAGTACAAGGCATTACAATCGTGGTATTTGAAAATAAATTGCCTTTATTATTTTGTATAATAATTGCTGGTCTGATGCCGCCTTGCTCAGAACCAATTGTATTTTCTCCAAAGTCAATTAATACGACATCATATCTTTTGTATTCTCCTATCATCTAAAGCATCCTCCTTTCTCCACTTGCTTTTGTTTTTCATGGTTTCATTATACGCTTTTCTTTATATACTGTCAAGAGTATATACGATATTTTTTATATATTATTTTCTTAATATATATGGTAGACTATATATAGCGAGGTGATTATTCTATGATGAAAATAAACATAAAACCACTAATGGATAGTCAAGGTATTACACGTTATCAATTAGCTAAATCCTTAGACATCCGATACCCTACAATAGATTCCATTTATAAAGGGAATACGTCTAGTATAAAATTTGATGTATTAGAAGGTCTATGTCGAGAACTTCACTGTTCCCCTAACGATTTATTTGTTTCTGATAATCCAAAGATAATGAGTTATATCAAGGGCGATGCAGAGTAAGCACCGCCTTATTTTTTATACATTCCAGTTCCCGTCCTTATCATATAAAAAGCTCATTCTATCTTTTGTCTTCTGCATTCTTTCTTTTTCAAGACAAATATAGATCATCGTGGTATGTAAATCCGCATGATTAAAATAATCTTTTAAGTCCACCAACGCTTCTGTTTTATCTTCTGACATCTTATAGTATCTATTACCCATAGTTTTTCTAAGACCATGAACACCAATTCTTCTTTTAATGCCAACAGCTCTTGTTGCTTTATTCATGATATTTTCAAATCTGTCTAGCTTTATATGTCCATGTGGAGATATAAAGATATAATCATTCAAAGAAACATCATTTGATATGCGTAACCACTGCAACCAATCTTCTAGTGCGAATTTTAAATCTTCATTCCATGATAATTCCACTCGTTTTCCAGTACCGCCAACGTGACGAGTTTTTTCAGGAATAAAATCTTTAGTTAGTCTCCATTCCCAATCATCATCAAAAAATGTGTTCCATGTAAGCTTGCAAAGATCTCCACCACGCAATCCTATATTAATTCCACATATAAACATAGCAAGGTTTCTTCTAGCCATTGTTTCTTTCTTAAAGGTTGTACATTCTTCAATACATGATTTAAAATAATTGGCAACTGCTGAGATTTCTTCTTCTGTATGAAGCGCATCTGTCTTTGTAGACTCTCTATGTTTTATCTCTTTCTGTCGTGTAGGGAAATTATACATCCTACATTCCTCAATAGTATTTAATGCTGCTAATCCATTCATAATTTCATCTTCCTTTCTATGCTACGCTATCTTGTTCCGTAGATTCTGTTCCTTTTAATAAGAAATTATCCCAACTATGTTTAATCTCTTCATCTCTAATCTTAACGGCTTCTTTTCTTCCAGAACCACTTCCCGCTGCGGAATTATATTTTACACTTCTTGTTGCCTTTCCGCTTGGTCTGAAAAATGTAATAGCCCAATTTGCTAACTGTTCTACGCTTACATTTGCTTCAATCGTTTTTTCAACAATAGGAACTAAACTAATCATATGTGTTTTTGTATAGATTCTCTTAGCTGTCTTTTTATCCTCTATTAAATCATGAACTTCAATAAGCCTGTCAAATACATTGTTTAATGTTTTTTGTTGCTCTGGTGAAATTAATACATCTTTCATGTACGGTCTGAACCAAGATACATTCATACATGGTTCTTCTTCTGAATATAACATTGCATGAGCTTTAACCGCTAAATCATCATTTGTATGACCGTCTAATGCTTTTTGAGATAATGCTTTCTTAAATAATTCATGTTCTCCTAATTCAAAAATCTGTTCTTTTGATTTTGCTTTAACACGATTCATTACGGCTGCACTAATAGCCTGTCCGCTATTAAGATTGAAGAAAGTGTTTGATACTTCTTCTGCATCTGCACCATAAGTGAATGAAAATTGAAGATTATATCCTAAAATTGCTTCCTGAAATTCATCCTTTAATTCAGAAAACTTTAATCCATTAATATCTATTTCTCCACATTCTCCATTTGGATATTCTACTTGAATAGGTTCTAACTTATCAAGTTTCCATCCGTCATTAATAAAGCGAATAATTGTTAACAATCTTTGTTTTCCATCTTCGAGATCGTATATATCTTTCCCTTCTGAATTTGGTACTACATTAAAATAAAATGGAGGAACAACCATATCAAGAATTAAAGAATTAATCAGATTAGACTTTTTCTCAATATCTTTCCAGACGTACCCTCTCTGAATGTTAAGATTATCGTTGATTTCTTTAAACTCATACATTTGTTTCGCTTCTCTTACTGTATAGTTTTTATCATATCTTCTTGATGCTTTTATAATTCTAAATTCTGACATTTTTATTCCTCCATTCTAAGAATTAAGCAATTTTTTTAACACCTAATTCTTTTATCAACAAATCTTCTAAATATAATTTACAAATCTTTCTCGTATCCTTTCTCATTGGATAACAAGTTCTTGCTCTTGAACTGAATAAACTTGGGTCAATTTTTCTAAATTCTTCTGAAAGATAATTATAAATTCTTTCTCTATCACAAGGGAATTTACTCCAAATATCCTTTAATGATTCTGTTACAAATGTTGCATATCCATTTGGTTCTTCGTCCCAACCTGCATTTTTAATAATAGAGAAAATAAATTCTAAACACTTTCTTCCGTTCCTTTTTACAATCTCGTATGTAGTGGGATAACTTCCGAGAACACCTGCTTCTCTTGCACCTCTGGAATTTGTATATGTAATATGATAACTTTTAAATAAATCTTCTAAGATTAATGCTGTTTCATCTCCAATAATTACTCTAGCAGGATGTTTCTCTAAAGGCTTTACATGTTCAATTTCTTCATCCTGATTAATAAAATATGTTGCTTCAAATTTCAATCTCTCATTTGTATCTGTCGGAGCATCTAATAATACTAAAGCCTGCAAAGATTTATATTTCAATTTATGTGCTGCCATTAATCTTCCCTGTCCATCTACAACAGCAAATCTATATTCTTCTGGATGTGGAACAACAGTTATCGGAGCAAGCTTTCTTTCATCCCAATTATCGACAAGTTTATTAATTCTTTTATGGTTTCTTAATCCCTGATATTGTTCATCTACATATAAAAGGGATAAATTAATTGCTACGATTCCAATATTATTTTTCCTTGATTTAGAAGTAGAGAATGCTCTTATATTATCCACAACAGAATTGTAGAGATTAATTTGTGCTTCTGGAATAAGCTCATTATCCTTTACGATACCTACTACAGTTGCGTTGTTTTCCATTGCTTTTGTTTTTGTTGTCATAATTTTCTCCTCATTTCTTTAAAATTGTGTAAAAATATGTATCAAAATAAGACACTATGTAATAGTGTTTATTGCTTGAACAGATAACCTTGTGGCATCATTATTTAATTTTCAAAGTACAAATTTCTTTTTGGAATTTCTAACTTGAATAAGTCATAAGAAAGTGATATAATATAGAAACACTTTGACTTAGTTCAAGTGTTTGTTTTTAGGAGTAGATTTTGGTTTGGTCGCTGTGAATCTGCTCCTATTTTGTTACAAGGCTTTAGGTGTTACTTTATATTTAGTTTCAATCGCAACATTTATGTCGCCATTTACATATGCTTGTAACAACGCTTCTGCTACTTCACTATATTTCAAGTTTTCGCTTTTGCATTTATTCCTAAAAGCATCTTGTAAGGATTCTTCAATCTGGATTGACATTGATTTTCTTGCCATTTCGTTTTATCCTCCTTACATTAATCATATTATCATTTCATTTATGTTTTGTCAATCATTATTTTTATGATTTACTTATGTTTCTATAAAAATAACCGCTAGTATTTAACTAACGGTTATTCTTTATTCTACATTTAATTTTCTTCACACTATTGCCTATATTCTTCTGTAAATTCGCTAAGTTCTTCCCAATCTTCCCGATTTCCAGTTCTTCTCAAATAAGAATTACCACCATTTACCGCAACATATCCGCATTTACAGGTTACGAAATCATGTCTATTTTTACTTTCTATTATATCTCCACACTTTTTGCATTTTATTCTATTACACAAAATTTTCTGCAAAATCGTCCTCCGTTATTTTAAAATAATATTTTATTCATTTATTTTAAACTTTCAATGAGTTTCTTAACCCTATTAATTTCTCCTGTTGTATGTGGCGTTCCACCTGCGTTCATATCTACATACCACTGTAATACTTCTCGTTCTGTTTTTAAATCATTCACATTCAATTTTATAGTATGACTATTTAACATTGCCAAATCCGTATACTCATTGAAATAAGATCCAAATACTTTAATTTCATTATTGGCAAATCTACAAATAGCAGTCAATCTTTGCAATCCATCTACACATACAAACTCATTGTATGCTCCATCTGGAACTGAACAATGCCATGATGGACAATTAAAGTATATAATATTTCCGCTTTTACCACCTTTGAGAAAGAACTCTAACCATGCGATCTGCTGTTCCTCTGTCCATACATGTCCTCTCTGGAAATCTGGGTTAAGCTGCAAGTTCATATCTTCTTCCATATCTTTTATCCATCTAGGAACTCTACTGATATTTACATCACATTGATAGTTACCATCTCTTGTGAACTGTGGTATATCACTAAATTTTGTATACTTCATAATATAATCCTTTCTTTGAAAGCTGGATTTCAGCGTTGTTTTTCTATCAGATGCTCAAATCTATCTGGAAATAATCTATCATCAAGTATTGAAGATATTCTTATTTCAGTTTCCTTATATTTTCCATCTTTTGTAAATATTCTATTGCTATCGGAATCGTTTGCAATACGGAAAATATATTCTGTCTCCCTATCACCATCACAAATTATAGCAATGCCTTTAACTGCTCCAATTCCATTTTGCTTTTCATATTTTTGCAATTTTTCAATTATTTCTCTTGTACTTGCTACTTTTGAACCAAACATAATACCTCCATGAAAGTCGAAATTCATCTTATTAAGTTTCTTTTAATTCTTATATGAGTATAATATTCATTATTAATCTGATATATTTTCTTTTTCGTAGCCCAGCTCGGAAACATTAATAGCTCAATGTTAAATTTCATATCAAATTCATCTAATAATTTGTCTATCAAATCAACGATTGAGTAATTTTTATCTATTCTTTTTAATTCCTTTTCTAAATCGTATAATGCTACAGGAACATTGAATTGCCCTGTTATTTTTAAATAAGCATTCTGAAGCTTTTTAATATACATATCCACACATCCATAAAATCAGTCTTTCATCTAATCATAATCATATTCGTTATAATCACAGTCTACACAAAAAGTACAACTTATTCCATCACCATAATTTGTAACTAAAATACCACCACACTTAGGACATTTTCCAGCTTCTGGATTACTATATAAATCTTCTGTGAATGTCTCACTTCTTCCTAATTTGATTTCACTTTTCTTTTTATGCTTCATAAACTAAACCCCATTTGTCATTTCATTTATATTATCACACCATCTCTAAATATTTTACAGGAACTTTTTTCGTTAACCAAACTCCGTTCTCAGATAGATAAAATTTATATCCATCCCGATACATTTGTCTACTATCAATACGATATACAACTTCTTTCCCATGCCTTTTCCCAACATTTTCAGCAGTTTTTATATCTTTAGACAAATGTACATATAGTCTACTCTTAGGAATTAAGCCATCCTGATTAATAGATTTTATATACTTTTCTCCTGTTCCATGATATAAATATTCTGGCGGTTCTTTTTCTTTCAATTCTACATCTACGTTAACGGAATGTCCTTGATTTGCACGAATAAGTGATTTATCGTCATTGAAAGAATAACGCTGCTTATTATCAGTTTTTACAATTTGTTCTAAAATATCCATGTTGAACCCTGGATTATTCTTTTCAATACCACAAATCAAATCATTTACACTCGCCCATCCATGTTCATCTAAAGTGATTTCAATTACTTCTGGCTTATGCCGTAAGATAAGACTCATATACCTACTCAAATTTGTCAAATTCATATTATCACATCCAATCATTCATCTTCATACTCAACTAACGCTTCTTCTATTTTATTCATAATAATATTATCTTATCCTTTCTAACATCTTTTCTACTTTATCAAGTTGCGTTTTATCCATAGTCTTTCCAGTCCTATTTAACATCAAGAAATATTTCAAAATTGTTTTCTTGTTTGTGTATGTAATATATCCAACAGATACAACATAATGAATAAAATGAATCTGATCAGCTCTACTTAAATCATTATAATAATATCCTTTATATGGAAATCTATTTTCGTAAAATTCCAATAAAGCATTTAACCTTTGTTTTCCATCAAGAATTTCATATCCATAGTCGCCATATAACAACCTCACAAGAACAATTTTTCCGATTTCTATATTATTGAAAATAGAATCAATTAACAATTCCTTATCTTTCGTTTCCCACACATAATCTCTTTGATAGTCTGGATTCATATTAATTCCCGAATGATAATAAGTTGTAAGCAATCCATCTATTTGATTGTTGTTGAAATCAATTTTCATATCTTTATTTCTTATAAAATTCGTATTACCTGATTCTATTGGTCTTAAGTCTTGCCAACCAACAAACTGAAGGTTATTACTTTTTTCATATTTTATTCCATAAATCTTTTTATCATCTGAAATATAATTCACAATTATTGGTTGTGGAATATATCCATATCTAACGTAATCCCCAATTTTAAATTCATATGTCGGTTCATTATAATAAACCGATTCTTTTTTTATTTGTTCTAATTCAAATTCTTCTCTTTGAGTTAACTTTCTCATTTTAATCATATCCTTTACAATGAAAACAATCTTTTATTTAATTAATCTGCATCACTGAACCAAACGCTATTCTTATAGTTGAATCTGATAATCGTACCTTTAACCATTCTTTGTTATTTGTAGTTCCCGTAACTATACCATATTCACCTTTATGAGAACTCGATTTACTGATAATCCTCACTCTATGACCTATAATTTTTAATTGTTCGTTTGTAAGCATAACTTTTTATCTCCAATTCTTTACCAAATTTGATATACAAACATTATTTTCTACGATTTTCTCTTTTCATAACATTACCCCAATATACATATGGAAAATGCCATTTATTAAAGTTCTCACAACTTTTATTTTTATTATACAATGAACAAAAGTCATTTTGACAATGGATACAAGTATCGCAAGAACAACCAGTTCCTGCACCTATATATGGATCTGATTTTATATATTCTTCAATATCATGTAAAGTTACATTTGATTTAAGCTGCCCCGCATCATCAAATACTCTTCCATAGTTTACTAAGCTTCCATGTTTTTTGAAATAAAATAACACTATTTCAAATTTTTGTTCTTTTGTCATAAGTATCAACACCATTCAATTCTATAATGAAAGCAATTTTTCACATCTATAAGATTCCATCCTCCCTTGCTATTACTTTTAGTTTTTTTATAACCTCTTGAAAAACAAAATCTTTTTCGAGACACCTTGAATCAGCCATACTTGTGATAGATTCGTAAATTTCTTCTGCGAGTTCCTTTATAAGTATTTTCTCAAAGTTAAGATCAAAAGTTCCTATCATGATACCTCCTTATGAAAGTAATTTTTCAACTTATCCTATACGATCATTTCAAATTCATAAAAATCAAATTCATCGTATAGCTGCCATTTATTATCACCAAGATAAGAAACATCAATATCTCTCATACCTCTTGTTAAATATAATTTATTTCGTTTCCCATCTATAATTTCTTTCATTATTGTGAATTTCATTTTAATTCCTGCAATTCACAAAACATTTTCCAATTATTTGCAAACTGACTCATATATCCTTTAATGTTTGTAAATGTAATTCCTTGCGGTAGTTCAAATTTATCCGAAAAGCCATCTCTCGAAATCTCAAAAACAGTTTTACTAACATATTGTTTTATAATTTTTCCAGTGAAACCATTTTCATTAAACCATCTTATTACATATTTCTCTTCTTTAGAAAAATCATATTTTGCATCTGAAATATCTATCATTTTTATTTTCTCTTCCTGGAACTTAGGTTTCATCTTCTTTTACTACTGTTATATTTCTTAATATGGTTATTTGCAATTTCTATATCAGTGAGGAGTCTTAAATAACCATTCTGGATTTCTTCATTGATCCAATTCTCAAATTTATTATCATATCCATGAACAACTTTAAACTGGAACAATTGTTGTAACTGACTTTCTGTATATATTTTCTTATCCGCTACACATTCAAACTGTTTCATATTCTTTACCTCTTAACATTATCTTCTATATCTTTCATGTATTTTCCCTGTGAAAAATCTCATTCATCTGTAACATTAATTCAAGCTGCTCAATTTCCGTTTTCAGCTTTTTCATTACCAGCAAATCATTAATTGTATTATCCTCATATGTGGGAGAATCCATGTTTTGTATATTTATTTTGAAGTACTCCTGTTTCTTAGATAAATCTTCTTTCAAAGAATTTATTCTTGCAACAATCCATTCATTCATATTTTCGCTCCATAAAACTATTCTTTCATCTTATTATCCAATATACATATTAACTATGTTTCCATCAATTTCAACTGCATCTGGTATATGCTGCATATTAATTTCCGATAGTGGAAGTTCTCCCCAAATTCCCTGACTATCAAATAAATGAATCTCTTTACCTTTATTTTCTTCTACGATTTCTCTAACAGTTTTATTATTTGTATTGTTTATCATAACATTTACCTCGTTTATATTATTTTGATTATCTTATAATTCTCTTTTAATATTATATCATTCAGATTATCTCATTATCAACTTATTTTTCCCAACATCACTTTTCTTTACAGATTTCCATGTCATTGTATTCTTAACAATAATTCTCTTCTTTGTTCCACTAAATGTTCTTTTCGGAATCAAAAATACATTCTTTCCTAGATATATAGTTCTTATTCTCTTTGACTTAAAAGCTTTTCTTTTTACTCCGATAATCCTTACATTGTAACCGTCTATAACAACTTGATCTGGTACTCTAACTATTCTCTGATTTCTTATAGGCTTGATATAAATAGCCGTATCAGGGTCATATAGTTCTATATATCCATACTTTGTTTTAATTCCCTGTTGTGCAGCCTGTATAGGTACTCCGAATCCAATTAATAAACATCCAATTATTAACCATGTAATTAATTTTTTCATTGTTTTGTTCCTTTCTTTGTACAAAAATAAGAGGTATGTTTCATCCTCTTATATTCTCTATATGCAATTTAATAATCTAACTTCGTTCATTTCTATATCTATTATTCAGTTCTTCCATCACTTCTGGAATATCAGAAATATATCCATCCCAAATAACTTCCATATCATCATTATAAATTTTCATTTTTCCATCAAGGTTTCTTGTTACAGTGATTCCAATAATTTCATTATATTTTTCCATAGATGAAAGTAAGAATTTTACATTATCAAACTGTAATTCTCCAATATCTATTTCATCCCATTCTTCCCACTCAAATATTTTTATTCCACAAAATTTTTCTACATTCATCACTTATTCTCCTATTATTCTGTATTTCTTAGTCATCTCTAACTTCTTTCTTAACTCATTTACTTCCTTTTTTAATTCATTATTTTGTACTATAATATCTTCCAACCAACCATTTGTTTCTCTAATTACATCTTTTTCATATAATAAAATATCCCATATAGATGTTCTTTTCATATGATCTACCATTTCAAAATATTTATCTATTAACTCATTAAAAATGAGATGCGCTGTTTCACTCCCTTCTAAACGATTCAGGGCATCTTTACACAATTCTTTGGAAAATCTAAAAGGTCTCATTCTTTCTTACCTGCCTTTTCTACCATTCATCGTCATACTCATTAAATTCACATTGAAAAGTTCCATCACAAGTATAGATATCATCTACTTTTTCTAATTTATTCTGTTCCAATAAATAATTTTCTTCCAATAAACTATCAGCTAATTCTTTTAAAATTTCATCATAATCACTCACTGTCTTACATTCTGAAATTCCATTTAAAACTCCCGCTCTATCTGTATATTTTACTAACCAGTTTGCATAAGTAGATAAATCGTTGGCAAAACCAGAAAGATAATGAGTATTATCATATACATCGCCATCATTATACCACTTGTATACCAATCTACTAACTGCCGTTACAATCTGTGTAGCTTTTGTTTCACCTTGTCCAATATCTGGTAAATACTTTTTACTTATATTATTAAACTTATTAAAATAATCCCAATCTACTCTCATAATAATTCTCCTCTCAATTCTATATATGTATTATATCAAATAAGCAAACCATTTTCTATAGCAGAAATGATTTACTTGAAATGCGGTTTTTATCTGGTTTTAAAACATTCATTTTTATTTTCTGTTTCTTCTTCTGAAATTTTGCATCTAAAAATAGATTCTCCAATAAAACCATTTCCAGATTCTTCGATTACTTCACACCATTTACAATCTAAACATTTTTCTTCCATCATTTTTTCAAAAATACCTCTCCATCTGTATCAATAAACTTCTGAATAATTTCTTCTGCTCTTTCCTTTGTAACAATTTCGCTTTTATATTCCCAATCGCAGTATGGATGATTCTCAAAAGAACATTCTGCAACAAGTTCATCAAGTTGACCAAGTGGTAAATCATAAGAATCTTCCATTGCCTTTATACTGTCGTAGTAACCACTTACAGCCATTTTAATATCGTCCAGCGACATCTCTTTTAAATCTTCTGTATTGACTACCACACAATATTCATTGTCTCCATCCATCCAAATTGCCTGAACAAATAAGAATTCTCTATCTCCGAGATCTTTTCGACACTGTATACAATCGTCATCAGTAATTACAAATCCATTTTTCATTTTCAACATCGTAATCAAACCTCCTCAAGAGATATGTTTATTTATTAAGCACACTCATTTTCCTCATAATATATTCCTTATAAAATCTTCCAAAAATCATCTTCTTCATATAATGTTTCTAATTCATCCCATATTTGACTTGAAATATCTTCAATTTCGGGATGTTTATAAATATTTTCCCAAATGGTTCTTGTTTCTTCTACTGTAAAATCTCTATTATACACATTGTTAAACCATTTGATTAGTGTTTTATCCGTACCTTCTGGGAAAACAAATTTAGGTTCTTTTGAATCATCAGAACTTAAAAATCCAAACCAATATCCTAATGATCTTTCACCTTCCGTTTCTCTTCTTTCTTTTAAATGTGCTGTTTCAACTCCTCCAAAAATCTTTGCAACTTCACACAACTCCCTATCAAATCTAGGATAACTTGCACTTCCTGCATATTGATAACTCATTCCCATTATAAATTCCTCCTTGAAATATTATTTGTTTAATATTGATAATTTCCATTCCATAATTTCCATATCAATTTTGTGGGCACAATCCTTACAAAAATCAACTCCAAACATTGATAAATTTTTTCCTACTGAATGTAGTGCTTCTAAATGTCCACTTTGTAAATATTCTCTTTCTATTCCAAGAATATCTCTCTTTTTAATGACTGGAATTTCTTTTCCACAACAATCACATACATATATTTCTTTTCTACTCATGATATATTATAATTCCTTTCTTTCCTTCTCTGTTTTCCATGCTCTCTAATGTGTTCAACGGTTTCTTCGATGTACCGTTCCGTTTGCATCTTTTAGCCAGTCTTTCCCACATATCTAAATTTTCCAACGTGGTTTATTTTTCTTTGCCATGTTTTTACCTAACCTTTCTTATTCTGAAATGTGCTTTTCATTGTATTTTAATCAAAACAAAACTCCAATTCTTCTCACTTTATATAAATGAGGAATAATGAATCCAGTCATATCTGTTAATCTTCCACCAATCTGCCAAATGTTATTAGTTCCATATAAATCTCTAAGGATAAATAAATTTTCATCATTCTGTATTTTGGGATATCCTGCGTTCATATGTTCTTCTTTATTGAATTTACCTACATAAAACTCAGAAACACTTGCTTTTGCAATATCTTCTGGCGTTTCTTTTCCATTTAAGTTACAATAAATTTTCGACCATTTCATATCTTCATGTTCTCTATCAACTGTAATATATTTCATATTATCTACCTACCTTTCATTTTTACGAGAAAATTTCCATTACTATTTTACTTTATCCAATCCAAATAAAGCATCAGGAAAACTTCTCTTTATTTCTTCAAAACTTTCAAAGCAATCTGCGTATCTATCTGTCCAATCTTCTATATTCAATACGAAAAAACTTCTATCTCCGTCATTCCATAATGTTCTTGCATCATGTTCTGGAATAATATCAAACCATTTTGAAAAATATTCTTCTGCAAACATTTAAACCCTTCCTATCTTTTAATTTATTAGTTTGTCAAACTCTATTTTATTATTCTCTGTCTTGTTGTACTAAAAAAGCAGATATCATTTTGATACCTGCTTTTTTACCATTTGCTTTTATTTTTTGTTTCTTTTCTATCCCTTAACAACTGTTACTCTAAAGGATGATCCATTAGGTAATAATGAATGACTTAAATTAATTTGCATAACCTTTTCACTTGCTTCAGATTTCTTTTTAAAGCATACAAGTTTATCTATTTCTTTATCTGGGTTTTTAGAAACTGTATTATCTGTCCGTAAATATCCAAAACATCTACCATCATTATCACAAGCTGCTAAATAATACATATCATCATATCCTTTCAAATTCTAATCTGCTGTTTTATATTATACCATAAAACTAATTCAATTTCTATGTTCTATGAAATATCTCTTTCATTTGTTATCTAATTTCCTGTACGTTATCACACTATCTATTCTTACTTTCTTCTGGTAGATTATCATGCCATAAAATCAAAATTCGATATGCCATTATCCTGTACATAAGTTTGTACGGCTTCAATATACGTTCCATCAAATTTTCCGTTCTCTGTATCGTAATCGCTTTCTCCATCTTCTATTTCACATTCATAGTACAATAAAATCATTGTAATAAGATTTTCCATATCTGTTTTCGGTTCATATCCCTGTTCCCTGATCCACGCAGCCATATAATCATAGTCGCACCATTTTTCTTTTGGATAAGTGCTATAATCTTTTTCTTCCGTCCAATTTCCCCATGTGTCTACCATTGTGAATTCCTCCTATCTAAAAAACATACCCAACACGTCAATCCTACAAGCTAATCTACCATTAGTAATTAATCCTTGCCGTTGTAATCGTTCCAAATCTTCGTAGGTAATATTCTCTAAGCAAGCATTTTCTTCTGCTTCATATGCTTTCATATAAGCATTTACACCTTTATTCATCATTAATTGTTTTCCTTCATACATCTTAAATTCTCTCTCCATACAACCACCATTTCTTAGTTGTGACAAGCTTTAAACCAAACAAAATCATTGGTAAACAAATTACCCAGGCTCTTATATCTTTTCCTGCATAATATCCAACATAGGACATCAAGCCAACTACAGACAGTCCTATAAGTTTCTGCGCCATGGACACTAGCAGTTCTTCCTTTGTGATTTTCCGTTCTTTCTTTCCCCCAATCACCTTGAGTTCTCTCTTTTCTTTTGTTCTTGTTTCCATTACCTGAATCTTCATTGCTGTATTTTTCATGATATATAATCCTCTCTTTCTTTTAAATTTAATAAGGGCTATGTTTCCTTTGCGGATACGGCTACTCCGACATAGCCCGATGTGTTATTATTTATCCATTAATGATGGCATAAATGATAACACCTATGATTAAATAAAATGAACAAAAACCAACGATGTATCCCATTGCTTTCACCTGCTTTCTTTTTTATTTTCTCCTGTTTTTGAGTATAAAAATAGCCTTATAGATATATTCTCTACAAGGCTATAAAAGATACATTTCATTTATAATTATGATGCTTCCATTAATTCATTAATTCTTCTATAGTTTCGCACAACCTTAACAGCGCAGCTTTAATTGTACTGTTTCCGTTAAGTTGTGATAACTCATTATATAGTTCTGTTTCCGCTTCTTCTCTATTCTCTTCATCATCATAACCATCAGAAAGACAATCAACAATCTTTCTTGCTAATTCTGAACTATTCATTCTTATTTCCTCCTGTGCTCTAATGTATTTTCCAAACTTGCCAATAATAATCTTCTTTCGTTGCTATTTCTTCTGCAATCATATCAGGATTAAATATTTGTGTTCTTCTAATGAAGTCTTTATACTGTTCATTAAAATCATCACAATATGTAATTTCTTTTGATAAAACTCTATTATCATTGTTTGCATATTCATAAATAATACTTGATTCATCACTATTGTAAGTTTCCAGAAATTTATTAATTGTTCTATCATCTTCTGTTTCTGTCAAATAATCTTTTAAACATCTTTCTGTAATTTTAAATTTTACTTCTCGTTCTACTTCTAAAGTATCATTAATATAGTTACGAATTTTTAATTCTACAAACTTATTCATACCAATTTACCTCCTGTTAAAATGTGAATTTCATTTATAACATATCCGAAAATTCTTTCATTTTTGGATGTGCAAAACCAATAGTAACTAATGCATTATAAACACCTTCTGCATAACTTATTCCGTCCTGAAATTTCCGCAAATATGTTTCTGCTGATACAAGATCATTCTCTTTCTTGCAACGCTCGTATTCTTTCCAATCGTCAATTGCATTCTTATGTTTTCTGATAGCTTCATCAAGAATCTTTTCCGCTTTTGCTTTCTCTGTATTTGTCATGATTGTATTCCTTCCTAATTTAAAATTCTGTATCAATAACTGTTAAAACTGTCACCCATAAATCAATGTATTGGGTACTCCATCTATAATTATCTCTATCTTCAAAATCAGATTTTCCAGTGATAACATATCCAACCTGTTTTGTTCCATCCGAAGTATCGACAAACATATCCTGTTTTGTTTTCAGAGCGTTTTTAGAAATTTCAATATATGAATTTTCATAAACTCTCTTCTGATATTCCAACAAGGCTTCCTTTAAAGTTTCGGCTTTGATTCTAATTTCTGGAACTATATCCGAATCAATCCACCATTTTTCATTGTTATACTTTTTCATAGTAGTTGTTGTTTTAAATATAAAATTCTTCATTTTCTGCCTCCCGTTGAAATTGTACTTTCAATCTGTTCTATTTATTTCCTTGTATGCATCTTCATTAATATTCCGGAATCCCATCATCTCCAAATACTCTATATAATTTTTAATATCTGATTTTTTCTTAACTTCTATATCTTCTGGATTGTAATATCCATAATAAGGATTTGTATATGTTTTATATACTTTACGCTCAAAATCAACAAGAAGATTAAAATTTTTTGCTGCTGTATGATTTTTCTTCCAACTATTATCAATATAATATAAATGTAACATCATACCCATACTCGTTGCACCTACTTTCTAGTGATATAATTTTCCAATGGTATACTGGCATTCGTTCCATGCCCTATTATATTTCTTATGTAATTCAGCAAATGTTTTAAAATCTAAATCATACATTAAAAACTCATAAGCATGATATTTTCCCATCCAATATTCTGTATTAAGAATATCCGTTATATCATTTTTATCCTTGACTTTCTTTGAGTATTTCAACGCTGTTTGCATAGCTTCTGAAATTTTATTTTCCAGTTCTTCTACAAGCTCTTTTTTAGGAATAACATTACTTCCATTTTTTAACATCTGATTTTCCCGTCTTAATCGTTCAATCTCTTTTTTCTGTCTTTCAATGGTATTTCCTGCTTTTACTAACATAGTTCCTAATTCTTTTAAATTGTTTTCTATCATGATTCTTTCCTCTTAAATTTCTATATCCTGTTTTGTTGCTTTCATCCATGTATTATCCAACGTTCCATATGTAATAACGCTATATGGTTTCGTTCCCTTTACTACTACTCCGAAAATGTTTCGTTTATATTCCGCAATACGGAAACCAGATACACTTTTCAATGTGTAAAGTCTTTTCCCTGTCTTTGCACTGTATACGTGCGTTCTATTGAATTCCATGTCGATTGACAGTTCCGCATCATCTGTACTAACAGGGATTGCAAAGATAAAGCTCTGTATACTGTCTAATGCGATATGCTTTTCTAAGTGTGGCATGATCTGCTTAATTACATCATCCGTAAACCATGTTTTGCCAAGGTTTGACAAGTCAAAAAGTACAGTTTGTTTTCCGTCTGCTGTTTTACAGAACGGATAAAGCTTTTTCATTTTTGCAAGTGTTAAATATTCCATAATTATTCCCCTTCCTGTAATTCAATGTTAAATTCATTCTCAAGAATATATTTCAAAGAATCATCTTCTTCACAATAATCAATGAGAAAATCAAGATTGTTTTCCCATGTCTCACTTGATAAGCGTTTTCTTATTTCGTCATCCATGTAAGAGCAAATGAGATCCATTGTGTCATTCTCTACGTCATGTAAGGACACCTGTATATCTTCTATATCCTCTTCTTTTCCTCCGTTTTCTATGTACCATGTAAGAGCGTAATCTTTCGCTTCTTCTGCGTTCCACGCTTTCACATAGTCCCCGATGTAATCGTCAAAAGTTTTTCCATCCTGTGAAAATTCTACATCATATAACATCATTGTTCATTACCTCCTGTATTGTTTTCTCTTATGAACACTACAAAAGACACACAATGTTAATTGTATGTCTTCTAACTATTCACAAGGTTATTCTCTTTACCTAATCATTCCGTTATCAATAACGGCTGTTACATCGTCCCAAAAGTTTGTGTTAGGATTGTAAATGCAATAGGATATTACTTTCTTTCCCTTGTATACAGGTTTGTTGTATTTGATATAGCAACCGTATTTTGTCGTTCTGCCCCATCTGCCATGGGATACGGACTTAATGACTTCTATATAAGCGATGTGTTTTCCTTTACGGGTTTTCAATTTGATGTTCTGCCATTGTTTCCCCTCTTTAATAAACTTGATGGAGCAACCTTTATAATATTTTTCAATGTACCTATATGTCAGATACAAGTCTTTGCTTTCCTTAATTTCTGTTATCGCATCATCTTTACGGGTCTTTGTTCCTTTAGTATCAAAAGCAACTATTCCTTTATCGGATTTTTTCCAATGTTTAGCAGATGTAAAACTAAATAAGTTTCCGTCACCTGTTTCGATTGTAACAAGCCGTTTTCCGTGTCGGTTTGGTTTCGACACGGTATAGACTTTATAAGATTCTGTTTTGCTTGTATGTGGCTTTCTGGTGGTTTGTGCGTGGGTCTGGATTGGTAGTAGGGTTATGGCTGCTAAAGTTGTGATTGTAAATGTTTTCCATACTGTTGCTTTGATTTTTTTCATGGTTTGAACATCCTTAAAATTCTATTTTCTCTAATACTTCACTGATAGCCTGTCCTAAAAGATAACATCTGATTGATACGTCAATGGCTTCGTAGTTATCCTCTATCCACCAATTAGCAACCTTTTCTTTACAATCAAATTCTTCCATCATATCATTAATAAGATCTTTATTTTCGTCAACATATTTTTTCGCAGTTGCACGATTAAATGTATAACTTCCGCTTGCATTTCCTGTTACGCTATCTTCTGTCCACAACGTATCATTAAGATATTCTTCTAAATCTTCTTTTATTTCATAATCCGTTGCATTGATATTTTCTTCAATGTATTCTTTAACGTCCTGTTTCATTGCTTCTAAATAGTTATAAGTTGTTGTAGTTGTCATGATATTTTCCTCCATCTTTCTTCATATGATTCTCTTTGTTTTTTCCTGCATCGCTCTGTATTTATACGGGCTTGCAACCGTTTACCGTAAAGGCAAGCTACATTACTACAGAATCATTGCGGTACTCTTTTTTTGCAGTAGTCTTGTACCAAGACTTGACGAATGTTTTGACACGTTAACGGCTTTCGTGTTTCCTGTATAACAACGTTTTCGTTGTTTTTCTTGACATTACTCTATCACAACGTTTTCGTTGTGTCAATACCTTTTCGTTGTTATTTTCTACTTTTTCGTTGTTATTTGGTATAAAAAAATAAGCACTACTGTTTTAATAGTGCTTATTCTATCTTGTTACCATTTGGGAATTCAAAGAATGAATGATATTCACATCCCATTATATCTGCCATTTCTTCCAATTCTTCTTGTTTAAATTTCCCAGTTTTCAATCTTTTACTAATTGATTGCTGAGACATTCCCATTTTTGCCCCCAATTCCGTTACTGATATACCGGCAACAGCACAGGCAACTTCTATTTTCTGTTTTATCTGTATCTTTTCCACCTTCTTTCTAAATGATTATAACATCATCATCGGATAAGGTCAAATTATCTGGTATAATACTTTTGTACGTCAATCGTGTCCTCAAGATCACACATTTTACAGCCTTTGACAGTTTCAAGTTCTGATTCAATATCTACAGGAAATGCAAGGCTTTTAAAAGTTTCTTTGCACTCCTGGAAAATGTGATTCTGTACAGTTTCGGGTAACTGACATACATAGGTGTGGGCTGTTATTGTTACCCGTTCAAATACTCCACTTTTAAGCATATCTGAAAACCAGATATCAAAAGTTGGATATTCGTTTTTGTCTGCCAAGTCTCTATATACCTCGTGCATCTGCTTTTCTGTAAAGCATCTGTTTTCAAGTGGTGCTTCATAGGTTATATAATATTTTTTCATTGTATTACCTTCTTTCTACCCTGTAAGATGTATAGGGATTTTTGTTTTGTTTATTGCTTGTTTAATCTCATAAAGATTTATAAGCCATAATTTATATTTGATAACTCAAAAAATTATGTTGTTACGTTATCAACAAGGGAAACTTTTTGTTTCTACTACTTTCAACCATCAAGGGAGTGCTTTGAACCCTATTTCACGATTTTGCCCGAAACGCTAAGAATATTATCAAAGGTGTATCTTATAAGATTATGAGATTAAATAAACAATAAACCTTATATTTTATTAGATAGTACCTTGTATTTGATTAGTTGTAAAATCATATTTACAAGATACTATCTAAATTTTTATTTTAAGTAAATAGTAACTTTTATTTTTAGCGTTAAATTGCTGTCGGTTCTACTTTGAGTATGGTATTTTAACCCTTTACTCTGGATAACCAAACTACCCAACCAACTTCTTTCAAGGCAAGTTGACATGGAGGATTTTAACCTCAACCTTGTTGTAAAATTACAACCGATATTCTGTTCTGCTTAGTTAATATGTTACTAATTGGATATTCTCTTGTCAGACTTGACAAAAGTTTTTAGAAATGATAAACTATAACTTGCTAAGGTTTGTAGTTTATCAAAACTATATCCAATTTTTTAAAGGGACTTGTTGGAGCAAGTCCTTTTTGTTATGTACGGAATTATTAAATAATCCCGATTGACAAGTTGGAATTGAATCCCACGGCTTAACCGCTTGTCTTTGTTTTTCTTAACTTGGTTATATATTATCACATCCAAGTTATATTGTCAAGTGTTTTCGTCAACTTTTTTAAAGCTTTTTAATCAACACTTTATCAACTGTATATCCTATACAGTTTAGTATTTTGTTAGCATCATCTATACTAAATTGTTTTTTATTTAGCATATGACTTATTTGTTGTCTGCTAACTCCTAGTTTATCAGCTATAAAAGTTTTATTTATACCGTTGTCTTTTATAGTCTGATTAACTAAATTAGATAACTCTTTATTTGTCAAGGGTGTATACCTCCTATTAAAAAGAGTGTAAAACACCTTATAATAAGGGCTTACACTCTAGTTAGTTAGTTATTTGTTACATTTTCCTTTGGGTCATGTGTCTCGATATATAAAATAATATCAAGTATTTCCTTATCCTCTAACCCTTTTTCTCTAAGTTTTTGGATTAAATTTACAATTTCTTTACCTGTCATGTACTCCATCCTCTCACCGTCCTATCATTATTATAATGATATTATAACGGATTTTGAAAAAAGTGTAAACCCTTATTAATTTATCAAGGTGCTTTACAAGGATTGTAAAATTGTGATACAATAATATAATCCTTATATGATTATGTTATTGATAGCCTTGCCAACCTGTCAACCGTCAAGTGCGATTGGTTTGTTATCTTTAACATGGCTTTATTGTACATCAAAGTAATGTACTTGTCAATAGTTTTTATGTACTTTTTTATTTTATTTTTATGGGTGATATTATGATATTTGATAATAACTTACAATTAAAGAAAGAATTTGATAAATTGTTAATTGATACAGGTAATAGTAAAGTAAATATTGCAACTGAATTAGAAATATCCAGGCAACAACTAAGTAATTTGTTAAATAAAAAGAATTTGTCATTTATGGATATGAAAAGAATTTTAGATGTAATTGGTTATGATTTGGAAATTGGATTTAAAAAGAAAGAAAACTAATTACATTATATAGAAGAAACAAAGGAGGATTATATAAAATGGGTGCGATAACTGGAATTAATAAAGTAATTATGGAATTATTAAAAGAAAACAATACAAAAATGGAAGAACTTGCAAAATATTTAAAAATAAACAAAGAAACCTTAGAAAAGAAATTAGAGTGCAATGATTTAAAAAATATAAGAAGTTATAACAACTTTACTGTATCACAATTAGAAAAGATTGCTAGTTTTTTTGGTTATGATTTATGTATAGATTTTAAAAAAGAAGATGTTGTAAAACATTGTAAATCAAGAGGTGAATTTAGACAAGAAACTAAGGATAAAATGAGTTTTTTATACGATGAAAACGGAAATTGGAGGGTATAGCATATGTGACTTTAAATGCGTGTAATTTGCCCTGTATGGGATTTTATATGTGTAGTGTATATATGTATCCTATTTTAATTTTAAATTGATTTTTAGGGCGTTTACAAGAGTGATAATATTATAGTGCATTTTATTATCATATGTTATGTATTGTTATTTGATAGACATATTTATTAGTTTGTTATGTGTATAATTAATATGTTTATAGTTATGTAATGTATAGTGATTATTTATAATAGTATACAATGTATTGTTATTATGTGGTATATATTATATTAGTTTATTATATATTAGATAATATCAGATAGTGTTATGATATTGCGTGTTGTATGATGTAGTTGTATATTAATTATATGTGTATATGATAGTTATGTGTATATTATGATATATTGATCTGGTTGATTATATGATTGTCTAGTATATTATATGTTTATGTTTTTGTATAGTGGTTAATATTTATATATATTTTGTGTATAATTATGTGGTTTGGCGTTGTGTATCTGCTATGTATTAGTTGTATAGTTAGTATAGTTTTGATGTATGATTGATTATGTGGGATTAGTTGTGAATTTAGTTTTTAGTAATAATTACTATTATTGTTAAAAACGAACTGATATACATAATATGTATATTTAATACATTTTGCCATATTTTATCAGCATTTTATAATAATAGTAATTATTACTATTTTTTATACTACCTACTACCATTTTTTAGTCACATCATATATATTTTTATATCCTGTCATATCATTACAATTTTATATCCCTTTATCAGTGCAGTTTTATCTATTATATCCATATTCGGAAATCATTTACACATAGTATCAAAAACTACATCTCCCGGTATGAGCATTTTAAAACGTTGACTTTTTGACAAAACTCCTTGTTTTTTATGACAAAAACAACATGACATAGTATTAAAAACTACATCACATTGATCTGGCAGAGGGGGTATGTTTACATTTTTTAACATATTGTCAATTCCTGTAAATACTCTAGGTGTTCAACTCACACCCCACGTTCAAAATTTGAAATCCCTCTTCTCCTCTCCTCTTCCCACACCATTTCACTCAACTCCACACAAAAAATAGCCAAAATACACAAAATGAGTTCGAGAACGAGTTCGAGAAAGTCCTTATAAAATAAACAAAATCTTCACATCAAAAATACCCTAAAATCACAAAAACTCCTCTCAAACCTTCATTTTTGTCAGTAAAACCTTACACTTTATCGAAGTCAGTTATAAAATCTACGAAACATAGCCAATTTTATTCCTTGCTGCCCGTACATCTACCTTTAAAATATGTAATAAAAATAAACAAAATCATTCATTTCTATCTGCGCCAGTAAACCTTATTTTCGAAGTCCTTTAAAATTCACTTTCTATCCTTATTAAAAATATCCTTTGCTCAAATTTACGTTATTCGACCCTAAAATCAATTCTATTCATTTTACTTGTAACTTATCGTCTTATGCATTAAAATCCAATTTCACCACTAAAAACTCAAAAATACTCTCGTAATCCAGGGTAACATAATATTCATTACATCCATATCTGGAATATCTAAATGATCTTTTATTCAATTATCATTCATCTACCTATCTCTCTTCTACTCTTCCACATCTCAAATAATCTCATCTCACACTATTACAAAAATTTATTTGTAAATATCCTTAGCTTAAATCTTCAAAAAATGACCCTAAAATCAATTTTAACTTTTACCCTTACAACTTATCCTTTCTTACACTAAAATCCATTCTAGCCAAAATAGCGTTAAAATTCTCAGCTAATCTAGGGTAAGAAAGTTTCTAGTATATCTCATCCAAACTTGAATCACAAATATATAACCTTTCTACTATTTAATATCTCAAAAACTCACTTCTCATATATCCCTTAACTAAATCGGCAAAAATCAGGTCTAAAATCCATTTTACCTTCCATATGAGCAATTTATCCTCTAAGCATATAAAATTGATTCTAGCACAAATAACTTAAATTTCGTCTAACAATCTCAGGTAGAGAATCTTTTAATATATCCCATACCCAATCTCAAAATGTATAAACATATAACATTCTCTCTTCTAAAATACAACAACACTTTTTTAAAAAGATAATAAATAAAGAGAATAAAAACTTGTACCTATTCACAATCTCACAAAGAGAATACACAACTAAGAGATTTTGATTATGAAATTAAATTAATCATATCAAAATGTTTCTGATTGGCACATCATAGCTTTACAAGAATGAAAATGACCACAAAGATATTTGATATGTCTTTTAGAGAATATAATATTGCGCCAGAAGAAAAATATTTTCACTAATTAAACAATAAAGGAGATTAACCACTATGAGAAAATTAAAAGACAACAAAAATAACACAACTACTACTATCACACCATCAACATCTGATAAAACACCTATTGAAATCGCATTACAGATTGATTCGGATGGAATGACAATAGCAAGTAAGTTATACGCTTTTTTAGAATTGAATCCAAGTAATTTTGCATCCTGGTGTAGAAGAAATATCACTAGAAATAAATTTGCCACTGAAAATGAAGATTATATAGTTTTCGTAGTGGGCAACGAAAACCTCAAATTAGGCGGTAGACCAAAAACAGATTATAAACTTACATCTGAATTTGCAAAGAAGCTCTCAATGACAGGTAACACTGAGAAACATGAGCAAGCAAGAGATTATTTTATCGCTTGTGAGCAAGGATTAAAAGTTGCTACCACTAAATTACAAGAAAGAAATGATGATATTCAAGCTTTGGCGCAGAACGTAAATACTCTTGTACAAAAGATTGATAGCCTATTTAATTCATTAGAATCAAGAATATCCATGTTAGAGAATAATACTATTACTCAAAAAGCATTACCAAAGAAACGATATACATACTGGTCTTCTAAAATGTTTACAAAATATCAAGCATTGGCAGATTATTTTGAAATCTCTTATAAAGAATTATATAAGAATCTATATAGAGAATTAGAAAATAGATATCCTGATGTGGAAGTTAATCAGATTGTAGATGATTATTGCTATGAGAATCATCTTGAAACATGTTATCCATTAGATGCAATAGAACATAATCGTAGAGTAAGAATTCTATTTGAGCAATTAGTAGATAATCTTTTAGAGAAATATAACTTAGCAACATCAAAAGAGAATTTTGTAGTATCAACTATTTTTGATACAAAATAAAAAAATACATCAAGGAGTGTATTTAACAAAAAGAAAATATACAAAAAGAAATAAAGAAATATATGAAGATGACATTGAGGTTACACAAGTAACAAGAAGGTAAAATTTCAAGTTTTTAAATTTAATTTTTATGAATGTAATGAATAAAAATTAAATTAGTCTGTCTTATTAAAAAGTAGTATATTTTCTTTCTGTTCAGTTGACATACGCTGGTGTTAATATACTGAACGCTCATTTGATGTTTTGACATGCTTCAGCGTTAATATTCTGAACGCTCGTAGAGATTAAGATGGAGGTGGAAATTATTAATAAAAGTATAAATAGCTATAAAGTATATATACATACAAATATAGCAAATAAAATGAAATATGTTGGAATAACCAGAAAGAATAAAAAACAACGATGGAATAATGGTAATGGATATACAGAAAATCAAAAATTCTATAAAGATATTCAGAAGTATGGCTGGGATGATGGATTTACTCATGAGATTATACAAGACAATTTATCATATAGTGAAGCAAGGCGTTTAGAGAAGTATTATATATCAAAATATAATTCTGTTTCAAATGGATATAATAATGCAAATTTTAATTTAAGTGGATCTTTGCAATTCGATTTTGATAATTTTACTCCAATAGACAATCCTGATGTAGAAATAAATAACAATAAGGAATACTTCACTAGAGTACCAAATGAATTTATACAAATTGACATCAGAAAGAAATATAATCTCCATAGAATATTTTATATTGTATACATTCTTATTGATAAACATAGAAGTTATGATGATAAGTCGTATATTGTAATTTCAGAAATATTTGACTTATGTGGTTATAAACAAGGGAGAAATAAACCAAAGGTATTTTATGAAATTATAAAGTGTCTATTATTCTTAAATGAAAGCAATATGATTAGAATTACATCTAATTTTGATATTTACACTGTTGGATATACTGATTGTATTCAAATGGATATTATATCTTCTAATTTTGACGCAACAGATAATTTCTCAAAAATTACATCTTCGCAACTTGACTTCATAATGATGAGTGAATCAAGTATTAACAAAGAGAATATATTAATGGCATTCCTTTATATCAATTCTTATATTTTTATTCGTCCAAAAAATAAAAATAATGAAGAAACAATAAGTAATCCTAAATCTAAACCAGAAGCATTTTTTCGCAGCATGAAAAGTATGGCAAAAGAATTGGCAATTTCAAAAGATACATTAAATCAATGTATTCAATGTTTAACTTCTTCTAGCGAAAACCAAAAACCTCTTTTGATAAAAAGAGAAGTAGGTAGCATACAACCAGATCCTAAAAAGCCACCACAAAATGTTCCAAATATCTATGTACTTAATAAAGAAGGATATGAACAAGAAATTGAATGGGCTATTTTAAAGATGTTAGAAGTATATAATGTGGATTCATTTGGAGAATTAACAGGTAAAGATGTGAATAAATAGAAAGGATGTTGATGCACATGATTAAACAAATAAGAAGAGAATATATACATGAGTAACTATTAATCACCATCTTACAACAAAATGAAACATAAATGAAATTAAAACACATAAAGAAAGGATTTTAAGAAAAATATGACAGATGAAATTTTTGAAACTAGAGGAGCTTGTAGTATTAAAAGTCTTGCGGAATTTGATACAAATTATAATAATTTAGGACAGCATTACCTATCTTCTATTGCCAATGCTATCATAAGTGATTGGCGATTTGATAGACAATGTAAAAATAATATTCGATATAAAAGAAATAATAAACAGAAAGAGGATGAATAATTATGAGATATAGAAACAAAGGATATGTAATTGAATTTGAGTTAAAGGATGGATATTCCATTTATTGTAGTTACAATTTTATAAAAGAGAACAATAAATATGGAGTAAATTTATATCTTACCAGAAATGATATAGATTTTCTAGATAAAATTGATACATATTATCTTGAAGGCGATAAAGGTACAATCAAAACTGTTATTGTTAAATTCGTTGAAGAAAAATATAATGAGGGATTTTTCAATTACTATATTGAGAGAATAGTATATATGCTGAAATGCTTTGATAAAGGGAATGAGATGTTTGAAGATGAACGATTACATGACAAAGACTGATATGAAATTTTTTAAAAAAGCTAGAAAAGTCGCATTATTTTCAGATTATAAAAAAGTACATATCGGTTGTGTTGCTGTGTACCAGGGGCAAATAATCGGAATTGGTTGTAATCTTGAAAAAACACATCCTATACAGGCGCATTATAATATTTTTAGAAATAAAGATATTTCTCTTTGCTCTTCTCTTCTACCAAAACTCCATGCTGAAATTAACTGTTTAAATGCAATCAGGCATATGAATATCAATTTTTCAAAGGTTAAGTTATATATCTATCGTGCTAGAAAAGATGAACTGATTGGTATATGTAAGCCTTGTCCTTCTTGTATGGCTGCTATTAAAGATTTAGGTATAAAACATATTTATTATACGACTAATGATGGATTTGCTTATGAGAGAATTTACGATAATGAGGTGGCTTAATGAGATGTGAGATTTGTCAACATGAAAATCATATAGTTGGGTGTCCTTATTATGAGGGGAAACATTTGTCACATTGTGATGTATGTGGAGAATTCATATATGAGGGTGAAGAATATTTAGAAAATAATGGTGGATATCTAGTTCATTTAGAATGTATTCAGGGTATCAAGTGGCTGATTGACTGGTTAGGATATGAGATTAAAGAATTTGGAATGGATGGTGATGAAGAATATTAGTGTAGGGGTTAAATAAATTTTAGTTGGAGAAATTTTGATTATCAAAGGAGGAATTGTCATAGGACATACAATAAAGTCACAAGAATGGTTTGAAGAAAAAGTTAGAAATTATCATGGTAAAAAAGTTGACATTTTGAGTAAATATAATGGTGGAGAAAAGCCTATCGACATAGTTTATCATTGTTCTGTTCATGGAGATACATACAAAACAATAAATGCAAAAAATATATGCAAACCCTTTTTCTTACCATGTAAACAATGTCAATCAATAAGAAAATCTCAATCCGCAAAAAAAACAAATAAAAAAGATAAACAATTTTACTACAATAGATTGGTAGAATATTGTAGGAAACGTGGTGGAAGAGTTTTAGAAAAAGAATGGACAAGAGCAAAAGACCAGTACCATTTTAAATGTGGAAATCCAGAACATCCAGTTTTTATTACTACTGCTGATGCTTTATATAGTGGTGAACATTGGTGTCCGTATTGTTCTGGACGTTCAGGAAATTTTCAAAAAGAATTAAATGAATTATGTAAGGAACGAAATGGAGAACTTATTAGTGATTATAAGGCTTCGGGAGAATATGTAACTGTACGTTGTAAATTACATGATTACGTTTGGGATATTTTACCTGGTAATATTAAAAAAGGAAGATGGTGTCCAATATGTAATATGGGATTTAATGAAAAAACTGTATATGATTATTTAATAGATATGCGATGTAATTTTCAAATTCAATATTCTTTTGAAGATTTAGTAGGTATAAATAATGAAAAATTACGATTTGATTTTGCCATTTTAGATTTTAATGATTCTTTAGTTTGTCTTATTGAAGTTGATGATGAAGAACATAGATACAATCATTCAGGAACTTCAATAAGATCCATTCAAAGACGAGAAGCAATTGAACGAGATATTAAGAAGAATGAATATTGTGATAAAAATAATATTCTTCTTTATCGTATGCAAGTACCATTTGTAAATTACAGAAAATGGAGTTATCAAGATTATTATAGATATATTAATACTGAATTAAAAGAATTTGTTAACTTAGCAAGGAGTAAAGAATGTTAGATAAACAAATTAATATGTATTCTGTAGATACGGGACATTTCTATAGTAATCATGAAAAATATTTACATGAAATGAACTGTAAATACAGAAAAGAACGTAATTATATTAGTAATATGTTGTCAAAACTTGAAGAAAAATTAACAGAACGGGGATTTGAAAAAACTGATTTTTCTCATTGGAAACAATGTTCTATAGAAGAATATTATAAAGAAACTGATATTCTTATAAAAGAATATATGAAATGCTGTCTTATTATTTCTCATAAACGACAAAAAGCAAAAGAATCAAAAGATAAACTTTTAGATATTTTATCGAATAAGATAATTCAAAAAGAATTATTATCTGAAAAAATAGAAAAATATAAGAGAAATAATATCCCTTTTAATAAAAAAGTAGAATTGAGAAACTTTAGAGAAAATGAATTAAATGATACGAATGTTATTTCTGTATTCGACTCTTCTTTGTCTAGGACTATAGGTATTAAAGAAAATGAATTAACTAATGCCCTTATGGTTGTTCAAGTATATTATTTTGATGTATTTAAGGACTTATCTTTTTATGGGTTTACATATAATGGCGAAAAATATAGATATTTTACTTCATCTGCTGGTCAAATTAGAAAGAAAAAAGCTGTTTTTATAAAAGAATCAATTTGGAACAATATTGAGAAAACAATTATGTGTGGTTTGACTATAGATAAAATCAATTCAAAAGGAGGAAATAATGTAAATAAGCATTTAGCCTATATGGCTTTGGCTAATTCCGCAACTGATGAATGGAAAGGGTTTGATATAGATAGATGCATTGTAATTGATGATTTTGAGACAAATGTACATGGCATATTCGATTTTATTGATGAAACAGACTACTCTATTACAAGAAAGAATGATGTCGTTCCAATTCCTCATACTGATGGAGCAGGAATGATATTACCTAGTCTTATGAAAAAGAATACCATGTTTCGTGCGCCTTGGATTAAGGGTTTATTAGGAGTTTTTGATTTTATAAAATTTGTTAAAGTGAACAACTACTCCCCCATTATCAAAGATATATACGGGAAAGAACATGATGTAATCGAGGAGAATATTCAAATTATATTTACTAAGTCACAATTTAAAATGGCAAAGTTTTACGATTCATGGGATGAATATAAAACTTATTTTAAAAAATATCATTGTCAAGCTGGAAGATGTAATATTGAGGAAGATAGGATAAAAAATGCAAAAATCAATTATCAAATGTTACAAACTCTTACAAATATTACTGATGATGAAATTGATTTATTAACCAAAAAGTCAGTTGATACTATTACAAATATTTGTAATTCAGAAGACACAATGAAAAATATTTTAGGAATTACACCTTATAACACCAATATGACTGCCTTTCAAAAGGCAGTTAAATTGTATCCTCCTTTATTAAATGATACCTACGCAAAGGATACTATTAGAGAAGTAAAAAATAGCCTTGTGAAAAAATATCGTAGTGGAAAACTTGAAGTAAATGGGAAATATACTTTTTTACTTCCCGACTTCTACGCAGCTTGTGAATATTGGTTTGGACATATTGATGTCCCAGAGGGATTACTTAATAATAAAGAAGTATTTTGTTGGCTGTTTAAACAAAATGATAAGCTTGATTGTCTTAGAAGTCCTCATTTATACAAGGAACATGCAATTCGTTTTAATGTAGCAAATAAAGCCTATGGTGATAGAGTTAATAAAATTAGAGAGTGGTTTACAACAAATGGAATCTACACTAGCACACATGATTTAATTTCTAAAATTCTTCAATTTGATGTAGATGGAGACAAATCATTAGTAATAGGTGATTCCGTTTTTGTCCGTATTGCAGAAAGAAATATGAATGGTATTGTTCCACTTTATTATAATATGAGAAAAGCAGAGCCTAAATTGTTAAATAATAAAAGCATCTATGAAGGATTAAATGCGGCTTTTGTTGGTGGTAATATTGGAATATATAGTAATAATATTTCTAAAATATGGAATAATGATGTCTTTATTAATGGAACCGAGGAAGAAAAAGAACATGCTATTAATTGTGTTAAGAGATTATGTTGTCAGAATAATTTTGTGATCGATTATGCGAAAACTTTATATAAACCAGAATTTCCTGAAAAAATCGGAAATGAGATTAAAAAATTCACTAATGAAAAATTGCCAGCTTTTTTTGAATACGCAAAGGACAAAGATAAATCCCAAGTAACTAATCGAAATGATAGTCTTGTAAATAAACTTTATTCTCGCATCCCTAACAAACCAATAAACACAAGGGGTATGAAATTAGGAAAATTAAATTACCAAAAAATGATGCATAATGTAAATATTATTTGTCCAAAAGAAGTTTCAAAATTGTATGATGAACTTAATAAAAAATATCGTTATATGGTTAATATGAAAGATGAATATATAAATAATCTCCGTTATATGGCATGTTCTATTAGAAATCAATTTTCAGATTTAGGATATACAGATGAAACAATTGCAGATATGCTTGTACAATATTTATATGGAAATGAAAAAAGAGGTAAACAATTATTCTGGTTTTGTTATGGACAATACGTTGTTAATAATTTAAAAAACAATGTAATCGTAAAGAAGACAAAGTATGTACAATGTTTAGATTGTGGTGAATGGTTAGAAGTTCCTGTAGAATCAAAAACTGAAAGATGTGACAATTGTAAAATGATTCATCAACGAGAACAAACCCGTCTAAGAGTTAAAAAATGTAGAAATAAAACAATGTAACGCTATGTGAACACGAAATTTTCAGCCGTTATTTACGGATTATTTTAAGGGGTTAAAAATAAAAACGTCCGTAAATAACGTGTTTTCATTTGTGCCTATATGGAGAACATATCGTTAAATAACAAAGGAGTTATCATTATGAAGTTAGATATGCCCAAAATCGAATTCGATTAAGATGGGAGTGATTATTATTGTAGTTACACAAGACGATTTAATTAAACAAATTTCAAAACAAGAAGATATAGATGTAGCGACAGTCCGAAAAGTATTTAAATCGGCAGAGAATTGTATTTTCGACTACTTATCTTCTACTTCTCCCATTGAAAATATTTATTTAAAAATTTTTAGTGGGTTTAACATAAGCAGAAAATATGAAAAAGATAAAATATATTCAAAAGGAATGTTTAAGGAAATAGATTGTCCAGAACATGTAAAGGTAAATGGGCATATCACAAAATATTACAAAAACAAAGTAAATGATAGTTTATTTTGAGTAAAAAAATTCCCCCAAAGCAATTTTCAAAATCAAATTTAGTGGGAACTTCCCATGTTTTTTAATTTTGGGATAAGTAAGCTTTAGGTAGAGAATACAAAACAAAGAATTATAAATAGAATGGAGTTAAATCTATGAGAAAAATGGTAGTTACGCAGGCATTAAACGAATTAAAATTATATGATTCAAAAATCAGTAAGGCAATTAGCGATAGTACATTTGTTGGAAGTGCTGTGAAATCTTCTGATATGATTAATGGAATTACAAAAGACGAGTTTCAAAAAAGAGCTACGTCTAGCTTTGAATCTGTCACAGATTTAATTAAAAATAGAAATGCATTAAAAGCTGCGATTGTAAAATCAAATGCAGAAACAGAGGTAACTATTGATGGTAAGACCATGACTAGAGCTGAAGCTATTGAACGAAAATCTTCTATTGGTTATGAACAGGATTTATTGACAACTATGAAGGGTCAACTTAGTTATGCATTAAGTGATGTTGAGAAACATAATATTGCAGTTGACAAAAAGGTTGATGAGTTGTTACTTAGTTTAGTAGGTAGAGATTCTTCAAAGAAATTATCCGATGAAGACCAAGCTGCCGTTGAGAAGCCATATAGAAATTCTCATGAATATGCAATTGTTGATCCGTTAAAACTTCAGGGGAAAATTGATGCATTGGAAAAAGATATTCAGGGATTTGAGTCCAATGTGGATACAGCTCTTACTATCTCTAATGCTACCACTTACATCGAAATAGATTTTTAAGATTAATTATAAAATATTGCGATTATTACGAAAATTTCAAATTCACATCCTGTTTCTCATGCAGGAAATCATGAGAATATTCAAATCAAGTATTATTTGGTATTAAATGAGATTAAAGGAAAAAGAGTTCCTCCAAAATATTATATTAAAATTCAGAATAATATTTTCAAGGAAAACTAATACAGAATAAGAGTTCAAAGTTCTTTTCTCAAAAATCAATGCTTATTTTTTAAAATTCTTCTTTTTAATTTTTAAAATTCATGTATTAAGATTTATAAAATCCTTGGGTTAGTTTGAAAGTGTATGTGATTAACTTAGAAATTTGTACAAGGCTGTAATAATTGCAAATTCATTATTATCTTACAGATTAGATGAATAATCTAATAAAAGTTATATAGGATGGTTTATACTCTCTCCTATCTTTACCTTTCTTTGGAGAGGTTCACGTTGGGAAACGCTATTAAATCCTTTCCTTGCAGCGATTTTATGAAAACCTCGCCCTAAAACTAAAAAATATAGCAGGATACGTTGGAGATGGTTTCCACGATAGCCTCATAAGCTATGTACGCAGGTTCAAGTCCTGTTCCTGCTATACTCTCCTATTTTGGAGAAATATTGAACGAAAGGATGTCATGATTTTTGGTAAAAATCACAAAAAATGAAGCACAAATACTTAATGTAAAATATGAAATTCCATTTAAAGAATTTGGTGGAATCACTCGCACTTGCTCTTGTCATCATAAAAGGAAAACTTATTATTTGACAGAGAGTAATTATAATCTAAATGCATTAAGCGAAATCAGAAAAAAATATTGTTAAATAACAAAATATATAAGAAAGGTGGTACATTACCATCGGAAAGAAAAAGAAAGAAATAAATATAAGTTTTCTTAATAATGGATGTTCCGTAACAGGATCATGTACAATCATTAAGTTTTTAGATAGGACAATTCTCTTTGAATTTGGTGGAATTCAAGAAGGACATACTATTCTTGATAATTATAGATTAAACAAAGAACAAATATCTAAAATTAAAGCAAAAGATGTTGACATGATAATTGGTGGACATTTCATGCACTATGATCATGGTGGTAATATCCCTGCATTAGTTAAACAGAATCCAAACATAAGAATTATTACAGGCAAAAATACTACTGGTATATTAAAGGAAATGTGGTTAGATTCTGCCAACATTACTATTCGTGATTGTGAAACATTATCTTCTCAGTATTCAGATAAAGTGTTTAAACCTTTATATAATATTGATGATGTAGAGAAATCCGTATCTCTTATTGAAGAATATGATGTTGGGGAAATTCACGAATTAGATGAAAATATATCTATTAGATATACATATTCTGGTCATATTTTTGGTGCAGTACAATGTGAATTATTTATAAAAATCAAGAATCATTGTACCAAATTATTGTTCACAAGTGATCTCGGAAATACAAAGATTCAGGATTTAAAACCATTTGTCCAGGAATTTGAACCTGTAAAATCGGCAAACTATGTATTCGGAGAAACTACATACGGTGCAAGAAATAATAAACAAATAACACAGAAAATAATCAATAAAGATTTAGAAAAAATCAAATCGGTTATTCAACAATTTTGCGGAGATTATAAAAGGCGAGTTCTTATGCCTGTATTTAGTCTTGATAAGTGTCCTGTCGTACTATGGCTTGTTTATCAGATGTTTAAAGACGATAAAAATTTCATAACAAAAGTGTTAGTTGATAGTCCATTAACAAACAGACTTCTTGACAGATACAGTGAAGTATTAGAAGGAGAAGCAAAAGAAAAATTTGATGAAATGCTTGCATGGAAGAATCTGAAAAGAATTATAACTCCAGAAGATAGTAGATATGCTATGGAAAACATGAAGAATATTTTAATATTGAGTTCTGGTGGAATGTTGCAAAGCGGACGTTCTGTTAGATGGGCGAAAGAGTTGCTCCCCCATAGTAATGATTGTTTGATTTTGAGTGGCTATTGCGGAGAAAACACGCTTGGATATAAAATCAAAAATTTCAGTGATCAGAAAACCATTTCGATTAATGGCACACAGGTGAAAAACAAAGCACAGATTGTAAATGTACGAAGTCTTTCGGGTCATATGCAAAGAGATGAATTATTAAAATACTACTCTTCTATTCATACAGAAAAGATTTATCTTCTGCATGGAGAAATGGAAGGAAAAGTTGAATTTTCGCAAGATTTAAAAAGAGAAATCGCAAATAAAAGCATGACTACAAATGTTTGTGTGGTTAATAAAGGAACGAAAATTTCGTTATAAAATATTATGAAAACTGAGGTATTTTAAATTTATGACAAATAAAAAGAAAGCATCTACATCATATCTTGATATTGCTATTCCAGAAAACATAGAAAATATGCAATTACCAAGTCCAGAATTATTGACTTTTTATAAAAATTTTGAAGATAGAATTTTGTGGATTGATAATGAAATCAATGATTATTCTATTGAATATGCGAAATATATCATGCAATGGAATAGGGATGATAAATTGGCTGGTATAAAAAAGGAAGATAGAAAACCAATAAAATTATTGTTCTTTTCGCCAGGTGGCGACTTAAATGTAAATAATATGCTAGTTGATACTATTGCTTTATCAGAAACAAAAGTAATAGGCATTAATTGTGGCATGGCAGCAAGCGCAGCTTGTTTTATTTATCTTTCATGCCATGAAAGGCTAACTCTTCCAAATGCTCAATTTCTAATTCATCAAGGAGCTGGATCATTTGAGGGTACATATGATATTGTTGTTTCAGCAATTACAAATTATCAAAAAGAAATTGAGAATCTTGGAAAATTCGTACTATCAAGAACAAATATACCTGAAAATGTATTTTACGAAAATTTCATTACTGATTGGTACATTGATGCAAATGAAGCAATTAAATATGGATTATGTAGTAAAATTATTACAAGTTTAGATGAAATTATCTAGGAAGAGTATCTATTACTCTTCTATTTTTATATTTTTAGTTAATTGAAAAGGAGTTTTATATATATGATTAAAATTAGTAATACAGAAAGCAAAACAACACCAGCTAAGAAAAATATTCAGTTAAAGAATATTTCTGTAAAAGATTTACGCCTTATAGATACTGATACTGGGGAAGATATTTCTCAGGAAGTTATCAATGAAATCCCAGATGAAATTGATACGATTAATTTCAAAATTACTATTGAACTTCCAGATGAAGTTGAATAAAGAGAGTTGGTGTCTTATTGTTTAATTTTGAAAATGAATTAGCAAAATATAATCTGACTCAAGAGAGGTATGAGCAACTTCTAAATGATATTGACGCAAAATTAAATGGAGAGAATGATTATGATTGGTCTGAGCTGCATGATAAGTATTCAGTAAAATGCAATCCAGATACAATTAGAAAAGGGTCTTCTACTATTTTTGGTGGAAAGTTTAGAAGCGATTATGAAAGATATAAAGCAGCGAAAAATAAATCTGTTGGTGGAAATGATGAACTTGATGAGAAGATTCGGGAGATGCGAAAAGAAAAAATCAAACTTTCTGATGCAAGAGTTGAATACAATCGTCTTATCAGGCAAGAAGCAAGAAAAGAATCTTATGCAGATATGGTAAAGCGTATTATCTGTGAAGATATAAAACCGATGAATGTTACAGTTCATTATAATTTGTTTAATAGTTCTACTGATTTACTCTGCCATCTCACTGATATTCATACAGGAATTGAAATCCATAATTGGAAAAATAATTTTGATGAAAATGAACTAAAACGAAGAATTGATAAATTCACTTCTGATATTTTAGACATCCGTGGAATTCATCAATCAGAGAACTGTTATCTTGTGATTGGCGAAATTCTCAGCGGTCTTATCCATAATAATTTAAGATTACAAAACAATATGGATTTAATGGAGCAATTTAAGTATGTTTCTGAATTGATTTCTGCTATGTTGACTAGAATGGCGAATCATTTTAATCATATTTATGTGTATATAACTCCTGGAAACCATTCTAGGATATCGGCAAAAAAGGAAGATTCTTTGGATGGCGAAAATATGGATATGTTGCTGCCATTTTATTTAAAAGCAAGATTGCAAAACATTGACAATGTATCAATCTGTGACAATACGATTGAACCAGAAATTGCAATGTTTAATATTCGTGGGAATGATGTGTTTGCATCACATGGGCACAAAGATTCTCCGTCAAGCGTTGTACAGAACTTCACTATGATGTTTGGAATCAAACCAGATATTGTATTGCTTGGTCATCGACATTTGAACGGTTTAACAACTGTTTATGATACAAAAGTAATTGAGAGCGGATGTGTGTCAGGTGTAGATGCATACGCTGTGTCTATTAGAAAAGTTAATAAACCAGAGCAAACCGTATCTGTTATTGGAGATGATGGATTAATTTGCTTATATGACATTCAATTGGATAATTAGAAAGGTTTAAATATATGGAAGTAAAACTTTATACCTGTTATTCTCTCCCACTTCGTAATTATTTACGAGATAACGGAATGAGATATAAATTAGCAGCATTGAATCCAAATAGTAAAAAAATGTTTTGGGTTTATATAAAAACTAAAAAACTTGATGAGTTATTAGATAGGTGGTCTGCAAGTAAGTAGACCATTTTTATTATGTAAAAATATATGGAGGTTGTTATGACGAAAGAAAAAAGAAGTGGAATTTATTGTATTGAAAATTTAGTTAATCATAAAAAATATATTGGTCAAAGTTGTAATTTAAGAAAAAGATTATCTGAACATCGTAGGAGATTGAATTGTAAAGATAGACATGAAAATAGATATCTCCAAAGAGCATGGGATAAATATGGTGAAAAGAATTTTATCTTTTTTATTATTGAATATTGTGATGAATGTTATTTAGATGAAAAGGAAATATATTGGATAGATTATTACAAATCTTCATGTGATAAGAATGGATATAATTCAGAACTTGGAGGTTCAAGAAATAATAAAAAATTATCTGAATTAACTAAGAAGCAGATATCTAAAACTTTAAAAGAACAAAGGAATACGCCAGAATATAAAATTAATCATAGTGGGGAAAATGCTTCATATAAAAGAAAATGTATTTGTGTTAATACACAACAAGTATTTCCTACAGCCAAAGCAGCCGCAGATTATATGAATGTTAATTATTGGGGAGTTACAGATTGTTGTTTAAATAGATCGAAACAAATTCATGGACTACAATTCCAATATTATGAAGAAGGTAAAGAATATACTCTTAAATCATTAAAAAGAAAAATTCGAGCCAGAAATAAAATTCAACGAAAAATTGTACAATTTGATAAAGATTTTAATTACATATGTGAATATGACTCTTCTTATGACATAGTTGAAAATTATCATACAACATGGAATAGAATTTGCATAGTTGATACATGTAGTGGAAATCAAATAAATTATAAGGGTTTTATTTTCATGTATAAAGATGAAATAGACGATGTTTTTGATAAAAACAGTATAGAAAATTTATGGAAAAGAAAGATATTAAAACACAAAAAATTTTCAAAATGATAATTTAATTAAATTAAACTTAAATAAAGATGGAAAAATTATTGACAGTAAAACAAAGATTGTTTCGTTAAATTAAAAATAAGGGTTAATTTCCAGTCATCAAGAAATAAAAATCAAATTTGAGAGTAGTTAGTGTCTAACTGCTCTCTTGTTTTATTGTTTGAAATTTGAAAGGAATTAAAAAATTATGAATAAAAAAGAATATATTGCTGCGACAGCAGAAAAAACAGATGGAATTAGTAAAGCAACTGTAGAAGAAGTGTTAAAAGCTTTTACAGAGACAATCACAGAAGGATTAATCAAAGGTGAAAGAATCCCTATTGTTGGATTAGGTGCTTTTGAAACGGCAGATGTTGAGGAACGTATTGGTAAGAATCCAAAAACTGGTCAGCCAGTCAATATTCCTGCTCATAGAAAACCTAAATTTAAAATCAGTAAAACATTAAAAGAATTAGTCAGAAATCCCATTAGCTTTAGCTGATGGAATGAATGATGGAGAATATATAAATGAAAGGAAGTGATTATAGATGTTAATTGCATATAAATACAGATTATATCCAAATAAAGAACAACAGGAATATTTTGCAAAATGTTTTGGTTGTGTACGTTTCATCTATAATCGTATGCTTTCAGATAAGATTGATTATTACAATGAAACAAAACAGAAATTAAATAATACACCTGCTCAATACAAGAAAGAATTTCCTTGGTTGAAAGAAGTTGATTCTCTTGCATTAGCAAATGCACAGATGAATTTACAAACTGCTTATAATAATTTCTTCAAAAGACCAGAAGTAGGATTTCCTAAATTTAAGAGCAAGAAAAATCATAAATATTCTTACACTACTAATAATCAAGGTGGAAACATTTATGTATCTGATAGACATATTAAACTACCGAAGATTGGATTGATTAGAGTAAAGAAACATAGAAATTTTGATGGTTTAATTAAATCTGTTACTGTGTCGCAGAATCCTTCTGGTAAATATTTTGTTTCTGTGTTAGTAAATCAAGAAGATAAAGAGAAATTACCTGTTAATGATAATGAGATTGGAATTGATCTTGGAATCAAAGAATTTGCTATTACTTCTGATGGTAAAATGATTGAGAATCCGAAATATCTTAGAAAGTCTGAAAAGAAACTAAGAAAATTACAGAAAGATTTGTCTCGTTGTCAAAAAGGAAGTAAGAACAGAGAAAAATGTAGAATAAAAGTTGCAAGACAACATGAAAAGATTGCTAATCAAAGAAAAGATTTTTTACATAAATTGTCTAAGAGACTTATTAGTGAAAACCAAACAATATGTCTTGAAGATTTAAAAGTAAAGAACATGATGAGTAATCATAAATTAGCAAAATCAATAGCAGATGTATCTTGGAGTGAGTTTGTAAGACAATTAGAATATAAAGCAAATTGGTATAGCCGAGAAATTATTAAAATTGACACATGGTTTCCATCCAGTCAGATATGTTCTAATTGTGGGCATAAAGATGGAAATAAGCCATTATCAGTACGAGAATGGACTTGTCCTGTATGTGGAACTCATCATGAAAGAGATATTAATGCTGCAATAAATATTTTTAATGAAGGTTTGAGAATGAGAACCGTAGGAACTACGGAGATAGCCTAGGTAAACTTGTCTCATTAGAGATATTGATTAGGAAGCTCAACGAGCTTTAGCTCGTGGGTAGTTCACAAGATGCTGTTAGATAAGGAGATGACCATTTGAAAACTAATTTTTATTCTGATATTGAAGATTTATGTTTAGATATTGCTCAGAAATATCATGATTCTTCACAAAAAGATGAATTTTATGGAGTTTCTATTTTAACATTCCATGATAAAGCGAAAGAAATTATTGAAGAATTAATTTTTCATGAATTTACATTAAATAATATTGAATTAGAAAGTTATGAACTAACTGGATATAAAGATGAATTTGTTATCACTATTGACGATACAGGATGTATTTGGTGTGAAAAAGCAAAGAGAGAAAACGGATATGTGAATTTTTATGATAAAATTTTATATATTGATTCTGATGCAAATTCTAAGATTCTAACTTATATCCATGATACAGAAGAGATTATTGAATTTGATATTCATGACGATTCGTATAAATGTGAAGATGGAGATGTTTCTGCTATTTGTGAATGTGATGGAAATTGTGATTGTAAGGATTGTGAATATTCAGATGGAGTGGATGACGAAATTGAGATCTCTGACTTAAAAGTGTTAACTTTTTCTGGTAGCCACGATGGGAAATACACCTCTTATTGTATCACAAGTAATAATGAAGATAATTTAAATAAATTTCGCAAACTTGTTCAGGAATTAGATATTTAAAATAAATACATTTTTATTCTCGGAACACATAACCTGATATGTGGAGATAAAAATTAAATCTACGGAGAAAAATGTAATCGAGGATGTAGATAGTTATTTATTTAGGGACTTACATGATTTTTCATGTGAGTCCTTTTTATATGCAACATAAACTCAGAAGGTCTGGGGCTTGACTGCTAATCAATGGGTGCCATCTGGCATCTGTTTCGAGTACAGTGTGTTGCGTTTGGTATATTGTCTGAATGTTGTTAGAGAATATACATTCTGTAGAATATTTTTATTCTATTTTGTCTTTGTTAGTGAAACTCATGAATAGGGTACGTTCCTATCGCACTAACTAATGGAGAGATTTATGAGAGCAGGTGAAATCCCTACTCTTTCTCTACGTCAATGGTGTAAATGGCAAGCATTAAAGACTCCAACTCTTTAGATTCTGGTTCAAGTCCAGATTGGCGTGTTAGAATAGGACAAATCAGAGTTGCAAACTGATTTGAGTAGAGTTTACCTTACCCCTCTCTCCTATTCTATTTTTAATAAAATTGGGTAAGATGAAAGGTAAGGGTGAAAATGGTAAAAAGTAATCATGGTTATAATCAGTATACCAAAGAAGAAATTATTGAATTGGCACAAAAATGGTTTGAAAAATATGGTAAACTTGTTCAAAGAGATTTATTACATAAAAATGGATTACCGTCGTCTAGTCAAGTAAAAAACATTTTGGTTCATTACAAAATCTTTTAAAAGAAGCAAATATCAAATCGACAACTAATCCAAATTTATTTAATAGAGAACAATTATCAGATGATGAATTATTAAGAAACTATAAATTTTTTGTGGAAAATCATTTGAAAACACATATGTTTTTGCCAACAAATGATGATTTAAACAAATGTGAATCCATGAAAAGCGTATCATTATATATTAGTAGATTTGGTTCATTTGATAATATAAATAGGCTTATTGGATATCAAGGTTACAATAATAAAGTATTAGAACAGGATATGATTCGTAAATATAAAAGAGCATGCAAAGATTATAAACATGTTCTTAACAGTAGAGAAATAACAGAATTATCTCAATCAACAAATAATTATATTTATTCTACAGAAGCGTATCTAAACCATTTTGGAACACTACATAATTTACAAGAATTGTGTGGTTTTGATAAAACAGTTCCAGGTAAAGGTATTACAAAGGAAGAACTTATAGAAAAATTACAATGGCTGGGTAAAACTTTAGGACGTAGACCTGTTGAATCAGATTTAAAATTATATAAAAGAATGCCATCTGGCAACTCTTATCTTAATGAGTTTGGAAGTTTTAAAAACGCTCTTAATAAAGCTGGTTTTGAAAAGCAAAAAATACTTAAAACCAAAAATGGTACAAAATGTAATTCTACATACGAATTAAAATTAGCACAAGTCTTAGAATCTTATGATATATCATTTCAAAAAGAAATTTATTATAAAGATGTCATTCCAAATTTTAAAAGAAAATATAGATTTGACTTTGTAACTAATATAAATAATCGAAAATATTATATTGAATTATTTGGTATTAAGAGAAATGAATTATACGAAAAACGTAAACAAGAAAAAATTCGTATATGTGCAGAAAATAATATACCATTGATTCAGTTATATCAAAATGATATATATTCAAAGACTAATAAAGAGATTTATGAAATATTGTTAAATTATATAGATAAATTAGAAGAAGTAGCTTAGTATTTAATACTATTTCACTTCTTGCTTGCATCGAAAGGAGTGAGTATATTGGATGGGAAAATAGCTGCCAGAACGGATGACATTACAGATGAAGAATGGCAAACAGTAAATGAATTTAATAGAGAAATGGTTGAGGATTATCTCGATAATCAAGCTGACCTTTCTGTAAAAACTTTGCCAGCATATAAATCAGGATTAAGGATTTTCTTTACTTGGGTCAAGGAAAATCTCAATGACAAGAATTTTACAGATATTAAAAAGAAAGAATTTCAAAAATATCTTAATTGGCTAACTAAACGAGGGTTTTCTGATTCTGGTATTAAATTTAAAAAATCTGCTGTAAGTACATTTTGTAATTATGTGATGATGATGTATGAAGAAGAGTATCCTACGTTTCGTAATTTTACAATAGGACTCAAAGTGGTACAAACAGGATATGTTCATGAAAAAGTTCCTCTTACCCCAGATGAATATATTAATTTATGTCAAGAACTTGAAAAACGTGAAGAATGGCAAATGTTAGCATATCTTGCATTTTCTTATAGTACAGGATGTAGACGTGCAGAAGCTAGACAATTACTCAAGGAAGTCATTGATTATTCTGCAAATGAAAAGAAAATCAAAGTTCTGGATGAAGATGGACATGAATATGAAACTATTTCAAAACAGTATTTGACTCACACTATTCGTTGCAAAGGTGCATCTCTTGTAGGTAAACCACGTAAACTTAAATTCGGTGATGATGCAATGCAATGGTTGAAAAAATGGATTGAAGTGCGTGGTGAAGATGACTGTCCTTATATGTTTGTAATTAAATCTAAAGATGGAAAAGAAGTTAGACAAGTGAGCGAAAGCACTTTTAATAATTGGTGTCAAGGATTATTTACACAAATTGTTGGACGTAGGGTGCATCCTCACCTGTTCAGGGAGTCAAGAGCTACAAACCTTGTTGTGTTTCAGCATAAAGCACCAGAGGTAGCTCAGAAATTGCTAGGACATAATCAAGTCACTACGACTTTGGATCATTATATTATTCGTAATGATGAAAATGATGAGTCTGATGAAGCATTTACTGATTGATTTATAATTTACCAAATCACCTCAAAGCCCATAGTGCAGATCAAACTCACCTATATGGAAAATAAGCGTAAGACATAGGAATGTTAAATCGCTTCGGGTAATACCTTTCTTTCTATGTGTTTCATATTATTTCTCAAAGAGATATAGCTTTTCATATGAACTTTCCCCTAATATACCTTTTCAACACCACTCGTCATATTCTCTCATTCTTCGCTGTTTACAAAAATATTAAAATATGATATTGTAAAAATATTAAAATTAGTATTTTTGGTAAGGAGGATGGAAGAAAATGGATACAACCACTAGAACAAGAGTTGTTCACTCATTAATGAATGATATAGAAAAAGAAAAGATATCATTTAAACATAAGTTACAAAGACGAGAAGGGGTCTGGACAAAGAAACAGAAATCTTTATTAATAGATTCTTTATTGAAACACTATCCTACAAACCCTGTTTATCTTGTTGTTGAAGAAGGAGAACCAAAACGAGTGATTGATGGTTTACAAAGATTAAGCACCATTAAAAGTTATATAAATGATGAATTTACTCTTTCTACATTAGATAACATAGAAATAGACGGTGTTCCTAGAAAGTTATCAGGAAAGAAATTTTCTGAACTTGACCCTGCTGTAAAGGAAGAAATATCTGGCGCAGAAATAGTTTTATGTGAACTTCGAGATGCTACAGATAAAGATATTATAGAGTTATTTTCTCGTATTAATAACGGAAAGCCGCTTAACAGTACACAGAAATTAACTACTTTTATGTCAGTTGAACTTATTGATATAATTTCTTCTATGGTAGAAAATCTGTTTTTTAATAATGTTCTTACGGAAAAACAACTTAATGATTCTGTTGACGTAGATATTATTATTGAATCTCTTATGATGATTGATTCAAATAAAGATAGAGAACTCAAGAGCTTAACAGCTGGAGAAAAGAAGAAATTTGCTGTTTATTACAGTGAGAAATTCAAAGAAGAACCTGATAACCAATATGAAAAAATGGATAAAATATCAGAAGGATTAAATAGACTTGGCAACCATTTTGAAAAAGATACGAAAATGCCTAAATTACTTATGCCTTTATGTATTTATGGTATGTATCGTATGATTAAAGATAACAAATCATTTGAGAAATATTTTAATTGGTTGGATGATTTCTTAGCTGGTTATGAAAATAATGAAGAATTCTTACAATATTGTAATTCTGGTACGACAAGTGCCGCTAAAGTACAGGGTCGATTCCAGTATTTTAGAAGTGCTATGCATGATTTGTAATATATAAAGATTATATTTAAAAATTAAAAACGAATATTGAATTATCAAGAAGAGTGGATTTTCTACTCTTCTTTTTTGTTGTCTAAAAATAAATATAATAGTCATAAACAAGTTGTATATCGCAATGGTGTTTGATGTTCTGTCAGTGGAGCGTGACTGGTTGGAATGAGTGAGAAACTAAAGAGGTCATGGAATTTAGTATAGTAGATACTCGCACTATTCTCTCACTCTTCTTTTGTATAAAAATAAAGGAGGTGGCGTTTTGCCTACTAAGAAAACTGGTGCAACGCCAGCTAATAAGCAAAAAGGAAAAAAGATCTGTACTTGCTGTAAAAAAAATAAAAATCTAGTAGACTTCTATTTGTCATATAGTCCAATGTACTCATTGGATAAAAGAATTCCTGTATGTAAGGATTGTTGTAAAACTTCTGTCTTAAATGATGATAACACAATAAATTATATTAAATTTAAAAGTCTTTTAATGCAGATAGATAAGCCGTTATATTATGATTTACTTGCTAGTAGTGAAGAATCATTACTTAAAGAAAATAGTTATATGGATGAAGATGCGTTAAAATATCGTGGAAAAGAAATATTACAAAAATATTTTACTCTTATAGCAATGCGCCAAGATCGTCAGCGAAATTGGGCAGATGCAGAAAAAGAAGGACATATGCATCAAAATAATAATCGCACTGTTGCTGAAAAAAGTGTGATTATAAACAAATATCAAGAATTATTTAATTTATCACAAGATAATCCAAATAACGATATTATTGACTTAGGTATTAAAAAAAAGATAATAAAGTGGTCTAAAGAAGATAAACAAAATATGAAATATGCTATTGAAGTAATTGGATATGATCCATTTGAAGATTATCCAGAAGAAAATAGAAAATTTTTGTTTAATTCCTTATCTCCTTACTTAGAAGATGATGACAATGTTGAGGATGCTTATAAATTATCGCAGATATTGCAAATTATAAAAAATAATTTTCAAATAGATACATGTGATAAAAAGATGGCACGTTTAGACCCCTTGAAAGATGCTGAAAATATAAAAACTTTAAGTGATATTAAAAATAAACTTGTTCAGAGTAATGATAAAATTGCAAAAGAAAATGAAATTTCTGTAAAAAATAGATCCAATAAAGATGCTGGAAAATCTACTTTAACATATCTTATGCGTGATTTAAGGGAAAAAGATTTTGATAAAGCTGAAGCAGACTACTATGACCAATTAAAGAGCAAGGGGACTCGATGGGCTGTTGAGATTTCTCAGAAAGCTATGTTGGATCATTGTATTTTTGATGAAAATGATAAAAAAGAAATCTACGAAACCCAATTAAAGTTGATAGATGAATTAAATCAAGAATTAGATAAAAAAAAAGAGGAAATTCGCCTACTCTTAATTAAAATAGATGAATTAAATGCAATTATAGAAAAGGGTTCATAATGGCATATCATAAAATTATGTCAGAACGCAAAAGGCGAATTTGCGAATTAGATTCTGAAAGTATTGCTTTTTATAGACGTAATCCATGCATTGCATGTGAAGAATTACTTGGCATAAAATTAATTGATTCTCAGAAATATATTTTGCAACAAAGTTGGAATAAACCACATGTACTTTGGTGTTGTAGTCGTAACTTCGGGAAGTCTTTCCTGGGGGCGATATTTATGATTCTAAAAGCTATTCTTTATGAAAATCAAGCAATATATATTGTTTCTTCTGTTGGTAACCAATCTAAAGAAACTTTTTCAAAAATTGAAGAAATTGTTCTTAGAATTGGTAAAACGGCTGCTTCTATTCGTTCTCTAAAAGATATTGTAGAAAAGGAAACTCGAAAAACTCCAAATAATAAAACAGGATTTCAACATAATCCAGAGTCATTCCATGTCGAATTTTTTAATGGTAGTGAAATATTTACATTGAATGGTAAACCTGATAATAACAGATCTCGCAGAGCTACGCTTGTATTTTTTGATGAAGCGGCTTTTAGTAGTGATGAATTAATTGCAGTTTGTGAAGCATTCGCAACACAAAATACAGAATTCGTAACATCTGTTGATGAAGGTTTTAATCCCGATACATTAAAAAGAAAATGTCCTACTCAATTAGTATACGCTTCTTCTCAAGACGATATGAGCAAAATGTTTTATAGTCATTATAAAAATTTCACAAAGAAAATGATTGCTGGTGATAGAGATTATTTTGTAGCAGATATGATTTGTGATACCGCTATTAAAACTTTTATGAATGGTAAGCCATACACCCCTCTTCTTACTCAAGATAAAGTAGACTCTGCTATGAAAGCAAATAGAGAGAAAGCATTAAGAGAATATTATAATCAACCTACTCGTGATGGAGGTGTTAATCAAATTGTTAAATGGGGTACAATTCGTAGAAATGAAACCTTTTGGATACCTCAACTTTCTTATAAAAAAGATACAAAGATTACATTAGCCTTAGACCCCGCTCGTACTTTTGATAATTCTATTTTAGGAGCAATGAGGATTATTAATGATCCTGATTATGGATATATTGGAGAAATTATAAATTGTGTAAATATGGTTGATACCGCAAGTAAAAAAGGATATAAACTCGATTCAAATAGACAATTAGAAGAAATTAGAAATTATATTGCTTTGTATAATGGACAATACAATGATTATGTGAATATAGATTGTTTATTAATCGATCAAGGATCTGGAGGAGGCGGAGTTGCTGCTTACGCTGATGGATTATTAAATGATTGGACTGGCAATGATGGTAGAGTTCATAGAGGACTTATTGATGAATCACATGATATTTATGCTGGTTATAAAGAAAGATACCCAAATGCTGTAAATAAATTGAAATTAATTAGTCCTAAAAAATATAGAACTCAAATGGTAGATGAATTTATCGAGTTAATGAACCTTGGAGTTATAAAATTCCCGTATGAGTATAAACAAGAATTTATTTCAATATCTGAAAATAACGAAGAAGAAGAAAAAATTGGACATTATCAATTAACAGATGATGAAATTGTTGCATTAGTAAATATAGATTTAATGAAAACAGAAACAACATCTATTTATAAATATGAAAATGCAGAAAAAACTACAAAGACATATGCATTATCAAAAGATAAAGAAAATACAATGCATGATGATAGATTCTATGTATTAATAATGTTAGCACACAGATTATATGAACTTCGTAGAAAACAAATCATTGTTTCAGAACCTGAAACAGACTACTCTTCTGCTCCTATCTGTGCATCATCTGTGTCATTTTAAGAAAGGAGGTTTCAATGTCAAAATCAGAAAAAAATGAATATATAGAAAATCCTAATAAAGATTACAAACTTATTATTAATTCAGAATCCAACGATAATGACGATGAGGAAACCATCCTTGTTACAGCGGAATCAATACAAAAACAATCTGAAAGTTGGATGTATGACGCTCTTCAAAGTTTTGAAAAAGGTGGACAACAATATTCTGTACGTTTCAATGAAAGTTCTTCATCTTTAAGTTCAGAAACCACTTTGGATACTATTCAAGAATTAGCGCTAAACGCCCAAAATGATATTAGTAAAATTCAGAAAATTAATATTCTAGTAAGACAGGCAGAAAATGAAGATGATATTATTGGAAAGGTTCATGAAGCTGTTGAAGCTAATCTAAATGCAAATGTTAGATTTTCTTTTGATAATTTACCGAAAGATTACGATGAAGAATTAAAAGAAAAAACCGAAGGAATTATAAAACGATTTCATAAGGAAGTCAACATTAATGATGTAATGACTACTGCTATCACTTCTACTTACGATGAAGGAAATTGTATTCAATATTTACGATCAAAAAAATCAAAAGGCATATACCATCATGTAATTGACAAATATCCATTAGGTGTTGCTATTCTATCAGATTATTCTCTTAATAATATCCCATATGTATTGATAGATACAACCGAGTTAACCAACAGGTTACAAAAATCTACATTAAAAAATAAGAAAAACAAACCATTGTTTTTTAAAAACACAGTAGAAGAAATTAAAAATAATTATCCAAAAGAAGTTATAGACGCATATACAAGTAGAGAAAAATATGCTGTTCTCGACATAAGACGTACTGGCGTGAATCGTTTTGGAAATTTAGGTAGAGCCTATGGTATATCTCCTGTCTTCAAAGCATTAAAACCTAAGATTATGTTAGATAATTGTGACAAATCTGATTTAGTAAATGCTAAAGCCAAAGCAAAAAAAATCATAGCTCAAATTATGCGAAAAGAAACTATGGGTAGTTCCTATGAAAAAAAAGGATTAGAAGATATGGCTTATGCTCATACATGTCTTATGGCTGCGTGGGGAAATCCTACAGTTGTGTATACTCCACCTCCATGCGTGGAAAAGGTGATGTATATAGAACCTTCTGTAGAATTTACAAATGAAAATACAGTAAAGCAATATCGTTCTCGTATGACTTCTGCTTTAGGAATTTCATTTCTCAATACTGATGGACAACAAACAGTCAGTACAGCAAATATATCTATTAAACAGCTTATGCGTACTCTTAATAAAATCGCAAAAAGGCAAGAAGTTATACTTCAAAGATGGTATGAAGTTGTTTTAATCGAAGAAAATATTCCTATTGAGTATTGTCCTACTCCTCATATTCTTGATGCTGAATTATTAGAATTTGAAATGAAAAAAGATTTAGCTGAATTTTTATATTCTAAACTTAATTGTTCTTTCCGTACCGCATATGAAACATTAGATATGGATTTTAATGATGAAATGGAACGTAGAAAAATTGAACAAAATAATGGAGCAAATGAGATTTTTGTTCCACATCCTACTTCTTATAATTCTTCTGGAAATGAAGATTCTTTAGGTGGTAAACCAGAAGGTTCTATAAATGATTTAAAACAGGAATATGATAAAAACTATCAACAATCAAAGGTAAATTAAGACTGCTTTGGCAGTCTTTTTTGTTTAAATGAGGTGATTTGAATGGATAATGAACGCATTATCTTAGAAAGTCGTCCCATATCTATAGCATCTTATAGCAATTACAAAGAAGCTATCTTCTTAATCAGCGTATTAGACGAGCCTGATTCGTATGGAAGAATCATTCCCAAAGAATCTGGTGAGAAATATTGCGACACAATTATTGGTTATCCAGTTGTAGCAAAATTAGAAAAAAATATTTTTGGGCAACCTATAGATTTTGGAGGTCATGAATTAATTGTTAAAAAAGCAAAAGATGGGAAAAAGAAAAGTTATTTTAATACTGTTCCAATCGGAAGTGTAATTGATTCATGGTGCGAAGAACGTGAAGTAGATGGTTATGAAGGAACTCCAGAATGTATTTTGATTAAAACAAAATTATGGACTTCACGTTTTCCAGAATATTTTAAGGTGTTTGATAAATTATGGGACGATGGCAATATTAGCAGTTCTTGGGAGTTAACAGCAACAGAAGTTGTTACTAAGGGTGTTAATAAAATTTATAAAGTTTTTGAATTTATTGGGAATTGCATACTTGGGAAAAATCATACTCCTGCTGTTCCAGGAAGTGGCGTAATTGAATACGCTGAATTTGATGATGAACTTTCCAATGCGTTAATGACTGATATTTCAAATAGTAATACATCAAATTATGAAAATATCGAAGAAAAGGAGGATATAAATTTGGCTGAAAAAACAAAAAAAGATGATCTGATTAAAGATACAGAAAAAGAAAATACAACAACTGATTCCGTAGAAGAGACAGAAAAAGACAAAAAGAAAAAAGATGAAGAAACTGCTGAAAAGAAAAAGAAAACTTCTTGTGCAGAAGATACATCTGAAACAAAAGAAACTGCTGAATCTACTGTTGAATCGGATGACAACCCAGAAGAACCAGAAACAGCTTCTTTAACGGATAGCGATTTATTCAGAAAGATTAACAAAGCTTGTGAAGATGCAATTAAAGGTTGGGGATATGTTTCTTATTGGTTTCCAGAAGAACATACTGTTTGGTTTCATGTATATGATGCTCCAACACAGTTAGATTATAAGTTATTTACATATACAGTTGAAAATGATGAAGTAACCGTTTCTGAACCGCAAGATGTAAAACTTACTGTTTCTGTATCAGATGTTAATACTGTTCTTGCTGAAAAAGATGAAAAAATCGAAACATTAACCGCAGAGCTTGAAATCAAAGATAAAGCCGTTATCTCCGCAGGTGAGAAAATCGGAAAACTTAATGTGCAGATTTCTGAATTACAACCATACAAAGAACAAATTGAAAAAGCAGAACAAGAAAAAATTGAAGCTGAAATTGCAGAAGAAAAAGAATCTTTAAAGAAAAACCTGCTTAAAGGCGGATTATTCACTGAGGAAGAAATTACAAAAGCTGAAATCGCAGAATTAATTGAAGCAAGAGATAAAACTGCCATCAATGGTTTAATCGCAGAAAAATATATTGCTTCTTTTGATAAAGAAGAAACTGATGTCGCTGATAAAGAAGAAATTGTTCCAGCAACAGCAAGCTTAGAAACAAATGATGTAAATGAAAGTCCAGTTACTTTCATGAGAGACTTTTTATTAAGAAAATAGGAGGAAATAAAATGATTCGAGATATTAGACGTAATGGCGCACAGCCAAAAGACACAATGCATAAAGCAGATGTAGCTCTTGTTACAGGAATGGGTGTTGTAATTAAAGATGCATCCACAGTTAAACTTCCTGGTGAAGAAACAGCAAAAAACATTTATGTTGCGACAAAAGAAAGAATCCCAACGGGAATTAACGCAGCTAGAACAGATATGTCCGATTATGATGAAGATTTTGTAAATATTGCAAAAGGTGAATTTCTTGGACTTGAAAGATATACAGATGGTGAAAAGTTTGCAACCGATCAGTTCAAAGCAGATGATTTTTCTGGTGAAGTTGCTGATGGTACAGCTGTATCCGTTGGTGCAGATGGCAAATGGCAGAAAGCAACTGCAAGTACAGTCCCATCTAAATTCGTATATGAAAAAGATTTTAATGACAATGGACATAAACTTATTATGATTCGTGTTGAATCAGACGCTGTGACAAACGCATAAGATAAGGAGGAAATAATATAATGGCTATTAATACAGAGATTAAAGATATTATGAATAAAAAAGGCGTACTTTTTGAAGTAGCCGAAAAAGTTGAGTATAAAAGAGATCTTAATTCTGAGGAAAAAGAAATTGCAGAAATTACAGACTCTTGGGCAAGAGAAATTGGCGAAACTGGAAAAGACCCAGAATGTACAATTGCTGAGTTCATTAATAGAACTGTAAGTGAAGAAGTTTACAATGCTCCAGATGAACTTCTGGATCAAATTTTTGAAAGAGGTTCCATTGGGGAATTTGATGATTATGAAGGTCATAAAGACCCTAAGAATACACTTGTCGCACATGAGGCAGCTAAAGGCGGTACAGTAGACCGTTCTTACATTGATATTTCCGTACTGAAACCTATTTGGAAGAATCGTCAGATTGAAACCGACCTTAGTTATGCAGATCTTAGACGTAACGGCTTTAAATCAATTGCTACTCTTACTACTTTCATGAAAGAAGCTTGTCAGAACGCACTTTTCTTTGATGCACTTGCACTAGCAGATGAGGCTGTAACAGGTGGTGAACAACTTATTGCTGTTTCTAATGCTACACCAACACTTGAAGCTATGGATAAGCTTTCTTTATATCTTAACGATAGAGCAAGTGATAGCGTAATTATTACACTTAATAAATATGCTCAAGCTATTAGACGTATGCCAAACTTTGCACAGTATATGAGTAATACTATGAAGGATGATTTCAATAGATATGGTCTTGTTAAATCATATGACGGAATTTGTATCGCAGGTATTTCTGGCGCAAAGAAAACTGGTACAGGTTCTCTTCTTCTTCCAGACAAACGTATTTATGGTGTGGCAGGAAAACTGGGAAATCTTGATATGAAGGGTGAAACTCATACATATCAGGATATGAACAATCAGAGTGAGAAGATTCATATTATGCTGAAAGATTTCACATATGGATTTATGCTTACAAATATTGAAAACTTTGCAAAGGTTACTTTACAGTAAGTAGTCTTTTTTTATTACAAAAATTTTTAAGGAGGGTGTGCAAACGCCCTTCTAATATTAGGAGGAATTGTTATTAATATTCAAGAGACAAAACATATTACTGTTTTAAATTATAATGATAATTGTGTTTGTATTAATATTGCCCCAGGCAAAAGCACCCTGTTCGAAGCAGCTGTAGATGGTCAGCCAAATATTATCCCACTGACACTTGATGAAATTCGTTATGCAAATAATGGAAGTGCATTTAGAACAGGAACTTTAGAGTTCCCAAAGGATATTGAGGATGAATTGTACAATGAGCTTCGCATTGATAAATCAAAGGTGTTGAAGGCTAATGAGATTAGAGATATTTTATTAAATCCAACAAAAGAAGGTTTAATTAGAATTATTTCTATTCCTACACTTTCTGACTTTGATAGAGTGCGTAGTCAATTTCAAAAACTTAAAACAGATGGATATAAGCTCACACTGGACATGGCAAATGTTATTGAAACACGCACAAGAGAATTATTTAATAATCATATTAAATCAAATATTTCTGTAGATGATGCAGATATGGTAGCCCCAAGTAATAAACGGGTTGAAGAACTTGAACAGCAATTAGCTGAAATGAAAGCACTTTTATTACAGATGAATGCGTCAAATCAGAATACAAAAGTAGATGAATCAAAACCTACTACTAAAACTGAGGAAGAAAAAACAACAGTTAAACCTGTTAAGAAATCCCCAAGTAGAACTAGAAAAAATTAATATAGGAGGTGATTCATTTGCCTCAAGAAATTACAAAATTTGAAAAAATTCTAAATAAATTCTATGATCGTATAGAAAAAGATGAGGATTTTTTCAACTATTATAATGTCGATATTGAAGAAGCAAAAAAAATTGCTGAAAATCGTGCAAAAAATTATCTATGCGAATCACTTGATGAACTATCTTGCCTTTCTGGGCTTGATATTGATTTTTCAGATTATGATGATGAATTAGAACAAATTAATTTCAAATTATTACCTAAAGAAATAAAACTGATTGTGGAATTGATGTTTCTTTATTATATGAAGAGGGATGAAGCGTTACTTCATGCTATGGAGATTAATTTTACTCCTTCTGATTTAAGTGTATTTTCTCCAGCAAATGAGAGGACAAGTTATAAAAATTTTATTGAAAAACTAGAAAATAACATTGATATAAAAATTGATGATTATAAAAATAGAGATAGGAAAACAAATGAACTGAAACAATTTATTAATTATTCTCAATATGAGGACAGTTAAATGTTGGATATTGAATATTATATGAAATTGCAAAATGCTTATTCTACTAAAAATAAACGAGAAAAAGAATTAGTAAAAGTCAATCGTAATGCCAATAAGCATTTTGATGATACATTTGATACGCAAGATGTTTTAGTAAATGAAATTCCTATGCAACTTATGATTATCAAAGACACTGATGGAAATACATATAAAAAGAAAATTAAATCAAGACACAAAGATATTATTAAATTAGGTGATTATGTAAAATGGAATAATCAAATTTGGATGATTACATTATTAGATTCTGATGATAAAGCATGGAATCGTGGATATATGTATCTGTGTGAAATTTTATTAAGATGGCAAGATGGTAATGGAAATATCATTGAGCGTTGGGGATATTCCGAAGATTACACCAAGTATAGTATGGGTGAATCGGGTAATTCAACAATTACCATTGGTGATTACCAATATGGGATTACTTTACCTGTGGATGAATATACAAAAAAATTAACTAGAGAAAATCGTTTTGTTGTTGATTTTGAGGGGAATTATCCACCCGATACATATAGATTAACAGGTAAAAAAGGATTCATTTCTGATTATAGATATTTTGATAAAGGTGGAGTTTTTACAATTACTTTATCCTATGAACAATTTAATAAAGTAACTGACAAATTGGTTAAATTAGAAAATAATACAGAAGTATGGATTTGTGATTATAAAACCCCATCCACTTCTACTCTCCCACCATCAAAACCAGATAATCCAACCACTTCCGTTATAATTACAGGTGGAGACACCCTTCGCTATGGTAGATCAAAAACATGGACGGTTACATTTACTGATAGCATAGGCGCAGAAATCACACCATTAAATTTCACATGGAATGTAAAATCAGATTTTAAAATTACTCAAAATATCACAGATAATAAAATACAATTAAAATGTACAGATGATAAAGCAATCGACTGCACATTTACACTACAAGTTCTCGACAATGAAAGTAACATTTTATCTGAAATAACTATTACTATTGTAGGATAAATCGGAGGTATATTATGGAAAAATCAGTTGTTAGAGATTTAGCTTTTGTTAAATCTAAAGTAATTTCACGCCTCTTAGAATCCGATGAATTTGCAGAAGTAATGTTGCGGAAGAAAGATTTTACTGAGGATGAAAAATACAATATGGAATATACTCAAGTGTTTGATTATCCGTATGTTGACGGAACTCAAGAAGAAGTTATGCCATTTGTTTGTATAGAAACTGTTTGTAGAGGTGCAAACCGTACAACAAAATCTATAGATTTATATATTTGGATTTTCGTGCATCGTGACTGTATGCAGATGAATAAACAACACATTAAAACATATATGGGTAATCGTGCTGATGTTTTAACAGATATCATAGAACGATTATTATGGGATTCCAATGATTTGGGCATAGGTAATCCAAGTTTGTCAGATATTGGATATATTATTCCTCAATCAAAATATTTTGGAAGACAAATTAAGTATAATATATCTGATTTTAAAACAAAAGAGGTGGGGTAATGCAATTAGATTATTTTACTCTCCTTTCAGAAGAACCCGTTAAGCTACAAAATATAGGAAGTATTAAAAGCCCTAAGATAAATGATATTAAAAAAATCACATTTCCTGTCTATCAAACATATATAGATTATTTAATCATAGATATACCAACTTATTTTTCTATGTTGGAAAAGAATAGCGAAAATTATCCAGATAAACCAGAATTAAAAGAGTTTGTTTCTCAGTTAAAAAATGAATATTCTTTATTGTCTGACGAGGATAAACAAAAATTATCTATTATTGATGTTGTTAAAAATGATGATTATTTTATTAAAATATTATCTTTGGCTTTAAATTTCTTTTTTGTAGAAGAGATTGTTTTTAATTATGAAGATGTTTGTTTTTATACATATGACAAAACAATAGATGAAGAAAATCCTGTTGGTGTTATCTATTCAGAAAATTACTCTTCTGTTATAGATATCATTCTTTCACGAGTCAATATCAAACGGAAAAAAAATGAAGAAGAAATAAAATTTAAAAATAAAAAAGCTGCTGAAATATTTGCAAAATTACATGGGAAAGAAAAAAAAGACGATAAAACTGATAAACGATTTGAATTAGCAAATATTATATCTTCTTTATCTGTTCATAGTAAAAATTTGAATCTCATAGATATAGGCAATTTGACAGTTTTTCAATTATATGACCAATTCCAAAAACAACAAATTGAAGATTATTATGAAATCATGAAACGCAGTGTTTCTATATGGGGTGATTCTGATAACAAATTTGATATTTTAGGATGGTTGAAATTATACGAAGAATAAAAAGACTTGGTTTATCAAGTCTTTTTTTGTTGCAATAAAAATGAAATTTATAGGAGGAATGGAAATGAATAAGAGTTTAAATATGGCTAACCGCCAGTGCTGTAATGTACATATTCTTGACTATGCTACAATGAAACCTTGGATGTTTGTAGATTTCTGCAATACTACTACTGCTGGTTTTGAATCCGATGCCGTATATGCTAATAAGAAAGGTGCAAAAGATATTAAGTTTGATAATCCACTTGAAGGTACAATGACTATGGTATTCCAAGTACATCCATTTGAGATTTATGCATTATATTCTGATGGTACACTTGAAAAATCTGGTCTTATCGTTAGAAGAGAAAAGAAAGCTGGTGAAGAAGGTGGTACTATCACTTTGGAGAATACGCCAAAAGCTGGTACAGCATATGTAACAGATTTAGCAACAGGAGATATTATTGAAGGTACAGTTGCAGAAAAGAAATTTACAGCAACAGAAACAAGTAAGATTGCAGTTGGAACAACATATGAAGTGTCTTATCTTGAAGAGAAGACATCTGGAATTAAGAAAATTTCTTTCAATAACAACAAGACACCTAAAGATTTCTTCATTCAGATGGAAACAGTTGATAAAGATGAAAAAGGTAATCTTGTACCAGTAAGAATTACTGCTTATAAGGCTTCTCCTACTCGTAAACTTGACCTTTCTTTCAGTTCTGATGGGGATCCCGCAGAAATTACGATAGAAATGTCAGTTTTACAAAATGAAGACGGAGATGTAATGGATATTATCGAAATTGAAGAATAATATTTTTGGAGTAGGATAAACATTACGTTATCCTACTTCTTCTTTTGATAAAGGAGTTTTTACATGGTAAAAGAATGTAAAGTTTTATTGAGAAATCAATATGTAATGGTTGTTGAATTTGATGGAAAAGAAATTCAAATGCCGTCAGATCATAGTGATTTCAATAAGGTATTTGTTAAATATGAAAATGGTAAATATTCTATTACTGATAAATTAGAAGAATCTAAACCAGTAAAAATAAAACCAATTTCAAGAAATAAGAAACAAAAGAAAGTAACGGAAGTTGAGTTAGCTGATGATGTTACAACAGAGGAACAAAAATGAATCTGAATAGTTTAATAGTAGTTAGTATAATCAGATAGGGAAGACTAATTATTATTAAATTTAGTCTTCCCTATTTTTTACGATTTGAGGTGAATGTTATCAAAAAACAAATTTTTGATTCTTTGGATGAAATTAAAGAAGCTTTTGGAGAAGATGGTATTATTGCTATTACAGAAATGAAACAGGTGATTTTTTATATTTCCAGATATAATATTCAACCTATATGGATTGCTCCTTCTGAAAAAAAATCTGGTCGCATGGCTTATTATTTTATAAAGGCAGAAACAAAAAAGCCATATACAGATTGGATGACTAATCGTCCAAAGAAAAATACTTTATAAAGGAAGGATTTTTGCATGGATGGATTCAATACAACAATTATTTGAGATTGACTGGAAAGCATTTGGCATTACTATTTTTCTTGTTTTACTAGGGCTTCAAACCTGTATTAAATTATTTCAATGGTTTTTATTCGATCTTTTAGGAATTGAAACAAAAAGTATGCGTTTAAAAAAACATGAACACGAATTACTTATTGAAACAGCAAATGAATTAAAAAGATTATCAGAAAAACATAAAGAAGATATGGATTCTTTTTTAAACAATCGTATTCACGATAGAGAACAATCTTTTTCTATACAAAAAGAATTAATTACTTCTCAAGAAAATATTTCAAAATTAATCAATTCTCTTGAAAAAAAACTTACAGAAATGCAAGATAATACAGACAAACGATTTAAGGAAAATGAAGAAAAGGAAAACAGACGTGTTCAGGCAGAATTAAAAGACAAAATTGGGCAATCATATCGCTATTATCATGACATTAAGAAAATAAATGATATTGAAATGGAAACTCTTGAAGGTTTGATTAAAACCTATGAAGATTATGGAGGCAAAAATAGCTTTGTACATTCATTGGTTCAGAAGGAAATGTACACATGGGAACACATTGACAAAATTTAAAATATGACGACTCTCTTCTGCTTTATTTGATAGAGGGTCGTTAAAATAAAATATTTGTATGAGATGGGTTGTGATTTGATACAAATATTTTATGGAAAGGTGTGTGATTTTATATCCAAAAATGTAGGAAAAGTTTTTGAAGATTGTTGGAAAGAATCCGCTAATAAATTAGAGAATATATGGATATATCGTTTAAGGGATAATGCAGCTAGTTTTGGAAATGGTTCTAATACTCGTTTTACTTCACATAATATGTGCGATTACATTATGTGGGATGATAATTCAAGGACATTTTATTGCTTAGAGTTAAAAAGTACAAAGTCTACTTCTCTCCCACTCTCTTGTATCAGAGATAATCAAATTAAAGAATTAACTGATGCTAGTAAACATAATTTGGTTGCAGGTTTTATTGTAAATTTTAGAAATAAAAATAATGATACATATTTTATTGAGATATGTGATTTTAACAATATGATGAATGAAATTCAGAAAAAATCTTTTAATGTCAAGGACTTAGAAGAATATAACGCAATATACATAGAGTCAAAATTAAAAAAAGTTAATTACAGTTACGATGTGCAAAACTTTGTAGAGAATACACATCTATAGAAATAATAAAAAGGAGTTTTATTTTATGATTAAAGACAATATGAGAATTAAAGAATCTATCACTCTTCAGGACAGAATTAATGCTATCGAAACCATAGTTTCTTTTTATTTTATGGATGGAGATTACACACCTTACTATAAAGATGAAGGAGAAATTTCTGCCGTTATTCGTAATTTTATTGATGGTATTGAGTTTGAAAAAGGTGAAAGCGTCTTCTCTGCCTATTATAATGATGAAGACCTTAGAAAATTAGTCAATATGTTCATTTTAAAGCCTGTTGATAAAGAACCAGAAAGCGAAGAAGATAAAAGAATTCAGAATTCTATTAGAGAATTATATGACATGATGGAAGTTATCAGAGAATATGTTGCAGACAAAGTAGAATTTGAGAAACAAAAATATCTTCATGCTAACCCTGACTTAGATAAAATTGTTATGGCAGCTGATACTATTATTGATTCTTTTGAGAATTTTTCACGAATGAATTTTGAAATTCTCACACCTGAAAATTTAGAAAAAGCACAGAGGATTTTCAATAAGATTTCTGAGTCTGGATTTGAATTCACAGCAGAGAATATTGTTAATGTGATTAGAGATGCTTCTTCTTTTGATATGGATGAAGCAACTAAGGAAATCGTTGATGCTAAAAATTCAGAAATTCGTGAGTTAAAAGAAAAAATCAAAAAATTAGAAAGTAAGAAAGATAACTTTAAAGTAATTAAATAATTTGATAACAAAATGTTTCTAATTTACAGAAAGATACTCCCGTCTGGAGAATAACGGGAGTAAGGAAATACTCTAAATGATGATATTGAATAATGAAGAATTAAAAATAAAATTATTAATGTTTGGACTTCAATATAAAGTCTTTGAATTGTACTTCGAAGCTTTTTGGTTGGTGTTCATAAACCGTATGTACAATCAGGAATACAAATAACCAAGGAATATTCTTCAAAATTTCCATAACTAAGTTGCATAGTAGTTCTACCATTCTTCACCTCCCTTCCGCAATAATTTGTGTCTGGGAAATAAAGCGTGGAGAACCCACAAGATATTAGAAGTTTTTCCAAGAACTATCGCTCTCTTTCTCCTTTGTAAAAAGGACTTTGCGAAATTAATATGTTACAGTAGAATACATGGCGTGTAGAGAGTACACACGCAATACTCTCTCATATATTCCTCGTTATATTATACAGCACTTGGATTATTCTGTAAATTAGGAACATTTGTTTATAAAGGAAAGAGTAAAATATGAAATTATCAGATATACATAAGGATTGTCAAAGAAAATTAGCTAGTGCAATGAGAGAAACTTATTCTGACGCAGATAGCATTATTGATTATTCTTTTGCTACTTTTTATGGACAAGGAAATCCTAAAAGACCAAGAACTGGTACATTAGAAGGTTCAAAAAAAGTTAACCCACCTAGAATAAGTGGTGATACAGCATATTTAAAAGCAGGTTATGAAGGGAATCAGATTAGTTATTCTGATGGTACTTTTAGTGGTGCGGAAGTTTTAGGTGCTACCATGACAGGTACTTACGGAGTTGTTGGAAACCCTTCATATGATGATGAAGCTTTTAGATTGATTATTGAAACTGCAAAAGCTAATTTTGCATCGAAATTTGGGAAATAAAATAGAGGGCTATAATGCCCTCTTTAAATAAAACTATGAAATCAAGACAAAAGTGAGATATCTTGATAAAAATATTCTAACATGATTTGTATGTTGTGTAAATATATATTTAATAAAATTTTATATTAATACTCAATTATTTGAGAGGTTGTATTTTATACACCTCTCTTTTTTGTTATTAAAAAGGTGGTGATTTAAAAATATGGCTGATTATAGTGTTGATATTCAAGCGAGCTTGAAAGGCTTTGAAAAATTAGATGAATATGAACGAAAAATAAACGAGTTAAGTAATAAAAAGGTTCAGGTTCAATTTGATGCCAAGGGAATAGATAATCTTTTAAAAGGGGTTGAGAAAACTAAACTATCTACTTCTCCTATTGCTAATAATATTTTCAATATCAATGATTTAAAAAAACAAGGGAAACTTTATTATAGTAAAGTACGAAATACTTTAGAAAAAATGCAGCCTGATATTGAAAAAACTTTTAGAAGTAAAGGTTTTTCTGATATTTCTGTAGCAAAAGGTGTTGAAGATGCAACAGGTAAAATTAAATCTTTTACTGTAACTGCAAAAGATGCTTCTGGTGTATTAAAACAGTTTGAATTTCAACGACAAAAACTTGTTGGTAGCGGTAAAGCACAAGACGGATTTCTTCAAACAAATGATATAAAAGTTTTAAAAACAGCTATTGAACAAGGAAAGAAAGAAACTGAATCTTTCTATAAAAAATACAATTCTCTCCAAAATAAATTCAGTAATACAAATTCTAATTTCGGGAATTTAAAATCAAATATATCTTCTGCTGGAAAATCTAATCTAGGTGAATATGCTTACGATCAATTGGCTTCTAAAATCAATAAAGCTGAACAAGCTCTTGCGAATTTTAATGCAGAATCTACAAAAGGTTCTAATGCTAATCTCGATAGCATGAACGCAAGCTTAAAAGAATTCAATACATTAACTACGAGTGCATCAAAACAATATGAAAAATTGATGCAACCTGTGGATAGGTTATCGCAGAATAAAATGTTGAATGATTTTAAGAGTTATTGGAATGAAAATACAAAAGCTCATAAAGATTTTAGTCCTGATTATGAATCTATTGTATCAGAATTAGAAAATACCAAATTAACATCTGGTAGGTCTTCTGAATTAAAAAAACAAATAGCTAGTTTTAAGTCTGAGATTAAAAGTAGTGGAAAAGAAGGAAAATCATGGATTTCGGACACAAAACGAGCATTAGGGCAAATTGCTCAGTTTACAGGTGTTTATGCTGCATTACAAAATATTATGGTGGAACTTCCATCGCAGATGATGGATGCAGTAAAAGACGTTGATGCGGCAAAAATCGAATTAACTAAAGTAAGTGATGCTCCAACAAGTCAGTTAAGCGATTATTGGAACGAAGCTGCGGAAAGTGCTAAGAAGTACGGTGCTACGATTAGTGATGTTATTAGTAGTACTGCTTCATGGTCTAGGCTTGGATATAATTTACAAGATAGTAAATACTTATCTGACATGACCACTCTCTATCAAAAAGTTGGAGATAACATGACGCAAGAATCAGCGTCAGAAAATTTAATCAGTACACTTCAAGGTTTCAAATTAAAGGCGAAAGACGCTGGTAGTATTGTAGATAGGATAAATGAGGTAAACGTAACTGCCTCCATATACAGTAATGTATATGCTTTATGTGCATGTTTTTATGTACATATTGATGGTAACTATATCGGTCAAAGGCTAGAGATAGCGTAGACCGAGGAAAGGCTATAATATTTTTAATATGGAAAATTTTAATTATAGAATAAATAATAAAAGATTATCAAAATATCTTTATTCTTTAGGATTTGATAGAAAAAGTTACATTGATAAAAATAATAGAGAATATTGGATGTATAAAGAATCAAATACTTTTCATGAAGCGTTAGATTTTTATTTTTATATGAGAAAAAAGAATAGAAAATAAATATTTTAAAGGAGATGTTATTATGACAAAACAAACATTTGAGAATTTAGAACAATCCGTCTTATATTGTAGAACATGTAAAAGAACTTTAGATAAGAAATATTTTAATTATTCTCTTGTTAAAAAAGATGGAACAGCTTCAAGATGTAAATATTGTGATTGGATTAAACGACATAATGGAATTCCTATTATTCCAAATTATGAAGATGATTTTGTAAAAAGAATATTAGAAGATATTATTTTTGAAAAAGAAAAATATCTTAATGATTTAGCATTGAAACACAATATTGAATTGGATAAATTAATATCACTAATAAAATTTTTACATATTGGTAATAAAAAGATGATAATTAAATCTACTTGTTCTAATTGTAAAAAGGATATGGAGATAGTTGCTTCTGTATATAAGAAAAGTAATAATTTATTTTGTTGCAATAAATGTTATTTTGAATTTAAGAAGAAAAATGCTATCTTTGGAAAAAATAATCCATCCTATAATCGTATAAAAACAAATTGTTCTAATTGTGGAAAGGAAATAGAAGTAATACCTTATAATTTCAATTTAAAAAATTCATTTGGAGACAATCATAATTTTTGTTCACAAAAATGCTATTGGGACTTTAGAAGTAAATATTATATTAAAGAAAAATCTTCTTTACATAATAGAATTATAACTGATGAAGAAAAAATTCTTATGAAAGAACGAATATTAAAAACTTTAAAAAAATCTAATAGACTGGACACTAAAATACAACTAAAAATAAATTCTATATTAGATAAAAATAATATTAATTATGAGCGAGAATTTTCAATTAAATATTATTCTGTGGACAATTTTTTAAAAGAATATAATTTAATAATTGAAGTAATGGGTGATTATTGGCATTCTTCTCCTTTAAGATATGGAGAGAATAAGTATCTTATGAATGAGATACAATATAAAACAATTAGACATGATAAGCAAAAACATACTTATATATTAAATCATTTGAATGTAGAAATTTTATATCTTTGGGAAAAAGATATAGAGAAATATCCTCAAAAATGTGAAGCATTAATATTAGAATATATAAGAAATAAAGGTAGTTTACCAGATTATAATTCTTTTAATTATTCTTTTCATGATAATAAACTTAAATTAAATTCTCAAATTATTACTCCATATTTAAAACAACCTGTAGAAGAAATAAGAAAATATCTTAAAACTTCTGCATAATAAATATTATAGAATCCGTAGAGACTGCGATGGTTTATTGAAGTAATGATATTTACCTAAGTTATCCTCCTATTAGTATAGGATGAATATACAGTCCGATCTGTCGAAAGACACTTCTATGATTTAATTCATAGTCGCCACGCTATAATCGAATATTAATGAAACGTGGGAGGTAGGCAGAAATGACCTACCCTCTTCTATTTATTTAGAAGAAGTAACAAATTTTGAGCGAATACTCAACCTATCAATACCAGTCAACTAGGCGAAGCGTTAAAACGAAGTGCTTCGTCATTTAATGCGGCTCATACAGACCTTTCATCTGCTATCGCCTTGATTACAGCAACTAAACAAAATTGGTTGAACGTACAGAAATGTGCGTAAGTGAACACATCTAAAACCAGTAAAACCTAAAGCTCTATCACTACAATACGGATGAAATAAGCTGGTATGAATGTAACGAAAGTAAAACAACGATAGAGATTCCATATGGTCAAAAGCCTAAGTGGAAATTTGACTGTCTTTACATAAGATAGGAATGGTAGCTTGGTCGCAAAGTTCCGAATAGGAATGTGTCAAACGATCATCCCCATGTCGGGGTTTAGAAATATTCTTTAATAGAATTATAAAATAAGGGTGAAAATCCCGAATATCTAAACCAACAGGAGTACGGTACAATCGCAAATGGTATAGGTGAAACCCCTTTAAATGGAAACGGTGTGACTGCTGTTCATAAAGAACGTGGTTAAAAAATGATCTATTCAATAGTGAAAATTATTGGAGATTAATTATAGTAATCTCGGTTAGAAAGTTGCGATTCTAACTAAATATTAAAGAATGCCGTAGTACAAGACCCTTCTAGGGTTGGTAATATGTGGAAAACAGTTTCCATGAGACTTCGTAATGAAGATACTAGAGATAAAATCTTAGACCTTATCGGTTATGACATTATGAATAAGCAAGGCACAGGTTATAAGGATATTATGAAAATTGTTACTGATATCGGTAGTAATTTTTCAGGGTATTCTGATAAAACACAAGCCAAATTGCTTGATGTAATGGCTGGTATATTTTACCAGTATGTACAGAAATGTGCATAAAAGAACATATTTAATTGCAGGTAATACATAAAGCCTTACACCACAATAGCGGAGACAATCACGCTATGATGGGGCGAAAGCAGAAAAAACGTAAGGATGATACATGGTCAAAAGCCTAAATGTCACATTTACTAATTTTTATAAATTAGGAATTGTTGTTCTTGCATCCAAGTACCCTAACGTATCCCGTAGACCATACGGTACTAAGTCGAGGGTAAAGGTTCATCGACTAGAGCCATGTCGGGAATTAGAAATATTCTTTAATAGAATTATAAAATAAGAGTGGAAATCTCGAATATCTAATTCAATACTCGTAGGGCGTAATCGCAAATGACGTAGGTGAAAACCCTTTAAATCGAAAAGGTATGACTGCTGTTCATAAAGAACGTGGTTAAGAAATAGTCAGTTCTAATATGAAAATATTAGATTTTGTTAGTATACAAGGAGTGAATAGACATATTTAAAACAAATAATAAACGATTAGCAAAATATTTATATTCGTTAGGTTTTGATAGAACAGAGAATATAAATAATGGAAAAGAATATTGGATTTTTAAGAAGTCAGATAATTTTAAAGAATCTCTTGACTTCTATTTTTATATGAGAAAAAAGAATAAAAATTTAGAATAATAAATTTTATATTAAAGGAGATGCTATAATGCAAAAATATACACAAGAAGAATTAGAAAACATTGTAAAAGATTATAATAATGGATATGGATTACGTCCATATCAATTAGCGAAAAAATATAATCGAAGATCATCAAGTATTATCCAAAAACTAAAATCATTAAATGTTTATAAGAATTATAATTATAGATTTACAAAAGAAGATATCGAATTTTTGAAAGAACATTATCCGTCTGGAGATTGGAATATAATTTTTAAAAGGTTTCCAAATGCAACAAAACAGTCAATTATGACAAAAACGAGTGAATTAGGTATTTATCAAGAAAATCCTAATAAGTGGACAGATGAAGAAATTCTTATTTTAAAAGAAAATTATAAATTTGGAGATATACGACAATTAACTACTCTTCTACCGAATCATTCTTACAAAGCAATCACAACAAAAGCGAAACGTTTAAATATAAAAAGTAGAAAATTATGGACGAAAGATGAAGACGAATTACTTATAAAATTATATCCTATTCATCACATAGATGATATATTAAATAAATTTCCAGATAGGTCAAGAAATTCCATAATAAAACGAGCCATAAAATTAAATTTAAAATCTATTGATTATAACCCTTGGACACAAAACGAAGATGATTACATAAAAGAGCATTGGTTTTTACAACCTGATGTTATTTTAGCAAACAATTTAAATAGAACTCCAAATGCTGTTCAAGTAAGAAGATTATATTTAAATTGTTACAGAAGAGATATGGATTCAACTAAATATGAAAGTTTATCTAAGTATATTCGAGGTAATATTCAACAATGGAAAAAAGATTCCATGAAAAATTGTAATTATCAATGTATATTCACAGGAAGTAAAGATTTTCAAATACATCATTTATATGGAGTAAGTAATATTTTAAATGATATAGTAAATAATTATCATATTGTAATAAAGAATAATATAAATGATTATTCAAAAGATGAATTACAATATATTTTAAATATTTTTATTAAAGAACAATCTAAATATCCATTAGGTGTGTGTATAAGAAAAGAAATACATGTTTTATTTCATAGTTTATATGGTCAATATTATAATACACCTGAACAATGGTATCAATTTCAAAAAGATTATACCAATGGAATTTATGATGATATTATTAAAAATAAAATAGCATAGAAATTTATACTAACAAAATTAAAACATATTGCGAATGTTTTATAACATAAAAGAAGAATAATGGTAACGCATTGGCAGCCGCCCTTGGCAACACAGACCTTATTAAACAAGCCTACAACACAGCAGAATTTGGTTCAGAAGGTTCTGCTGAAAAAGAATTATCAAATTATCAGAAGTCTATCGAATATCATATAGGACAAATGAAAGCATCATTTCAAGAATTGTCCACAACCGCAGTTAGCTCTGATGTATTTAAAGGATTTATAGATGGTGGTACTACTGCTATCAATGTCCTTACAAAATTCATTAGTGTTGCAAATGGTGTACCTGCTGTATTAACAGCTATCGGTGCAGTAAAAGCATTTAAGAATCTGGATTAGCCTAAAATCCTGGCTACAGTTTACTTTTAACTTGGTCTATCCACGCAGAGAATATTATAGAAATGGAATAATAAACAATGTAGGGAGATGAGGATTCTTAGATGTTAAAATTTTTAAATTAGAGGAATAATTCGTTGAAACCACTATTTTGTTATTATAACAGTGAATCGAATGAAAATTTCGTGGCAACGCACGAGCCAACTCAATATACGATTAAGTAATATGCGATACGTCACTGTGACGAGGGAAACATATGAAATATTGAGAAGTGTAGAGAGAACACCCTTCCTCCAAAGTATATATTGCCTTATTATATATGCTTTGAATGAATGTTCCAGGGTAAACAAAAATCATGGTAAACCATGCGTCAGTTACTATTCTGACGTTTGTTGGATAAAAATAGAACAAAATGTTCTGTATGGTATATTTTTCCTTTTTGATGTATAATAGAGAAAATTATATTAAACAAAGGAGAATATATTATGGGAACGGAGAAAAATAATAATAATAACGAAGACAGAATATTTGAGATTTCTTCTAAGCAAAGACCTGAGATTGAAAATCAATCTCGTTTAGAAGATGAAGAAGTAACGAAAAATAAAAAGGAGTGATAAGTATTAATTGGGTAATTGAACTTATAAATAATATCCCAAATTTGATATCTAATATTGTTTATGGATATATATTTTTATCCGCTTACTATTGGATAAGTTTTGTAGAGCAGAATAATTATAAAAATTTTATTATAAAAAGTGTAGTTGCTAATTACATATTGAAAAATTTTTATAAAATAACATTTTTTCAGTTTATTTCTAATAAGTATGAGAATCGTCCAATTGTTGTAATTTTACTTTGTGTAATAACTCTTATTATTGCTTTAATATTAGGAAAAATAGTACATACAACTTGGTTTAATGATACTTTGGAAAAGATTTATCTTTATAGAAGTACAAATGAAAATATTTGGGATGATATTATAAAAACTGGAATGTTTTTGCGAATATATATGAAGGATGGTACTTCTTATCTAGGTATATATAGAAAGTCAGAAAATTTTGAAAGAGAACCATTTATTCTATTATCAAGATATCAGGAGTTTAATAAAGATAATAAAATTATTAAAGATTATTTTGATAATACAAACAAATTCATTCTTCTTAATACAAAGGATTTTGAACGCATTAAGATTGATTACTCTCAATGTAAAGAATAATTCATCAAAAAAAGAACCAGAGTTAAGTTTTCTGGTTCTTTATTAAGTTATAATTATAAAGGAGATTTTATGAGATATGTAAAACTTAAAGATATTGAACCTTATACAGATAAAGATATAATAAAACCACATCCAAAGAAGAAAAAGAAAAAATCTAAGAAAAAAGAAAATCCTTGCCAGATAAATATATACATAACTATTCAGAAATAACAAAAAAGCAGAAGACTACTACTCTCCTGCTGTTCTTTTATTGTAAGTAGAAGTTATATCACAGGAGGTATTTCATGAAAAGAATTATTCGATACATTACATGGCATCTTATTGACAAGAGAAGATTACATAAAGTTATGAAAAAGAGAAGACTTGCATTGGTAGAACCCAAGCCACATTCATACACTTATTCTATGAAAATTGATTGTCATACAGGATTAGAGGGTTTGAGAAAATTAAAAAAAGAGATTGAAGAATTGGAAAAGGAATGGGAACAAAACCCACCTCATCCTCATGACCCGAAAGATGATATTGTTTTCTGAATTGAGATGAAGTGGGTTTATATAATTAATAAGGTACAATTGATTTTTGACAACTAAATTTTAATATAATTTTGTCAGCTACATAAGATGGGATGTCTTCAGAATTTGATTTTGCAACAAAATCCCTATCATCTTTCCATTTTTTAACAGCTTCTGAAAACTTAGGAATTGGTTGATATTTTTCTATTAAACCACCCAAATAAGAACAAATTTCACCTTTCCCTATCTTATTTGAGTTAATTAATGACAATAATATTATATGCCTTTGAGTTTCACTTAATCCTTTTTTAGCTTGAACATTATATCCATGACGATATAATTCAGATTGTTTATCACTTGAAGAAAAATCTCCAGAAGATTCATTTTCATTTGTTGTTTCATCAATTACCTCACATAAAATTATACCTTCTATTTTATCAAAATCATCTTTTAACATAATATATTTTTGACATTGATTACAATATGTAGCAGGTAAAATTTCAAAGCCAACAGTTCCATTTTTATGTATCATAGGAATTTGTACGGTTATATCTGATATTTGATGTTTTTTATTAATGCAACTTTTGATTGTCTTTTGTACTTGTATGTATATTTTATTATATATGTCTAATAAATGATGATATTTCATATGTAAAATAATATTTGTATATTCGAGATTATTTAGAATCCCTTTTATACTTCTAAAAGTGACATACTTTTTATCACAATTATCGCATTTAAAAATTGAGATTTGTTTATAATCTTTTTCAGAAGAATTATAATAGTAATCTTTAACATTATTCATTGATGCATGACAACAAGGGCATACTTCATCAGGAGTAAGATATAATTCTAAATATTCATCGGGTTCCTTAGAGGATTGTACAGTTTCATTATTATTAGAATTATTCTCGTCCTCTTCTAATGAATTTTCTTTATTATTTACTGGAATGAGGAAATTATCAAAATTTTGACAATATTCTTTAAGGCATCGAGCATCTTGAAGAAGAATATTATTTTCTTTAGTTATACTCAAATCGAATAATTCTTTAGAAAATTCATTTGATACATATTCAAAGATACTTTCTAACTCTCCTTTAATAGAGTTAATAGAATGATTGATATTAACGATTTCCTGAGAATTTTCATCTTTGTATTTCAATAGTATGTTAACGATTTGTTCATCAAGCATCTTGTATATTCCTCTCTCCTACCATTCGTACTTACATGAGTTACAATGAAATTGTTTACGGATTTTAGGACTAAATATGCCAAATAATCCTGCACTTACAGCTTTTGAAGTAGCAGAAATTTTTCGTATATTAGTTGAACCGCAGGTAGGGCATTTAGGAAGTTCTATCTCTGGTAATAAATCCTCATGTTTTTTTACATAATCTTCATTAAATACATAACCACAAATTTGACAAACTTCTTTTATATTATCGACAATTATATGTGGTAATTTTGCTTTGCACCAAGGACACTGTTCATCTGAAATTGAATTATCTTTTTTATACTCAGCTTCGATTGTTTTGTTTTTTATCACAGACACTGGGCATCCACACTTTGGACAGATATCTGCATATTCACTTACATCATTCCCACATTCAATACATTTTATTAAACTCATTTAGCTGTCTCCTTTTGTTATAAATTAATAGCCAACAAATTAATTATAGCATAAAATGCAAGTTAAAGAAACAGCTACTTATTTAAAAAGTATATATGACCAAGGGTATGATGCATTAGGCGTGGCAAAATATAAAGCATTAGGTAGCTTTAAGAAATTTGCTGGCACTAATATTGGCAAATTAGGCATCAGCCTTACGTCTATCTTTGCCGCCTATAAAGCATTTAAGGCTGTAGATAGTAAATTCGGATTAACCTATAATGGTGCTTACGGAAATACAAGTAAATCATTAAAGAGTGTTCAAGATACAAAATCGCAAGTTGATGATTTACAGTCTAAGGTTGCTGGGTATAAAGAATCTTTACAACAGATTGCGACAAATAATGATATTGACGTTTCTGGTTTAGAATCTGTAGATGCTATTATTCAGAAAATTAATAACGTAGGTGGAATTTCTTTAGTAGATCAAGCGGAAGTTCAGAAAGTTCAAGTCGCAAATAATCAGTTAAAAGGTACTCTGAAAAATAAACAGAATATTCTATCTCAAGAACAAAAAGAAGCTGCGGCTGATGCTGAAAAGAATCTAAAAAAGAAAATTAACCCTAATGTTAAAAAATCTAAAGATGGTACTTATGAATATGTTGGTACGAATGGTGTAGCCGCAGGTACAGGCGCAGAACATCAAAATGTAATAGATGCGACTGCACAGGATTTGAAAGGATATCAAGAATATTCTGACAAAATCGCAAAACTTCGTGAAAAACAATCAAAGGTTACTTCTGCTTCTGAATCAAAAGCGATTGAAAAACAGATTAAAGAAGCCGAAACAGCAAAAGATAAAATTGGAAGTAGTTTAGATAGTAGACAAGAAGAATTATCTATTATGATGAAAGCTTTATCTGTTAATGGCGAAGGTGTTGAGGCACTTAGTGGACATAGTAAAGGATTTGATAATCTTAAATCAATAGTAAATGCTATCTCCAATAAAGACCTTAATAGCACAGAAAAAGCGTTAAGTTCATTAAATTCATTCTTTGATGGGTCTACGGGTAAAAACGCTATTAAAGAAGAATTACAAGATGCTGTTAATTCTGGACAGGATTTACAGACGGCTCTAAGTAGTATTGGATTGTCCTTAAATGATTTAGGTATTGATAAAATTTCACAGCTTAAAGATTACTTAGATAAAGCCTCTGAATCTGCGAAAAAGACAAATGATTATCTTGATGGTACAGTAGATAGTGTAACCAATGCTTTTGATAATACAGAAAATCAGGATTCTGAATGGAAGAAAATGTCTGATTATTTATCTCAGGCAAACGACCTCTACAAGAAAGGTAAAATCGGTACTGATGATTTCCAAGAATCTACTCAGTATATGTTTTATGATAAAATCAATCCTGATAAAAAAGGCACTAAGTTTGATGCTGATGCATATGCTAAAAAATGGTCAGAAGCAAACGAAAAACGGAAACGATATTTTGATTCTGACAATCCAATGGATAGTGTTAATAACTTTATAGATGATTTAAAAGAACACGGATTAGCAAAAGAAAATGACAATGGTGATATAACTTGGACAAAAGCATTTGATAGTTCTGCTAAAGCTGCAAAAGAATTAGACCTTAGTGTTAGTGCCGCTGAAACAGCAATGAAGAATCTTAGTAGTTATGGATTTGAATTTTCAGGTATGAATTGGAACGGAGAAAATCTAACTACATATAAAGAATCTCTTTCTGGAATCAAAGAAATCTATGATAAATTAGAAGATGATGGAAAAGGTGGATATAAGGAACAACTTGGAACTAAAATTGAAGGTTGGGATAAAAATGTTAAAAAATATAACAAAGATATGTCCGATCTTACAAAAGAAAAAGTTGTAAAAATCAAATTCGAGTATAATTTAGCAGACCTTAAATTGAAGTTACAAGAAGCAAAAAATAATGCAGAAACTTCAAATACAAATGAGTCTTGGGGTCAATATAACGCTGTACAAAAACAAACTTTAAAACAAACTATCCAAGATGCTAAACATTACACCGATAAAAATGGCAAGAATATCCATGCTAAAAAAGCAGAGAAAAATGCAAATTTCCAATTAGCTGGTAATACTGCTGATGCAATAGAACGAGCTACATTGTTAACTAATAATGAAAATAAAAAGACATTATTACAACAACAAGCATCTTCCATTCGGGAACAACAACAAAAATTTATTGAAGATTTTATACATTCTGGTGAAAACTGGGAAAGTTATTCAAAGAATCATAGAGATGATTTAAATAATCTTAATAAGTATAGTGCTAATGCAAAAAAGACATCTGCAAATACATTGGGTGTTAGCGAAGATAAAATTCAAGTTAAAGCACCTGACGAAGCAAAACGAAATAAAAAATCTTCTAAAAAAGATACAGAAGAAAAAACCGTAAAATATACTACTAATACAGATGAAATTGATAAGACCGATAAAAAAATAAAAAGTGACAGTAAGAAACCTGTCGAAAAAAAAGTAAACTGTAAAGTAGATTCAAAAGAACTTGATAAAATTGACAAAGACATCAATTCTAAAGATGCTAAACAAAAAATAGTTGAGCTTGTTGGTAAAGATAATGCTACTCCTATTATAGAGAAATGGGATAGTATGGATGCTCCAGATAAGAACACCAAGTTATCTGGTAAAGACCAAGCAACAGCAATCGTAACTTTATGGAACGCCATGAGTGCTGACGATAAATTTTCTAGTTTAAGTGCGGAAGATAAAGCTACTGCCCTTGTTTCTATTTGGAATGGATTAACGGCAGAGCAAAAAACGGCAATTATTAATGGAGATAGTTCTGCTGCGGATAAGGCAATTTCAAAAGTTAATGCTCAAAAAATAAAAGATAAGTCATTTTCTATTAATGCAAAAGATAATGCCAGTGGAACAGTTAGATCTATTAAAGGTGAAATTGATTCTGTACATGGAAAAACTGTTACGGTAACTACAGAACATGTAAATGTAGTTAGAACAAAATCTTATGGGACTAAAGCATATAAATCTGGTGGAAGTCAACGATTCTCTAGTAATGGGCATAAATCTCATCAATTTAACGGTACATTCCATCCTTCTGTTCCTGCGAAAGCACAAGGAACTTTAAAGTCATCTTCTGTTGGTATACCTAAGAGTGAAAAGACTTTAATTAATGAAGTTGGAACTGAGGGTGTTGTTAGAGATGGTAAATTAAATATCTATAACAATGGTTATCCTGCTCTTGTTGATTTACACAGGGGAGATATTGTCTTTAATTCAGAACAAATGAAATCCTTAGAAGAAAAGGGATATATTACCAATAGTCATGCAAAAATTGTTGGTGGTATGTCTGCTTTTGCATCAGGTACAGTCGATGATTTAAGCGATGTATTTGATGATGATTATTTAAATGATGTTACTGCTTATGCTCATGGCAGTCTAAATGGAACAACTGCTAGAGCTAAAACAGGAAAAGGTGGACATAGACCTGGATATTATACATCATCCACATCGACTAATAACAATAAGAAAACTACTAAATCTACTACTCCTTCTACCACAAAGAAAACTAAATCCAATTCCGATAAATCCAAAAAGAAAACAAAAAAAAAAGGTAAAACAGCTTTAGAAAAATTCCAAGAATGGTTTGAAAATTTCTTTGATTGGATTGAAGAACGTTTAAAGAAGCTTCAAACTCAAACAGAACGGTTTGAAAAGAAAGCTGAAAATTCTCATACGTTAAGTGGAAGAAATTCTAATTATGAAAATGCCTATAAGAATATCGATAAAGAAATTTCTGCAAATAAAAAAGGTGAAGCTAGATATAGAAAACAGGCAAATACTGTTAAAAAGCAAGCCATTAAAAAGAAAATCGTTAAGCCAAAACAAGCAAAGAATCTTATTAAAAAGATTCAAAATGGTACGATTAATATTAATTCCTATGGTGAAAAAGCACAAGAGTTTATTAAATCATATCAGGAATACTGGGATAAAGCAGAAGATTGTCGTACAAATCAACTTGATCTTCAACAACAGCTTTATGAGTTAGAACAGAAAAAACTTGATTCTATTACAGGCTATTATGACACCGTAAATGATTTATATAAATCTGAACAAGATATCTACAGTTCTGAAAATGAAATGATTAGAGCTAAAGGTGGTTCAGAAGATTTAAATTCAGCATATCATAAAAATTTAATTTCTCAAAGAAGTAAACAGGCATCTCAAACATCTATTCTCCAACAAGAAGCTAATGCTTACGCAAAAGAACTTCAAACTGCCAGAAAACGATTTGGTGCGAATAGTGAAGAAGCTTTAGCGGCACAAACAAAATATAATGAGATTGTAAAATCTTTAAATGAATCTAAAACAGCATATGAAGAATTAAATGAGCAAATTAGGGAAGTAACATATAATTTAAAACAGATTGCTATTGATAAATGGACTTCTGCTATGGATAAATTATCTTCTCTTGCATCATTAATTAGTGTAAAGAACATTTCTAATAAAGAGCGTGATAGTCGATTAGAACAGACCTATAAGAATCAAATGACTACTGACAATAATATTATCGTAGCTAATCAAGATATGATAAATATTAAGAAACAGCGTTTAGTAGAACTTAAAAATACAGGTGACCCTAATCTTACAGGCGAAAAAGCTGTTCAAATTCGCAAAGAAATTCTCGAATTAGAAAATGATAATTACGACCGTATGCAACATCGTGAAGAAAAATTAAATGATATTATTGAACTTCGTTTTAATAAACTTAAACGTGAAAACGAAATTCTTGATAATAATATCAGCGATATGGATCATTTAATTGACCTCATGGGTGATGCAGAAATTGTTGCAGATGATGGAAAAATTACCGATACTGGGAATGCACAAATTCTTTTAAATTCAAATAAAATTCAACAAGCTCAAACGGCTATTGCAAATTATCAAAAGGGTCTTGATGCTTTAGGCAATTCTTATACAGATACTTCAATGTCAGAGGAAGAATGGATAGAAAAGAAACGAGAACTTATTGAGGCTCAACAGAAAGAAGCTTCTACTGTCAAAGAAAGTAGAAATGCAATTCTACAAATTTACAAAAATTCTCTCCAAAAAGAAAATGAACTTCTTCAAAAGAACATTGATAAAAGAAAAGATGCTTTACAAAAGAAAAAGGATTATTACAATTACGATAAGACTTTAAAAGAAAAGAATAAGAACATCAACATTCTTCAAAATGAAATCGCAGCCTTAGAAGGTACTTCTAGTGCCGCAGGAAAAGCCCGTTTAGAAGAATTAAAAGCACAACTTAAAGATGCCCAAGATGATTATGATGAAACTGTAAGAGATCATGAAGATGAACTTCGTAGTGAAGGATATGATAAAGTTTCAGAAGACGCATCCAATGTATTAGATAAGACATTAACTGCTTTAGATAGCAATTCTAAAATGCAGACTGATGTTGTTAATAAAATGCTTGATGGCATGGTTGAGTCTTATGATGAAGCTTATGCGAAAATCAGAGATATTATTGCATCCTCTGGTACTTCTGTTGATGCTTTTACAAAAGATATTACAAATAAAACTCAAACTGAGTTAAGTAATAAAATTGAAAATGTTAAAAATGGAATTACTACTTCTACCGTTGATGATATTAATGTAAATAATATCGGAAGAGGAGAAAATGCAGATAAAGCTGATGATATTCTTAAAAAGCAAGAATTTAATGATAGTACAGTAAATGGTGCTTCAAAAATTGATTTATCAGAACAGCAGACAGAATGGAATCGCCAGCAAACGATTAAAGCACAACAAGAAGCGGCTAAAAAACAAGAAGCTGCACAGCAAGCAAAAAAAGCAGAGGACAAAAAGAATAAAGAGATAGAATCTCTTCGTGCTAAATTGGCTAAAGCTAATGAGTCATATGCTGACGCATGGGATAAAACTGAAAAACATGTTCAAAACATGAAAGAAAGCAGTTGGTGGAAGAATTTCGCTGATGCCAAGAAAAAGAAAGTTAAAGCCCATGAATCTATTAGTACGAAAAGTCTTAAAAAGGGAAAAGGTCTTGATGCCGCAAAAACCCATAATAACTTAGTTGAAAAAGAATCTCAAGCTAAGAAAACAGCACAGGATTATATAAATCAATTAAGTAAATATGGAGTAAAAGAATCTCTCGTAAATCCTAGTAAAATAATGGGTGGTATTAAAGGATTTGCAAAAGGTGGAATCGCAAATGAACTTGTTCCTGTAAATGATATTACAAAAGTAATTCCTGCTTTGAGCAATGTTATTACATCAAATGGTGATGAAGGTTTAATTACTGCACGTTTAGGGGAAATGATTCTCCCTGAGAAGCCTGTTAAAAATTTAGTACCAGATTTTATCAGTAATGTTGAGAAAGCAAATGCCATGATGAAAAATGGTGGTATGGGAGATATCAACATTGAAAATAATTTGATTGTCCAAGGAAGTATTGATAAGGACACATTCCCTGGAGTTAAGAAAATGCAAGAAATGTCTTATGATTACATAGTGAAACAACTAACAGACCAAAGACAAAAATCTGGCTATAAAACGAAACTGTAAAATAAATATTTTTATAATTTAGAGTATCAGAATGTAAAAGTTCTGGTACTCTTTTCTATTAAAAAATCAGAAAGGAGGTACAAAATATGGCTATTTTTGGTAAATATTTTAATTTTAATGGAAAGTCATCCAAAGATTTTGGATTAAAAATAGTATCTTTTGATATGTTAGATTCTATTTCTATGGGGTTGGAAAGAACGATTAATATTGGAGAAATGAATATCTTTAGGCAACGTCCAAATCATTTTGGCGCAACCTACTCTTCTACTCTCCAATTTACTGTCACTGTTGTTAAAGACCCTCTTATTTCTGATAAGAATTTTTTCACTCGTTCAGAAATCGGAAAGATTAATGCATGGCTTACATCTCCACGTTTCCCAGAATTATTTCACATGACAGATTATGATAATGCTGTGGAATCAGATGAATATGTAGATTATTTCGTCACAATTCAAAACGTAGAATCTACTTTTATTCAAGAAATTATAGGATTAAAATTTACAATTAATTGTGATTCTCCATTTGGATATAGTGAGGAAAAAACTCTTACACTTACAGAAAGTGAAAAGGAATATACTATTCAGAATGATACAGATGATTTAGAGAATTATATTTATCCTGTTATTGAGATTAATCCAAAAGACGATAAAGATATCACTCTGACAAATATCACAGACAACTCATCTTCTATCACGTTTAATCCCACAGGCGCAAACAATACAATCTACATTGATTGTCAGCGACTTACCATTAAGAACTATATAGGTTCATTAATTCCTCTTACTGATTTAAATATCTTAGACCCACAAAAAATGTATTGGTTTAAATTGTTATCTGGACAAAATAAAGTAAAATTTTCTGGTAACGCAACTGTTAAAATGAAATATAGAGAATATAGAAAGGTTGGTGCATATTAATGAATTACACAAATAAATATGCTGTCCAACAGTTTATATATATTGCACAGCCAGGAAAAAGACTTTTAGGTGTTGTTGGTGGGGTTGATTATTCAACTTCTCGGATTAATAAAAAAGGAAATAATACTGTTTCTTTATCTTTTGTTGCTTATGAATCTTTCAATGGTGAAAAAAGTGCGTGGTATGATTATCTTGATGAATTAATGGAAATCTTTGTGGATGGAATTTGGTTCATCATTAAAAATCCACCAGAAGTAAATCATGATGGAAAGATTGAAAGTAAAACCATTGAAGCTGAATCATATGAGATTGGATTACAGAATTACGACATTCAGCGTTTTAAAGTTGGACAAGGCACAGAATCATCTTATGAAATGATGTTCCAATCTAAATATCCAAAAGAAAAATATCCTGATAAATACAAAAACGGTATTCCAACAGTAAAATTTCATAATCCAGATGAACCAGAATTATCATTATTACATATTCTTTTGCATCATGCAGGTTTGATTCCTTCAAAGAAAATAATTGATGTCGATGGAAATGAAATTGATAATTGGGTAGATAATATTGCAGATTCTCCTTGGCAGATTGGTGAAATTGATACCATGCCTCGCCATATAGATAGTTCTGGACAAGAATTAGAAAATCCTACATATCTTCCAGAAGATTCTTATGCATTTGATATTGACAATTCAGATTTATATTCTGTTCTTACGCAGGATGTTTCAAATGCATTTTCTTGTATTTTTACATTTGATACAGTTAATTGTAAAATTAATGCAACTTATGTAGACCATATTGGAAAAGATACAAATGCTTATGTTGGTTGGCGCAATATACAGAATTCTTTAAAAGCTACACGCAAGGACGAATTATTTACTACTGTTACTGTATCTGGTGGTGAAGGAATTGATAATATTGTTTCAGTAAACTTTGGCGATACAGATATTGAGGATTATTCATATCTTCTTGAAGATGAAAGATATATTCCTATATCTTTAAAAGAAAAATATAAGGCATGGGTAAAATATAGAGAATCTAAACGATTAGATTATATTAATCTTCAAAAAAAATATGTGGATGTACAGGAAAAAGCCACTGAGGTAAAATCAAGAGTTCCTATAGATGGATCAACAGAGGATTGGTCAAGTAAATCTATTAAAGATTTAATGCAGGCATATGACGATTATACTGCTTTGATTCGTGCTTATGAATCTGAATATATAAAAGAAGATGGAAGTTTTGATTTAGATGCTTTGAAAAAATCCGCAGATTGGGACAGATATGAACAGATTGTAAATTACATCCTTCCTACAATCATTAATAAGCTTGTAAGTACAACAGATTCCGAAGCAAATGATATTAAAGAATCTCTTAAAGATTATGGTTCTGGAAATATCTTAAAAAATGCAACATTTATCACATCTTCTAATTGGTATGGAATTGGAAGTTCTCTTAGTGAATGTAATGTACTTAATACTTCTCCTGTTTATGGTGCAACTCGTTACATGACAATTCATAGTAATAGCGATTCTTGTGGAATAAAACAAAAGGAAATATCTACCTCTAAAGGAAGTACATATACTTTAAGTGCTTTTATTCGTTCAGCAAATGCTAATAAAATCAAATTAGGTTATTGTTCATCTAATGATAATAATGATTATTCAAAAGTCACTTATATAGAAAGAGATATTACTTCTACTTGGACAAGGGTTCAGATTACTTTTACTGCACCATCTGATATTTCAGAAATTTACTTTTTATGTGAAGGAACAAATATAGCTTTTGATATTACTGCGCCAATGCTAGAGTTAGGAGAAAATGCATCTACATTTCAATATTTTCAAATGGATGAGGAATATCAAAAATCATACCTTACTGATTGGAAATTATATGGAGTAGATGAACTTACATCTTGTCAAAAAAAATATTCTGACCAAATGGGAGTATTGGAGAAATATTCTCAGGAATATGATTCTTCAATTACTGATAGCACAGAAGAAGTCTATAATTCTTATCATCAATTATATCTTGACTACAAAAAGTTATATGATGATTGCACATCTGCTCTTGTGGAAAGACAAAAAGAATACGACAATTTAATTTCAGAAAGAAATAATTATAAATCTGAATATGATACGATTGCGAAAAATGTAAAAAGAGAAAATTTTGAAAATGTACAAACTGAATATCCTGCTTTTACGAAATACGAAGAATTTCTTTTAAAGAAACTTTATAAGCATACAGATTATCAGAATGAAAACATTATTTCAACATCTATTACTTCTTCTGTTGAAAAGATTGAAAAGGAATATAAGCTATACCTAGATGCGGTTGAGCGTTTATATGCAGCTTCTCACCCACAATATACATGGGAAGATACCCTAGATAATATTTATGGTTTAGAAGAATTTCAATGCTTAATTGAACCATTAGATATTTACAATTTTATTCACGCAGAAATCAATAATAATGGTACATTTGAAAAATTAAGAGTTACAGGAATTACTTACAATCCTTGTATTTATCAAGGTGATTTTACACTTACCTTTTCATCTGTAACAAGATATAAAACAAAGAAAAATGATTTCAATGATTTGTTAAGCTCTGCTTTATCAGCACAGAAAAATGCACTTACTCTTTCAGCAGGAAATTCAAAAAATGTCACATCTTATACAATCACACCTGAATTTATAAAATCATTACTTGGAAGTTCTTCTTTTAATGCTTACATGAGTAAGAATAATGCAGGAACAATTTCTGGTATTACAGGTAATTTCACAAATCTTTATTCTAAATATATAGATGCGAAACAAATCACTGCTCAACTGGTAAAAGCTGACAGCGCAGAGTTCAAAAAACTTGTATCAGAATCTATCCAAACAGACATTCTTACTACAAAAATTCTTAATGCAGATAAGGGATTCTTCGATTCACTCTCAACTAAAATTCTTGATGTTTCACAAGCAAATATTGAAGATTTGATTGCAAAAAAAGTAACCACAGATTATATCTCCGCAAAGCTTATTTCTGGTGAAAATGGGGATTTTATTGATTTTGTAAATTCAAACTTAAATTTCAAAAATATCACAACAGAGTTATTAACAGGTTCAAATAGTGATACTTTTATTGATTTTGTAAAAAATCAAATTAATACATCTGAATTGAACGCAAAAGTTGCCAATATCAATTCCTTACTTTCTGGTTCTGCCGGTGTAGGCGATTTACAAACAATTCACCTTACAGCAAATAATGCAAGTATTGATGAAGCTGTAGTTAAAAACTTAATCGCTGCAAAAATTTCTGTTGCAGACTTAATGACTCATTCTGCTTCTGCGGAATTAATCACTCTTATTTCTCAAGATGGAAAGCCATCTATCGCATTTAAAGGTTCAACTCAACAATTTTATGATTCAAGTGGGAATGTCCGTATTCAAATGGGGCAAGATGCAAAAGGTGATTTTACATTTTCTCTCTTTGACGACACAGGAACAGGTGTCTTAATTGATAGTAAAACTGGCGTTCATGCTAATGCTATTGCTAACGGATTAATCGTAAATGACATGATTAAAGATGGAACCGTATCTAAGAGTAAGCTTGGGTTTGAAATCGTGGAACCAAATGAGCAAGGTGGCATAGATATTTCAACAATTTACGATGGTGAGAAAAAATGGGGAGCACAATACATTTCTTTTAAAGAAAGTACGATAAATTCTCTTGATGGTCTTGACAGAAAAATAGATGATTCAATTCCTTTTCAATTGTTCTTTACCACATCAGTTGGTTCAGATCTTGCATATGGAGTGAATCCATCAACAGTAGTCACGATTCATCTTTACAGAGATGGAAAAGAAGTTACAGACGATTATCAAGACAGTAATTTTATATGGACAAGAACTTCTGCTGATAATGCAGGAGATATATATTGGAATGAAAAACATTCAGAAGGTAGTAAACAGATAACTCTTTCTTTATCTGAAGATGTGTTGATGGGAGCAGATTTTAACTGCTTTTTTATTTTGGACGGAGAAGTTTTAGCAACTTTAAACGATAATTAGAAAGGAGATTCTATGGCAAAAGTAAAAGCTACGGGTACAATTACTATCCGTAATATAACAAATATTGGTAAATTATCATCATACATTACATCGTCTCAGCCATTGATGGTTGTGTATGATCCTAATTCTGCTACACAATATGAACCAAACTGGGCTAATTCTAATCTAGTTTTAACTCCAGTTGTTTTTTTCAATGATACACAATTATCCTTATCTGCTTCTGGCTTAACTATCACTTGGCAGAGACAGTTAGGTGCAGGAGAAGTTACTGCATTAACTACAGGAGAAACTGTAAAAGGGAATATTCTTACGGTTTCAAAAAACATTCTTGCTGATACATCTATGATTACTTATATATGTAACATTTCGTATATTGACCCAAATACGAATAGAGTAGTAATTAAATCACGTTCACAGATGTCATTCTCTCTTGTAAAAAATGCACCAGAATTATCAGATTGTAATATTACAGGAGACACAGTTTTTAAATATAACACTTCTGGAACACTGGTTTCTGCTTCATCTATTAAACTTACTGCAAATTTGACAAATACCACCCTTAAGCAATGGCAATACAAAAAATCGGATGGTACTTTCGCAGCTTATCCAAATGCTGGAACATCTGTTACTCTTACAGTAAATGCCAGTGATGCAGTTTTTGTAAATGATGTTGCTGTTATTAAATTAGTTACAGCAGACAACGATGTATTTGATTTACATAATATTGTAAAGTTGCGTGATGGTGCAGCAGGTTCAAGTACAATCACTTGTAATCTTTCAAATGATACACAAAGTGTTCCATGTAATTCTAATGGTGCTTTATATTCTACTTCTCTAAATGGATGTGATACTACTATTTCTATCCTAAAAGGTTCTGCAAATGATACAGGAAATTGGACTATTACAGCTACTCCTTCTTCTGGAATTACAGGTACTTATGATGCGAAAACATATAAATATACCGTAACGGGAATTAGTGTCGATTCTGGTTATGTTGAATTCACATGTACACGATCTGGTTATACAACAATCACAAAACGATTTACAATTAATAAAGACCGTTCTGGTTCTAATGGTGCAGATGCAGTATTCTATTCTGTTGGTTCTGATGTCGCTTTTATGAAATTAAATAAAAGCAAAGTATTTACTCCTTCTGCAATCACCTTTTCAGGGCAGAAAATTGTTGGTAATAATGCAGCTACAGTATATTCTGGAAGATTTAAAATTTATGAATCGACCGATGGAGCGACTTATACTTTAAAATACACATCTGGTTCTGATGAATCTTCAAAAAAATATACTCCTTCAGCAAACACTGTAAAAACAATTAAGTGTGAGCTTTATCAGGCTGGCAACACAACAAAATTATTAGACTCACAAACCGTTTCTGTCGTTATTGATGGAGTAGATGGACAAACCGGTGCGGCAGGAAAAGATGCGATTAATGTCGTTTTAGGAAATTCCGCTGAAATTATTGCATGTGATACGTCTGGAAAAGCAAAAGAAGCAAAAGATATTACCATACCATTTGACTGTTATCAGGGAACGAAAAGAATTGCAGGAACAGCTTCTTTGGGTACTCTTCCATCTGGTGTGACATTAAAGAGTAATACCGCAGCAACGGCTTCAGCGACAGGAAATATTGTATTAACTGTTGCAAAAGGAGCTACTATCGCTTCTACTCAATCGGGAGATATTACAATTACATTTACAGCAAGTGGTCTTACTTCTGTTCAGAAATTTACATGGACAAAAAATGTTCAAGCTTATAATGGTACAAACGCTGTTCTGTTTCAGTTAATGGCTCCACAAGGAGATGTTATTCTTAAAAACTTAGACGGCAATGTAAATACCGTTCTTTTAAAAACACAGCTTTTAAATGGAACAACTGTTGTAACTTCTGGAATCAGTTATGTTTGGAAGAAATATACTAATGGTGCTTATACTACTATTCCGGGGCAGACTGCTTCTACTCTTACTGTTACAGCAGATATGGTAGAGTCTCTCGCATCATTTGAATGTACAGCTACTTATGGGGGAAAATCTTATGTAGCTTATTGGACAGTTACAGATAAACAAGATGAGATTTTTGTCGATGTCATTTGTAGTGTAGGCGATACATTTGTAAATAATACAGGTGTAGGAGTTATTTATGCGAAACTTATGCAGAAAAATAAAGAATATGATGAGTTAAAAACAACAACTTTTTCTACTTCTGCCCCTTCTAACCCTGCAAGTGGAGATTTTTATTATAAACTTGATACAGCAGCAAAAACAGTATCTCTTATGAAATATGACGGAAGTGCTTGGAATGCTGCAACGGATAGTGATCTTCCAAAAGGAACATATAATTGGTATCGAAGAGATAGAACAGGAAAGGCTTTAGACACTGAGACACCATATAAAACAGGAAAAGTAATTTTCGCCGAAGGTAAAATGATTGACGATATTTTAATGAATTTTGATTGTGATGTAGAAATTGATATTTAGAACAAGACCTTTTTTAGTGTCTTGTAATTTCGTGCAAGGCACTAGAAAGGAGAGATGAAAAAATGAAAATAAAAGCTTCTGGAAGTATAACATTAAAAAATTTGACAGAGCCATTTACCGTTTTACTGTCAAATGAGATGCAGCAATTTTCTACCGACTCAAATCGCAAAGTGACATCTGCTCAAAGTTATTATACAGATATTATTGTTTATCAAGGCTCAACAAAAAGAACTGATTTCATAATTGGTAATGTACCTTCTGCAAATGGGATTACCGTTACAAAATCGTCTGCAAGAATCACCTTTGCAGTTGGTTCTGGAGCTACGATTTCTGCTGATGCAGGAACTTTTACTATTCCTATTACTCTTGACGGGAAAACTGTAAATAAAATATTTTCATGGAGTTGTGGCAAGCAGGGAGTTAGCGGAACATCGGCAAAAAGTGTCGATATTATCGCTAATAACCAAATTTTTAAAAGTACAGATGGGGGACAGACTTTTTCACCCGATACGATTAAACTTACTCCTACTTTCCAGGGTGGTATCAGTTTTTCTAAATGGCAATACAGTATAGATGGCGGTGTAACATGGAAAGATGTTGTAAGTGGTAATAATGGACTATATATATCTTCTGGTATCTTAACTATTAATAAAACAAGTAATTTATACACAGATACTACTACTTCTATTACTTTTAAATGTATCTCAAATAATACATCATATTATGATACACTTACTGTTATTAAGCTGTATGATGTTACGGATATTAAGATTGGCGGTAGGAATTTAGCATTAGGTACATCATGCGAATATTCAACACCTTTTACCGATTTTAATGGAAAAGTCAATATATGTATATTCAACACCAAAGTTTTAACCAAAGGGTTGTCTGTCGGTGATACTGTTATTTTTAAAATAGTTTACAGGTATAATGACATAGTGCCTGTTAAGGATAAAACTGTGCATATTGGATTACAAGGGTCGGGTAACGTAACAAATTGGGGTGCTGGAGGTTTTATTGGTGGAAATATGTTATCAGGTATAACTGGGAGTAATGAGGGTGTTTATACCAACCAGTTTGTAATAACCGAAGATCATTTAAAAAATGAATACTGGAATGTCAGTATTCGACATGATTATATACAAAGTGGATCTGTACAATATAAATTGTTTAAAGTTGAAAAAGGTAACATCGCTACTGATTGGACACCTGCTCCAGAGGATGTGGATTCTCAGATTCAATCTCTTGTAAAAACCACTACAGAAACATCCTTAGTTGTTAATAAATTAAATCAGTCTATCACAAATAAAGTATGGCAAAGTGATATTACTAATTCAGTTAATAATTATGATAATTCCACAGGGAAAGTAATTAGAGATAGACTGACAAAAACAGAAACCTCTTTATCTGGTATCTCTTCTACTGTATCAGATATGAAGACGACTCTTGACAAGAAAGCAGACGGAAGTACTGTTCAATCTCTTACAAATCGAGTTTCGAAAACAGAACAAGATGTAAACGGATTTAAGCAGACGGTTGAATCAACTTATTCTACAAAATCGGAAACAGAATCGGTAAACAATTATGCTAAAACATCTTTTGAACAGCTATCAGATAAATTCTCATGGTTAGTGGACGGAACATCATCTTCTACTTCTCTCACACTTACGGATAGTTTGATATCTGCAATCACGAATCAGTTTGTTATTAAATCACCAGATGGCTCTTCTACTATTATTGAAGGTGGCAAAATCAAGACAGGTGCAATCACAACTAATATGCTTTCTTCTTCTACAATCAAATCAAAGAATTACAAAGAAGGTACATATGTAGATGGCGCAGGTTATTCTGTTTTAGGAACTTTCCTTGATTTAGACAATGGTATGATTCATACACCTGGATTCTATACAGATGTAGTCGGAAATGCATTTTTGGCAGGTACGGTTCATGCAAACGCAGGTTGGTTTGGTACAGAGGATCATAACTGGTTCTTAGGTGCTACTACTATCACGAATATCATGAATGATTCTGGCGCACTAATAGATTCAGATTACAGTTACTTGAGAGCTACAGATAATGCTGCGATTATTACTGGTGACTGGTATCTCATGGCGCAAAATTCGGATATCGGACTTCGTTCTGGATTATCAACACTAAATGGCGGCAATTTCGTAAAAAATCCTGTAGATGGGAAATATTACGACTTTGGAATTGTAGAGCCTGACATGTCTAAAGATGCAAAAGATTATAATAAAAAGTTCTTGTATATTCGTAGAGCTGACTCGTCGCAGACACACCCTCAAGATTGGGAATACCTTTTTAGAGTTGATTATGATGGTAAAATCTGGTACAAAGGCAAGCTTATTGCTGGTGAAGGAGGAATGTTTTTATCTACTACAGGTGGAACAATCACTGGCGATTTAACCGTTAATGGGAAACTTACTGCTACTGCCTCTTCTGCTGATAAATTATTAAGAGCATTAACCATTAATGGGAAATCATTTACTGGTTCAAGTGCTGTAAATGTCGGAACTATTGGTATTGCTTATGGTGGAACAGGTGCTACTTCTTCTTCGGGTGCAAGAGTAAATCTCGGTGTTATTGGAACAAAAAATACAAATGGATTTTATGGCTTGACCCATCCTGATGGAAATGATTCTGATTGGATTAGAACAACATCTAATGGTATTATTCCTTATCAAAGTGGTTCTTATTCTTCATTAGGTACGTCTTCTTGGAGATTTTCAAAAGCGTATATTGATACTATTTATGGTAGTTTAAACGGAACTGCCACAAAAGCTATGCAAGATGGCTCTGGTAATGTAATTGCCGATACATATTTGCGAAAAGATTTTGACACAGTTGGACAAAATGTAATCTTTAATAGTTCTGTAGATATTGATGATTTGACAGCAGGTACTTTATTAGTTAATGGTAATGCACGATTTATAAATGGGTTAAAAGGAAATCTTGTCGGTGATGTAACGGGTAATTTAAGTGGAACTTCTGCTTATGCTGAAAAATTGAAAACTGTAAGAAAGATTGGCAATGCTTCTTTTGATGGAAGTAAAGATATTTCTTTGAGTGATATTGGGGCTTCTGCATTAGGACATACTCACAATTATTTACCTTTGAGCGGGGGTGTTATCACAGGGGATCTTGGTGTCGATGGTTATATTCGAGGGGAATATAATTCAAGTTATCCAACTAATCACGGAATTTTACTTGGACATGTAAATCAAGATTATATGAATTTTTATGAATTGGGTGGATTATTCCAGTTTTATAAATCTCGATCAGGAATTGATACTCTTCTCGGCAAAATCACTGAAAATGGTTGGGAAGGAAATGTAAAAGGTAATCTTTCAGGTGTAGCATCTCAAGCAACAAAACTTCAAAACGCAAGAAATATTACTATTGGCAATTCAAAAAAATCATTTGATGGAACTACTGATATTACATTTTCACTTTCAGACATTGGAGCTTCTGCATCAGGACACACTCACAATTATGCTGGCTCTACTTCTGCTGGTGGTAATGCAAATGCAGCACTGAAACTTGCTACAGCACGAACAGTATCAGCGAATGCTGATTTTGCTATGAGTTTTAGTTTTGATGGATCAAAAGATGTCACAGCACAGCTTTCATACTATAATTGTATAGCTTACAACAATAACAAAAATAATTATCCATATCATCGTTTTGCAAGAATTGATAAACTCGCTGGAAGTTATTCAGATAAAGCAAGTACATTCTTAATCACCCAAGATTATCAAGGTGGAGGATGGGGAATTGTAACCATTCGATTAAGAACAAACTCATCAACTCAAGCTTCCGATGTAGAAGTGAAATGGATTGCACGATATAATTTAGCTGTCGATTTTGTTCAGGTTGGTATAGATACTACAGCTGGTGCAACTTATGCCGATGCATTTATTAAACTTGCTGGTACTTACAATAATTCAGTAGTGCGTAACTTAGCATCTGGAGGTAGAGGAAGTACATCTAGAACATGGTATTTAATTAATTCACGAGAAGTTGATAATACCACTACTTCTGATGCCCTAACATCTTCCGAATGTTATGTAGATATTGCAACAGCCGGTGCTAAATTACACAATAAGGCATATACAAAAACAGTTACAGCATCAGATGGTGCTACGGTTTCATATGCAAATAGTGCAGGTACAGTGAATAATGTAAAAGATTCTGGTAATAACACAGCTACAACATTCTCTTATTCTAAATCTGGTTTAAATTATAATGATTATACATGGTTAGCAGGCTGGAATGGTTATGAGTTAAGAGCTGTCAATAAATCCCAGTTTGCCACAAGCGAACATAATCATAATATAACTTCATTGATAGATTACGGAACTCATATATATGATGCAAAAAAAACTAGAGCAAAAAACACTTTCTTAGCCGCCCCAAACGGTTCTGATGGTGTTGCAGATTTTAGAAAAATAGAAATTGCAGATTTACCTTCTCATACTCATAATTATGTTTCTCAAATCAAATTGGCAGATATTTCTTATTCTACTTCTAATAATATAATCACCATTACACGGGATAATTTAATTACCGCAATTGGGACAGGGGAAACATCTGAATCTTCTCCTAGTGCTATTGGTCTTATAACTAAAGCAGAACGAGAAAAACTTGCTTCTATTACTGTTTCTGACATCGGTACAGTTGGAGCAAACTCTGTTAAAGGTACTGCTCCTATCGGTGTTTCTATTGTGAAGGGTGTTGCCACAATCAATCATGGTGCGTCTGGCGTAACATCTGGGATTTATGGTGCTGACTCTACGAACTATTTTAGGATTCCTAAATTGACCGTAAACTCAATGGGTCATGTGACAGAAGCAACTTATTATGATATTACAGGTGCAAATCTCGTAAGCAGAATTGGAAGTAATGTTGTTCAAAATGCCACAAATGCAGTAAAAGCAACTCAAGATAAAAATGGAAATGTTATATCTGATACTTATATGAGAAAAGACGTAACAGAAATTAATCAGAATTTTACTTTTAATAATTCTGTTAATATTGATGATTTAACATCTGGTTCACTACTTGTAACTGGTGTTTCTCGTTTTATTAATGGAATAAAAGGTGATTTGACGGGAAATGTCATTGGTAACTTAACAGGTAATGTTACAGGAAGTTTAAAAGGAAATGCTGATACATCTACGGTTGCAACAAAAGCAAATTTACTAGCAAATCTTTATAGTTCTCGCCCTACAAGTGCAAATATTCAAGCAACTGGAAGTGGGGGGTTAACTACTTTTAAATCCACAAGTTCTATGTCAGAAGGAAAGCCAAAAGAAGATGGACATATCTTACACTTTTATTGGGATAATACAAGAGGATGGGATTCTCAACTTTTTATTGCCTGTAATGGCTCACCAGAACTTCAAATAAGAGGTATGAACTCAGGAAGTTGGGGTACTTGGAAGACAATTTTAGATTCCGCAAATTATACATCATATACCGTAAAAAAAGATGGAACTGGTGCGGCAGGAACATGGAATATTAATATAAACGGCAATGCTTCTACCTCCGACAAATGGAAAATAGCAAGAACAATCACCATTGGTAGTTCTGCAAAAACACTTGATGGAAGTTCTAACGTCTTATGGTCTTTAAGTGATATTGGTGCCGCAAGTTCTTCTCATACGCACGGATTATTGAACTCTGATTTTGGGATAATATTAGAAGATACCGCAGAAGATTCTGGATGGTCTATGCTTAACGATTCTTACAATGGGTTCTTATTAAAATCAATTAGGACACAACGAAATTCTCCAGATTGGATTTTAAACGGTTATGCATCAGGAATTGTGTTTGGTGGAGCAGATACAAAAGGAGTTATTTCTACAAAATATAATTTTCCTAGTATTAAATTTGCAGGTGGAAATGGAACGAAGCCTGTTTGGTGGATTAATTTAACAGGAACAACTGAAACTATTTATAATCTTGACAATATGCCGGGAAACTCAGCTACAGCTACTAAACTGAAAACTGCCAGAAAAATCGGAAACGTATTATTTGATGGTTCTGCCGATATTACACTATCTCAGATCGGTGCGTCAGCAATTGGACATACGCATAATTATCTCCCTCTTTCTGGAGGTACGTTAACTGGAGATTTGAATTTTTCATCAGGCGATTCTATTACTTGGAACTCTGGCTCATGGTTTCAAAGGATTAAAACTGTAGATGATTCTACAGCCAACACACCTGTATTTATCTTGCAACAAAGTGGGAATAGCGGCTCTACTTGGACAGATTTATTGACAGTTAAAGATAATGGGCAAATTGTAGCGAATACTTTTATCGGTTCTCTATCTGGTAATGCTACTTCCGCAACTACCGCTAATTCAGCAACAAAAGCTACGCAGGATGGAGCTGGAAATGTCATTACCTCAAAATATGTAACTATTGACACAGCACAGACTATTTCAGGGGCAAAAACTTTTTCAAAAGAAATCGTGATTTCGAACACTACTGCTTCTACGAACAAGACCACTGGTGCATTAAAAGCAAAGGGTGGAATTTCTACTGAGGGACAGATGAGTGCAAATAAAGTCATGATAGGAGATGAATGTACTCTTGAGATGGACGAATATGGTGCTTTAAATTTTGTATTTTTGTAGAGGGTGATTAACTACCGCCCTCTTTGATTAAAGAAAGGATGTGGTTATTATTGGATTACAACTATGGCTACCGCTAAATGGCGATGTTAAGAATTATGGATTATGTAATGCGGAATTATCGTATAGTAATTTATCATTTGAAGATTCCGGAAAGATAGGAAAATGTCTTTCTACTGGCGGTATTGTAATGTCGGCAGATACAACAGGAAAAATTTTGAATAACAACGCTATCACAATATCTCTTTGGTTATATGTTAATGCACCAACAGGTTCAGATAATAAAACAATGATATTTGGGAATAACGAAATGGCTAACAATAACAACAGAAAGTTTTCGTTGTTTCAATATCCTACTTGCAATGATTTTCACTATTGTTGGATGAACGATACTTCTGGTGATTCTGGTACTTTTAGGAACGGAGTTGTCAAGAATGTTTTCCCGTCATATCAATGGACTCATATTGCTGTTACATATGAAAATCCAAATATTTGTGTTTATATTAACGGTGAATTAAAACATACTTCTTCTGGCGTAAGCAATTCTGCTTCTTTTCATTATGCGACTAATGTTATCCATAATTCCCCGTATCATAAAGTAAACGATTTTCGTTTATATGATGAATGTCTTTCTCCAAAGCAAATTAAATATATTTCGCAAGCAATGATATGTCATTATCCTATGGGAAATATTGATGGGAAGATTGGTGGAAGGAATTTACTTAGAAACTCTTCAATGATTGGGGAACGTTTAAAATGCGATCGTAGTCAGTCATGTAATAGTACAACTACGTTAGCGTATTCCAACGATGGATTTCATATTGTAACACCATCTGAAGGAAATGATAATAACGGTATTGTATTTATATATGATGATTTCACAAGATTAGGCATTAATATAGGCGATACTATTACTTTTAGCCTTTTGGTAAAGGGATCATCTGATAGTAATAAACCATTCATAAATATCATATTTCAAAATGACGGTACTACTTGGTACGACAAAGGTACTATACGGTCATTAGGTATAGAGTTTACCCCTACGGATGTGTTTCAAAAAATATACGTTACATATACCCTTCCTACAGATAAGAAATATTCCAGTAAAACTATGTTTCTTGGAATTCATGGCAACATGAAGTCTGATTTATATATAAAAAATCTTAAACTTGAAAAATCTTCTACTTCGACTCCCTACACTCCTGCTCCGGAAGATAATCCTCCGTTTTACGATAATATAATCCCTGATATTTCAGGTTATCAAAATAACGGAGAAGTTACGGATTCTGCTTGTCCTACATGGAGCAATGATTCACCGAGATATTTAGGTAGTTATGAATTTAATGGGAAAAATCAGTATATATCAGGACTTTCCCCTATTTCTAATAATACAAAAGAATTCACAATAGCTTTTTGGGTAAAATTAAATAATACATCAGGTGCGATGACTTTTTATACAGCAAGAATAGGTATGGGAAGTGGAGTTGCGTTATTTTTTGCAAATAAAAATATTAGATTTGATGATAATGTAAAATCTACTTTTAATTACACTTACGACCTTTCGTCTAATAAATGGACTCATTTATGTGTTACCAGAAATAATACAAGCAAAAAATTATATGTAAATGGAAAGCTTGTTGACTCTACTTCAAATGTAGGTAATATGCAAAACATAGGAAAATATTTTACAATTGGTGGTTCTGAATCTTCCGATAATGGGATAGCGGATATGAATTGGTTAAACGGTAATATTTCCGATTTTCGCATTTATTCCACTGTTCTTTCTGATGAAGATGTACTTGATCTTTATCAATCTTCTGCTTCACTTGATTCACAGGGAAATCTTATGTTGACTGGTGAGGTGATTGAATGAGTATAAATAAAAATGGAAATCTCGTTGTAAATTCATCCGTTATTTCGAAAATGAATGTAAAACAACTATCTGATGATTCAAAATGGGCAAGAATTTATTTTCTCGATGTATCAAATACAAAAACATTTTTTACAAAAGATGAAGCGTTGGACTGTACAAATCAAAGCAATAGATTTAGTCAAATGAGAATGGTCGATAAGTTTAAATCTTCTGATGGTTATTATGAATTTATGCTTACTTACCCATCCTTGTCAGCAACTCTTTACAATCGCTGGAAACAAGCAAGTTCCCCAAATGAATCTACTGTTACAGATTTTATAAAAATTACAATGGCATGGACAAATCATTGTACAGGGCTTAGAAAACATGGTAGTGCTGCAATATATGATTGTGACACAGGTGGGACATGGTATGCACCAATATGTCAATTAGCCGCATGGAATTCTTCAACTTCTTTATATATTCCTGCCGCTGATGGTTCAAATCAAACTCAATGCGAGCTTTGGGTTCGTTATGACAATATCCCCAGTATAAATAATGGAATGTGCGAATGTAATGCCATGTCTATTTTTTGTGATTTAAATGGAGTTCCTTTAGCAAATAATATAACCTATACTCCTACTACTGACAAAAATTCATGTATGACACAGCGCACAATAGATGTTGAATTAAATGTAAAATACTGTATAGAATGTACATTAACATGGTCTGGTTTTGACGAATCAAATACAAATGGAACATTTGATATGTGTTTTCAAGGAAGTCAAAATAATGGAGTTTGGACTTATTCAAATCCAATGACTGCGGCGTTAAATCAAATTAAAAGACCTAAAGCGGCTGTTTTATCATCTTCTTCTGGAAGCTATCGTTATAAAACTTCTTTTATTAATACGAATCCAGAGATAAAAAGATTGGGATTAAGTATAAGAACGGATTATTCAAACGGACAAGGAACAGTATCTATTTCTGATGTTGTTATTGTCCCGGAAAGATATTATGTATCAGATAAAATAAAGGCACGATTCTCAGAAGATTTTGTATCGTGCAATGAAATTATAGAATTATAATTTAGAGCTTGATTTATTCAGGCTCTTTTAATTTAGAAAGAAAGGAGAATTTCAATGGCTTTTTTAGCGAAGGTTAATGGAACTCATGAATATAGATTGATGGATTGGACACCTCAAAGTTTTAAATCCAGTCCTATTTTAAGATTGATAACTTCTGATTATCAGTCAGTTAAGAATGATTTTACAGATATAAAACAATTAGAAATTTATAGTGGAGAAAATTTGCTTGCTACTTATTCTGTTTTTGATACAATGGCATCTTCTGCTTCCTTTAATTCTCAGTATTATGAAGCAGAGAATAGATTTGTAGATGTAATTGAAATTTCTCTTATAAAGAGCAATCTTTCAGAGCAAGTAGATAAATTAAGCAAGCAGATTAATAAAGTTATAGATATTGAAGAAATGTCTGTGGATGAATATAGAGATTATATTTTATCACAGATTTCAGAGTCAGCACAGGAAGATATTTATGCTGGGGATGTAATCACTCTTTCTGATGGAACAAGCGGAAAATTTACTTACAAGATGGAAGATCAAGCGAATCTTACAAGCAGTATTGCTATCATTGATAAATTAATGGCTATACAAGAAGATAGCTCTCTGATTCAGTTACCATATCACTCATCGGGTCAAAGTTGCCAGTTCTACTCTCCTATTGATATTATTACAATTTATTTTACACTTTTTATGCGTTCTGTAAAAATTCAGACATATACAAACGCAATTAATGTTCTAATCAAGCAGGCAGTTACTAAAGAAGAAATCACGAAATTTACTTATGGTATGGAACTTCCTGAAGAAGCGCAAGAAAATGTTAATAATATTGTTGCAACAAGTATGGCTGTTATGCAAAAGCTTATGGAGAGTTATCAGCCAAAAGAGAGTTCCACTAATCCTAATGCGAAAGATAATACAGAAGAGAAAACTTCTGATAAATAATTGATGCATTACATTACATAATTTTACAAGATATAAAGGAGAAATAATTTTATGAGCAAAACAAAAACTATCAAATTAATGAACTTAGAAACTTTAAATATTGTTGCATGGTATAAAGATTTTTCTGAAAAAAAGAGAAATAAAGTTTTACCAGTGAGAATCCAATTTGACTTACAGCGTAATATTATGAAACTTGCTGAAGCGGCTCAAAGTCTTGAGAAGTTCCGTGAGGAATTAGTGAAAGATATTCAGGAAGAATTTTTTGGGAATGATGAGAAATCATATGAAGCAAAAGAAGTGAAAACGGATAAAGATGGAAATCCTGTTTTAGATGAAGACGGAAAAGAAGTTATGACAGATGTTAGAAAAATCAAAGAAGAATTTGAGCAGGATTTTAAAAACAAATTAGAAGATGCAGACGCTAAATATAGGGAAATTGCTGTAGATACAGACGAATATTTAATTAAGGTGTTCGATTTAGATACTTTTGTAGATAATTTAGCAGATGATGTAGAACTCGATTTAGAAGACCTTAATATGTTGACATTTATGGATGCAAACAAAGAAAAAAATGAGGAAGAATAATATCTTCCTTTATGAAAGGAAGGTGATTAGTTGGCTCAATTAGGAAATTTACTCGTAAAGGGTTCTTCTCGTTTTTTAAATAAGGCATATTTTGAAGATATTTCTATTGCAGGTACAAGCTTTTTTAGCGGTAATATCTCTACAGATGGAACACTTAATATAGGTGCAAATAAAGCATCAAATGCACTATTATATCTTAATAATAAAATTGCTGTAAGAGCAGTGGATTCTTGGTTAAGAATTAATGATACATCGACTAATTTTACAAGTGGTGTGTATTTTGGCAACAGTGATGTCCGCACAGATAAAGAATTTCAAGTTGGCGATGGTGGAAAATATTTTAAAATTAATTCATCTTCTCTTAATGTAAATGTATCATCTGTCTTTTCACAAAGAACAACTCATAATGGGGGACTTATTTCTCCTACTATTTCTTCTAATCTTATTTCATTTGTAAAAAATGGAAATACATTACCTAAAATAGATGGTGCTGATGCAACGGCAGTATTAAACGAACTGACTGTTTTATCTACTCTTCGTGCGAAAGAATATGAATTAGATCATGTACAAAATTTGGGAGGAACTTTTATGGTTTCTCCCTCTTTTATTTGCACAGAAGGGAACACATCTGTAACTGTTTCTGCAATAAGCGGCTCCGAAGTAACATTTCTTATTAAAGATAATGCTACTCTTACAAAAACAGAAATAGCAACAGCTTCTTGGGTTCTTAATTCTCAGATTAAACTATCGGGAAAGATTGGAAATACTATCTTAGCAAATGCCACAGGTACAATTACAAAAAGTGTAGATACAAACAATCATACTATTACTGTAAAAGTCGATGTCGGTTCTTCTACTGTCGGTAATTTTACTGTCAACACAACTTATTCGGGCAGTCAAGTATCTAAACTTGCACTCATGATGATTCGTAATGCATCCGGGTATAGACTTGGTATTTATTTAGAAAGTTATAGTTCCGAAAATAAAAAACCCGTTATAAATATATTTGATGGAAGTGACACAAATCCTAAAGTTGTGCTTGGTAAATTAGATGGTACACCAAAAATCAATAATATTTCTCCTACGGGGTATGGATTATATTCAGATAATGCTTTTTTAAAAGGTACGATTATTGCCACATCAGGTACAATTGGTGGATTTACTTTATCTACTAACAGTATTCAAAATGGTACTTTTGGACAAGACGGAAGCGTAATGATGTCTCTTGGTTCAAACAACTCCGCATCAATTGGTGATTCTGGTAATATCAATGGTTGGACATTTACAGCAGGAAGTAAATTTGGTGTTACAAAAAATGGGGCAATGTATGCTACATCAGGTAAGATTGGTGGATTTAACATAGATTCTACATATCTTCAATCATCAGATAAAACAGTAGGGCTTAGTGCCTCTGCCTCCGATTGGGCGTTTTGGGCTGGGGGTGCAGGCACAGATACAGCAAAATTTAGAGTTAATCATGCAGGAAAATTATGGGCTTCTAATGCTACTATCGCAGGTAACATCACCGCCACGTCTGGCAAAATTGGAAAATACAATATTACTAATAATTATCTTATTTCTGGCTCTGGGTCTACTTGTACTGGAATGGGTGGAAATCAAGCATTTTGGGCAGGTAGTAATGACAGTAGTATTGCACCGTTTCATGTTAGTTATGATGGTAGTTTGTATGCTTCTAAAGCGAATATTTCTGGAATTATTAATTCTACGGATGGTAGTATTGGAGGCTGGAAGATAAGTAGTAATAAACTTTCAGCTTTTAAAAATGGTATACACCATGATTCATCTACCGGTGAAGACTACGATGCGGAATATTATATATCTTTATTATCGGGGAAAGATGAAATTCCTACAATTATTACTTCATATGAATATTATCCACCTGATGAAGATTGGAAATATGAAACCATCATTAGTCCTACTGAAATAACATGTAAAGAGAGTTATGCACCACCAGATTCAAGTGGTATGGGAGTTTGTAATTCAACAGTTTATTCAAGTAACGGAATTACGTTTTATAACGGAGTAAAGATTGACGGACTTACGAAAGTTCTTTGGGAAGGAGCCGATTATATGAATGGTACTCAAACTGCATTATTGGATGAAAAAGTATCAGATCAACTTAATGGAATTGCATTGGTTTGGAGTCATTATAATATCAGTACTCATCAAGCTTCAAACTCCGATGTCCATGTACAATTTATTTCAAAATGGTGTGTGGGAGAAATGAACGGTGCTGGTCATGCTTTTATTGATCCTTATCGCCGTATAGACAAATATTTTTATGTATATAATGATAAAATAGTCGGGAGTAATATAAACGGAACTAGCGGAACTGAAGGTGGAATTTCATACGATAATCGTAATTGCGTACTTAGAGCGGTACTCGGTGTTTAATAAAGCCCCATCAAAGAACAGACGAGGCTTTATTGTTATTTCACTTTTACTATGATCTTAGCTTTCTTTCCAGCACTTGTTTTTAATGTAATAACAGACTTTCCTTTTTTAAGACCTTTCGCCTTGCCATTTTTAAGAATTTTTACAACTTTTGGCTTAGAAGATTTCCAAGACAAGATATCTTGAGCATTTGTAGGTTTTCTTGTGTATTTAAGTTTTATGGTTTTACCTTTTTTAATTGTAATAGATTTTTTCTTAAATTTAAGCTTGGATGTCGTGATTATCTTATTAGATTGTCTTGTATTTTGTTGCGGACGTTGAAGTTTTGGTATTTTTTCTGAGTATAAAAGCATATTACATTTATTGCAAATTATCCATTTCTCTCCTTCTTCATCATATGTTGGTTGCTTACAGACATATAATTCTCCGGGTTCATGTTCCCCTCTTTTTGGAATTATTTTTCTTTCAGCAATTTGACCGCATATGTTACAATATTTGATTTTCTCTCCATCGTGCCCACAATTTACCGGCTGTGTAAGTTTCCAAGGAGTTGTTGTTAAATGAATGTTATTAGCGCAATTATCATTTACAATAATTTTAACCATACTGTTTTTATAATTAATTCTGTATTTTATGTTTTGAGATTTATTATTGATGTGGAGGCTCATTGAAAAAGTAAACGATTCTGGTTTCCCTTTGATGGTGCATTGAAATAATTTATTTTCTTTATTGTAATACGCAGTATAAGAATCTCCTCCATCTGACAAAGTAATAAATTCTATATCTCCATAATTATTACCAATTACATCATATCTCTCAGTATCATATAAATTAAATGATAGTTTAATATCTTCGTTTGAATGATATACCACTTTATCTGTTTGAATACTATGAATTGTTATATACATTTCTTCGGGTTCTTCATTGGAAGATGCAACTTCCGCACTCGCAGGAACACTCGCTGCGCCAAATGCCATAATAACACATAGCATTGCAACAAGCAACATTTTAACTCTTTTCATATTCTTCTCCTCTCTCGCCTTATGACGAATAAAAAACATTTATTTATATTATAAATGTAAAAGAAGATATTGGCAAGAAGAAAACGAAAGAAGATCAATGTCAAAAAGAGTTTCTTTACAAAAAGCTAAATATATTAATTTATTGTGGCATTTATTGTATATGTATATTATAATAAAAGATAAATATATATTATATAAATCAGGAGAAAGTGTATGGCTACCAAAAGAAAACAGTATACTTTATATGTAGATGAAAGTCAAACCGAAAACAATGGTCATCACCATCATTTTTGCATGGCTGGAGCTATTATAAGTGATATTGAATACGATATAGTAGAAAATAAGGTTAATGCTTTAAAAAGAAATATATGGAATAATATTCAAGAACCTGAGAATATCATATTGCACCAAAAAAATATTATTGATGCAAGTAAGGGCAGGTTAAATGCACAAAGATTTCCAGAATATAAGAGGTTTCAAAGTAAAAGTTTTAGAAAAAAATTCTATAAAGAATTTTCTAAAGTATTTGATTGTCAAAAAATCAAAATTGTAGGAGGAAGTATGAATGTAGATTACATGAAAAAACATTATAACATAATAAAACCAACTCCTAATAACTGTCCTGTTAAATTTAGAAATGAAACAAATAAATATTTAATAACATTGCAACTGATGTTAGAAAATTACTGTCATTTCTTAGCTCTTCATAACGCTAAAGGTAGAATTGTATATGAGCATATTAGTGAAATAGACAATGAACGAATTACCTCTAAATTTTATCAAATAAAACTGATGGGTTCAATGTATATTACTAAACAGGCAATGGACGATCATTTGTTGGGAATCAATTTCATAAAGAAAGAAGAAAACAATATAGGTTTGCAAATAGCAGATTTTATCCCTAATGCTTTTGCTAGAGAACACGCAGGATTTAAACAATTAGATTCAGATAAAACCTTAATTAATAAATTGAAATATTATCGCTATGGAGGAGTAGATGGAAATCAAGACCGTTATGGAGTAAAATATATGCCATAATTTAAAAAAGCATATTGACAAAAGTAATTACATATATTAATATATGTGTAGGGATTGGGAGGTGGTTTTGTCATGCTTTGTCATGTATCAAAACTAGAGCCTAAAGCTCGAATATACTAATAAGTATATAGCTGTAATCGAACCCTATACCAAGAGAGTCACCGTATTAGGTGGCTCTTTTGTGTTATAAGAATGTTTAATATAGTTTTATTCATGTTCATTTCTTATTAATCATACAATTTCTTATCTTTATTTGATATATATATATATTAATCAATTTCTTTATGTTTCAGAAAGCAGGTGATTCAAACGCATAATATTAAAATTTTTATCAAATATCTCGTACTCTTTCTGCTTGGCGGTTATACATATTACGGCATTGAAATCCTCTGGCGTGGTTATTCTCACTATAGCATGATTATATGCGGTGGAATCTGCTTTATCTACGCAGGACTACAGAATGAACAAGTTGAATGGGATTATCCGTTCTGGAAACAAGTATTAAGAGTTGAAGCGTTTATATTAAGTGCTGAGTTTATTACAGGATGTATCGTAAATCTTTGGCTTGGATTGAACGTATGGGATTATAGCGGTTTACCGGGAAATATTCTGGGTCAGACTTGTCCGCAGTTTGCTCTGTTGTTTTTGCCGTTAAGTGCGATTGCTATTATTGTTGATGACTTTGTTAGATGGAAATGGTTTGGCGAAGAAAAGCCGAGATATAAATGGAGGTGATATGGATGAAAAGATTATGGAATAAATTCATACAGAAGATTGCGAAAGATGTGGAAAAGGAATTGGCAAAGGATTTTGAAAGAGTTGGATATAGAAATAAATAATGATTTAATGGCTCTACTTTTTGGTAGGGTCTTTTTTAATTTCATAAAGGATGGTGATTATTATGGTTTTACAAACAATTTCTCGGATTAATCTCCGACAGTCAGCTTCTAAAACTGCGCCTGTTAAATGTGTTGTTCCTGCGAGCGTAGATGTTACAATTATCGGAACTAAGATTATTTGGAAAGATAATGTTCCATTTGTAAAGGCAACATATAATGGGCAACAAGGATTTATTAACGGAAGGTATCTTAGAGGTTTAGTTCTAAAGGTAAAAGGTCGAGATAATGCAAAATATCCTAAGTTAGCGGTTATTGCATCTGGACGAGCTTCACGAAGGATTAAAATTCCACAGCAAACTAAATTTGGTGCGTTTTGTCAGAAACATGGATGTTCTATGGCGGCTGCTACTATCGCTTTGCAATTTAGAGGAATTTTGAAATCTCCTGCGGAAGTACATCAATATGCGAAAAAGCATTTGGGCGGTTATACAGGAAGCAAGTTAACTATTTTTGGCATTGAAAAAGCGGTTAATAAAATTGCAGGGAAAAAGATTTCTACTTGGAAAGGTTGTCCGGCAGATGCAAACAAGCGGATTAGAAATGATATTCAGAAAGCGATTCATGATGGACATATCATATTACTTGAGCAGAAAAATCCAATTCATACAAATGTGATTATTGGGCGAAACGTTGACGGTAAATATGTTGTTGCAACAAATGGCACGACAAAAAAAGTTACTATGAACTGGCTTATTAAGACGGTATTGCATGGTAAAGCTGGCAGAAAAAATCAAGCTAACTGGTGGAAAGGAACAGCTCATGGAGCTGGTTATGTGATTGTGAAAAGAGCATAGGTATAAAGATATTGTTATTTATTCGGGAGAGTTTATTACTCTCTTTTTTTATTGCCTATAAACAAATTTTAAGGAGGAATCGTTATGAACAAATTAAAGAAATTTTTATCTCAAATTAATGTAAAGGACATTAAACCAAGTACATATGTTAGTGCCGTTGTTCTTATTTTTACGATGGTGAATTATGTGTTAAATATTATGGGGAAACCTGTAATCAATATCAATGAAAATGAAATTGCCGCATGGGTCACTGCTATTGTTGGTGTTGTCGGTATTGTTTATTCTTGGTATAAGAATCAGAGTATTACTCATCCTGCACAGGTAGCTGATGATATTATGAAAATTCTTAAAGACGGAAGAATCACTATTTCTGAATTAGAGGATTTTATTGTAAGATATTCTGAAACAGATTTGGATACAGAAGCAGATTTTGATGATATTGAAAAAGTACCAGAAGATGATGTGGATGATGAGGTTGATGAAGGAAGTGATGAATAATGGCAAAAATTACTAAGAATTGTTTAGACTTGGTTAAAGAATTTGAAGGATGTTATTTAAAGGCTTATAGAGATGAAGTGGGTGTGTGGACAATAGGTTACGGCATTACCAATTCTGATAAGTCAATTACAAAGACAACTATTAAATCCGGCTTAACAATTAGCAAAGCTACCGCTGAATCATGGCTGGAAAAGTCTTTAACAAAAAAATACCTTCCTCTCGTTATGAAATATAATGATCACTATAAATGGAATCAGAATGAAATTGATGCGCTTGTTAGTTTTGCGTATAACATCGGGAGCATCAAAGGTTTAACAGCAAACGGTACTCGCTCACGATCTACAATCGCAAAAAAGATGTTGGAATACAACAAAGCAGGTGGTCGTGTGTATAGAGGGCTTACACGCCGCAGAACAGCCGAGAAGAAGCTTTTTACTACTCCTGTTAAAGTTGTAAAGGTTGAAGAAGTAAAACCGTCTACAACCGTTCAGAAAGATTATACGAAAGAGAGGATTGACGGAGTGAAATATTTTGGGATTTTAAAGAATACAGCAGTTAAATCATTTACGGAGTTCTTGCATAATAGAGGATTTGGCGCAGGGAAACCGAACCTGTCTAAGATTGCTTCTGCTAATGCCGGGAGTGCCGAAGTAAAAGAAGCTCTGCTTACTCTTGCAAGAAAAGGATTGCTCATAAAACCAGATGGCTTAAACAAGTGGGAAGAAAAGAAATAATCTAAGGAGTGATACGTTTATGCTTGAAGCATTTATGTAGTGTTTCATCCACAAGGAGGAACACATATGGAAGCAGTAACAAAACCTATAAATAGAATGACTATCATTAAAACTAAGGAATCTGCTGAATTCATTAAAAAATTTAACAAGAACAAAGTCTCACAGGAGTTTTTAGAGTCTTGTAAAAAGGCAGGTAAGTTATTGTCAATTAGATAAAATATACATTAATATTTAAGGGAAGAATCTATTTCGGTTCTTCCCTATTTTTTTACGATTTTATTTGAACATAAAAAATAGGGATATGCTAATATCCCTATTTCTCAATCTGTTATAAATACTACATTACCACACCCATTTATGGTTGCATCATGAAATGGGGTAAAAATGGGGTATTTTCCGACTTTTTATCCTAAACAACCAGCTTAGAGCCTTCATTTAAGCAATTAGTCAACAGAAACGATTTCTTTTTTATTGTAAGATCCGCATGCTTTGCATACTCTATGTGGCATAGTTAACGCACCACACTTGCTACATTTTACTAATGTAGGAGCAGTCATCTTCCAGTTTGCTCTACGGCGGTCTCTTCTTCCTTTAGAAGATTTATTCTTTGGACAAATTGACATGGTCACACCTCCTCTTGTAATTACTTCTTTTTGTGACGTTCGGATATATTTCTTATGCAGTATTCAATACTTTAATATCTAACGATTAAAGTCGCGGAAGATATCCTGAATAGCCGCCATCCGCGGGTCCAGACTCTCCTTATGACAATCACAACTGTGATAGTTTAAGTTGGTACCGCAGACGCTGCACAATCCTTTACAATCTTCCTTACAAAGAACTTTGGTAGGGAGTGCAACCACAATCTCATCTATAATGAGCTTGTCTACATCCAACATATATCCGTCTATGAAACTAAGTTCATCCACGTCTTCAATGCCATCTGACTCTGTATTGGGATTAACACTGCGATCAATCGTGATATGGAATGTATTCTCCACATCCTCCAAACATCGATCACATGGTATTATCAATCGAATCGTCGTCTCACCTGTAACATGAAGTTTATCCTCGACCTTGGAGACAGTCAAAAGAAAAGGCTCCTTATAGGATACCCGATAACTGCTTCTGCGAAGCTTAAGCTTCTCAAAATCAGGTTCAACTTTAAAATTCTTGATAACAGATGGATTAGATAAGATTTCCGATATATTTATCTTCATAATATCGCAACCTCTCTTTTCTCATACTCTTGGTATTATACACATTTACTTTTTCTTTGTCAAGAAATATTTTCACATATTCCGCATATATTTTAGCATAACAACATTTCGGAGAAATGCGTTGAAAAAACTCTGCTTTCGCTTTGTTCAAATGCTCTGTTTCCTCTTCTTTATAGCGATACTGGCACAATATTCTCTTGTATCAAGTTATGCAAAAGACGGAATTTCTGTCTGGGCTTCTAATGTGCTTCCTCTGCTTCTGCCTTTTATTATCTTATCGAAATTCTGGATTCGATACAAAATACCGGAATTATTTTTCCGGCAGGCACAAAAAATCTTTTCTGACAGTACCGGTATTGCCATATCCCTGCCTGTTTTCCTGCTTGGTTTATGTTCCGGATTCCCAATTGGGGCAATCTTTATCTCTTATTACTACCAGAGTAAAACTTTAAGCAAAAAGCAAGCGGAATGTCTGCTCCCGCTTGCTTCTTTTCTAAACCCTATGTTTATAATGGGGTATCTCCGCTCACAGATTAACCTGCAGGGGCGGGCATGGTCTTGTTACTTTTTGTCACTCTATCTTCCTGTTTTTCTATGTTATGTGGGGATACAGTGTTTTGACAGGTATCAAAATAATCACAGAAAAAAACAAAAGATTCAAACCTTAGCAAAAAGTAGCCTCTCACCAATGAAGCGTTCTGACTCTAAAAAAGCTTCTTTGTCTGACGATGTCTGGCTTCCTTCGATAGAAATTATCAGCATTATCGGTATTTACATAATGATCTTTTCGATTCTTTCTGGAATGCTTATGCGGCTTTCTCTGTTTCGTACGCCTATCTGCACTTTTCTTTTAGCTAATCTTGAAATCACGACAGGAATCCACCTTTTAGCTGTAAGTGACATATATTCTTTAAAAGCAATGTATGCCCTCAGTGCAATGGCCGCCTCTTTTGGAGGGCTATGTACTATGGCGCAGGTACAGACAGTGATCGCAGATACCGATCTGTCTTTGAAAAAATATGCAGCAATAAAAATAGTAACTGCTCTTTCTTCCGGCCTGCTATGTTCTATTCTGGTCTGATACTGTTTTACCGCAGATTCCGCTAAGCCACACAGGATACCTGCTTATAATCTTATTCTTCTGCCGGTTCTTCTTTCTTTTCAAAGTCTTCTTTTCGTCTTCCTGTACGTATACCGGCATTTAACTGCATATCGATTTCCTGTTTATCGGCAACGATCTGCTTATGTCCTTCTTTTAACTTTTCAAGTACAGAATTAAAGTACTCTTTTTCCTCTTTAATGATCGTACTGTACATATACTCCAGACCTTCTAACATATTCTGTGTATACTTTAAAGCTCCTGTCTGTACTTCTCTTGCTGCCTCTCTTGCTCTGCCGTTTAATTCATCGGCTTCTTTCTGTGCTTCTGATACGATGGAGTCCGCCCGCATATTTGCCATAGAAACGATTTCCTGATCATCAATCATCACACCGGCTTCTTTTGCCGCATCCTGCATGATTCGCTGTCCTTTTGCTCTTGCATCTGCAATAATGCTGTCCTTTGTCTTAACGATGCGCTTACTCTCTGCGATTTCCTTTGGCAGACGCATTCTCACTTCTTCAAGCATTGCGATCAGCTCTTCACGATTCACCTTGATCATATTTCCGCTGCTTAACACACCTGCTGTTTTACAATTATCTATGTATATTTCAATTTCTTCAAGTAACTTTGCGCTATCCATATCCGCCATTCTAATATCCTCCCATAACTATGCTTTATGCACCTGATATCACGATAGGTCCACCTTAATATCAAAATACCAATACATTAAACCTGTTTAAACTTCTCATACACTCTCTTGCTGACCTCTTCCGGAACAAACTGTGTAATATCACCACCGAAAGCTGCCAGTTCTCTTATCATACTCGAACTGACAAAAGAATATTCTGCACTGGTAGCAAAAAACATGGTTTCTATGTTCGCTTTTAACTGCTTGTTCGTCTGTGCCATCATTAGTTCATACTCAAAGTCTGATACTGCCCGGATTCCTCTGACAATAACATCTGCTTTCATTCTATCACTAAAATCTATCAGAAGTCCATTAAAAGATAAGATTTCCACGTTCGGAATATCTTTTGTTACTTCTTTTATCAGATCAACCCTCTCTTCTATAGAAAATAAAGGCTGCTTTGACTTATTAATTAACACTCCGATAATTACTTTATCAAAAACTGCTGCTGCACGCTTTATAATGTCTAAATGTCCCAGGGTGATCGGATCAAAACTTCCTGGGTAAACTGCTGTTGCCATAACTTTATCTGTCCTCTTCTTTTATTATTTCGTATTTTCTTCGATTCTCTTTCTTATTTTTTCTGAAGAAAAATATGTTTATTCGTCTTATAAATCTTTTCTCTCGTAATCCCAAAACCGGTATCCATTACCCATGAAAAATCTGTATCCAGATCTGACTCAATGATAATGGTGGTATCTTCATCACAAAGTGAAGAATCATCAAGGTAAAGTACTGCTTCTTTTTCTAAAAGCTTCCCATATGGAGGATCCATAAATATATAGTCAAATGTCTGCTTTTCATCATCTAATAAGCGCAGTGCTGTCATAACATCTTTAGACATCACAACCGCCTTATCGTTAAGATGTGTATGCATAAGATTCTCTTTAATACAAGCTACAGCTTTTTTGTTCTGTTCCACAAAAACCGCCTGCTTAGCTCCTCTGCTCAACGCTTCTATTCCAATCCCGCCACTTCCGCTAAATAAGTCAAGAAACCGACTGTCTTCCACATAAAAAGACAGCATATTAAATAAAGTTTCTTTGATTCGATCTGTTGTCGGCCGAGTGCCCATTCCTTCAATCGTCTTTAACTTTAAATGGCGTGCTGAACCTGCGATAACTCTCATAATATCTTCTGTCCATCCTTTTTCTTGTTATAATTGTATTTATTGTATAATATCTTCTGTCCTTTTTCAAGAGCAGTAAACCTTTTCACTCATACCAAGCGATGGGTATTTATGCTTAATTTTCTAATTTTTTCCGGACTTTCTTGATTTCCTTTTTTGTAAGTCCTGCTGCCATAAGATAAACTTTAAAAGAACCATAATGTTCTAGAATGTGATCATATGCATTTTCAATCCACTCTGGTCTGGAAAACTCAAGTTCTTCAAGTCCATCATCAAGACGAAGCTTTACATTTTCTTTCAGATAGGTATGTGTCACTTCATAATTTGCAATAATATCTTCTTTTGATACTCCGGCAAGTCCCATAAGAATCATTGCAAGTACTCCGGTTCTGTCTTTTCCCGCCTGACAATGAAATAAAATACATCCGTCCAGGTTATCTAAAATAAAATGAAAAATCCTGCAGATCATTTCTTTATATTCTACCAGCTTTATATAAAAAGCTCCGGGGTCGAATCCTTTTTCCTTTACTGCCCTTAAATCCAGTACATCCTCTGTGATCAATGGGCAATTCATATAGTTTACTGCCGCATTCCCCCGAAATGGATTTGGGTAAATAAGTGCTTCTTCTCTGCTTCGTAAGTCAATAATCGCTGACAGGCCATATTCTATCAGAAATGTTTTATCTTCTTCCGTAATATCTGTAAGATTCTCACTGCGAAGAAATTGATGGTGGTTTGTAACCGAGCCTTTTTTTGTCGCATAGCCTCCCAGCTCCCTTACATTATATGCATTTTCCATTGGAAGGCAGGCATAATTTAAATTTGGATTTCTTTTCATAAGTATAATTCCTCTTCCATTCTTTCATGTACTCTCGGAGTCTTTCCCTCCCTTGCTTTTGTGGCTGATTTTCAAGTTTAAATATTCTTTGCAAAATTCAAATTTTTCTCCAGCGAGTATTGGTGTAGTTTCTGAAAATTATAGCCTTCTTTTTTCAGATAATCTACCACTTCCGATGCCATTTTTAAAATATCTGCATTGGAATAAATGTCTCCTAGAGCAAAGTTCATCGTTCCGCTTTGCTTGACACCAAAAAATTCTCCGGGACCACGAAGTTTTAAATCTTCGTTAGCAATTTCAAACCCATCATTTGAATGGCCGATAATCGAAAGTCTTTCCATTGCCTCTTCTTTTTCTGAACCGGAAATAAATACGCAGTATGATTGTGCTTTTCCTCTTCCTACCCGCCCACGAAGCTGATGGAGCTGTGCAAGGCCAAAGCGTTCTGCATTCTCGATTACCATCACCGTTGCATTCGGAACGTCAACCCCTACCTCTACTACGGTAGTTGAAACCAATACCTGAATTTCATTTTTCGAGAAACGTTCCATAATTTCATTCTTTTCCGTTGATCGCATATGACCGTTTAGAGCGGCAACCGTAATGGAAGGAGGTAGTGCCTGCGAAAGCATACGTGCATACTCTTCCACATTTTCAAGGTCCATTTTTTCACTTTCTTCAATCATAGGACAGATGACATAGGCCTGATGCCCAAGTGCCACCTGTTTTCTGATAAATTCCCATGCTGCCGGCCGATAGGATGTTCCCACGACAGAATTTTTAATTGGCAGCCTTGATGCCGGCATTTCATTCATAATACTAACATCTAAGTCCCGGTATAGAATGATTCCCAAAGTACGGGGGATTGGCGTTGCACTCATGACAAGAACATGCGGATCTCTTCCCTTTTTCATAAACGCATCTCTTTGTTTAACACCAAAACGGTGCTGTTCATCAGTGACAATGAACGCAAGATTATCAAATAGTACATCGTCCTGAATCACTGCGTGTGTTCCAATTAAAATCTGAATCTCACCGGAAGCACATTTTTCTTTTATTTCTCTTTTTTCTCTGCCTTTTGTAGAACCAGTAAGCAGCGCAACAGAAATCCCAAGCGGTGACAAAAGATTCCTAAAGTTCTGATAATGCTGCTGTGCCAGTACTTCTGTCGGAGCCATCAGCGCCGCCTGATAACTGGAAAGTACTGCTGCATACATTGCTGTCATAGCCACGATTGTCTTTCCAGAACCAACATCTCCCTGTAAAAGACGGTTCATTGCCATCGTTCCGGAAAAATCCTGACGTATTTCACTCAATACTTTTTTCTGTGCTCCGGTGAGCGGATATGGCAGGCTTTCTATAAATCTTTTCACCGGTTCTTCCATAGGGATAATATAATGATTGAGCGCTTGCTCTTCCCTGTCTTTTACAAGTTCTAACGCACTAAAAAAGCGAAAGAATTCATCAAAAATAATTCTTTTCTTCGCCTCCATTAGATTTTCTGTTCCTGTAGGAAAATGGACTTCTTTCAGCGCTTTGTCTACCGGTTCAAGATCATAATACTTCCGAACAGACTCTGGAAGATATTCTTCCTCTCTGTACATTTCAAATGCTGCTGCTTGTGCTTTTTGTACTGTCTTATTGGAAAGCCCAGTTGTAAGCGGATATATCGGTTGAAATGTTTCCATTAGCTGTATATATTTTTCTTTTTTACAATATTCCGGCTGCTCAAACATAAGGCGGCCATCCTTGTAGATTGGAGTCCCTGTAAAAATCCACCGTTCTCCCTGCTTTAATGTATTTCGCAGATAGGGCATATTAAACCATCGTACAAAAAGCTGTCCGCTGACATCGGCAATAAGCCCTGTACAAAGTTTCAATTTACGCACTGTTTTCAAATGAATCGGGGAAGAGATTTCCGCCTCAACAGAACATCTTTGTCCTGTCTTTATATCAGATATCGCAATCGGCTCAGGATACGTTGTATAACAGCGCGGATAATGATGCACTAACTGATCCACTGTCTCAATCTCAAGTCTTGCAAGCAGTTTTTCTGTCTTTTCTCCAATCCCTTTTATTTCTCTTACGGGTATTCCCATCCCGGCTCCTCCTTATCAGATTCATGTACTCTCGGATTCAAGAATTTCTTTTTTTAATGAAAAAGCAGGAAAGTCAAATAGCAAAATTCATCCATCTGCATTTGTAACCTTCCTGCTTTCTTACTTATTCAAAAACAACAGCGATTCCATGTCTTATTCACGAAACCGCTGTTGTAATGCTATGCTTATTCTACAGAAATCATATAATAATAAATCGGCTGACCGCCAAAGTTTACTTCTACTTCACATTCCGGAAACTTTTCTTCGATTTCATCAGAAAGTGCGTCTGCATCCTGCTTAGATACATCTGCTCCATAATAAAGACAGATCAGCTCTGAATCTTCATCCACCATAGTGGAAAGTAAGTCAATCGTTGTTTCCATCAAATCCTTTCCTACGGCTGCGATTCCGTCATCATTAATTCCCATGATGTCGCCATTATGAATCTCTTTTCCATCGATTGATGTGTCTCTTACAGCATAAGTAACCTGACCGCTTGCTATATCCTGGTAAGCATCTTTCATGTTCTCTGCATTCTCATCAACAGATGCCTCCGGCATATATCCGATCATCGCTGAAATTCCCTGAGGAATGGTTTTTGTAGGAAGAACAACAATCTTCTTATCTTCTGTTAAATCTCTTGCCTGCTCTGCTGCAAGGATAATATTCTTATTATTCGGAAGAATAAAAATATTCTTTGCATTCACCTGATCGATTGCATTCAGCATATCTTCTGTACTAGGGTTCATAGTCTGTCCACCTTCAATAAGGTAATCCACACCAAGACCTTTGAAGATATCTGTAAGGCCTTCCCCAGCAGAAACTGCGATAAATCCTACTTCTTTTGCAGGCTGTGCCTTTGCAGCTTCCTGTGCGGTAAGCTTTTCTTCTTCCGCTTCCTGCTGTCTCTGGCGGGCCGCCTCATTCTCAGCATCTTTAATCAGCTTCTCCTGATGTTCCAGACGCATATTATCAATCTTCATATTAGAAAGAGCGCCAAATGTCAATGCCTTTTCAAATGCCTGACCCGGATGATTTGTGTGTACATGCACTTTACAGATCTCTTCATCTGCAACTAATACTAAAGAATCACCGATAGAAAGGAAAAACTTCTTCAGTCCCTTCTCCTCTTCCTTCGTAAGTGGCTTATCTAATAAAATGATAAATTCTGTACAGTAACCAAACTTGATATCTGCTGTGGAAATATCTGCCTTTGGTGCGCTAATAACTGCAGAGGACATAGACGCTGCTTCTGCCGGAACTTCAATCTCTGTCACCTTACCGGTAAGTGCATCTACAATTCCCTGTAACACTTCCATAAGGCCCTGTCCACCGGAGTCTACTACGCCCGCTTCTTTTAATACAGGAAGCATATCCGGCGTTTTTGAAAGAACTTCGTAACCGTATGCTACGATTGCCTCGCAGAATTCGATCACATCCATATCTTCATCCACTAATTCTTCTGCCTTATCTGCCATTCCTTTTGCAACAGTAAGAATCGTTCCTTCTTTTGGCTTCATAACTGCCTTGTACGCTGTCTCTACCGCTCTTGTAAATCCTGCTGTAATCTCATCTTTTCCAAGAGAATCCGCCTTGGAAACTGCCTTGGTAAAGCCACGAAACAGCTGGGAAAGAATTACACCAGAGTTACCACGTGCTCCACGAAGAGAACCATTACTGATCGCTTTACAGATCGTAGCCATTGTCGGTTCTTCAACTGCTCCAACTTCTTTGGCAGCCGCTAAAATTGTCAGTGACATATTCGTTCCGGTATCTCCATCCGGAACCGGAAATACATTCAGTTCATTAATATAATCTTTTCGTGAATTGATGCGGTTTGCACCAGCTAAAAACAACTTCTGAAAAGACTTTGCGTCTATGGTGTGACTGTTCACAACATTTCCTCCTTATTTACCTGTTTTATCTATTATTCTTATATTAATTCTTTTATTCTTAGTATTTATTCTTTTACAAAATTTTACGAAAAGAAAATTCAACACAGATTCCTACTTAATCTACAATACGAACTCCCTCTACATAAATATTGATCTTCTCTACACTCATACCGGTAAACTTCTCAACACGATACTTTACATTCTGGATTAAATTCTCTGTAACTGTAGCAATAGAGACACCGTATACTACAATAATATGAAAATCTATATAAATCTTATTATCGTTCACCTTAATATGAACACCTTTGCTTACATTATCTCTCTTCAAGAGCTGGGCGAAACCATCCTTTACATTAACGGATGCCATTCCAACAATACCAAAACATTCTAATGCATTAATTCCGGCGTAAGTTGCAATAACCTCTTCATCTATAATAACCTGACCTAAATCGGTGTGCATTTGTCCTTTCATATACTATCCCTCCGTTTATTATCGTTTTATATAGTATAACCTCTTTTCGGTGAAATTGGAACCACAAATATAAAAATCTCCTATTCCGTATCCTAATTTTGCATCTTAACTTTGTATTATATAAGATGAAACAAAACTGCTGCATACTCATATAGTATTATAAGGAACATAAGGGGGAGTTTTATGAAAAAATTATGCGGGTTCGCTCTTTTTTGTTTTTCCTTCGGTCTGTTCCTAAGCTGCTTTCTCACCGGTTTCGCAGTAAAATTTATTCTTCTGGTTATCAGTACCCTGTTAGGATATCTGCTGTTTTGTGAGCATGTCTGACAAATGTACTCTCGAAGCCTTCACTGCTCTTGCTTTTATGAGAAGATTCCGAGAGTACATATAAAGAAAAAAGAGGGAATCACTGATTCCCCCTTAACTCATATCTGCATACATTCCTGTAAGGACAAAGATTAGAGTCTTCTTTCATCCTCAGTGACAGTAAAACTACGCACGTTCTACTTTACCTGATCTTAAACAAGAAGTACAAACATACATTTTCTTAGAAGCTCCGTTCACTTTCACTCTTACAGACTTAATGTTGGATTTCCACATTTTGTTTGATCTTCTATGTGAATGACTCACTTTGATACCGAAATGAGCACCTTTGTCACAAATAGCGCATCTTGCCATGATAGCACCTCCTCGCGAATATACTTAAGTCTGACAGACTTACAACGAGTCTATACTATCAGAAATCAAAACAAATTGCAAGGAAAACTTTTAAAAATCTTTACTTTTTTTCGGAATCAACAACATCTACTACGGAACTCTCCGCCTGTGCTGCCTTATTGACAGCCGCTTCCACTTCCGGATCTACTTTATTCTCCGCCGTATCGCCTTTAATAATGGAAACCACTTTATTCACAGCATCCGGCACCATATCAAGCACCTTTGTTATCGCATCCTGGTCTCGGATATTCACAAGCTTTGTCTGTCCGTTATGGATAACTAAAATAGCACTAGGGGACATCTTGCCACCAATTCCTCCGCCTGCGCTGTTTCCTTTTTCTTTATTAAAAGCTCCTGCGCCCATTCCAAAGGAAATGTCTACAAGTGGAAGGATAATGGTATCTCCAATCACCTGTGGTTCTCCTACAACGGTCTTTGATGATAATACATGATCCATTCCACCAAATAAAGAATTCACTGTTGTATCAAAATTCTGCTTATCCATAGTATACCCTCCTGTTTAATCTAAAATCATACGTTTAATCATTGTTCTCACACTTTTTTCTCTTAATATAGAAACAACCAGAACAAGTATATATCCCAGTCGGATTCTTCCCTTTCCTTCACACTGCGCCGCAAACACCTTACGTTCAAAATCCGGATACAAAGAAAAACTCTCTCCATATTTTGGATAAAACACAGCAGCTATTCCGGTCACATATCCTGTATATGCCGGATCAGAACATCCAAAAGTAATCGTTCCCCCGAGTTTTTGTGGAAGAACATGCTTAAAGAAACGGATCACAATATCCTTTCCAAGCTCCAGCCACTCTCTCCATGGAAATTGATCTAAATTAGACTTTGCATCTTTTAAACTTTTTATTCTGGCTTTCCCTTTTTTAAAAAAGGAACCCTTTCTTTTTGATGAGTTGTTTGTCTTTTCTTTTACCTGTTTTTCTGTTGGTAATTCCTTATGGGAAACCGTATCCTTTACGCTCTCTCCACTGTAACTTCCTTCTGACTCTTTTTCTTTCAGGAGATCTTCTTCCGGTTTTTCTGTTACAGAGACTTTCTCTTCCGATATTGTAACAGGCAGTTCCTTTTCTTTTTTCTGTGATTCCTTCTTCCTGTTCTCTTTTTCTTTTCTACGTTTTTCCTGCGCTTTTTCTGTCTTTTTCTTTTGCTTTTCAAGAAATTCCTTTTGATTTCCGGCAATCTGATGCCCCAGTATCCTCATTCGATAATCAAATACCTTCTCTATGTAGCTGGCCTTAAAATAAAAAAGCCAGCACAGCCAGGTAACCCTTACCGAAAACTCAGGCGAAACCTGCTCTTCTTTTTCTAACTTAAAAGAATACCGAAGAGGTGCCAGCAGCACGAGCAGTAAAACTCCGACAAGCAACAGGAGCAGTATCCCAAGTATTTTCAATAATATAAATAATACATGCAGCACATTTTCCCTCCTGTTTTAAAACTTCTCCAGATATTCCTTCATCTCGTAGATACAATCATTATTATACCCTGTCTGCACAAGTTTTAACACAATCTCGTACGCTTCTTTTATAGAACCTGCTATTCCCAGTAATCTTAGATTGTTATTTTGATAAAACTTCTGCCGCATCTCTCTTGACGAAAGAACATACATGATCGTATCTCCACTACAGGAAGTAGTGATTCCATACCAGAGTTCTTTCTTCCATATAAAAGGATGGCGGACTCCCCGCAAGATACTTTTCGCATCATGGGAAATCGTCTCACCGATTATGATGTTTTCCGATATAGTCACCATAAGACCGCCTCCTGTCACTTTTTATTTTACATGAGTATGTGTAAATAAATGCTCATTACAATACTCATAATTCCCGTTACACTTTGAACAATAACGAAATTCTAAATTAGGGTCATCAAGTTCTGTCTTCCCGCATACGGTACATTTATGACGATATGGCTTATTTGATATCGCGGAAGATGCTTTGCGATATGCCCGCTTTCTTTGAATCTCTTTTGGCGAAACTCTTTTATAATTCCTTGAAGAAATGTAGAACAAAAGAAAGTTTAGCAAACTGACTACGATCGCAACTTTAGATCCTATATTGCCAATCATAAAATTATATGCTAGGAGTGCAACACCCACCCATGCCAGCCACTTTACTTTAACCGGCACGATTCCATAAAGGTATACCCGCATCTCTGGAAAAATCGTTGCATATGCTAAAAACATCGACAGATTCAAATAGAATGTATCCATAAAGATCATCGTAGACGGATAAATAAAGTATACGACAAAGGATGCTGCAATTGTTGCGATCACTCCGAGGAAAATATACATATTAAAACGGAATGCTCCCCACACCTGCACCAGCGATTCCCCTATGGAGTAATAAAACATTAATACAAATATAATAAAGATAATGTTGGCATTCGGTGGTACAATGAGGAAACCAAGCAGTCTCCAAACCTGTCCATGAAGTATCATATACGGGTTCAATGCAACATAATAGTAATAAGAACCCTTTGTCATAATATTAAGCACCGCTCCTATCGCATAAAGCATCACAATATACAGCGGCAGATTACGTATCGCATATCTTCCAAATTTACGTTCCAGCTTGTCTAGCCAGTTCATAGCACGCCTCCTTTAATATTTTTTATGATATAAACATCAGCAGCCGGAAATTCCGGCTGCATCCTGTTTATTTAAAATGTTTGTTTTTTGCAATGATCGCCCCGGCAGCTAAAGTCATCAATAAAGAGATTCCCACAACAATCCAGAAACCATATGGGTTATTTGCAAAAGGAATTCCTCTGACGTTCATGCCAAGCGCACTTGTAACGATCGTCGGCACTGTAAGTACAATCGTGATAACAGATAAAAACTTCATCGCAATATTTAAGTTGTTAGATATAACAGAAGCGAAGGCATCCATTGTTCCACTCAAAATATCGCTATAAATTTTTGCCATCTCTATTGCCTGTTTATTTTCAATGATAACATCTTCCAACAATTCTTCGTCATCTTCATAGCGTGGAATCGATGTGTTACGCATCAGCTTCTCAAGAACAACTTCATTACCTCGTAAAGATGTTGTAAAATACACAAGGCTCTTTTCAAGATCAAGCATCTCTATCAATTCCTGATTTCTCTGAGAAATATGAAGCTTCTTCTCTACTTCATCGCTTTTCTTGTCAATAATCTTCAGATACTGCAGAAACATCGTTGCATTACGATAAAGCATCTGATAAATAAAACGAGTTCTTTTAAACGTATAAAAATCCTTCACTCTTCCATCCATAAATACGGTCAATACCGGTGAATCTACAAGACAGACGGTGAATATATACTTATCGGTAAAGATAATTCCAAATGGTATCGTATAAAAATATTCCTTGCCTTTACGCTCTTCTATCGTCGGAATATCCAGGATAATTAATGTATAATTCTCCTCCACCTGTATACGGGAACGTTCCTCTTCATCCAAGGGGCTTTTTAAGTCGTCAACATCAATGTTGAACTGGTCTGCTATCGTAGTTAATTCTTCTGACGTAGGGTTGGTAAGAGCTATCCAGCATCCTTCTTCTGCCACTGCAACCTTGCGAATCCCCGAATCGGTCGTTTTAAAAATTCTTATCATGAGACTTCCCTCTTTCAACAGTTTATAAGATTCCAGCCGATGCTTCTTTATCTTAGTCTTAATCTTAGTCTTCATCTTATACTTTTTACCTTGTCAAAACGAAAGAAAGAGTCCGTTTCGCGGACTCTTACAGGACTGAAACCGTTTGATTTTATTATAAGAAATATCTAATACTTTGTCAAACGCATTTCTGTTATTTTTCCTCTTTTTTACCTGGTATCAAAAGAATCGTTCCGGCTGGTACAATAAGGTTATATAATATCCGGTTTACCTTTGCCAGCTCTTCAAAACTCATCGAAACATTTTTCAGGATACCTCCTAATGTATCTCCTTCTTTTACTACATACGGCCGGAAGTCTACTTTTCCCTGTCCCCTGCAATCCGGCACGCAGATTTCTTCGCCGGGCTGTAAATTATATATATCTACAAAAGGATTCAGATCAAGCAGCGTCCGTACCCGGCAATGGTATTTCTGTGCAATAGAATAGAGCGTATCTCCTTTTTTTACCGCATATACCGGACCGGGACATTTTCTCTTGTCACATATGTTTACATACACTTTTTCGCTCATAAATGCTCTTCCTTTTTACTTCCTCAATTATAAAATATGATGCTGTTACAAAAGATGTTCCCGCCATACCCAAATAGGTACACTCGGAATCTTTTTTCAAAATTTGTTGTATTTTACGTCCAACTCGTTTATAATAGTTTGGATATTTGGAAAATTACTTACCTTATTATTAATACACATTATTATTAATACACATTTTACTAAAGGAGATGATTGATTAATCATGAAACACGCATTAGGAATTGATATTGGTTCTACTACAGTTAAGGTAACCGTCATTGATGAGAGCCATACTATCCTTTTTTCAGATTACAAACGACATTTTGCAAATATTAAAGGAACATTACAAACTTTATTATCTGAAGCCAGAGCGAAACTTGGGAATCTGACAATTCATCCGACGGTAACCGGTTCTGGTGGAATGTCTATTTCAGAGTATTTACATATTCCATTTTGTCAGGAAGTAGTCTGTGTGGCAAATGCATTGCAGGACTATGAGCCAAAAACAGATGTTGCAATTGAACTTGGCGGTGAAGATGCCAAGATTATTTATTTTAATAACGGAATTGAACAGCGTATGAATGGTGTATGTGCCGGTGGTACCGGCTCTTTTATTGACCAGATGGCCAGTCTTTTACAGACAGATGCTACCGGTCTTAATGAATATGCCCGTAATTACGATACGCTTTATCCGATTGCTGCCCGCTGTGGTGTTTTCGCAAAGTCTGATATTCAGCCTTTAATTAATGAAGGAGCTACAAAAGAGAATCTTGCTGCTTCTATTTTCCAGGCAGTAGTAAACCAGACGATCAGTGGTCTTGCCTGTGGTAAGCCGATCAAAGGTTACGTTGCATTTCTCGGCGGACCTCTTCATTTTATGCCGGAATTAAAGAATGCTTTTATCCGTACTTTGAATCTAGATGAAGAACATATTATAGACCCACCATATTCTCATCTTTTTGCTGCAAAGGGCGCTGCTCTTAATGCAAAGGAAGAATGCTTTTTTACAATGGATGAGCTTTTAAAAGAATTCGAATCTGACATAAAGCTTGCTGTAGAAGTTGAACGTATGGAGCCTCTTTTTAAAGATGAACAGGAATATGATGCATTTATTAAAGAGCATAATCAGTTCAAAGTTAAAAAAGCAGATTTAGCTACATACAGCGGCAAATGCTATCTCGGTATTGATGCCGGTTCCACAACAACAAAACTTGCTTTAGTCGGAGAGGACGGTTCTCTTTTATACCGTTTCTATGATAATAACAACGGAAGTCCATTAAACACAACGATTCGTGCGATGAAGGAATTAAAAGAACTTCTTCCTCCTTCTGCTAAGATTTCCGGTTCCTGTTCTACCGGTTACGGTGAGGCATTGATCAAAGCCGCATTACAGCTTGATCATGGAGAAGTAGAAACGATGGCACACTATTATGCCGCTGCTTTCTTTGAACCAGATGTAGACTGTATCTTAGATATCGGCGGTCAGGATATGAAATGTATTAAGATCCGCAATCACGCTGTAGATAATGTTCTCTTAAATGAGGCCTGCTCTTCCGGATGTGGTTCTTTCATTGAAACTTTTGCGAAGTCCTTAAATTATTCTGTTGCTGATTTTGCCAAGGTTGCTTTGTTTGCTCCGTCTCCAATTGACTTAGGTTCACGCTGTACTGTGTTCATGAATTCCAAAGTAAAGCAGGCACAGAAAGAAGGGGCAAGTGTTGGTGATATTTCTGCCGGTCTTGCTTATTCTGTTATCCGTAACGCTTTATTAAAAGTAATTAAGCTTACTGATCCAAAACAGCTTGGTAAAAAAATCGTTGTACAGGGTGGTACGTTCTATAATGATGCGGTTCTTCGCAGTTTTGAGCGTATATCCGGCTGTCATGCTGTTCGTCCGGATATTGCCGGTATCATGGGCGCTTTTGGTGCTGCTTTAATCGCAAGAGAGCGAGAAGATGAAACGGGTGATACAAAGATGCTCTCTATTGATGAGATCATCCATCTTGAATACACTACTTCCATGAGCCGCTGCCAGGGATGTAACAACCACTGTATTCTTACTATTAATAAGTTTAACAACGACCGTCAATTCATTTCCGGTAACCGTTGTGAACGTGGTCTTGGTCTTGAGAAAAATCACGAACATGTACCAAACCTTTATGAATACAAATATAAACGTATTTTCGGATATAAATCTTTAAAACCAGACGAGGCAAAGCGTGGTGTGATCGGTATTCCAAGAGTATTGAACATGTATGAGAATTATCCATTCTGGCATACATTTTTTACAAATCTTTCTTTCCGGGTTATGCTTTCTCCAAAGTCATCCAGAAAGATTTACGAGCTTGGTATTGAATCCATTCCTAGTGAGTCTGAATGTTACCCTGCCAAGATCGCGCATGGTCATGTTATGTGGTTACTGCAAAAGGGAATCCACACTATTTTTTATCCTTGTGTTCCTTATGAAGAGAATCAAATGCAGGGTTCTAACAATCACTATAACTGCCCTATTGTAACTTCTTATGCAGAAAACATTAAAAATAACATGGAAGAACTTCGTGACCCGGATGTTCTCTTTATGAATCCATTCCTGGCACTTGATAACGAAGAAGCTTTAAAAGTACGTTTGTACGATGAATTATCAAAACATTTTGATGTGACAAAAGAAGAAATTAACCATGCCGTTGAAGAAGCATATAAAGAAGCTTCTCAAGTAAGAAAAGATGTACAGGCAAAGGGAGAAGAAACTCTTGCTTACCTTGCTGAAACCGGTAAAATGGGTATCGTCCTCTGTGGCCGTCCATACCATATCGACCCAGAAATTAATCATGGTATTCCAGAACTGATCAACTCTTTCGGCATCGCCGTATTAAGTGAAGATTCTATCTGCCATTTAGGTCATGTAGAACGTCCGTTAATCGTATCTGACCAGTGGATGTATCATTCCCGTCTGTATGCCGCTGCAAACTATGCAAAGAAGAATAAACAGCTTGAAGTTATTCAGCTTAACTCTTTCGGTTGTGGTCTTGATGCTGTAACAACAGATCAGGTAAATGATATTATGACCAATTCCGGACGTATTTACACTGTCCTTAAGATCGATGAGGTTAACAATTTAGGCGCTGCCAGAATCCGTATCCGTTCTCTGATTGCCGCGGTAAAGATCAGAAATCGTAAGCACATCGAGCCACATCCGGTTCCGGCAAATATTACAAAAGTAGAGTTTACAAAAGAAATGAAGAAGGATTACACGATTCTGATCCCACAGATGTCTCCAATTCATTTTGACCTGCTTGCTCCTGCCTTCCGCCACTGCGGATACCATGTAGAAATTCTGCCGGAAATGGGAAAACAGGCTGTAGATACCGGCTTAAAATATGTAAATAACGATGCCTGCTATCCATCTCTTATCGTAGTCGGCCAGATCATGACTGCCTTAACTTCCGGTAAGTATGACCTCAACAAAACGGCGGTTATTATCTCTCAGACAGGAGGCGGCTGCCGGGCAACGAACTATATCGGCTTCATCCGTCGTGCATTAGAAAAGAATGGGTACGGTCAGATTCCAGTTATCAGTTTAAGTGTACAGGGAATTGAAAAGAATGCAGGATTTAAGTTTACGCCTGCGCTCTTAGTTCGCGCACTCCAGGGTGTTATCTACGGAGATTTATTTATGCGTGTTCTTTACCGCGTCCGCCCATATGAGAAGGTAAAAGGTTCTGCGAACCACTTACACGAAGTGTGGAAGAAGCGTTGTATTAAATCTCTTGAAAAGGCACGTTACGGTGAATTCAAGAAAAATATTCGTGGAATCATCCATGACTTTGATAAACTGCCAATTACCGATGAAAAGAAACCTCGTGTTGGTATCGTTGGAGAAATCCTTGTAAAATTCCTTCCGGATGCAAACAATCATCTGGTAGAACTTTTAGAGGAAGAAGGAGCGGAAGCAGTAATGCCTGATTTATTAGACTTTATGTTCTACTCTTTCTATAACAGCAATTTTAAGGCAGAGTATCTTGGAAAGTCTGCTAAGGCTGCTAAGTTATGTAACATGGCGATTTCTGCACTGGAGGCTTATCGAGGCTTCCTTCGAAAAGAATTAGAGCGAAGCGACCGTTTCACTGCACCACCTCATATTAAAGAGCTTGCCGAATACGCAAAACCTATTGTATCGCTCGGTAATCAGACCGGAGAAGGATGGTTCTTAACCGGGGAAATGGTTGAACTTATCAAACAAGGCGCACCAAATATTGTCTGTACCCAGCCTTTTGCCTGTCTGCCAAACCACGTTGTTGGTAAAGGCGTTATCAAGGAACTTCGCCGTAAATATCCAGAATCTAACATTGTAGCAATTGATTACGATCCTGGAGCAAGTGAAGTAAACCAGATCAATCGAATCAAACTGATGTTAGCAACAGCACAAAAAAAGTTAAATACTGATTGCTAAAATAAAAATTTTTAAAAAATAAAAAAGCTATATATCCCCTGTGCTTCAAAAGCGTACAGAGGATATATAGCTTTTTTATGTAAAACTCACTTTTTCTTTTTCCCTTTTTTCTTTTCCCTTTTCCTTCTTTTAAACATAGTCAAGAAAAGCTTCTTCATATTCCTGCCATTTTTCATACCAGATCAGACATTGTTCCTGGTATTCTTCTGCTATTTTTTCAAACTGTTTTTGCAATTCTTCTTTTTTTATTTTCCAATTACCCGATTGATACTCTTCAAAAGTAACGGTCTGCTCTGCTGATTCTATTTCTTCCTGCTGTTTTTCAAGCTGTATCTCATACTTTTCCAGCTCTTCTTTTGCAAGAGCCAGCTGCCAGTCTGTATAGGATTGTTCTATACTAAATCTTGCAGTCTGATGCCTTTCTTTTGATGGCACAGCGAAAAGTCCTTCTACTAACGCTGTATTTTCTGCTTCTACTACCTCCGCCCACGTCTGGGTTCCCTCTCCTTTTTTCTTTAACATATGAAGGTAATGTTCATAGCCAAACGGATAATACTTTACTCCGCCATCTTCAAATAATAAAAGGGCATCCGCAACTTTACTGACAAAATATCTGTCATGGGAAATAAAGAGCATCGTACCGGTATACGCTGCAAATGCAGATTCCATCGTTTCTTTTGCCGGCAGGTCCATATGATTTGTCGGTTCATCCAGCACCAGAAAGTTTGGACGGCTTTCAAGAATTTCAGCTAATACTAACCTGCTTTTTTCCCCTCCGGATAAATCAGATATTTTCATATTTGCTTTTTGTGAACGAAATAAATACTTTCCCAAAACCTGACGTTTTTCTTTTTCTGTCAACTTAGGAAAACATTCTCCAAAATATTCTTCTACTCTTTTTTCCGAAGATATTTCTCCTGAATGCTGGTCAAAATATCCTGTCATAATTCCATTCCCAATCACGTATTTTCCTGAAATTGGAGGCAGTTCTCCAATAACTGTTTTGAAAAATGTACTCTTTCCCGCTCCATTCGCTCCAAGAACAGCGATTTTTTGTCCTCGTCGTATTCGCAAAGTGAGTTCTTTAATCGGATGTTCTATTGTATATCCAATTTTTAAATGCTCTGTTTCTAATACATTTTTAGCTCCCAATGTAATCGGTTCTAACTTTTCTTTAAAAACATATGCCTCTTCTTTATCAGGTCTTTCCACCCGCTGCATCCGTTCCAATACTTTTTTCTTTGCGCGGGCCATGGATGCCTTTTTCGGCTTATGTTTAAACTTTTCAATCAGTTCATTTAGTCTCGCAATTTCTTTTTGCTGTGCATCGTATTTTTTTTGCTGCACTTCCCGCTGCTTTTCTTTTTGTCTTTTATATTCTGTATAATTTCCAACATAGCGTGTCAGCTTTCCATCGGCAAGTTCATAAATAATTTCTGTTGTGCGATCAACAAAAAAACGATCATGTGAAACCATAATGACTGCCTTCTCATAGGAAGTCAGATACTCTTCCAGCCATTCTACAGATGCAATATCCAGATGATTTGTCGGTTCATCCAACAGCAAAATATCCGGTTTTGATAATAAAAGTTTGATAAGTGCCAACTTTGTCTGTTCCCCACCAGAAAACTGTTTGATCTTTTTCTTTTTATCTTCTTTTTGAAATCCAAATCCAGTAAATATCCGGTCATATTCTTTTTCAAAATAATACCGCTCTCTCGAAAAAATATCCTCTTCATTAATAAGAGATATGATTTCCTGCTCTACCGTTTTTTCTACATCCTGAAAACTTTGCTGATGCAAAAACCCAATCGAAAGTTCTCTATCGGTCTTTATTCCTTTTCCAAAGTTTTTATCATCTCTGTCAAGAGATAATTCCCCACTGATGAGACGCAAAAGTGTCGTTTTCCCTGCTCCATTTCGCCCAACGACCGCTATTTTTTCCCGACCTTTTACAGAAAAATCAATATGATCAAGAACTGTCTTTCCTCCAAGGGAAACTGTTCCATTTTCAATCTGATAACGCATTGCTATTCTCCTTCGGGCAGCCGGTATACGACATCTCCACTTTTACCACCCGATTTACTGCACAGACAAACACCATAAATTTCCATCGTTTTATCTACAGCTTTACACATATCATAAATGGTAAGAAGCGCAATCTGCACTCCGGTCAGTGCTTCCATTTCTACTCCGGTTTTCCCTGTAGTTTTTGCCTTACATACTGCCGTCACGCTGCAGCTTTCTTCCTGCATAATAAAATCCACTGTTATTGAAGTAAGATTTAAAATATGACATAACGGAATCAATTCGGATGTTTTCTTTGCCCCCATAATTCCGGCAATACGGGCAACTCCCAAAACATCTCCTTTTTTCATATCCTGATTTTTTATTTTTTCGTAACATTCTCTGCTCATACGGATCGAGCCTCTGGCAACGGCGGTTCTCTTTGTTTCAATCTTATCGCTCACATCTACCATAACTGCATTTCCATTTTGATCAAAATGCGTATACTCCATGTTTTTTCCCTTCTGTTTTCTTTCTTATATTTTTCTTCTATTTTTGTTTTTATTTTTTCGTATTTCTTTTTTATTTTCCAAAACCGCAATTCGGGAACGTGCAGACGGAACAGTTTAAGCACAGTCCTCCTTCTCCTAATTCTGCCAGTTCTTCTGCTGTTATTTTATCATCTGCCATCATTCGAGGAAGCGCCAGATCAAAAATCGTTCTTTTTGCATACATAACACAACCCGGCAGGCCGACAATCGGAATATCTTCATTATAATAACTTAATAAAAACATAGCCCCCGGCAGTACCGGTGCTCCGTAAGAAACAATTTTGGCACCGGTATTTTTAATGGCAAGCGGTGTTTTATCATCAGGATCCACACTCATGCCACCTGTACAAAGAACCAGATCCGCTCCTTTTTCAATGAAAGAAAGGATTGCTTTTGTAATCTTCTCATGATCATCATTACAGACTACCTGGCCGATCACTTCCGTATCATATTCTGCCAGTTTTTCTTTAATTACAGGGGTAAATGTATCTTCAATTCTGTGATAATATACTTCATTTCCGGTAGTAACAATTCCAACTTTTTTATGGACAAACGGTTTTAATGAAAGAATGGTCTGACCTTCACAGACAGCCTTTGCACTTTCCATCTTTTCTTTTTCAATCACGAGCGGAATAATTCTTGTTCCGGCAAGCTTGTCTCCCTTTTTTACCGCAAAATTTCCATGACGGGAAGCAATCATCATCTCACCCATACTATTTACTTTTTTGATTTTATCACTGTTTACTTTCAGCAGTCCATCTATATCTGCCACCAGCTCAATCTTTCCCTCTTTTACTGGTGTCGGATGCATATACTCTCCCTGACACATCTCTCTTAAAATTTCTGCTGCTTCATTCTCATGCAGTTTCTTCTCGCCTTTTTCCCAAATATATACGTTATCCTTTCCAACACTGAGTAATACGGGAATATCCTCCTCCGTAATCACATGTCCTTTCCGAAAAACAGCGTCTTTTGTAACTCCTTTTATAATCTGTGTAATATCATGACACAATACCTGACCTACTGCATCCTGTGTTTTCATTAATTTCATTCTTTTTTCCTCTTTTATATTTATATGCTATAATGTTGGGGTCAAAACTTAACATCTTCAATCAATATGTCAAATGTACCGCCACATGCCATTCCAACTCTGGCTGCTACATCTGCATCCATGACAAAATGAAATAGAAAAGCTTTTCCGCTTCCGATGATTTCACATCCTTTTTCAATAACCTTACTTTCTGCCAGACCACCTCCAACACTTCCCAAAATAGACTTATCTTCAAAAATCAGCATCTTTGCCCCTTCTTTTCTCGGCGAAGATCCCTGTGCTTTTAATATTGTTGCCATTGCACACGGACGACTTTGTGAAAGCCACTCTGAAAGCACTTCATAATCTAATTCCGTCTGCACTTTTCCATCTGTCTTTTTCGTTCTTTTTGTCAAAATAAGCTCTGCAAGAATCGATACTGCAATTTCTGGCGGCGTTACCCCTTTAATCGGCAGCCCGATCGGATTGTGAACCTGGGCGATTTTTTCTTCTGAAATCCCCATGCCCTTAAACATCGTAAACTGGGCACTTACTCTTCTTTTGGAACCAATCATGCCAAGATATCCCGGCATTTCGTGCGTTAAAATATAATAAAGACAGTCCCCGTCACAACTATGCCCTCTCGTAACAATTGCCACATAATCATTTTTATTAATATGTAATTCCGGAAGCACAGTCTTAAACTCACCACAAATTACATTCTTTGCATCTGGAAAACGTTCCTTGTTGGCAAATTCCTGCCTCTCATCGATCACCCAGACAGCAAATCCTGTTTTTGCGGCAAACTCACATAGATACTTGGAAATGTGACCACCTCCAAGAATGATCAGACGTTCTTCTTTCGCAATCGGCTCAAAAAATCTCAGTGTATTCTCCTCTTTTAAAAGAAGCGGCTGATAAGAAAATCCAGGTTCTGCCGGCTCTATAATACTTCTTCGCAAAAAAACTTCTGTATTAGGTGCCGGAACACTCTCTCTTTCTGTTGAAAAAATTTCTGTCACAAGATTACAGACTTTATCTTCTAATAAATACTTTATCAGCTTCTTTTTTAACTGTCCTTCCATCTGTCAAATGTCTCCTTTAATTTTCACTTTCTACATTATAATAACATTATTATAACAACAATATTCTTTTATCTCAAGTTCTACTCTTGCATCACTCGATTAGAACAACTTTATTATTTTGCAATTTTCCCTGCATATTCTTGCATTTTTAAAAAAACATATTGAAATACTTTTTATTTTATGATACTTTAGTATTGTTTGCTATATAACAATACAGCATTACTCTCTGGAGAGTCTTTACCGCGATGTAAAGCGCCGAAGGTGTACGGCAGTATATCTGCTAATCTCTCAGGCAAAAGGACAGGGCACTATAAATGCATGTTTAACTCTTTTGAGGGCTGATGATGGGTATCAGTCCTTTTTGTGTCTTTAGAAAACTGTAGATTCTTACTTTGCAAAGGCAGTTTCCCCTTTTCCGAGATGATTTTTCAGGAGAATCAATTGTAATATGGTTATTCATATTGTATTTCACACAGAAAAATCTATTAAGAAAGGAAAGATAGAATTATGCCTTTCATGCAATCAGGCATAGTCTGTCAAAACAAGTAATATGTTTGGAACAATCAACACAATCTTAACAAAGATTGACGATTTAGTATGGGGTGTCCCGTTAATCGTCATGATTCTGGCAACCGGTATCTTTCTGACAATCCGTTTGAAAGGTATTCAGGTTCGTAAACTTATCCTCGCTTTTAAGTATATGTTCTCTAATGAAACGGACGGAGAACATGGAGAAATTTCCAGTTTCGGAGCATTATGTACCGCTCTTTCCGCTACGATCGGAACCGGAAACATCGTTGGTGTTGCTACGGCTATCGTTGCCGGCGGACCGGGTGCACTTTTCTGGATGATCGTTGCTGCCACTGTTGGTACAGCTACAAAGTACTCCGAATGTCTTCTCGCCATCAAATACAGAACGGTTGCAGACGATGGACATATTGTCGGCGGACCATTTTATTACATAGAAAAAGGTATGGGTGAAAACTGGAAATGGCTTGCGAAAATCTTTGCTGTTTTCGGTGTTATGGTAGGTCTTTTAGGTATTGGTACCTTCTCACAGATCAATGGTATTACCAGTGCGGTAAATAATTTCTTTGATGAAAACAATGCCTGGACAGTACAGTTATTTGGACGAGAATATTCCTGGACAGTAGTCATTGCCGGAATTATTTTAACTATTTTCGTTGCTTTTGTTATCATCGGAGGGCTTCGAAGAATTTCTGCTGTAGCACAGGTTGTTGTTCCATTTATGGCTGTCGCTTACATCATTGCCGCTGTTTTAATTTTAATCCTTAACTATAAAGCGATTCCTGGCGCTGTTGTAGAAATCGTTCAGAGTGCTTTTGGTATGCGTGCGGTTGCCGGTGGTGCTCTTGGTGCTATGATGCTTGCTATGCAAAAAGGTATTGCCCGCGGTATTTTCTCTAACGAGGCCGGTATCGGAAGTGCACCAATTGCTGCTGCCGCTGTACAGACTACAGAACCAGTAAGACAGGGACTTGTATCTATGCTCGGTACAGTTATTGATACTATCATCATTTGTACAATGACTGGTCTTTCTATTGTCATCACTGGAAGCTGGGACAAAGGACTTGAAGGTGTTGCTGTTACAACAAGAGCATTTCAGGTTGGACTTCCTTTCCCTGGAAGGGTATCTGCTTTTATCTTAATGCTCTGCCTTGTATTCTTTGCATTCACTACTATTCTCGGATGGGACTACTACAGTGAAAGATGTCTTGACTATCTTACAGGAAACAATAAAAAAGTAGTTCGTACTTACCGCTGGATCTACATTGCCTGCGTATTTATCGGACCATACATGACTGTTTCTGCTGTATGGACAATCGCAGATATTGTAAATGGTCTTATGGCGATTCCAAACCTGATTGCCCTTCTTGCCTTAAATGGTGTAGTTGTGGCCGAAACGAAAAAGTATTTTCAAAAATTCTGATCGATGGGTTAAGGAAACGAAAACCAGAAATATTATATAGACTAAAATGTGAAGATAGTCGCGGCGTAGAAAATGCCTGTCCGGCATTTTTACTTGCTCCAACATCACATTTTAGTCTATATAATATTTCTGGTTTTTACGTCCTTTGGCTCCAGATGAAATCAGTATTTTTGTCTGTGGGAAAGAGGGGATTGTCCAAAAGTCTACGATTTTATACCAACTGTTGGTTTAGGATAGACAAAAAAAGAAAAAATGATACATTCCATCTGCTCTGTAGTCGCTGTATTTAAGATGCTCATTCGCATCTTAAACACGCTCCGAAGCCGCATCTGGAATGTATCATTTTTTCTTTTTTCTGTCTAATTTAAATCCACAATTGGTTCATATCCTTCTATATATATCTATCTTATATCCTTACTGAAATTCCTTTTTCTCTAAGATATTGTTTCAAGTCCATTATTTCCAATTCTTTGAAATGAAATAAAGATGCTGCTAATGCTGCATCTGCTTTACCTTCATTAAATGCATCGTAAAAATGTTCTTTTGTTCCTGCACCACCGGAAGCAATAACCGGAATCGATACATTTTCTGAAATCATACGTGTCAGTTCTAAATCATAACCTGCTTTTGTTCCGTCACAATCCATACTGGTAAGAAGAATTTCTCCTGCGCCAAGCTTTTCTGCTTTCATCGCCCATTCTACGGCATCAAGCCCCATATCCACTCTTCCACCGTTTTTAAAAATATTCCAGCCGCCATCTTTTCTTCTTTTTGCATCAATAGCAACAACCACACACTGGCTTCCAAATTTATCTGCTGCTTCGCTGATCAGTTCCGGTCGCATAATTGCTGCTGAATTGACAGAAACTTTATCTGCTCCTTCACGAAGAATTGCTTTAAAATCATCTACTGTTCGTATTCCTCCACCAACAGTAAACGGAATGAAAACCTTTTCTGCTACTTTTCGCACCATATCCACTACGGTATTTCTTGCATCAGAAGATGCTGTTATATCGAGAAATACAAGTTCATCTGCCCCGGCCTTATCATATGCTTCTGCAATAGCTACCGGATCTCCAGCATCGATTAAATTAACAAAATTCACACCTTTTACTACTCTGCCGTCATTAACATCAAGACATGGAATAATTCTTTTTGTAAACATATCTATCTCCTTTTATAACTCCACAAAATTCTTGAGAATCTTCAGACCAATCTCACTACTTTTTTCTGGATGGAACTGACAGGCAAATACATTGTCATGTTCCACAGCTGCATGAATTAATGTAGAATACTCTGTCGTTGCCGCTACATCTTCCTCTCTTCCTGCTTTTAGATAATAAGAATGTACGAAATAGACATACGAGTCCTGTGGTACATCCTTAAAAATCCTTGCATTTTCTTTTATTTTAACAGAATTCCATCCCATATGCGGAATCTTAATCCCCTCTTTATCCGGAATCCTTAAAATCTCTCCCGGCAAAATCCCAAGGCCTTTTACACCTGGTGTTTCATCACTTTTTTCAAAAAGAAGCTGCAACCCAAGACAAATCCCCAAAAATGGAATCTTTCTCTCTACTACTTCGTAAATCACTTTATCAAGTCCATATGAGCGAAGCTTTTCCATGGCATCTCCAAATGCCCCGACCCCCGGCAAGATAACTTTATCACTATTTAAAATCTGCTCACGATCACGTGTGATTATTACCTCTTCTCCAAGATGCAATAATGCTTTTTCTACACTTTTAATATTTCCGGCATCATAATCGATAATTGCAACCATCTTCTTCATCCTCCTGTACTTCATTCCTTTTTATTCTAGTTGAAAAACATTTATTTTGCAAGATTTATCTATAAAAAATTCAAATCTCTATCTTCATTCCTTGTCGAAATTTCATCATTGATTTTTGGTAAGATTTGTTATATGATATTTGTAACCATAGTACATTATAATAATTCCAATCAGGAAAGGGGATACATAAATGAAATCAACATATAATGTAGAATTTGCAGGAAACCAAATTGAAAGCAAAGAGGTTATTGCAAAAGCAAAAAAAGTCTGGGTAGATGCAGGTAATAAAGACCGTAAAATTAAAGATTTAAAAACGATGGATTTATACTTAAAACCAGAAGAGAACGCCGTATACTACGTATTCAACGAAGAAGAATCCGGAAGTTTTCCACTATATGAATAATACTGATCTGTAAATTTGGTATAGACGAAAAAAAGAAACAATACCATATCCCATCTGCTCTGTAGTCGCTGTGTTTAAGATGCTCGTTCGCATCTTAAAC
>ERZ773183.16-NODE-16-length-209909-cov-16.411701_pt1 | contig 209909 bp, 194 predicted proteins | sample MGYA00580532_ERZ773183 | MGnify/ENA primary metagenome ERZ773183 (study PRJEB29015, sample SAMEA2737791) | human gut metagenome | biome: human gut; feature: human-associated habitat; material: faeces | place: China | collected 2012 ...
TGACCGTGCCGGCCGATGACGTGGCGAAGGTCGAGCAGTTCAAGGATCTCATCGCCTCCGAGACGCTCGCCACCTCCTTCGAAGTGACGGCCGGCGATGAGCTGAACGTTGAGGTTGCCAAAGCCTGAGTGGGCTGACAGCTGAACGGTCGCTAGCATAATAGGTCCCGAATCCGATAGATTATTCCGGAAGGTTCGGGACCTTTTTAAATGGTCTTTTGGTGGTCTTCTATCGGTATTTTTGTCTGTCTTTTGGCGGAACTGAACAATCGACCATGAAATGTTCAAACATGAAGCTACAGTGAACCCGTGGCTTCAAGCCTTGCAGACTTGATCTGTATCCGTAAGCATGTAATTTATGTCGGCGCGCACTTTACATATGTGATCGCATTGCGCGTACGACTCGCATGCGGAAACAGATCGTTACGCGAATGGTCCTCAGTACCATCCATGTGAGTCAAGCACACATTTGAGAAGCAGTCGCACACCGGGAATCGCGCTCGCGCGGTTCCCGTTTTTCGCTCGTTTTCCTCACCGCAATATGCATACGCGTGTTTCTTTTTGTGATTTGTGGATATACACAGCAATCCGTAGGGGTTGATCTGCTAGCATGCGGTATATTGCATGTCATGATAAGCGCGCACGATTGTTTTGCGGAGTCGTGCTGTGGAAAACGAGGATGTTATGTGTGATGGAGAAATAGAACTATCTGACCGTGCAAAATCGCTTTGGGGCAAAACAAATCGAGTGGATGATACTGAATGGTTGCCCCTATATGTCCACATGGCGGATTCGGCTGCGATGGCAGCGAGAATTTGGGACACTTGGGTTCCTTATGGAACGAAATCAATAATATCCCGTGACCTTGGTAATGATGACGATTTAGCAAGAAAACTAATGATTTTCCTTGCCGGTGTGCATGACATCGGCAAGGCGACGCCTGTGTTTCAGGCGAAACCCATTTCATTCGGTCCCGATGCGGAAAGCCTTGTCTGGAAGCCGGAGCAAGCAGGGCTTCCTATGATTGCGGGACTTAGGGACACCAGTCATCCCACTCATCCTATTGCCGGGCAGGTCATTCTCGAAAGGTATTTTTCGCTGGTTCATAAATGGGGTGGAAGAGAGTCGAGGCAATACGCTTGCGTTGTGGGAGGCCATCACGGAACTCCGCCGGATAAAAGCAAGCTTGAAAGCGCGAGATTGGGGAAAACGGAATCCGGTCTGGACTCAGAAGTATGGAAGACAACTCAGAATGAGCTTATAGAATTCATTGCCGGCACCGTTGGCATGGGGGATGAAGAGTGGGAATTGCTCTCTAAGAAGAGATTCAGCGCTCAGTCCGCTGTTCTTGCAACAGGCTTGGTCATTATGGCCGATTGGATTGCCAGTGACAGTGATGCTGATATGTTCCCCCTAGTGCGAGTGCATCCTCTGTGGGAAGATGAGGAGTCATTCGGCATGACGGAGCGAGAATACGATGATATTCAGTCATGGTCAGGGCTGAAAAGAAGAGCAGAACGCGCATGGGCGTGTGTGCAATTGCCTCATGCGTGGGAGCCGGCAGATATACCGTCATCCTGCCAAGATCTTTTCTCGACTAGATTCAGACTGCCCGAAGGGGCGCATCCGCGTCCTGTTCAAGAACAAGCCGTTCGTGTTGCTCGTAATACGGATACTCCAGGATTGCTGATAATCGAAGCGCCCATGGGCGAAGGGAAGACTGAGGCCGCCCTCGCCGCTGCAGAAATCCTAGCGCAGCGTACAGGCAGGGGCGGCATATGCGTAGCGTTGCCGACGATGGCTACCACGGATGCCATGTTCTCACGAGTGCATCGGTGGCTGGATGCTTTGCCGTCCCGTGATTCTACGGATGAGAAAACGGTTTGGTTGGCACACGGCAAAGCGAAACTTAATGACGATTTCCAAGGCATTATCGCAGCTTCACGTCGACATTTCTCTTCGCTCAGTCAGGATGATACCGATGAACCTTACTCAAGGAAACATGGTGAGATTCCTCCTGAAACCGTTATCTCCGATTGGCTATGGGGGCGCAAGAAAGGAGCGCTCGCTAATTTTCTTGTGTGCACAGTCGATCAAGTGTTGATGGGCGCTCTGCAAATGAAGCATGTGGTGCTGCGTCAACTTGCGATGGCAAACAAGGTTGTCATCGTAGATGAATGCCATGCTTACGATGCATATATGCGCGAGTATCTCAAGATGGCACTGGAATGGCTTGGTAGTACCCGAACTCCGGTCATTTTGTTATCTGCAACATTGCCGGAGAGCCAGCGTGAGGAAATGGCGGAGGCATACTTGAAAGGATGGAAGAACAGCAAGCTTGAGCTTCCGTCGGAAGCAAAGCATGGAGGAATTCGGGAACTCAAAAGAAGGCAGCTTGCGGCGAAGACTGAGAAGGTATGCGTCAACGCACCTAAATTGGTTCAAGAAAAGGAAAATTCATCTGCCCGCAATGTCTCGTCTGCGTATCCGGTGTTGACATATACTTCTGATACTGAAATCAAACACATGGATGTGAAACCCTCTGGCAGATCAATGAACGTGCGTTGCCAGATCGTTGATGACAGCGATGAAGCGCTGATTAGCTTACTTGATCGTCTGCTTGAAAATGGCGGTTGTGTGGGAGTGATTTGCGATACGGTCGGTAGGGCGCAACATGCGGCGAAACTGCTAGGTGATTATTTCGGTAGTGAGTATGTGAAGCTGACGCATTCGCGGTTCATGGATATTGACCGTATGTCCAATGAAGCCGAACTGCGTCAGCTGCTAGGGCCGGATAGCACTGTGGGGAATGGCGGGCGTCCTCAGCGCATGATCGTAGTTGGGACACAAGTGCTGGAACAGTCGTTGGATATTGATTTCGACGCGCTGGTGACGGATATCGCGCCGGTTGATTTAATTATGCAGCGTCTTGGAAGGGTACATCGTCACAGGCGTGGTGACAACGAGTTCGACCGTCCAAGTCTCTTGCGGGGAGCGGCGTGCTATATCCGAGGCATTGCATTCTGGAATGACAATGGTCCCGAGTTCGCTAAGGGGGTGGATGCGGTATATGACGTGGCTTCTCTGATGGAATCGCTTGCGGTTCTAGAATTGACTGGTTCTTCCGCTTTCTGCACGCAATGTTTGCCGAAGGACATAGCTCGTACCGTAAGGAATGCATACGGCGATGACGCTCGGAGTCTCGTGCCTACGGCGTGGAATATGCAATATGACAAAGGCTGCGAGGAGCGAGTGAACAAGCAGGAGAAGAAGAGAGCAGATGCTCACAGCTATCTCATTCAATCGGTAGCTGTCATGAATCGGAAACGCTCGCTGGTGGACTGGTTTTCTCCTCAGATCGATGAGGCTGATGATGACAAGGGACAACGTGCCGTAAGAGATACGCAGGATACTGTGGAAGTGATATTGCTCTGCAAGCGTGATGGTGAGGCGTGTTTGCTGCCTTGGATCGGTGATAAGCGTAACGGCATAGAACGAGGAGCAGTTATTCCTGTCGATACAGTTCCTTGTGATGATGTGGCTAAGGTTGCAGCACAATGCTCCGTGAGATTGCCTGTGGCGTTGTGTGCGCACGGGCGAATTGATACGTTGATTGCTGCTCTGGAGAAAGGCTGCGAGACTCGCTAACCGTGAAGTTGAACAGCTGGCTGATATCGCGATTGCCGCATTCGATGAGGGGAAGGATCCCTCGAAGTTGAAGAAGGAGGTGGCTGCAGTGTTCCATGGTAAGCAGGCTATCGATATCGCTTGCTTTGGCCGCATGCTGGCTGATGCTCCAGATTTGAATACGGATGCCTCGGCTCAGGTTGCCCATGCGTTCTCCATCGATCAGATTACGCCTGAATATGATTACTTCACTGCTGTTGATGATTGTGCATCGGACGACAATGCCGGTGCTGCCATGATCGATACTGTTGGTTTCAACTCCTCGACCTTGTATCGGTACGCGACGTTGAACGTTGATGCGTTGAGGGATCAGCTGCAGGATGCTGATGCAATGGTGGAAGGAGTTTCCGCCTTCGTGGAAGCCTTTGTCAAGTCTATGCCCTCCGGCAAGCAGAATACGTTCGCCAACCACACACTTCCTGAGGATATTGTGATCGTGCTTCGCGATTCACAGCCGATTAGCGCAGCTGACGCCTTTGAGAATCCCATCAAGAGGAAGGATGGGATTTCGGTCTCCAGACAAGGCATCGAACGACTGGGCGACAGGTTGAACGAGATTCGTATCAACTACGGCGAGGAACCGGTGAAGGCTTGGCATGTTGTGTCCGGTGGTTCTGTGCCCAGTCTGGATGAATGGAGTGAACAGGTTACGCTGCCGGAGCTTGAGCAGAGCTTGCGAGAAACGCTGAGCGCCGCGTATTCCGCGTGATGCTCGGAAGGAGTTGAAATGAGCGTTCTATTATTGCGCGCTCTTATCATGCTGATGCGCAACACTGATATTTGGCAATGTGAACGATATTCCGGTATGGGAGAAGGACGAGGTTCCTTCTGCGGACATGGATGATCAAAGCAGCTTTGCCGGTCCTGTTCAGGCAATGACTTGGCAGTCGCGTCGTATTCGATTGGTACCGAATGAAGAGCGCACAAGGGTTATCGGTGTCGTGAACTGTTATGGGGATGCCGTAACCCTATACAACACCGATGGTTTTGAAAAGATGACTGCATGGAGGAGGAGCATTCCGCAGCAGAAGAAGCTGGGGCTTCCCACTCCTCCGCATATGCCCGTTACCCATGATGCAAGCAAAGCGTTGTGGCGCGGCTTGGAACCTATCCTGTGTGTGGGGGATGATGGCGATTTCCGTCCTGGAATCATCAGATGGCTGGAAGAAATTCGTACTGAGGTGCTTGGCTCGGAAGAGCATGTGCTGAATATGGTGACGATTCATGCTCAGGGCATGACCTACGGTACGCAAAGCAGTTTTTTTGAAACCGGTATCGATGACAATCTGTCTCTAAGCATGATGATGTTCCGACATGATTATGCAGGTATTGCTGCAGTGGTGGATGTGGTTAAGCGCACGGACAAGGCCGTGACGGTTTTGACTACGTTTGTCCGAAATCTGCGGTCGGCGGCAGGCGAACATAGTGGGAAAACCCAAGAGATAGCTGACCAGATTCGTGAAAGTGCATATGCGGATCTTGACATGCTTTTCCGTGACAGATTGGCAAACTTCGATGAGTCTCAAAATCCCGTGGCGTACTCCAATGCGTGGTTGGATGAAGTCCATCGGATGTTGCTGATGATGGGACGGGATTACCTGAGTCAGTCGCCAGTGCCGGTTTTCGAAGAACACGAATCCGGAAGGTTCGGCGTAATGAGCGCCCCTCTTGCACAATTGTTGTTCCGCGGATCGCTGAACAAGGAACTTGGTCGTATCTCAGACTAGGGTTTTGACCGCACTTGACCAAAGGAGGAAATGACTATGGCGTCGTTATCAAGATACGATAAGGTGAAAGCTGTTGGGAAATATGCTGCCAGTCTGGTTTATGACGTGCAGCGTGATTATGTCTCAGGCAGCGGCAGCAACGCGAGGGGTAGGGCTAGGCTCTCGAGATTGCACAGGGACCTGGATGGGGCATCCCCGTCTTGGATGCTGATTGGCGACGAACTGTTTTCGAATTGGCCGACCGAGCTTGATGAGCCAGCGGATAATTCACCTGAATTCGAGCGCCAGAGCAACGCAATCAGAGCTGCGCTGGGGTTATATGCAGTGCATCAGCGTTCGAAAAAACAGGGAGTCGCGCAAAAGTTTCAGAGCGATCCAAGCCTACGTATGACTTTTGGGCGTGCGTGCAGAAGGATTGAACCTGATACGGACAGTGCGAAAGGTATTCTGCGACGATTGAGAGTCGCGGAGAATGCACCCGATTTCAACGGAATCGTTCGCAGTATGCAATTGGCCGGACCATTGCAGTCATGGGGCGATTCTTCGCGATTCGTTCGGCGTGAGACTCGTAACGAGCCAACCAAAAGCGGTGTGATCGGCATGCTGGCTTCGGCGCAGGGACGTACCCGGGAGGATTCCATCGAGGATTTACTAGGTATATCGTTTGGTGTGCGTGTCGAGCAACGCGGTAGGGTAATCCGTGATTTTCAGACCGAAAAATCCCTGACAAGGAAACGTAATTCCAGGAAGTTCGATAAGGAGATGTCGCCGACTTATCGGTATTATCTGGCGGACGCCTGTTTTCTGGTCGCGCTGGGTGCTGATCATTCGGTGTTGGAAACGTTGGATAATGCGATTCATTCGCCGAAATGGCCGCTTTATCTAGGTAGGCGTTCGTGCCCGCCGAATTATCCGTTGTCGTTGGGCATCCACGATGAGTATGAAGATATTCGCCAGGCTCTGAATTCCGAGGTGTGGCACGCTTCGGAATGGTATCGGAGACGTTACAAGTATCCGGATTTGGAAATCGTCTGCGATGCTGAAGAAGTCGAAAACGTAACGACGCAATCGGATTTGCCGCTAAGTTTCAGCCGGGAGGGGCGACGCTATGCGAATCGTGCGGTGCATCATTACCGCATTCCTAACCCGGATAAGCCCGTGGATGAAGACGAGAAGGACGATACTCGGCCTCCTTCCTTTGAATCTACCGGTGAATCGGATCCGATGAACTTCATCTAGGTAGGAAAGAACGATGTTTATCTCGAGAATAGCCTTGAACAAGGCGCGTTACGGGGCTCGGCAGCTTATTAGTTCGCCATATAAGCTGCATGCGGCAGTGGAATGCGCATTCCCTCCCAATGCAGTTCGAAACAACGATGAAGGACGTATCCTGTGGAGGCTGGACACGTCTGTGGCCGATAACGGTGTTTGGCTCTATGTGGTGAGTCCGGAGAAACCTGACTTCATGCATATCGTCGAACAGGCTGGTTGGCCGATGCATGCGGAGTGGGAAACGAAGAATTATGAGCCGTTGCTTGAGCGTATCGCTAAAGGACAACGGTGGCATTTCAAACTTCGCGCGAATCCAGTCCGAAAGGCAAAAGAAGATAGGGGGCGGAGGCGCAGGAACGGCGGAATCGTTGGCAAGGTGCAAGGCCACGTTACCGTTGATCAGCAGTTGCAGTGGCTGATCGATCGTTCGGCGTCCCATGGTTTCGCCATTCTGTGCGACCAGAATGATCGACCTGACGTGGTGGTGAGGGAACGCCATAAGGAGAACTTCAAACGTGCTGATGCAACCGTTACTTTGGCCACAGTGGTTTTTGAAGGATGCTTGGAGGTCACCGATGCGGAACTGTTCTGCAAGACTCTTTGCCAAGGCATAGGAAGGGCGAAAGGTTTCGGATGTGGATTGTTGACAATTGCTCCGGATCTGAACAATTAAGGGCGAATGATGAATGCGCAAACGACAGATGGCGACAAGCTTACAGACGATTATATTGAGGCGGCGGAGCGTCAGCCGAGGAAAAACGGGCACTCTCACATGGGTACTCCGCCACCGGAGATTAGTGAACTTGTCCGTGCGGAAGACCGTCTGTCGTTTGCGTATTTCGAACATTGTACCATCGGGCGTGATGACAATGCCATTACCGCAACGGATAGTACCGGCGTTACCCACATTCCTGCAGCGACGCTGAGCGTGTTGATGCTGGGGCCTGGAACGCGCGTGACACATCAGGCGATGACGGTCATAGGGGAGAACGGCGCGACTGTGATTTGGGTAGGGGAGCGTGGCGTTCGTATGTATGCCTTCGGCAAACCATTGACGCATTCTTCTGTACTGCTGCAAAGACAGGCGGCTCTCGTGTCTAACACGAGGAAGAGATTGAATGTTGCGCGCCAGATGTACCAAATGCGTTTCCCAGGCGAAGATGTGAGTGGCCTGACCATGCAGCAACTTCGGGGTCGCGAGGGAGCGCGTATACGGCGGGTGTACCGTGAGTGTTCCGCTCGTACCGGAGTGGAGTGGGACAAAAGAACGTATGATCATGATGATTTCATGGCTGGCTCGGAGATTAACAAAGCCTTGTCTGCTGCCCATACATGTCTGTATGGTCTGGCGCATGCCGCAATAGTGGCGCTAGGTTGCTCTCCGGGGTTAGGTTTCGTACATGTAGGTCATGAGCGGTCGTTCGTCTACGATATAGCCGATCTTTATAAGGCTGAATTGTCGATTCCGGTTGCGTTCGAAACGGCGGCAACTCAGCCAGAGGATATTGGATCGGCAGTACGGCATAACGTTCGCGATGCAATATACGATCTTAGTTTGCTGAAACGAATGGTGAAAGACATTCGCACGTTATTGGGAGAATCTTCCTCCGATGATGTTCAGAGCGTTGGGGATCATGTCGGACTGTGGGATGAACGGCTGGGAGAAGTATCTGCAGGAAAATCCTATGCCGATGATGAGTGGGGATATGAGGAATGGTAGTTATTGTATTAACGGCATGCCCGGTGGGTTTACGCGGTGACCTTACTCGATGGCTATTGGAAATATCGCCAGGCGTGTTTGTGGGGCATTTGGATGCACGTGTTCGTGAAAAACTGTGGGAGCGAATCGTTGAACTCTCAAAGAACGGTCGTGCCATTATGGTTTATTCGGCTCGAAATGAGCAGCATCTTGCTTTTAAAGTGCATGGAGCTGAGTGGTCTCCGACAGACTGTGAAGGCTTGGAGCTTGTAAAACGTCCTTCTGGTCCAAAGGAAGTGTCGTTTGGTAGTGCTCTTCACCGTGGATGGAGTAATGCCAGTAAGTATCGGCAGGCGAAGAAGTATTCAAACTAAATGAAAAACGAATGACATGAATTTAGAAACCACGAAATTGCTATAATCTCTTAGTGTGTTCCCCGCATACGCGGGGATGATCCCGGGGTGCCGTGCAAACCAGAATCACAAGAGAGGTGTTCCCCGCATACGCGGGGATGATCCCACCACCGGCTCGGTCATCGCACTGCGCGACACGTGTTCCCCGCATACGCGGGGATGATCCCAGCCCAGTACGTTCAGCGATACCGGACAACGTGTGTTCCCCGCATACGCGGGGATGATCCCCGTCATCGAGTTGGGCGAGCTTGACGGCTGCGGTGTTCCCCGCATACGCGGGGATGATCCCGCCGGAATCTTTGCCGGAAGGGTTGAAAGCGTGTGTTCCCCGCATACGCGGGGATGATCCCGCCGATATCGAAGCGATCAAACAGCTTGTCGCGTGTTCCCCGCATACGCGGGGATGATCCCGGCTCATTCTGCGCCATCACGGTAAGCCCAATGTGTTCCCCGCATACGCGGGGATGATCCCTCAAGGCGATGTATCCGGAACAGCCGCAGCTCGTGTTCCCCGCATACGCGGGGATGATCCCCGACATCACGGCAGGTTCGGGTTGTTCGTCGATGTGTTCCCCGCATACGCGGGGATGATCCCAGACGGCACGATACATCAATACGTGAGCGAAGGTGTTCCCCGCATACGCGGGGATGATCCTGAAGATACATGTCATCAAGTGTGGCTGCGCGTGTGTTCCCCGCATACGCGGGGATGATCCCCACACCACTAATTACGAACTGAGCCAGTTCGAGTGTTCCCCGCATACGCGGGGATGATCCCGCGCTCGGTGCGCACGTCTTGAACCGCACCAAGTGTTCCCCGCATACGCGGGGATGATCCCAAGTGGCTGGTTCCACGTGTCCGGCGTGCCGAGTGTTCCCCGCATACGCGGGGATGATCCCGGCTTGATGCTTGTCAGGTCGGCAGCTGGAGCGTGTTCCCCGCATACGCGGGGATGATCCCGATGCTACGCGACATGGCCGCACGCATGGGCAGTGTTCCCCGCATACGCGGGGATGATCCCATCGTAATCAGTTGAGGGAGCGCCTGAGCAAAGTGTTCCCCGCATACGCGGGGATGATCCCGGCTACAAGTATGTCGTGCTGAAGAAAGATGGGTGTTCCCCGCATACGCGGGGATGATCCACCTGCCATGTGTACTGAGCTGACCCACTTGATGGTGTTCCCCGCATACGCGGGGATGATCCCTGCAAACCAAACGGAAAATAAAAAACCGCCGAGTGTTCCCCGCATACGCGGGGATGATCCCGTGAACTGGTCACCGTCGCCAAAGGCGTACGGGTGTTCCCCGCATACGCGGGGATGATCCCATCGCATACCAGCATCCACACGACGCCGGAGCGTGTTCCCCGCATACGCGGGGATGATCCCGGTGGAGTCGCCGTTGAAGAAGGTTTCCTCGTGTGTTCCCCGCATACGCGGGGATGATCCCTGGTCAACGGAGGGCGCGAAATGAGCGATGAAGTGTTCCCCGCATACGCGGGGATGATCCCAATAGATGGCAAAGGGCAGCATCGCAACCGCAGTGTTCCCCGCATACGCGGGGATGATCCCGTCAGCCTGACCGCCAAAGAAATCGCCGACACGTGTTCCCCGCATACGCGGGGATGATCCCTTTTCGGCCATTCGATCAGCTTTACCGGGAATGTGTTCCCCGCATACGCGGGGATGATCCCACGGCAATGATCAGATTTTGAGCTTGTGGACTGTGTTCCCCGCATACGCGGGGATGATCCCTCAATCATGGCGAGTACGGCGGCAAGCACACGGTGTTCCCCGCATACGCGGGGATGATCCCGACTCAACATGCGCCACATGTCCGGCGACTATGTGTTCCCCGCATACGCGGGGATGATCCCGTGAACTGCTCGCCATTGCCGAACGCGTACGGGTGTTCCCCGCATACGCGGGGATGATCCCCGCCACATGGCGCGAACCCACTTGACCGCCGGGTGTTCCCCGCATACGCGGGGATGATCCCAACAAGTGCGGTATATTGAAAGCATAAACAACGTGTTCCCCGCATACGCGGGGATGATCCCGACAGCGGCAAGGCCGTAATCATCTCCGACTAGTGTTCCCCGCATACGCGGGGATGATCCCGAATCGTCGGACAGGTTGTTGCGCATGCGTATGTGTTCCCCGCATACGCGGGGATGATCCCCATCCCATATTGCCTCACCGCCGGCAGCATGGGTGTTCCCCGCATACGCGGGGATGATCCCTGCTTGAGGACGGTAGTTACCGTTTCCGCAAGGTGTTCCCCGCATACGCGGGGATGATCCCTATGTGACGGACGCAGATTCGAAGTCAAGCCGGTGTTCCCCGCATACGCGGGGATGATCCCTGCGCGAGCAGCTTGATAATCTCGCCAAGGATGTGTTCCCCGCATACGCGGGGATGATCCCAAGGCTGAGGCGTCGTTCCAGCCAGTCGGCATGTGTTCCCCGCATACGCGGGGATGATCCCGCAGTGCTTTGCCGAGTATGCTCGTAAGGGCGGTGTTCCCCGCATACGCGGGGATGATCCCGCCTCCATGCTAGCTCCACCCGCTGTGATCTTGTGTTCCCCGCATACGCGGGGATGATCCTTCGATTTCGGCTAGAGGATCCAGCCGTACTTGGTGTTCCCCGCATACGCGGGGATGATCCCGCGGCGTAGAATCTGCCGTTACGATAGGAGTCGTGTTCCCCGCATACGCGGGGATGATCCCTTACATTGCATGCCGAAACCAGCGTCTGCTGGGTGTTCCCCGCATACGCGGGGATGATCCCGCGACCTGAACGCGTTCACGGCCGGTGGCGCGGTGTTCCCCGCATACGCGGGGATGATCCCTGCGGGGGGTATCAAAATCATAATCGTTCGTAGGTGTTCCCCGCATACGCGGGGATGATCCCTTCATGATGTCTGGCGCCGTGCTCTCGTAGGTGTGTTCCCCGCATACGCGGGGATGATCCCCGTTGTTGACGGCCATGAACGTTGGAAAATTGGTGTTCCCCGCATACGCGGGGATGATCCCGTATGGCAGAGCCGCATAGACGACTATGAGGCGTGTTCCCCGCATACGCGGGGATGATCCCACGCGATTGTCATATCCGCTGTCAATCCACGCGTGTTCCCCGCATACGCGGGGATGATCCCTGCCCGCCTTCATCAGCACGTACGGCCAGCCGGTGTTCCCCGCATACGCGGGGATGATCCCGGGTTGAACATGACCCTGTTTTCGGGGTCGATGTGTTCCCCGCATACGCGGGGATGATCCCGCCGGCGTAGACGCGGTAGGCACAATTGTCGCGTGTTCCCCGCATACGCGGGGATGATCCCGGCAGGAACGATCTGTCGAACGCTTGGTGGAAGTGTTCCCCGCATACGCGGGGATGATCCCAAGGTGATGCTCCGCACCGAAGTCGCAATCGGGTGTTCCCCGCATACGCGGGGATGATCCCAAAGCGTCTTCCGGGATGGTGACCGGATAGTAGTGTTCCCCGCATACGCGGGGATGATCCCGGTATCGGCAATGCGATATTCGACCCCGTTCGGTGTTCCCCGCATACGCGGGGATGATCCCTTGCGTTGAACCGTTTTAGTTGGCGCGGATTGGTGTTCCCCGCATACGCGGGGATGATCCCAAGGCCCTGCTCGACAACGTGCAGGCCCAGGTGTGTTCCCCGCATACGCGGGGATGATCCCGATGATCGTCGGAAAAGACGGTTTAAGCCTGGGTGTTCCCCGCATACGCGGGGATGATCCCACCGCACCGTGCCTACGCCCGCCAATGAGTCGGTGTTCCCCGCATACGCGGGGATGATCCCGCGGGCTCATCCACCAGATGAGCATCGGCTTCGTGTTCCCCGCATACGCGGGGATGATCCCCGTCAGCCGTGCGCGTGGGGAAGAATCCGATAGTGTTCCCCGCATACGCGGGGATGATCCCCATGTTGCGCGAGTCTGAGGCGTACGGCCCGTGTGTTCCCCGCATACGCGGGGATGATCCCGCATCGGTTCTACGAGCATGGTGAGGAAGAATGTGTTCCCCGCATACGCGGGGATGATCCCGGTTGCGCCCGTGGATAGTGTCGTAGGAATTCGTGTTCCCCGCATACGCGGGGATGATCCTGTGTGCCGATTTGGGATAATCAATTGCGGTGTGTGTTCCCCGCATACGCGGGGATGATCCCCATGAATCATCTTCGTCGGGTTCAGGTGGCCGGTGTTCCCCGCATACGCGGGGATGATCCCAGCATTATGACACAATCCAAAATCATGCACGCGTGTTCCCCGCATACGCGGGGATGATCCCAAGATGACAACGATACTCATACATTCCATCATGTGTTCCCCGCATACGCGGGGATGATCCTCTGCTCACTGTTGGACTGCAACTCGGACAGGCGTGTTCCCCGCATACGCGGGGATGATCCCGCGGACGCGCTCATGCACCGGTTCTATCGTCTGTGTTCCCCGCATACGCGGGGATGATCCCGTTGAAATGCTGGGCGGCGTTGTTTATGCTCCGTGTTCCCCGCATACGCGGGGATGATCCTCGAATCGTTGACCGGTCAGGTCGATAACGCCAGTGTTCCCCGCATACGCGGGGATGATCCCGGGGGATGCAGCCGATTCTACGCCGATGCGAGGTGTTCCCCGCATACGCGGGGATGATCCCTCAACAAGGAGAAATCATGAGACATGACGAACGTGTTCCCCGCATACGCGGGGATGATCCACTGTGGCACGACGGGCTGAAAGGCAACGTATGGTGTTCCCCGCATACGCGGGGATGATCCCCCTGGAACGTGTCCCACGAGCCCAGCCAGCCGGTGTTCCCCGCATACGCGGGGATGATCCCCCAGTTGGGTGTGGCCCGGACGGGTCAGCATGGTGTTCCCCGCATACGCGGGGATGATCCCACGTCGGTGCGCATCACGCTCCATCCGTCGGAGTGTTCCCCGCATACGCGGGGATGATCCCAAGGAAGCAGCCATGATCGTCGAAAAGCTCGGGTGTTCCCCGCATACGCGGGGATGATCCCGTGGATGTCCGCGGAAACGTCCCTAATTTGGTGTGTTCCCCGCATACGCGGGGATGATCCCCATGGTTCGCCATTCTCGTCGGTCAGTGTGCGGTGTTCCCCGCATACGCGGGATGATCCCAAGGATACGCTGCCCATGATCGTCGGCACGAAGTGTTCCCCGCATACGCGGGGATGATCCCCGAGGCATGAAAAACCGGAAGCAAGCCCGCGCGAATCGGCTGTTATCTCAAGTCTGCACGGGGACTTCCGGCAATGCAAAATCATACCCCACAACCGAGAAAAGCAAGGCAACATGGCTGGATACCGAAGCAGACCAACGGAGCCGCCTGTAAGTGTTCCCCGCATACGTGGGGATGATTTTAATTAAAACTTCGACCTGCATATAGCTTTCTGTCGAGCATAATGAGGGGCGCGCTTGCGATTACCGGTTGTATCTCGCTTCGGTGATCCGGATTCCTGGTGTTCGGAGCGTTGATGACGAGTCCACGGTTGGATGCAGAAAGCATAAGCGGATGGCGGTCGATGAAATGCCGGACGACAAGAAAACCTACGACATTAATTCGTGCGCGGTCAGCATGCCGACGGCGCACGACGGGAGGGGTCCGTCCTGGAGTCAAAGATCGAGCCAGTTCCCCAGCTCTTGACTGGCGATTATGTCTATTGGATAGTGTACCTCGCTTATATATGGCAGGTGTTCGTGCGAAAAGTGTCAAAAACATGCCCCCTAAGTGGCTTTTCTCGAAGGGCATGTGCCATATATAAGCGAGAAACTTCAGGTCAAGATGCCAAATCTGCCATATATAAGCCAGATATCGCGGTTCAGTTCAGATGAACTGGGTGTATGTCCATAAATTTCGACGATTAGGGTGTATCAAGAGTTCCGAGTTGGTTTCAATGACAATCCGAGGGGGTGAAAACGAGTTTATGGGCACGCGTGCGGAGTCTCAGATGCGCAGAACTCCTCACGCAGCGCATATCACAATCCCAGCCAGGCGCGTAGGTCACGAATTTCCTGATCGCAGATGCCGTGGCCCATTCCCGGATATTCGAAATACGTGAGATTGCCGGTTTGCGCAAGTTTGTTGTGCGCGCACTGTTGGTCGGCTAAAGGAATTGTGCGGTCTTCGCTGCCGTAGCAGAGTGCGAATCGCGTGCGTCCGGTCGCGGGCAAAGGCTCAGCGGTTTCGCCTTTGAATGATGGGCTCATCAGAATCGCCCTGTCGAACGCATCGGGATGTTCCGCAACCATGCGATACGACAGGTATCCGCCCTGCGAAAACCCGATCAGTACCTTGCGGAAATGCGCGTATGCGGGCGAATCCAGCAATCGTACGACGGCGTCGCCTACGGCACTGCACTCACGTCGACGCTCTTCTACGGAACATCCATCTGGATACCAGTAGTAGCTTCCGATGTAAGGACGTTCGTACGTGCCTCGGAACGACAGATAATTCGGATGCTGGGCAGGAGCAATGGAGTTGTCCGTTGAAGATGCGTCTTGCTTCGGAACATCATAAATCGCATCAATAATGCGGATCATCTCATTTTCATCATTGCTGAATCCATGAAATCCCAAGAACAGCAGATTATCGCCGGCCTTTTCGCGGGCTGTCACATCAATGCTGGTACTCACGTTCAAACGCATGTCATCCTCCCGTCGCATGTCGATAGTATGCAGTTTTCCAGCGGCACCATAACGGTGGACAGCGAAGTGGGGAAGGGCACGACGTTCACCGTTATGCTGCCGTTGGTTGAGGAAAACACTGAATATGTGGCGAAGTTTACAGCAATCCATCCGCATGCAACGCGCCATACATGCGGTCCAGGCATTCGACCAGCAGCGGATACGGCATTGCTATGTTCACGCGCACGCATCCGGCACCGGTCTCGCCGCATGAACGCCCGTCGGTCAACGCCACTTGCGCCTTCTCAAGGAAGTATGAGGCCGGATCGTCGATGCCAAGCGGCGAGAAATCAAGCCATGCGATATATGTGCCCTGCGGTTTGATATAGCCGACGCCGGCGAACCTTTCACGTATCTGCTCGTCGAACAACGCCAAATTCCTGCGCACATAGGCAAACGCATCCTGGAACCACAGGTCGCCTTCGTTATATGCGGTGGTGGTGGCGATTGCGCCGATGGTGGCGGTCTGATGTTCGCTCCACTCCGCCTTGACCGCCCACATGTCACGATCCGCAGGATTGGTAAGCAGCACCTGCGCGCACTTCGTGCCCGGAATATTGAACGATTTCGACGCGCTGGTAGCGGTCATCGACTGTAATGCGGCCTGCTCGCTGATGGTGGGGAACGGAATGTGCTTGCCCTCAAACACGAACGGCGCATGAATCTCATCATTGAAAATACGCACGTCATACTGTGCCGCAAGATCGCTCAGACGCAGCTCCTCCTCCAAGGTGAGCACTTTGCCGATCGGGTTGTGCGGGTTGCAGAGCACGAACGCATGGCATCCGGCCGCAAACGCGCGTTCGATGGCGTCGAAGTCGTACACCCATTGCGCCTCTCCGGTTTCGGCGTCGCCGCTTTGCAGCATTTCGATTTCGATCACGTCAACGTCGTACAGTTTCGGAACGCTCAAAAACGGCATGTAGGCAGGCGTCGGCACGATCACGCTGTTGCCCGCACCGACCAGTTCACGCAGGAAAATCTCATAAGCTTCGAGTACGTCGGGAACCACGCGAATAATGCTCGGATCGATATCCCATCCGTAATGCGAGCGTTGCCATCCTGCGCATGCTGCTGCCACGCGCTGTTTCCAGGGTTCGGGAATGTAGCCGAGTTTGCAATGGTCGCAGGCGTTGTCGATGGCTTCTTGGATGCAGGGAGCCAGGCCGTAGTCCATTTCGGCGATGAACGCGCCGATGCAGCCGGGGTAGCGTGTCCACTTGTCGGAGCCGACTGCGGCAAGATCGGCTGCGGTGGTGTGGTCGATGGCGTCGGCGTCAAAGCCGGAACCGGTACGATGCTTCATTTCCATGATTTCTTCCATGGTTCCAGCATGACGTACCGATGCTTGCACGAACAGTGTGTTCTTGTACTGAAAGCAAAGACTGTTATGAAGTTTTCTTATATCAGATGCTTTTGCTATTCAATTATTAATCTGATTATGACGATATAGCAAAATACTGGAAACAATTGTTTGCTGCAGTATTCCGCGATTGCGAATAAGCACGGATATCAAACGATGAATCAGATGTTTTCCAAATACTGGTGTGACGCCCTTTCGATTTCGTCTTTGACGCGGGCCACTGCCGGTCGGTCGTCCACTTTTCTTGTGACGAAACAGACTGTGCGGAATGCGTTGTTGTCGGCGATTGGCAGTGCGGCCAAATCGGGTTGGATTCCAGCGGTTGTGGCTAAGCGAGATATGATCGAGACGCCCATGCCGACTTCCACCAGATTCTGCGTGGCCCAAAAATCGTCGGTCGAATGTGTGATTTCCGGTGTGAAGCCGGCGGCACGCGCCAACGACACCAGATTCGCCTGGCAGGTTTCGCAGCCGGCGATCCACTGTTCGCTGCGTGCCGAAACCAATTGGACCGGCAGGTGCGAGCTTTCGTACTGGCGCGCGATCGCATTGTTCGCGCCGATCAGCAGCATCAGCGGATCGACGCCGAAAGGAGCGACTTCCAAATCGTCCGGTCCGGCCAAAGCGGGGAGTGAATTGTATTGGAAGATGATCGCGCAATCGGCAAGCCCCTGTTCCAACGCCTCCATGGCCTCAGGCGGCTCCATCTGCATGAGGCTCACGCGAATGTCGGACGTTTTGCTGATATGCACGAGCACGCGTGCCACGAACGACGAACATACCGATGGGGGAGCGACCAAACGAATATGCGTCGATCCGTTGCGCTGGTACTCTTCCACATCTTTGACGGCTTGGGTGACGCGATTGTCGATAAGCTGCCCGTGACGTGCCAGAATACGGCCGATCGGAGTCAATTCCACGCCATGCGACGTGCGCTGCACGAGTTTTGCGTCAAGTTCACGTTCGATCTTGCGGATCTGCTGGCTGATGGCCGGTTGCGACCATCCGGTTTCACGCGCGACCGCGGAGAACGAGCCCAAACGCTCCACGTTCCACAAGGTCACCAGAATCTGCGGGTTCAGTGTTTTCGTGCTGAATCCCGTGGCATTCGCGGTGATGCTGATGTCGGTGTTCGTGTTGGCGTTTTCACGCGTGTTGCTATCGGCTGGAGTGTTCATATGAGGGTAGTGCTCAGCTTTTTAGGAATGCGGGGATGGCCTCGGCCGCCGCATAGCCCGCGCGGTACATGCGTTCCAATCCTTCGAACGACTTGCTCAACGTGTTCAGGCCGTACAGGCTTTCCGGTGCGAGGATGAGCACGCGGCCGTCCTGCTCGTATTCCTTGGCCAGTGCCACTTCGTCGTTGTACGTCTGGTAGCGGTTGAGCAGTTTTTCCGCGGCTTGTGGATGCGTGCGCCTCAAAATCCTGGCGGGGCCGATGTCCCTCTTCTGTTCGCGTACGGTGTCTTTCGGACGGGTGAGTATCACCACGATGCGGTCGTGGCCGTCATCGATGGCCTTCTGCACCGGAATCGGATCGGCGATGCCGCCATCGTAATAGGGAATGCCATCGATCGCATACGGTTCGCAAGCTACCGGCACCGCTGATGACGCCTTCAGGATGTCGAAATTGTCGTAGCCCACGTCGGATTTGCCGAAATACTTCGTGGAGCCGTCTTCGGCGTTGCACGCAACCACGGTGAAATCGGTCGGGTTGGCTTCGAAAGCCGCGTAGTCAACCGGATTTTCACCATCATGATTGCTGAGCGTGCTATACACGTAGTCGAGGTTGGCGAAATTATGGTTCTTGACGTAGCTGTCGAAGCTCGCGTATTCCTTACGGAACGCGTACTGCGTGTAGAACGTGTGATTGCGCCCATGCTGCTTCGCGATGAACGAAACCATGTTGGCGCTGCCGGCGGAAACACCATAGCAGTGGTCGACGCTGATGCCGTCCTCAAGCATGCGGTCCATCACACCCGCACCGTAAATCGCACGGAAACCGCCGCCGACGTCGATCATTGCCGTCCTGTGAGCCATATGCGTCCCGTCCTTTCGCCGTTCGTCCCTTTTGCGGGTTTCAATCGACTTTACGCGGTCTAATTGACGTATTTTTGCGTGTTCGGTCATTTCTTATCGAAGGACGACGTAAGATATCTGCGAACAATCAACAAAAATGGAGTGGAGAAGATATCAATGAACGAAACTGCACTGCCTCAGTCGACGGTCCACATCGCCCAAGCTGATCCGGACGGGATTCTGCTGGTGATTCACGCGGGTGCCGGCAATCGTGGCAAAAAGGATACGCCAGAGCGTCGTGCCCAGGTGGAGCAGGATTTGAACAGGGCTCTTGAAGCTGGCTATGCGTTGCTGGAGCAGGGGGCTCCGGCGGAGGATGCCGTGTGCGCGGCTATCCGTGTTATGGAGGATGCTCCGGAGTTCAACGCTGGTCGTGGTGCTGCGCTGACGAGTGAAGGCATCGTATCCATGGATTCCTGCCTGATGACTGGTGTCGATGGCGAGGTTGGTTCCGCATGCGGTCTGACCACGTCTAAGAATCCGATCAACGTAGCGCGTGCCATCAAGGAAAAGACCAAGCATGTCATGTTTGCCAAGCCTGGTAATGATTTGCTCAAGGAGTGGGGAATCGAACTGTGCGACAGTGAATATTTCATCACTCCGGCACGTCAGGAATCCTTGCGCGAGGCGCAATCCAACGGCGATGAGTGGGAGAAGCATGGCACCATCGGCGCTGTCGCCCGTGACTCGTCCGGCAACATCGCTGCCGGTACCTCCACCGGTGGCATCACCAACCAGATGCCGGGACGCGTCGGCGATTCGCCTCTGCCGGGCTGTGGTACCTATGCCAACAACGATTCCGTCGCGATCTCCTGCACCGGCATCGGTGAGGCGTTCGTCAAGGAAGTCGCTGCGCATCAGGTTTCCGATCGCGTTCTGTACGCCAAGGAAGAGCCGGTCGAGGCTGCGAAGGCGGCGCTGGATGGTGTCGCCCGTCATCATGGCGATGGCGGTATGATCGTCGTTCCGGCTCATGGTGAAGGCGCAATGGTGTTCAATAGCGAGATGATGAACTGCGGTTGGAAGTCTCCGAAGGGTAGCTACGTGCAGAGTTGATGCTGTAGTGGCAAACCGGCAAACAAGCCACAAAAGTACAGTGGGGTTCGAATCCATGAAGGATTCGAACCCCACTGTACTTGAGCTCCCTATATGGCCGGCGAATCGTTCGCCCACCGGCCAGAAACATCACTTAGTGATGGTGTTGTAGGTAGGCAGATTGGTGTAATCGAACGATACGTTCTTCACGTTCGTCGCGGACGCGGCGGCGACGTTGTCGTTCCACAGCGGAATCACCGGAAGATCCTTGGCCAGCACTTCCTGCGCCTTGGTGAAGTCCTCGGTTCGCTTCTTTACGTCGGTCTGGGCAAGTGCGGCGTTCAGGAGCTTGTCGAATTCCGCGCTCTTGTAATCACCATCGTTCGAACCATGACCGTCAGCGGAGCTGGAGGCATATAGCGGATTGAGATAATCTTCAGCGGATGGGTAATCCAGCATCCAGCCGGCACGGAACGCGGTTTTGATGGTGCGGTTGGTCACCTGGTTACGCACGTCGCTGAACGTGGCGTACGGCTCGCCAGCGGCGTCGATGTCGAGTGTGTTCTTGATCTGATTGCACACGGCATCGACCCATTCCTTATGGCCGCCATCGGCATTATATGCGATTCGGAAGTTGCCGGACCATGGCTTGATGGCATTGGCTTTCTTCCAGAGTTCCTTGGCCTTGGAAGCGTTGTATTTCAGGTTGCTGCCGTTCTGCTCCAGTTTCTTCACGTATTCGGGGACGAGCGGTGAAGTGAAATCGGTGGTCGGGGTCTTCGTGTTGTTGTAAACCTTCTTGACGACCTGATCGCGGTTGATGGCCATGGAAATGGCCTGACGACGCAATTGGCCTTCTTCGTCGTTGCCGAAATGCTCAAGACGTTCCGGAATGACGAAGGACTGGAATGAGGATCCTGCCTGGCTGTAGGCGATCACGCTGGAATCCTGGCGGAAGGTCTTCACCGCGGACTGTGGAATCTGATCCATCACGTCGAGGTTGCCGGACAGCACGTCGGAGTAAGCGGAATCCTCATTCGTATAGACGCGGTATTCGATGCCTTTGTTGGATACCTTGCGACTGCCCTTATAATCCTTGTTTGGTACGATGATGATGTTCTTGTCGTGGGACCAGGACTTGAACTTGTACGGACCATTGCCAATCGGAGCCTGGCCGAACTTCTTGATGTCCTTAAATGCCACGCTTGGCAGCGGGAACATGGATTGGTGCGCGAGCTTGGTCGGGAATACGGAATCAGGCTTGTTCAGCTCGACGACCAGCGTGTAGTCGTCCGGGGTGGAAAGACCGGAAAGTGTGGCCTTCGGATCGACGTTCGGATCCTGCAGCTCGTCATAGCCCTTGATGGTGGAGAATCGGCTTGCGGTCTTCTGCGCGTTCTTCACATTGGCGGCGAAACTCCAGGTGTCGGCGAAGGAATGGGCGGTTACTGCCTCGCCGTTGGTGAACTTCCAGCCTTCCTTCAACTTGATCGTGTACTTGGTGGCATCCTCGTTCGGGGTGATACTCTCGGCGACTTCGAGATGTTGCTTGCCTTTTGCATCGAAGCTCACCAGACCTTCGAACAGGTATCGAATAACTTTGCCGCCGCCCATTTCATTGGTGTCGCTTGGAATTAGACCGTTCTGCGGTTCGCTGTTGTTCACTGAAATCAGTGAGGTGCTATCGGAACCGTTGGAGGCTGTGTCATCGCCGGACGACGAGCCGCATGCGGCGATCGACGTCAGCATGGCACCCGCCGCGGCCATGGCCAGCAGGCGACGGAACGCGTTGTTCTTCATTTCATTCTCCTTTAATATCAACATTTCCGTCGATTATGTCGACGAAAAACAATAGGAAACAATATAGGAGTTTTGTAAAATTTTCGCGTTATGTCTCAATTTGGACATGAATCGCTCGCAGGCGATGGATACGGACGCCATCCTCAGCTTTTTAGGAATGCGGGGATGGCCTCGGCCGCCGCATAGCCCGCGCGGTACATGCGTTCCAAACCTTCGAACGACTTGCTCAACGTGTTCAGGCCGTACAGGCTTTCCGGCGCGAGGATGAGCACGCGGCCGTCCTGCTCGTATTCCTTGGCCAGCGCCACTTCGTCGTTGTACGTCTGATAACGGTTGAGCAGTTTTTGCGGGTTTCAATCGACTTTACGCGGTCTATCGGAACATTCGCGCTCAGCGATCAAGCAGCGATTGCGCTAATTGCGCGATTTGCGCGGAAGTGTCGGAATTGGTCAGCTCGATACCACCTTCCGCGTCTTCCGGAGAGAGTTTGCCCAACGATTCGAGCACTACGCCAAGATGGCGCACGGTACCTTCGTTGCCGTCGATGATTGCCGCTGTGTCGGGCAGCAGTTCGCGGAAATAGTCGCGGTAAAACACGAAATGCGTGCATCCGAGCACGACGGAGTCGATTGTTGACAGATCGTATTGGTCGAAATACTGGTGCAGCGTGTGCATCACAACATTGTGATCGTCGAGTTGGCCGTGCTCAACGATCTCCACCAAACCGGGGCAGGGTTCCGGAAAGATCGTATGGTCTGTTTTGAAACGATCCATCAGCACGGCGAACTTGCGTTCCCGCAACGTCAGGGGAGTAGCTGCGACGATGACACGCTGACGATTGCCATGGCCTCGATCGCACGCCACCTTCAGCGCTGGTTCCATGCCAATGATCGGAATGTCGTATTTGTCGCGCAACTCGTTGGCTGCGGCGGAAGTGGCGGTATTGCAAGCGATGACAACCGCTTTCACTCCCTGCTCCACGAAACGTTTCACAATGGCGTCGGACAGCTTGCGTACCTGTTCAGGTGATTTGATTCCGTATGGAGCGTTCGCGGAATCGCCAAAATACAGCACGCGTTCGTTCGGCATATCGCGGCGGATCTCGCGCGCCACGGAAATCCCGCCCAAACCGGAATCGAAAACGCCGATCGGTGCCGTTGAAGTCATACGTCCTCCCCTGTTCCGCACGCAAACATACTGCAACATAATGCACACGTGTTGCGTCCAACTTCTTCAATAGCCTACCGCGTGTAGAGTGAATCGGTATGAGCATTCCGAGCATTGTTTACAAAGCGCACGCCACTGGCAACGATTTCGTGGTGTATCTGGACGCCGAAGGCACGTACGAGCCTACCGCCGATGAAGTGCGATTCCTGTGCGACCGTCATTTCGGTATCGGTGGCGATGGCTTGATCCGCCTTACTCATCCGCAGGCGGTGTCCGATTTGAACGACAAGCAGATTGCCGTTTGTGCTGCCGACAATGCGGATTGGTTCATGGACTACCGCAACGCGGATGGTTCGTTGGCTGAGATGTGCGGCAACGGCACGCGTGCGATCACTCTGTTCGCGCAACGGCAGGGTATTGCCGGTCAGCCGGGCGGTGAACCGTTCCGTCTCGGCACCCGTGCCGGTGTGAAGGTTCTGACTTCACTTGGCGATGTGCCGACTCTTGGCAAGGACGTGTTCCAGGTTGAGATGGGTTCATGGAAGCGTGGCGATCTTGATGGATACGAAGTGACGATTCCCGGCACGGCCGGTTCCGCACGCGGCACGTTCGTGGACATGGGCAATCCGCATGTGGTGGCCGTCATCGAAGACGCGTTCTCCAGCCTGCCGACGGTGGAACAGCTTGATTTGGTGACCAAGCCGGTGGTCGCGCCCCGAATCGAAAGCGACCAGAATGTTGAGTTCGTGCGCATCGACGAGCAAAGCGAAGGCGACAACGAGGGCAACGCCACCATGCGCGTCAACGAACGCGGCTGCGGCGAAACCCTGTCGTGCGGAACCGGCCTGTGCGCCACCGCCATCACGTTGCGTGCCAAAACCGGCATCGACCATTGGATGATCACCGTGCGTGGCGGCACCCTGCGCGTCGACGTGACCGATAACGACGTGAAACTCACCGGATCGGCCACCATCGTCGGCAAAATCGAACTGCTGTAAGGTTTTGCGCATAACACTGAAATTTGCGGATACGCAAAAGAAAGAAGCCGGCTGTTTCCAGTCGGCTTCTCTTGTAGGCGAGTGAATCCCTACTGCTGATTGGACGTTACTTGACGTCAACTGAACAGCAGGGGGCCGTCTTCGACGAGAATGATCACAATCAATGTCACGATCCATAAGGCATCGACCATCAGATCGTAATTAAGACGGTAGTAGGTGCGTACGCCCTCGCGCTTGGCCGGAATCTCCTGAACCACCGCCGTGGCATGAGACAACGCCATGAACTGCACGGTGGTGGAGAACATCAGGCACAGACACCACGGGCATAGCGCGTTGATCACAAACAACGACTGCGAGGTCAGCCAATACGAATAAGCCAGCGCGGCCAATCCACCCAGCCATGTGCACAACGCAAACCAGCGGGGCACGGCGACCTTCGTCAAACCGATCACCGCGATCGTTACGAACACTGATTCCGCGGCGATGCCGAAGAACGCATTCGGGAAACTCAAACCGGCGAACTTCACAACCTCAGCCTGCCACGATTCCGCAACCGCGGAACACGACATCACGGCATTCACATCACAGCTGAGCTTCTGACCGGGATTGCGCGCCAATTTCAGTGTCTCGGCGGAAAGCACGAACGATACGACCAGCGCTACCGCCGAGGCGATCAGCATGATCAGATACGTCCATGTCGCGGTATGCCGCCAACCGCGCGGCTTCGTATAATCATCGTCGAGAGTGGCTTCGGCAACCTGTTCGCCGGAAAAATCGCTCATCGTGCATCCTTGAATCAAAATACAAACGTTGTCATCGCCTAGTTTACGCGGTATTGTGCCGAGTCGCGCCAAAAACAGCTTACGATGGATACATGATTCGCGTAGGCACTGCGGCACCGCCCGCTGAAGGTTGGGACATTCACTGCCATACCGTTTTTTCCGACGGTACGGAAACGCCGCGTGCGTTGTTGCAGGAAGCGAGAGCATTGCGATTGCATGGTGTTGCGATTGCCGATCATGACACGACCTCCGGTTGGCAGGATGCGTTGGCTGCTTCGCGGGAGGTCAGATTGCCGTTGTTACGCGGTACGGAAATCACTGCCGTCGATGAGAGCGTATCCGTGCACATGCTCGCATTCCAATATGATCCGCTGAACGCCGATATCAGCGAGATGTTCGCGTCCACCCGCGAGGCGCGACTGCGTAGAACCAAGCGCATGGTCGAACTGATGGCGCAGGATTTTCCGATTACGTGGGATGATGTGCTCGCGCAGGTGCGTGAAGGCAAACGCACCACGATAGGCCGGCCGCATATCGCCGACGCATTGGTGGCTGCCGGCGTGTATGAAACACGATCCGACGCTTTCGCCGATGCGGTGAGCGCAACGTCGAAATATTACATTCCCACGCCATCACCGACCACGCACGACGTGGTGGCCGCGGTCAAGGGTGCGGGCGGGGTGGTGGTTATCGCCCACGCCGGAGACCCCCGGCGCAATCGGACATTACTGACCGACCGGCAAATCGAATCTCTCATCACCGAAGGCTTGGACGGTTTGGAAGTGTGGCATCGCGGCAATCCATCAGAACAGCGTGAACGTCTGCTCACCATTGCGCGCCGGCACGACCTGCTGGTGACTGGCGGATCCGATTGGCATGGTAAAGGCAAGCCGAACGCGCTGGGGGAGAACCTCACCAGCGACGAAACAGTTCAGGAAATCATCAATCGAGGCGTCCGCTTGAGCAAAGAATCGTCGAAGGCGAAAATAAAAAACCGAAACGCAATCATCGACGCGTAATTGAGATATGAAACCAGAAACGAGTTGATCGCCCAAAATGGAAAAGCCAGGCGCGAACGTCTAGCTTTTCTTGTTACGTCGAAAACGTGTGTTTCAGTTCGAAGCTGAAATCTGGTGATGCGAACGGGTCAGAGGTTGCCGAAACCGACGGCGTGCTTGGTTTCGGAACCGATGATGGCGTAGCCGAGCGAGCCTGCCGGCACCACGATGCGACGACCCTTGTCGTCCGTCAGATTGATGGTCTTGCCGTTCTCCACGGCGTCGGCGATGGCCGCGTTGACCTCATCGGCGCTCTGTTCGGTGCTGAAGGTGACGGTGCGGGCCACATTCTGAATGCCGAGTTCAATATCCATGGATGCTCCTTCGTGATAATGCGCAATGCATACGCACGTGTATGTACGGGTTATGTGCGTCTATTCTACGCGTAGCTTCTCATCGGTGGCGTCTTCCGCCTCCCACTGATTGATCTGCGCCTGCGCTTTCTGCATGGTCGCCTCATCTCGCTCCAACAGTGGAATGAGTACTGTCGCGGCCTCGCTGTGCGATGCGGGAATCGATTCCTCGTTCGTATCGTCGTTGTCGTCGGCCGTTTCCAGCCTGCTGATTACCATGGTGGAACTTGACGGCATGGATTCGTGCCGTTCTTTTGCGGAATGTTCCGGAATGAAAGTGCTGACCGAGGTCGCCTCACGTTCATTCGTATTGCCGGACGGTGCTTGTGATGGCTGGGCTCCGGCCGGTACGAACGTTTCCGTCGCGTCGTTGACGATTTCCTTCGTCTTGCGGACCGGCTGGGAGCCGGTCACGTCGAAATCGCCGGTCGCGTCGAAATCTCCAGTGGAATCATCCATATCCACAGCGTCAACATGACGTTCGCCGGTCGTGTCGGAATCATTCTGCTGTGCGGCCGCGTTACGGCGACGCTCCGATTCGTTCAGCAACGTGCCTACGGTGATTGTGCTCGGCGGGCGCTGGGGGCGATCCTTGGACTCCTGCTTCGTTTCAGTTTGCACGCGATTCTTCGCTGTGGCGACACCCAACTGGTGGGCCAGGCGTTCCACCTGCGCCTTGAATTGCATAATCTTGGCGTTGTCTGCCTTGTTCAAAGCGGAAATAAAATCGCCGACCTGCTCCATCTGCAGCCACAGATTGGCCCGCAGCATAATCAGATCATCCAAACGATTGCCCAACATGCGACCGTATGCGGAAAGCAAGGCATTGCGGTGGTTCTCGTCAAGCTTGGCGAAAATCCAAGCCAAATCGCGGGCAGGATCGTTGACCTGCATATCCTGCCAATTCGTGACCGCGGTGATGGACGAACCGGAAAAAAGCACATCGCCGTCACGCAACCCGCCATGCACCGGGCAAGTGGAGAACGACCACAGGCCGTCGGTTTCAAGAATATTCGCCCAACTAGTGGTGATCTCCTGCGGAACATGACCAGCCTGACGCAGGCGCTTGATCCAAGCGGTCAGCTGAGCGCGAATCTGGCCGGTGACAAACGTCGGATAGCCCGCTTCCTGCAGGAAGTCGGGACGAAGGCGATGAATCGCGCCCAAAGCGGTGCCTACGCTGGAACAATCATCCAAAGTCAGCAGCTCCAACGGCCGCGCCTGACCCACATGGTGGGTGGCCACCAGCACGGACGTATCTCCAGTGGCGGAATGCTTCAAATCGCCGTTTGAAAAAGCTACTATGCTATCGACGGCAAAACCCAATCCGCCTAATTCGCGGGCTTGCGAGAGCGTCTGCGCAGCGCGCACGCGACCGGCAAGACGCTTACGGCCTTCAGGCGTGTTGGATGCGAACACGTCATACAGCTTGCCCGCTGCATCCTGAACCACGGCATGGTCGACGCCGTACCCCTCGTCGGTCGGGTTGGTCTGTTCGCTGGCACGCGCGCCCGCAATGGCGGCATTCGGCATCGCCGCACTCGTCAGGGCAGCCATCATAAATTTGCTTCGTTCGGTCACAATTCCAACCTTAATACACAATAGGGGCGAAGCGTTGCCGACTTGCCAGTAAAACTGCAGGTGAACCGCAGGCAAATCGTCACATGGCGACGGCAATCTGCCACAATGGAACGTATGAGTGCAACAGCGGAAGAGATTCTTGACGGATTGGATGAGGCGCAAAGGGCGGCCGCAACGGCCGTGGACGGCCCAGTGCGCATCATCGCGGGCGCGGGCGCGGGCAAGACGCGAACCGTTACCCGCAGAATCGCCTATGCGTGCGCCACCAAAGCGTGGAATCCACGAAGCACGATCGCAGTCACATTCTCCGTCAAAGCGGCGGCGGAAATGCGTAGCCGCCTATCGAAACTCGATGTCGCAGCCGACGTCAAAGCAGCCACCTTCCACTCCGCGGCCCTCCATCAGCTACGCCAAGTGTGGCCGGACGTATGCGAGGGGCCGATGCCGTTCATTTCCAGAAATCCACGTGAACTGGTGGAGCGCTCGCTGCGCCGCGTCACCGCCTTCCAAGTGGATGACGACACCATACGTAACTTGCAAGCGGAAATCAACTGGTGCAAAATCTCACTGATCGCACCGGAAGATTACGCGCGGGTTTGCGCGGCAACGCATCGACAGCCGCCATCAGGCCTCGAACCAAGCCAATTCGTAGACGTATACAAAGCGTATGAGGCAGAAAAAACCAACCGCAACGAAATCGATTTCGACGATATTCTGCTGATCGTTTGTCATCTGATGGAAAGCGACGAGGAAGTGGCCTCAGCTATCCGCTCCAACATCAGATGGCTTACCGTCGACGAGTACCAGGACGTTTCGCCATTGCAGCACCGTCTGCTCACCCGATGGCTCGGCTCAAACCGCAATATTTGCGTGGTGGGCGATCCGGCGCAGACCATCTACTCGTTCGCAGGCGCAAGTAGCTACAGTCTGCTCAACTTCGATTCGGAATTCGGTCCGCTCACCGCTGACATCAATCTGAACAACGACTACCGTTCCACGCCGCAGATCGTCAACTATGCCAATCGTGTGCTTGCGGCATCGCCGCAACGGGCCGATTATCTGAAGCTCAGCTCTGAAAGGAGCAAAGGACGGAGGGTCGTGGAAACCATATATGGCAGCGATTGGGAGGAAGCGCAAGGTGTGGCGGCGCGCATCCGCAAACTGGTGGATGCGGGGGAGTCGCCGGCCGATTGCGCGATTCTCACCAGAGTCAACGCGCAGCAGAAAATCCTGTGCAAGGCATTGGCCGAACAGCATTTGAGATATCGCGTGCGCAGGGATAGCGGATGGCAGAATTCCGCACTTTCCGACGACACGCAGACCAGACTGGCCATGTTGGAGGCATTGGGCGTCGGCGCGGATCTGAGCGGCGTGACCATTTCCACTATCCACGCGTCCAAAGGTTTGGAATTCAAGCACGTGTTCCTTATCGGCTGCTCGGAAGGACTCATACCGTATGGGTTGCCGCAGGATGACGACGTGCTTGAGGAGGAACGCCGGCTCATGTATGTGGCCGTGACGCGCGCCGAAGACACGCTTGACGTCTCATATGCGCGTACCCGTGAAGGCAATGAGGGTGAAAGGGCACGACGGGTGTCGCGCTTCTTCCGCTGATACTGCTAACGGAATAGCGCGATTACTCGGCGTCGGTATCGTTGTTGCTGCCGGATTCTGCGGAATCGTCAGAGTCGCTGCCATTGGTATCGGATTCGCCGCCCTTGTGCTCTTCCTCGTCAAGCAGCTTGCTGAGTTCGGCATCCCAATCGATGGTCATGCCATCGGCGTCGCCAAGGGGCTGCGACGCCATATCGGTGGCATTGGAAGCGGCGAACGTCGTATTTTCCGTGTTTTCCGACGATCCGTTGTTCTGCGACTGTGAGGTGTTGTCATCGTCATCATTCGGCAGTTGCGGCAGTAGATCGGGATGTGACCATTTCGCGTCTCGTGCCTGCGCGCCTTCCGTAGCGCAGATGTTATCCCACAATGCGGCCGCTTCACGCATGCGCTTCGGGCGTAATTGCAAGCCGATCAGGCTTTCGAAGGTGCGTTCCGCGGGACCTCCGATGGCGCGCTCGCGGCGGAGCATCTCACGAAGCTGTTCGATATGCGGAATATGAGCCATGCCGGCGCGCCACACTACGGTGTCTACCCAACCCTCTACCAAGGCGAGCAGATTCTCCAGCGATTTCATGGCCTGCTGTTGTTCAGGCGTGTCAGGGAACGCCACCTTGGTGATGTTCACCGCGTCGGCCATGGAATCCGGGTCGACGGACTGCGCATCGCGGATCTGCTCCTCCATGGCGTCCAAATCGATGCTGGTGCCACGGGCATACTTGCCCAACAGCGCCTCGAAGCGTGGCATCAGCCACGGCACGGAAGCGTACAGGCGCGAATGGGCGAGCTCTTGCAGTGCAAGATAGCTCATTACTTCGTTCACGTCGATTTCCAAGGATTTCGCATATTCGACGACATTCTGCACGATCAGGCCTCCAGCCGGATTCTTCAGCAACGAAATGCTTTGGTCGAAACTGCCGCGCACCTCATGCGACAAATCGCCGGCGGCACGTCCCAGCTGCATGGCGAACGACGTATTGCCGACGAAACGCATGAGTTTTGCCGGATCTTTCATATCATCGGGAATCGGAATCTGCACCGGACCGGCGAAAATGCCGGAAATTTCCGTATGGAATTCGGAATCGCCGAAACGCTGTGACAAAATCGAAGCCAGAGCGTCGCTCATCGACTCGGCAATCGGGGATGCAAACTGCGCCCAGGAATCGATGCATCCTTCCACCCAGCCTGCGCGGGTAAGCACCTGCGTTTCGCCTTGCGCGGGGTTGAATTCGCAAGCGGTGTCAAGCCACAGATTCGCCTCGCTGATGGCTCGCCGGGCCATCTCGCCGTACTCCGCGCTCACACTGGTTTCCGATCCTTCGCCATTGGCCTGCTGCAATGCCAATGATTTCGCCAGTTTGACGTTGATTGGACCTTCCTCGGTGATGTGCTGGATGTCTCCGAAAGTGTTGAGCCCGCCCGCAGTGAACGCCTGCATCATCGACCTGACCTCGGCCGGCTTGGGAAGCTTGCTCACATCCTGACTCATCAACTGGTCGCGCAACTCTTCCGGCATGTTGGAAAACTGGTTCCATGCCATCTCGCCTTGAATTGGTCCGAAACAATCGATAAACCATTGGCGGATCGCGTTCTCGTCCATGCCGGCCCTGCCTTTTTCTAAGCGTTTGTTCAAGTTTGGTTGGTTCCATACTATGTTATGGGAGGTATGCCCAAGATGAAGGAAACACGACGAATTCACGGCAAAAACACACGTAGCGGCGCTCCGGGACGTGTCAAACGATGGCTGATAGGCGCGGAAGGTTGGCTGTCCGCGCGTTCATGGCGTTATCTTGCAGGACCGTTGGTAGCGGTACTGTGCGTATTGGTGTTGATTATGCCCAGCGCGTATGTGGTGCAGGTGCCCGGCCCGACACAGAATGTGCTCGGGGAGGTTTCCGGCAAGCAGGTCATCGCCGTTTCCGGTGCGAAAACGTATAAGGATTCAGGCCAACTGCTGTTGGTCACGGTCAATGCTTCAGGCGTGCCAGGGTACCCGGTGTCGAACGCGCAGGCATTGGTGGCGTGGGCCGATTCGAAATCCACGGTGATGCCTCAGGAAGCGGTGGTTCCTGTTGGGCAGACCGCAGAGGAATACAAGCAGTCCAGCGACAAGGAGATGACGTCATCGCAGGATTCCGCCACCGCAGCGGCGAAAAAGTTCCTGGAAGAGCATGGTTATGACGTGTCCGGCATGAAGGTGTCCATGCATGTGGACGACATCGGCGGGCCGTCGGCGGGCATGATGTACACGCTTGGTCTGATCGACAAGGTGACCGGTGAAAAACTTTCTGGGGGTAAGATCATCGCGGGAACGGGCACTATGAACGACAAAGGTGAAGTCGGTGAAATCGGAGGCATCCGTTTGAAGATGCTCGGAGCGAAACGCGACGGAGCAACTTGGTTCCTTGCCCCGGAATCCAATTGTTCCAGCGTTGTGGATCATATTCCGGAAGGTTTGAACGTGGTGAAGGTGTCCACTTTGCAGGAGGCGTACGATGCGCTGATTGCCGTCCGAGACGGCAAGGGTGCATCCCTGCCGCAATGCTCCGCGGGAGAGTGACGCATTCCGAGATATAAGAAAAAACAATCTCGCAAAGTGAGCAATTCCACGGTTCGTAACGTATATGTTCGAGCAGTGTTGGTATATTGACGAACGTGAATCAAACGGCATCTGATAACGCTGAAGAATTCGGTTTCCACGCCGGCGACCTGGTACAGGAATGGCTGTGGGACGATGATGTGGACGACTCGATCCGCGCCAAGATCGAGGAGCTGACCGGTGAAGAGCTGGTCGACGAGGACTATGATTCCGCCGTTGATGGCGTGATTATCTGGTGGCGCGACGGCGATGACGAAGACGAACTGTCTGACACCATCGTCGATGCGTATGCGGTCCTTGGAGACGATGGTCCATTGTGGGTGCTCACCCCGAAGCCGGGGCGCCCGGGCGCGGCAAGTTCAAGCACCGTGCAGTCCGCCGCGAAGACCGCCGGCATGAATGCAGCCACGCCGCTGACCGTCAGCGGTGACTGGAACGGCATCCGTCTGCGCGCATTCGGCAAAGGCCGCTGATCGTATTCGTTTTACCTGCCTTGGCACGCATGGTCAAGGTCGGGCGCTCATATAAAGGCTTGGAATCACACGATTCCGAGCCTTTTTTGCTTGCAGAAGTAGTCGAAGAAGATGTTTCCATGAAATTGTCTATATTGACAAAAGTCATGACTTTGCTGACGTGCACGCGAGATAGTTGGGAATATCAGAAGAGTCGGAACGGCTTATTTTCTGCGGAAACAAAAGGTGGGCGATGAGGGACTCGAACCCTTTGCGCTCGGTTTTCACGATCGTTGTTATTCCGCCGTTTTCCCAGTGTTTCCAACGGTTCCGGCATGTTTTGCATATCACTGCAAATCACTGCAATTCACTGCAATTACCGGAAGAGTGTGGGCAAAATGTGGGCACGGATGGGCACTGCTCACCAGATCATCGGTAGTCCGAGGCATTGGCGCGCCCACCGTTCCACCGCCAGATTCTCCTCGTCGTCGCCAAGCAGGAGCAAGTATCCGGCGTTCTTTCCGAGGCTGGCGGGCTGTAGGCATTTGATGAGTCCTTGGTCGCGTAGGAATTTCCATGCTTGGACGATTCGTGCCTTGGCGGTGCCTTCGCGCGCTTTCATCGCGGCTTCCACCTCTTCTTCAGACTTGCCGATGACCTGCTCTGGGGAGAGTGCCATCATTCCGTGGTCTTCGGCCAGCGTCTTCCAGCCCTTCGTGTAGTAGCGGCATGGGTAGCCCTTGGCCTTCGCGTCGCGGATTGGCTCTTTGTGTTCTCTATCCCAGTCGTAGCTTGAGAGCGCCATGTCGATGAGCACGAGTTCCGCCATCGTGTGCACTGTGATCTTGCCGCCTCGCGGCTTGAGCAGTTTTCCTGTGCGGCTGAGCTCGTAGACTGCTCCAGCGTTGCGGTATCCCATCTTTTCCATCGCTTTCCTCTCCACGCCTAGAGGTAGAATCTTACGCGGAGACGTTAGTCCGTTTCCTGCCCTTGGCGTGAGGTTTGAAGAGCACGCCAAGGGCTTTTTCCTTATGTGAAATACTATACCACATGAGGTGTAGTAAAAACACCCACGGAGATATATTATTTTAAAACTCATAGGGATGTTTAAATATCCTATATACATGTAATACATGTGTTTATAATTTCTTTTACAAGAGCGCCAATGCGCCGAAAGAAGGAAGAATTGGCACGGACATTTCCCCTGTTTGTGGTAGCTTGAAGCGGAGAGATGGAAGGGGAAAAATGAAGAAACTGATTTACCTCGTGCTATCCGTGCTGTGCGCAATCTCCGGCATCTACGGCATCTACGACACCATCACCACGCCGCAGGATGATCTGGCCACAAGCATCATTGCGATTCTGCTCCTCGCATTCCTCGCATGGCTTTTCATGCATCTCTTCCTCAAGCCTGAGCCGCGCCATAAGCATCAAGCGGAGAATGCCCCTGAACCGTCTCAGGAAGCCCCATCGGACGCTACGGCAACGCAAACGGCAGAGACGGCCGACACGGAGCGTGGAAACGTCGCGGAAACCGATTACGACGATTACGTGGCCATCGACATCGAGACCACAGGATTAGGCAGAAGCGCTCGAATCATCGAGCTTGGTGCGGTGCGCATGCGCCATGGGCGCAAGGTCGCGTCATTCAGCCAGCTCGTCAACCCACAGATTCCGATACCGGCCAAGGTCACGCAGATCACCGGCATCACCGACCGGAACGTCAAAGGCAAACCCACCATCGACAAAGCGCTACCCAAGTTTTACGCTTTCTGCGGGCATGATACGTGGATAGGGCACAATATTCGCCGCTTCGACCTGCCGGTCATCGCCCGCGAAGCAGAAAGAGCGGGCGTCGGCATGCCGGACGTCAGCTTCTACGACACCTTGGAAATCTCTCAGACACTCTTGCCGCAGCTTGACCGCCACAGACTGCTCGACCTCATTCGCCATTTCGGCATCGCCAAGACGGAGCGGCATAGGGCCGCCGACGATGCGGCACAGACCGCGCAAGTTTTCGAATGCCTGAAGCGGATATAAGCCTTATGAAGCCGTATAAGGCAATATAAAAGCCCCACAAATGTGGGGCTTTTATCTATGCTTATTTGAGGTCTGCATCCCCGTCTGCCGGACAATGCGCCATCTCCTCTCCGTCGACGGTAAGAGCCAATGTCCAAGTGAGGTTCCCTTCCTTCTGGTGGATCATCGTGTCTGGAATATTGGTCTCGAATGCGGTTTGGTCGTCTGACGTGGTCCAACCGGGGTATGTGTTGCTCTCGTTGGTTTTTAGGTTTGTTATCTCACGCTTTGTCCCCTCTGTGGCTAGATAATCGGCGAGGTTTATCTGATACCAAGTGCCGTCGTCTCCGGGATTCTTGATGAGGAACGTGTAAGCGTAAAACTGCGAGGCCGCCAAATCCTTGACTTTATCGTAACCGTCAATCGAGATTCCAAGATATTGTCCTGTGGTTTCCAATCTGGCGGACGGCATCAATTCGGAATCGCCATCGCATGAGCCGGACAGTCCGCTTGCGATTGGCGTTCCGTCTTCTCCGTTATCAGAGTCACCGCCTGCATATTCCTGCGAATCCGTCTGATTGTCTGAATTCGTTGCCTGTTCTGCGTCGGTTGTGTCGTTCTCGCCGCACGCCACCATTGTCATCACCAGCATTGCGGCCAGCGTTGCAGCTATCGTCTTCTTCATATATAGGCCTTCCCTTCTCCAAGTCGTAAAATATTACGCACATTCTACGCCGGCGTGATGGTTCGCCGGTAATCCTCCAATACCTGCGTGGTCACGTTGAGTTCGTCCGCGATCTGCCATTCGTACTCGTACATGCGTTCGAGTAGTGCGAGTTCGGTGGGGTTGACGAGCGTGAGGGCGGTCTGCGTTCGCGCCCGTCGCTCCTGTTTCGAACTATCGTTCGCACAGCCGGTGTCGCCGTGCCGCCAATGCAAGAGCTCGTGCACGAGCGTGCACCGTTTGGCCGTGTACGTGAGCCTGCGGTCAATCAAGATGACATGATTCTCGGCGTCGTAGCAGCCCCATAGTCCGTCGGGGAGGATGGCGCTGGATACGGTGACGGGCAGGCCGATGATGGCGCGGCGCATGGCCCCGTAGGTCATGCGCCGGTCGATCGGCAGGTCAGGCAGGCTCGTCGTAATCCGGCCCAGCCTCTCCATTGATGGCCTCCTGCTTGCCAGCAGCGTTATAGGCGGCAAGACCATAACCGCCTGCCTGCGCTTTCCTCTCGGCTGCTTCGACGGCATGGCGCTGAGAGTTCATCACGATATCGCCAGGGGAGACTCCTGTCACTTGGCTGATGCGCTCCAGATCTCCGATATTCAGTGGTCGGCTGAGGTTCGCGTGCTTGTACCAGTAGTCGCGGCTGAAGCCGCAGGCCTTGGCGAAATCGGCGACGGTCATACCGCTGGCTTTTTGGAGTCTGATGCACTCGCGCATGATCTGTGTTGCGAGTGGTGTCATTTCGTTTGCTTTGCTTCCCATGCCTCCAGTATAGCCAATTAAATACCAACTTGTGCGCGAACTGTGAAGATGTATACAATTGAAGACATGAATGTAGTTAATTAAATACACTATGAAGTGTCGAAAGGAAAAACGAGATGTTGAGCACCAAGAAGACCAAGACCCCCGACCACTACCCATGCGGCCACATGCGCGGCCCCGGCTGGCACGACTGGCGCGCATGCCTCACCCACCAAGGCATCGAGGAGGATGAATGGCCGGTCTGATAGACACGTCAAGCAGAAACCTTAAAGCGGAGCTGGTCAGACACCGCAAGACGCGCGGAGACTTGGCGAAGGCGTGGGGTTGCGCGCTCAACACCGTCGATAAGCGGCTTGACGGTAGCATTCCGCTGACAATCAAGGAAATCGAAGAAGCCGCTCCGGTGTTCGATATGAACTCCACGCAACTCGTCATGCTCCTCATCCAGCCAATCGACAGCATCAAACAATTCACAGCCTGAAAACCACACCAAAGGAGCACTGATGTACATAAAGACCTACAACAAAGACCTGCGCAAGGCCTGCGTCGAAGCGATATTCAGCGAATTTGAGAACAAGGGCGACGCCATCCGTCCGGCCTATGCCGACGGGTGGGACGAAATCGAAGCAAGGCGTTCGCTCGGTCACATCGTCGGATACGTCGACCTCGACGTGCCCGACCTCGTGGACGTCATCATCGACACGATCGTCAAGGAAGCGCAGAAATGACCAGCCAACTACTCAACCCGCCGAAACCGCCGACACTCCACGAGACAGGATGCCTGCTGCTCGCATCAAGCGGCTTCTACATCCGCTTTCACGAGGACGGCAGCGCCAGTCTCGTTGACGGCATCCAAGACGTCACCCTCGCGGACTTCACACCTGCGGAAATCGAAGGCATCGCCTACGGGCTCAACGACAAGGTGGGAAACACACGATGAGCTGGATGGACGACGGCGGATTCGATATGCAGGCATTCACCGCCCAGGACGGCAGGCCGATGGCTCGAATGAGCTTCCGCACATCGACCGGCCAATACTACTTCAACCTCACCAAGACCGAAGTGCAGCGCGTCCGACGCGAATGCAATCGAATCCTCAAGGAAATGGAAGCAAGCAAATGACCAGCCATGACCAACTGCACGACAGCGGACAGGCAGGAAACACGAAACCGAACTACACGCTCCGCCGCGTCAAGACCCTGCTCGCCATCATCGCCTGCACCGCATCGGCGACACTGCTTTTCACTTGGCGGACGGCGGACTCACAGACCGCCACCGTCCTCGTCAGCATCATCTACATTCTGACCGTACTATGGCTGACCGTGCGGTTCGCGCCACGCGACTAAAGACTTCCCACCAGCCGACAGTCCAACAAAACAAACCAAATTAGGGACGTTTTCGCGGACATCCACGTTCACTCATGTCGGCTGGCGGGAACCATAACTGAATATCGATTATTATCCACGCGCCGACCGCATCTTGCTTCACATACACTGTCGGCGCACTCGGTTGGGCGACGGTTCGCCCGTCCACGGATTCCAATCTTCTTCTCCTCTATCAAGAAACGCAGGCATTCCGGTGCTTGCAGAATCCCTTCAAGTCCGCCTGACGGCCAGTCACCGTCGGCCACGCCACCGGCCGTGAACGCGTTCAGGTCGCGTTCCAACAGTCAAAGGGGCGTTCGGAATCCAAGGACGGCATCGGTCCGACTCCGATGCCAGCCACTCAGCCCCATCCACTCGTCAGGACGGGGCACACAACTTGCAACACAGCGAAAGGAAACGTGCAATGAACGGCAAGAAAAGCGTGACGCTGAGATTCACACTCTCAGCCGAATCCATCGGAAACGAGAACGCCACCCACTCGACCATCGGCACATTCATCATGCCACTAAACGCATCCGATGAACAGCTATACAGCGTCCACCTGCCCGGCGACAGACTCGGCGAAACAACCGCACTCGCCGCCCGAATCGCATGCCAGGCCCTCGACGTTGCGCTCAAAAGACATATCGAACGCGGCGGTGGCTGCGACACCGCGGAAATACTCGACGGCCTCAACATCAACCCCCGTGGAGATCTTCGGGACGCCCGGTCATGACAGACCTGCTCACGCCAGCCGAACTTGCCGTCATGCTCGGCATGAGCGTGCGCACCCTCGCCAACTGGCGGAGCACCGGCAAAGGCCCGCCATACGTGAAAATCGGCGTGGAACCACCGGAAGGCCATCAGGACAGGCGCAAAGTCAGATACCAACGTCAAACCGCTGAACAGTGGGCCTTAGCGCACAAGTACCAGAGGACGGTGGCGAGATGAAAAACGGGAGATTCGTTCCAGTGACGCGGATTAAAAGCAGCCCAGACGTCACAAGCGACGGGAAAGCACGCGTCGACACCGGCAAACCGACCCTCACCCAGCAGGGAATCGACGTGGACGCTTTCATCCGCGAAAACAGGCGATTGATCGAAAACTTAAGAAAAGGGACACGTTGAAACACGAATACACGGTCGAGGAACTCGCCGAACTGAAGAAAATCTACGACGAGTCAGGCGAAGCCGGCCTCGACATCACGGAAATGCGGGCATTGCGCAAGGCCGGACTCCTCACGCGGGATCCGCCGGCGAAACCGGCAGCACCGTCGAAACGAGACCTCATCCTCGCGCACTGCCAAAAACGCATCGACCAAGGCCAGCCGTTCGACGGCAAGGAAACAGCCGAAACGCTCGGCATGAGTCAGAAAACGGTCGGCAACATTCTCAGCCAACTCCGCAAGGAGGGACTATTGCCGGCCTTCGACAAGCATTCGCCACGCAAGACACGAAAACAAACCAACGCAAACGGAAAGAAGAAGGAGACCATTATGGCCGTCACATCGAAACCAGCCGCCAACAAGGAGGAACCAATGAGCCAGGGAACCACAGCCAACGGGGAGACAGCACCGGAGAAACAGTGCGAGAACCCACGCGCCATCATCACGAACGCGCTGGTCGGCATCTATGACTCCATCTCGGCATTGCAGCGTGCCGCATATCATGCCAACGACAAGGTGGTCTACATGTTCGCCACCAAGCTGCTGAACGGCGAATTGATGGACATTAAGGCCAATTACTCGAAGGACGCAAAATGAAGCTCAATTTCGATAGCAAGGACGGCGTTTTCACCGTCAAGGCCGAGAACAAGGAAGAAATCACCCGACTCAAAATGTCCGCGATGGACATCGCAAATCTGATTGTCAATTACTTCGATGCCGAAATTCAGGAAGTGAAAGTGGAGAAGAAATGAAGCGTATCCCACTCAAGGACACGGAACGCTATCAGATTGAGCGTTTCCGGCAGTGCAAGAAAACGGAACGGCATCTCGCGTGGCTGAAAAGCAGGAAGGCCGGCGTGGGCGGTTCCGACATGAGCACGATCCTCGGCCTTAATGCTTTCAAAACGCCTTACGATTTGTGGCTTGAGAAGACCGGCCGCGTGGAACCGGAGGACATTTCCGACAAGTGGGCTGTCATTCGTGGCAATGCCTTGGAGAACGAGCTCAGGAAGCGTTTCCGCTCGAATCATCCAGAGATGCTCGTCACGGTCGGCACCGACAAGCAGTTCATCATGCGCGGGAAGCCATACCTGCGCGCGTCACTTGACGGCATCCTGCAGAAAGAGAACGGCGATTTTGGAATCCTAGAAATCAAAACGGCGAGCAATCGTCGAGCGGGGGACTGGCATGACGATGACGGCAACCTCCGAATCCCGCCATACTACTTGGCTCAAGTCGAATTCTATGCGCTCGTCACTGGATGGACGTGGGGATTCGTGTACGCGGCCATCGGAGACGACGAGCCGGTGGAGATCCCGTTCAAGGTCGACGTGGAGGATATGGCCGCGATCGACAAGGCCGCAGCAGACTTCTGGCGTTTCGTCACCACCGGCACGCCACCGCAATTGACCGGCGGCGACGTGCAGAAGGCGTTCCCCGAGCCGACGCCGGACATCGTGGACGAAAGCGACGACGATGACCTCTACGACCTGCTCGCACGATACGAGAGCACGTCCAACCGCGCGAAGGAACTGACAAACGAGCAGAAGGAATTGCAGGAGCAGATCATCCTGCGCATCGGCTCGCATACAGGCGTGCGCTGCGGCAACCTCCAAGCCACCTACAAGCCGACGACCCGCAAGGAATACGTCGTCAAAGCCACCACATACCGCAAATTCGCATTCAAAGCCACCGAAGAAAAGGAGCAATAATCATGGGACAGATCGCACAGCAGGCGCAAGACCGACAGATGGTCGAAATGACGCCGAAACGGAATCTGAAAATGATGATGAAGAAAAGCTGGCCGCGCATCGCCAGCGTCGTCGGCAACAACATCAGCCCCGACCGCCTCTATCAGATGTGCGTGTCCGCGATCAACAAAACACCGAAACTCGCGGAATGCTCGCCGCAAAGCGTGCTCTCATGCTTCATGACCTGCTCAGCGCTCGGCCTTGAACCGTCCAACGTGGATGGATTGGGACGCGCCTACGTGCTGCCCTTCCGCAACAAGAAGACCGGAGGCATGGAGGCCACCTTCATCATGGGCTATCGCGGCATGATAGACCTGGCGCGCCGCAGCGGCCAGCTCGTGGACATCAGCGCCCGAGCCGTGCACCAGGGAGACGAATTCTCGTACAGCTATGGCCTCAACGAGGAGCTGCACCACGTGCCATGCGCCAACCCCGGCGAACTGACCCACGTGTACATGGTCGCGCATTTCAAGGACGGTGGGCACTACTTCCTCGTGCTGAACCGTCAGGAGATCGAGCAGGCGAGGGCGCGCAGCAAGAGCGGCAATTTCGGCCCGTGGAAGACCGATTACGAGGCCATGGCGAAGAAGACCGCCATCCGTCGCGCCGCCCCGTACCTGCCTTTGACCGTGCAGGCGCAGACTGCCGTCGCAGCAGATGACATCACGCCTGACTACGGCGACGTGTTCCAACCGGTGCTCGATGACGATAGCGCGGAAGAAGCCGATGACGTGACCGCCGAAGTCATGGAAGCGGATACGCCGGAGGATACCGAAGCCGACGCGAAGGAGGCCGAGTGATGGCAGGGGAGACCGTTATCACGATCGTCGGTAATCTGACCGCCGATCCGGAATTGCGCACGACGTCCGCGGGCGCGCAGGTCGCGTCGTTCACGATCGCCAGCACGCCGCGTTCCTGGAACCGTAATACGGGCCAGTTTGAAGATGGTCAGGCCTTGTTCATGCGCTGTAGCGCGTGGCGCGACTTGGCCGAACATTGCGCGCAGAGCCTGGGCAAGGGCATGCGTGTGATCGCGCAAGGTCGTTTGCAGCAGCGTTCCTATCAGGCGCAGGACGGTTCCAACCGCACGGTCATCGAGTTGCAGGTGGATGAGATCGGCCCATCGCTCAAGTATGCGACGGCTCAGGTGCAGAAGATGCAGTCAGGCGGATACCAGGGCGGCAACGCCAACGGTGGTGGCTATCAGCAGCCGCAGCAGGCACGGCAGCAGTCGCAGGCTCCGGCCGATGATCCGTGGGGCGCGCCAGCCGGAGAGCCTGACTTCTGATGCGCGAATGGATAGAGCCACCGGATGTGGAACCGGTATGTCCGAGGCATGGATGCGCGCTGTATCCGGCGCGCCCCATCCCATGCCCCGAATGCGAGATCGAAGCCGAGGAAGAGGAGGCCGACAACTATGAGCGAGATTGAAATCACGATAGACAAGCGATTGTGGTGGACGCAGAACCGGCGCAGCCGAAGCTGGGTGGTGCCATACGCCAGGAAGAAGCAAGTCAAGGCCAAGAGCCTGCTCACCTTCCGCAGCCTCATCAACGGCGGCAAGCTCCAAAAGCCCGAGCATTGGCCGGTGCATGTGACCGCCATCATCCACCCACTGACCCACGGACGCTTCGACCCGGAAAACGCGGCCCCAATGGTCAAGGCGATACTCGACGGCATCACCCAGTCAGGATACTGGCCCGACGACAACGCGGAATACGTGCTCGGCCCGGACTACCGGCTAGGCGAGCCAAGCACCGAAAAAGACGTCTACCACATCACCATCAGAATCGAAGAGGAGGAAAACAATGGCTACGAACGTGAGTGAAAAGGACAAGACCCTCAACGAGATCATCGATATGTGTGTGGAGAAGCGCGTCCATTACCGTCAATTCCTCAACGATTTCATGCTGACGCACTCGGAGGACTGGCATGATTCGGAGGCTGATGTCACGTACGGGGAAAGAATCATGTTCCTGCGAGGGAAGATTCAGGCCTTTGACGAATGCGCTGCATGTTGCGAGTCCATGCTCGGCCGCACTGCACCACCTACGAATGCCGAAATCGAAGCAGTGGCGAAACGGCTCTGCTGGAACAGCTGCAAATGGGATGGCGTCGATAGCTACGCGGCGAAAGACGAGGATGACGCATGGGATTATGCCGGTGAGATTCCCGGCTTCCATGCGGAATATATCAGACAGGCCAAGGAACTACTCGCACTGGCACGGAGGGCGGTGACGGAATGATCATCAGGGAATCATCGACATACCGGCACGCGATGGAGGTGACCATCGTCCGCGCCGAAGCCATCGCCATCGAGGAGACACCGGACAAGCTCACCATCATTCTCGACAAGGAAACCATGCGCCTGAGCGAATACCCAGTCAATGGCGTACCGGTCGAGGAACTGAACGGCTACATCGACGAAATGGCGAGCAGCATGAATCTCCTCTCCAAGCGGCGCCTCTTCGCCCGCGACATCATGACCGGCGCCAAAGCGGCCACAGCGGCATGCATCAGAGGACTGGAGAAAATCATCAGGAAGCACGAGGCCAGATCATGACCATCAGATATGTCGAATGCGCGCACTGCGGAGAAGTCGTCGGCACATATTACGTGACCTGCCCGTACTGCGGATTCAAGCTGGCCGCGCGCAGGCCGACAGGCATGGATCCTCTGTATGGCATGACCGACGACGAATTCTACAAGCGATTCGGGAGCATGTGATGGAAGACAAGCTAGCGGAAGACACGGATCATGAGAATCAGAACGATTAGGCCGGAATTCTACCAGTCCGAAAGCGTCGGCTCGATGACGTGGAAGGCGAGACTCGTCTTCATCAACCTATGGAGCTACGTTGAGGACAACGGCGTGAATCTCGACAATCCGCGTCTCTTCCGTGGCCAATGCATGCCTTACGACGATTCGGTGCTTGATGACATCGAGGACGCGTTCGCGGAATTGGAGCAGTGCGGCAGCATCATTCGCTACGAGCGTGACGGCAAGCGTCTTCTTTTCGTTCCAGGCTTCGAGAAATGGCAGAATATCCAGCGTCCGGGCACGTGCCATTATCTGCCGCCGGATGGGTGGGACAAGCGTGGACGCAAGATCATTCCGGATGATTCCGGACAGTTGCAGGAACATTCCTGCGAGTCTCCGGATGATTCCGGACAGTTGCACGACTGTAGTAGGAGTAGGAGTAGTAGTGGAAAGAAAGAAGAAGAAAATAAATTTTCTTCTTCCAAAGAAATCACAGCCGATTGCTACCACGATTCCATCGAATACGCCGTCACCGACAGAACCATCGCTTCGGAATACGCGAATCTCGACGTTACCGACGCTTGGAACACGTTCGCAAGCCGACATTATGGCGAAAATCGCACGATAGCTGACTGGACGTGCCTGTGGAAAGGCTGGTGCCAACGCAGGGCCAACATGAGCGGCATACCACCCTCGAAACGCCACATACACACATGGCAGTGCGAACACGTGCTGCAAGCGCTCGGACGCGACAAGGAAACCGCCACGCCAGACCAACGAGCCTGCCAGATGGCGAAACAACTCAACAAGGAGAAATCATGAAACATGACGAACCGGAAACCATGTGCAGCCTGGAATGGTTGGAGCACGAGCGCCGCAAAGCATGGCAGGAAGGCTACGCTGCCGGTTGGAAAGACCAGGAATGCGATTTTCCGCCACACACAAGCGAAAACCCATACAAGGAGTACCAAAAAATGAGTGACAACGTCAATCATCCGAAGCATTACGAGAGCGGCCCGTTCGAATGCATCGAACTGACCCGCCTGTTGAGTTTCGACTGGGGCAACGTGGTCAAATACTGCTACCGCTGGCAGTCTAAGAACGGCGTCGAAGACCTCAAGAAGGCGCTCTGGTATGCGAACGACGCGGTGATACACGGCACACCGCTTTATGCCGACACCAATCTGTCCGGCCTGGGCAACGCATTGTTCTCCGCTCTCGTGAACGTCGATTGGGCAGGATTCAGATGCGTTTGGTGGGCATTCGCGAACAACTGTCCGAAACGAGACATTCTAACGGCCATCAAGAACAAGATCAACGAAATCGAAAAGGACGGTGAATGATGGACGGCTTGGACAAGGTCAAGAAAATTCTGATTGTCGCACTGGTGGTATCCGTCGCCGCAATGCTCTTCCTGATGGGAGTAAGCATCTATGCGTACTGGTATGTGGGCACGCATCCCGATTACGGCATGGAGACGGTCAAGACCGGCGACGTGACATGGGCATGCCTCAAAGACCGAGGCACATACATCGGATGCAACACGGTGGAGGAATACAAATGAAGAAAATACTCGAAAACATGATCATCAAGTGGCATCAGGCGGGATATGCGCTCGACGAGATCGCGCCACTCGTGCCGCAAGTGCCGAAAGCCGCAATCGCGGCCATCATCCACCAGTACGACAAGGAGACCCGACTTTGACCGACTGCCAGCACTGCCATAAGCCCATGAAACCGGCGTCCGCGAACATGCTCTGCGCAAACTGCCGTGAAGACTACTGGACCATGATTTATCAGCTCGGACACGTCCAACTGCCCACCCTGCGAAGCATCATGCTCCGTCAGGCACGCATCGGCACACCGGCACACACGCCAAACAAAGGCAACGCGCCACTACCCATCGACACCCACGCGCAAGACCTCATCACGGAATCCGAAGCATGGCTCGCCGAACAGGCAGGCAAAATACGCTCCGCATACGCCGCATACGACTGGCGGAAAGCATGGTACGCCATCATCAGCAACCGGCACACCATCCTCAACATGAGCACAGCAGCAGACGACTACGCCGCCCTGGAACACATCGCCAGACGCAACGAGCAAGCCCTCACACCAGAAGAGGCCATGGTCATCATCGGCACCTGCCCAAAATGCGGCCACCAAGCCACCAGCACGCCACAAGCCGAAACATGGACATGCCCAGACTGCAAGTGGCAAGGCGGAGTCCAAGCCATCAAAGCCGAACGCGACAACAAACTCTGGCAACTCGAATACACCGGAAAACCAGTCGAAGTAGCACGCTACCTCGCCAAAATGGACATCCACTGCACCAGCAGCCAGATCCGCCAATGGCTCACCAGAGGCAAACTCCACGCCACGCCGACAAAACACAAAGGAGAGTACGTGTTCAACCTCGGAGAAATAACCGCCATGCTTGACTGTCACAATTAAAATGCTATACTGTCGTATGTTTGTAAAATGAAATGGTCCAGCCAGAAAATGGTTTGGACCATTTTTCATATCCAGCTTCGATAGTTCAACGGCAGAGCAAGTGGAATAGCGCAAATACCAACGGTCGGACCCCAAACCAACCATGGCGCCATACTGCACACGCAACCATGATGACAACAACGCATTCCACCTCACGCCGGTCCGACTCCGGCACGAAGCACCACAAGGCGGTGACCACATGCCAAGAATCCGCAAGACCAGCCGCCAATTCGAAAAAGACAAAGCCACATTCTTCAACCAATGCAAAACGCAACACGCAGTCTGCTGGCTGTGTGGCATGCCGATAGACTATGCAGCCACGAAGAACACCACCGATGACAGCTTCAACCTAGATCACCTCTATCCCGTCTCGAAGCACCCCGAACTCCAATTCGACCCAGCAGGCTTCAAACCCAGCCACACCAGCTGCAACCGACTCAGAAGCAACCAAGACCCACCAACACCAATCGGAACACTCAGCCGACAATGGATCAACACAAGCAACTAAAACATCAACCACCAAAAGGGGTAGGGGCGGTGAAATCCTGAAAACCACCCCGAACCGACCCACTGCCCGCGTGGTTGCTCTTCCTCTCCCCGATAATGTTTTTTGTTGATGGGTCGCGCGCGAAGGAGGCTCTATGACAGTCAAGAAGGGTGTTTCCGAGCGTCGTTTTCCACATGAGTCCGTGGCTGATGCGTTGGAGAGATCGTTGCGTAATGCGAAGTCGTTGCGTGCCGAGAATGCGGCCGTCGTGGCCACTGCGCGTATCCTTGCCAAACGGATTGATTCGATTTGCGAGACTGGTTTCATCGACGAGAACGGGAAATTGGACAATGTGTCGGTTCCGACGTTCCTGAAATACTGCCAGTCGCTTGGTTTGACACTGGTGGAGCCCGCCAAGGTTGGGCGTCCCGCGAAAGCGAAGCCCGGGCCGAAGGCCGAGGAGTCAAAGAGCGGCAAGGTTATCGCGATGGACGAGTTCATGAAGCGTTTCGGCTGAGGAGGTTGCGATGGCGGCTGAGAATCTTACGGTTTTCGGTGCCATCGACGATGAGAATCATGGCGTGACCCTGCCGCGCATCTTCACGCCGCCGTTGCGCCCGTTGACGAGGGAGACGAGCAATGGTTTCGCGGTGATCGCGTTCGCGGAAATCATGCTGCACGTGCATTTGTATCCGTGGCAGCAGTGGCTGCTCGTGCACGCGCTCGAACTGCTGGAGGATAGTTCGTATCGTTTTCGCAAGGTGATCGTGCTCGTGGCCCGCCAGAATGGCAAGACCACGCTTATGGGCGTGCTTGCCGCGTGGTGGCTGTTCGTTGACTCCAACAAGCATCCCGACCGTGTGCCGCCAGTTAAATTTCTGGTGGTCGGCGCAGCGCAGACATTGGACAATGCGAAAGGTCCCTACAATCAGGTCAAAGAATGGTGTAATCCTGCTCCGGCGACCGATGAGGAAGAGGATCTGGTCATTCCGGATCTCGCCGCGATGACGCAGAAATTCGTCAATACGAACGGCGAGGAGGCGATCATCACCCGTTCGAAAGCCCGGTATATCGTCCGTGCCGATAAGAACATTCGAGCGAAATCAGCTGCGCGTGTCGTGTTCGACGAGTTGCGTGAGCAGCATACGGATGATGGGTGGAATGCGGTGTCGCAGACCACGAAGGCCGTCTGGTCGAGCCAGTTGTGGGGCATTTCGAACGCTGGCGACTATCGTTCCGTCGCGTTGCGCAAGCAGGTGGACAAGGGCAGGAAGCTTGTTGACGAGTGGACGCGCCTGAGCGCCGACGGTGGTAATCCGGCCGACGTGTTCCTGTCCGGCGAGCAGGACGGATCGTTCGGCTATTTCGAGTGGAGCGCTCCGGACAAGTGTCCGGTGGATGATGCCGACGCTATCCGCCAGGCGAATCCGTCGCTCGGCTATGGGCCGATGACCGTCATGAGCGTCCGTTCGGATATTGATGGCATGACCGAGGCCGCGTTCCGTACCGAGGTCCTGTGCCAGTGGGTCACTGCTGACATCATTCCTTTCATCAGTCCGAAAATGTGGGCCAGCGGCATTGACTCGCGTTCCACGATACCGAATGAGAATCGAGTGGTGCTGTCCGTGGACACAAGCGCGGACAGGAAGACCACGTATGTGGCCGCTGCCGGAATGCGTGCGGACGGGTTGCCTCATGTTGAGCTGATCGCGCGCCGTGACGGCATGCTGTGGGTGCCGCATTATCTCGACCTTTTGCAGGAGCGGTGGCCGCATATCACGGAGGTCGCCGTGCAGGGTAAGGGCTGTCCGGCAGTCGATTTCATTGACCCGCTTACTGAAAAGGGGTGGAACGTCCATCTCATCGAAGGTTTCCGGTTGGGCGCGTGCTGTGGTCGTTTTCATGATCGTGTGCGTGAGGGGAAGTTGCGGCATCTTCCGCAGCCTGCGGTCGAACAGCAGGTGAGTGTGGCCGTGTCCCGGCGTCTTGGCGAGGTCGAGGTGTGGGACAGGACGAAATCAGCATTGCAGATTTCCGGCTTGGTCGCCGAATCGCAGGCATTGTACGCCTTGGAGACCATGCAGGCTGAAGTGCTTAAACCGAAATACGAGCCCTCGCAAGGCGTGAGGGTCAGATTCTAGATTCTTCACAAAGAGGGGAGTATTGATGGGATTCCTTGACCGGCTCCTCCGCAATAACGCCGCAGCTATCGGCATGAAGATGGCCGAGGCAGACGCACATCCGACGCCAGCGACGAGTATTCCGCTCGCCAATGGCGATAGCTGGCCGTCAGACGCTGACTTCTACGGCTATGCCTCCGGCGCCTACTGCAGGGAGTATGCGGTTCGTGTCGTGGTGGACTTCATCACCCGCAACATCGCCTCACTGCCGTTCAAAGTTTATCGGAAGAATTCGGACGGGGACGCGGAGGAAGTCACCAGTGGAGTGTTGGCCGACCTGATGAAGCGGCCCAGTCCTCTTCCGGGCATGACAAGATACCGTTTCATCAGCACGCTTCTTCGTGACATGCTGCTCGATGACCGGTGGCTCATGCTCTTGGGCGTGAACGGTGGCCGTTTCACGCTCCGTCGCATACCGTCCGACTGCTATCAACTGTCGGGTAACGCCTTCGGAGAGATTACCGGCGTGAACCTGCTGACGATGGACAGCCGGCAGGCCATGCGTTTTGATCTGCCCGATCCTCGCGTGCATTTGGACGTCGGCTTCATTTCCGGCCTCCAGTTCGGTGACAGCGTGACCAACGTGCTCCGGCCATTATTGGCCGAGGCGAAGGCGATGGCTTCCTACCGGCGCAATATCGCCAAGAACGGCATGCAGGCCGGAGGCTATGTCTACCGTCCGAAGGAGATGCCGTGGCTGTCGCAGGAGGATTACGACGATTTCACCAACGGCCTGCGCAACTTCGTGCAGCACGGTGGACGCGAGGGTGGCTGGCCAGTCCTCAAGGACGGCATGGAGATGCGCCCGTTGGACAATGTGTTCAAGCCGGTTGACGTCAACGATTTGGAGGCGCGTGACCGGATCAACATCGCGGTATGCAACGCCTTCCAGATTTCGCCGGAGAACATCGGCTTCCGAACCGGCACGAATTCCAATATCAGCGCCTACAAGGAGAAGCTCTGGAACGTGGAGCTCATGCCCTACATCGTGGCGCTTGAGGAAGCCTTGAATCTCAGCCTTCCGGAGGCTGTTGGCGAGCCGGACTGCTACATCAAGGCGAACGTGGACGCGAAGCTCCGTGGCACCACGGCCGAACAGTATCAGGCGCTCAGCACGGCTACCGGACGGCCTTTCATGACCACGAATCAGGCTCGTCAGATTCTCGACTGGCCTCGCGTTCCTGGCGGCGACCAGCTCATCACGCCGTTGAACGTTAGCGAGGGCGGGCAGCCAAGCCCGCAGGACGGCGGGAGAACGCAGAACGCGCAGGAGAACAATCCAGTCAACGGCGAGGACGCTAAGGCCATGCTCGCCGAATTCAAACGGCTTTACCGGTATGACGCGCAATTCCACGCCGAGTGGGACGCGCTCACCAAGGAGGAAACATCATGAGGCTTGATTTCAAGGGCTTCGAGCTGAAGTCCCTCGATGACAGTCAAGGCGAGGGCGTGTTCAGCGGATACGCCAGCACTTGGGATAAGGATCTGTACGATGACGTGATCGTCAAGGGCGCTTTCGCCGACACTTTGCAGAATGACTTCCAGGGTTCCGGCGCGGGCATCCCGATCCACTGGCAGCACAAGGACGATAAGCCGACCGACATCATCGGCGAGACGTTGAGCGCGGTGGAGGACGAGCATGGCCTGCTCGTCGCGGCCCGTCTTGACCTTGACCTGCCGGAAGGAAAGCGCGCATACGACCTGCTGAAACGCGGGCTCATCCATCAGATGAGCATCGGCTTCATCGCCGAGGAGACAGCTTTCGTGCAGGACGGCAAGAGCGCGTGGGACGGATACCGTGAGATTCGCCAGGTGAAGCTGTTCGAGATTTCGCTTGTGCAGGTGGCCGCGAATCAGGGTGCCGAGGTGCTTGAGGTGAAGAGCGGACGCGCGATCAGCGCTTCCAACGAAAGTAAGCTCCGCGCGGCGCTCGACAGTCTGCATGAGGTCTTGGATGGCATCGATTCCGCTGATAAGAAGCCGGACGATGACACGGATGACTCCGACCCCGCAGATGCTTCCACCGATGATTCGGACGATTCGAAGAGGAAAGACCAGAAAAGCTTTGACCCGCAGTGGGCTGAGGAATACAAGACCATCAGCGACTTCTTCTCGCTGGAACATTAACCTAACCGAAAGGAGTGCCATGAATCTCATGGATAATCTCGCCGCCGAGAAGAAGGCGGCACAGTCCATCCTCGCCAAGGGAATGGATAACATCACCGAAAAGGAGCAGGAGGAGCTGAAGCAGCATTACGCCGAGGCGAAGAAGCTGCAGGAGCGCATCGACCTGTTCAAGGAGGCCAGCGAAGGACTCGACAAGCTCGCCGGCACGTCCAAGACCGAACACAGGGGCGTCGAGGCGAAGACCCTCGGCGACTTCTACGTCAAGTCCCTGCAGGAGAAGGGCTTGAGCGTGCTCGCCACCAAGGGAGGCCTGTTCTCCACTCCGGAATTCAAGGCCGCTTCCGACACTCAGGCCACAGGCGGAGCGTCCGGAGCCTACGCGCCGTATCTCACCCAGACCGACCAGAACGGACGTTGGCCGTATGAGCGTCCGCTCGTCATCGCCGACCTGTTCGCGTCCGGCACCATGAGCGGCACCACCATCAAATACCCGGTCTACGGCTCCCTCGAAGGCAACGCGGCCACCGTCGCCGAGGGCGGGCAGAAGCCGCAGATTCACCTTCCGGACCCGACTTGGGTGTCCGACAGTCTCCATGAGGTCGCCGCATGGTGGAAGATCACCGACGACATGGCCGAAGACCTGCCGTTCATCGTGTCCGAGATCAACCAGCACGCCCAGTACAATTTGAAGCTGCAGGAGGAGATTCAGCTCCTGTCCGGCGATGGCACCGACCCGAATCTCAATGGCATCCTGAACCGCGAAATCCAGACCAAGGCGCAGGCCAACGATTCCGACCCCGACCGCATCTTCGCGGCCACCACCGATATCGCCACCGCGACAGGCTTCTCCGCCGACGCCGTGGTCATCAACCCGGCGGACTATCAGGCAATCCGCCTGTCCAAGGATGCGAACGGCCAGTATTTCGGCGGTGGTTTCTTCGCCGGACAGTACGGCAATGGCGGCATCCTGCAGAACCCGCCGCTGTGGGGGCTGCGCACCGTGGTCACCGAGGCAATGACCAAGGGCACGGTGCTCGTCGGCGCGTTCAAGGCCGGCGGCACCATCTACCGTAAGGGCGGTCTGACCGTCGAATCCACCAACAGCCATGAGAACGACTTCACGAACGACAAGATCACGTTCCGAGTCAAGGAACGCCTCGCCCTGCAGGTCAAGTATCCGAAGGCCTTCGTCAAGGTCTCCCTCGGCAAGGCCGCTAAGTGAGGTGACTGGCTGTGAAGCAGTATCGACTTGTTGATGCGGCCAAGGCCGCCGTTGACGCCTCGGTGTTTATCGAGGATGTGCTTTTCGTGGATAACAAGGACAAGCCGGTGAATGTCACCGGTGGCTCCACTTCCACGCCGTATGTGCTTCCCGCTGCCGCCGAGAACACTCTTGGTGGCGTGAAGCTGGCGAATGTCACGATCTCCGGCACTGCGAACACCTCCGTCGCGGCTGCGGCTTCCGACGCTCCGACGAAGGCAGAGTACGACGCGCTCGTTGGCGCTTACAACGATTTGGCGAAGCGCGTCAATGCGCTTGTGGCTGGTCTTGTGGCTGCTGGCGTTGTGAAGACGAGCTGAGATTGGAGGTCGGCATGAGTGATGTGAATGTGATTCCCGACATGATTGCCGACCCTTCGGCTTTCGAGGATGACGCCGCCTTCCGGCTCAGGGCCGCGCAGGCGGCTATCCGCCGCGAATGCGGTTGGCATGTCATGCCGAACGCGGCATTGACGGGAGTGCTGAACACTCGCGGCGGCACGGTGATTCGACTGCCCGCACGTCATGTGACGAGCATCGAATCATTGACCGACCGCGACGGCAACAAGCTGGCCTACGCCTACGACCCTGAGACGGGTCTTGTGGAGTCGCTTTCCGGTGGCTTCCCGGTCGGCGTCGCGGCCATCCGCTACGAGATTCACGCTGGATACGATGACGCGCCGGACGTGCAGCAGGTGCTCATCAGCGCCGCGAAGCGAGCGGGCATGAGCCCGGTCGGACTCGTCACCTCGCAGTCCACCAACGGCTCCAGCGCGAGTTTCGACGTGGTGTCGCTCATGCAGGCGGAGAAGGACAAGCTCAAACCCTACCGGCTTGGAGGATTGCCATGAGCCTGCTTGACGACATGAATGCCGGTGGCGGATGGCGTATGCCGGGCGCCACCAAATGGCGGCGACTGCGTGCGAGGAAAGTCGATGACCCGTATTCCGGCGGACAGACCGGCGAGGACTGGTCTAATCCTGAAACTTTGGATTTCACCGGCGCTCTCGCCAGCTCCAGCAGCTCGCGCACGCCAGACGGTCTGCGCGAGCAGACCACGAGCACGGCTTACATCACGTCTCCTGATCCGTCCTTGGACATCATGCCGGGTGACAGGATTCAGGCGTTGCCGGATGACGGGCGATGTTGGGAGGTGTCCGGCTATCCGAGTCGTGACGTGAATGCTTTTGTGTCATGGCAGCCGACGATTGAGATTCCACTATCCGAATACAGGGGGTGACGGCCTTGGGTGTGATGGTCAAATTCAACGACAAATATTTTGACGAGTTGATGAATTCGGCTGGCGTCAAGGCCATGACCCGTCGTGCCGCCGAAAAGACGCTCGAATATGCGAAAGCGCACGCTCCGGTGGACACTGGTGCGTATCGCGATGGCCTCCAAATCGAGGAGGTCAAGCACGCGCATCGAACCACATGCATGGTGGTCGGCACCGATCCGAAGACACTGCTCGTGGAGTCGAAGACGGGCAATCTCCGCAAAGCGTTGAAGGCAGGCAAGTCATGACGGCAGTCCTGCCACCGGATCTTGAGCTTTGGCTGTGCGCGTTTCTGCGCGCACGGTTGGAATCGTCTTTCCCTACGATCATCGTTTCGAATCGTGAGCCGGACGATTACGACGGCTCACGGCCGCTCGTCGTGGTGCGTGATGATGGCGGCTCGCAATCGAATCGCGTGCTCTTCGACCGGAGCATCGGCGTTACCGTGCGTTACGGGGCTCGTGCCGCTCCGAAACCATGCCGTGACTTGGCATCCAGAATCTACGGTTTGCTCACCGACCCTGATATTTGCCAGCTTGACGTTTCTCCGATCGCGGCAATCGAGGAGGACGGGTGCAATGGCCCGTATTTCGTGGCCGAGGACGCGAATATCGCCAGATGCTATCTGACTCTCGAATTCTCCGCCATCGGGGAATTCCAATAATTCAATAATTCTTAATTTTAGGCGTTGAAACGTTTGTTTCAGCGCCTTTTTTGTTTGAAAGGACAAAATATGGCAGCTGATGCAGCAGGCAATGACCTGAGCGCCGCGAAGATCGTGGTGACAAGCGCCTTCCGCTTCGCCCCTTATGATGCGACGCAGAAGCTGACCGCCGATCTCATCGCGCCGACCGTGGCCGACGTGAAGACCGGTTTGGACAAGATCTTCAGCAAGGGCGGCTTCGTCGGCCTTATCACCGAGGATGGTGCCCCGCAGGATAGTCGTGACGCCGATGATGCGATCAAATTCCACCAGCCCGGCTACAGCATTAATGGCAAGGCTTCGCTGACCGAACAGTTCACCGTGGCCGAGGATAACAGCATCACGCGCCAGATGACCATCGGAACGCCGGACGCCAATGGCGTCTATCACGTGACCGATGTGATCCAGGATGGCAAGTGGTTCTGCTACAAGGAGACCGTTTATAAGAACGGCACGCACCGCCGCCGTCTGGGTGTCGTGAATCTGACCGGCAACGAGCAGGGGCAGGAGACTTCTGGCAAGAACACCGGTGACGCTTGGACCATCGAATGGATTCAGGATGACGCCTGCGATTCCGGCAATTCGAAGTACTTGGAGTCCTTCGTGACTCCGACTGTTTCGTCCGGTCCTCATGGCGTCGGTCATCAGGCTGATGATTCCGAGTCTCAGCCGGTCACCGACTGACATTGATTCTTCCCAGCATGTGTTTCTTTCTTCCTTTCTTCGCATGTGCTGGGATTCTTCCTCTTCATCCAGTGGAGCAAAGGAATTTTTACAGTCGTTTGAAAGAAGGAAGAAATGACCAAGAATGTGATGCCCTCCGCCGCCGATTTCGACGCTTGGACTGCAGAGGATGAGGAGAAGGCGCTTGAGGCTGTCGCCGCGCAGATGGATGTGAAGCATCTCATCAAGGACGGCTCCGTATGGTTTTTGGCACCGCATGGCCACATTTACAAGCTGCCTTTGGCGCTGTCGATTGATGATTTCGTGAAGCTGTCCGACATTAAGTCGGATGTCGAGCAGATTCAGACGTTGAAGGACTTGCTGGCTGCTTTCGCTGGTGAGGAGGCGGCCAAGGAGCTGGCGAAGGAGCCGGTCATGGTGCCGATGAACATCCTCAACGCTTATGGCGAAATCATTGCCAAGGTACAGGGCGCTGATTTGGGAAAATCGTCGGCTTCTGCCAGCTCCTCCAAGGAGAAGACGGCGACCGAATAAGGGCTGATTTCGCGGCGCGTGGATGGAGTCTGCAGGCCGACTTGGGCGGCAGACTCCGTTACCGCGACGCGATCGCCTTGTGGGAGAGCCTTTCGGCGGATCCATCGACGTATTGCGGCATGTCTGCCGTGCATATGGTGCTGCCGATGGATGCGACGGCGATCATTACCGCGATTCAGGCCGGTGGCACGTCGATTCTTGGCGACCTCGCGCCAGGAAAGGCTGGGAAGAAGCATGTCGAGGTGACCGATGAGGAGCGTCGTGCGGCTTTGACGTCGATGAGCAGCATCTTCGGCTTCAAAAAAAGTGAATAGAGGAGGCTGTCATGGCTGGCGGTAGCGAGCTTGGGTCCGCGCATGTGAGCATTTTCCCGCAGATGAAGGGCTTCCGCCAGAATGTGGCCAAGGAGACCGGTAAGGCCGTCGGCGACATGAAGACGGCCTTTGGCAAGGGCTTCAATGGAGCGCAGCAGGGCAAGAAGGTCGGCAGCGCTTTCAAGTCCGGTTTCAATAGTGGCGCCGCCGAATTGAATTCCGAAGCTTTGAAGTCCTTCAAAAAGGACGTGGCTCAAGCCTCGCAGAAGAATACTGACGCTTTGCTGAAATTCAAGGCGGCTGGCGTGCAGGTGCAGGCCGCACAGGAGAAACTGAACGCCGCCACACAGAAATATGGGGCTGATTCGACTCAGGCTCAGGCTGCGGCCATCAAACTGGAGCAGGCGCAAATCAAGCAAAAAGCGGCCGCCGACAATCTCAAGGCGGCGTCCGACAACCTCAAGACGGCGCAAGGACGGCTCAAGGAGCTTGAGACGCAGTTGGCCGCCGAGGCGGACAAGTCGAAGAACGCGTTCAGCCGTATGGCTTCCGGCTTCACGTCAACCGCCCAGCAGATTGTCGGCAAGATTCCGAGCGTGAACGCGGCGGTGCAGAAGATCAGTTCGACGGCCGGCGAGGTCACGTCCAACATCAAAAGCAAGTTTTCAGCTGCTTGGAATGCTTTGCCGGAGGGTGCGCGTAATGCGGCCGCGAAGGCCGGTAATACGTTGCATTCGGGTTTGAGCAAGGCTTCCGGGTTCGCTTCGAAGGCGGTGTCCGGCATCGGCAAGGCGGCTAAGGGCATGGCCACCGTCGTGTCCGGCGCCGCTGCCGCCGCTGGCGGATATCTGGTGAATTTCGGCAAGCAGGCCGTGGATGCGGCCCTCAAGGCCGGTGAGGTGACCGCGAAATTCCAGCAGGTCGCCAAAAACAACAATTGGACGGACGAAGAGCAGAAGTCACTGCTCAGCCTGAACAAGACGCTTGGCCAGACCGGCGTCATATCCGGCGGTACGTTGAAGGCCGCTCAGGCACAGCTCGGCACTTTCGCGCTGACGGCCGATCAGGTCAAGACGTTGACGCCCGCTTTGGCGGACATGATCGCCAACAACAAGGGTTATAACGCGACGGCGCAGGATGGCGTGCAGATAGCGAATCTGCTCGGCAAGGTCATGACCGGCAGCGCCACGGCACTGTCGAAATATGGCGTGACCATGACGGACGCGCAGAAGAAAGTCCTGCAGGAGGGCAGTGCGTCCGAGAAGGCCGCCATGGCCGCGCAGGTCCTGGAAGCCAACTTCGGTGGTATCAACAAGGCCTTGGCGCAGACCCCGCAGGGCAAGATGACCATTCTCCAGCATGAAATCGCTGGATTGAAGACTTCGATCGGCAATGATCTCATCGCTGCTTTCGGTGGTGTCGGTGGCGCGGTCATCAAGATGGTGCAGGCCGTCGAGCCGCTCATCACCGCGCTGTTTGACAAGATTGCCCAGCTGGCGCAGAAGATCGGCCCGCCGCTTGAAAAAGTGTTCGGCGCTGTCGCTGACAAGATCAGCAAAATCAATTTCAGCGGCTTCACGGGCCAATTGTCTGGATTGTCCGGCCCTATCGCAGCCGTGACTGGTCTGCTTGGCGCGGCTGGTCTTGGTGGCGCTTTGAGCGGCTTGAGTGGCGTGCCGGTGATTGGCGGATTGCTGTCTAAGTTTGGCGGCGTCCTGTCCGGTCTTGGCGGTCCTGTCACTTTGGTGATTGGCGCTCTGGCCGGCCTTATCGCCACGAGCCCGCAATTGCGCAGCGAATTCGGCACGATGCTGCAGAACGTTTTCGTCAGCTTGCAGCAGGCATTCCAAATGCTTCAGCCGTCGATTCAGACGCTCATGACGGCTTTGAGTCAATTGGCGGCAGCTGTCATGCCGGTAATCACCAATCTCGTCGGCCAGATAATCCCGCTGCTGACGCCGATAATCTCCACGCTTGTGGGTGCTTTGGTGCCGGCCATTCAAGGCATTCTGACCGTGGTGACCACCGTCATTCAGGCGATAACTCCGGCCATCCAAGGAGTCCAGCCGGTTGTCACGGCGGTGGTCGCGGCCATCACGGCTGTGATTCAGGCGCTCATGCCGGTCATCTCGCAGATCAGCAGTCTCATCACTGACGTGGTGGCTGCCATCACGCCGGTGATTCAGGGCCTTGAGCCTTTGGTTGCGACGGTGGTGCAGGCGATTACCAGCGTGATTCAGGCTCTGGTGCCGGTGATTCAAGCTCTCGCACCATTGGTGTCCACCATCATTTCCGCGATCGTCGGCTTTATCAGCTCGACATTGCTGCCGACCGTGCAGGCCATGCTGCCGTTCATCCAGGGCGTCATCAACGGAATCGCTTCGGTTGTCAGTGGCATTGTCAATGTGATCCAGGGCGTCATCAACATGGTGACTGGCATTATCAACGGCAATTGGTCGCAGGCGTGGAATGGTTTCAGCCAGATCGTGCATGGTGTCGTGCAGGGTGTGCTTGGCTTCCTTGGTGGCATCGGCAGTGCCATCATGGGCGTGTTTGCCGGTGCTGGCGCGTGGCTGTGGAATGCTGGCGCGAGCATTATCAATGGTCTGCTTAATGGTTTGAAGGCGGCTTTCGGCAGGGTGAAGAGCTTTGTGAGTGGCATCGGCGATTGGATCGTCAGACATAAGGGCCCGCTCAGTTACGACAAGGTGATGCTTAAGCCTGCTGGCCGTGCCATCATGCAGGGCTTTGACAAGTCATTGCGGCAGGGCTGGAAGGACGTGCAGCGCACCGTGAATGGCATGAACGCGCAGATCAACGGTGGCTTTGACGTGGATGCGTCGAAGACCGGCAGGGCGAATGTCAGCAATGGCGGTGGCGGTGCCACGTATGTCACGCAGACGTTCAATTATCCGGCGATCGCGCCCACGTCGATTTCGACGCAGCAGAAATTGCAGACGGCGGCAATGCCGCAATGGTGACAAGTGGAAAGGGTGGTAGTCGATGATTCTCACGGATTATCTCATCGAAGGTCAGAATCTGACTGGTGAGCATTCGAGTCTGATTGTCGGCACCACCCATTTCACGAGCATCAGCCCGCGCATTAATTCCGTCACGGTGAATGGTCGGAGTGGTGTGATGCTTCCTGCTGGCCCACTGGCTTTCGGCGCGCCGGAAATCACGCTGAAATTCATCACGAATGGGCCTGATGCGGATGCTCTGATGCACCGCTTCTACCGCTTGTGCCGTTTGGCTTCCAAGCTGACGCGCGTGGAGCGTGACACGGTGTCCGGTTGGACTCGGCGCATGACCGCCAGCGCGGTGTGCACGTCATGTCAGCCGGACGGTGACGAGATTCCGTGGGATGACCACCGCGCGGCCACCGCCGTCTTCCAATTGCCTGACGTTTATTGGCAGGGGGAGCAGTGGCAGGAGCGCACCTTGGACGCGACTGGCGGGCGTCTCATGGCCGGTAGTGTCGATAAGCCCAGCAACAAGGGTTATTGGACACGGTGGGCTGGATTGCCGAACGCTTCCGCCTCGCAGCTTTTCGACACAGTGCCGGAGTGCTGGCTATCCAATGCGCCAATCGGCACGCTGGTATTGCGTTTCGGTGCGGTCACTGGTGTGACCATTTCAGATCCGGTGAGTGGCACGAATCTCATGTGGGGCGGCAAACGCGACGCCTCACGACCTTACCTTTTCGTCGATGCAGCCAATCGCAAGGCGTGGACGGCGGCCAATGCCGACGCATGGTCAGGCGGCACGGATGCGACGAATGGCATCGACTGGACCACGGAGCCACTGCAAGTGTGGCCTGACATTTCGTCCGGCGATTATCGCCTCGCAATCAAACAGACCGGCGGCACCGACAAGGTGACATGCCGGTTTTTGCAATCCTGGGAGTGATTAATGAGCAAGTCCCTTCATGCGCGACTCGTGGCTTACCGCCCATTCGGTGAGCGCATCGGCGTATTGGCGGAGCCGGTGAGCTTCAGCGCTTCGATGCTCCACGATGATGATGGCGCCATCAGCATCGAATATTCGATGTTGTCAGGTGACGCGGCGGCGTTCGACCGGCAGTTGACGGACGGACTGGAAGTGGCCGTGGAGGTGTCGGACGGCACCGGCTATCGTGAGCCGGACAACGCACGTTTCGTCATCACGGGTCGCTCCGGCAAGACCGATGACCGGACTCGCACCGTCACCTACAGTGGCCAGTCGATCAGCTGGCTGCTGAGCAAGGCCGAGAACAACGATTCCAGCCATCTGCTCGCGGACGGCGATAACAAGGGCAAGAGGCCCTTCTATTCGTCGAATCCGGGCGTGATCCTCAAGACCCTATTGGACGAAAACAAGGCTCGTGGTGGCGTGGCCACCGGCCTGACGCTTGGCTTCGATACGGCGAAGGACGCGGGCGGCGCGGCATGGGCGAAGAAATACACGCTTTACTACAGCCTCGGAACCGACCTGCAGACCATATTGAGCTCGCTGGTCAATGGTGGCGGCTGCGACTGGCGCACGGGCGGCCGTACGCTCAAGATGTGGAATGCGGATAGCGCCGCCTTGAGCCGTGACCTGAGCAAGCAGGTCATGCTCCAGCTTGCCCGCGACATCAGCGAGGCACCCTACGAGGAAAGCATCGCCGATCTCGCGTCCACCATCCTTGTCGAGGGTGACAATAATCTGCTCTTCCGCATGGATAATCCGGCCGCCCCCACGCCTTGGGGCAAGTGGGAGTCCTACAGTTCGCAGGGTGGCGTGTCCGACAAGGACACGGCTCAAGCCTTTATGCAGAGCACTTTGGATGATGCTGCGAGAGTGCGTGGCCAGTACACGCGCGATCTGGTCATCAGCGATGTGGCCAGTCTGCCGCTCATCGACTATCACGCCGGCGACTGGATCACCGCACCCACCGTCAGCCACGGCGAGAAGGTGCGCGTGCAGGAAATCGACCTGAGCATGCGCCAGGGCGAGGGACTATCCGCCAGCATCGCATTGAACGACATCAAATACGATGCATCCGTCAGACAGGCGAAGAAAATCAAGGGCATCACCGGCGGCGCCGCGTTGGCCGGTAGCGAGGGCGGCACGACCGCCTCGTCCGACCGTGACCATCGCGTGCCGAAGGCACCACTCGGCCTTGTGGTGCAGACTGATGCCTATATCGGCAGCGACGGTTTCGCGCATGGTCTGGCCACGGCTTCGTGGTCTGCAGTGACCGAAGCGACGAATAACACCGCCATCGAAATCAGCAATTACGCCGTCGAGTGGCGCAAGCACGTGGATGGCGCGCCCTGGCATTCCGCCGGCACCACCGATAAGACTCAGCTTGGCTTCGGAGGCTTGGATTGTGGCACGCAAATCGAGGTCAGGGTCAGGGCTGTGCCGACGTATTCTGACAAGCTCGGCGAATGGTCGTCCATTGTGGTGGCAACTGTGGAGTCGGATACGACGCCATGCTCCGTCCCGTCCAAGCCGGTATTGTCCTCTGATCTGGGCGTGGTGACTATCCACTGGGATGGCAAGACCTCCACTGGCGCTCAGATGGAGCCTGACTTCGACCATATCGAGGTGGGCGAGGGCGTCAATGCGGCCGGCATGACAGTCATCAGCGCTACCCAGTCGGGTCAGGGCGATTACGTCATCACCGGCCTGACGGCTAGCTCACAGCACTCCTATGCCCTCCGTTCGGTCGATCATGCGGGCAATCGCTCCGACTGGTCGGCAGTCGCCTCGGTGACGGTCGCTTCGGCTGTCTCGCCGGAAGAGGTCAAGCAAATTCGGAAGGATTTGGCTGACAACAAGACGGCTTTGAAGGATAATACTGCCAAGCTCGATCAGGCGCGGAAGGATATCCAAGCCAACAAGACCGGCCTTGACACGGCGTCAAAGTCGCTCACGCAGGCCAAGGCCGATCTGTCGCAGGCCCGGAAGGACATCGCGCAGACCAAAAGCGATCTGACCACGGCGAACGGCGAGATTGCGAAGGCGAAGGAGTCGGCGGCGCAGGCGTATGCCGAAGCCCATAGCAAGAACCACACGTTCCGTGGGCCTGACATGCCGGACGCCTCCAAAGGGCTGGTCGTCGGCGACCTGTGGCTCAAGACGCAGAAGTATTGGACGCGCTGGAAGGGTGAGAAGAATAATTCGCCGTCCATGCTCGCGGACTTTTACACGTACTGGCAGGGCGCGCCAAACGCTTCTCCAAGCGTCTTGGTGCCGCTCACAGACCGCGTTATCGACACCTTGGTGTGGGATGGCTCCGCGTGGAACCACATGGGCTATGCCGACGTGGAGAACAATGCGAAGCAGATCGAGCAGGCGAAGTCGGATATCGCGGACAATGCCGCGAAGACCACCGACGCCAAGAAGACTGCTGAGAATGCCGCTGCCGCAGCCAAGAACGCTCAAGGCACAGCTGACACGGCCAATGGTGCGGCGAAGACCGCGCAGGACACCGCCAATGCGGCCAACGCTGCCGCGAAAAGTGCGACCGCGACCGCAGGTCAGGCCAAGGATGCCGCCAATGCCGCCCAGACCGCCGCCGAGAGCGCCAAGAAGACCGCTGGCAATGCTGAGACGCTGGCTAACACCGCCAATGCTTCGGCCAATGCTGCCAAGTCTGACGCGGCTTCGGCCAAGGCGGACGCTTCGGATGCGAAGGCCACCGCTTCGAACGCTTCGAGCGTGGCCACGCAGGCGAAGGCCACCGCAGACAGTGCGGCCCAGTCCGCCACGGACGCGGCCAACGCTGCGCAGAAGGCGAATACGGCGGCTGCGGCGGCGGCTGGCGTGGCTAACGGCAAGGCCGACGTGCTCATCCAGAGCACGGCACCGGCCACGTCGATGCGCAAGGCTTCGACCTTGTGGATTGACACGACTGGAGGCGCGAACACGCCGAAGCGTTGGAATGGCAGTGCTTGGGTGGCTGTGACCGACAAGGCCGCTACTGACGCCGCGAATGCGGCTGTCAAGGCGAATGATGCGGCCAAGACCGCTCAATCCACCGCTGACAAGGCGCAGACGGCTGCGGCCAATGCGGCTTCTCAGGCTAATCAGGCTCAGGCGGCGGCGCAGAAGGCACAGACCACTGCGGACGGCAAGAATCTCATCTACCGTGGCCCCGACGAGCCGTCTCATGACGGTTTGAAGCCGGGTGACATGTGGTGGCGCACGCAGAAATATTGGACGCGCTGGAAGGGTGAGAAGAACAATTCCCCGTCGATGCTGGCCGACTTTTATACCTACTGGCAGGGAACGCCGAACAACAGTCCGAGCGTCTTGGTGCCGCTCTCCGACCGCGTAATCGAGGTGCTGACGTGGGACGGCACCCGCTTCACGCCATTTGACCTCGTGGCCAACAACATTCTGGCTGCCGGCACGGTGGCTGCGAAGCATCTCGCCGTGAATTCCGTGACCGCCGAGAAGGTCAAGGCCAATGCCATCACGGTGGACAAGCTCGCCGCAAACAGCGTGACCACTGAGAAGCTGGTTGCTGATGCGGTGACCGCTGGCAAATTGGCGGCTGATTCGGTACAGGCGCGGAATATCGTCGCATTGGCCATCACCGCCGACAAGCTCGCGGCCAATTCGGTGACCACGAGCAAGCTCAAGGTCACGGAGGATATGACCGTGGCTCTGCTCAACGCGCACAAGATTCAGGCGGTTGACATCGTGGCCGGCGCTGTCACGACCGACAAGCTCGCCGCGAACTCGGTGAACGCCGACAAATTGGCCGCGAATGCGGTCAACGCATCGAAGATAGTGGCTGGCGCGATCACGACCGACAAGCTGGCCGCGAATGCGGTCACGGCCGTCAAGATCGCGGCGGGCACCATCACGTCCGACAAGGTGGCCGCAGGCCAATTCCGGGGCTATGTGTTCACCGGCGCGATATTCCAGAGCTCCGATGCGGCGAACACCGGCATGAAGCTCAATTCGACCGCATTGCGGATGTGGGATTCGGCTCATAACCAGACCGTGTATCTTGACGGCGAGGGCAGGAGCAACCTGCTGACCGGCACGTTCCAGACCCGCACGAGCGGGCATAGGGTGCGCATTTCCCCGGATTACAAGTCCACTACCATCGGAGGGACGGAAACGTTCGTCGGTGACGGATTGGAATTCCCCGCCTATGACTCGTCTAACAGCGCATACCACAGTTTTCCGGCCGTCGCTTCGGTCGTCCAGTCGGACGAGGTCGGCACGATGAGCGCCATGAATCTTTGGAGCGGACACGTCGAAAAGCACGATCCGGCGGCTTTCATGCGTCTGAACTCCAAGCCACGCGAGCGTGGCGGCACCGGCAGCGGCGGTGTCACATCCGAAGTGTTCGCCGTGGCGAACACTGATTACGACGAGCCTGACGCGAGCAAAAAAACCAGCGCATCGCTCGTCTTGGCCGGAGATAACGCGAACGGTTCGAATGCCTGGCTCCGGGCGCAAGACGCTAACGGCACTGTCGGAGTCGGAGCGAACATCGCGACCGGATACTTGTATCTTGGCGGCTTTCTTGGCGGTGTCACGAACCGTTTCACGTTCCGAGGCGCGGTCGCCTGGAAGGCGTGGTGGCCGAATCCCGGCCAGAGCATATCGACCGGCGCTAGCACGCAGGTCAATTGCACGTTCAGTCCGACGAAATACGGACGCTATTACGTGGTCGCGAACGCGGATTCCGAATGGGCCGGAATCATCGCGCACCCGTGCAACACGGGCGGCCAGAGCGGCTTCACCCTGAAGCTTTACAACGCCGACCAGCCTTGCCCGGTCGACGTGTACGCCGAATACCTCGCCTATCTGGTCAAATGATTGGAGGAAATGTTGTCAGCGACTTTCGAAATGGATGATAACGGATTGTGCATCATCCGCTGCGATCCGCCGGTGAACGGGTCGGACAGTTTCGTTTTCCAGCCCGATGTGCTCGCATCGTGGAAGGCGCTGCTCGGATTGGCTTCGACCCGTGAGGCGGTAGCGGCGATCATGCAGGGCAGGGAGGATACGAGCCGGTATGATCCGAAGACCGGCAGGGGCGTGTGGACCGGAGCGTTCGAGGCGTTGGAGGCGGCTTTGACGGATTCCGCCACCGGGGTGAGCATGCTCGCCGACGATGGGACAGTGTTTGACGATCCGCTGACAGCCGCACGCAACAAGACCCGTGAGGGAATGCGATTGCCGGTCATGTCTAATGAGACTGACGCGCGAATGCGCGCCGCGTTGACTGCTGACGGTTCCGATGTGGAAGCGTCGAGCGGCATCGACGTGGCCTGCACACGGGATGTAGACGGATTGGATGCCTTCCTCTCGGACGAATCCAGTCAGGCGATGCTGGACGAATGCGAGGAGCGATTCTATGAATCCCTCATGCCAAGGCAAAACCAACAGAATTAAGGAGATTGATTATGGCTGATGAAAGCAATGAGAATGCGATCACGGGTGACGTGCATGGCATGGCACCGGATACCGGCAAGAAGGATGATGCCGACGTGTCGGCTTCGGGAGTCCTTGACCTTCGCCCGCCGCAGGAGAGCCTGAAGGCGGAATTGTGCCGCCTCGGACTCGAATATTCCAGCACTGATGCGGCGGGCGTGGAATCGTGGCGTGATTATCAGCGTGGCGTGCTCGCTACGTTCGACCAGACCGGCGCGAACGTGACAATCACGGACGTGAAGACGAATCTTAGCCGGACGCTCACTGTTGGCGAATTGAAGACGGTGACTCGCATCGACACGATGACCGCCGCCGACTAATCCCGCATTCCACATTTTTCAACCCCTGCAATCCAATCGGATTGTGGGGATTTCGCATTAAAAGGAGACTTATTTTGACTCAGATTCCAGCCGACGCGAATCAGGTCATCGACCAGCTCGCACAACAGATCGGCGCACTCAACAAGCAAATCGCAATCCTTAACAGCCAACTCACGGCGGCCATGAAACTGATCCCGCAGGATGTGCTCGACGCAACCAAGGGGGTGGATGATGACACTGAGGACTAACCTCTTTCCCGACCCGAACGTGGCTAACACCATTTTCAAATGCGTGCCAATGCGATGCACTGTAGATTTTCCGACCGTCAGCGGCTTCCGGTGGCTGCGCGCCACGACCAGTGGCAGTGGTGACATATACGCGCAATACCAGCTTACGGGAGTCGATCTTCCACGGGCCGGCGTGTATCACATTCACGCAATCTGCTATGCGCAAGGCTCCGGCGCACTTTTCCGCGTCTATGCGGGCGTCGGTGCCGGATTCACCCTCCTGTACGAGACCGGTATCGCAGACAATCAGACGAAGTTGATTAGCGCGGACATCACGATTCCAGCCAACACGACGCAATTGCTTATACGTGTCGTGCCACCGTCCACGGTCGGCAAATTCATGCTGATCAGAGACATCCTCCTCGAATCCAAGTCCACTTACGACACTGGCGTTGGGGGGGGGCTTCCGGGCTTCTTCACCGGGGATACGATGCCGCGCGCATAGGAGCGTCCGTCGGGCGGGTGATGCCCGATGATGGTCACGAACCTATGCACGAGCCCATCCTCGACCATCGCCCTGAAAACCGACAAGTGGGTGGATATCACGACCATTCAGAACAAGCCAGGGACGAAATATTTGGTCAGCGCCTATGTGAACGTCACCGGTGGCACTATCTCGATGAGAGGGTATGGCGACGTCAGTGCGAGCCGACGTGTCAGCTACGCGTTGACCGCCACCGTTGCCGGTCCGATGTCAATGAATTATTCCGTCAAGTCAGGCAGTCCGACCGTCACCGTGACCAATATGCTCATCTGCACGTGGGACGAGTATCAGGCGAACAAGACCCTGCTCGACGGCATCGGATATTTCACCGGGGACACGATGCCGCTCGCCTAACCCCTTTGGGGGTGATGGCATGAGAATCATCACGAACTATGCGTCCAGCCCATTGACGGTTTGCACGACCAGCAGCCGCGTGGATTTCAGAGGCTGGAACGTCGCCAGTGGCGCGCCAACCAAGCATGTCGTCAGCGCATACTGCCAACTTGTGTCTGGCACAGGCACGATCAGATTCGGATGGGACTCCGCTCACACGCTTAACAAGTCGGGCAGGCTGACTGCCTATCCGACGGACAACTCGTTCCCAGTCGTGGTTGTCGTCACCACCGGCGACGCCGTATGGAAAATCAACAGGATGATCGTCACCTCGCAAGAGGAATACAGCCTGCTGATGGGTGAATGCGGGCTTGCTTATTTCGACGGCGACAGCATGCCGCTCGCGTGAATTCCAAATCCCGTCGATTTCGACGGGTTTAAAAACCATTGAATCAAGGGAGGAATCGATGTGATCCAATCTTTTCTAGCCGGTTTCGGCGGTGTGGGTGGCGCGTGCGCCCTCATCACACTGTTGCTCAGGATATGGCCGGGCGCTTTGGACGCGTTGGCGACCGGCCTGTACGCGCACGTACGGCCGGAACGCCTGCCATACGATTCGCCGCTCTCGCAGCATTTCGCCAAGACGCGGCTGCTGGGTGAGCGTACCGAGAAATTCGACGAACGTATGGACGAGCTCTGCCGGGACACGGTCAAGAACACTCTGATCGGCCTGATCTACGGCGACAAGGACACCGACCACAGCGAGGCCGTCCGATACGAGCTCGCCAAACTCGAAAAACTCGACGCGCAATGCTGGATCGTTGCCGCGGCCGAAAAATATTTGGAGGACCGGCAATGACGGCCAGCATGCTCGCTTTGACGTCCGCTGCCGCCGTGTTCGTCGCGCTGCTGCTCGTAGTGGCGTGGCTGCTGTGGCGTGGCCATGACGTGCCGGTATGGCTCACCTGTGTTACGACGCTGCTTCTGGCCGCGTTCACTCTCGTCTGCGTCGTCCTGCTCATGCTGCCGCTCCTGCGACTGCTGGAGATGGCCGTCATGATATGGACGCTCGCAGTAGCGTAAAACCATCAAAAAGGAGAAACACAATGAAATCATGGGAGAATCTGGAAGCGGACGAGAATCTCATCCTCTCCACGCACATGACCAAGGGCCGTCAGGGATGCAAGGTCGACAAGATCGTCGTGCATCATAATGGCGGCAACCTGACCGGCAAGGACTGCTATGACACGTGGCAGACCCGTGAGGCTTCCGCGCACTATCAGGCGGATGCGGACGGCAGGATCACGCAGCTCGTCTGGGATACGGACACCGCTTGGCATTCGGGTGACTGGAATGCGAATCTCACGTCCATCGGCGTGGAGCATGCCGACATCTCGGCCGACCCGTGGATGTTGAGCGAGGCGACCTTGGACAACGGAGCGCACCTCGTGGCCGCGCTCTGCAAGCATTACGGCCTCGGACGCCCGCAATGGGGCGTCAACGTGTTCCCGCACAGCCATTTCTCCTCGACCGCCTGCCCCGCATCCATCGCCGGAAGCCAGAACGCGGACTACATGGCTCGCGCCCAGGCATGGTATGACAGGATGACCGGCGCTACGGCGCCGACGCCCGCCGTCCATCCGACGCAGTCCGCCACGGAATCGTCCGCAAACGTTTTGCAGGGCACGTATCGTGTAGCCGTGGACGGGCTCAACGTGCGCGACCGTCCGAGCGTTTCCGGCAATGTGGTCGCCACCTATTCCCACGGCCAGACCGTCAATCTGGATCATTGGGGCACGGTCGCGGACGGCTACATCTGGGGCCGTTACGTGGCTTACAGCGGAGCGGTGCGCTACGTCGCGCTGGCTCCGGCGGATAAGAGCGCCTGGTATCTCGTCAAGGCATGAAAGGAAAGGTGGAATTAAATGGCTGAACATGCAGAAAAGAACACTTTGGAGACAACCATCGCCAATCTCACCGACGAGCGCGAGGATGGCACCGACAACGTGCAGCCCGATAGCGCGTACACTCCCGTATTTTCGAAGCAGGTGCGTACCGTCGTCTACGTGTTGGGCCTGATCGCTTCGTGCGTTGGCCTTGGCTTCATGACGTTCGGTGATGCGGCTGTCGGCGGCTACATTTCGACCGTGGCCGGCTTCATCGCCAGCGGTCTTGGCGTCGCCTACAATCCGCTGCGCAACGGCTGACAGTGATTAATTTTCTGGCATGAGACTCAAACTCGCGCCGGAAAATCAAACTCGGGTGTGGAAAAATTTGCGGCACTGTAGTGTCCGTGGAATTTTTTACACCCGTTTTCTAACATTTGCCCCTTCTCCATCATGGAGGAGGGGCTTTATTTTTAGGACTTTTCAAATGGGCATCAGACAACAGACGATTGACGATTACGGCGCGTTCGTGGAGAAATTCAAACCGAAGAAGACCACGGACGACTGCTACACCCCCCCCGCAGTGTATGAGACGATAAAGGACTGGGCATGCCGTGAGTTTGGCATCGACCCCAGCAAGGTGGTGCGCCCGTTCTATCCGGGCGGCGACTACGAGAGTTTCGACTATTCTGGTGGCAAGGTGGTGGTGGACAATCCACCTTTCTCGATTCTGTCGAAGATATGCGCGTTCTACCGTGACCGTGGCATTCCGTTCTTCTTGTTCGCTCCGAACCTAACGATTTTCAGCAGCACGTCGCGCAACGGCGCGCATATGCTGGTCACTGATTGCGCGATCGAATACGCCAACGGCGCTATCGTCAACACCGGCTTCGTGACGAGTTTCGGCGATGACCTGATCCGCACCGCACCGGATCTGACGAAGCTGGTCAACGATGCGGTGAAACGAGTCAGGCGCAAAAGCAGGAAACATCTGCCGAAGTATGCGTATCCGCCGGAATTGTTGACCGTCACGCGACTTAATAAGGTCGGCAATGCCGGCTTGGATTTCCGTGTCAAGGCTTCGGACGTTGCGTTCACAAGGGCTCTCGACTCGCAGAAGGCCGTGAAGAAGGCCATCTACGGCGGCGGCTATCTCCTGAGCGAAGCTAAGGCCGCGGAACTGAAGGCCGCGGAACTGAAGGCCGCGGAGGATGTGACCGTATGGCCTCTCAACGACAAAGAACAACAGATCATCGGAAAACTCGGTTAAACATCGCCCCTCTCTCAGCTGATGCTGGGGGAGGGGCTTTTCTGCGTTTCAGCGCGTGTTCGCAAGTCGATGGAAACCGGCTTCGATGCCCTGCGCTTCGCGGCCGGGGATCAGTCCTCGCCATTCCAAAGGCAATCGCCGTATTCGCGAACTTCGCCGATGGTGGGCGCTCCAATCGTGCCCATGGGCCGGCACGCCATGCGATTGATGTCGGACAACAGTGCGGTTCTGTCAGTCTTCTCCCAATCCTCGTACATGCCGGACGCCCATTCGCCTGGGCGGATGGCGATTCCGCCATCCTCTTTTATCGAGATGACCATTGGCACGCCATTGACGTCAATCTCGGTGGCGTAGGGATTGACGGTGGTCTTCTCCGCGTCATAGATCGACGCGAAGAACAGTTCCATCGCCGTTTCCGGTGCTCGATGCTGGAATGCGAACCATTCGTCGGCGTCGGCGAAGAGTCGTTCGATGGCTTCTTCCGGTGGGAGCGAGATCGTCTTGTTGGTGCAGCGCGTGGTGAATGTGATCGTTGCCATTTTGGTTTGTCCTTTCTTTTGCTGACACTCGTATATTACCGCAAGTGCGGTAATAATCAAGTACGACACGCCATGAAAATCAATCCAAACCGTCCCACAGCTCGTCAAGGGAGACGCCAAGTGCCTCGGACACCTTTTTCGCGGTGTCCAAACGCATCGTATGCGGATCTCGCGCACGCTTCGGCCGAGGCGTGCAGTCCCAGGCCTCCAAAGCCCAAAAATACGAAACCGAATTGATTCCGACCCTCGCGCGTAGATCCTGCTGCGACAATCCGGCGCGCTCGCGCATCGCACGCAAAGTCATTCGTGTTCCTCCATGTTGTTTTCCGTCCATGCGTTCGACAAAACAAAACGCCTCGACCGAAGCCGAGGCGTCTCGCGACATCAAAACATGCCTAATATGTATTTTCAATCCACACCAAATCCGAGAGGATCTGGCGACAGTGGAAATCCACGCATGTTGCACATAATTTCAATCCACGTTCCGGCATCTCATGCCGGGACGACACGCCTCACGATACTCTGGCTGGCACGTCGTGTCAATCCAGCTCGTTCGACATTCCGGCCTTCTTCTCGGCCACGAGCCGGTCGAACATGACGTGGGCCAGTGCGTCGAAGGCTTCGCCGCGTTTTTCGATCCACCATGCCGCGCTGGTATGTTCGGCGATGATGGAGAGCATGCGGGGCTGGAACCGATCGCGCAGGTCGTGGCTCGTGCGGTTGATGACTCCGTCGCGCAGGTCGTTCGCCCACTTGACCTGCTTCGGCGTACCGTCGAGGTCTGGCATGATCTCTGCGACGCGATGCTGTTCGCGCCAGTCGGCGTTCTTGGCGTTCTCCGCCGCAAGGCGTTCGTCGCGTTCCTTGCCGTGGCATTCCGGGCACTTTTGCGTGGCGAGCCATGCGAGGTGGCTTTCGCGCTTTTCGGTCTTGCCGAAGAGTTCGATGCGTTCTTCGTGTCCGCAGCTGTATTTCGCGTCGTAGTGTGCCATTTTCGTGTTCCTTGCTTGTTCTTTGCTGACACTCGTATATTACCGCAAGTGCGGTAATAATCAAGTCGGGCGTGTCGCACACTAGACTGGAATCGTCCTTTGCTGACACGATGGACAAGGCGGAGCCGGGCAATGCAAGGCTCCGCCTCTCTTATAATTGGCCATGTCAGCAAAAGGAGTCCACGCATGGCCTACACCATCCGCCAATACGCCACCAAAGCCGGAAAAAGATACGAAGTCAGATACCGCAAACCGGACGGCACGCCGACCGGCAAACGCGGCTTCAAACGCAAAATGGACGCCGACGCATGGGGAGACCAGCACGTCAACGCCGCCAAAAGGGACGGCAGCTTCGTCGACCAGTCAGCCGGACGCACCCTGGTGTCTGACATCTACGCCGAGTGGATGGATTCGCGTCGCCCGATCCTCAAGCCAAACACCATCCGCACCGACGAAGCCACCTGGAAGACGCACGTGGAGCCGGAATACGCGGCACGACAGATGGGCTCCATCACACACCGCGAACTGCAGGCCTTTATCAGCGGCAAGGCCGAGACATTGGCCCCGAGCACGGTGCTCAAGATCGTCGGCGTGCTCAAGGGCGTCTGCGATCTCGCCGTCAAAAACAGGCTCATCGCCAAGGCTCCGACCGACGAACTCGCGCTGCCCAGGCGTGAGGGCAGGAGACTGCACCGGTATCTCACCGTCAAGCAACTGCTGGACGTCGCGGACGAGGCCGGCAGGGCGCGTATCCAGCCGACCGACCGCAAGGCGCTCGTGCTGGTGCTTGGCCTGTGCGGACTGCGTTGGGGCGAGATGTGCGGATTGAGGGTGGAGGACGTGGACTATGGACGCCGCCGAATACACGTCAGGCGGAATGTTACGCGCATCGGCAGTGAGTGGTCGGAGACCTCGCCGAAGTCGCATGAGATGCGCGACGTGCCCATGCCATCCATAGTCGGCGATGCGCTGCTTCCCGTACTGGCCGGCAAAGGGCCGTCCGATTGGGTTTTCCGCGACCATCTCGGCCGTCCTCCACGCAACCAGTCTGCCGCGGGTGCGAAAACGAACCGCACGTGGTTTATCAGCGCGTGCAGGAGGGCGGGCGTGGAGCCTCTGCCGCCGCATGACCTGCGGCACACCGCCGCATCCATCGCGGTGCACGCCGGCGCGAACATCAAGGCTTTGCAGCGGATGCTTGGACACAAGTCGGCGGCCATGACGTTGGACGTCTATGCCGATCTTTTCGATTCCGACTTGGATGATGTGGCGCGCACCATCGACGCCGCGGTGCAGGTTGCTTCGCAGGATGTGGGCAAAATGTGGGCACAGGTGGATGCCGCACGTGTTCGGGATGTTTGAATCGTTGGAATCTCAAGGATTCCATGAAGTGGGCGATGAGGGACTCGAACCCCCGACATCCACCGTGTAAAGGTGGCGCTCTAACCAACTGAGCTAATCGCCCGCAAAACTCTACTGTACAGTATTCGTTGCCTGCGACAGCTTCAACGTGTGTCGCGCTGCCCAATAGGGGTTCCTTCCATAGTAAATGCGTGAAAAATGGTGTGATTTGAGTGTCGATTCGCTGAATTTTCCACAAGAAAGCCAAAAGCGTCGAATCAATCACGTAGAGTAAGGACGTTGAGTAGTGCAGTAGGAGGTCGATAGCCAATGGCGCAGGAACCTGAATCCGAGAGGAACGCATCGGGGATCGCTCGTACTTCAAAGCGCAAGTGGGGGTATGATTCCGAACAGGTGGACGCTTTTCTTGAACGTGCGCACATGCTGTACGAAGGTGAGGGAGCGCAACTCACCCAGCATGATATTCAGAATGTTTCTTTCGATTTGGTCAAAGGCGGCTATGTGATCGCCCAAGTGGACGCGGCCCTTGCTCGTTTGGAGCGCGCCGTGGTGGACAAGCAGACCACATGGGAGATTTCGCAGCACGGTCGTGTGGCGTGGAAAGCGCAGACCGAAAGTCTGTTCCGCCAGCTTGACGCCCATTCCAAACGTGAGCACGGCGAACGTTTCAAGCCAGGAGAAGGCAAGGAACCGAGCTATGACCGCAAACAAGTGGATCGCATCGTCGATCAGTGCCTGACGAAGGCCGCTGGCGAGCTCGGCGTTGAGGAAGTGTCGGAAGACGATGCCAAGAAACTTGTCGATCTGAACTCCCAGACCGTGGCGAATGTGATCTTCACCCAGCGCAAGGGCAAGCGTGGCTATGACGAGCGTCAGGTGGATTATTACCTGAACGAATGCGTGCAGCTGCTGACCAGACTCGAATCCTATGCTCGTGTGGCCGACTTCGTGGGCGAGCCCTCCGAAAGCGCGATGGCCGCAGCCAATCCGCCCGCAACCAGTCTGGCATCCCAAGAGACGCAGGTGGTCTCGCCGTTATTCGCCGTTCCAGCCGTTTCCGCAGAACCTATTGCGCAGTCCGCTCAGGTTCAAAACAGCACTGACTCCTTCGACGCTTTGAATAAGGCGGAACGTGAGATTTTCACCACGCCTGCAACGTCCCCGGTGAGCATTCCGGCCACTCAAACCGCTGCGCCGACGTATGCTCCCGTGGTTCCGCCTGTGTTCCAGCCAACCATCAGCACCCCGTCGGCTCCGGTAACTCCGGCAGCTCCTGTAACGCCGGAACCTCAGGCCGCTCCGGTTGCTCCAGCGGCTCCGGAACAGTCGTTGGCACACCTGTTCAAAGCGTCCAATGCGGTTGCCGAGGAGCCATCTTCCGCAGGAACGGAAACCGAAGCGTTCAATCCGCTTTCTGATGATGGCGCGCCGAGCTATGACGCTCCGGCCGCGCCTGCGGCTCCTGTGATTCCAGACACTTCGGTCGCACATCAGCCGGAAGAATCTCACGGCATCAACATCGCTCCCGATTCTTCGTTGGCTGCCTTGGCGCAGATGGCCCAGAACATCGACGCTCCCGATCCGGTCGAAGACACGTTCACCCCGCGCATGCCAAGCCTGTCGACGCCGAACCTTCCGCAGGTCAATACCGATTCGATTAATCTCGGAACCTTGCCGACCGTCCCACCCTCCTTCACGCTGGAACCAGCAACCTCCGCAGATCACTCGACAACGGCAACTCCCGTTGAACCGGCGAAACCGGCAGAGGAAGAGAAGAAGAACGAAACCAAGCCGGCAACCAATCCGATGTTCGAAGCATCCAACAGCAATCTGGATGTCGATATTCCCGACCTGTCGTTCCCCTCTTTTGAATAGGCAATCGCACTGAACAGGCTGACGTGACCGTCAGCCTGTTTTCGCGTTCACACGAATAATCCAAAACAAATATGGAGCACACGCATAACCCATGCAAACCTCAACCGTAGTCATTCTGGGATCCACCGGATCCATCGGCACCCAAGGACTTGACGTCATCTCCCGCCATCTCGACCGTTTCAACGTGGTCGGACTTGCGGCAGGCGGCTCCCACGTGGAACTTCTGGCCCAACAGGCGGTCCAATTTCACGTTTCGAAAGTCGCCATCTTCAACACAAACGCGGTCCATGCGCTCCAAGATGCGCTAAACCAAGCCGGCGCAAGCCATGTGGAAATCATGGCCGGGCCGGAAGCGGTAATCGCCATGGCCGGATCCGGTGCCGACGTGGTGTTGAACGGCATTACCGGATCCATCGGCCTTGAACCTTCGATTGCGGCACTGCAGGCAGGATCGCAGCTGGCGCTCGCCAACAAGGAATCCGTTGTGGCCGGCGGTCATCTGCTGTTCGACGCACAGGTTCGTGCGCAGCAGATCAATCCGGTTGATTCCGAACATTCCGCCATCTGGCAATCGTTGCGTTCGGGCACGCACGGTGAAGTGTCGAAACTCGTGGTCACCGCTTCCGGAGGTCCGTTCCGCGGTTGGAAACGCGAGCAGATGACCGACATCACGCCTGAACAGGCGTTGAACCACCCTACTTGGAATATGGGTCCGGTGGTGACCATCAACTCGTCCACGTTGATGAACAAGGGGCTTGAAGTCATCGAAGCGAGCCGTCTGTTCGACGTGCCTCCGAGCCGTATCGACGTGACCGTGCACCCGCAATCCATCGTGCATTCCATGGTGGAATTCCGCGATGGCGCCACCATCGCACAGGCTTCACCGCCTGATATGCGTCTGCCGATCGCGCTTGGCCTATCGGCTCCCGAACGACTTGGCAACATCGCAGCGGCCTGTGATTGGACGAAAGCCGCCATGTGGACGTTCGAACCGCTTGACGATGAGGCATTCCCCGCAGTGAGCTTGGCTCGACATTGCTTGGAAGCTTCCGAAAAGCATACGGCCGTGCTGAATGCTGCCAACGAACAGGCCGTTCACGCCTTCCTCGAACATCGCTTGCCATATCTCGGCATCGTCGATACCGTCAAGGAAGTGTTGGACGAAATGGATGCGGAACTGCGCGGCAATCCGCTATTCGCTTCCGTGGAGGAAATGAGCCAACTCGAGCTGGAAGCCCGTCGTCGAGCCGACGACCTGATAAACAAGTAACGGAAAACGAAACAAAACAAACAGACGAAACGTAAGTGACGCAAGGCTCCCTAAGTCGGGAGCCTTGTTATTGCAAGGATTTGACGTATGCCAGAAATCGAAAAGCCGTTCCGTAAAACCGGTGAGGCAGCCATTAGCGAAAGCCCGCTGCATCCGCGCCGCAAATCGCACCGTATTATGGTCGGTCCCGTTCCAGTCGGTGGGGGAGCGCCAATCTCGGTGCAATCCATGACCAATACGCTGACAGCCAATGTTCCCGCGACATTGCAGCAGATCGCGGAACTGACCGCAGCCGGCTGCGATATCGTGCGCGTGGCCGTACCAAGCCAGGATGATGCCGACGCATTGCCGGAAATCGTAAGGAAATCACCGATTCCGGTCATCGCCGATATTCATTTCCAAAGCAAATACGTGTTCCAGGCCATTGACGCGGGCTGCGCTGCGGTGCGTGTGAACCCCGGCAACATCCGCAAATTCGACGAGGTTGGCCCTTCCATTTGCAAAGCCGCCACGGACGCGGGCATTTCGTTGCGCATCGGCGTGAACGCGGGCTCGCTCGATAAGGAACTGTATGCGAAATATGGCGGTCCGACGCCGGAGGCACTGGTTGCGTCCGCCATGAAGGAAGCGCGCATGTTCGAAGACGTCGGCTTCCATGATTTCAAGATTTCCGTCAAGCATCATGATGTGATCACCATGGTGGAAACGTATCGTCTGCTCGCTTCCAAGGGTGATTGGCCGTTGCATCTTGGTGTCACCGAAGCTGGACCGGCATGGCAGGGCACCATCAAAAGCTGTTTGGCATTCGGTGCGCTGCTGGCTGAAGGCATTGGAGACACGATTCGCGTTTCGCTGTCGGCACCGCCCGTCGAAGAAGTGAAAGTCGGGTGCAAGCTGCTGGAATACATGGGATTGCGTCCGCGCAAGTTCGACATTATCTCCTGCCCGAGCTGCGGTCGTTCCCAGGTTGATGTGATTCAGTTGGCCAATGCGGTGACCGAAGGTTTAAAGGATGTGACCGCGCCGATTCGCGTGGCTGTTATGGGCTGCATCGTCAACGGTCCGGGCGAGGCCCGTGAAGCCGATTTGGGTGTGGCATCCGGCAACGGCAAGGGACAGATTTTCATCAAGGGCAAAGTCATTCAAACCGTGCCGGAAGACCAGATTGTGGAAACGCTGCTGGTCAAAGCGCAGGAGATCGCCGCGCAGATGGAAGCGGACGGACAGGTGCCCGTCAACGCCACAGGACCGGTGGTGGTGCCGGTGGCGCAAGGCAATTGTTGATTTCGCTGACCGCGGGCGGTCGATTGCAGATTGTGATCGGCCGCCCGCTGGTTTTGCTGGTTGTCGATTGCCATTTCAGCTGGAGTCGGTACAATGAACGGCGTGTCAGATCAGGAACGTCAGTCAGTCATGTCCAGCGCGGAGAGCCAATCCAGTCAGTGGACGAGGGGCAGACGGCTGATGGTCAGTCTGCCTATCTTCATCATCCTGCTGGGCATTCTGGTGTCGGTATCCAATTTGACGGCATCGTCATGGAAGTACGAGCCAACCGGTCAAACCATCGAAACGTTATCATCCGACACGGCAGTGACCTTCGATAATCCTTCCGGCAAAACCCTTGCCAAACGAGGCGATTACGAAGTGACGCAACGATATGTCACCATTGAGGCGAAACAGCCGTCAACCGGTGAAATACAACAGGTCAAAGTGTTGATTCGAGAGCCGAAAGACGCGGGAAACAATCGGCCCGGCGTGGTGTTCATGCATGGTGCCGGATATGGTACCTGTGACAACTCATTTGGAGACATGGCCACCGATCTCTCATCCGCAGGCTTCGTGACGGCCGTGCCCGACAAGCCGGTATGGTCCACCAACGATGCGACCCGTGATTACCCGGGCTCCGCGGCCATTTACGATCAGGTCATCACCATGTTGCGTGATCTCGACAACGTTGACGCTTCGAATGTCGGCATTTACGCGACTTCCGAAAGCACCTGGATTTCCTCATATCTGCTTGATCAAGACCCCGACGTGGCATTCCAGGTGTTGCTGAGCCCAATGGTGTATTCGCCACGACATTCGTTGGGATTCCTTGCCGCACAGGATTTCGCGCTGGTCGGAGCGCATGATGGATACCAGTCCATTGTGCGCCGCGCGTTCAACATCGATGCGGAATTGTTCGGCCTGACCAATCTCGACCTCGACACGTTGAATCCCCAAGCCTATTCCATTCCCACGCTTGTGGCATACGGCACCAAAGACGTGATGACCGCGCAGGTGGAAGGTACAGAGAAAATCATCGACATGGCGCATAAGGCGGGCAATTGGGACGTGACCGTGCGCACATACCCCATCGCCAACCATGTGCTCCGACTCGGCGACGAATCCAACAGCGGCACTCCGTTCGCCGACGCCTACGTGGATGATGTAATCAGTTGGGCTGTCGGCATCACGCGGGGACTGCAGCAGACCAGCGAGCGTGTGGCCGGTACCAACTTGTATCAGTCGATTGCGGTGCCGTTGGAATTGCAGGCGAACAGCGGGCTGACCATTTATCTCGTGGTGCTGCATGCCAGCATGGTGCTGTTGCTGCTGGTGATCGCCGTGCTGTGGCTGATTGTGCTCGTACGTAAGATTTGGGCGCATGCGCATCGACGCCGATATGTGTTGGGGCTGAGACCTGTGTTCAAAAATGCGTTGATTACGCTTGCCGTTGCCACCATGGCCACTTTTGTGCTGTTTGGTGCAGGATTGGGCGAAGTGGTTATGGGCGTGGTCAAGCTAGCGTGGGGTGGCGCTCCCGCCGAGGATCCGGGCATGATGTATTGGAGTTGGCCGGTTATTCAAATGGTGTGTGTTGTTGTGGTGTGGGCGTGGTCCCGCGTGTTCGTGCGTCTTATCGAGGAGGCGACGAATCGTGGTCTTGCACAATGGCCACCGCGTAAGGGGGCTATAGGCGCGATTGTGAGTGGCCGCCAGCCGGTGCTCGCGTCGACGAGGTTCGGCCGTGTGATGTTTTGGATCACGGCGGTCACCATGCTGTATGTGCTGTTGGTGTTCGCGTTCTGGGGATTGTTTATTTACTGATATCGCGGGAGAGTGCGGCTGGCGCGAGAACGTGCGGAAAGTATAGATAGTTCAGTTAAGAAAACGAGTCGAGGCGAAGGAGGTGTGTGAATGCCGTTGTATCAGGACGAGGGCGTGGTCTTGCGTACCGTCAAACTTGGCGAAGCTGATCGTATCGTCACTTTGCTGACACGTGACCATGGCAAAATCCGCGCCGTCGCCAAAGGTGTGCGTCGAACCAAATCGCGTTTCGGAGGTCGTTTGGAGCCTTTCATGCGCGTCTCGTTGCTTATTGCGGAAGGGCGTTCGCTTGATGTGATTTCCCAAGCCGAGTCGGTGTCGGCGTATGCGAGAGGCATCTGCACCGATTTCAAGGCGTATACCGCAGCGAATGTGATTTGCGAAACCGCTGACAAGCTGGTAGTGACGGAGCAGGAGCGTTCCGTGGCACAGTATCGGCTGGTGCTGGGAGCGTTGAATGCCCTTTCCAAGCATGCGCATGAGGCTGCTGCGATTGGCGATTCCTACGTGATGCGTGCTCTTGCGATCGCTGGCTGGACGCCACGTTTGCGTGCCTGCGTGGTGTGCGGGGAGCCGATTTCTGCTGATCGTCCATGGTTCTTTTCAATTTCTGCGGGTGGACTAATGTGTTTGACCGATCATATTCGTGAATCGTTTGATGTTTCGTGGAATGCGATCTGCCAGCTGCAGGCGCTTGTAGACGGCGATTGGGGAGAGCTGGACGGCACGGCGTTGCTTCCAGAAACCCGACAAATGGTAGAAAAATGGGGTGAATACTATTTGGAACGTCCGATTCGTTCCATGCGCTTGCTAGATTAGCGGGTATGGCTTTTGAGAACGTGGATTACAAGTCCCTTGACATTCCGGCGGCACCATTTTCTGACCCGTCGATTATTCCTGATTTTCCGAAGAACAAGGTTCCGCGCCATATCGGCGTGATCATGGACGGTAATGGTCGTTGGGCGCAGCAGCGTGGGCTGATTCGCACCGACGGGCATCAGGCTGCCGAACCGGTGGTGTTCGACACCATCGCAGGTGCCATCGAAGCCGGTGTGCGCTACCTGTCGCTGTATACGTTCTCCACGGAGAACTGGAAGCGTTCCCCGCAGGAAGTGCGCTTCCTGATGGGCTTCTCGCGTGACATCATCCACCGTCGTGTGGAGCAGATGAACGCGTGGGGCGTGCGCGTGCGCTGGTCCGGCCGACGTCCGAAACTATGGAAATCCGTTATCGACGAATTGGAAAAAGCACAGGAACGTACCAAAAACAACACGACCATCGACGTGGTGTTCTGCCTGAATTACGGCGGACGTGCCGAAATTGCGGATGCTTGCGCGGCAATCGCAAAGGAAGTGCGTGACGGCAAGATCTCCGGCGATCGCGTAACGGAAAAAATGATTTCCGAACACCTGTACAATCCTGATATTCCTGATTGCGATTTGGTGATTCGTACTTCCGGCGAACAGCGCACGTCGAACTTCCTGCCGTGGGAAGCGGCATATGCCGAACTTGATTTCGTGCCGGAACTGTTCCCCGATTGCGGTCGAGACGTGCTATGGCGTTCGATCGACCACTACATTCACCGCGACCGTCGTTTCGGCGGCGTCAAAAAGTAGTTTTTGCTGAGTTGATTAGGTTAACTGCGGGGAGAACATAATGTTCTCCCCGTTTTGTTTGTTACAACGTGCTGATTCGGGTGGTGAAGGTGGGGACGAAACGGGAGGAGTCGACTTGGAAGGCTACGTGGATGCGGGGTGCGTTGGAGTCGATCAGTCCGGCGGGATCGCCGATGGTTCGGCCTCGGGTGCCGTGGAAATCGCCGGTTTCGAGTTCGACTTTCATTGGTAGGTCGATACAGGTCACCAGCGACGGGTCCACGGCAACGGCGGCGGCCAGCGGATCATGTAATGGCATGCCCTGTGAAAACAGTCGCGCGTCGGCCTTGAGGTTTGCGGCAATGGAAAAATCAGCCATGTCGGCGAGGAATACGCGCACATCGGAAGCAGATGGGCTTGCAGCCACACTCGAGGTTCGAGCTGAAGCTGCATTTGAACTACCAGCTGAACCATCAAGTGAATCAGCGACTTGGGATGCGGTCGAGCTGGTAAGTGTGTCAGCATTCGCTGCTTCGCGCCAAGCACGGGTCGCATCGGAACCCATCAGGCATTGATGCGTTACGTCCAAGCCGACCATGGTGATGTCGGCACCGGAATGGAACACGCGATCTGCGGCTTCCGGATCCTGAATGATGTTCGTTTCCGCAGTCAGATCCCAACAGTTGCCTTCCTGCGTCAACGTGCCGCCCATCATCACCAGTTTGAGTTTGCTGGCAATATCCGGTGCGGCCGCGATCGCAGCATCAATATCGGTCAGCGGACCGGTCGCAACCACAGTGACGTCGAAACCATAAGCGCGAACCTGATCAATAATGAACTGCACGCCTTCGGAAACCGAGTCGGCGGAAGAATCATCAACATGAATAAAAGAAGCCGAATCCGTAGTAAGCGACAATTCAAACGAATCAACCGCAGGATTCGCATGAACATCATCCAACGCATATCCGCCAACGGAAATCAGACTACGATAATCACGAGAAAAAACAGTATCAGAATCGGAATTATCCGAAAAAATATCTGAAAAAGCAGTATCCGAAGACGAACTATCGCAAGCCGGGCCGAATCCTCCCAATCCGTCCGTGCCGTGAAACTGCGCACAACCTGCATCCGGAATGAAACACCGAGCCCATGAAGGATGCGACGATCCACGTATCACTGGAATGTGCCGAAGCCCCAACCGTTCCAGCACATACGAAGTATTGCGAACCGCAGTGTCGACGGAAACATTGCCGTACGTGCCGATCACGCCAAGCACGTCAACAGTGTCGAACGTCGCAAGGTATGCCAACGCCAGTGCATCGTCGATACCGGTGTCCACATCAAGAATCAGTCGTGTCATATTTGTATTTAATCAAACTCGTGCAATGAAGCCAAATGCAACGCATAATGGTGCGGCATCCCACAAACCATGTTCAACCCGAACTGAGCAAGCAGTGTTGGGCATGAAATAAAAATGCAGGATGCCGTATTCCAATATTTTCGATTATTCGCATCTAAACGAGTTACAAACCTACTCGTTCAAACCCGATTATTTCAGGAATTCGTCGGTGGCGAGATCCTTGGCTTGCGGAGCGTCGTGCACCACCTTGTCATGCGAATCGGTGTAGGCGTCTTCCTGAGCGAGGAAGTCAAAATACTGCTGGGCGCCTTCAACGTCGTTCGTACCGAACGTGAACGAACCATCCTTGATCTTGGCGGGATCGCCCCAATACTGACCGTCCACAATGGTTTTCATGCTTTTCTTGACGAAATCAAGCTTGAGATTCGCGTCGGGAGCTTCCTTCACAAGGATCTTCGCTGCATCGTCAGGATTCGAATATGCGTACTCGTAGCCCTTCTTGGTGGCTTGTACGAACTTCTTCACCAGTTCGGGATTGTTGGAAATCGTCTTGTCGCTGGTGATCACGCCAATGGTGTCGGCATTGCCGGGAACGCCGTAATCCGGTTCGGTAAAGCAGTTGAGCTTCGGACCGTACATGTCGGCCTGCACACCCTCCCAAGTGGCATAGAAACCACCGAAATCAGCCTTGTTGCTGGACAGCGTTTGGAACGTGGACGTGCCGACGGTCACCTTGTCGAATTCGCCCTTACCTCCGTCCGACTGAATCATGCGACGGATCACCGCATCGGATTCGTTGGATCCGAACGTGGCGAAAGTCTTGCCGTCGAAATCCTTCGGGGATTTGATTTCAGTGTTGGAAGCGAGCGAACACCAGATGGCGCTTGGCTTCTGCTGTACCTGCAGCACCTGCTTGATGGTTGCGCCCTTAACAGCGTACGTGCTTACGTTGGTGAGGTTCGACAATGCGAAGTCGGCCACGCCGTTGTTCACGGCCTGTTCGGCACCGGCCTGTGCCACGGCCACGATATCAACGTCAAGACCTGCCTCTTTGAAATAACCCTTGTTTTTCGCCACATATACGCCGATATGATTGGTGTCGGGTGCCCAGGACAGCATGAAGGTCACTTTGGTCAGATCGCTGCTGCCAGATGCTGTGCTTGTTGCGGAATCGTTGCTTTGTCCGCATGCGGTAACGCTGAACAACATGGCGATTGCGCTGAAGAGTGCGATTATTGTGCTTGCGATGTGAGTACGTGCGGTGGCGTCATGCCTGCTGAAGATGCTCATAAAGCGATTTCCCTTGAATCTGTATTCTCTATCGTTTTCTAGGGATATGCTGCGAGCGGAGTTCGGGCAGAAAACGATACGAAGGGCCTCAGGCCCCCGCTCGTCCAATGCCCCCGACATTCCTTACGGTGCCTAATGAAAGGCGTGGAATATTGCCGGTTTGCCACACATTGGCTTAACAGCGGATTTTATTATACGTAGGCAGCGTGACCGACATGCAATGCGGAGTGGCGAATGCTGCGAATGCTGCGTTTGCAGAAGGCCGATGATGTTTGGCGTGTTTGACTTACTGGTCTGCATCGGGATCGGCGTCGGCATCAGCTGGGCCGAGCAGGACGCGTTCGCTCAGGTTCACCAGGCACATCAGAACGCCGGTGATGGCGATGATGACCAGCGTCGCCGAGAAGATCAGCGGTGTGCGGAACGAGTTATAGGCGGCCTGTAGCCAAATGCCAAGACCTTTGCGCGCGCCCAAATATTCTGCGGTGGCGGCGGTGGCGAAAATGTATGCGGCGGAAACGCGGATGCCGCCATAAATCTGACGAGCGGCCACACGCAGCTTCACATGCCACAGTGTCCACGCTTTCGTGGCGCCACAAGTCAGCGCAACATCCGAATAAAACTGGGGGACCGCTTCAAGCCCACGAATCGTCTGCACTGCAATCGGGAATAAGCCGAATACCGTTACGATCACGATTTTTCCGGAAATCTCAAAGCCAAACCAGATCAAAAATAGGGGAGCGATGGAAATCAACGGCATGGTCTGCGCAGCTGAAAGCAACGGGAGCAATGCGGCGTTCGCAATGCATGAGCAGTACAGCAGTATGCCGATGAGAATGCCGAACAGTACGGCGAACAGGAATCCGACGGTACCTTCAAGCAAAGTGACTTGCATGGCAGGCCATAACGTCGACCATGTTTCGACGGTGGCCTGTGCGATTTCGCTTGGCGCGGCGATCATGGTGCTGGGCACATTGCCGATGCGGACCCACGCCTCCCATACCGCCAGCAACAGCACTACTGCAATAACCGTGGGAATACGGCGTTTGCAAACGTGAGCAAAGGCGGACAAAGCTTCGAGAAGTTTTGCGACAATGCCGGCTTTTGAATTCGTGTTCGCAGCCATGCCCGAACCCATGTGCGAACTCGTGTTTGAGGGTATGGATCCTGTTGCCGAATCCCTGCGTTGAACGTGCGAAACCGCCATCGTTCACCTTGCTTTCTGCGCCATAGTGGGCGCGCACGTGACCGGTGGCGAGAAATCAGTAAGGTGAGGAGCCTGCCCGCGTTCCGGTCAGAAAAGTTCATTACCGGGGTGCCAGTATAAAGCACTCCCTAAACCACGTTCTGAAACGAAAATCGTTCTTCAAACCAACACGTAAGTCATAACTTGCCGTATAACGCAAGGTGGGTTCCGTATCTTGCCCGACACGGAACCCACCTTACTCTTTACCCCTTGCTACTGCCTTGGATTAGCCTCACTCCAGTCCGATGGACTTCATGGTGTGGAGCTTCAAGGACTTGACCTCAAGCGTGCCGGATTCGGCAACAAGTTTGATGGCTCGTGGGCCTTCGGAAGCGTAGCTGAAGGAGCTCATGGCCTGACGGCCGTCGTTTACATACACTTCCACGCAGCCGCGATCCACGAACACGCGCAGCTTGAGTTCGCCGGAAGCCAGTTCCTCGGCGGAAAGCGGGGCGGTACGGTAGCCGCGATCACCCTGGGCTGCGGCCTGACGGTCGATCACCACACGACCGATCTGATCGTCGAACGCCACGTACGTGTAAGCGCCATCTTCGGTCGCATGAATCTTCAGACCAGCACGTTCCGCAGTGGAGGCGTTGAGATCGATGGTCATTTCGATTTCCACGGCTTCGGCATCGTCAGCAATGGTCTGCTCGCCATTGACACCAAGTGAGATCGCACCGAAATCGGTGGTGTTTTCGCGCAAGCCCTCCATTTCGGCAACCGGAGCGGTGTGCAGATCGCCGTCGGCGCCCAGGGTGATCTCACGCGGAAGGGTCAGGTTGCCGCACCAGCCGTCATCCTGCATCGGAATCGGCTCAACGAACGGGCTCATCCAGCCGTATACGATCTGGCGCTCGCCATCGTTGAAGGACTGCGGAGCGTAATAGTTGTGGCCGCAATCCCACAGGCGGAACTCGGTTTCCGGCTGGAACGCCTCGCCCGGGGTCCACGTGCCGATCATGTAGCCGGCGTTGGAAACGTTGCGGTTCATGAAACCGGAGGCCTTTGCGCCCATGGCGGAGAAGCCGATGACCCACTTCTCATTGCCCTCGGCGTCCTTGATCGGGAAGAAGTCCGGGCATTCAAGCATGAAGACGTTCGGATCCGGGTGTTCGAACAGCACACGCTCGTAGGTCCAACGAACCATGTCATCGGAGGAGAACAGCCACATCTGGCCGCGCTTTTCTGCGGAGGAGACACCGAAGGTCATGTACCACTTGTCTCCGGTCTTCCACACCTTCGGATCACGGTAGTGGTGGTCGACCTTATCGAGCGGGCAATCGATGATCATGCCGCGCTTGGTGGCGCTGGTCAGCTCGTCGTTGTCTGGTTCGGCGATCATCTGCACCTGCCAGTCGCCGCCGGTGTTGTCGATGCCGTTGGCCCAGCGGTGGCCGGTGTAGTAGAACTTGAGCTCGCCGTCATCGCCGATCACTGCGGAACCGGAGAACACGCCGTCTTTTTCCTCTTCGAGAGTCGGGGCGAACATGATCGGCTCACGCTTCCAGTTGAGCATGTCGTTGGAGGAGACGTGACCCCAGTGCATCGGGCCCCACTGGGTGCCGTACGGGTGCAGCTGGTAGAACACGTGCCAACGGCCCTTGTAGAAGCACAGGCCGTTCGGATCGTTGATCCAGCCGCCGTTGGAGGCGATGTGGAACTTCGGATACCAACGGTTGTTGCGCGCGGCGGCCATGGCTGCAACGCCCGCCTCCGCCTGTGCCAGAGCCTCGCTGTGGTTCTTGATTTCGTGAAGGACGGGTGCGTCCGGGGTGAAGCCAGTCATCGTTGAATAGCCTTTCTTGTGATTGTTGAATTGCTGCTTATTGAGTTTTGAGTAAAAGTTGTAAGAATGCTGCCCGAAGCGGAAAAAGGGGAAACGCTTCGAGCAGCACGATTCAGTTATGTTCTTGGCCGGACTTGCGATTGCGTTCAGGCGTTCGCTTCTGCAGCGGCCTGGGCCTTGAGCTGCTTGTCGGTGTAGAACGGATCACCGCCGACTTCCTGGTCGTCCTTCTTGATCACGAAGAAGCCGTAGATCAGGGCTGCCAGCACGATGCCGGAGATGGTGAAGAAGGTCGGGCGATCGCCCATGGCGTCATGCAGGGCGCCCATCGGGGTGGAGAAGATCACCTGGCCGATCTGGGAAGCGATCTGGAAGCCTACCATGTACAGGGTTGCCGACAGCTTGGTGTCGAAGTGCAGGGTGAAGTAGCGGAATGCCGGCAGGCAGAACAGCGGAACCTCGATGGAGTGGAACAGCTTGACGATGGAGACGCTGACCGGATCGTGGAACACGCCGCACAGGCCGATGCGCAGGAACATCACGGTTGCACCGAGCAGCAGGGAGTTGCGCACGCCGATCTTCTTCATGATGATCGGAACAACACCCATCATGGCGGACTCGAGGAACACCTGGAAGGAGTTCAGGGTGCCGTAGGTGGCGTTGCCGATTTCAGTGGTGGAAAAGAGGGAAGCGTAGTAGTTCGGGAACATCTGCTGGTCGAACACGGTGTAGAAGGTGTTGGTGAACAGCATGAAGACGATGAGCACCCACAGGGTCGGCATCTTCAGAACGGAAATCATTTCCTTGAAGGACGGGTTGGTCGGAGCCGCGTTCGGATCAGCTTCCTTCTTGAGCTCTTCCTTCTGCTCGGCCGGAACCCAGAAAGCGTAGACGCACAGCATGCCGAGGCCGCAGATGGAGCCGACCCAGAAGTTCAGCAGCGGGTTGATGTTGAACAGGAAGCCCGCACACAGCGCCACGATGGCGTAGCCGAAGGAGCCCCAAGCGCGGGACTGGCCGTATTCGAAGCCGAACTTACGGGAGTAGCGTTCGGTGAGCGCCTCGAACAGGGAGCAGCCGGCCATGAAACCTGCGGACAGCACGATGGAGCCGATGAGCACGCCGATGAAACGGGTGGTGCCGTCGGCTATCAGCATCGGGGCGTACACGAACTGTACGAACGGGCCGACGAGTGCTGCGATGGCGGAGACGAAGATCACGAGCTTACGCTTGATGCCCAGCTGGTCCTGGATGGCGCCGTAGGCGAACATGATGACCAGGGTTGCCAGGGAGTTGATGGAGTAGATCTGGCCCTGCTCGGCGGAGGTCATGCCCAGACCGTGGGCCGGGTCGGTAAGCCAGCGGGAGAAGAAGGACCACCAGATGCCCCACGAGCAGAAGAACATGAAGATGCCGAAGGAGCTCTGCAGGTAGGAAGGATTCTTCCATGCAGATCGAGTTGTACTTGCCATGTTGTTGTTTCTCTGTTTCTCTTTGTTTGTGCCGCTGCCGCGCGGCACCTCGGTTGTGTGCCGATGCTGTGTTATGCCGTCATTCACCCAGCTGCCGTGCCAAGTGGATGAACATGGTTAAATAATAGTGCGTAAAACGATTGACGTCAATCGATTGACGTAAGTAATTCCAACGCTTTTCGGAAGTGTTGGAATTAAGCCGAAATGGGGGATGAAAAAAGAAGGCCTCTCGGCGTGTCGTAACGGACACGTCAACAGGCCTTTCATGTGGTCTTAGATCGCGAAACTTAGCTGCGAACCGATCCCTTTTCTATCAGCGCGCAATGGATCTTCGCAGGAATCGGCGAATCCAACGGCGGCATGGGAGCGGTGGTATTCGGCCAAGACGAACTGTCGACGGGCTTGCGTTCGATCATCGAAATAAGCTTGCATGCGGCCCAATAACCCATCTCATAGTGGGGCAGTTCCACCGTGGTCAGCTGCGGTTCCAGCGTTTCGGCGAACACGCGGTGGTTGTCGACGCCGACGATGGAAACGTCCTTGCCGACGGTCAGTCCGCGGCGTGCCGCACATTCGTACACATACCATGCACGCGCATCATTGAAGCAAAAGAAACCGTCGGGATTGCGTTCGTCAAACAGTTTGTCGACGGCACGCAACGCAGGACCATTATTGAGCACATTGCATACCAGCGAAGGATCATAGGCGAAACCGGAATCCTGCAATGCCGCCTGATACCCGGCAAAACGGCCATCCTGCGCAATCATGTTTTCCGAGCATCCGATGTAGGCGATACGCTTGCAATCGGCCTGAATCAGCCGTTTCGTGGCATCATAGGCGATTTGGAATTCGTCCGGCTCGATGCTGGGAATCTGGTTGTCGGCATCGGTGGCATCCACCATCACCACCGGATAATCGCCGAGCGAGGCTGGCACGCTCGCAATGCGATTCGACATCTTCGAATAGAAGAAACCGTCCACGCCATACCGTTTCAGCGTGGCGATTTCGTTCTCTTCGCTCGCCCTGCCATCGGTGCTGACCGTGATGATCATGTACCCGTAGGTGCTTGCCGCGTCTTGCGCGCCCAGAATGATGCCGCCTGCGTACGGCGTGGTGGCAACTTCCTCGCTGATGAAGCCGAGAATTCGCGTGCGGCAAGTGCGCAGGCTGCGCGCCAGAGGATTGACCGTGTAGCCGAGTTCGTCTGCCTTCTCGCGTACGAGCGCGGCCAAAGGGGCTTTCACACGTCCTTCATCCCTGCCGTTAAGCACCAGGGAAACAGTGGAAATGGACACCCCTGTCGCTTCGGCAATTTCCTTCATCGTAGTCATATTCGCTACACTATACCCAAATCAATAAGAAAAGCGCGCCATTCCTTATAAATAGCGCGCTTTTCGATTTTTCTGACGATCTAACAGTTTATTGCCTGATTTATTCCGACAGGATTTCGTCCACAAGTGCCTGCTTGGCGTGGATCTGACCTTCGAAACCCGGGCGAATGTCGAGACGGATCACCACGTCGGTGCGATAGCCCTGGCCAGCCAGCTTCATGGTGGCGTCGCGAATCACCTTGAGCACGTCGTCGATGTCGCCTTCGATGTTGGTGAACATGGCGTTGGTTTCACTCGGCAATCCGGATTGACGGATCACGTCGACCGCCTGCGCCACGTACGTGGACTTTTCAGGGCTTGCGCCGGCGGGGGAGATGGCGACTGCGGCAAGCGTGTTGATATACGGTTTGCCGGTTTCCGGGTTGATCGGCACTTCCTGCTTTTCCGCATTGCGATCAAGGGTCATGTTCGTTCCTTTCGTTGCGTTCCTATCGGCCTGATACGACTTGGATTGGCTGGTGCGGATTTGGCTGTCAGCGCCATTTCCAAGCGTGATCCATCGGTCCGGATCCGTGACCGAGGTCAAGCTGCGCCTCCAAGGCGCCCGTCAGATACAGTTTTGCACTATCGACGGCTTCCGGCAATGTCTCGCCAAGCGCCAGATGCGATGCGATCGCCGAAGACAGCGTGCATCCGGTGCCATGCGTGTTCGGATTATTGATACGACGCGCGCGGAACCAAGTGACTTTGCCGCTCGGTTCAACGAGCACATCGCTGGCATCCTGCGTGCCATGACCGCCTTTGACGAGCACCGCGCAGCCGAAATGGCCGGCGAGCATATGGCCTGCCGTCACCATGTCGTTCTCACTGGAGATGCTTTCGCCATTCTCGTAGTCGATCGCGTCGGCACCCTGTTCGACGGCCAGCTCGCACAGCGCCTGGGTCTCCGGCATATTCGGCGTGATGACGGTGGCCAGCGGGAACAGCTTGGAAGTCAGTGCCGCAATCGCGTCGCCTTCGATAAGCTTCGCACCGGATGTTGCCACCATCACCGGATCAAGCACAATATTCGTGGCATCATGCGCAATCAGACGGTCGGCGATCACGTTGATGAGCTCCACGCTCGACACCATGCCGATCTTCACCGCGACCGGCGGAATATCTTCAAATACTGCGTCGATTTGCGCGGCGAGCATTTCCGGAGGAGTGTTCGTGACCATGGTCACGCCTGTGGTGTTCTGCGCGGTCAGCGCCGCGATGGCGGTCATACCGAACACGCCATTGGCAAGCATGGTTTTCAAATCCGCCTGAATGCCGGCACCACCGGAGGAATCCGATCCCGCGATGCTCAATACCGGTGCCAAAGTGCTGGTCATGAATGACTCCTTACTTGCTTTTGCTTGCTTATGATGCGAAGTTCTGAAATATTCGTGATCCGTGATTGCTATTTGCGCAGTACGTGCCCATGCTTTGCATCACCGCGCACTGCCTTCCATCGCGAAACCATATTGCGGGTCGCCTCTTCCGGATCGCTTGCGCCGGCAATGGCCGACACCACAAACCAGCCGGCCGCCTTCGAATGTGCGAGCATCTCCATATCGTCGGCGGTCACTCCACCGCCGACCACAACCGGAAAATCACTCGCATCGCAGATCGCATTGATCTGCGCCTCGTCGAGCGTATGCCCGGAACCATCGTTGCCACCAACGGAAGCTTCCGGCTTGGTGGTGGACACGTGCAACGGGCCGGCCCCGATGTAGTCGATGCAGCCGGCAGGCAGCTCGTTGATCAGCTTCACCAGGCTTTCCGTTTCGGCAGACAAGCCCACAATGGCATCTTCCCCAAGCAACGTGCGGGCTTCCTGCGGTTCCAAGTCGGTTTGCCCAATATGCACGCCGTCAACTTTGATGCCCTTGTGACGTGCCTGCCAAACTACATCCACGCGATCGTCGATCACAAACGCCACGGAATCGGATTTGCCGTTGTTCTCGATAACCTGCGCGATATCGCGTGCCATGCTGGTGATGTCTTTCGCGTCGGTGTTCTTGGCTCGCAGCTGGATGAACGTTGCGCCCCCGCGCAACGCATCCTCAATCACACCGGTAATAGTACGGCTCTTGCAATCCTGCGGGCCGACCACAAAGTAGGCGCTCATATCGAATGTATCGCGCATCGATGCATATGAATAATTGTTCATATAATCAACCCTTCTCGGTAAGTGATTCAGAAAACCTACAATGTGAACCGGCAATCGTCCATATTTTCCACATACGCAATTGCCGAACCCCGCATGATATGCCGAATACCATGCAGGGTTCGGCAAAGCCTAGTCGATGATGATTTCGGAAGCGGCGACTTCCTCGGCGGTGACGTTCCAAAGCGCGTCAAGCAGCGCCACTTGGAAAGATCCGGGACCGGACGATTTCGCTTCGGCGATTTCGGAAGCCCTGTTATACAGCAATGATGCCGAAATCGCGGCGACAAGCGGTTCGGCCACGGCCAGATACGTTGCGGTAACGCCGCCGAGCGAACAGCCGGCGCCGGTGATCTTCGTCATCATCGCGCTGCCGCCGGGCAAACGGAACACGCGCTCGCCGTCAGTCACCAGATCGACTGCTCCGGAAACGGCCACCGCGCCGGCTCCAACAGGGGAGTATTTCGCAAGATGACGAGCCACTCGTTTGGCCGCGTCAACGGCGGAATCGACTTCGTCGACGGCTTCCACGCCTGCCGGGCGAGTGCCGGGAACGGTGGAATCATGCTGTGCCAAACCCCACATCGCATCGAGCGCGATGATTTCGCTCGCATTGCCGCGCACAATGGTCGGCGGGTATGTGCGGAACGATTCGAGAATGGCGGTACGGGTTTTGCCGATGCCCGCGGCGACCGGATCAAGTACCCACGTCTTGCCGTTCTTGTGCAGTTTGTAGGCGATTTCCGGTAGCGCGTCCTTGAAGAACGGCAGGAGTGTGCCCACATTGATGTAGTTCGATCCGGCGATTTCCGCGGTGTCGATCACGTCGTCAGGCAGGAAGCTCATGGCTGCGGTGCCGCCGGCGGCCAGCTGCGCGTTGACCACAAGATTCATCGTTACGAAATTGGTGAACGACTGTGCCAAAGGTGTGGTTTCGCGTACGTCGTTTACTGCCTGCGCAATCTGTTCACGCAATGCAGCTGCATATGAGTCATCGCCCATTGTCTGCTCCCTACGTTGGTCCTAACCAACAGGTTCAAAGGGTCAGGCATTTGCCTATCTCAGCTTCCGCTTTCGCCGGAAGCCCCCCTGCATGTACATAACATATCTAACCTATACAAAGGTGCTGACAGTGGCACGTTTTGCATAAACGAACAATCGACACGTTCCAGTTGGATGCCGGTCCACTTGTTATCTGCGCGTTGCGCCGTCGGGCCAGTCGATTCCAGGATCGGGCGAATGCAATACGTTCTCGTAAATGTCGTTGCGCACGTAAATTTCGCAGGCGCCTTCCGACCATGTGCTTTTCCAAGGTGTCTTGGTTTCGGCGATTTTGATTTTCGTGTAATGGTTTCTGTCGTAACCAAGGTCGGAGAAGAAAAATGGCTGATACAGAGTGTCGTAGAATTCGGGTTCGCCCCACGATTTCCATGTTTCGATGTCTTTCTTTCCCGCATAGGGGTCAACGCACCATTCCCACGACGAATAGCTTCGTCCCTTGTATGCATTGGCAAGAAGCGTATGGTCGAAGTAAGGGGCTGAATCGATAAGGGTGCTGCCGTACCAAGAAGTGTAGTCGATGCAGTCGGTGCCGCCGCAATATCCGCCTTTGTCGATGATTTTGTTGATTTCTGGATTGGAAGCGGTGTCGTTCTTGCTGACGCGTGTCCAGCCTGCCATCCAACGGTATTGCTCCAAATGGTTGGTTTTGATAAAAGACGCTACCGCCCGGGAAGACGAATAGTCGTACCGAATATCGCAAATACTGGCGCTTGCCGTCCAATACACGCTGACAAGCATGAAGATAAGACCGAGGATTTTGAAGAAACGGAGATACCGTTCCGTTTTCTTCGGTCCAAGAAGAGTCATAACACGGTTGTTGAGATTACGGATCCACTGAGGCCAATCGTTGGAATTGATTTTTTCGATATCGCAATCGATGGCGAGAATGGCGATGAAGAATCCCAAGATGATTCCCGCATGATGCATGGAAAGATGCGCGGTGAACGCAACGCTTATACCCAAGTATGTGGTGAGCAGCAATGATGCGGTTTTCCGGCGTAGGCAAATCTGAATAAGAAAACACCACATCAGGCATGACATTACGCACGGCATAAACAGCTCGCTTGGCGTGAGAGCGATGAACTGCATATTGCCATCCGACAGGGTTGAAGTGAACAACGTCTCGGAAGGCATTACCAGCCAGGTGTTGAATACGGAAACCCATGCGGGTGATGTTGTTGCAGTGCCATGTATGTCAAAGTCACCGTGGTATGTGCCGGGTGCGGGGAGTACGTTGAGGAGCAGTATGATGGCGAATACCAGTAGCAGAACAAGTCCCGCGAAACGCTGCTTGTTTTTTATAAGCGAGCGTTCGCCGCAGAGAAATTGAATCGTCCAATTCAAGGCAAGCATGCCGGCGATTGCCAATCCGTAAGAGCTCGTGGCGCATAGCAGCATCATGCTGAGTATGACTGGCCATGGCTTGGTGTTGCGGTTGTTCCAATTGATGGCTATGAGCAGCATTGCGGCGATCATAAGCGCATATGGTCTGGAAGTTACGCCATACTGGTAGCAAAGAAAATAGGAAAATGGCAGTATTACCTTTAGTAATTCTGGTAGTTTCGTTTTGAATTCCAAAAGCCAGATCATCAGCGCGGCGCACATAAGATTGAGGGATTTCAATCCTATTTCGTAAGGCATGCCAAGTTTGGCGGGAATGGCAAGCAGCATCCACCAAAGAGGTGGGTGTCCTTCGTAATGGGTGCGTACGGTAAGCAGTTCCTTCCATGAGCAATCACGTGCGATCAGCCAAGCTTGCGCCTCATCAAACCATGGTTCGTGAAAACACGACACGGTGACGGTCACTGTCACGTAGGCGATGAAGACAATGCAGTGCAGCCGTTGTTCGGCGAACCAGGTGAAGAGTCTTTTTCGAAGGTTCGTCACGCGGTTCGCCGAAACGTCGGGCTGGATGATGGTTGGTGTTTCTGCTGTGTTGCTCATGATAGGTGTAAAGATGGTGTATGGGTACGGCGAGGTTAGAAGGAGGAGCGGGCGCCGCAGAGTTTTTCGAATTCCTCGAGGACCTGCACCTTGGCAAGAGCGTCTTCGAAGGTGATGACGCCCTTGTTGACGAGTCTCGCCAGATCTTGGTCAAGCGTATGCATGCCTTCCTTTTCGCCGGATTGCAGCACGGTACGAATCTGATGCGCCTTGCCTCCGCGAATCAACGCGGCCACGGCCGGAGTGTTGATCATCACTTCGGTGGCAGGAGCGCGGCCATGCCCGCTGGCACGTGGAATCAGGGTTTGCACGACCACCGCGCGCAGAGTGGAGGCCACCTGCACGCGAATCTGCTGCTGCTGATTTTCCGGGTACACGTCGATCAGACGGTCCACGGTCGAACCGGCGTCCTGCGTGTGCAGGGTGGCGAACACCAAGTGGCCGGTTTCCACGGCGGTCAACGCGGTGGAAATGGTTTCGAGGTCTCGAAGCTCGCCCACTTCGATAATGTCGGGATCTTCACGAAGCGCGCGTTTAAGCGCTTCCGCGAAACTTTTGGTGTCGGTTCCCACTTCACGCTGGCTCATCACGCAACGCTTGTGTTGATGCACGAATTCGATCGGGTCTTCAATGGTGATGATATGGTCGGCGCGTTCGGCATTCGCTCTGTCGACAATCGCGGCGAGCGTGGTGGATTTGCCGGAGCCGGTCGGACCGCATACGAGCACGAGTCCACGCGGCAGTAACGCCAGATCGGCGATATGCGGGTCGAGACCAAGCTCCTGCGCGGTTTTGATTTCCGTGGGAATGGTTCGTAATGCCGCGCACACGCCCAAACGGTCGCGGTATACGTTGACGCGGAATCGCAGCAGATCGCCGATGGAGAATGAAATATCAAGTTCCAAATCGTCTTTGAACCGTTCCATCTCCAGCTCGTTGGTCATCACTTTGATGGCTTCATACGTGCGGTCCTTGTTCCACACGCTCAGCCCTTTGGCGGGGCGCAGCTTGCCATCCACGCGCAGCATTGGCGGATCGTTGACCACCAGATGAAGATCGGACGCGTTCAATTCCACCAGCTGGCATATGGCAGCCACGAATTCCGGATCCGCATCGGGATGTTCGGCATGCAATGTTTCTTTGACCTGGTGCGCTTTGATTCTGCGTTGTCCGGGAACAGCGTCCTCGTCGGAATCATTGGTTTCGGGCACTATGAAATCCACGATTAGCCTGTTGTTCATATTGGGTTGCGGTCTGGCAGCGGGCGCAGGCTGCGCAATATGGTTGATGGCGGAAGGCTGCATGGTCTGCGCGTTCTCCTCGTACGCCGCATAGTCGTCCGGCTGTTGCGCGAACGGCGTGCCGCCTGGAATGAATGATGGCGGATCGCCGTCGATTTGCTGGATCGGTCCATGATACTCGAATGCAGGGGTGACTTCCGTCACGTCATCGTCGAATTGCAGATTCTGCTGATCCACGGCTTCGTTTTCCGGGGTTTCCGGAAAAGCGGTGTCGTAGGAGAGTTCCTGTTGTTCTGCAATGAGCGGTGTTTCCGCAGGCCGTGTCGGAGCGGGCTGCGGTTCCGCTACAGATTGTGATGCAACGGCTTGCGGGGCAGCTGACTGTTGCATAGACTGCCGCTGTGCGCTCTGTTGAGGCTCGGCCGCCGGCTGTTGCTCGACCGCGGCCTTAGACATGGGGTCGGGAACGGTACCGGAACCATGCCGCAACGCGGGCATGGCGTCAAGCGACGCGAAAATACTGCGCAAACTGTCATCGTCAGCCTGAATCGCATTGTCGGGCGACCAATGGCGTCCCCTACGCGGATCCTCGTTGAATGAAGGAGCGGTACTGGGAATGGTCACACCTTTCAAACCAGACAAATCGGTGTTCGCATCCCAAGTCGGCTGCGCATCGGGATCCGTCGCGGTGTTCATTTCGGTTTTCAGCTCGGGTTGCTGTTCAATATCGGTCATCATTGTCCTTTACATATGTTGAAAACGCGGTCACACGATTACACAACTACACGGTCACGCGAAGCACTTCATCCACGGAAGTAATGCCTTGCAGAACCTTCTGCCAGCCATCCTCACGAAGCGACGTCATGCCTTTCGACTTGGCCGCCTGCTCGATTTCCAGCGACGTGGCGCCACGCGCGATCAAATCCTCCATCTGCGTGTCCACGCCCATTACCTGCTGAATGGCCACACGCCCGTGATATCCGGTGTTGGAACATTCACGGCAACCCATCGCACGGTACACGGTCGGCAACGGAGAGCCGGGCGTATATGGCACACCCATCATCTTCAACTCCACGGGAGTGGCCGTATCGGCTTTCCGGCATTTCTTGCACAGGCGCCTCGCCAGACGCTGCGCCATCACCGCAGCCAGCGACGAGCTCACCAAAAACGGTTCCACGCCCATTTCCGTCAAACGCGTCACCGCACTCGGAGCATCATTGGTGTGCAACGTGGACAGCACCAAATGGCCCGTCAGCGAAGCCTCGATCGCAATGGTCGCCGTCTCCTCGTCTCGAATCTCACCGATCAGCACCACATCAGGATCGGCACGAAGAATCGAACGCAACGCGGCGGCAAAGGTCATACCCGCCTTATTGTTCACCTGCACCTGATTGATGCCCTCCATGCGGAATTCCACAGGGTCTTCAACCGTGATGATGTTGATTTCCGGGCGGGCCACATCGCCCAACGTCGCATACAACGTGGTCGACTTACCCGAACCGGTCGGACCAGTCACCAACACCATGCCGTACGGGCGGTTGTACGCTTTGGAAAACACATCGAAATTGCGTTCGCTGAAATTTAGATCCTCCACTTTGAGATTGCCCGAAGGCGTGCTCAAAATACGCATGACGATTTTCTCGCCCCACACCGTAGGCAATGCCGCCACGCGAAGATCAACCTTCTGACCGTTGTGACGTACGGTAATACGGCCATCCTGCGGCTTGCGGCGCTCGCCGATATCCATTTCGGCCATGACCTTAATGCGGCTGATCACACCTTGGGTCATGGCGCGTGGCGCTTTTTGGAAGATATGCAACACGCCGTCGATGCGGTAGCGTACGAGCAGACCGTCTTCCTGCGGTTCGATATGGATATCGGAGCAGTGGTCGTCGATGGCCTGGTTGATGAGCAGACTTACGAAGCGTGCCACGGGGGAGGCGTCTTCGCTGTCGTCTTGTTCAAGGTCGACTTCTTTTTTCGCGGTCGCGGCGATCTCGTGCGATAGTTCGGTCAACTCCGCATTGGCGCGCAGGAACCGGTTGATGCAGTCGCGTACCTGCGATAGCATGGCGACCATGGCGATGACGGGCATGCCGGTTGTTGCGGAAACATCGTCTACCGCGGCGAAGTTTTTCGGATTCGCCATGGCTACGGCGATGCGCCCGTTGACGATGGAAAGCGGCAGAAGCTGGTTGCGTCGGCACAGATCGTCGGGAACCATGCTGATGACTTCTTTGTCGATCTGGTATTCATTGAGGTCCACGAACGGCAGGCTCATGCCTTGCGCCAACGCCATGGCATATTGGCGTTCGGTCTGTTCGTCCATGCCTTCGGTGGACGTTGGCATGGCGGGAAAATCTCCGGTGGCGTCGCTTGTCATTGCCGCATGGCGTGGTGTGCTCGGCGTGAACACCTGATGGATCTCGCCGGTTGTCGGCGCGATCGGATCCATACTTTGCGGGAAAGCGTTCGGCGTGTCGCTGTTTTTGTTTCGCCTGAGGAAGGGGAAACGGCCTCCCGAACCGGCGTCGCTCATAATGACCTCCTGCACCGCATGCGCGCTTATGCGCCTGTCATACGGCATAACATGAAACCCCAAGCAAACGGCAGCATTTGTGGGGTGGCTGATGTTCAGTTGTTCGAAGTCATGTGAGCTACAACGATTGCAGTATTGTGTACTGCTAAATCAGCATTGTAGCCGCAAAAACAGGTAAAAGCTAATCGGGGCAAAGTTTTTTGAGAAATATGTTGCTGTGAAAACGTTGGCAGAATATCGTGATACAGTAACTCATGTTTATGGCACCGCGTTTGGTTGCGTGCCGAATTCCTGCCGCTTCCAATGATGGGGTGGCATCTTGTGAAGGAGCTGCTCATGGAGTACAGCTTGCGCACAGCGGGAGACGCCCCCGATTCAGGGGTTGCGGCGAGTCGCGTCAATCGATTGCCAAAACGTGGCGAGTCCGGCTTCACGTTGGTGGAAGTGCTGGTGGCGATCGTGGTGTTGAGCATTACGGGACTTGCCGCCGCACAGTTCGCCATTACGGCCATTCGCACGTCATATGCGCAGCAGCAGCGGTCCACCGCCGTGTCGCTGGGCGACGACGGCATGGAAAGAATGCGTGCGCAGATCGCCAATGTAGACGCCAACCAATATCTCGATGAACTCATCAAAGGCATGGGGGAAACGTCCGTCACCGCCGCGCAAAAGAATCTTTCCGACGTTGGCGCCATCGCGTCGCAATTGGCGGATCTGAGCTATACCAGTTCGCCTGATCCAGACAAGAGCAAGTATATTCAGCCGGTTCGTGCCACTGCGGGCAAGGACGCCAAGCATACCGAATACACGGTGAACACGGTGGTGGAGCGCTGTTTCCGTGCCAGCGGCGAGATCTCGTGCAAGACCGCATCTCAGCTGGGCATTTCCCGTAGTTCCGCAACGAGCTATACGGCCAATACCTCAACAAGCGCTACGGCCGACATTCTGGATCCGGGCAAAACGGTATCGGGCGCGTTCACGTTCGGTGCGCACACGTATATGCCCATGATCCGCGTGGTGGTGGGTGTCACCTGGGACGACAACATGCATCAGGGCAAAACCTGCCTGTACACCACGTCGGAACTGCTGGATATTGGTGTCGACAACAAGCTCATCATCTAGTGAGGGGTTGCAATGAGCGGAACAACAAGCGGAAAACTGCGTATTCGCGCCGTCGCGCAACGTATGGCGCGCGGTGAAAGCGGCGTCACCTTGGTGGAGATGATGGTGTCGCTGTTCATCTTCGCCATCGTCTCCACCATGTTCACCACGGCGATCGTGCAATACCTGCATTCCACCAGCGCGGATGCGATACGAAGCAGGTCTTCCACGGAAATAGCCACGTCGGTGCAAAGCCTCGACCGGTATGTGCGCTACGCGGAGGGTGTTGAGTATGACGCCACGAACCATACGATCACCATGGTCACTCCGGGGGATTCTGGTGCGAAGCAGTGCGTGGTGATCACGTACCAGGACGCCACGTGGAAGAACGGTACGGTAAGCGATTACGGTAGCGTGAAGGTAAAAACGAAGCCGTATGATGCGTCCGTCACGTCATGGAGCACGCGCGCGGTGTTGGGGTCGGTAATGAACAACGAGTCGGGAGGCACGTCTGATGATTCGCTGTTCGCCTCGCGATTATTCACGGTGGATGGCACCAATCGGGTGGTGCGTTATTCGCCGGTGACGGGGTCGTATGTGAGCGGCAAGCCGGTCACGTCGAATACGTCCACGTCGTTCACCGCACGCAATGTGAAATCGGGTGGAACTGCAATCGATTTCACTCCGTGTGTCTGAGTGTTCCGATAGGTCTTGCGGCAGACGGCTGGTTCCTTACGGAGCCAGCCGTTTTTGTCGCCCCGTCAGCACCCTGCGACACGCCCGAAAAGGGTGGTTATTCCAGTTTTTTCAAAAAAACGTGACTGCAAAGATTTGCTGAGCGATTGTACTGAAAAACAAGCTATTTGTGGTGTTGTATTTTTTGTTGCACGATTTTGGTTTTGTGTTGTACCTTTTGTGTCCGCTTGAAAAAGTGTGATTTGCTTGATGGTTGTGAAGGGGGTTGTGGGGTAAACTAAAGCGCTTTTGTGCGGATGAAGGATGAGGGGAAAATGAATCGAAAATGAAACGCTCGTAAAACGATTGACGCCGGAATAATGGTTCTGCAAACGATGTCAATGCGGATAAAGTTAGGACTGTTGGTTATGTGAGCCAGCAGCCCCCATAAGGGGACGATCGATAGAAGAACGCCGCGAAGCTCCATCGTGGGATGCGAGCGGCGACCTTTCCCGAAGGAAAGAAGGATTCAATTATGAAGAGCGTGCGCAACGCACTCAACCGCCGCGCCAAGGGCGAAAAGGGCTTCACCCTCGTCGAGCTGCTCGTGGTGGTCATCATCATCGGCATCCTCGCCGCCATCTCCGTGCCGATCTACCTGAACCAGCGCAAGTCGGCCTGGAACTCCCAGACCGAGTCCGACGTCAAGAACGCCAGCCTTGTGATGGAAACCATCATGACTAACAATAATGGGAAAGTTCCGACTCTGAAGGCTTCTTCTTGCACCGGTTCGTCAACTAACAGCAAGTGCGACATCTATGATGGCAATGAAGTTACGGTGAGTGATGGCGTCACTATCGTGATTACTGCGACGGCGGGTGCCGGAACTTATACGGTCGAGGGCACCAACTCGAACAACACGGGCTGCAAGAACTATGTCTATAATTCGGCAAATGGTTCCGTCAGCAGTACAGATCATAAGGATTTGGTTGCGAAGCAAGACTGATTGCCCCGCTAACTATGGGATCTAAAGGTATCGGAGCGTATGAGGTATCGCTCCGATACCTTGTTCCATATCCATATTCGTTCTATTGTTCGTCAATCATTCCATGGGGGAGTAATGGCCAGGGAACAGGCGCAAGTGGCATTTCAAAACGGCACCAAGAAGTGGCGTTACAAGGGTGTTTCCGCTGACGGCCGCACCAAGCAGAAGGGCGTTATCGAAGCGCAGACGCGAGATCAGGCCATCGATCGCGTGAATAAGCTCGGTCTGATTCCAACGGAACTTGTTGACGTGAACGCAGGCACCGGTCTCAATACCAATATTGAAATCAAAGCGTTCGAAAAATATCCAAGCAAAAAAGACTTCGCGGTTATGTCACGTCAGCTTGCCACCATGGTGGCGGCAGGCGTCTCCCTGATTCGCGCACTGAATATCGTTACTGAACAAATCGGAAATGTGAAACTGCGCAATGCGGTACGTGACTGCATGCAGCAGGTTGAGGCGGGATCATCGTTTTCCGAAGCAATGGACAATAATCCCGACCATCTGTTCCCGCCCATTATGACCAACATGGTGCGGGCCGGCGAAACCGGCGGCTTCCTTGACAAATCCCTGATTACCGTGGCCGACAGCTTTGAAGCGGACGTGCGTTTGCAAGGTCAGATCAAAGGCGCACTGGCTTACCCGGTGGTGGTGCTCGGCATTGCTGTGCTGCTGGTGGGCGTGATGCTGCTGACCATCGTGCCCATGTTCGACAGCATGTATGCGTCGATGGGCGCGGAACTGCCATGGGTCACGCAGATCATGGTTGATATGGGCAAGGCCGCACCGGTTGGCATTCCCGTGATCATTGTGTGCGCGGTGGCGTTCGTCATGTTTTGGAAGCGCAATCGCAACAAAGACATCATTCGTACCTGGTGGGATCCGTTCACGTTGAAGGCGCCCGTGTTCGGCAAACTGACCACCAATGTGGCATTGGCGCGATTCTGCAACAATTTCGCATCCATGCTCGCTTCGGGCGTGCCCATTCTGCAGGCGCTTGACATTGTCGGATCCACATCCGGCAATTATGTAATCGACGAAGCATCCAAACGAGTGTCTCGACTCGTGGAACGCGGCTATAGGCTGGCGGACAGTATGGGTACCGAAAAAGTGTTCCCGAACATGATGGTGCAGATGGCGGCGATCGGTGAGGATTCCGGCGCCATCGACCAGATGCTCGCCAGCGCGGGCAAAGCGTATGACGAAGAAGCGCAATCCATCGCCAAACAGCTCACTTCGTTGCTGGAACCGTTGATGATTCTGGTGCTCGGTAGCGTGGTCGGCTTCATGGTGGTGGCATTGTACATGCCGATGTTCTCCATGTTCGACGCCATCAACGGGCAAGCGTAAGCGAAAGCGGGAAGGTTGAACATGAAGAACGGATTGTGGGCCGGACTCAGCCGCAGGTATCGTGCCAGATTATGCCAACGCATGGGGGAGCGGGGCGCGGCCATGATGCTCGCGGTACTGTTCGTAATGGTGGTGCTCACCACGTCGGCACTGGTAATGACCATACTGCTTTCGCAAGCATTGCCGTACAGGAATAATAAGGAGAACGCGCAAGTCGGGTATGCCGCCGAATCTGGACTCGAAGTGGCATTGAGTTTCCTGCGCGAAGCGGAAGCAAGCAAGGACTATAAGAAACTGCTACCGTCGACCGCATCAAACACTGGCAATGCCAGCTTGGATGAGACCTTCACTACAGCATCGGACGGGTCGGTGCTGCTCAACAATGCGGAAGTCAGCAACGACGTGTCGGCAACGGGCGTGAGCTCGTTCACTCCAGACGATATCTCGTACCGAGTGCAAATCGGATATTATGACGACGATCCAAGCTCATCGCCGGCCAAACGACTCACATCCGAAAGCGAGCTGAAGAACGCGAAATATGCGTGGGTGCGTTCCTACGGGTATATCAACAGGTATCCGAATGGGCGAAGCGCGGGTACGGAAACCAGCGCGCGCCGAGCCATGAGCGCCATCTACCAATTCGAGACAGCGAGCGGTGATGACAGCTACGTGATTTCCACCAAGGGTGGACGTCTCGGTATGGGCTTCTACGCGGCAGCGCCAAACAACGAGCGCCGTACCAACCAGCCGACCTGGAAGGAAATCGCCTCATATGATGTCGATGAGAACGGTGATCCGACCGGCATGGTGAACTATGTCAACAAGCCTGGCTCCAAGAATGCGGCCGACGCTATGAGCAATACCATCACTATGAATCCGGCAAACCAAACTTGCATGCTTGCCACCACCAAGCCTGTAGACAAGGTCGAAACGCTTGACGCCATGCTTGACCCGAACGGCAAGCCGGTGGAAGGATCGGCGTTGGTGATTCTTATGCAGGCACATAAGAAAGACTCCAGCAGCGACGACCTGTATTACACGGAACAGTGCAAAGCCAACGGCGCCTACAAAGACCTGAACACATGGGTGTATTGGAAGGATGATTCCATTCGCCCTGCATCCAATCTGACATTGTGCGTTACCGGAGCTGACATTACGCATGTTGGCGGAGGCACTGCAGGAGCCGCCACATTGCAGAAATGCGGCGAGTCGTACGGCCCCAACTACCAAAACGACTATTACACCGATCCTGACAAGAAAGCGCAGCAAGACGAAAAGAACGATCCGTCAAGCCTGCTCAACAAATACCAGAAGTGGGCGTTCTATAACGGTTTCATCAATGCGGGCTACTACAACGAGCTAGATAGCGTGCGCGATGAGGCGAACAAGTATGATGCGTCTCTACCGGAATCGCAAGGCTATGCCGTCGGCGGTGTGCAAATGCAGAAGAAGACCCGCTTCCAAGTGCTGGAAGTTTCCAACAAGGCGAATGTGGGCGCCACTATTCAATATCTGAGCGGCGGTCACTGGGCGTCCAACGTCGATGATGCTGCCGATTTGACTCCGCATTTCCTGATGGTGTCGAAGTGGGATTATTCGCTCACCGACGTGAAATCCTGGTTCGACGTGAACGGTGATTTCGAAGACGCCACCGCATCGTTCGGACAGGCGGGAGAAGCCGGCTATGCCACGAAGCAGATCGTCAATGAAACGTCCGGATTCTGCATTTCGTCATCGCAAGACGGATTCGACGCATACACGTCAACCTGCCGAGTGGGTGGCGGTGATTTCAACCCATACTGCTACCACAACACCATCAATGGCAATCCGGCGCAATCATCTTCCGATCTGCATCAGATCGACTACTGCGGGGTGTCCGATTCCACCAAGCGTAAAACCGATCAGGCCGAATATGTTGAAGACACGTCGAGTGACGGCAGTGGCGTGAACACGCAGATTTGGACGATGGTGAACGGGTCGAAGCGTTGCTATGGGTTCGGCGGTTCGGGCAAATTCCAACTTATGGAATGCTCGGCTGCGCCAACATTCACCCGATACAACGAAAAAGCGTCTGACGAGCACAGTAAAGGTACGTTCCAACTCAACGGTCAATGCCTGACGGAAGTGTATCCGGGAGACAAAATCGACGGCAATCCCTCATACTCCGGACGTATCGACGGGCATGCCGACGTGATTATGGCCAAATGCGGATCGTCACGAGACTTTTTGAACCGAGAAATCAAATCGCAGGTGTGGAATGCCTCGGTTAACCTCGGAACAGGCGGCTCAGGCGGCGGCGTGATCTATGGCGGTGGTAGTTCTACCACATTGGAGCCATCCTCCACCAAAGGCTACGTGACATCCAAAGAACTGAACCCGTCCACTATCGCATGGTGAGCGCTGCGCGAGATGGATGTGAACATGAGCATTGTGAACGATACGCCAACTGTGGTGCTGCTACTCGTGGCATCGCTGGTAATCGGCTGTATTTTCGGATCGTTTCTGAACGTGGTGATTTGGCGCGTGCCCAACCGCATCAGCTTGGTAAATCCGAAACGCAGTTTCTGCCCGAACTGCGAAGCCCCGATCGCATGGTATGACAATATTCCCATCATTTCTTGGCTGGTGCTCGGCGCGAAATGCCGGCATTGCAAAGAGCCGATCGCCGTACGCTACCCGATTGTGGAAGCGTTGGGCGGACTGTCGTTCCTCGCCGTCACCTTGGGGGCGCTATTCGGCGCGTATTCGCCATGGATATTGCCGGAACTCTACGTATTCGCAGCGGTTTCGATCGTGATCGCATACATTGATCTCGACCATCATCTGATCCTCAATGTTGTGCTATTGCCAACGCTGATTGCAACACTGGCACTGCTGGCTTTGGCATCACTCGGTACGAATGAGTGGAACAGGCTCGGTCGCGCTGTGATATGTGCGATAGTGCTCGGCGCGTTCTACCTATTGCTTTCCATCATATGGAAAGGTGGCATGGGCGATGGCGATATCAAACTTGCGTTCATACTTGGCTTGATTACGGGCTGGCTCGGATGGTCGCAATTCATCATCGGGGCGTTCGCAGCCTTCTTTATTGGAGGATTCTTAAGTCTTGTGCTGATTATCGGCAAAAAAGTCGATATGCATGGAGGCATACCGTTCGGACCGTCCATGCTGCTCGGCATATGGCTTGGCATATTCGTCGGGGCTCCGATCGCCACACTGTACTTGCAAGTGACGGGACTCGCCTGAACCAATCCCCAGCCAACCTGCAACACGTTATATATAAGGAGAGAGCATGAGATCAATAACGGCGCTGTCGATCGCGAACGACGCCATCCGTGCGGCGGTCATAGCAGACCCGTATTCGGATCTGCCCATCATCAAGCATTTCCAGGCGATCCCGTTGCCGAACGGAGCCGTAGTGGATGGCGAAGTGGTCGACCATGATGTGGTGGCCGGACTGCTGAACACACTGGTGAAGCGATTCAAATTCCCCCGCGAGGACACGGCTCTCGTCTACTCCAGCCGACGCATGGTGTTTCGCGAGGCGGACTTTCCCTACATGTCGCTGAACGATCTGAAATCCACCTTGCCTTTCCAAGCCAAAGGCATGATTCCGCTGCCTATTGAGGAATCCGAGCTCGACTTCGTGCCATTGAACGTCATCGACAGCGAACAAGGCAAACAGTTGCACGGCATACTCGTGGCGACATTGCGTAACGGACTGGAAAAAACCGCGCGCACAGCCGAAGACGCGGGATTTGTGATCACATCGATCGATGCGGGCCCGTTCGCGCTTGCCAGACTGTTCGCCGACACCAACCAGCAGCAGACCGAAGCGGTGGTCAACATCAGCGGCAACGGCACCGACGTGATCGTGCTCGAAAACGGGCAGCCCGCCTACATGCGCGTCGTGCCATCCGGCGCGGATGACGTGACTGACGCCATCGCCAACGCGCTCAGTATCTCATTCGAAGACGCCGAACGCATCAAAAACCAGATCGGCCTGCAAAACGTGACCGGCGACGAACGACTCGAAAAAGCCGAGGAAGTCATCCGCGAAACCACGGCGCAGCTGATCGTCGGCATCCGCAATACGCTCAACCTGTACGACGTGGACCATGCGGGCGGCACCATCAGCGGCGTGGTGCTTACCGGAACCGGCGCACGGCTGATCGGACTGCCGCCGGTGTTGGCCAGTTCCATCAACAAAGTGGTGCGGATCGGCGACCCCTTCATCCGTTTCCGGCTTTCCAAAGAAGTGGAACGGCAGAACATCATGGCGCACGCGATCGATTTGGGCGCAGTGCTTGGACTGGTAATCGGAAAGAAGCCGAGGTGAACGGACGATGAGCAGAAAAAACAACGGAAGCATGAAGCAGATCGGCAGCTCCCACCGCGGTCGACGCGGCAAAATCAAGGATAATCCGAATCCTGAAACCAGTGATGGCGAGAAAACCTCGATTTTGTCGATGAATATTTCCGACATCGGCAAAGCGCTGCGTGCGAGCAGTTCGAAAACCTCCAAAAAGGCTGATCTGCCCGCCGAATGGAATGTGCGCGCCAACCTGCTGCCACGTTCCATCGTGACGCTCAACCGTGATCGTGCCATCAAATACTTGCTGTCATACGTGCTTATCGTGGTGGTGGTTGCGGCCATTGCCATCAGCGCGGGCATGGCGGTGCGCGTGAGCTGGGCCGACCATCGCGTGGAGGAGGCACAGGCGAAAACCCTGTCGTTGCAGAAGGAAAAGGCGGAATTCAAAGACGTGGAAGACACGTTGAACTCGCTGTCCGATTCGCAAAGGTCACGTATCGCCGCGCTCTACGACGAAATGGATTGGATGAAGGTGGTGGATTCGCTCAATGGCGCGCTGCCAGCCGGAGGCCAGTACACGAACCTGTCGTTGAGCAGCTTCCAGATTGGCGGGTCTGACGCTTCTTCGCATAGCGCTACATCTTCAGTATGGTCTGGGAATGGTGTGATTTCCGTTGATTTTACCGTTCTTTCTCCAGATTTCATATCTGCAAAAGATTTTATCGGTAATTTTGCTGCAATTCCTACCTATAAAACAGGCTATGTGAGTTCCATTACCGAAAACAGCGATGAAAACGGCACCACCTATACATACACGGGAACGGTGTCGTTGAAGATGGATACCAATACCACGTCACGAAGCGACAACGCGGCCGGTGCTGACGAAGCCAACCGAGCATTGCAGCAGCAGCTACGCGACAGCCTGAACAAAGCCGCGGCAGGGGAGTCGACTGATACTACCGACAGCGCGACCGCAACTGACGAAACATCCAATGAATGATCGGGAGCAATCATGAACAAGCATAAAATCGCATGGATCGCATTGGCCGCAGGTATTGTCTTCGTCATCATGCTGACATGGCTGGTCGGCGTTTCCCCGCAAATCAGCCATATCAAATCATCCGACGCGCAAACTGCGCAAATCGATGAGAACAATAAGGAAACACGCGACGAAATCGAAACATTACGCATCGCCAGCGAAACGATCGGCCTGCAGAAAGACCGTTTGCGCCAGTTGCAGCGGCAGATTCCAGACGGCTATAACCAGCAGGAATTCATCAATTCGTTGGATGCGTCAGCTGCGGGAACCGGCGTCGCCATCAAATCGGTGAATTTCGATGATGCGGTCGACGCCGACATTCCAGCTGAAATGCAAGGTACCATTCAAGCCGGTCAGCTGGTGCAGGTGTCGGTAAGTATCACCGCCACGGGAAGCTATGATGCCATGCGTAATTTCGTGGCATCCGTGCAGAACATCAACCGTATCGCCGTGCCGGAAAATGTGACCTACACACTTGACAGAAACGGTGACGAAACGAAAAATGCCGTGGTGATCGATTGCAAGATCTGGTCGCTATTGCTCGACAACGACACGGTTGAAGACGAGAACGCCACGAAACAGTAACGCGGGTGGCGTTCTGTCACCGCGTAAAGGTAGGCTTTGCGCTTGTAAAGACCCCAAACCGTTCAAACCAGAAGGTGCATTGTGGCTGTATCCAAACTCGATGAAGTCGTATCCCTCGCCAAGCGTCGTGGCTTTGTTTTTCCCGCCGGTGAAATCTATGGTGGAACCCGTTCCGCGTGGGATTACGGTCCGCTCGGCGTTGCGCTGAAAGACAATATCAAGCGCGAATGGTGGCGTTCCATGGTCGTCACCCGTGGCGACGTGGTGGGCGTTGACACGTCCATTATTCTTCCGCCGGCCGTGTGGGTGGCTTCCGGTCACGTGTCCGTGTTCAACGATCCGCTGATCGAATGCCTCAACTGCCACAAGCGCCACCGCGCCGACAAGCTTGAGGAATCCTATGCCGAAAAGCATGGCGACAAGCTGCCGGAAAACGGCCTGAAAGACATTGTGTGCCCGGATTGCGGCACCCGTGGCAACTGGACCGAACCGCGCGACTTCAACATGATGCTGCGCACCCACCTCGGACCGGTCGAAGACGAGAACTCGCTGCACTACCTGCGTCCGGAAACCGCACAGGGCATTTTCGTGGACTTCAAGAACGTGATGACTTCTTCGCGTTCCAAGCCGCCGTTCGGCATCGCCAACATGGGCAAGTCCTTCCGTAACGAGATCACTCCGGGCAACTTCATCTTCCGCACCCGCGAGTTCGAGCAGATGGAAATGGAATTCTTCGTGGCTCCGGGCACCGATGAGGAATGGCACCAGTACTGGATCGACGCGCGTACCCAGTGGTACATCGACCTTGGTGTGAAGCCGGAGAACCTGCGCCATTATGAGCATCCGAAGGAGAAGCTGGCCCACTATTCGAAGCGTACCGTCGACATCGAATACAAGTTCGGCTTCCAGGGTTCCGATTGGGGCGAGCTTGAAGGCGTCGCCAACCGTACCGACTTCGATCTTTCCGCGCATGCCAAGCATTCCGGCGAGGATCTGAGCTACTTCAACCAGGCCACCGGCGAAAAATACGTGCCGTACGTCATCGAACCGGCCGCCGGCCTGACCCGTTCCCTCATGGCCTTCCTTGTTGACGCCTACGACGTTGACGAGGCCCCGAATACCAAGGGCGGCGTCGACAAGCGCACCGTGCTTCGCCTTGATCCGCGCCTGGCTCCGGTCAAGGCCGCTGTACTGCCGTTGAGCAAGAAGCCGGAATTGCAGACCGTGGCACACGATCTGGCCGCCGATTTGCGTCAGCATGACTGGATGATCGACTATGACGAGGCCGGTGCGATCGGTCGTCGCTATCGCCGTGAAGACGAAATCGGCACCCCGCTGTGCATCACCGTCGACTTCGACACGCTTGACGATCAGGCCGTCACCATTCGTGAACGTGATACCATGCAGCAGGAGCGCGTCGCACTCGACAAGGTGGCTGATTATGTGGCCGCACGTATTGGCGAGAAGCATGTACGTTACCCGCAGGTGCCGGTTGAGATGGGCGGCGAGGCTTGGCCTGAGTCCGTCAAGATCGCCGAAGCCGGTGGCTTGTATTAAAGCTGGATACTGGTTACCATAGCGTTCTTATGCCAGATAGCATTGTGACTGCTTACGAGGAATCCGACGTGCTCGACCCGCGTACCGACGCGGTGAGGCCGTCGGTTCCTCCGGTTATGAAGCCTGTTGATTTAGGGCCGGTACACGTTGAAACCCCGGTGGTGCTTTCGCCTATGGCGGGTGTTACCAACTGGCCGTTCCGCGTGATTTGCGAAAGCTACGGACCGGACGGTCTATACGTGGCCGAAATGATCACCGCGCGCGCGTTGGTCGCACGCAATCCCAAAGCGTTGCGGTTGTGCCATTTCGCGCCGAGCGAGAAAATCCGTTCGCTGCAACTGTACGGTGTGAACCCGGCGATCGTGGAACAGGCCGCGAAAATCGTCATCGACGAAAACATGGCCGACCATGTCGATCTGAACTTCGGATGCCCCGTGCCGAAAGTGACCCGACGCGGCGGCGGATCGGCTTTGCCGTGGAAGACGGATCTGTTTCGCGAGATCATCCAGCGTGTGGTCAAGGTCTGCGATGCTGCCAACGTGCCGGTGACGGCTAAAATCCGCGTCGGCATCGACCATGAGCATGAAACGTTCTTGGAAGCGGGCCATATCGCGCAGGAGGAAGGCTGCAAGGCGGTGACCTTGCACGCGCGTACCACCGCCGAATATTACGGCGGGCACTCCGACTGGAGCCGGATTGGCGAGCTGGTCGAAGCGCTTGACATTCCAGTGTTCGGCAACGGCGATATTTGGGGTGCGAACGATGCGCTTGCCATGGTTGCCGAAACCGGTTGCGCCGGCGTTGCGATTGGCCGCGGCTGCCAAGGCAGGCCATGGCTGTTCGCCGATATCAAGAATGCGTTCGCTGGCAGCGACAAGCGTGTTGACCCCACGTTAGGAGATGTGTGCCGTGTGGTTGAACGCCATGCGGAACTGTTGACCGAATTCTATGATGGCGATGAGCAGATGGCCGTGCATGATCTGCGTAAGCATATCGCGTGGTATCTCAAGGGATTCCCCGTTGGAGGCTCCACCCGTCGCGCGTTCATGGAATGTGAAAATCTTGAGGATGTCAGAGCCGAAATAGGCAAGCTGGATCCCAACATCCGTTTTCCCGAGCGAGTGGTCGACAAGCCAAGGGGGCGCGTGCGCTTCGCAAAGAAAGTGCATCTGCCTTACGGATGGTTGGAATCACGGGAAACAACGCATGATGAACGTCAGGCGTTGTTTGGGGATGATCCTATGGACGCCAGCTATTGAATATGACATGCTGATGTGGTTAAATCGTCGTGGGGGCACCGAAAGAGGGTAAATCGCAGGCGAAATGAACACGTTAGCAATAAAAAAGTGAAAAAACGCCGTTACACACGGCGAAAAGTGCGCGTACTGCAGCGTGTCTGCGATAAAGTTGTGCGTAAACGCGAGTGACAGGAGACTATGGTGAGCGAGATTGCCCAGACTGACAATTTCAACGACAAAACGAATATCAAGGTTGTCGGTGTTGGTGGAGCTGGCGGTAATGCCGTCAATCGCATGATTGCCGAGGGTCTTCAAAGTGTTGAATTCATTGCGATCAATACCGACGCGAAGGACCTGATGCGTTCCGACGCCGATGTCAAGATCTCCTTGAACGATGCCACCAGCCGCGGGCTTGGCGCAGGTGCCGACCCGGAGAAGGGTGCCAAGGCCGCTCAGGATCATCAGTCCGATATCGAGGAATCGCTCAAGGGCGCCGATATGGTGTTCGTGACCTGCGGTGAGGGTGGTGGCACCGGTACCGGTGCAAGCCCGATCGTGGCTCGCGCCGCGCATCAGCAGGGTGCCCTGACCATTGCGGTGGTTACCCGCCCGTTCAGCTTTGAAGGTCCCCAGCGTGCGGCTTCCGCAGCACTTGGCATTGAGAATCTGCGCAAGGAAGTCGATGCGCTGATCGTGATTCCGAACGATCGACTGCTTGAGCTTTCCGATCGCACCATCGGCATCGTCGATGCGTTCAAGACCGCCGACACCGCCTTGCTGGCCGGCGTTCAGGGCATCACCGACCTGATTTCTTCGAACTCGTACATTCACGTCGACTTCAACGATGTCAACGCTATTCTGCGTGGCGCGGGCACCGCACTGTTCGGCATCGGTTCCGCACGAGGCGAGGATCGCGCCACCCAGGCAGCTGAAATCGCCATCAGCTCGCCGCTGCTGGAAGAAAGCATCGAGGGTGCCCACGGCGCGCTGATCAATATCGCCGGCCCGTCCGATCTGAAGTTGCAGGAAGCGGCCGCCGCCACCCAGCTGGTGGGCAAGGCCATCCATCCGGAAGCACAGATCATCTGGGGTCTTTCCCTCGACGACGCTTACGGCGACGAAGTGCGTGTCACCGTTATCGCCGCAGGCTTTGATGCCAACTCCAAGAAGGCGGCTCAGGCTGAAGCCCAGAAGCAGGCAGAGCCTGCGGAAAGCACGGTGCCGCTGTCGGCGTTGTCCGCAGCCCCGAGGGCAGCGGCGGCTCCGCAGCAGCCCCAGCCTCAGCTTATTCAGACTCCGGAAGCCCCGAAGGTGCAGCCGCTGTCCACTTATATTCCGTCCACTCCGGAACCCGTCGTTCCGTCATTCGACCAGACCACCGAGCATGAAGTGGTGTCTTCGAACGACGCCGGCGATTTGGATATTCCGGATTTCCTGCGCTAAAAGCAACGCGAAGACGCGAAAGGATCGTTCATGGCAGGTTTTATGAAAAGCGCGATGTCCTATTTGGGCATGACCGACGTTGCCGAAGGTGACGAGGATTTCAACGAAGAGGCTGAGAGCAGCGAAACCTCGTTCGATTCCGACCATTCCGTGACCCCGATGGCTTCGACTCCTGCCGCGACGTCCGCACCGCGCGAGCAGACCAAAGCCAACCCGTTCCAAGGCGGAAGGGTGAGCCGTATCACCACGATTCACCCGAAATCCTATGAGGACGCTCAGCTGGTCGGACGTGCCATTCGCGACGGCGTTCCGGTGGTGCTGAACCTGACCGGTGTGGCCGAGGCCGTGGCGTATCGCATTGTGGACTTTTCCGCGGGTGTGGTTTTTGGCGTGCGTGGCTCCATCGAACGTGTCACTCCGCGCGTGTTCCTGCTGAGCCCAGCTCAGGTGAACATCAAGGTTGAGGAACCGCAGGCGAATAACTCGTCGCACGATTTGTTCGCCGACTGATATAGACGAAAGCCGTTGCGAAAGCAGACTGCATGAAGCCTCCGTCACCCGTGATGGGGGCTTTGTTATGTTCTGTTGCTAAGGTGGTGCCCCATGATTTTGTCTTTGATCGGTAGCATCGTCCACTTTTTGGTGAATGCCTACATTCTGGTGCTGTTCATTCGCATGATTCTCGATTGGGTTGCTGTGTTGGCATCGGCATGGCGTCCACGGGGGTTGGCGTCGTCGTTGATCGACGCGGTTTACCAGTTGACGGAGCCCCCACTGCGCTGGCTACGCCAATATATCCGCCCTATTCCAATGGGTCCCATCTACTTCGATGTGGCATTCATCGTTCTTTATTTCATTCTCATTGCTATTGATTTCCTCATTTAATGTATGTCAAATGCCGATTTTTCGCAAAAAATCGGTGGTCCCGTGCTAGAGTCGAACAATGAAAGCAACAACAGCAAGGCATCAAGCCCAAAGCGAGGTGTAAGATTTATGGCTCTGTTGACGCCGAAAGATATCAGAGAGCATACCTTCCAGACCGTGAGGTTCAAGGAGGGGTATGACGTCGATGAAGTCGACGATTTTCTCGATCAGGTAACCGAGACGGTGGAGGCCCTTGGCAAGCAGGCGGTTGCCAGCGGCCAGGCTACTCAGTCCCTCGGCCCGGATGTTGCGGGGCTCAACTCCAAGATTTCCGAGCTCAGCGCCCAGGTTCAGTCCCTGCAGCAGGAGAACGCGACATTGAAGTCCGCCTCCGAGCAGGCAGCTGGCGCTGGTGACCAGGCAGCTCAGGCCGCACAGGTCGCAGCAGCCAAGCTCACCGAGGCTGAGGAAAGCAACCGTGCTCTGTCGGCTCAGAACGAACAGCTCAAGGGTCAGGTGGATCGCCTGTCCGCACAGGTCGACCAGCTCACCGCACAGGCGGCTGAAGCTGCAGGCCAGGCGGATCTGGGCGAACAGCTGACCTCCATGCAGCATGAGCGCGACGCATTCCGTGCACAGACCGAAGACCTGTCCCGTCAGCTGGCTTCCGCACAGCAGCAGGTTGTGGTGGCCCAGCAGCAGGCGGCTGAGATCCAGCAGCTCAATGCAAGGCTTGAAGAGGCTCAGGAGCAGGTCGCCCAAGCTCAGCAGCTCACGCAGCAGCATGCGGCACAGTCCCAGCAGCAGGATGAGCGTGCCCAGCAGCAGGCCGCGCAGATTCAGCAGCTTGCACAGCAGCTGCAGGAATCGCAGCAGCGTGAAGCCCAGCTGCGCGAGCAGGTCGCCAAGGTCGAACCGAGTACCGAAACCGGAAGCCTGCAGAAGATTGCAGGAGCCGCAGCCAGCGCCAACACGGAGCCGGAGCGTGCCACCGCCATGCTGACCCTGGCTATGCAGCTGCACGACCAGTACGTCGACAAGGGCAAAGCCAAGGCTAAGGAAATCACCGACGAGTCCCAGCGTAGGTACGATGAGCTCATCGGCAATGCCAACGATTACTCCAACCGCACTCGCATCGAAGCCGACAACTACTCCGAAGGCACCCGTTCCGAAGCCGATCAGTATTCGGCTGACACTCGTGCCAAGGCTGATGGCTACCTGAACCAGAAGACTCAGGAAGGCGACGCCTATCTGACCAAGCGTGCTCAGGAAGGCGATGACTATCTGGCGCAGCGCACTCAGGAAGGTAATGCTTACTTGGATCAGAAGACTCAGGAAGGCGACGCCTATCTTGCTCAGAAGACGCAGGAGGGTGATACCTACTTGGATCAGAAGACTCAGGAAGGCGACGCCTACCTCGTGCAGAAGACCCAGGATGGTGATACCTACTTCTCCACGAAGCACAACGAAGCCGACGAATACGAGTCCGAAGTGCAGAAGCGCGCCTTCGACTACGATTCGAAGACCCGTACCGCAGCCGACGACTACGCCCAGCAGGTCCGCGACAATCTCGAAGCGCAGACCAAGGTCATCGAAGGCAACATTCAGGGCCTCAAGCAGTTCGAAACCGAATACCGTGCACGTCTTACCGAATTCCTCGGCCAGCTCGTGTCCCAGGTGTCCGACACGAACAACTATGATCAGGACTCCCAGGACGACTGAGATTAGACTGTGTCTGACATCATGACAAATGATCAAAGACGGCTGCGCACCCGCGTGGCCGTCTTTGCGTGTATCGCCGTTGTGGCACTGGTACTCGACCAGATCAGCAAGGCATGGGCGCAGTCGGCGCTTGCCGACGGGCAGACGGTACGTGTGATTCCGGGCATCCTCTCATTCACGCTGGTGCATAATCCGGGTGCGTCCTTGGGCATGGGATCCAATATGACCTGGTTGATTTCGTTGCTTGCCATCGTGGCATGCGTGGCGTTGGCCGTACTGGCAATCCGTACCATTTCCATGAAATGGACGGTGGTGTTCGCTCTTGCTTTCGCAGGAGCATTGGGCAATCTCATCGATCGTGTGATGTATGCCGAAGGTTTCCTTAATGGCAAGGTCGTCGATTTCCTCAATTACGGATGGTCGGTCGGCAATGTTGCGGATGTTTTCCTGATGGTGGCGGGCGTCGCCGCCGTCGTACTGCTGTTTGTCGGAGAGCCCTTCAGCCAGAAGGATCTTGACGAACAGGCCGCAGAACAGACGAAACAGACGACCGGAGACCAGAACGCATGAGCCGTCTTGTTCCCGCACCCGACGCGCTTGTCGGCAAACGATTCGATGTGGCCGTGGCCAAGATGCTTGGTATCTCCCGAGCCAAGGCCGCGGAACTCATCGAAAGTGGACAGGCGCGCGTGCTTGGTCGTGACATTTCCAAATCATCGACTCTGCAATCAGGCGAAACCGTCGAATTCGATATTGTCGAGGAACGGACCGAGCCTGAACCGATCGCACGAGATATGGCAGTGGTCTACGAAGACGATGACGTCATAGTGGTCGACAAGCCAGTGGGTGTGGCTGCTCACGCTTCCGTCGGTTGGACCGGTCCGACGGTGCTCGGCAGTCTGCTTGACAGGGGAGTGCACATCACCTCCTACGGCGCCGCGGGACGTCAGGGTATCGTATCCCGCCTCGACGTGGGCACATCCGGATTGATGCTCGTGTGCAAATCTGACCTCGCCTACGTGGAAATGCGCAGGCAGTTCGCCGAACATGAAGTCGTCAAAACCTATCATGCGCTCGTGCAAGGCAATCTCAAGGAAAACAAGGCCACGATCGAAGCGCCGATCGGACGTGCCAAAGTCTCCGATTTTCGTTTTTGCGTTACGCCCGCCGGCAAAGAAGCCATCACCCATTGGGATGTGATGGAACGTTTCGGTGAGGCGACGCTGGTTTCCGTGAATCTGGAAACCGGTCGAACCCATCAGATCCGCGTGCATTTCTCGTCCATCGGGCATCCGCTTGCGGGAGACGCCATGTACGGTGCCAATCCGCAGCTGGGTGAGGCATTGGGATTGGAACGGCAGTGGCTGCACGCCAAGCAACTTGAATTCCGCCATCCGCGAACCCATGTGTGGACCACGGTGAAATCGCATTATCCAGCTGATTTGCAGCATGCGCTCGACGTGATGCGCGGCAGGCACGACACACAAGACAAGCCTGAAGTGTGATCGCACGTCACCAATCACCGGTAGATTGGAACGTATGGCTACTTCCGGAAATTTCGTGCAACTGCATAATCACACGCATTATTCACTGCTTGACGGGGCGTCAAAGATTCCGGATCTGGTCAAGCGCGCCAAAGAACTCAACATGCCGGCCGTCGGCATCACCGATCACGGCAACATGCATGGCGCATACGAAATGTGGAGCACTGCGGTCAAGGAAGGCGTCAAACCGATTATCGGCATTGAAGCGTATGTGACGCCGGAAACCGCACGCCAAGATCAAACCCGCGTCAGCTGGGATACCAACTGGAATCCCGATATCGATCCGCAACATCGCAGGCGCAACCCCAACGACGTATCCGGCGGTGGCCTGATCACCCACCTTACGATGTGGGCGGAAACCGATGAGGGCCTTGTCAATCTGATGAAGGCGTCCACTGACGCGAATCTCGAGGGACGTGTCATGCGATACCCCCGAATGGATAAGGAAATCCTTGCCAAATATTCGAAAGGCATTATCGCATCTTCCGGATGCCCGTCGGGCATCATCCAAACGCGACTGCTGCTCGGCCAATTCGACGAGGCATTACGTGCGGCAGGCGAATTGCAGGATATTTTCGGACGTGACAATTTCTATATCGAATTCATGGACCACGGTCTGAAAATCGAAAAACAGGTGACCGACGGTCTGCTGGACATTGCGAAAAAACTGAACGCGCCGCTGCTCGCCACCAACGATTCCCATTACGTGCGCGCTGAAGACGCCGGCTCTCAGGATGCCATGCTGTGCATCAATTCGGGATCCACGCTTGACGAGCCGGGACGATTCAAATTCGACGGCACCGGCTACTATCTGAAATCCGCCGAAGAAATGCGTGAGCTGTTCAAAGACATTCCCGAAGCATGCGACAATACGTTGGAAATCGCCGAACGCTGCAATGTCATGTTCGACGATCATGAAGATGGCGCGTTCATGCCCCAATTCGACTGCCCGGAAGGTTGGGATGAGACGTCGCTGTTCCTGAAAAAAGTCGAGGAAGGCTTGGAACGGCGTTATGACGGGCATCCGCCGATCGAAGTGCTCAAGCAGGCCGATTACGAATGCGGTGTGATCTGTCAGATGCAGTTCTGCGGATACTTCCTTGTGGTGGCCGACTACATCAACTGGGCCAAATCGCATGGTGTGATGGTCGGGCCTGGCCGTGGCTCCGCGGCAGGCGCCATGGTGGCGTATGCCATGGGCATCACCGAACTCGATCCAATCAAGCACGGCTTGATCTTCGAACGATTCCTTAACCCGGAACGTGTGTCGCTGCCTGATATCGACGTCGATTTCGATCCGGACGGCCGCGGTCGCGTGCTTGACTATGTCGGAGACAAGTACGGGCGAGACAAGGTCGCGCAATGCGTGATCTACGGCACCATCAAAACCAAACAGGCGCTGAAGGATTCCGCACGAATCATGGGCTACGAATTCTCCATGGGCGAGCGCATCACCAAGGCGTTGCCGCCGGCGCAGACGGGTGGCAAGGATATTCCGCTGCATGATATTTTCGAGCCGAGTTCGAAGCGTTATGCGGAGGCCCGCGAATTCCGTGAGCTTTATGATTCCGATCCGGATGTGAAGCGCGTCACGGATGAGGCGATGGGTATCGAAGGCTTGATCCGTCAGACCGGTGTGCATGCGTGCGCCACGATCATGGGTAGCGAGCCGATTTCGAATACGTCGCCGCTGCTGGAACGTACCGATGGTACGGTTACGACCACGTTGGAGTATCATACGTGTGAAACGCTTGGTTTAGTCAAGATGGACTTCCTTGGTCTTTCCAACTTGACGGTTATTCGCGACACGTTGAACAATATCGAGGCGAATGGCAAGACGCGTATCGACCATACGAAGATTCCATTGGACGATCGTGCCACGTACGATCTGTTGTCGCGAGGTGACACGCTTGGCGTGTTCCAGTTGGATTCTGATGGTATGCGTTCGTTGCTGAAAACGTTGAAGCCGAATAACTTCAACGATATTTCCGCATTGATCGCGTTGTATCGTCCTGGTCCGATGGATATGGATTCGCATACGAATTATGCGAAGCGTAAGAATGGTTTGCAGAAGATCACGCCGATTCATCCTGAAGTGGCCGAGCCGTTGAAGGAAGTGCTTGACGAAACGTATGGTCTGATCGTGTATCAGGAGCAGGTGCAGTCGGCCGCGCGTATTCTGGCGGGTTATTCGTTGGGCAAGGCAGACGTGTTGCGTCGAGCAATGGGCAAGAAGAAGCCCGAGGTGCTGGCTAAGGAGAAGGTGCCGTTCTTCGCGGGCATGAAGGAGCATGGGTATTCCCAGGAGGCGGCGCAGGCCGTGTGGGATATTCTTGTGCCGTTCTCGGGCTATGCGTTCAACAAGGCGCATTCGGCCGCATACGGTTTGATTTCATATTGGACTGCATATCTGAAAACGCATTATCCGGTGGAATTCATGGCCGCGTTGCTGCAGGGCGCGAGTACGAACAAAGACAAGACCGCGTTGTATTTGGGCGAGGCTCGTCGCATGGGCATCCAGGTGTTGTCTCCTGACGTGAACGAGTCGGTGTACGAGTATTCCGCTGTCGGCGATGTGGTGCGTTTTGGCCTTGGCGCCATCCGTAACGTTGGCAAGGCTGCGGTTGACGCGATTGTCAAGGAACGTGAGAACGATCATGGCAAGTATGTGAATTTCCCTGATTTCATCAAGCGTGTGCCGATGGAGGCGTTGAATCGTCGATTGGTTGAATCGTTGATTAAGGCCGGTGCGTTTGATTCGATCGATCCGAACCGTCGTGCCTTGTTTACGATTCATGAGGCTGCGATTAATTCGGTGGTCGGTTTGAAACGCAAGCAGGCCGAAGGCCAGTTTGATTTGTTCTCCGATTTGGAAGATGCCGGCGAAGACGATGCGGGCATGGGCGATGCCATGGTGAATGTGCCCGATGTGGAGGAGTGGGATAAGAAAACCAAGCTGAATTTCGAACGTGAAATGCTTGGCTTGTATGTGTCCGACCATCCGTTGAGCGGTATGCAGTCGATTCTGGTGTCGTTGCGTGAAATGTCGATCGCGCATCTGATCGATCGCGCGGCGAATATGCCTGACGGCCAGCAGGTGACGGTGGCGGGTTTGATCACGAACGTGGACCGTCGTATGTCGAAGAAGGGCAATCCTTGGGCGATTGTGACCATCGAGGATTTGGAAAGCTCCATCCAGTGCATGTTCTTCGGCAAAGTGTATGAGGCCGCCGCTCCCGAACTGGCGGTCGACACGGTGGTGCAGATTCGCGGACAGGTTGAAAAGCGCGATGAGACGGTAAGCATGCGTGCCACGGAATTCAACGTGCCGACGTTGGAAGCACAGGATGAGAAGCCGGTGACGATTATGCTGCCGCCAATCGCGCTTGACCAATCGCATGTGCAGCAGTTGGGGCAGATTCTTTCAAATCATCCTGGACCCTGCGAAGTGAAGCTCGCCTTGATGGACGATAAGGGCAACGCCAAGGTACTGACGTTCGGCGACCGTTTCCGCGTACGCCGCGACACGAGTCTGTTCGCCGAAATCAAAATCCTTTTCGGTCCCAGTTCTCTGCCTTTGGGCTGACCGGTCGTGGGGATGATGCCGAAAGTTCAGCCGAATATCTCACTATGCGGCTGAACTTGAGACGCGCGGGCGTTCTCGTGACATCACGTTGTTACCATGGGGCGTTATGAGCGAAGAAAACTATATGCGAATCATTGACCTGCGTGGCAAGAAGCTGACCCGAGCTGAAATGCTGGAGGCTATGCCTCGCGCCGAGATGGGCACCAACGAGGCCACCGATCTCGTGCAGCCCATCCTTGACGATGTGAAGGCCCGCGGTGCTGCGGCCCTGCGTGACTTCGCGGAGAAATTCGACCATATTCGTCCGGAGAACCTGCGCGTGCCGGTGGAAGCCATGAAGACCGCCGTCGACGAGTTGGATCCGGAAGTGCGTGCCGCCATCGAAGAATCCGTGCGCCGCTCCCGCGCCGTGTCCGCTTCCCAGGTGCCGGCGCCGTTCCACACCGATCTGGCTGAAGGCGCGCGCGTTTCCGAGCGTTGGATTCCGGTGCAGCGTGTCGGCCTGTATGTGCCGGGTGGCAAGGCCGTCTACCCGAGCTCCGTCATCATGAACGTGGTCCCGGCACAGGCCGCCGGCGTGGAATCCCTCGCCATCGCAACCCCGCCGAGCCGTAACAATGCCGACGGTCTGCCTGACAAGACCATTCTCGCCACCTGCGCCATTCTTGGCGTTGACGAAGTGTATGCGGTCGGCGGCGCTCAGGCCGTGGCCATGTTCGCTTACGGCGCCAAGGGATCCGAACCGCAGGACGGCGAAATCCTGTGCGATCCGGTCGACAAGATCACCGGTCCGGGTAACATCTTCGTCGCTACCGCCAAGCGCATGGTGTCCGGCATCGTCGGCATCGACGCCGTGGCAGGACCGACCGAAATCGCCATCATCGCAGACAAGGGTGCCAACCCGAGCTGGCTGGCCGCCGATCTGATCGGTCAGGCCGAGCATGACGAACTCGCCGGTTCCGTGCTCATCACCGACAGCGAAGAGATTGCCGAACAGGTGCAGGAGAACCTCAAGTACCGTGTGCCGCGCACCGAGCACTCCGAGCGTGTGAACACGTCGCTACGCGGACGCCAGTCCGGCATCATCCTCACCGATGGCATCGAGCAGTCCATTGACGCGGCCAATGCGTATGCCGCCGAACACCTTGAGGTCCAGACCGCCGACCCGGATGCCGTGATCGCCAAGATTCGCAACGCCGGTGCCATCTTCCGTGGCCCGTACTCTCCGGTGCCGCTGGGCGACTACATGTCCGGCTCCAACCACGTGCTGCCGACTTCCGGCACTGCACGCTTCGCCTCCGGTCTGGGCGTGCACACCTTCATGAAGCCGGTCGAAGTCATCGAATACGACGAGCAGGGATTGAAGACCCTCGCTGCTCGTGTGAACGCCTTCGCCGTTTCCGAAGATCTGCCGGCACACGGTGAAAGCGTGCTGAGCCGTTTCATCGACGATCCGTACAACAAGGAAACCATCAAGGAACAGGAAGAGCAGGCAGGCCTTCGATGAGTGAGACTTCCAGCAACGCCATTCCGGCATATCTTCCGCTGCGCAACGATCTGATCGGTGAGGAGCCGTACGGTGCGCCGCAATTGGACGTGCCGGTATGCCTCAACGTCAACGAGAATCCGTATGCGCCGGAACCGGCAGTGGTCGAAACCATCGCGCAGCGAGTCAAGGAAATCGCTCTGACGCTCAACCGTTACCCGGATCGTGAGCATATCGCGTTGCGTCAGGCATTCTGCGACTATCTCGAACGCGAGTCCGGCGTCAAGCTGGAAGTCGACCAGTTGTGGGGTGCCAACGGATCCAACGAGATCATGCTGCAGCTGTTCCAAGCTTTCGGCGGTCCAGGACGCATTGCGCTCGGCTGCGATCCGACGTATTCGATGTATCCGGAATACGCCCGCGACACGTTCACCACATGGAAGCTTGCGCACCGCAACGAGGATTTCTCTCTGAACGTCGACGCCACCATCAAGGCCATCGAAGACGTCAAGCCGGCCATGATCGTGCTCACCAGCCCGAACAATCCGACCGGCACACCGCTGAAGATGGATGATCTCAAGCGCGTGCTCGGCGCCGCCGAAACCGCTGAAGTGGCCGGTGCCGCCGAAGGCGTGCATCCGGTGGTCGTGGTGGACGAAGCCTACATCGAATTCCGTGATCCGGGCACGCCCACCGCGCTCGAACTCATCGGCGAGTATGAGAATCTCGCCGTGAGCCGAACCATGAGTAAGGCGTTCGCCTTCGCAGGCGCGCGAGTCGGCTATCTGGCCGCCAACAAGGGCATTATCGACTGTGTGCGCATCGTGCGTATGCCGTACCACCTGTCGGCCGTCACCCAGGCAGCCGCGCTTGCCGCGTTCGAACATACCGACGAACAGCTCAGCCGTGTGGCGCACCTGCGTGACACCCGCAATCAGACCGCGGCATGGCTCAAGGAACAAACCTACAAGGGCCAGCCGCTCGAAGTGGCCGAGACGCAGTCCAACTTCATTCTGTTCGGCGGTCATTTCGACGATCGCGACCGCATCTTCGACGAACTGCTCAAGCGTGGTGTGCTCATCCGCACCGTCGGCCCTGACGGCTGGATGCGCGTATGCATGGGCACCGACGAGGAAATGGCGCGTTTCCGTGAAGCCTTGGTCGAAGTGTTGCGTATTGTGGAACAAGACTGAGCACATACGGGACTGAACCAACACAACAGGACCGAACATTTTCCAAAAGGAGTCGCAACATGGCGCGTACCGCAACCATCGTTCGTGAAACCAGCGAATCCAAGGTCGAACTGAGCCTGAATCTCGACGGCACCGGCAAAACTGACATCGACACGTCGGTGCCGTTCTACAACCATATGATGACGGCGCTCGGCAAGCATTCGCTGATTGACCTGACCATCAAGGCCACGGGTGACACCGACATCGACGCGCACCATACCGTCGAAGACATCGCCATCGTGTTCGGTGAGGCGTTGAAGCAGGCGCTGGGGAACAAGCGCGGCATCCGTCGCTTCGCTGATGCGACCGTGCCGTTGGACGAGGCGCTTGCCAAGGCCGTGGTCGATATTTCCGGGCGTCCGTACTGCGTGTGCACCGGCGAGCCGGAAGGCTTCGAATACTGCATGATCGGCGGCCATTTCACCGGCTCCCTCGTGCGTCACGTTATGGAATCCATCGCCATGCATGCCGGAATCTGCCTGCATCTGCAGGTGATCTCCGGCCGTGATCCGCACCACATCGCCGAAGCCGAGTTCAAGGCCTTGGCACGTGCGCTTCGTTTCGCCATCGAGTCGGATCCGCGTGTCGACGGTATTCCGAGCACGAAGGGCGCTCTGTGATGAGCGACGATCGAAATAACGATTTCGACGATTTCCAAGGATTCGATGGATCAAACGATTTCGGTGACCTCAACGCCGACGGCATGCATTTCAGCGAAGAGGAACTGGAAGCGGCCATGGCCGGCTTCGAGCAGGAATTCAAGGATGCCGAAGCGTCCAAGCATGAGCGGGCGGACAATCCGCCATCTGAAGCTTTCGATTCCTCCGAAGCTTCCGATAACGCGGAATCCTCCGAATCCTCCGAATCCTCGGAAGTCGACGACATGCTCAACGCGGCTGAGGATTCGTTGAAATTCGAAGACGAGCTGCAGGGACTGCTTGGCAATCGCGCGAAAGTGGCGGTGATCATCACCAGACTGACCTCGCCACGATTGCTGTCGGCATTCTGTGAATTGTCCGACATTTCCGCGCAATGCATCGGATCGGCGCAAGGTGCTGTCGCGGTGCTGCGCAATCTCGACGGAGACGGTCCGGAAGCGGCGGTCAAAGACATGACGATCGTCGTTGCCGGCATGCCCGCGATTCTTGCCGTCAACCGTGCGGACAAGCTCGAAGCGACGATGTACGTGGAAGGCAGAGCGGGCAAAACCTTCGCTCCGCCGGTGCTATTCACCTCCACCGCGCCGTTCGTTGAGGATCTCATGCTGGGCATCACCGATATGAACGCGCTGGAACAGGCGGATATGACCATTTTCGATTCCGCTGACCTTGATCGGGATGCGGCGATGAGCATTATCGCCGAGCATACGCGGTTCGGACGCGGCACATCAAGCATCAGTTAACGACGGTAAACGCGAGTCATCCTGCCGAACATGCGTTATGCGACACAAGACGACTCGCGCCACAGAACAACGAATGACACAAGAAGGAGAACGCCCATGACTTCCGTGGTGGTTTTCGATTATGGTTTCGGCAACGTGCGTTCCATGGTTCGTGCACTGGCTGATCTCGACCTTGACGTGACCCTCACTTCCGACCATCGGCAGGCCTTGGAAGCCAACGGTCTGGTAGTGCCCGGCGTGGGCGCTTTCGGCGCATGCATGGAAGGACTCAAGTCGGTGGGCGGAGACACCGTGATCAAGGATCGTCTGCGTGCCGGGCGACCGGTGCTCGGCGTGTGCGTGGGCGAGCAGATCATGTTCGAACGCGGTATGGAACACGGCACCGGCACTCCGGGCCTTGGCCTGATCAAGGGCGACGTGGAACTGCTTGACGCCGATGTGGTGCCTCACATGGGATGGGACACCGTCGAGGCGCCGGAAGGTTCCGTGCTCATGAAGGGTGTGGAAGGTGAACGTTTCTATTTCGTACATTCCTTCGCCGCGATGAGTGCCGCTCCCGCCGACACGTCCGGCGACCAGCTTGATTTCGGTGACGCCGAGGAGCGCGTGACCTGGTGCACGTACGGACGTAGCCGTTTCGTGGCGGCCTACGAGCGTGGTCCGCTGTTCGCCACGCAGTTCCACCCTGAAAAATCCGCCGAAGCGGGCTCGCAGCTGCTGCGCAATTGGATTGCGACGTTCTGATGGTGCGAGATCGCCGATGATTGTTTCGACGATGCTTTGACATATACGCTTTTAAAACGACCACTTGGTACATTTATTTGCGATTGCCGTTTAGTGGCGGTCGGTTGATCACAGAGAGGTACAGACATGTCTTTGACATTGCTTCCCGCAGTCGATGTTCGTGATGGCAAGGCCGTTCGCTTGCGCCAAGGCGAATCCGGTTCGGAAACCGATTACGGTTCGCCGCTGGAGGCTGCCCGCACGTGGGTCGAGTCCGGTGCGGAATGGATTCATCTGGTCGACCTTGACGCGGCATTCGGCACGGGCAACAACCGTGACCAGCTGCGCGCCATCGTCAAGGAGCTTGGCGACAAGGTCAATATCGAAATGTCCGGTGGCGTGCGCGACGACGCATCCCTCGACGCAGCTTTGGAAGCAGGCGCCGCCCGTGTGAACATTGGCACAGCAGCGCTTGAGAATCCGGATTGGACCGCTTCCGTCATCAAGAAGTACGGCGATCGCGTGGCCGTTGGCCTTGACGTGCGCGGCCACACCCTCGCAGCCCGCGGATGGGTGAAGGAAGGCGGCGATCTGTTCGAAACCATGGCGTTCCTGGATTCCGTTGGCTGCTCTCGTTACGTGGTCACCGACGTGGCTCGCGACGGCATGATGAGCGGTCCGAACATAGATCTGCTGCGTGAGGTTGCGGAACGCACTGATGCGAAGGTCACCGCGTCCGGTGGCATTTCCAAGCTCGATGACCTGCGCGCCATCAAGGAACTTGCCGATCTGGGCGTGGATTCCGCGATTCTCGGCAAATCGCTGTATGCGCGCGCCTTCACTTTGGAAGAGGCGCTTGAAGTCGCACGTTGAGCATTGTTCGCAAACCCATGACGATACGGCCGTCCACAACGTGGACGGTCTCGTCATATTCGGCGCGTGTTAACGACTTTCGTAACATGCGCATGGAACGATGGGGCACTATGGATAAACAGCAAGAGTTTGCTTTGCGCACAGTCGAAGAACGCGACGTGCGCTTCATTCGTTTGTGGTTCACGGATGTGTTGGGAACGCTGAAGTCCGTGGCTATCGCACCGGCTGAATTGGAAGCTGCGTTCGAGGAAGGGCTCGGATTCGACGGTTCCGCGGTGGAAGGCCTCACCCGTGTGTCCGAAGACGATATGATCGTCAAGCCCGACCCGTCGACATTCCAGATTCTGCCGTGGCGTGGAGGCCCGCAAGGCACCGCGCGCATGTTCTGCGACGTGCTTACCCCTGATGGCGAGCCGTCGTTGGGCGATCCGCGTCATGTGCTGAAGCAGGCTCTGTCGAAAGCCAAGGAAAAAGGCTTCACCTTCTACGTGCATCCGGAAATCGAATTCTATCTGTTCGAAAGACAGGATGATTGGTCCCAGACGCCAACCCCAATCGATGAGGGCGGCTATTTCGACCATGTGCCGCGCAGCCCAGGCATGGACTTCCGCCGCGCCACCGTCAACATGCTCGAACAGATGGGCATTTCGGTGGAATACTCGCATCATGAGGCGGGTCCAGGCCAGAACGAGATCGATCTGCGTTATGCGGACGCGCTCACCACGGCCGACAACATCATGACCTTCCGTACCGTCGTCAAAGAGATTTCGCTGGAGCGCGGCATTCACGCCAGCTTCATGCCGAAGCCGCTTTCCGACGCTCCAGGTTCCGGCATGCATACCCACTTGAGCCTGTTCGAAGGCGACGCCAACGCGTTCTACGAGGCGGGCCAGGAATTCAACATGTCCGTCACCGCACGCCAGTTCGCGGCCGGCATTCTGTACCACGCGGCTGAAATCTGCGCGGTCACTGACCAGTACGTCAACTCCTACAAGCGCCTGTGGGGCGGCAACGAGGCTCCGAGCTACATCTGCTGGGGCCACAACAACCGTTCCGCGCTGCTGCGCATTCCGCAGTACAAGCCAGGCAAGGGCAATTCCGCCCGCATGGAATTCCGTGCGCTCGACCCGGTCGCCAACCCATACCTCGCATATTCGGTGCTCTTGGCAGCAGGCCTTGACGGCATCGACAAGCAGATGCAGTTGGGCGAGCCGACCAGCGACGACGTGTGGGAGCTTACCGATGCGGAACGTCAGGCCATGGGCATCCAGCCATTGCCGGAGTCTCTTGACGAGGCGTTGAAGGTTATGGAGAAGTCCGACTTCGTGGCCGGAGTGCTCGGCGAGCATGCCTTCGAATACTTCCTGCGCAACAAGCGTCAGGAATGGGAGGAATACCGCAAGCAGGTCACTCCTTTCGAACTGAAGAAGTACCTGCCGAAGCTGTAAGCGAACCGCAATCGTTTCATCAAAGACCGTTGTTGCAATCATGAGAAAACTGATTGCAACAACGGTCTTTTGCTTTCCGAATGATTATTTGAATCTTCTTTTGATGTTTCTGCAAGTATCGGATTAAAGTTCCAATGACTCAATTGACCGTAAATTAACGGTTTTACGAAGAATCTCATCACCATAGTCAGAAAATATGAATGTCACAGGCGAGTTGCTTTGCGTTTCAAAAGCGACTGTCGTCGTCATTTTCACGCCGGGAGTGACCTTGCGTGTTGTGGAATAGCTATCATCGTCAAGATACGTGCTATGCAACTCAGTGCCGTCTTGGGTCGCGGAAACATCCATATAGTTCAGGAAAGCCCGGTATTTGCTTCCATTTTCGACATACCAGGATATGCGTGCGAACGCTATGTCATGATCGGCATATGAGGGGCTTGTCTTCTCAATGGAGTCTACGCGGAAATGCAGGGTGCTTTCGTCATAATCGGTTACGGATCCGTCTTCGTCGAAATTCGAAGCGTCCACTTGCTCGGGCTGAGGGACGGCCGCATAATCAATATGTTTCAAGGATCCTTCTATGTCGACTTCGTCAAAGGAAAACGCGGCGCGAACAACATTATGCTGCGAATAATTCATCAGCTGAACCACAACTGGTGAATTGGTGTCCGTAAGAACGAAACTGCTGGTGGTCTGCGAGCTTTTCTTCGGTTTCATTTCGGCGCCGGAGAACTCCGTGCGGTCGGAATCCTCGTTGGAAGTGAATGCAGGGGCAAGCTCGATGCCGTTTTGCATGACCATCAGATCTGCGACGGCATGAGGATACATCGTTTTCTTGCCGATGTTCGTGCAGGTGAGCAAAACCGTGAGCGTGGCGTCGCCGTTCAAATCCTCCGGACCTGTCTGCACGCCTTCGATGTTCACTTCCAATGCTTTTCCTCCGGTGGAGTAGAGATTTCCAACGTCTTCGCTGACGGTTTCCTGTGTGGACAGCTCCTCGAACTGGCTTGTGGATCCATCGAAATCGGAGATGATGTTTGACATGCTGTCAGAAAGCATTCCGCCAATCGACGCTATTACAGCGATGATGATAACGATCTCCAAAATGGTGACGAAGCCGTTTTTATGGCGGCGTTGCTTCTTGTCGGAAGTGGATTGGAACTCGCGTGTGGCTCGTTCCGTTTGTATGCGCGGCGGATTATAGGGCTGCGATGGGCGTCCTTGCGGGTTCTGCGGGTTTTGCTGATTTTGCCGCAACGCCTGTTGCAGGCTTTGCTGCATGGACTGGGCATACCGCATGGTTTGCGTGGACCAGTCGTTCAACATGGTTTGGAGCGTGTCTCCTCGTGTGGACTGATCGCCTTGCGCCTGTTGAGATCTACCGTCTTGCTTGGATCGGGTGTTTTGTGGGGCCTGCCTGTCGCGCGATGCCTGATCGCTCTGCGCGGGTTTCACATATCGCCGCTGGACATAGGATTCACGCCGCGCATGGTCACGGTTCACCTGATTAGACAGGCGTTCGGCGTTGCTGCTGGGATCGATGTAATCGGAACCCTTGAATGGGTCGATATAGTCGTTGTTGTTGAGTAGGCCCATGAAAGGCTCCTTCTGGTCAGTCCCTTCCATGAGCAATTGTATCGAAAAATCAGCCTCGAGGAGAGCCGAACATCGAATTGTAGATGATCGCGAAGTTGCGATTGCCGTAGGTCGAACAGGCGTCGCCTTCGCCGACTCCCGCATCCAATGCGGCTGCATTCGGCTGATAAGGCGTGTAAATGTACAGCAGTGCGGTCGCCTTGTTTTCGATGTACACGTTGCTGCCACCGCAGCTGGCGTCCGGATTGTATTGAATATAGTTGAGCGTGCCCGCATGGTATCCATAGCGATCCTCATGTTGCACGTAATACTGGTAGCGTTTCGCCGCGCCATACACCTGTTTGAAAAAACCTGCATATTCCGGGTCACAGTTCGCGTCGTCCGGGCAGCTCAATCCCATGGCCGACTTGAATTGGAAGTCGCTTGGATCGGTGGCGGTAAGCAGATGCTGCTCCTTTTGCAGCACGGTGAGCAGCACTTTTTGACTGATGTCGCACGCCTTTCCCGACTTGTAGATGATCGCCGCGGCGCTTTCGTTCGGCTCTCCCTCATATGCTTCGCAGTATTCGTTGGCGGGTTGCGATTCGGTGCTAAACGTCATGGATTTCAAGCATTTCTCGCCGCTGCATGCGGCACCCTGTTTTTCGATGATGGCGTTCACCTGCTGCTCGCTCAACGCGTTCCCGTTGAAGAACAGACCATCTGAAATGATGTTGCCCGGATTGAAATCGTATTGCGTCTGCAATTGTTTCTGCGATGCGACCGCTTCATCCACTTGCACACGCCAACCGACGAATCGCACCAATCCAACGATCAACGCGAGCGCGACGATACTGGCTATCAGTGTTTTGCCGACTATGAGGATGCGTTTTGGGGTGTTTGCTTTTTTCCAGGCGTTACGGAGTTTGGTGAGGCTTGGCTGCTTGTTTTTCTTGGGTTTGCGGTTGTTTTTTGCTGTGGTGGTTGTTTTGCGTGTCATCGCGCGTCATTGTATCGCGTTTGGCTTACCGTTTGTTTGACGATTGATTTGTTCATCGATTGACGTGAGAAGCTTCAAGGGAAGCGTGAGTCTGGCAAGGCGTGGGGAGTGCGGGGGCTATGGAGGGGAAGCGTATGGCGAAGAGTGATGTGGCGAAGGAACGGTTTTTCAATCTGCCCGTGATTGTGCTGATCTCGCTGAGTTTCATGCTGGGCATGAGCGAGTTCATTGTCGTTGGCATTCTGCCGGATATCGCGGCCGGTTTGAAGGTGTCGGAGGTGACGGTCGGCAATCTTGTGTCGCTGTTCGCGTTCGTGTATGCGCCGGTCACGCCGCTCGGATCGGCGCTGTCGGCTCGTTTTCCGCGTTTTGCCACGCATCTGATGCTGGCTGGAGTGTTCCTTATTGGCAACGTGTTGTGCGCGTTCGCGTCGAATTATGGCGTGCTCGTAGTGGCGCGAATCCTCATCGCGCTGGTGTCTGGCACGCTGGTGGCTATCGCCATGACGTACGCGCCCGATGTAACAACGGAACAGTACCGCACGAAGTTCATCGCATGGGTGTTTTCCGGCTTCTCCATCGCATCCGTGGTGGGTGTGCCGGTTGGCACGTGGGTTGCGAACACGTTCGGCTGGCGTTGGACGTTCCATTTGGTGAACGTGCTTACGGTGGCACTTATTGTGCTCATGGTGATGGTGCTGCCGCGCAACAGCCGTATTGTGAAGATTGGTTTTCTGCCGCAGTTCCGCCTGTTTTTCGACCGTCGTATTCAGCTGGGCATGCTTGCCGTGGTGTTTGGCGCGGCGGCAACTTACGTGTTCTATACGTATCTGACGCCGATCATGCGAGACGAAGTGCATGTTCCCGAACAGTATTTAAGCGTCGGCCTGGTGATTTTCGGCGCGGCCTGCCTGTGGAGCAACCTGTATGGCGGCAAGCTTGCCGACCGTGGCAGGGGAGTGGAACCACTGACGCATATTCGTCCGATCTACTGCGCGCACGCCGTGCTCATGGCATCGCTGATCGTAACGCATTGGGTGCCGGTGTATGGTGCGTTGCTGCTGGTGGTGCTTGGCATGTTCATGTATCTGCAGAATTCCGCCTCGCAGGTGCTATATATGGATGTTGCCTCTCAGTCGCATCCGGGATCGCTGAATCTGGCCGCATCGCTCAATTCCATGTCGTTCAACATCGGCATCGCGGTCGGCTCCGCGGTTGGTGGACTGGTCAACGCCCATTTGGGACTGATGTGGCTTGGCCCTGTGGGCGCGATCTTCCTGCTGTGTGCGGTTGGCACCACAACACTGCTGCGCCCGTTCGTAGCTCGAGAACGCGATTTCTACGCCAAACAGCAAGCCTGATGGCATTGGGTCGGGTTTGAACGAGCGGTTTCTGAAAGCGGCAAAGTTATAGAAGTTTTATCTGTAATTCGTTGAGATTGCGGAAAGCGATTAGTGGACTGCGATGTTGGCGGGCTGGGCAGTGGACCCGCCGACTTGCGGAGCGTAGTCGGCTAGATCGATTACGCGATCGCAGGCGTCCCGCGTGTCCGGATCATGGGTTGCCACCAGCACGATCATGCCTTGACCGGCCAGATTGCCGAGCACATGGCTTACGGAATGTGATGTACGCGTATCCAACTGGGCGGTCGGCTCGTCGACCAGCAGCATGTTCGGCCTGGAACATACCGCACGCGCGAGCATAAGACGCTGAGCCTCGCCTCCAGACAAATCGCAGAAACGCCTGTCCGCCGCATACGCCAGATCGAACAGTTCCATCGCTTCCAAAGCCTTTGGTTCCGCTTCGCGGCGGCTCATTCCCTTGGCGAGCAGTGGAAACACCACATGGTCGAGCGCCGTGCGTTCCGCAACACCATACGGATTCTGAAACACCCATCCAACACGATCCACACCTTCTCGCGTCACCGTGCCAGCGTAAGGCTGCTCCCATCCTGCAAGAATCGACAGCAATGTTGACTTGCCGCATCCCGACGGACCGCATATCGCAATGGTCACACCAGGTTCGGCCACGAAACTCAAATTCTCGAACAGCAGATCGGTTCCCTCAAATCGATGAGCCAACCCCTCAACCGCAACGCGCATAGCCAACCTTTCACGAGGCAATCACCTTACCGACGCACCCTTGCCAATCATTTATAGTCCGCCAATCGCCCCCGTGCAACACCCACCCTACCTCATTTGTGTATATGCGGAATGTAATGTTCAATGCAGTACGCGATGAGGTATGAAAACGGTTAATCGGCAACAAGCATTTCTGACGTTACAAACCAGCCCGTGTAAGAGGAACGAACGCATAGAACTCCCACCGTCCATGCTCCTGCGTGGTGTAGATTTGACCTCCATATGCGGCAAGTTCGTCGGACAGTTGGCTCAGACCATGGCCTCCCGGCAAATTTTCCTGTGTTTCGGCATGATGATCATTGACTTCTGTGATTTCAATCGAAGCACGTTTGACCAGTACGGAAACATTGTATTCGTCATCACATGTCGCATGACGGGAAATATTCGCGTAAACCTCCTTGATCAGCCGAATGATGATGGCAGACAAATCGGCGTCGACATCTGCGGGAGATTTCAAAACGCTTACTTGGCTTGTTCCCTTGAAACGCATAGATTCAAGTGCCTTGCCATTACGCTCCATCTCCTGTCGGATACGACATACGAGGTCGGCGTCCTGCCCGGACTGTGCAACCTGATCCGCATGATCACCCCCTTTGATGTAGTCGATCACATGATGGACGTTCTGTAATGCGGAAACGATATGGTCGTTGGTCTGCTTCCACTGCGCGGCGTCGGGATTGTTTTCATCGAGCATCTGCTGCTGTGCCTGCAGGGAAGCGAGTGAAAGATCCGACGTCACCGCATCATGCATTTGGCTGACGATTTCGGCGTCGCGTTTCAACCGTGCGTTGTCGTATTGCGCGCGTTCAGCGGCCCATTGCGCCTGAGCTTTCTCCCCGTGCTTTCGTAATGCGGTGCCGAACGTCGCGACCAACACGAACATGATGACGAACACCGGATAAGCGCGGAAATTATATCCGGGTCCGTTGAAAAGCGTTGTCTCCGCTGCTTGGCTGAGGGATATTTCAAGAGCCAGACCCAAAGCGTAAAGATCATTGGTCTCGTAAGACAGTATGCCAAGCGAAAACAGCACGCCGTAGAGGCCGCACTCATTATCGTATCCCCCGAAAACGTAATCCGTCACCTGCAGAAGCACAAAACAGATAAGCGGGCATGCTCGCGGGTAGAAGAGCGTGAGCAATGCAAGTACGGCATGTATTACGTTCACTACCTGTGCTGACGTTGGTTGCTGGTAGCTCAGTGTCGTCCAAATCAGCAGATATTCCCATACGAGCACGAGAAGAAGACGGAAAGGATGCTGGAAAAGCTTGAATTTCGCAAGAAACGACTGTACCGACGTGATTGGTGTTCTACTCATGATTGTTCATCCAAATGGCGATTGCCTGCCGTTGGGTATTGCAGTGCAGACGTTGAACGATATTCTGCATATGTTTGCGGACGGTTGCTTTTGCTATATGAAGTCGGTCGGCGATTTCGTCGTCGGTCAAGTATTCTTCGGCGCACAAGTGCATGATGGTTTCCTGTGTGACGGTGAGGGTCGGCTTGAGCGCAGACCGGTTTTTGAGCTGTATATGGGCGACGAGCGGGGTTTCGAAACCGTCCATGGTCTGCCCTCGGACGATGCGCGGAATGCATTGGGTGAATTGTTCGCTGCTGCTTTTGTCAACAAGTCCTTGCGCTCCAGATTCGATGGCACTGTTTCGGTATCGGTTGAGGCTGAAACTGGTCATGGCCAGAATGGGCGTGCTATTGTTGATGAGGCGTATACGTTTGCAGATGTCTGGTCCTTGCAAGCCCTCGAGCGACATGTCGAGCAATATGATGTCGTATTGGTTTCCGTACGCTCTGCACAGTGACAGAGCTTTCGTGCCGTCGGTGACGTCGTCGGCGACGTAGGCGTTGGGGAGTGCTTTGCTGAGCAGTGCAGTGAGCGCTTCGATGGCCCGCTTGTCATTGTCGACCATGAGAATACGCGGATGAACAACGATGTGACTCATCTACACACTCCTTGCTTTATGAAACGCAGCGAAAACGTATTCACTGGCACCACTTTACGAGAGGATGGGGGCAACTCGAAGACAAAGTGATCTGAGGATTTGACGATAGCAAAGCGGTATTAGTTGAAGAGCGGTATGGGACTGATACTGGAACAAGTAATATTACAACTATTGTCCCGATAAGGATGTCATTCATATTTACCTTCCTAAGACGTCATGCTTCACCGTACATCAGGATGATGAAATGTATGAAGTGAGTCATACGCAATATGTGTATCTTTTATGCGCAAAATGATGAAAAAAATTTTTTTTGGGAAAAATACTCAATTTGAGTATCGTCAGTTTTTCTTTGAGCAGCATTCCTCGCTATATTGTCCTCGGTCATTCTTAAAGGAAGGAAGAAAAATGAAAAAGGAAACGCTTTCTATGCTTTCTGGATGTGCGGCTTTTGCCATGGTGTTCAGTTTGGGGGCACCTATGGCCCAAGCGGCTGCGGGCAACATAGATAACGCAAGAATCAATGGATCTTGGAATTATTCGTGGACAAAATCTACTGCGAGTGTATGGGCGAGGAAACCTGCATATACAGGGTATGCGCAGGCGTGCCAAGACGGTGTTTGCTTCACCGGACATACGACGCAACGTATACAATCAACGACTGCTGTAGCATACGGTAGCGCGAGCAATCATACTGATAGCGCCAGAGTGTGGGGCTGATGGCAGATGCCGCATCGATTTCGGATTATTCCTCTAATTAGCGTAGTTGGCTTGACGTTGTCATTGATGTCTTGCGCGTCTATCGTAGATGGACAAAAAGGTGAGGAAGTTGAAGCTTCGTCTTCTGCTGCGCAGTCGGGAGCTGCACAGCAGGGGTCAACCAGCGGACAGAAATTGGCGGCGTCGTTGAGTGAATGGATTGAACAGCGGGAATCGCAAGGTAATATCGCTGAATCGCAGAAAACGATATTGGACAAAGCCAAAAGTACGGGTGAGATTTCGACGTCGGATTATGAGAAAGCCTGGTCCGATTACCGGCAATGCATGATCGACAAAGGATATAAGGAAATCAAACTCATCAAATATCCGAGCGGACTCTATGCCGAAGCTGGACACAAACAGGGGACGACCATTCAGGAATCCCGATATTCCGATGATTCCACGGAATGCGGCGATGAGTATGTTGCAGATGTGCAGGATGTGTACGGCATTATCGTAGGCAATCCGAATCTGTATGCCGATCAAGCGCAAGCCGTGGTCGATTGTTTGCATAGAGACTCGCTCGTGCCGAAGGACTATACCGTAAGCCGGTTCAACAAGGAGTTTTCCGGAACGGATGGCAACACTTCGTTTGACATGCAGAACCTGCAAGTGCGCAGTTGCCTTGTGTCGAACGGCTACAACGTGGGATATGCGACCGACGATACGGAACAGTTGTGGTGAGAAGGTAAGTGATTCCAAGGTCTCGTTGTTCTGCTCAATCGCATGTTCGTTGGCAATCGCTGTCAATGAACATGCGAAGTGATGTTGCGCGAATGCTGTTTTATTGGGGACATTATTGGGAAATATGAGATCGAGAATGAGAACGATTTCATGGCGAATAGTTGATGTTCAAAGAAGGGGTCTATATGAAAGATCGGCTACTCGTAGGGATTCGCAGGGGGAATCATGGTGATGTATTCGCTGATGGTGCTTGTTGGTCGTGATTGAAGGGGTATATGTGAGTATGACGCGACGATTCGGAATGAAGCAAAGGACGGGAGGGAAGCGTTCGAAGTGCACTGCTGTGACTTGGACTCTGCTGGCGGCTGTCACGGCAGCCTGTATTGCGGTCGGATCCTGCGCATTGTGGCTGCCTGACCGCACTCCGACATTGCTCAGTTCGGCGGGGGAGAGGACTGTGGTTCCCGCCAGCGTACAGGAATACGCGGGTACGCAACAAGTTACCGTGGTGCCCACCATTTCCAGTGACCGTGATCTTTTCGGCAATGCGAGTGGCCTGGTCACCGCGGACTGGTCCGGCAACGGCCTGACCTCAGGCAAAGGTGCCTATCAGGTGAACGATCGCACGGTAGTGGCGTTGAACACCGCAACCCCCTTGTATCGCGATTTGAAGACCGGAGACATCGGCGGCGATGTGCTCGCCCTGAATAATGAACTCAGCTTACTTGGCTACAACAGCGTTCCCGGATCGGATACCTATTGGCGGGCCACATCGGACGGGTGGAAGCAGTTGATGGCCGACAACGGCAATACGTCGGATGGATCGTTGTCATTGGCCGACACATTGTGGATTCCCGAACACGAAGTCGCCGTTGACGAGTGGAGCGCAACCGCCGGATCCATGGTGACGGGCGGAACCGCAATCGGCAAAATCCCCGGATCATTGACGAAACTCACCATCAAAAACGGCACCGCATCCGCGCAGGACCGCACGTTGACGATATTCGGCATTACGGGAACATTGCCAGCCAATACCACTGAAATCACGGATGCCGGGTTCCTGCAACAAGTCGAAGCGAACGACAGCTACCAATCCGTGGACGTGGAATCCAAAAAAGCGGGATTGGACGCCACTCTGGCCTTGAGCGAACGGATGCGAGTGCTGCGCGTTCCAGCCGGTGCGGTATTCGGCATCAACGGTTCAACCGGCTGCATCGTGCCCACATCCAACAATCATGGCAACACTCCCGTGAAAGTGTCGATCGTGGGAGGCGAACTGGGCGTGAGCCTCGTGCAAGCCGACAGCGAAGACATCGCTTCGATCTCCAATGTGGAAATCGGCAGCGGACTTAACAATCTCACCTGCGAGTAGGCGATTATGCGATTACGATCGGTGCTTTCCGAAGCGTTGCGCAATATTGGCGCGGGAGTGAGTCATGCGCTGCTTATGTTTGCAGCGGTATTGTTCGCGTCTACATTGCTCGGCGGATATGAGGCCGCCAATGTGGTGGGGCTCGAAACCGAGGCGGTACAACGCATCAACGCCTATGCCGACGTTGGCGCCATCGTTGGGGGAACGGTGGACGGAGCCGCATGTGACAGGCTCGCCGACGCTGGCGGCGGTGTGATGGGCACCTTGGCCGGTGCGATGCGTGCCGGTCAACAGATTGTGCCGCTTGCCACGCCCGGCAAGGATATATCGTCGTATGAAGTAACGCCCGGCATGATCAGGATGATCGCCAGGAACACGAAAACCGATGTGTCCGGCGTGTGGGTATCTACCGACGTGTCCAAGGATTTTGGTCTCACCAAAGGCAGTGTAATGCAGACCGAACAGGGAACGATGAGCGTCGCAGGCGTGTTTGATTGGCCGAACGATGGTCGTGACACGCGATTCGCCTACGCGTTCCTTGTGCCCGTATCCGCGTCGAATGGCACGTTCGACGAATGTTGGGTCAGACAGTGGCCACAAAGCGGGCAGACGGAGGATGTGTTGTTTTCCACGCTGGTTGCGTCGGGTTCGTCATCCAATGCCGGCGTAACGCAGGTGAATAAGAGTTTCGATTCGCATTACGATGCGCAAGCTTCGTACGGGCAGCGTATGACTCGTTGGATGCCGTGGCTGGGATTGGCTGTGGGGCTGATGTTCGGCGCGTTCGGCGTGCGTCGTCGTAGATTGGAATATGCTGGCGCATTGCATTCAGGGCAGTCCAAAGGTGCGCAATTGCTGGAAATCGCTGTGGAAACGTTGATTTGGAGCGGCTTGGCGTGTGCCTCTTCGGCCGCGCTGTTGGGCGCGTATTGCGTTCGCATGAGCATCGCCGATTCAATGACCGTATGGTTGGGTGCGATGCGCGCGCCATGTGCGATATTCGCTGGAGTGATGGTATCAAGCGTGCTCGTCGGTATGACGATACATGAAACGCAGTTGTTCCGTTTCTTCAAGCAACGCTAGAGTGTGCTAACCATGGTTCGGCTGAGGATGATTTCATTAGGTCCCATTGCCGTCGATACTGGAAAACCGCCAGTATCGACGGCAATGGAATGCGAAAGATGATGATGCGTTAGCTCAACGCTTTCTTGATGCGCTGCAGGCTGATCGGCTTCGGCGTGCCGAGTTCCTGCGCCCACAATGATACGTAGAATTCCTCAAGCATCCAACGTACGGTGACCGCCTGCTTCATCAACGCCTCATGACGCGGACCTGCAGGCTCACGTTCGGCCTTCGCCATGGCCTTGTCGGCCAACTGCTTGGCCTCATCAGCCTCCCAAGCCCAACGCACATCACGATTCTTGTCGTTCTTCGCCTTACCTAAACGAAGCACGTCAGCATGCAGATACCGTTCAATCGACGCTAACGCATCCGGGGGAGTCTTGCCGATGAATCCCGGATACACCAGCGTGGCGATATGCTCACGAATCGACTGCAAAACGCTCAACATCGGCAGATCAGCCTTGCCTGACACGGCTTTATCAACCTCCGCATACCGCTTCAAAATAGCGATCACATCATGCGCAACCGCATACACGGTATCTTCGAACACTTCGCGCACATCAAGCACCGCATTCGCCAACGCCTCATCATCCGGCAATTCGTCAACATTCGGCAGCAAACGCTTCACCGCAGCCAACTGCAGATCCTCAGTAAGATCCTTCGTGGACTGATATGGTGCGGACGCCAACATCAACGCCTCCGCACCCAACCAACGCGACGAAATACGCTCGCTCGGCATACGCAAAACATCAAGTGCACCGCGCCACAGCATGGTGGAACGAGCTTCGGTAGTGGCACCAGCCTTATGCAGCAGATTGGCCTGCTCCACAAGCTTGCCCTGATTTCCAGCGTTTTCCGCCTGCTTCTTTACCATCTGCCGTGCGGAAGCCTCGGCTTGCTCCGCAAACTTGCGCTGCAACTCCACCAACGATTTGCCCGAGCCAAGCACCTTGACAGGGCCCCGCGCATGACGCCTGCCATGCTGACTCTTGCGACTCGGAGGCAACTGCTGCTCCACAGAGAACGTCACGCGCAAATACGGCGTGAGCTTGCTCCACAATCCACCAGTCAACACTTCAGGGTGAATCTGCGCGCCGACAATGCTGATGGCCGCCTGCGTAAACACATGCGGCAAATCCGGCCACGTGCTCACACCCTCCGCATTGGTAGGAGCAAGATTCGGCTTCTGCTGGTTACCGGAACCAGGCAGATCCGGATACCTCTCATCAATCCACGCACGAATCTTATGAGCCGTATCAGGAGCGGGAACAAACTGCACGCGCAACGTCTTCGGCAACGACTTGATCATGCCGACAATCAACTCATCCAGCAATCCGGGAACATTCCACGTGAACTGTTCCGGTGTCAAACGAGACAACACCTTCAACGGCACATGCACGGTCACGCCATCGTTTGGATCATGCGGATCATACACATAACTCAACCGCAAATCGATAGGGGAGCCGTCCGTACCCAACGTATGCCAATGATCCGGATAATCAGCCAACGACACTGACTCGGCATCAGCAAGACGCTCCACCTTCTCCGGATCAAAATCCAACAAATCCGGCTGCTCATCATGCTTTGACTTCCACCATTTCGCAAGATCCGCAACCGACGTGACAGTATTGGGAATCACCGAATTATAAAAATCGAACAGATCCTCATCACTGACCGCCTGCGCCATCTGACGTGTGCGACTCGCATCGTCGGCGGCATCCTCCAACACATCGCGATTCTTCGCAATGAAATCGTCATACGAGAACCGCTGCTGAATATCACCCTCGACCAAACCCTGACGAATCAGAAAATCACGGGCCTCCAGCGGATTGATACGACCCCACTGCACCGTACGATCCTGCACTATCGGCAAACCATACAACAGTACCTTCGCGCTCGCCACCGCGGAGCCACGCGAACCAGACCAATGCGGATCCGCATACGTGGTTCGCGTCAACGAACCCGCCAACGGTTCAGCCCAAGCAGGATCGATCTGGGCGGAATACCGCGCCCACAAGCGGCTCGTTTCCACCAACTCCGTGCTCATCACCCATTGCGGTGTCGACTTGGCAACCGCGGAAGCCGGGAACAATGCGAAATGCGTGCCACGCGCACCCTGATAATCATTCTTCGCCATCTTCTGCGCACGCTTCATGGCACGCGCACGGGCAGCGCCCTTCAAGCCAGCGAAATCAGACGCCTTCGGTTCACGCACGATCTGCATGCCCATCATCGACAACAAGCCCGAAAGCATCGACGTATGAATACCCTGCGCATCCCACGAACAACACAACGAATGCGCAGCCTGCTGATTCGACGGAAGCTGACGAATCTCAAGCGGCGGACGCGAAGCCGGAATCGGATCGCCAACCTTGAACTTGAATTCCTTGCACATCTCACGCAACTGCGTGACCAGATCCTTCCACTGACGGATGCGCAGCCAACTCAAATACTCAGTCTTGCAAATCCTACGAAGCGCGGAATTGCTCGGCTCGCCATCAGCTTGGAACACGCGATCCCACAAGTTCAACGCGGTCAGAAAATCACTGGACGGATCGGCATACCGGTTATGAATGCGGTCGGCCTCCTCACGATTCTCATCCGGACGTTCGCGGGGATCCTGCAAACTTAGGAACGCGACCACCACCAGCACTGCGGCCAACGTGTTCGGCGTGGTCGACTTCGCAGCCTCGATGATCATACGGCCCAAACGCACGTCGATCGGAATGCGTGCAAGCATGCGACCTGTATGCGTCAGCACAACCTCGCCATGCTTGCGCGCCACGGCCTTCAACTCGGTCAACTCATTGAAACCATCAGACACCGCCTTCATATCAGGCGGATCGATAAAGCCGAAATCCGTAACATCCTGCGCGGTACGAGCCACACCCACCGACAGCATATGCAATACGACCGCACCCAACGACGTGCGCAGAATCTCAGGCTCCGTGAATTCCGGGCGCGTCTCGAAATCCTCACGAGAATACAAGCGAATCGCAATACCATCGGCAATACGACCGCAACGACCCGAACGTTGGTTCGCGCTCGCCTGACTGATCGGTTCAATCGGAAGCCGTTGCACTTTCGCGCTCTTCGAATAACGTGAAATACGAGCGGTGCCAGGGTCGACCACATAACGAATGCCCGGCACCGTCAACGACGTTTCGGCCACATTCGTAGCGATCACAATACGCTGATGGTCATGCGGCTCAAACACGCGATGCTGCTCCTTGGAGGACAACCGCGCGAACAACGGCACGATCTCAATCGCATCAGGACGACGCATATCAATGGCACGCGGACCATAATGATGGCGCAGCGCATTCTCAAAATCATGAATGTCGCGCTCGCCCGAGGCGAACACGAGAATATCGCGCGGGCCACGGTCATGACTCGAATGAATCACCAACTCGGCACAGGCGCGCGCCACCGCCGTCGGCATGTCAACGTTCGGCTCATGGGAATCCTTCGCGTCGGGAGCGGCCGACAACGTTTCATAGTCGGCATCGCCCGGCATCGCGCCCGTTTCAAAACCGGGTACGGAACGCATCAACGCCGGAGCGGTGCCCAGCGGCTCATACACGACCTGCACGGGGTAGGTTCGTCCCGAAACCTCGATAACCGGCACTTTCGTATGCAAAGCGTGCTCGAAATGCTCCTGGAACTTCACCGAATCAATCGTCGCCGACGTGATTACCAATTTCAGGTCACGTCGTTTCGGCAATAGCGCAGTCAAATAACCGAGCAGAAAGTCAATATTGAGACTACGTTCGTGCGCCTCGTCGATAACGATCGTATCGTATTGCATCAGTTTCGGATCGCGTTGAATCTGCGCCAACAGAATACCGTCGGTCACCACGCGAAGACGGGTCTTCGGTGAGCTCTCATCGGTGAAACGCACCTGATAGCCGACCTCGTCGCCCAAACGCACGCCCATCTCCGCGGCGATACGTTCGGCCACGGTACGAGCGGCCAGCCTACGCGGCTGCGTGTGCACAATCTGCCTGCCATGCGATCCACGGCCCAATTCCAACAGAATCTTCGGCAGCTGCGTGGTCTTACCGGAACCCGTCTGACCAGACACAATCACGACTTGGCTCGACTTCACCGCCTCGGCAATATCGCTACGTGCAGCGGAAACCGGCAGTTGGGAAGGATATTCGAATTTCATGCCTTCATAACCTCGATAACGCGGAAGCCCTTCGAACTCGCGTACTTACTTACCTCATAACCATCGCCAAGCTGCGTGGCAAGCCACGGAATCAACGAATCCGACCCCAAATTCTTCTGCACCACCAAATAGGCGGCACCACCCGCATTCAAACGTGGTAGCCACGTCATCAACAACTCATGCAGCACATCCTTGCCAACACGAATCGGCGGATTCGACCAAATCAGATCAAACGTCATATCCGAAGGGATCTCATCGGCGGTGACCGCATGAACGTTCCTCACACCATTGAGCTCGGCATTGCGACGCGTCAGATCCAACGCGCGTTCATTCACGTCCAACGCCCAAATGTCAGCCTTCGGCGAAGCAAAACCAAGTGTCAACGCAATCGGACCCCAACCGCAACCCAGATCAAGGAACGTACCCTCCTCAGGAGGCTCCGGAGCCTGACGAAGCAGCACGGACGTTCCCAAATCCACGCGATTGCCGGAAAACACGCCATTGGAAACCTCAACATCGGCCTCATTGCCTCGCAACACAACATGCAGCCTCTTACGTACATCCTTCGACTGCGGATCAGCCGCGAAATACTGTTCGGCCTGTGCCATACCCACTCCTTGCAAACGCTCGCCTCCGGCATCACGCAAGCCACGCTCATCCACGTGGCGAATGCCCGATACCCATGTCTCTAGAGAATGATGATAATAAAGACACCATAGTTTAACCGTGAGAGGTGCCATTGAGCCAAGAAAACGACATCGAGCATAGCATGAGCGCCAACGACGTGTCAGGCGTGCTCGCCGACCAGTCCGAAGTGCTGCTTGATACCAACGGCGAGAACCATTTCAACGAATCCCATGACGAACAATGGCAGGAACGCGAATCCCGCAATGCGTTGAAGCACGTGTCCGGACTCGGCGAAATGCAAGACGTCACCGAAGTCGAATACCGAAAAGTCCGCCTCGAACGCGTCGTGCTCGTCGGCGTGTGGTCCAGCCGTGAAACCACACAGGCACAGGCCGAAGAATCATTGAGAGAACTTGCCGCGCTCGCCGAAACCGCCGGCGCCGTGGTATGCGACGGCCTGCTGCAGCATCGTATCAAGCCGGACGCAGCTACATACGTTGGCTCCGGCAAAGCCCGCGAACTCGCCGGAATCGTGGCGCAAGAGGAAGCCGACACCATCGTTGTGGACGACGACCTGCCGCCAAGCCAACGCCGCGCCTTGGAAGACGCCACCAAAGTGAAGGTCGTGGATCGCACTGCCGTGATCCTCGACATTTTCGCCCAACATGCGACCTCACGCGAAGGCAAAGCCCAAGTGGAACTGGCACAACTCCAGTACATGCTGCCACGACTGCGAGGCTGGGGCGGATCACTGTCACGACAGGCAGGCGGCCGCGCCGCAGGAGACGCGGGCATCGGCTCGCGAGGACCTGGCGAAACGAAAATCGAAATGGACCGCCGTGTGATCCGAAGCCGCATCGCCAAACTCCGCAAACAGATCGAACAGATGGCTCCCGCGCGTGACGTCAAACGTGGCGCTCGCCGTCGTTTCGGATTGCCGACCGTTGCCGTGGTTGGATATACGAACGCGGGCAAATCGTCGTTGACGAATCGGTTGACCGGATCAGCGGAATTGGTGGAGAACGCGCTGTTCGCCACATTGGACACCGCAGTGCGCAGGGCGCGTGCCAAAGATGGACGTCAATATGCGTACGTCGATACCGTCGGGTTCGTGCGTCGACTGCCTACGCAGCTGATTGAAGCGTTCAAATCCACGCTGGAGGAGGTTTCCGAAGCCGATCTGATCGTGCATGTGGTGGACGGCTCGCATCCGGACCCGTTCTCGCAAATCGACGCGGTCGACGATGTGCTTTCCGACATCGACGGCGTCGAAACCATTCCCACGATTATCGTGTTCAACAAGGCCGACCGTATGGATGAGGCCACACGCGAGCGTATCGAGGCGTTGATGCCGGAAGCGTACATCGTATCGGCGTTTTCCGGCGAAGGCGTCGACGAGCTGCGTATGCAGGTGGAATCCATGCTGCCGACGCCGAACGTGCATGTCGAGGCGTTGCTGCCATACACTGCCGGTTCGCTGGTGTCGCGCGTACGTGAATACGGCAAAGTGATCAACGTCGAATACCGTGACGACGGTATGATGCTCGAAGCGGAAGTGGACGATCATTTGGCTGCGCAAATCGTGGAACAGTCAATCGGCTGAAAACCTTGCAAAACAGTGCAACGCAGCGGACACAGCGTTTGTGAGCGCTCACATCTTTTGTGATGCATATCACTTTTCATTATTTGCAAGTCGTGTTATAACGCCTTGAAACGTCATGCTGTGTGGATAAAGTAAAGATGAAATTCTAAGAGAAAACCTGCTACCAGCGGGACATTCTTTCTTATAAGAGAGGTAAGCACATGGTGGATTCACCAATCAAGCCCACAAAGCTCGCTATCATCGGTGCCGGTGCAGTCGGCTCCACTCTCGCTTTCGCTGCCGCTCAGCGTGGCGTCGCACGTGAGATCGTGCTCGAAGACATTGCCAAGGAACGCGTCGAAGCCGAAGTACTCGACATGCAGCACGGCTCCAGCTTCTTCCCGACCGTGTCCATCGCAGGCTCCGATGATCCGGAAATCTGCCGCGACGCCGACATGATCGTCATCACCGCAGGTCCGCGTCAGAAGCCGGGTCAGTCCCGTCTCGAACTGGTCGGTGCCACCATCAACATTCTCAAGGCCATCATTCCTGGCCTCGTGAAGGTCGCTCCGAACGCCATCTACATGCTCATCACCAACCCGGTTGATATCGCAACCCATGTTGCCCAGAAGATCTCCGGACTGCCGGCAAACCAGGTCTTCGGCTCCGGTACCAACCTTGACTCCGCACGTCTGCGCTTCCTGATCGCCCAGCAGACCGGCGTCAACGTCAAGAACGTGCACGCCTACATTGCTGGCGAACACGGCGACTCCGAAGTGCCGCTGTGGGCCTCCGCCACCATCGGTGGCGTCCCGATGTGCGACTGGACCCCGCTGCCGGGTCACGCTCCGCTCGACGCCGAAGTTCGTGAGCAGATTCACCAGGACGTCAAGAACGCCGCCTACAAGATCATCAACGGCAAGGGCGCAACCAACTACGCCATCGGCATGTCCGGCGTTGACATCATCGAAGCCGTCATGCGCGACTCCAACCGCATCCTGCCGGTGAGCTCCATGCTCCACGACTTCCACGGCATCTCCGACGTCTGCATGTCCGTGCCGACCCTCCTCAACCGTTCCGGCGTCAACACCGCCATCAACACCCCGGTGTCCGACCGCGAGCTTGCAGCCCTTACGCGTTCCGCAGAGACGCTGAAGGAAACCGCTGCCCAGTTCGGCTTCTGATAAAAAACGCGGTAACGGAGTGCCAGCTGCGTTACACGGAATTCAACGTACCTCTGTACGCCTTCATTCCGTGCGCCTTGCTGTCACACGCGTTACCGCGTTTTTTATTGTTTTCTGGCGGTAACGGAGTGCCAGCTGCGTTGCCGCTTTTTTGGTTGCTTGGGTATTGACAGGCGATTGATCAGTCGTTAGACTGCAAAAAGAAATAAAGGAAACCCCGGCCTATGGCTGGGGTTTCTTGCGTTTTGAGAGCAATGAAAATGGTATTGAGAAACACTTTCAATAAGTTTCTTAATCGGGCTGAAAGATTAAGCATATGGCACATGACCACGCGCACGGATCGATAGCGAACACAGGAGCGGAACATCAAAAACGGCTCATGATGTCGCTCGGTCTCACCTCGACGGTATTCATAGCGGAAGTCATCAGCGCGGTCATCACAGAATCGTTGGCGCTGCTCGTTGATGCCGGACACATGCTCACCGACATGTCCGTACTCATCGCATCAACCGTCACCGCAATACTGATGCAACGCAAGCCCAGCAACAAACGCACCTGGGGCTGGGCAAGGCTCGAAGTGCTAACAGCGGCAGTCGGAGCCCTCATCCTCCTCATCGTAGGTATCTATGCGCTTGTGGAAGCCGGCATGAGACTTTTCGGCGGATCTGCCGACGAAGTAAACGACGTGCGATTGCTGCTCTTCATGGGCATACTCGGCCTCGCGGCCAATATCGGATCAATCTTTATCCTCGCATCGCAAAGCGAAGACAACATGAACATGAAAGCGGCATTCCTTGAAGTCATGAATGACGCTTTAGGGTCCGTTGCCGTAATCGTATCGGCAAGCGTGCTCATCTGCACCGGCTGGGCCGGATTCGACGCTGTGGCAGGTGGCATCATCGCACTCATGATGATCCCGCGAGCCATCAAACTGTTGCGCAACGCGGTTCGCGTGCTTCTCGAAGAAACCCCCAACGGTCTTGATCTCGATGAAGTGCGTTCCCACTTGGAACAAGTGCCGCATGTTGTGGCGGTACACGACATCCACGCGAGCATCGTATCCACAGGCATGCCGATCTTCATGGCGCATGTTGTGGTCGAACAAGGACTCACCATGAAAGAAGCGGCGGAAATACTCGCACAACTACAAGATTGCCTGCGCGAACATTTCCCCGTATCCGTACCTCATACCACCTTCCAACTCGAACCGGAAGGATACAGTTCGACAAGCAAATCCGAAATGCATTCCTAAACATTCTTAAATGACCGGTGCGTTTACCGGAAAAGAATCGCGCCCAGAAAGATGGAGTCTTTGTTTATAGCTTCATCTTTGTGGGCGCGATCTCAATGGCGTTGAATAGTCTAACGTCAGATTTTGCGGAGCACGGTGACCACCTTGCCCATGATCTCAGCATGCGTGCCATCGATAGGGGAGTAGGCGGGATTGTGCGGAATGAGCCAGACATGGCCATGATCCTTGCGGAACGTTTTCACCGTGGCTTCATCGTCGAGCAGCGCCGCCACAATATCTCCATTTTCCGCGGTGTTCTGCTCGCGTACCACCACAAAATCACCATCGCAGATAGCCGCGTCAATCATGGAGTCGCCATGCACTTCAAGCATAAACAGATTGCCGGTGCCAGTGAGACGTTCCGGCAGACGCATCACATCGTCCACATGCTGCTCGGCGGTGATGGGCACGCCTGCCGCGATGCGTCCCACCAAGGGGACATCGCGGGAAGCCATGATGGATCCGCTGGAATCAGATTGGCTCGGGAATGGGATGACCTGCGCTACTTTGCCGGGCGAAACCTCGTCATCGTCGAAACTCACGACTTCGATGGCTCTGCCCTTGTTCGCGTTCATGCGAATGAAGCCCTTGTCGTCAAGCACTTGCAACTGGTGTTTGACGGATGACGGACTTTTAAGCCCTGCGGCTTCGCCGATTTCGCGGAATGAGGGAGCGAACCCCTGCTCGACGAGATGTTTTTTGATGGCGCCAAGCACCTTGCGCTGACGGTCGGTCAGCGTGCTTTCATCCGGACGCTCGGCATCCTTTTTGGGCGTGAATGGGACGGTGCTCACGGTGGGCTCCTTTCAGGTCTTAGGCAAGCATAACGCGAAACGCCGAGAAAATCAAACATCTGTTCGAGGTGTGTCTGCAATTATCGAACATTTGTGCCATACTCAGAACATGCGTTCGATAGAACAGCTGTTCGAGAAGGAGTGGCGTGATGGATCGTGTGCCGAAGGCTCATGGCGTTGATTTCAAAGTCTGGGCGGATCGACTGGCCGTGATCATGATGCTGATGGTGCTTGCATGGTGTTTGGCTGGATTGATGATGCCTGCACGCGCGCAGTCAGATCCCGGAGCGACGCCGGTGGTGGTATATACCGTCCAGCCGGGCGATACGTTGTGGGGGTACGCTGCGCGTATTACGCCTGATGGTGGCAATGTTGCGGATACTGTGGACGAGCTGGTACGCCTGAATAATCTGGATTCAGTATCGCTTCGGGCCGGTCAAAGACTTATCGTTCCCGACGAGGTATGAACCCGCGCAAGATTGGCCTAGTTCAATGGTTCAGGCTATTCTTGACACCATGCATTGCCCTTTTTGTCAGAATCCAGATACCAAGGTGGTCGACACCCGCATCAGCGATGACGGCCATTCCATCCGTCGTAGGCGTGAATGCCCGAAATGCTCCAAGCGTTTCACCACGCTAGAGACCACTATGTTGTTGGTGGTGAAGCGTTCCGGCAACGTTGAGCAGTTCGATAGGAACAAGGTGATTTCTGGTGTTCGCAAGGCATGCCAGGGCCGTCCGATCAAGGAAGACGATTTGAAGGCTCTTGGCCAGCAGGTCGAAGAGGATCTTCGTGCCCGAGGACTGGCTCAAGTCAAATCCGACGAGGTCGGCAGGGCCATTTTGAAACCGTTGCGTGATCTTGATGAGGTCGCGTATATGCGATTCGCCAGTGTATACCAGAATTTTGAGAATCTTGAGGATTTCCAGAACGCGATCGACGAGCTGAAGGCCGATGCGCTGAAGTAGGTTCGGACAGTTGCGAACGCATATGATAATGCGTTTGTTTTGGCTGAAATGGACTTGGTAGCGCAAAACTGGGCGATTACGGCAAACGGCATTAGGGTTCATGCATTGTGGGGGTTCCAGCCAATAAGTGATTGGAACCCCCACAATGCATTCGTATCGTAGTGGCGTTTGCCGGATTGGGATCGTCAGCTGATCACACGCATACGGATCGTGCCTTCGATGGCTGCGAGTTCGTCCAAAGCTTTCTGGCTGGGGCGCTGGGCCACATCGGTGACCACATAGCCGATTTCGCCTTCGGTGCCCAGTGCCTGTGCCGCGATGTTGATATTCTCTTCTCCGAGCACACGGTTCACCTTGGCAAGCACGCCAGGCAAATTCGCGTGAAGATGCGCGATGCGGAAGTTCGAACGAATATCAGACAGTGTGATCTGCGGAAGATTCACGGACAACATGGTGGATCCCCTGAACCAATAATCCTCAAGACGCTGTGAGACGAACTGTCCGATGGACTTCTGGGCTTCAAGCGTAGACCCGCCAATATGCGGGGTCAGAATCATATTGTCTTCATCCGCAAGGCTCGTCAAAAACTCGTCGCCGCTCTTCTTCGGCTCGACAGGGAACACATCCACTGCGGCGCCCGAAATGTGGCCGGAGTCCAAATGCTTCTTCAGAGCGTCCAAATCAGCCACAAAACCGCGGGAAAGATTGATGAAGATCGAATCCTGCTTCATATGCGCGAACTGGTCCTCACCGAAGAAACCGGTATTGGACTTGCGGCCATCGACATGCAGTGTGACCACATCGGACTGTTCGAGCAGTTCGTTCAGCGTGGAGCAACGATGGGCATTGCCCATGGCAAGCTTCTCTTCAATGTCGTAGAACACCACGCGCATGCCAAGTGCCTCGGCGATGACGGAAAGCTGAGATCCGATATTGCCGTAGCCGATGATGCCGAGCGTCTTGCCTCGCACTTCATGAGAGCCGGAAGCAGACTTGTCCCACATACCGTGCTTCATATGATGGGTGTGCGCAGGAATGCGGCGCATCAGGCAAATGATGTCGCCGATAACCAGTTCCACCACGGAGCGAGTGTTGGAATATGGGGCATTGAACACGGCGATGCCGTGCTTGCCCGCATAGTCGAGATCGACCTGATTGGTGCCGATGCAGAAGCAGCCGACGGCCGTGAGCGTCGGACGTGCGTCGATGACTTTGCTGGTCACGCTGGTTTTGGAGCGAATGCCCAGCAGATCAACGTCTTCCAAGGCGTCGATGAGTTCATCTTCGTTGAGGGCGCCCCTGAGGCACTCGACTTCGAAGCCGTGGTCACGCAGTGACTGTGCCGCGTCAGGATGAATATTTTCAAGTAACAATGCTTTAGGCATGGTTCCTACCTTATAGCTTGAGCAGTTTTTCGTCTGCATTTGTCCGGACTATAAGCAGACGTTGTGTCGGTCTGGTCATGGCGACGTATAAATCGGCTGCGGCCACAATGCGTGAGGGGGCATTCTCCTCGATGCTTCCCGGCTGCACCACCATCACTGCGTCGTATTCCAAGCCTTTCACCATTTGCGTGGAACAAACGGTGACCTGTTCATCCCAAGAGCTCTGCGCATCGAGACGGTCGAACTCCTTCGCCGTCAATGTTTCGCGAAGCTGTTCGTACACCCGCCTGCGCAACGGCTTGACCATATCGTCAGGTGCGATGATGGCCACGCGTCCGGTGCCATCGGAGGAGACGAATGCGCGGACCAGATCGACGGTCTGCTGCGCCACGGCATCGGCAATCAGACTGTCGTCGGCCAGAGTGAGGCGCTTGACCGAATCCGGCACGCCACGCACCGCATTGACGGTGGAGATGTACAATCCCTCCGTTGCCGCGAAATCACAGGCGAGCTGCGACACTTCCTTCGGATTGCGGTAATTAATCGTCAATTCGTTGAGTTGCCAATTGTGGGGTCCGAACAACGGATCCATCATACGTCGCCACGAACGGGTGCCGCCCAATGCGGAGGTTTGCGCAACATCGCCCACAATGGTGAACGAACGCGACGGGCAACGGCGGATGAGCATGCGCCAATCCATGGCGGTGAGTTCCTGAGCTTCATCGACAACGATATGCCCATATGTCCATTCACGGTCTGCGGCGGCGCGCTGCGCGGTGAGTTCCGCGTCCATCCCGTTGATATTGTCGACCAACATCTGCGAAGTGACGATGCCGGAGCCGATGCCAGCTTGAGCCAGCGTATCTTGCGCGAACTGCTCCTCCTCGGCGCGCTTGGCGTCCAACGCCTTTTGGCGGGCGACCGCTTTGGGGTCGGGGCCAAGCAGTTCCATGGCTTCATCCAGCAGCGGAATATCGCTGACGGTAAACGGCGACCCTTTGGGGCGAACCAATGCTTCGATATCGCGTTCCTCAAGCCATGGTGCGAAGCGACGAAGCTGCTGCGGCTTGCAGAACAGTTGGTCGATAAGCCATTCGCCGGTCATCGGCAACCATGCGAGATTCAACGTCTTGCGCAAGGTGTCATTCATGCGCAACTGCTGCATCACATCCGTCAACTCCGCCTGCTCCGGCTCGTAATCAAGCTTGTCCACATAACGGTTGCGCATGGCGATCAACATGCTATGCACGAAAGTTTCGCGTGCTTTGTTGTGCTGCTGTCGCGTGCGCTTGGCATCGATGATGGCCTGTTCGATATCCGCGCGCACGATGGGCACTGCGAATCCGTTGATGCGGATCGACGGCAATGATGCGGGGACGCGTTCTCGTGCGGCAACGGCATTGGCGATGGCTTTGGACATACGACGTTCGCCCTTCAATTTCGCGGCGAACGGGTTGTCATGCGCCGTCGCGATCACGCCGGGGATCAGATCGGCGATGGTTCGGCTGACCACTCCGGTCTCGCCGAGGGAGGGGAGCACCTGATCGATGTAATGCAGGAAGGTTGAGCTCGGTCCGACCACGAGCACACCGGAGCGTTCGAGCATTCGCCGATGCGTGTAGAGCAGATATGCCGCACGGTGCAGCGCCACGGCGGTTTTGCCGGTACCCGGTCCACCCTGCACCACCACGGCCTGGTTGAGGTCGGCGCGAATAATGCGATCCTGCTCGGCTTGGATGGTTGCCACGATATCGGTCATCTTGCCGGTGCGCTTGGCGTTCAACGATGCGAGCAGCGCGCCTTCGCCGGTCAGAGTGCCGTCCGAAGACGCCTGCCCGACCTGGTCGGAGTGCACATCGAGCACTTCGTCTTCAACGCCGACCACTTCACGGAAGCTGAGTGTGATATGGCGGCGCATTACGATATCGCCATGATTGGAAGGCGTCGCTTCGTAGAACGGACGTGCCGCGTCGGCTCGCCAATCGGTGAGGATCGGCTCGTGGTTTTCGTTGGACAGTCCGATACGCCCGATGTATCTGTGCGCACCGTGGACATCGTCGAGTCTGCCGAACACCAGGCGATCTTCGACGGCACGCAGCTGGGTGAGGCGATCCTCGTACATGGTGGCGAAGGAATCGCGTTCGGTGCGTTGCGTGGGCGATCCGTGCGAGCCGGCAGCACGCACGGTGTCGAGACGGGCACGAGCTTGGGCCCGCAGATCATCCAAGCGGCCGTACGCGCGGCTGACGGCCTGTTGTTCTTCACGCAACTGGGCGGAATAACTCGACATCTGCAATCCCTTCCTCACAAAACTTAGGCACTCCAATGTACCCCGAGGCTTCTACGAAAACCGACGAGGGCGAGTGCGACATAGCGAAGCAAGGATGAATTTACGGTAGTTGATTTGATGCCATTCGTTCAATGTGGGGAAAATCAATCTCATCATTTGCTGATTTTTTCCATTTACGTGGGGATTTATGGTGATGCGTGGGGTAAAGTGGGGAAAGAGTTTTGGGTCTAGGTGTTCCCGCGCATCATGTAAGGAGGTGTGGCGATGGTTCAAAGCGTTGAAACCGAGCCCTTCTCCGACGATGGTTCGACGCAAGCGAGCGGTGTGATGGCTGGACTGCCTCCGCTGCTGTTGGGAACATACACTCCAAAAATCGACGCCAAAGGACGTATGGCATTGCCTGCAAAATTTCGCAGCCAGCTGGGACCGGGCATGGTGATGGCCCGTGGTCAGGAGCGATGTGTCTATCTGTTGCCCCAATCGGAATTTCGCCGGATCGCATTGCAGATCCAGCGCACATCCATGGGAAACAAGGCTGCACGTGATTATTTGCGTGTGTTCCTTTCCGGCGCGGTTGATCAGGAGCCAGACAGGCAAGGACGTGTGCTCGTGCCGCAGATGTTGCGCGATTACGCGAATTTGGGAAGCGACATCGTGGTGATTGGCGTGGGGACCCGAGCGGAGATTTGGAACAAGCAGGCATGGGAGGAATATCTCGCCGAACAGGAGCAGGGATATTCCGATATTGCCGATGACGTATTACCGGCGGTGGAATTCTGATGACAGATGTAACGACCATACATCAGCCAGTGTTGCTGCGCGACTGCGTGGATCTGGTGGCCCCGGCGTTGGCGAGGCCAGGGTCGATTGCGGTGGATTGCACGCTTGGTTTGGCGGGGCATTCCACGGCTTTTCTCAAAGCGAGTCCGCAAGCGCGTCTGATCGGCATCGATCGAGACACGGAGGCGCTTTCGCTCGCCACGCAGCGAATGCGGATGGAAGGTCTTGCCGACCGCTTCATACCCGTGCACGCCGCATTCGACGATTTCGCGCAAGTGCTTGATGATCAGGGGATCGACCAGGTAAACGCCGTGTTCATGGATTTGGGATTGTCGAGTTTGCAGATTGATGAGACGGAGCGGGGATTCTCCTATTCTCACGATGCGCCTTTGGACATGCGTATGGACGTGACCCAGCCATTGACCGCCGAACAGATACTTGCTGAATATTCGTTCGCTGATCTGGTACGCATTTTCCGTACATATGGTGAGGAACGCTTCTCCAAGCAGATAGCCCGCGAAATCGTGCGTAGGCGTGAGATCGAACCATTGACCACATCGGGGCAGCTCAACCGATTGGTGGATGAGGTTGTGCCGCAAGCGCACCGTCCTGCGGGAAATCCCGCGAAACGTGTGTTCCAGGCATTACGTATTGAAGTCAACGGCGAGCTCGACAAATTGGCGGGGACGCTACCGCAGATCGCCAACCATCTTGCGGTGGGAGGACGTTTGGTGGTGGAGTCGTACCATTCGCTGGAAGACAAGACCGTCAAAACATTTATGAATCAAGGTCTGAAAGCTGACGTGCCCGCAGATATGCCGGTAATACCCCCGGATATGATGCCGTTCTTCAAAGAACTGACGCGAGGCGCCATCAAAGCGGCCGAGGAAGAAATCGCCATGAATCCAAGGTCGGCCTCTGTGCGACTGCGCGCAGTGGAACTGACCAGACCAATTCCTGAACGCTGGCGAAAACGATTCGACCAAGGCAATGATTACGCAAGCATGAAACGACAAGGAAGGAGGGGCTGAACGTGGCCGCACCAAGAACGATCGCATCAAACGCGGCTCCCGCAGGACGCCGGGACCAAACCGAAACCGCTGGCACCACTCGCCCTGAATTGCACGTCGTCAAAGGAACGCGCGCCGAAGGCAACAGCGTCAAGCGAGGCTTCGAACAGCTCATCACATGGACGCGCACCAGAAGCACTCCATTGTTGCATCTGGTTATCGCCGTGGTGTTCCTCGGCGGATGTCTTCTGGGATCCTTAACGCTGCGTACCCAAATGGTGCAGCATTCCTTCGAGGCGAACCGGATTGAGTCGAACATTACCCGCCTGACCCAAGACGTGGAAGATGACCAGGCCAAGCTTGACGAACTTGAAGCCTCGCTGCCGAGCAAGGCCGAGGAAATGGGCATGGTGCCCCAAAAAGGCGCTCTAACGATTGATCTGAACGGCTACCAGCCAAGCGGAGACGACGCTCAGTGAATCCTTTTCACCGCACTTACGCACGTTTCCACAAGAAACTGCTTACGAAAACCATGGCCATCGGCGTCATTCTGGCGTTGATGGGCACGGCTTGCCTTATTCAATTGGCCAACATCCAGTTGATCAATGGCAAAACCATGGCGCAGGCCGCGGCGCAAAGCCGCACGATTACCGTGACTTTGAAGGCACGGCGCGGCAAAATCATGGACACGAACGGCTCGATTCTCGCGCAAAGCGTGGAGCGCTACACCATCATCGGCAACCCCGAGGAAGCACAGGCCTTCACTCCCACAACCTGCACCAAACAGACCGGAGACAACTGCCATCAGATCGATGGCAAGCCGGTAGGTGCTACCGGAGCTGCGGCGGTAGCTAGACTCCTCGCTCCGGTACTGGGCATGGACGCCACCGAATTGGGTGCCATGCTTTCGGGAACAGGCCAATATGCGGTACTCAAAAAAGATGTGACGCCGGCCGTTAAGCGCAAGATCTCCAAACTCAATCTGGGCGGTATCGTCTACGCGGAACTCAGCAACGAGCGCATCTATTCCAACGGAACCCTGATGGGCGCACTGCTGGGAGGTGTCGACGGTGAAGGCAAAGGCGTAGCGGGCATCGAACAGATGGAAAACAAGACGTTGACAGGCGAAGACGGGTACCAAGTCTACCAACAAGGCAACAACGGCGTCGAAATCCCCGGAACCATGACCGAATCAAAAGACGCGGTCAACGGCTCCGATGTCACACTGACCATCGACCACGACGTGCAGTGGTACGTCGAAAAAGTGCTGAAGGAAAGCTGCACGAAATATAGTTCACCGTGGGGAGTCGCCGTGGTGCAGGACACACAAACAGGGGACATTCTCGCGCTCGCCGATAGCGACGAAATCGAAGCCGGCAGCGACCAGGCGAAAATGACGGTTTCCAGGGCCGTCAGCGAAACGTTTGAACCCGGTTCCATCGGCAAGGTTTTCACCATGTCAGGCATGATTCAGCTTGGATTGCACCAGGCATCGGATAAATTCACGGTGCCGGACCACATTACGACGAACGGGCAGACCTACAGCGATGCGACGACCCACGGCGATGAGCATTGGACGCTGGCAGGCATTCTCGAGCAATCGTCGAATGTCGGCATGATCATCGCCGCGGAGAAGATGTCTAACGAGCAGCGATATGAGTTCATCAGCAAATTCGGTATCGGACAAGACAATGGGCTTGGTCTTCCCGGCGAAGCGGATGGTCTGCTGTATTCGGCCGATCAATGGGATCTGCGAACCCAGAACACCGTGCTGTTCGGCCAGGCGTATACGACCAATGCGCTCCAGTTGACGAACGCGGTTGCCGTGATCGCCAACAGGGGCGTCAAAAAGCCGCAGCGCATCATCAAGGCGATCAGCGATGCCGAAGGGCATTCCGAAGAGCAGAAGCCTGAAGGCGAAGCGACGCGCGTGATTGACGAGCAGGTGGCCTCGCAGGTGATGAATGGCATGGAATCCGTGTCCGACCACTATTCCCAGTTCGTCAAAGTGGATGGTTACCGTGTCGCGGCAAAGTCCGGTACCGCGGAAGTTGCCGGTGCGGACGGACGTCTGTCGTCGATTATCAGCGATTATTCTGCGATTATTCCTGCGGATAATCCTCGTTTCGTCGTTACGGTGGTGTTGAAAGATCCGCAAGGCGGTTATGGTGGTCTGACGGCAGGCCCGGTCACTGCGGAGATTGGTGAATTCCTTATGCAGAAGTACGAAGTGCCGGCGTCAAGTCCGCGAACTGATGCTATTCCAGTGACTTGGTGAGTGTGTGAGCATGAAGAACGGAGGGGCGGAAAGATGAGCGCGGTCAGCGAATCCATGAATAGGCGAATGACGTTGGGTCTGCTTGCCAGCAGATATGGCTTTGACCTTGATCCTGCGTTCGCTACCGAAGTGACGGTCACGTCCATTGCCGACGACATCGATTCGGTGCGGCCGGGAGCGTTGTTCATGCCGTCCACGCAGGTGGATGAGCAACAGTTACGGCAGGTGCAAGCGCTTGGTGCGTATGGTGCGGTGGTGCCGCATGCGTTGCGAGGAAAAACGGATGGCGTTCAGATTCCTTTGATTTATGCCGAACCGACTGCGCAACAGTTGGGCAAGCTTGCCAGCGAGATGGCGGGCAGCCCATCCGATTCGCTGGCGGTGTTCGCCGTGGCTGGCAGCAATACGCAAACGGTGGAACAGGGTGTGAGGGATCTCGCGGATTTCCTGCACATGCTCGGCAATCCGGTCGGCGTGATTAGTGCCGGCAATTCGCAATCGTTGGAACGATTCCTTGATCTGAACTATCCATTGTCGATTCTTGACGTGCAGCGTACGATGGCTGTGTGCGCCGAAGACGGCGCCGCCGCTGTGATCCTTGCGCTCAGCGAGGAAACGTTGAATGACGATGCGTTGCAGTCGGTGAATGTTGATGTGCTTGGCTGCGACGACAAGGGTCTCAGCGAGGCTGAGATCGTCAAGTCGGTCGCACGGTTTGGATGCACTGTCGGCAAGCAGACCCACATCGCAGGTCGTACGCAGGAATCCGATGCGCTCGCAGCGCAAGCGACGGAGGCATACGGGCAGACGGACAGCAGCGCGTTGTCATTGTCCATCGCCATGGTGCTTGCGGCCGGCGTACGTAAGGCCAATATTAAAAGCGCATTGCGTGTATCTCGAGATCTGAACTAGTCTCGATCGGAACGGATGCGGACGTCGAATAGTGATAATCGTAAACAACGTGAACAATATGCAGTACATCAACACAGAGGAGAAATCAGAGTGAGCAGCCCGACCATGATGCCAATGAGCTTGGAGGAAATCGCCCAGGCGGTTCAGGGACGGCTGATTGCCGGCACCGCGGCGATTGATACGCCTGTGGCCACCAGCACATTCACTGATTCACGACAGATTGTTGAAGGATCGGTATTCGTGGCGATTGCCGGAGAACGCGTGGATGGCCACGATTATGTGTCGAAGGTAGGCGCTCAGGGCGCTGTTGCCGCAATAGTCGACCATGAGATCGACGGTGCCGGAGTGCCTCAGATCGTGGTGGAAGATACGGTGCTTGCCTTGGGCGCGTTGGCCAAGCACAATATCGAACGCCGGCGTGCGTTGGAAACGCCGTTTACGGTGATTGGCATCACCGGTTCCGTCGGAAAAACCACTACCAAGGATCTCATGAAGGCGTTGCTGGCGCACATAGGACCGACGATTGCGCCGGTCGGATCGTTCAACAATGAAATCGGACTGCCGTTGACTTCGCTCAAAGTACATGCGGAAACTCGCTTTCTGGTTGCGGAAATGGGTGCCAATCATGTTGGGGAAATCGCGAATTTGACGTCGCTGGTGCCGCCGGATATTGCGGTCGTGTTGAAAGTCGGCGTCGCGCATCTAGGGGAATTCGGCTCGCCGGAACGCATCGCACAAGCCAAATCGGAAATCATCCGTGGCCTTGTTCCAGGTGGTCTTTCCGTACTGAACGCGAATGACGAGCATGTGGCTGCGATGAGCGCCATCGCTCCGGGCGACGTGATGTGGTTCGGACTTCCGCAGAACAATGACGGCAAGCCGGCAATCAGCGCGCAACATGTGCATTGCGACGAATTGGACCATCCGAGCTTCATTTTGGACAATGGTGATGGCGAGCATGCCGAGGTCACCCTGGGCATTTGCGGTCAGCATAACGTTATGAATGCGTTGGCGGCTGCTTCGGTAGCGATGCATTTGGGTATGTCGATGGATGAGGTCGCGTCCGCGCTGTCTGACGTCACGGCCATCAGTCCTCATCGTATGGCTGTTTCCACGGTGCACAAGCCTGAAACATCGTTCACCTTGATCGACGATTCGTTTAATGCCAATCCCGATTCCATGAAGGCGGGGCTTGACGGATTGTTGCGTTGGAAGGCGGGTGCTGAGACCCAACCGTTCCGTATTGCGGTGTTGGGTGCCATGCTTGAGCTTGGTCCGGATGAAAAGGATTTGCATGCTGGCATCGGCCGGTATGCGGTGGAAGGCGACGTTGACGCGTTGCTGACGGTCGGCAGCGCATCCGATGCCTCTTTGGACGCTCTGGCCGGTGCCATGGCTGAAGGTGCATCCGCTGCGGGATGTGCTTCCCATATTGATTGGGTGCACGACATTGACGAGGCCGATCGTCTGGTGACGCAACTCGCCGTGGAACATCCGGGCGCTGTGGTGCTGCTTAAGGGCTCCCACGCTTCCGGCTTGAGTGCTTTGGCCGAACGTTGGCAGGCCCTGGCTGCACAATAGAATAAGAATATTTGGCAAGATTCGAATAATCGAATAAACGACGTTATCTGAAGAATGTCTGACTGAAACGGAGAACATCAGGTGATTTCGCTCATCATCGGAATTGTGGTGTCGCTGGTTGTGACGATCGTGGGCACCCCGCTGCTGATTCGTTTGGTGCACAAGCTGAATTATGGGCAATACATACGTCAGGATGGTCCGAAATCCCATCTAGTCAAGCGTGGCACGCCTACGTTGGGTGGCGTGGTCATCAATTTGGCGGTTGTGTTGGGCTGGGGCTCGTCGGCGCTGTACCGCTTCGTCACGCGGGGTGAGACTCCGTCGTGGTCTGCGGTGCTGGTGCTGTTTGCCATGTTGTCGATGGGATTGCTTGGTTTTATTGATGATTTCGCGAAGGTTCGTAAGAAGCAGAGCGAGGGATTGACGGTTAAGGGCAAGTTCATCGGACAGTTCATTCTGGCTACCATATATGCGGTGCTGGCGTTGATTCTGCCTACGAATTCCGGTTTCCCCAGTGCCCAGGCCGGCATGAGCTTCATTGAGGAGCCGTTCTTCAGTTTCGAATTCGCGGGTAAGGCCGTGGCTATCGTGCTGTTCGTGATTTGGGTGAACTTCCTGATGACCGCGTGGACCAATGCCATCAATCTGACTGATGGTCTTGACGGTTTGGCAGCTGGCTCTTCGATGATTGCGTTCATGGGATATGCGGTGATCGCTTTTTGGGAGTTCTACCACCTTAAGGGGTCGGGGCATGAGGGCTTTACCTACGCGGTATCTGATCCACTTGATTTGACCATTATCGCGGCTTGCGCGGCGGTAGCATGCTTCGGGTTCCTGTGGTACAACTCCAATCCGGCTTCAATTTTCATGGGAGATACCGGTTCGTTGGCGCTTGGCGGCCTGTTCGCGGCCATGTCCATCGCCACGCATACGGAATTCCTCGCGATTATTCTCGGCGGCCTGTTCGTCATGGAAACGTTGAGCGATGTCATTCAGGTCGGCTATTTCAAGATGACGCATAAGCGTGTGTTCAAGATGGCTCCGATCCACCATCATTTCGAATTGAAAGGATGGCCCGAAGTCAAGGTTGTGATTCGCTTCTGGATGATTGAACTGCTGTTCGTGCTGGTCGCCTTGGTGCTTTTCTATGGCGATTGGGTTGCCCGTTCCGGCTTGTGACAGTCGATGCTCGGTCTGTTGCCGTTGCGAATGAACGCAATATGACTGTGATATTAAGGCGTATGAGGTTCTGACGATCGAAGGATGATGGATATGGATATGAGCGGTAAGACCGCGATTGTGGCGGGTCTTGGAGTTTCTGGCCAGAGCATGATGGAGGTGTTGGGTTCCCGCGCCGAAAAGGTGTTGGGCGTGGATGAGAAGAAGCCTGATGCCGATCTGCACTCTTTCGACCACATTGATTGGGATCATGTCGACTTGGTGATGACTTCTCCGGTATTCAATCCGAGGACCCCGTTCATTCTCGAAGCGCAACGTCGTGGCATTCCGGTGATGAGCGAGGTCGAGCTTGCCTGGCAGCTGCGGGTGGATTGCGATGCCACTGGGCATCCTGCGCAATGGATTGGCATCACCGGTACCAATGGCAAGACCTCCACTACGGAAATGACTTCGGAGATGTTGACGGCTTGCGGTTTGACCGCACCTGCTGTCGGCAATATCGGCAAAGCGGTGTCCCATGCCGCAGTCGATCCGGCAAATGATGTGCTGTGTGTTGAGCTCAGTTCTTTCCAATTGCATTTCACCGATTCTCTTGAGTTGGATTGCGCGGCGATCACCAATATCGCTGACGACCATCTTGATTGGCATGGCGGTATCGACAATTACGCGTCCGACAAAGCGAAGGTCTTCCACCATGCCAAGAAGGCGTTGGTGTACAACGCGGATGATGAGCGCGTGACCAAGCTGGCATTCGCAGCCGAAACCGCGGAAGGCTGCCGTAGGGTTGGATTCACATTGTCGGAACCGCAAGATGGCCAGATTGGCGTGAAGGACGGCTGGATCGTCGACATGTCCGGCATCGCGGGCGGTGAGGCGGGCAAGCCTGAACAGGTTGCCAAAGTTGCCGAGTTCACACATCTGACCGAGCCGGATGGCACGGTATATCCGCATTTGCTTACCGACGCATTGACCGCGTTGGCGTTGGTGTTGGGACTTGGCGCGGATAAGGAGAAGGCGATCGCATCCCTGAAGCAGTTCACTCCAGGTGGCCACCGTATCCAGACCGTCGCCACCGCCACTACGGCAGATGGGGGAGCCATTCGTTTCGTTGACGACTCCAAGGCGACCAACGCGCATGCGGCCAAGGCCTCGCTCAATAGTTTTGCCGATAAATCCGTGGTGTGGATTGCCGGAGGACTGGCCAAAGGCAGCCGTTTCGAGCAATTGGTGGCTGATCAGGCGCATACCATCAAAGCCGCGGTCATCATCGGCAGGGATCAGCAGCCGATGCTGGATGCGTTCAAGACGAGCGCTCCCAACATTCCTCTGACCATCATCGATCCGGCGGATAATGGGGTCATTATGGAACGGGCGGTTGATGCCGCGGGCGAGTATGTCCAATCCGGTGATGTGGTGCTGATGGCACCTGCATGTGCGTCGATGGATCAGTTCAAGTCGTATGCCGATCGTGGAAACCAGTTCGCACAGCAGGCTCAGCGTTGGGTGAACGAGCATGGAAAAGCCTAAAACCAGGCAGGTTGATAGTAGTCGTCAGAAAAAGAAGGCCGCCGTCGGAAAGCAGGTCGACGATTTTCATGGTTATGTCGGTCTGCGAAGTCTGCTTAATCCGATTTGGTGTTTTCATGGGTTCAGAACCGCGGTGATCATTCTCACCATTTTCGGTGTGATCATGGTGTTTTCCAGCTCTTCGGTAAACATGATTGCCAACGGACAGTCTCCGTGGTCCCAAGCACTGAAACAGGGGGGATTCTGCGTTCTTGGACTTATCGTGGGTGTTGCCTGCATGATGATTCCGGCGGAGCTCATCAGGAAATTCAGTTTCGTCTTCCTGATTATCGCTTTGCTTTTGCAGTCGCTGACGTTTACCCCCTTGGGTATCGATGTCCAAGGCAACAAAGGTTGGATCGGCCTTTTTGGATTTACCTTCCAGCCCGCCGAAGTCGTTAAGCTTGCGTTGTGCATATGGCTGCCGCGGGAACTGATCTACGCGCAGAAGCAGATAAACAAAGTCGGACCATATAAGGCATATCTCAAGTTGATTGCGTGGCTTGGTCTTGCATTGCTGTTGGTTGTGAGTGGCAAGGATCTTGGCACGGCCATGATTCTGTTCGCGATCGCAGGTGCCGCGTTGCTGTTGGGAGATTTTCCTGGCAAATGGTTGGCTATCGTGGCATGCGGCGGTGCGGTTTTGGTTGGCGGACTCGTTATCACCAGTCCGAACCGACTCAGCCGTATCATGGCCACATACCAAACTTGCTCCGCATCCGACATGCAGGGGGTCTGCTATCAGGCGGTGCATGGCAAATACGCCATGGCCTCCGGAGGTTTGCTTGGAGTGGGCATCGGCAATTCCGGAGAAAAATGGGGATATCTGCCGGAAGCGCACAACGATTTCATTTTCGCCATCATCGGTGAGGAAACGGGCTTTGTAGGCGCCTCTCTCGTCATTCTGCTGTTCTTGGTGCTTGGATGGTGCATGCTCGTGGTGGCTTTGCAATCGCAGGACAGGTACATCACTTTGGTATTGGCCAGCATTACCGTGTGGATCGTCGGCCAGGCATTCGTGAACATCGGCGTTGTGGTGGGATTGTTTCCGGTGATGGGTGTGCCATTGCCGTTTGTGTCCGCGGGCGGTTCGTCGTTGATTCTGTGTTTGGGCGCTGCAGGCGTAACCATCAGCATGATGAAGCAGCAGCCGCAGATCCAAGCGGAGATGCAGCGGGTCTGAGTGTCGGCTGCGACCGCAGCATACGCTACCGCGTATTGCGGTGTGCAAACGTAGATGAAATGTGAGCATCCGCGTGTGCGACGGTATGGCGCGCGGCGTACTGGGGTGCCGTGGGCTAAGCTCGTACACTATGAGCAATCAGAAGCATATCGTTCTTGCCGGCGGTGGTACGGCAGGTCATGTCAATCCTCTGCTCGCCGTGGCGCATGTGATTCGCGAGCTTGAACCAGACGCCGATATCGCAGTGGTGGGCACTGTCGTCGGCTTGGAACACGATTTGGTTCCCCAGGCCGGTTTCGAACTGGAAACCATTGAGAAGGTTCCTTTCCCACGCAGGCCCAATATGGCGGCGCTGAAGTTTCCCGCGCAGTGGAAGGCCGAAACGGCCAAAGTCCGTGACATTCTCACCCGTCATGAGGCGCAGGTGGTTGTCGGCTTCGGCGGATACACGTCCGCTCCCGTATATGCGGCAGCGCACAAGATGGGCATTCCGATCGCGATGCATGAGCAGAATGCCCGTGCTGGAATGGCCAACAAATTGGGAGCTCGCTGGGCGTCCATGATTGGCACCGCCTATGCGCAAACCGGCTTGAAGCCACGCAAGGGTGTTGAAGCCGAGCGTGTGGGATTGCCATTGCGTGCCGAAATCGCAGCGATAGCCCATGGCATGGAATATGACCGCATTGCCACAAGACAATCGGCCGCAGCGCAACTCGGTGTCGATCCGAACCGTCCACTGGTGGTGGTGACTGGAGGGTCGCTGGGCGCGGTGAACGTGAACCGTGCGGTGGCGGCTTCCGCTAGGGAGCTGCTGGAACACGCCCAGGTGATTCATCTGACTGGGAAAGGCAAAGATGATGAAGTGCGTTCATTGGTGTCGGTGAGCGCCGGCGAACAGGTGCTTGGCGAGCTTGGCCCGGACCATGGCAATGATGGCGATTATCGTGTTGCGCCGTATTTGGAACGTATTGATCTCGCATTCGCTTGCGCCGACCTGATTATCTGTCGCTCTGGGGCCGGCACCGTATCGGAATTGACGGCTTTGGGACTCCCCGCGATTTATGTTCCGCTGCCAATCGGCAACGGCGAGCAGCGATTCAACGCCCAGCCTGTCGTCGATGCGGAAGGCGGTCTGATGGTGGCCGATCGCGAATTCACCGCCGAATGGGTCAAACAGCATGTGCCGAAGCTGCTTGCCGATTCGGATCTGCTTGCCAAGTATGGCGACAACGCCTGGCAATACGGTATTCGGGATGCCGCTGAAGTCATGGCCAAGCGCGTGCTTTCCATGATTGACGAAAAGTAGGCTGCGGCGACGGCAGGTGCGTTCGTCGCATTCCAAAATCCCACCCATGATCGGCCATATGCGAGACCATGGGTGAGACCATAATGGAACAAGCTAGAAAAAACATGCAAGAGGAGCAGTCGTGTCTGACAACCAGCGTGAAGCCGGTACCATCGTTCTTGATCCAACCCATGCGTCGTTCAGTCCGCAGGAAGGCGTGAATGATTTGGGGGCCACCCATTTCATCGGCATTGGAGGCGCGGGCATGAGCGTGCTCGCTGAAATGCTGCACGAACAGGGCGTTGAAGTGGACGGTTCAGATCGTGAACCCAGCGCCAAAACCGATCGTCTGCAGGGAATCGGCATTACCGTCGAATTCGGGCAGCGCGCAGAAAACGTCGAAGGCAAGCATACCGTCGTATTCTCCAGCGCCATCAAATCCGACAATCCGGAAATCGTCGCAGCATACGAAGCAGGCGAACGCATCGTGCACCGCAGCGACATTCTCGCATTGCTGATGAACGCAAAACGTGCGGTGACGGTCGCAGGAGCTCATGGCAAAACCACGACCAGTTCCATGCTGGCCCATATCCTCACCCATGCCGGTGAGGGAAATCTGGCCGATCCAAGCTATGCCATCGGCGGATCCATCCAAGGCAAGGATGGTGTGACGCTTGACGGAGGCCATGCTGGTAAGGGCGACGTTCTTGTGGCGGAGGCGGACGAATCCGATGGCAGCTTTGCCAAGTATCATCCGGAAATCGCCATTGTCACCAACTCCGAAGCCGATCATCTCGACCATTACGGCACGCAGGAAAACTATCGTGCGGCTTTTGTCAATCATGTTCAGCATGCCGAAAAATCGGTGGTGATGTGCGGCGATGATGAAGGCAATCTTGCGGTATTGCGTGCTCTCGATCCGCAGACGGCCAAGCGTACGGTCGTGTATGCGACGCAGGATACGGTTTCGTTGGGTGATTTGAACGGTGCCGCGTTCGTGCATATCGAATCGGAAAGCGAAAGCGCGCAAAGCGGTGTCGAACATTTCACCCTACACATGCCCGCGGGATTGTTGGGCGAACATGAGCGTATGGTTCCGGTGACGCTTACCGTTCCAGGCATTCACAACGCGCGCAATGCCTCCGCTGCGATTATTGCGGCCGCGTTGTTGGGCGTCGATGTCGAGAACGCTGCCCAAGCCGCCACGTCGTTCCTTGGAGCTGCCCGTCGTTTCCAAGTGCGTGGTATGGTCGGCCAAGTGACTGTCGTTGATGATTACGCGCATCATCCTACGGAGATTTCGGCATTGCTGGATGCGGCGCGCCGCAGGTACCCGCAGTCGGTGATTCGCGTGATCTTCCAGCCGCACCTGTTCTCCCGGACCATGTTCTTTGCGAGTGAATTCGCTGAAGCATTGGCCAAGGCGGATGATGTGATCGTCACCGGCATTTTCCCCGCACGTGAAAAGCAGGAGGACTATCCGACGATTAGCTCCGCCACCATTGTGGACGAGGCGCTTAAGCTTGACCACACGCCTGCCGAGGATTGGATTCGCGGAGTGGAGGATATGCATACCGCGGCACAGATGATGACGATGCGTGCTCATCATGGCGATGTCATCTTCACTGTTGGCGCAGGCGACATCACACAGATGGACGAGGTGATGCTGCACTCCCTTCAGGCTCATCGTTGGGATTGTGAGGGCTGATGACGCGAAGGGTCATCAGTTCAGGTACGGGTTCGGATGGTTCCGCAACGACGCCTGAAAATCAGACGTCGCATGGTAGAACCATCCAAAGCCGGAAACACAGCGATGCCGGAAAGCAGGTTCAGCCGAAAGGCCGTTCCGTCGCTGGTGGAGCGGGACGCGCGTCTTCTTCCGGGAAGAAGACGCAGGAAAATACGGTTGAGAGTGGCAACAAAGGCAGCGTGAGTCGTTCGAGATCAGGCGATTTCGTGGACGCGCGCAATCTTGCCGGCGAGGATTTCGTTTCGAAGACATTGGAGGAAACCACAGGCACGTTGGGCGTGGTAACGCGCCCGAAGGTGGTTGATTTCAGTGCGCGTCTGAAAGAACGACGCAAGGCGAACGCGCGTGTCGTCGCCATGCGCGCGTGCGTTTCCGCTGCTGTCATTGTTGTTGCGGGCGCGTTGGTATGGCTGTTTTTCTTCTCATCGGTATTCTGTCTCGAGTCCGGCAATATTAGCGTTGTCGGCGCCAACGAATGGGTGAGTGAGTCTCAGGTGTTGGATATCGCGGGCCAGCAAGCAGGAAAATCGATTCTTCTCGTGTCGAACAATGACGTGGAAAAGAAAATCAAGGAGATTCCGGGAGTCACTTCCGCGCAATCCAAGAAAAAACTGCCCGACTCCCTTGAAGTGATCATCAAGGCGCAAAAGCCTGCTGCGATGCTCAAGACAGGCAAGGACAGCATGACCGCGGTCGACAGCAAGGGGCGTATATTGAATTCCGTCAGCGGAGCTTCCGTGGACGGAATTCCTGTCATTGAAGTGAAGGATGTCGAAACAAGTCTGAGCAATCGTTCCATCAAGGAGGCGTTGAAGATCCTCAGCTCATTGCCGGAATCGATGCGCAACTCCATCACCAAGGTGACTGCCGAAACCCAGGATTCCATCACCACGGAAATCAATGGGGGAGACCGCGTGATCGTATGGGGCGATTCATCCGGCCTCAAGTTGAAGAAAGCTGTCGTCGATAAAATCATCAATGATCCGAATGTGATCGGAGACAAGCATAACGTCGACGTGTCTGCGCCGTTGCGTCCAATCATCAAATAGTCGCGTTGATATACGAAGAACCCCGGTTGCCTTGCGGTACCGGGGTTCTTCGCGAATAGGAGGAGAGAAGGAGAAGTTCGATTATTGGAGGCCGTCAGGCGTTCGGATTGGCCTTCAACGCAGGAGCGACGGAGACCGCGGGATCGAGACGCGGAATCAGCGTGCACTGCGTGGCATGGTACAGGTCGGACTTGCCCGGCCAGACGGTACCGATGACCTCGTTGTCTTTGTTCAACTGGTGGAACCAAGAACCGTTCTTATGGTCGATCAGGTATTCGTCAATGTACTTCCAGAAGGTCGCATACCAATCCTTGTACACCTGCTTGCCGGTGACGGTGGCCAGTGTGGCCGAGGTGTTCACGGATTCGGCAAGCGTCCAGTGCATGCGGTCGGTGACAACGGGCTTGCCGTTCCAATCGGTGGTGTAAGCCAAACCGATGGTGCCTTCGGCGTTCCAGGCGTCGGCAAGTGCCTGAGCGAACAGGTTCTCGGCGGCTTCGATAAGCTGCTGCTTGCCTTCTTCGGAACGCTGCTTGGAGCTCAACGCATACTGGGTGATGAGACGTGCCCACTCGATGCCATGGCCCGGAGTGGCGCCGTACGGCTTGAACTGGTCATCCGGCTTGTCATGGTTGCATTCGAGATCCGGCTGCCAATCGGCGGTGAAATGCTCAGGAATACGCCAGTTATTGTTGGCTGCCCATCCGACCACATGATCGATGATACGACCAGCGCGCTCGCGGTATTCCTCGTTTCCGGTCACATCGGCAACGGCAAGGAATGCTTCGGTGGTGTGCATATTGGCATTGATGCCGCGATAGGAGTCAAGCTCGGTGAATTCCGTGTTCCAAGTATCGACGGCCAGACCGATCTCGTCATCCCAGAAATGCTTGTCGTAGGTTGCCAGAGCCTCTTCGAGCAGCTCGTCCGCGTCCGGGCGGCCGATAAGCTTGGCGGAAGTGGCGGCAAGAATCACGAAAGCGTGGGCGTAGCAGACCTTGCCTGCTTCATGGGTGGAGCCGTCTGCGGAAATGGACGGATACCATCCGCCGTTTTCATCGTCATGCAGCGGACCGCGCAGGCCGGCGATGGCCTTGTCAACCAGTTCTGCGGCGCCCGGCTCGCCGTGCAGGAACCCCAAGGAATACACGTGCGCCATGCGGCAGGTGATCCACGTGTGGATGTTTTGGGTCAGATCCGGATTGCCGGTATCGTCCAGCCAGTAGGAGCCACCCTGCGGGGCGGGGAAATTGTGTCCGAAATGCAGGAGCTCGTTGGTTTCCGCCTCGAGCAGGGCATGGTTTTCTTCGGAGCCGAACACGTAGACTTCGGGAGAGTAAGTGCAGGTCATCGATCAAGTCCTTCCTTGACGTCGTCTGCTGTGACGTGATAACTAGGTTGATGTATTAACTATGTTAACCACTTAAGCGGTTAATGCAAATCGACACGCGGAATTTGATGGTGGGATTCTGATGATTTGTGATGGGGGAGAGCTGGGGCCTTCGTATGTTGATTTGACGAGGTTGTCTTGTGAAGAGGAGTACCTAAAAACGTACCTTGCATGCTGTTTAGGGTGGTAGACAGATGGAATTTGGAAGAGATTAAGCAAGCCGGAGGAGGGATTTTTGCCCACATTTTTTAGAATATCCGGCACATCGGGGGTAATTTGGAGTAAACCCAGGAATCTCCGAAAACCGTTGGAAATACAAGAAAAGCCGCCATTTCTGGCGGCTTTCAACTCGTGGAGATGCGGGGAATTGAACCCCGGTCCGATAACCGAACCCTCAGTCTTCTACGTGCGTAGTCTGCTGGCCGTGCGGCGGTTTTTCTGCTCCCATCGATATCGCAGACAACTGATGGCGGGCATATCTACAGTAAAAGTCCCTTGCCGGCCCTGTGGCTCAGTCGACAAAGCAAGTCTTCTAAACGACGCTCAGCATCCTCCCAAAGACGAGAAGGAGTGAACGGAGCGGCTGCTCACTGGTTAATCCTGGCGCGAAGCTCAGGCAGCGAGAGCGAACTCAGTGCGATTAGATTTAGCACTTATTCTTTTGTAGGGGGCATCCACGAGCGGACCCTACGTTCTCGGCACGCTTCCCTGCGACGAACAGGTCACCGTCGAAACCGATCATCCCCAATCTTGAATTATCAAGCACCCGGTGCAAGACCGGACTTTTCAAGATATCATGGAATGTCAATAAGTGCAAATCATCTACCGCAATTCTTGCGCTGTGAGCGAAGCCAAAGCTTAAACTGATAGCCACTCACAGCTTGACGTGAATACCGAAATAATCCATGACCAATTCACAGAACATCATATTGGCCCAGCTGAACCACGGACGGGTATAGGAGTTCGGGTCGTTCGCGTCAAAGCTTTCATGCATGAGATGCGTGCCGGCGTCGGCGGCGACAAGTTGATCAAGAATACGTTCTTTTTCGGCTTTGTCGTGGCTTGTCAATCCTTGCATGGCCATGGCGATCGGCCAAACATAACCTTCTGGCGTATGCGGAGAACCGATGGCATGTGCATAGTCACCCTCGAAATAGTAAGGATTCTCCTGACTCAGCAAAGTATTGCGCGTTTCGAGATACAGCGGATCGTCCGCTTCGCAGAATCCGAGATAAGGTGCCGACATAAGATTCGGCACATTGCTGTCATCCATAAGCAACGCGTTGCCGAGACCGTCCACTTCGTATGCGTAGATAGCGTTTCCGGCCGCATTGTGGATGGTTGCGTGATGGGCGAGACCATCATCGATGGAATGCTGCAGCGCCGCGGCATGACCGGCGATTTCACGATCGTCAAGTACGTCGATGAAAATCCTTTGCACATATCCCATGACCACGCTGGCGAACATGTTGGACGGCACGAGATATGGGTAGACGCAGGCGTCGTCGCTGGGGCGGAATCCGGACCATGTCATGCCGGTGACGGCAAAAGGTCCTCCGGCACCATGGTTGGGCACGCTGTCGCGCGGATCGTCATTCGGACGGAAGAAGCGGTAATGCGAATTCGAATGGTCAAGCTCGGTTTCGAACACGTCAAGGATTCGACGGATGCCGCTTACAAACGCATCATCGAAATGGCTGGTGGTCCCTGTGTTGCGATACAACAGCCACGCCAGCTGAATGGGGTAGCACAGGGAGTCCACCTCGTATTTGCGTTCCCACAACCATGGTCCGAACGAATCGGTCTGATCGTTCGGATCCCAGGTAGCGCCGCTGGGTGTTTCGTTGAACGCGTTTGCATATGGATCGATATTGATGAACCTGAATTGCTGCCGAACAAGCCCGGTAATAAGCGCGGTGAGCTCGGGATCATCTACGGCTACGGCGAGATATGGTCGGAATTGCGCTGAGGAGTCGCGCAGCCACATGGCAGGTATGTCTCCCGTCAGCAGAAACGTCGTGCCGTCATCATGCCGTCTCACGGTGGTGGTGAGTGTATTGGCGAATCCTGCGTTGAAGTTTTCGGCCCATCTTGCGTGTTCGCCGCCACACAAGTCGGTGATATGCCGCATGAAATCGGAAACTGACTGCGGAATATCGGATTGTGAAGCGGCGTTTGTGGTGTTGCTGGTGTCGTTCATGGCATCATTCTTCGTTGAGGTGCGTATATCGTGACAATCGTGATTGCACCAATTGCGGATTGAATATGGGTATGAAAAACGAGGCCATGATGGCAGACATGGCCTCGTTGATGATGAAAGGAAAATCTGGGCTTACTTGCCGGCTTCGGCGAGATAATCCGGAACGCCTTCCGCAGGGTAGGTTGGCCAGCCGCCTTCCTTGGTGCACACGTAGGCGGCGGTGTTCACAGCCGCACGATGCGCTTCCTTGAGCGGTGCGCCGCTCAGCAGCTTGCCGGTGAAGGAACCGGAGAAGGAGTCGCCTGCACCAACGGTATCGGCAACCTCGACGTGAGGGGTCAGCAGCGTGGAAACCTCGCCATTCTTGGCGGTGATGGTGCTGAACGTGGCGCCGCCGGTCAGAATGATGTACTCAAGGTCGAAGCGGTCAATGAACCACTTGCATGCCTCTTCGTCGTTGCACTCAGGAATGGAGAACATGTCGCGCATCATGATCAGCTCTTCGTCGTTGATCTTGAAGATGTTCGCATAGCCGAGCAGTTCTTCGATGAGTTCGTTGGAGTAGAAGTTCGCACGCAGGTTGATGTCGAAGAACTTCAGAGCGCCTTCCTTGGTGTGCTTGAGCAGTTCGACGATGGTGTCGTGGGATTCGGGGGAGCGCAGACCCAAGGTGCCGAAGCAGACGGCGTCGGCCTTGGATACGGCTTCGACGAGCTCGTCGGTGAGCTTGATGTGGTCCCAAGCCACGTTTTCGACGATGGTGTATTCCGGAATGCCGTTGGTCAGGGCCACGTCAACCGTGCCGGTCGGGTATTCGTTGGTCTGCACCAGCGTGTTGATGCCGGCCTTGTGAGCGTCGGAGAGCAGTTCGGTGCCCAGCTCGTCGTTGCCGACGGCGCTGATGGCGAAGCTTTCCGCGCCGTTCTGGGACGCATGGTATGCGAAATTGACGGGTGCGCCGCCGGCACGCTTGCCGGTGGGGAGCATATCCCACAGGATTTCGCCGAGAGAAATGACGATTGGCTTGGACATGGTGTTCCTTTCTTTGGTTGTGGCGTGCTATGCGACGTCAAAGAACATCGAAGGATGTTCCAGAAAATTGGTGATGGCCACGGCCGCGGCACCGCTGACGGTGGCGTCCGTTGGGAGGTTGGACAAGGTGATTTTGGTATCGTGCCCGACTTCGGGGATGGTACGTTCCCGAACGACTTTTTTGACCTCGTCAAGCAAGGGCTGTCCGGCTTGGGAGATGATGTCGCCGAGTACGATATGCGTCGGATTGAAGGCGTTGATGATATTGACCGCGCCATATCCGATATATCGAGCGACCTCGGAAGTCAGATCCATGGCCGCTTTGTCTCCTGCCGCAGCTTTGGCGAACAGCGCGGTGCATGCCTGCGCGTGCGTCATTGCCTCGCATCCGGGCACAATGCTCGGCTGTTCGTTGAGCTGTTCGTGGATTGCGTTGGCTGAGCAGTAACGTTCCAGGCACCCGATATTGCCGCAGTCGCAAGGCTTGCCGTTGACGTCAACGGAGATGTGTCCGATTTCGGTGGCCGTGCCGTGCGCGCCGTAATAGATCGAACCATTGTCGATGATGCCGAGGCCGATGCCCTCGCCAAGCAGATAGTAGGCGAGCGATCCCTCGGACAGTTCCGGGTTGAACAGGAACTGCGCCAAGGCGCCTGCGCGTGCGTCCTGTTCAACGAATACGGGTACGTTGAACGCTTCGCTGAACTCCTTGATGAAGTTGACCTGCCGCCAACCCTGCATGGATGAGACGAGCGCGGTGCGACCTTCCTCCACCAGATACGGACCAGGAACGGCCATGCCGACGGCTACGATGCTCGAATCGTCCGCAATGAGCTGTCGTACGGTGGCCCGGATCTGTTCTACCGTTTCGGGAATATGCTCCTCGTCAACGGTGGGCAGGTCGGTGAGGGAAATACGATTGCATTTCAGGTCGAACACTGCGATCTGCACCAGGCTTCGTGCGAATTTCACGCCGACGACATGGTATTTCGCGCAATTGAGATTCAGGCCGATGGAACGACGATTCTTATCGCCTTCCATGTCTCCGGTTTCTTCGATAACGTCTCGGAACAGTAGTTTTGCGGTAATTTTCGTAATGGCCGCGGGTGTGAGTTCGATGGCTTTGGCGATTTGCGCACGTGAGCTGATGCCGTTGCGGTAGAGGTATTGCAGAATTCTGGAACGATTGTTTTCTGAAATCGATGATTGCTGAGCGCTGTAACTACTCATGACACCTCCTTGCGCCAGTGCACGGACCCTTCGTTGAACTAGTTGATATATTAACGCCGTTAATTAGTTGATGCAAGTTCCGTCTTTCGGCGTGTCACGAGGACCGTCGATTCTCAATATGGGATTCGCTGTCTCATTATTTGACACACACTTTTCAGAAAAAAATTAACTGCAAAACCGTTGTGATTGCTGAGTTTTCGTTGGATCGAGAAAGGGTGATGTCGCAAAATGAGCTTCCGTGAAATGTTTCGCTAACAAAGTGTGCCCTACCCTTATGGCACGTCGTTTTGGAGTACCAATTACGACAGCAGGAAGAGAAAGGATTCCATAGTGAATCACAAGAAGATTATGGCTGCGGCTGTCTCGATTGCCGCACTGGCCTCGCTCGCGGCATGCGGCGGCGTAAAGGATAGCGGTTCCGCATCGGGGGATGCGGATGTCATTACCGTCGGCACCACGGACAAGGTTACTAGCGTTGACCCTGCCGGCTCCTATGACAACGGTTCCTATGCCGTTCAAATCAACGTGTTCCCGTTCCTGTATGCGCAGGACTACAACACCTCTGAACTGTCTCCGGACATCGCTGCGGATGACGGTACCTGGAGTGACGACGGCACTGAGTTCACCGTTAAGATCAAGTCTGGCCTGAAATTCGCCAATGGTCACGACCTGACTTCGTCCGATGTCAAGTTCTCCTTCGACCGTGTCAACACGATCAACGATGAGAATGGTCCGAGTTCGTTGCTGGCCAACATCGAATCCATCGATACGCCGGATGACACCACTGTGGTGTTTCATTCCAAAGTCAAGAACGATGTGACCCTCAAGCAGGTGCTTTCCAGCCCGGCCGGTCCGATTGTCGACGAAGAGGTCTTCTCCGCCGACAAGCTCACTGATGCTGACACCATCATCAAGGAGAAGGCTTTCGCCGGTCCGTACATTCTGACCTCCTACAAGACCAATGAGGTTGCAGGCTACTCCAAGAACGACTCTTATCAGGGTCTGACCCCGGCCAAGAACAGCACTGTTCAGGTCAAGTACTTTGCCGATTCTTCCAACCTGAAGATGGCCGTGCAGCAGGGACAGGTCGACGTGGCCTACCGTTCTCTGACTCCGACCGACATCGATGATCTGTCCAAGGACTCCAAGGTCAAGGTCGTCAAGGGTCCGGGCGGTGAGGAACGCTTCCTGGTCTTCAACTTCAACATCCAGCCGTACGGCACCAAGTCCGATGAACCGAATGCCGACAAGGCCAAGGCTGTGCGTCAGGCCGTCGCTAACCTCATCGACCGCGAGGAGTTGGCGACCAAGGTCTATAAGGACACGTACACCCCGATGTACTCCTACATTCCGGACGGTTTAGTTGGTCACGAAGACACCTTCAAGACCGCGTATGGTGACGGCAACGGCAAGCCGAGCGCCGACAAGGCCAAGAAGGTTCTTGAGGACGCAGGCGTTTCCACTCCGGTTGAGCTCAAGCTGCAGTACAATCCGGACCACTATGGATCCTCTTCCGCCGACGAGTATGCGGCTCTCAAGGCTCAGCTCGAGGAGGGTGGTCTGTTCAAGGTCGACCTGCAGTCCACCGAATGGACCCAGTACAACAAAGACCGTGTTGTTACCGAGGATTCTGATGGATCCTACCCGGTCTACCAGCTCGGCTGGTTCCCGGATTACTCCGACCCGGATAACTATCTGTCCCCGTTCTTCCGTGACGGCAACTTCGTGAACAACGCTTACTCCAACTCCGAAATCAACGATTTGATTATGGAGCAGGCTGGTGAAACCGACGAAAGCGCCCGTGAGGATCTGCTCAAGAAGATTCAGACCCTTGAAACCGAAGACCTGTCCACCATCCCGCTGCTGCAGGGTGCGCAGGTTGCAGTTACCGGCGCCAACGTGAAGGGTGTTGTGCTCGACGCTTCCTTCCGTTTCCGTTTCGCATCTGTCACCAAGGCGTGATGTGTGCGGATGGGCGGCATGACCTGCCGCAGTCTGCATAGAAAACCACTGGGGATCCCCGGTCTATGGCCGGAGGTCCCCATTTCCCGAATTATCTGCCTGAAACGGCGCAGTGATTCGATATTGTTGTAAATCAAAGCCGTACAGGCTTCTTATCAAGGAGCATCGCGTGTCAGACACAGCAGCTCCGGCCGTCTCTCAGGAGGCGAAGCCGAAACAAGCCAAAAAGAATCATTTGTCAGGCGGATTTTTCCGTTTCGTCCTGACTCGATTCCTGCTCATTATTCCAACCGTTTTCATTCTCGTCACCGTCGTGTTTTTTGTGATGCGAGCTACAGGCGATCCTATTTCTGCGGCATTGGGTGGTCGTCTTACCCCTGACGAGTTGCAAAAGCGTGTTCATGCGGCCGGCTACGACCGTCCTCTTATTGTGCAATATATCGATTACCTTGGGGGTTTGCTCCATGGGGATCTCGGCACTACGTTGACTGATAATCAGCCGGTTATCAGCATTCTTGTTCATTACGGATCAGCGACTTTCGAGTTGGCGCTCCTATCGCTCATTGTTGCTTTGATCGTAGGTATCGGCTTAGGTCGTGTGGCTGCGTGCAGACGCGATCACGCTGCCGATGCAGGCATTCGAACCTTTGCCATTCTGTGCTACGCCACCCCCGTGTTCTTCTTGGGATTGGTCCTGAAACTCATTTTCGCCATCTGGCTGAACGTGTTGCCGGCATCCGGTCGATGCTCGTTGTCTTCGGAAATGCAGTTCACCCGACTCGTCTCTCCGACCGGCTTCTACATTATCGATGCACTGCAGCTGGGTGATATGAGCGTGCTGGCCGACGTGTTGCGTCACGCCGTGCTTCCTGCGCTGGCGTTGGGATTGCTCACCGCAGGCGTGTTTATTCGTTTGGTGCGCACCAATGTGATTTCCACCTACAATTCCGGCTATGTCGAGGCTGCGCGTTCGCGTGGCGTCGCCGAAAAACGTCTGCTCAGCAAGCACGCATGGAGGCCGGCGCTTATTCCAATCATCACCGTTATGGGCATGCAGATCGCATTGATGCTCGCCGGCGCGGTGCTTACCGAAACCACCTTCGAATGGAAGGGACTCGGATTCATGTTGTCCCAATATCTGAAAGCGCGTGACTTCGTAGCTGTGCAGGGCATTGTGATTCTGATCGCCATCATCGTGGCCGTCGTCAACTTCATCGTTGACGTTATCGCCGCGTTGGTGGATCCGAGAGTGAGGTACTGACATGACTGCATCAGCAAATAACGTCACCGTCCCGGGTGACACTCGTCTGAACGATCTCAAAGTCAACAGGAAAGCTCCGTTCTGGGCCAAGATTCCGATCATCAAGGAGCTTCGCGTAGCGGTCGGCTGGCAGAAAGGCATGCTGATTACCGGCCTGTTGCTCACGGCGTTCTTCCTGCTCGTGGCCTTGTTCGCGCCCGTAATTGCACCGTACGGCTATGCGCAGCTCAAAGATGCCAATGGAGTTTCATTCCCGGCCCAGGCAGCACCCTCATCCGAGCATATTTGGGGTACCACCGCAGGTGGTTATGACGTGTTCAGCCGTGTGATTTGGGGCTCTCGTACCGCGGTCATTGCGATTGTGATCGCTGTGCTGCTTTCTATTTTCGCGGGTGTATTGCTCGGTTTGGTTTCCGGATATTTCGGTGGTTGGGTGGATCGTGTGCTTGTCATGATCGCCGACGCCATTTACTCTTTCCCCTCGCTGCTGCTTGCGATTCTGATGGCCATTATGATTTCCGGCGGTCAGTCTGGTCTGTGGAGTGGCATTCTCGCTTCGGGTATCTCCATCACCGTGGTCTATATTCCGCAGTATTTCCGTACCATTCGATCCGAGGTCATTCGAATCAAGGAATCCGCTTACGTTGATTCCGCTCGCGTGGTGGGCGCGTCGACATGGCGCATCATGACCAAGCACCTTCTTAAGAACTCCACCAGAACGTTACCGGTTATTCTGACGTTGAACTCGTCCGAAGCGATTCTGACTCTTGCGGGATTGGGCTTCCTCGGATTCGGCATCGAACCTACCGCAGCCGCTGAATGGGGTTACGATCTGAATCGTTCCGTGTCGGATGTAACCGCGGGCATTTGGTGGACCGCAGTGTTCCCAGGTATCGCCATCGTATTGATTGTTCTGGGTATCACCTTGGTGGGCGAATCCCTCAATGACCTTGCCGACCCGCGTCTGCGTGCACGCAAATCCGCTGGTGAGGTGGTTGGATCCATCGAAGATACTTCGGTTGATCCCAGCCAGAAGCCGGGCGTTCGTAACGAGGTGATAGCCGAGCTCGCGGCCGCCAAGAATCCAATGGGAGCCAGCGATCAGCCAGTGACCGTTACGGATCGCGACCCGTCATTTACCGCCTCCGAATGGGGCTCCAAGGAAGAAGAGTGACGCAATGAGTGACGAACAAACCAACCTTGCGCAAGTCAAGGATCTGAGCGTTTCCTTCATGACCGACGCAGGATCCATCAAAGCCATCGACAAGATTAGCTTCACCATCCCACGCAAAACCGTGGTGGGTGTGGTTGGCGAATCAGGTTCCGGAAAATCCGTGACCGCACGTTCGATTATCAAGCTGTTGCCGGAGACGGCAACCACTTCCGGTGTGATTTATCTGTCGAACCGTGAAGGCAATGAGCAGCTTGACGTACTGTCTCTTTCCGGAGAAGATCTGCGCCGTATGCGAGGATCAGAAGCGGCCATGGTGTTCCAGGAACCTAATTCGGTACTTAATCCGGTGTATACCATCGGATGGCAAATCGAAGAGGGACTTCGCGCTCACGGCATGAAAGACAAGAAGGAGCTTCGTGCCAAGTCCGTGGATATCCTCAAAAAAGTAGGTATTCCTGATGCCGAAACTCGAATTGACTACTATCCGCATCAGTTCTCGGGCGGCCAAAAACAACGTATCGTCATCGCCATGGCGTTGGTGCTCAATCCAGGTCTGATTCTGGCTGACGAACCGACTACCGCACTCGACGTGACTGTGCAGGCCGAAATCCTCGACTTGTTGCGTCTTGCCCGCGACGAATTCGGCGCTTCCGTGCTGATTATCACTCATAATATGGGTGTGATCGCCGATATCGCCGATGAAGTGGTGGTCATGTATCGAGGTCATGTGGTCGAGCAGGGAAGCGTCGAACAGATCTTCTACTCGCCGAAAGACGATTACACCAAGCGGTTGCTCGCGGCCGTGCCGCGTATCGGGCAGAAACTGGTCGTTCGTGATGAGCAGGGCAAGGTGATTGAACGCAGCAAGGATTGGCATGACCAACCCATTGCCGTCGAGGCCAAGGGACTGACTATCACCTATCCTGGGCATTTGACGCAGCCTGATTTCAAGGCGGTCAATGGTATTGATTTCACTATTCACCGTTCCGAAGTGCTGGGATTGGTCGGCGAATCCGGTTCCGGCAAATCCACTACCGGTCGTGCCATCGCGGGTTTGCAGAAAGTGTCCGGCGGCTCCCTGAACGTGTTGGGTGTGGAAATGAACGGTGTCAAGGAACGTCAATTCAAACCCAAGCGTGCTGATATTGGTTTTGTGTTCCAAGATCCGGGTAGTTCATTCAATCCGCTGATGACCATCGCGGAGAACGTGGCAGAACCGCTGATCGTGCATAAAAAGTACTCGTCTGTGTCGGAAGCGAGCGACTATGTGGGAGATCTGCTCGAAATGGTGCAGTTGCCGCGTGCATATATGAACCGGTTCCCGCATGAGCTTTCCGGCGGTCAGCGTCAGCGTGCCTCCTTGGCACGAGCGCTGGCGCTTAAGCCGAGCCTGCTGATCGCCGACGAGCCGACTTCTGCATTGGATGTGTCGGTACAGGCGAAGGTGTTGGAGCTGTTCAAGAAACTGCAGGCGGAAATAGGTTTCGCATGCCTGTTCATCACCCATGATCTTGCCGTGGTCGATATGCTGGCCGATCGCATTATGGTGATGCATAAGGGCGAGATTGTGGAACATGGTGATGCCGATCAGGTTATGAATAACCCGCAGAATCCCTACACGCAGAAGTTGTTGGCATCGCTGCCGGTGCCTGATCCGCGTGAACAGCGAGAACATCGCGCCCAGCTGCACGAGTTGCTCGCCAAAGGAATTTGATTCCGAAGTGAGTTTCGTGGCTTCCTGACATACACAAGAGCTGGTGTGACGGTTCATGATCGTCACACCAGCTCTTAGTTTATATATTCAATTGTGACTGTATTCAGCGAATCGCACCGTTGAAGGAGAATTGCGCGTGTGCGTCGCCGTTCGCCTTGTTCTTGAGGTACTCACGCACGTAGCCCATGCGTTCCACTGTGGTGTCGGCCAGGGGCTGAGGCAGGTCATCAGGGGAGAACCAACCCACGTTGAGGCTTTCCTCGTCACCTACGAACGGTTCGGCATTACCATTCGGATCGGGCTTGCACACGAACAGGTGATCCATATACATGGTGTTGTCGCCGTTCGCATACGTAAGCATCTTGCGGGAGGACTTCACCGACACCAAATCGGTGACGATAACATCCACGCCAGTCTCTTCCTTGACCTCACGCGCCACCGTGTCGGCAGGTTCCTCGCCAGGCTCATTAATGCCATACACCATGGCCCACTCGCCGGTATCGGAACGCCTGCCAAGAAGCACACGACCTTGCTCGTCTTCAACATAGCCGGAGACGCCCATCAGCCACAGGAGATCGTGACCGACTTTCTTGCGTAACTCGAGAATGAATTCAGGCGTTGGCATATCAGGCCTTTGCACCTTCGGCAGCCATGCTGGCCATCCACTCTTCGACCTCATCGATCTGCTTTGGAATGCCGGCGGAAATCCATTCCGGACCATCCTCAGTCATCAGTACATCATCTTCAACGCGAATGCCGATGCCGCGATACTCCGGCGGAATCAACAGATCATCCTCACGGAAATACAGACCCGGCTCAATCGTGAAAATCATGCCAGGACGAATCGCAGCACCCTGATACGACTCATAACGTGCCTGAGCGCAATCATGCACATCCAAACCAAGATGATGGGCCACACCACAGGCGAGCCAACGGCGATGCTGCTGTCCTTCCGGAGAAAGCGACTCCTCGACATCGACCGGAAGAATGCCCCAATCATGCAGACGCTCGGCGATCACACGCATGCACGCATGATGAATGTCGGAATACGTGGCACCCGGCTTGGCAGCCTCGAAACCGGCCTGCTGGGAGTCCAAAACCGCCTGATACAACTTTTTCTGGAAATCAGTGAACTTCCCGTTGGTCGGGAACGTACGCGTGATATCGGCCGTATACAAGCTATTGACTTCCACACCGGCATCAATCAGCAGCAGATCGCCGGACTCCACGGTACCGGTGTTACGCATCCAATGCAGAATCGGCGCATGAGCGCCGGAAGCGATGATCGTATCGTAGCCGACCTCATTGCCTTCCTCACGGGAAATGGCATTGAACGCGCCTTCCAGCATACGTTCCGAACGAGGCTTGTCGAGCGACGACGGCAGCTTGCGCAGAATATTGTCGAAACCATGCTTGGTTGCGGCAACGGCCTTGCGCATTTCACGAATCTCATATTCGTCCTTGCACATGCGAGCCTCGGCGGCAAACTCATGAAGCTTGTCATCGGCATGCGTATTGCCATCCGGATCTGCGAAACCGTTCGCCTCGCGAATATCCTCCACCATTTCGGTGATCTGCGGATCAGCCTCGCGAATCACACGCACACGCACGGCACCGGCTTCCGCGCCGACATCCTTGCTCAACGCGTCAGCCAACTGCGCGATGTCATTGGTCTCAATACCGGTCATTGCAGTCATCTCCTGCAAGCCGGCACGAGGACCAACCCAATATTCGCCATAATGGGCGTTCATGAAAAAGTCCTGCGTGTAATGGTTCGCACGCGGAGCCACGAACAATTCCGGCACATGCGTCTTGCCGGCCGCAGCCTCCGGAGAATCAGGATCAACCGGATTCAACACCAGCACGGCACCGGCTTCGTAGTCTTCGCCCAAACCGGTGTAATACGAAAACGTCGTATCCGGACGGAACGCATAATCGCAGTCGTTGTTGCGCACCTTCGGCTGACCGGCCGGGATCACAATACGCTCTCCGGGAAAAGCCTTACCCAGCGTGTCAAGACGAGCCTGAATGTAATGGGAAGACTCCAACGGTTCAATAACCGGCTCATTATCATCCCAACCGGTGGTCATGAACTCCTTGAACGCCTCGGAACGCGGGCGCAGCGAACGATTGTTCACACGGTCGCTCATCGCCTGATCAGGGCCGGGAGCGCTGGACTGCTCCATGGCTTCATACTCCTTGTCTTTATCGGTAATGACTTCGTTCATCACATCTCCTGAATATGGTTATCCATGCTTACGCAATTACCGCAAACCATCCTATAACTTTTTGCGCCGCGCAACGTTCATGCAAGCACATAGAATAAGGGAGATTGAGTGAGCAATCCCAAGGTAGGGGAGGAATCCGAAAGAATATGTCATTCGAACATCCGAATCGCAACAATGAAAGCATGATCGACGTCGAACGCGACATCATGAGCCGCCCATCAGAGCGCAATACCACCAATCTTGACCTGCAACGCATGAAGATGATCCTCGACATCATGGGACATCCCGAGCAGTCGTTCCGTGTGATTCACATCACCGGAACCAACGGCAAAGGATCTACCGCGCGCATGGCCGAGGCGATCTGCCGTGCCTACGGCATGCGAACCGGTTTGTACACGTCACCGCATCTTGAACATGTCAACGAGCGCATCGCCATCGATGGACAGCAGCTTTCCGACGACGATTTCGTTGATACCTGGGATCAAATCAAAGACCTTGTAGCCATGGTCGACATGAAGATGGAAGAACTCGACAAGCCAAAAATGAGCTTCTTCGAAGTGCTCACCGCCATGGCCATCTGGAAGTTCGCCGACGCTCCGGTCGATGTGGCCATCGTGGAGGTCGGTATGGGCGGCCGCTGGGATGCCACCAACGTGCTCGATGCCGATGCGGCCATTATCGGACCGATCGACATGGATCATATGGCATGGCTTGGCAATACCGTGGAACAGATCGCATCCGAAAAAGTCGGCATTATCAAGCCGGGCTGCACCGCGGTCATCGGGCATCAACCGCATGAAGAGGCCGTCATGCCGATTATCGAGGAAGCGGCGAGGCAGAACCATGCCAATCTGGTGAGGGATGGCATCGAAGCGGAAGTTGTGACTCGTATTCCGGCAGTCGGCGGTCAGGTTGCGACCCTGCGTACGCCGAATGGCACGTACGCGGAAGTGCCGATCGCCAAATTCGGCGAGCATCAGGCCCATAACGCGCTCGCGGCCTTGTGCGCGGCGGAAGTGGTGATTCCCGTCAACGGTGCGCTTGACGGTGATCTTGTGGCTGAGGCGTTGAGCACGGTGAGGATTCCAGGCCGCATCGAGCAGATTCGTACATCGCCAACGATCATTCTGGATGGCGGGCATAATGTGAATGCGGCAGAATCGTTGCGTGCCGCGATTGAGGAAAATTACGATTTCCAGCAACTCGTCGGCGTGATCGCCATGATGGGAGACAAGCAGGTCGAAGAGTATTTGGGCGTGCTCGAACCATTACTGAGCCATGTGGTTGTCACTGAAAACTCGTGGCGTGATCGTGTGATGCCCGCGGAAGACCTGAAAACGGTTGCTGAACGCGTGTTTGGTGCGGAAAGGGTTACGTGTGTTCCTGAACTGCCGGATGCCATTCAGGAGGCTGTTAATATGGTTGACGCCGATGATGAGCTTGGTGTTGGCTATGGTCACGGTGTGCTGATTTGCGGTAGCTTCACTACGGCTGGCGATGCGCGTCTCATGCTGGAAGAGAAAGTCAATCCCGATTTGAAGAAGCCGAAGTCGGAACGTGTCTTCCAGGAGGCTGTTGAGCCGGAACCGCGTAAGGATCAGGACGAGGCGGATCTCGATTTCGAATCCGACGCCAATCCTGATTTCGATATCAACGATTTCGGCAGTGTCGGTCCGGATCTTGCTGAAGATGAAGATGCTGATGCTCCCGAAGTTGAGCATGCGGATGCTGCATCTTCTGAAGATATGCGGTAATCGCATATATGCATGGCGATGATGGATCGTCGGTTGTTGCTGACGATCCATCGATCCAACGATCTGTGATGCAATGCAAAGGAGGATGCAGCGATATCGATTCGCTGCATCCTCCTTCGTACGATATTTCGCGCTATCCGTCGTGAGGCGTGATTATTACTTGCGCAGTTTGCGACGCAGCGACTGCAGCAGCGTGAGCGAACGATAGAATGCCTTCTTGACCGGAATATCACGACCTGCCGAAACCTGTACGATATTCTCGGAGAATTTCGTCTTGAATCCGTTCAGACTCTTCAATGAAGGCGCGAAATCGTTGCCGATGCCCATCAAATCAAGCACTGTGCAGCCCTGCTCTCCAAGTGCGCAACATACAACGTAAATCAGTTTGTCGGGAACATGCTGGCGCATGATTTCCGTACGCATACAGGCATAGTAATAGACCGCGTGATCGCCGTTGATGGTGACGATGGACCATGCCACGACCTTGCCGTCGATACGTGCCGCGAACACGCGTGCATGATCAGGACCAAGATTGCTGATCATATCGACATAGTCGCTCATCGGAGCGGGGGAGAATCCGTCACGGTTGGCGGTGTCAACCATGACCTCGTAGTATTCGGAAAAATCAGCCATCGCCTGCGCGGTCTCATCGGCGCAAACGGCGGGGCTCTCCCTCAACGCCTTACGCACGTCGCGGCGGCCACGCTTCTTCATGCGTGTAAGAATCGCCTCATCGCCACCGGTGATGTCCACATACACGGTCTCGTTGTAAGGAACGGTGGAAAGCACTGGGAACGAGCCCTCGAAATTCCACAAGTCGATACGCAGGAACACAACGTTTTTATCGCGTTTGCGTACGTCCTCAACAAGCAGGTCACGAACCTGTGCTTCCAGCTGCGCGGAAGGCTTGTCAAGCCAAGCAGGACCATGAACGGACCTCAAATAGTGGTAGCCATGGGTTTCGTAATCGATGAGTGCGATGAACGCGATTGGAGCGCCGTCCTGCTTCACCACATACGCACCCCACGGCGTACGTCCGTCAATGGTGTTCTGGTATTTGGCCCATACCGCGGTCTGTTCGATGGGCAGGGTAAGACCCGCCTGCACAGCCTGCTGTTCCATGGTGGCTGCGTCGGTGAATTCAAGAGTGATCATGATTGTTGGATTGTTCCTTATGGTTGGTGATTACTCGATGATGGTTGGCTGTTGCTGCAGGTCAGGCAAGTCCAAAAATACGTTTCACAATATGGTCGTCGCCTTCGAAGGGAATATGTTTGCCGTGGTCTTTGAACCAGCGCTCGTTGCCTTTGCCGATGATAAGGATGATATGGAGGCGGTTAGGATTCCTGCGGTCGATTGCTACGGTCGATTCCACTGCTTTCGTACGATCAAGAATGATCCTCGCATCCAGATCAGGATTGGTGACACTGTCGAGCATGTCTTGGCAGACGTGTTCGACAGGCTCGTCATCCGTGTCTTCGAAGGTGAGAATCAGATGGTTGACGCGATTCTGCGCGGCCCTGACGATTTCCGATCTGCGATCATACGCTTTATTGCCTGCGGATCCAGTGACCAGCGTGACCTCAGGATCGTCCTTGCCGTAGCGTTGGCCGACATAGTCGAGCAACGCCGTTACGGAAGCATAATTGTGCGCATAATCGACGATGGCGATGGTATTTGACTTCGTATCGTGGAAATGCTCCATACGACCGGCGATACGTACCGGTTCCATATTGCGCAGCGCTTCCTTCGCGGCGGTTTCGTGGAAATCGAATCCAACGGCATGCGCAATGGCAATGGCCGCGGCGGCGTTCGCATAATTGAAATCACCATCCAATTGCAGGCTGAGAGAGCCGATCCGTTCACCTTCCACCGCAATGGCGAATCGGCTATGGTCGGCGGATTCCGGCCATGCGGTCACATCCGCGGCCGATGCTTCACCAAGGGCAAACGTGGTGACGGGAATATCGGCGATTGCAGCATCCTGACGAATAAGATCGGCGTGTGCGCATGCCGTGCCGAGAACCAGGGAACGGCAATTCTTCACAATCTGGCGTTTGCAGTGGAAGTAATCCTCGAATGTCGGATGCTCGATGGGGCTGATATGGTCCGGGCTGATATTGAGGAATGCGGCGACGTCGAAAGTAAGTCCGAAAACGCGATTGACTTTGTACGCCTGCGACGAAACCTCCATAACCAGGTATTCCATGCCGTTATCAGCGGCTTCGCGCATCATACGGAACGCATCCATGGACTCCGGGGTGGTCAAATCGGACTCGACATAGGTATGTCCGTCAAGGCAATTATCGACGGAGGAGAACAATGCGCATTTGCCGCCGGAGCAGCCATTGAGCATGGCCTGGGTGAGGTAGGCGGTAGTGGTTTTTCCCTTGGTCCCGGTAATGCCGACGACTTTCAGCTGGTCCTGTGGGTACCCATAAAATGCCGCGGACAGCAGACTCATGGCTTTGCGCGCGTCATTCACGATGAGTCCCGGAACTTTCGTCGCCGTGGAGAAGTCGTTTTCCGCAACGTATGCGGCAAGACCACGATCATCGATACCATCGAGATATTCCGCTTTGAAACGGCCTTTGCAGCATAGGAGCGTGCCAGATACGACCTGCCTGGTGTCGTAGGTGATTGAACCGAATGGCTTGTCGAATCCGTTGACGGTCTGCGCGTCAAGCGTCCAGGCGTCTCCTTGGATGATTTCGCGCAGCAATCCATGCTCGTTGAGCAGACGTGCTGCTGATGCCAGAGTCAAAGCCATATTTCATGTTCTCCCTGTTCTTCGGATACCGAACAGCCATTCTACCTTCAGCTATGTGCATGGCATGTGGAAGTCGATGTGATTACAATGAAGCTGTGACTGAAGTACGAACGGAAACCATGGCAAGCAAAAGGACGCGTTTTGAAAAACTCGCCATGCCTGTGGTCGATGCGTTGTACCGGCAGGCGATGAAGCTTACCAACAATCCCGACGACGCTCAAGATTTGGTTCAGGATACTTTCGAACGGGGATTCAAGGCGTTCGACTCCTTTCAGGAGGGAACGAATTTCGCCGCATGGATGACGACCATCGAGCGGAATGCCTATTTCAACCAGTATGCCAAAGCCAAACGCAGACCGCAGCGGGCCAACGATTCCACCGGTGAATATGACGATTGGGACATTTATTCGGCTTCGGAACATTCCTCGGAAGAGCTCAAATCGGCGGAACAGGAATATTTGGACGCCTATGCGCCCGAAGAAATCATGGCGGCGCTCGCCAAGCTTTCGCCGGAACGCCGTCAGGTGTTCATCGATGCTGCGATTGATGGCAAGTCATACCAGCAGGTAGCTGACGAACAGGGTGTGAAAATCGGTACGGTGATGAGCCGTCTCAATCGCGCGCGTACGCAGTTGAAACGAGAACTTGCCAACTATGCGAAGGAACGTGGCTATGCCACGGCAGGGAAGGGCAGAGCATGAGTGAATCGATCGAACGGCATATCACCACTGTCGCCACCAGCGAGGACGGCACTGTGACACAGGTGACGCATACCAGCGTGCGCGTTAGCACCTCCGGTGATTGCTTCGACCCCGAACGTTGCTGTGACGAGCGTGAACGGGCATTGATCGCGGCCATGCGCGCGTATCTGCGTCCGCAGCATGCTCCGCAGAGTCTTATCGACCGCCTTGAGGCAACGCTCGACCATTGTTGTGGAGAGCGGTGAGCAAGCCGATGAGAGTATGAGAAAACCCCGCCGATCATAACGATTCAGCGGGGTTTTCGATGCTCTGTAGCGTTATTCACGCTGGCAGGGATCAGGCGTTTGGACGCTTGCCGTGATTGGCGGCCTTCTTACGACGATCCTTGCGCTTACGTCCGCGCATGCCCATGATTGGACTCCTTTACTTACGATTAATAAGCCTTCGGGATTATCGCACACGAGCGAGACGTTTGCCAAATCCGGTGTTCGATAGGTGGCCACTTAGACTTATCCGTCGGGTTTTTATATGACCGGAATCAGCCGGTTTAACCGACTGGATCACTCGATCACGCTCACTCGCATGTTTACTCGGCCATACCGAGGAACAGCGAGGTGCTGGTGGTTTCGCCCGGCTTGATCACGATCAGCTCGTTGCCTGTGTTGAACGCGTTGGCGTAGGCGGTCTGTGGCTCCACGGCAACGCCGGCAGGATGCTGGAATGCGGGGAACTTGGTACCGGTGCACACCTGGAACGAAGTGATGGTTTCATCGCCGCCAACACGGACTTTCTTGCCATCGGCGCGGGTGAACACTGCCGTGACGGAACCGTCTTCGGCATGCTCCAGATCGGTCCATGCATCGTCGAACGGCTGCTCGGTAAGTAGGGTGTCTTCGCGCAGGTCGTATTTGGTGCCGTCAACCGGCTCGGTGCCGGTCGGAATGAGGTTTTTATCTACGGTGACATGCGTGCGAGCCGGTAGCGTAAGGCTGCACTTGGCGTTGTGCTCGTCGATTTCGTCGCCATAGCCGTTGAGGCTGTTGGCAAGCCACGGGTGAATGGCCAAAGCCCACGGCGCGTTCGTGTCGCCGTTATTGTAGGCGCTGACGGTCAGATGCATGCCGTCGTCGGCGAGGCTGTACGTGGCGGTGACATATAGATCAAACGGGTAGCCGACCATGTTGGGGGAACGCCAGGCGAGGGTCACTGCGTCTTCGGCAAGCGAAATCAGCTTCCAGAACGAGCGGTATCCGTAGCCATGGATGGCGGTGTTGCGGTCATGCTCATCGATCGGCAGCGAATAGGTCTTGCCTTCGAACGTGTACTCGCCACCCTCGATGCGATTCGGGAACGGAATGAGGATCTGGCCGTGGCAGCAGGTCACCAAATCGTCCGGACCAAGGGCGACCGTCAGATCTTCGCCCTTATAGGTCAGCTTGCGCATCGTTGCGCCGAGTTCGGTGATGACGGCTTCATAGTCGCCATGGGAGATGGAGAATTGCTGTCCGGTGCGGGCAGTCAGATTGATGCAGGTCATAGTCACTCCATAGTGCCGTTGGATATGTTCCGGTAACGGTAGCGTTACCGCTAACACCACAGTCTACCTGTTTTATGCCGTATGGCGATGCCGTTTCTCCGGCGTGCCGCCCATGCTTTAGTATTGATGAGGTTTTCACGAAGTGACGAAAGGCGGCCATCATGACCAAACGTATCGTACTGGCGGATCCACGTGGCTTTTGCGCGGGCGTCGACAGGGCGATTCTGACTGTGCAGACGATTCTCAAAGCTGCCAATACGTCTCGCAATGATGGTCTGCCGCCGGTGTATGTACGCCGTCAGATTGTGCACAACAAGCATGTCGTTGAGGAATTGTCGGCTCAGGGTGCGGTGTTCGTACAGGAATTGGATGAGGTTCCCGATGCCGCGGCTTCCGCGGGAATTCCGATTGTCTTTTCTGCACACGGCGTGTCTCCTGAGGTGAAGGCTGAAGCTTCAGCTCGGGGCATGCATGTCGTTGATGCTACATGCCCTTTGGTGAGCAAAGTGCACCGTGAAGTGTTGCGTTTCGTCAAAGAAGGGTACGAGATTATCTACATCGGACACAACGGCCATGATGAAGCCGTTGGCGTGGTCGGTGAATCCCCGGAACATGTGCACCTCATCGAACATGAATCGGATGTCGATTCGCTCGAGTTTTCTTCGGATGCGAAATTGGTGCTGCTTTCGCAGACCACATTGAGCGTGGATGAGACGGCGGGCACGATCGCTGCGTTGAAAGAGCGTTTCCCCTGGCTTGAGATGCCTCCGAATTCCGATATCTGCTATGCCACATCGAATCGGCAGGCCGCGGTCAAGTTGGTTGCCGAGCAGTCTGATTGCGTGGTGATCGTTGGTTCGGCGAATTCGTCGAATTCCGTTCGTCTGATGGAGGTTGCGCAGGAGGGGCTGAACACGCGTTTCGATGGCGTGCCGAATGGTCCTCACGGAAAGGCCTACCGCGTGGATGATGCGTCCGAGCTTGATCCTGCGTGGTTTGAAGGCGTTGAATCCGTGGGGATTTCGTCGGGAGCATCCGTGCCTGACGAACTGGTGTCAGGCGTTATCGAAGCGCTGGAACAGCGTGGTTTCGATGATGTGACCACCATCGAAACCATTAAGGAGAACATGCATTTTGTGCTCCCCAGTGAGCTTCGTAAGAAACCAGCCTGCTGACCGGCTTCTATTACCGGTGATTACCAGGTGCCGATAGGTGCGGCTATGCCGTCAAGCACCTTGAGCAGATCATTGGGATTGATGCCGATCGAAAAGCCGCGTTTGCCTCCCGACAGTAGTATTTCGCCATATTGCAGCGCGCTTTCGTCGAGCACGGTTTTGTGATGCGTGCGTTGACCGAGTGGTGAGATGCCTCCCACCACATACCCGGATTCGCGCATGGCGACTTTTGGATCGGCCATAGCGGCTTTCTTGGCTCCGACTGCTGCGGCCAGCGCCTTCAGATCCATGTGCCCGCTTACTGGAACCACGCCCACCACACGTTCGGAGCCGGTGTCGGCCATAAGCGTTTTGAATACCTGATGTTCATCGAAGCCCAGTTTGGTGGCGGCCTCAACCCCATAACCGTCATCCATATGGTCGTTCGAATGTGCGTATTCGTATGTTTTGAATGGGATTCCCGCTTGTTCGAGTTGCACTGTTGCCGGCGTGGAGCCGGCGCCCTTCTCATGCTTTTTCTTGCCCATATCGATTCACTCTAAAACGTATTTGTGTCGGTTCGCAAAAGGGCTTTCGCCGTGAGACGAAAGCCCTTGTACCAAGTTCTACTTAGCGAACTGTGCGGATTGCTCCGCTATGGTTCACTCGGAGATCTCAGCGAAGTACAGCAGGGTGCGCACCATGTTGCAGGTGAAGCCGTACTCGTTGTCGTACCAAGAAACGGTACGAGCCATGGTCACGCCGTCAACGGTGTTGACGTCGGTCTGGGTCGGATCGAACACGCCACCGTGGGTGTCTCCGATGATGTCGGAAGACACGATGCCATCCTCGTTGTAGCCGTAGAAGTCGGTGGAGGAGAAGGCAGCCTTGAAGGCGGCGTTGATCTCGTCAGCGGTGACTTCCTTGTTCAGGACGGTGGTCAGCTCGGTGACGGAGCCATCCGGAACCTGGATACGCTGGGCGTGGCCCTGCAGCTTGCCGTTCACGGACGGAACGACCTTGCCGATAGCCTTGGCAGCGCCGGTGGAGTGAGGAATGGTGTTGATTGCGGCGGCACGGTTGTTGCGAGCCTTCGGGAAGCGCGGGCCGTCGAGGATCATCTGGGTGCCGGTATAGGCGTGGATGGTGGTCATGAAGCCAGCCTTGATGCCCCAGTTCTCGTCCAGCAGCTTGACCATGGCGGCCATGGAGTTGGTGGTGCAGGAGCCGGCGGACACGATCACGTCGGAAGCCTTCAGGATCTCGTGGTTCACGCCGAAGACGACGGTCGGGGTGGTCTCGTCCTTGGCCGGAGCGGAGATCAGGACCTTCTTGGCGCCAGCGTTGATGTGAGCCTGGGACTTCTCAGCGGAGGTGTAGAAGCCGGTGCACTCGAGCACGAACTCAACGCCATCGTTCTTGACCCACGGGATGTTGTTGGCATCCTTCTCGGCGTAAACCTTGTATTCCTTGCCGTCGACCACGATGGAATCTTCGGTGGAGGTGACCTCAACCGGGGTGCCATCGTCATGACGGAAGGTGCCGTGGGTGCTGTCGTACTTCAGCAGGTAGGCCAGCATGGACGGGGTGGTCAGATCGTTGATTGCAGCGACCTCAATGTCACCGGCCTGGCCGCCACGAGCCTGCAGCTCGAAGATGCGGCGGAAAGCCAGACGACCGATACGACCAAAGCCGTTAATACCAATCTTAACTGTCATGTAATTCTCCCTTTAGGGTAGGCCACGCGTGTGCTGGGCACACAGAAGCCATTGTTTACCAACGTCACCCACTTTAGTGCGTCACCTGTACTTAAGGCAACGCACTCGCGCGTGTGTTTCAGAAAACGTCGTATTTTTCCGTGAGCGCTCACATCATCTTTTCGAGATAAACGTGATAGACGAAGGTGATTTTCTTCGCTTTGCGATTAGTGGGATTGGCGTTCGTGCTTGGCAAGCGCTGAAGATACTTTGGTGTCCAACGATCCGAGGTCACCCTCAAATGTGTGGTGCCAAGAGACTGCTGGTAATGGGGCTTCCGAAGGGAAAGTCACCACCAAGGTGCCATGTTCGACGCCGATATGGGCGGCGGCTCCGTTGAGGAATTCGTTACTGACGCCGTTGACACGTGTGCTGGTCATCGTCATGTCATCTATCTCGTATTTCAGTCCACGTTCGCTCACGCCAAGAGAGGTGTCGGAATGAGAGAATACGGAAACCATACGTCCTGGTTCGACGTTGTTCTCGCCGAAATCGAGTGCTCCATCGCAAATCGCGGTCACAATGGAGCCGTTCCCGTGCAGAAAACCTACTGCACCATGCTGAGCCAGCAATGCCATCAGTTGGATATTGGATATGGTGTGATCGATTCGTCCGCCGAGCGCGCCATATATATGGAAAAGCCGCGCATGGTGTGACCAGCCGATTTTTAGTGCCGACAGAAGGTCTGGGTCGTCTTTTTCTGGAGGTAGGGCAATGGTGTGTTCACCCTGTGTCGGACGTTCTCCAGTAAGCGAATCGAAATCGCCCACCACCACGTCAGGCGACATATCAAGTGCGCGTGCATGGTCAAGCCCTCCGTCCGCCGCGATAATGAATGCTCCAGACGGAACGATGGGGGTATCGCTGTAGTACTCGCCAGCCGCGAAAATCACGCATGTGTTGGAATTATCTGTCATGTGGGGTCAGTGTAATATGGCGTTGGAATGATTAAAGAAGATGTTTCAGAAGGTTTCATTATGCGACACGCTGTGGTCGCGGTGTGTGGTATTATCTACAAGGCTTGAGAAATCAAGAAAGCGGGATATCCCCACCTGGAAGCCTTTCAGGGCCTCGGGTTCAGGCATAAGCCTCTGGTGCCGTATGAAACGGCAGTGGAAGAGCTGTGGTATGGCTCTTTGTTACGCCCTCGAATTGGGTGTTTTGGCTTGCCGTGAACATGCGAGACTTTGAAAAACTGCCGATCCGGGAGCATTCCGTCGAATGGAACATGAGGATTGGAGTCATCATCAGCGACGAACCACGCATTAACGACGAGATTCGCGTCTCCCAGGTGCGTCTGATCGGCCCGAACGGCGAACAGGTGGGAGTCATCGCGACTTCCGTCGCACTGAACCTGGCAAAGGAAGCGAACCTCGATCTCGTCGAGGTGGCGCCCAACGCGAAGCCTCCGGTTGCCAAGCTCATCGATTACGGCAAGTACAAGTACAACGAGAAGATCAAGGCTCGTGAGGCTCGTCGTAATCAGAGCACTGCGGAAATCAAGGAAATTCGCTTCCGTCTAAAGATCGACGACCATGACTTCGAAGTCAAGAAGGGCCATGTTGTGCGCTTCCTGAACGGTGGAGACAAGGTCAAGGTCACCATCATGCTGCGCGGTCGCGAGCAGTCCCGTCCGATCGGTGGCGTCGAGCTCCTGCAGCGTCTCGCCAGCGAAGTGGAGGAATACGGCACCGTCGAATTCGCTCCGAAGCAGGAAGGCCGCAATATCATCATGACGCTCGCACCGAAGGGCAAGAAGGTTCACACCCAGTCCGAGCAGCGTCGTCGTGGTGATCAGTCCCGTGCCGAGCGTCAGGCCCGTCAGGCTGCGCGTCTGGCGGCCAAGCAGGAAGCCCAAGCTCAGGCGGCGGCCGAAGCCAAGGCTGCAGTGGCATCCGACAAACCGAAGACTTCCGAAACGAAGTAATAAACAAGGAGGGCAGCAATGCCGAAGATGAAAACTAATTCCGCCGCTTCCAAGCGCGTCCGCGTGACCGGTTCCGGCAAGCTGATGCACGCTGGCTCCGCGATGCGCCACAACCTCGAGCACAAGTCCGCTCGTAAGCGTCGCGCACTGAAGGCCGACGGCGTTCTGGCTACTTCCCAGAGCAAGAACATGAAGAAGCTGCTCGGTCGCTGAGTATAGCGAGAGCGAATAAGAAGACTTAATAGAAAGCTGAGGAATCAAATATGGCACGTGTCAAGCGCGCAGTAAACGCCCACAAGAAGCGTCGCGTCGTTCTCGAGAGGGCTTCCGGCTACCGCGGCCAGCGCTCCCGTCTGTACCGTAAGGCCAAGGAGCAGCTGCTTCACTCCTTTACTTACAACTTCCGCGACCGTAAGGCTCGCAAGGGCGACTTCCGCAAGCTGTGGATCCAGCGCATCAATGCTGCTGTCCGCGCTGAGGGCATCACCTACAACCGCTTCATCCAGGGCCTGCACCTCGCTGGCATCGAACTGGATCGTCGCGCTCTCGCCGAGCTGGCCATCTCTGATCCGGAGACCTTCAAGGCCATCGTCGAGCAGGCCAAGGCCGCTCTTCCGGCTGATGTGAATGCTCCGAAGGAAGCCTGAGCTTCTTCGCTGATTCAGCGTGATTGACAGGAACCCTCGCTCCAGCAATGGGCGGGGGTTCCTGCGTTGCATGGCAGGGCTCGTTTGACCTATGGTAAGGGACCGCTCAGTGGTATACGATGAGCCGGATGGGATCTGCTGGAAGGAGGGTGATGGACGATTTCGAACGGACAATTCGGCAATTCCTCGCTCATATCGACGTTGAACGAGGACTGTCGAAGGCGACGGTGTCGGCGTATGGCGCCGATTTGAAGAAGTATCGTCAGTGGCTTGCCGACCAAGGCGTTGGCGGTATCGCGGCCGTGACGACACAGGATGTGGAACGTTATATCGTCTTCCTTGACGAGTCGGGAGAGTCATCTCGAAGCAAGGCACGCCGGTTGGCCAGCATTCATGCGCTTCATCGTTTCGCAGTGAACGAACATATTGTTGTCGATGATGTGTCCGCGCAGGTAAAGGCCCCTAAGGGCGTGAGCACGCTTCCCGATGTGCTGACCGTTGATGAGGTGGCTAGACTGCTGGACTCTATCCCCGTTTCTCAAAACAGAGAGCATGATGGTGCCGTGTCGGAGTTTCCCGATGATCCGGTGATGTTGCGTGACAAGGCATTGCTCGAATTCATGTATGCGACCGGTGCCCGCGTGTCGGAGGCGTGCGGTGCGAATCTCGATGATGTCGATGTGGACGGCAGAATCGCAAGGCTTATGGGCAAAGGCTCTAAGCAGCGGCTGGTTCCCGTCGGCAGCTATGCGTGCGAAGCGATCATCCGGTATTTGCATGCGGGGCGTCCTAAGCTGGAATCCAAATCGAAAGGTCCCGTGGAACGGCGTGCCCTATTTCTGAATAAACGAGGAAAAAGATTGTCGCGACAGTCGGTTTGGGAAATCATCAGGGGAGCGGGGGAGCGTGCGCACATCGATAAGCCGCTGCATCCTCACACCTTGCGGCACTCTTTCGCCACGCACCTTATTCAGGGCGGTGCCGATGTGCGTACCGTGCAGGAGCTGCTTGGTCATGCAAGCGTTACCACCACACAGATTTACACGCATATCAGTCCTGAAAACCTGATTGAGACATATCTGATGTCTCATCCGCGCGCCAGATGATGGTGTTGCTGCCGTTTTGAACGGTGACAATGGACTAGCATGGATTACAGTGAAAATTGACACAAGGATGTTGGTAAGGTAAACGGTATGCCTACGGATTTGCTTGGACGTGATTATGAGACGTTTCCCGCTCCGGAGCCGCTGCAGACGCACGGTCCGGCGAGGATCATCGCCATGTGCAACCAGAAAGGTGGCGTCGGCAAGACCACCAGTTCCATCAATATCGCTGGTGCATTGAGCCAGTATGGGCGTCGCGTGCTTATCGTCGATTTCGACCCGCAGGGTGCGGCCACGGTGGGGTTGGGCATCAACGCCAATACCGTGGAAGATACGGTGTACACCGCACTGTTCAATCCTCGCATGGATGTGCATGATGTGATTCGGCATACCGATTTCGAGAATCTCGATATCATGCCGGCCAACATTGATCTGTCCGCCGCTGAAGTGCAGTTGGTCACCGAAGTTGGGCGCGAGCAGGTGCTGGCTGGCGTGTTGCGTCAGGTCAAGGATGAATACGATGTGATCATCGTCGATTGCCAGCCTTCTCTGGGTTTGCTTACGGTGAATGCGCTGACCGCGGCCGATGGCGTGATCATTCCCGTGGCTGCTGAGTTCTTCGCACTGCGAGGCGTGGCCTTGTTGATGCAGTCCATCGAAAAAGTACAATCCCGCATCAATCCGAGTCTGGAAGTGTACGGAGTGCTCGTCACCATGTTCACGCATACCTTGCATTGTGATGAAGTGTTGCAGCGTATTTATGAGGCATTCCAAGGCAAGGTCTTCCATTCAGTCATCTCACGTTCCATCAAACTTCCGGATTCCACGGTTGCGGCCGCGCCTATCACCATTTATGCGCCGAACCATAAGACCGCGAAGGAATATCGTGAGGTTGCCCGAGAGCTGATTGCTCAGGGCATCGTCGCATAAGACGCATAGGGCTCCTTCGTGGAGCCTTTTTCGTTGAAGGGCATACGTGGGTTGAAATTCAAGCGGTGTGGTGAAACACTGCACTTATAGTCATGTTGACTATAAGTGCTACACTGTGATTCCGGAACAATTCAAATTGACAAAAGATCGGAGAGGTGAGGTCGCGATGATCATGGGCAATGTCTCAGAACGACGCAAACAGCCGCCGCAGGTGGGCGTTTCCGTGGTCATTCTCGCTTTGGGGCCAGCTTCCCACGGAACGCAGGAACATGCTCGAACCAGTGCGGGATCCACCTTGTGGATACCGCTGGTCCGGCGCGTGCGCCAGCCTTTTCTTGGCCAGTGGGCGTTGCCCGGTGGTGGTTTGAGGGCTGACCACTCGCTGGAGCAATCTGCCTACGTTGCGCTGGAATCCACGACATCGTTGCATCCACGGTATCTTGAACAGCTGTATACATTCGGCGATCCAGCGCGCTCACACGGCGGGTTGCCGATGGTATCCATCGTCTATTGGGCGTTGGTCGACGATCTTAACGGGCAACTCGGGCAGAGTATCGACGACAATGTCAAATGGTTTCCTGTGGATGATCTGCCTGAGTTGGCATTTGACCATGGCGACATCGTGGACTACGCCCTCAGCAGACTTCGCGGCAAAATCGAATATCCGCAGATCGTCACCAGATTGGTAGGCGAGAGGTTTACGCTGAGCCAGCTGCATGACGTGTACGAGGCCGTTGCCGGTCAGAGCATCGATCTGGCGAATTTCCGCCGTAAGATGCTCGCATCCGGGCAGCTGGAGGACACCGGTGACAAATTGCGTGTCGGACGCAATCGTCCGGCAACGGTGTATCGCTACACCATGGATGTGCTCCGACAGTCGACATGGAGCGATGCTCGGGATCGCCATGATTTCGATGTGCGGGAAACGCAGGATGATGTGCTTTCCGCGTTGACGACGATCTGACGTCTTTCCGGATTGTTTCCTTTTCAGACGATTCTGTCTGGTTTTCGGCATGCCTTGTAGGCATGGTCGTTTCGTATGAGAGGAAGAAGTATGACATCCGTGCAATCCGCGTCGGTTGCTTCGTCGGGTTCGTTGACACGCAATGAGCGTCTTGATCGCCTGTCGTTTAACAAAGCGCATAGGAAACTTCTGGTGGCGTCCGGTATCGGCTGGGCTTTCGACGCCATGGACGTCGGCTTGGTGTCATTCGTTGTGACGGCCATCGCGGCTGACCCGCATTTCAATCTGACACCAACCGAGAAAAGCTGGGTGCTGTCCATCGGCTTCGTCGGCATGGCGATCGGTGCTGCGCTGGGTGGTTTTGTAGCCGATCGTGTTGGCCGCAAAACGGTCTTTTCCGCGACGCTGGTGATTTTCGGCTTGGCGAATGGCGGCATGGCACTGTCATGGTCGTTGGCCGCGCTTTTGATCGCTCGTCTGATCATCGGTCTTGGTTTGGGCGCCGAACTGCCAGTGGCTTCCACTCTGGTTTCTGAATTCTCTCCGACCAAACAACGCGGTCGTATGACGGTGCTGTTGGAATCCTTCTGGGCTGTCGGCTGGATTGTCGCCGCCTGCATTGGCTACTTTGTGATTCCGAATACCGGCGATTGGGGTTGGCGCTGGGCTTTGCTCATTGGCGCGTTGCCGCTGCTGTATGCCATTGTGACGCGTGTTCATATTCCGGAATCCGTGCGATTCCTGGAATCCAAGGGGCGTGAGGACGAAGCCGAACAGGCCGTACGCTATTTCGAACAGGCAGGTGGCATCGAGCCAGTGGCTTCCCCGAAGGGCAAACCACTGCCGAAGATCAACACCCGCGAACTGTTCGGCAAAAAGTGCAGCGCGCGCACCGCAGCCATTTGGGCCACGTGGTTCTTCGTGAACTTCTCCTACTATGGAGCGTTCACATGGATGCCGTCGCTGCTGGCCGACCAGTTTGGCTCGCTGACCAAGTCGTTCGGCTATACGCTGGCCATCGCCGTCGCGCAGTTGCCGGGATACTTCCTGGCCGCATGGCTGGTGGAGATCTGGGGCCGCAGGAAGACGCTGAGCGTGTTCCTTGCCGTGTCAGCCGTGGCCGCGTTTGCTTTCTCGCAAGCGGGTTCCGTAGCTGCGGTGTTGGGCTTTGGCATGTTGCTGTCCGCATCCAATCTTGGCGCGTGGGGCGTACTGTATGCGGTGACTCCGGAAATCTATCCGACCCGCCTGCGCGCTGCTGCGTCCGGTGCTGCTGCGGCATGTGGCCGAGTGGCTGCCATCATAGCTCCGCTGCTCATGCCGTGGTTCCTGACGCTGTCCGGTGGCAACAAGGCGGTGGCATTCATCGTTTTCGCGGTCGCCTTCATTCTGGCCTGCGTTGCGGCGTTGTGCTTGCCGGAACGCACTGGTAAGGAACTTGAGGATTAACGAATTATTTTGAGTGGTCCCAAGAGATCATACGTTTGCGGTTGTTGAGATTCGACAACCGCAAACTTTGTATGTGGACGAAAGCGCTGGGACCGGAACTGTCGTAATGGTTCGCTAGGATTGGCTCGGTTTGTGTGGAGTACGGATTTGTAAGTACCGATAACCAGTATGTACCGAACGGTAACGCAAGAGAACAGCAATACTAAGAGAGGTTTCGATGGCGGTTCGCGGCGATATTCGAAATGTAGCGATTGTGGCACACGTCGATCACGGCAAGACCACGTTGGTCAATGCCATGCTGGCACAGTCCCACGTGTTCAACGAACGTGAGGAAGTTCCGGATCGTGTGATGGATTCCAATGATCTGGAACGTGAGAAGGGCATCACCATCCTCGCCAAGAACACCGCTGTGCAGTACACCGGTCCGCTGGCCGCCAAGTACGGCCATCCGGAAGGCATCACCCTCAACATCATCGATACTCCTGGTCACGCCGATTTCGGCGGCGAGGTCGAGCGTGGCATCTCCATGGTTGATGGCGTCGTGCTGCTCGTCGACGCATCCGAAGGCCCGCTGCCGCAGACCCGCTTCGTGCTGCGCAAGGCTTTGGAAGCCAAGCTGCCGGTTATCCTGTGCGTGAACAAGACCGATCGTCCGGACGCACGTATCGAAGAGGTCGTTGGAGAATCCTCCGATTTGCTGCTCGGCCTGGCTCAGGACGTTATCGAAGAGGGTATCGATCTCGATGAGGATGCGCTGTTCGACCTGCCGGTCATCTACTGCGCGGCCAAGGCCGGCTACGCTTCCGAAAACCAGCCGGAGAATGGCGGTCTGCCGGATAACGAAGATCTCGAACCGCTGTTCGAAGCCATCATCAAGAACATTCCGGCTCCGGAATACGAGGAAGGCGCGCCTTTGCAGGCACACGTCGCCAACATCGATTCCTCCGATTTCCTGGGTCGACTCGGCTTGGTGCGTATCTACAACGGCACTCTCGAAAAGGGCAAGACCTACGGTCTGTCCCGTGTGGACGGCTCCGTCGAAAACTTCCGCGTCTCCGAACTGCTGCGTACGCAGGGTCTTGAGCGCACCCCGGTCGATTCCGCGGGCCCTGGCGACATCGTCGCAGTCGCCGGCGTGAATGACATCATGATCGGCGAAACCATCGTTGATCCGTCCGATCCGCGTCCGCTGCCGCTGATCCACGTTGATGATCCGGCCATCTCCATGACTTTCGGCATCAACGATTCCCCGCTTGCCGGAACCGAAGGCAAGGACCACAAGCTTACCGCCCGCATGATCAAGGATCGCCTTGACCGCGAACTCATCGGCAACGTGTCCATCAAGGTGCTGCCGACCGAACGCCCGGATGCATGGGAAGTCCAGGGTCGTGGCGAGCTCGCCTTGGCCGTGCTTGCCGAACAGATGCGTCGTGAAGGCTATGAGCTGACCGTCGGCCGCCCGCAGGTGGTCACCAAGACCATCGACGGCGTGATCAACGAACCGATGGAAAACACCACCATCGACGTTCCGGAAGAGTACATGGGCACTGTCACCCAGTTGCTCGCCGACCGTAAGGGCCGTATGGAGAACATGACCAACCATGGCACTGGCTGGGTTCGTCTGCAGTTCACCGTGCCGTCCCGTGGTCTGATCGGCTTCCGCACCGCACTGCTTTCCGCCACCCGTGGCACCGGTATCGCATCCTCCATCTCCGCCGGCTACGCTCCGTGGGCTGGCCAGATCGTGACCCGCCAGAACGGTTCCATGGTCTGCGATCGCAAGGGTATCGCCACTCCGTACGCCATGCAGCGTCTGCAGGCACGTGGCAACTTCTTCGTCGAACCGCAGTCTCCGGTGTACGAAGGCCAGGTCGTCGGCGTGAACAACAAGCCTGATGAGCTGGATGTGAACATCACGCTGGCCAAGCATATGACCAACATGCGTTCCTCCACCGCAGATGTGCTCGAAACCCTGACTCCGCCGATCAAGATGAGCCTCGAAGAGTCCTTGGACTTCGCCAACGAGGACGAGTGCGTGGAAGTCACTCCGGAATCCATCCGTGTGCGCAAGATTATTCTCAGCCGTGAGGATTGGTACAAGTGGCGCGCCAAGCAGCGTCGACAGAACAACGCTCAGAATAACAAGTGATTCTTCACGTTGTTCTGCGGCTTCGCAAGCACGGTAGTGTGCTTGCTCACTTCGCCTACGGTGAGCCCGCTGAGCTCTCCGTTTGACGGCTCAGCAGAATAACGCTCAGAAGAACAAGTGATTCTGTTATTGCTTCCATGAAAAAGAGATACGTGTCCTCGCGTATCTCTTTTTCTTTTCAGGTTGGTGAGCGATAGTAGGGGATATGATGCAACAGATGAAGCAATCGCATGATACGTATGGGTCGAATCAAGACGTGGCGCCCGATGCGCAACTGATGCCATGGTCATACCGTCTGCCGATTTGGGGACGGTTCCTCGTCGATCTGGTTTCCGGAATCATAGTCGGAGTAGTGGGAACCATGGCCCATCGCATGGGCGCATCCATGAATATTCCCTACGGATTGGCGATCGCCTATCTCATGGTGATCATTTCGACATGGTCAGCTCGATCACGCGACGGTGTCTCAGGCCTCGCATTGCACTTGATCGGCTCCTCTCTGGTGGTCTGGACGGTGATGTCGGGGTATGGTCCGGGAGGAGACGCCATGATTCCTGTGGGATTCGGTGGAGATGATCCCATGCCGTTCTTCAGTGAACAGGCAGGATACATGTGGCTGTACGGTGTCGTGCTTATTCCGGTTGTGATGCTGGTGCTGCCGAAACGTTGGTTCGTCACACCTCCGCGTAAGGAGACGCGTGATGGTGCGTTTGCTGCTGATACGCAGACGAACGAGGGTAAAACATCTGATAACGCCCAACCGGTGGAATAATCGGCAGTCGATTCCACGGCAATGAGGTAAGGTTCAGGGGAACACCAAGAATAAGGAATGGGGTTGAATGAGCGCACGAAAGCTGTTCTATCTAGGTCCGCAAGGCACCTTCACCCATCAGGCCGCAGTCAATGCATCACAGGCACTGGCCCATCTTGAGCCGGAAGGATTCGAATTGGTGGCTGCGGATGACGTACCGCAAATCCTTGATGCCGCGCAGCGGGGCGAAGGATGGGGCGTCGTGGCATGGGAAAACAACGTCGAAGGTTACGTGGTGCCGAATCTGGACGCGCTCATCGACGCCAAAGATCTAGTCGGATTTGCGCGAGTGGGCGTCGACGTAACTTTCGACGCATATGTGCGTGCGGGATCCAATCCGGAAGACGCCACCGTGGCTACCGCACACGCGCATGGTCTCGCGCAATGCAAACGTTTCATCGCGGAACACCATTTGGAACCGACTCCAGCGCCATCCAATGCTGCCGCATGTCGCGATATCAAAGCAAACGAAATAGCTTTCGGGCCAAGTATTTGCGGTGAACTCTACAATGTGACGCGCATCGGTACCGCCGTGCAGGATTATCAAGGCGCACAGACTGATTTTCTTGTGCTCGCACCACGCAAGGAAGCCGGAAAACTGTTGGAACAGCCTCGTTCGCAAGCTGATATGGAATACGAATCCGTGCTGACGCTTATTCCGCTTGTCACAGGTCCTGGCGTACTCGCGAACCTGCTGGACGTATTCCGCGATGCAGGCCTCAATATGACAAGTTTCATCTCGCGGCCAATCAAAGGACGCACAGGCACATACAGTTTTATCGCGACGCTTGATGCGGCGCCATGGGAGCAACGCTTCCATGGAGCGCTGGTCGAAATCGCCGAACACGGTGACTGGGCCAAAACTCTGGCCGTATACCCACGAAGGGAACGCCCCAATCCTCCAGTCACCTCATGGATGCTGCCGCAGGGAGGCGTACGGCTTGACGAACAGCATCTGCCAGATGATTGGCAGAACAGCGAAACGGTCGGAAAGGAGCTGATGTGGTGAAGCAGCGTATCGCAATCGTAGGCCTTGGTCTTATCGGAGGGTCACTGGCTCGCAGACTCGTTAATGCTGGCTGTGAAGTCATCGCATGGAACCATAACGATCGTCCATATGAAACTGCGAAAGCGGACGGCATACGATGTGTGTCCACACTGGCCGCGCTTGCCGGCACAAAACCTGACGTGCTTGTGTTATGCAATCCGCTCAAGGCCATGCCGCAAATCCTGGGTGCGTTGAAGCCACTGATCGATACGGACATCACCACGCTCACCGATGTCGGCAGTGTCAAAGCAATGGTTCGGGAACAGGTTAAAGCCGTTGGATTGGAACATTGCTATGTGGGCGCGCATCCCATGGCAGGCAATGAGCTGTCCGGATGGGAATCGTCGGATCCGACGCTTTACGATGGCGCGCTCTGGGCCATCACCGTAGATGAAAACACCGAGTATCAGCGGTTCCGCGCCGTTGCGACAATGATTGTGGATCATTGTTCCAACCGACTCATCGTTCTTGACGATGCGACCCACGATCGTTGCGCGGCACTGATTTCCCACATGCCACACGTCATTTCCACAGCTATGATCAACGAGCTGGTGGCCAATCCCAACCGGAACATTGCAGCCGCGCTCGCCGCTGGTTCATGGCGGGACATGACTCGTGTTGCGCTAACCGATCCAAACCGTACCCGTGCAATGGTGGAAGAGGACGCCGCCAATGTCGAAGCGTTGCTGCGTAATATGGCCAATCGGTTGACGCTTATGGCCAACGTGCTGCACGGCATGACCACGCAACAGGGCTCGCCCACTGCCGGTGACGACAAGGAGATGGCGCGTTTCTTCATACAAGGGCAGCCATTCCGTGAATACAAGGCTCTCGCCAAAGAACCTGACTTCGAAGAACGTTGCAAAACGGTCGAACTGGCAATTCCCGAAACCGGATGGCAGCAGATGCTTCTGGAGTCGGCGCGTAGGGGAGAGCATATCGTGCGATTCGACGGTTACCGTCAAGCTATGGCACAGGTGCGTTCCGCAGTGTGACGCGCTATGGGCGCGGCCGTGTCATGGAACGTTCCGGAACCGGTTTGACAGTGACGATGGTGTCGGCGGGAATGCTGACACGTTGCTCCGGGCGTGAACCGTTGGCTGCCGCATCGCGCGTCATTTCCAATGTCTGCCCGTCCCAAGAACGTACGTGACCGACATAATCGCGGAATTTCATGCGCTGGTCCTTTGGATCGACACCTTCGCAGGTGCGCACCACAATGCGTGCACCTGCTGGAATTTCGTTTGGAATCGGCATAATCTCCCCTTCGAATAGACGATCATCGACGGATTCGCTGAGCGAACGCTACTGGACAGCATAGTTGGTCTCCTTTCAAGTTGTGCCGGTATTTCGGTTTCTATCGGAGAATGGACACATAATGGAAAGAAATTCATGGATTTGGGCTTGCTGTTGAGCTCGGGAAAGGCTGATCGGCATGCTGTTCGATGAGAGCGTAGAGGCATTCGATACATATCTGAAAGCCAACCGTGGATTGAGTGAAAACACACGGAAGGCATACCGAGGCGATGTCGAAGAATGTCTGCTTGCCTTGGAGCGGCTTGGATGCAGGGATCTTAACGAGGTGACCATCGAAGATCTTCGCATGTGGATGGCGGAATCATCGAAAAACCATGCGAAAAGCAGCATGGCCCGAAAAACCGTGGCGGTACGTGGTTTTTTCGCGTGGACGCATGAGCATGGCGTGACGACGACGGATCCGGCTTGTGCGCTCATGACCCCGAAAATACCTGATACGTTGCCGGATGTGCTCAGCGAATCACAGGCCGAACAGCTGATGGACCGCGTGGACGAGGACAGTGAAACGTCTCAGCCGAAGGAACGGACTATGAAGCAGCAGGCCATTGAGCTGCGTGACGCTGCAATGCTGGAACTGCTGTATGCGACGGGCATGCGTGTGGCTGAACTGGTGGGACTCGATGTACCGGATGTGGTCTTTTCCAATCGGACGGTCAAAGTGACCGGCAAAGGCAACAAACAACGAGTCATGCCATTTGGCGCTCCGGCGCAAAAAGCGATACTTCGGTGGTTGGATGATGGGCGTCCCCTGTTGGTGGGGGAGCAGTCCGCAGCTGCGTTGTTTCTTGGGAGACAAGGCAAACGCATTGATCAGCGGATGGTACGTCGTGTGGTGCACGCATGCGCGCGTGATGCCGGCGTTCCCGACATTAGTCCTCATGCTCTGCGGCACAGTGCCGCCACGCATATGCTTGACGGGGGAGCGGATTTGCGTGAGGTGCAGGAGCTCCTGGGACATTCCTCGCTGAAGACCACGCAACGGTACACGCATGTCTCCATCGAACAGTTGAAAGCCCGATACGGACAGGCATTTCCACGGGCATGACACGAATCGGCAAAGTACGCTGACAGCGAACAGATATGTCCGTGTCCGTCCATACATACGATGCGGATAAGTTGTTCCGGCGATAAGCGGAAAAACGGTTTGTTTTATCAGATGATGAGTTTTGATTTGACTATTTTGCATGGGCCTCCCTCGGATATGGAGTGGTTGTCCCTCAATCGAGTGATAATGAATCCACCATCAGAACGAAGACGGACGTTGATGCCACGGTATTGACGCCCGCCTTCTTTTTGAACAGTGTCTTACGGCTCTGGAAATAATGGATAAGGAGAATATGAATTCCATGAAGAAGAAAGCTCTGGCTTTCGCTGCGGCCGCATGCGCATTCGGTATGCTGCTCAGCGGGTGCGGCTCTTCCAACGGTGGCTCCACCGCTGACAAGGGTTCCAACGTCATCACCGCATACAATTCCGAACCGCAGAACCCGCTCATCCCGGGCGACTGCAACGAGACCGGCGGCGGCAAGCCGCTCGACTTGCTGTTCGCACGTCTGATTTCCTTCGACGCCAAGGGCAACGCCTCCAACGAAGTGGCGGAGTCCATCAAGTCCAACGATGACGCCACCCAGTACACCATCAAGCTCAAGGATGGTTGGAAGTTTACCGACGGCACCCCGGTGACCGCCGAATCCTTCACCAAGGCATGGAGCTACACGGCCAACGCCAAGAACGCCCAGCTCGGCTCCTCCTTCTTCTCCACCATCAAGGGCTATGACAAGCTGCAGGACGGAGACAACCTCAAGGGTGACGAGCAGCTTGAAGGTCTGAAGATCGTCAACGATCACGAGTTCACCGTCGACCTGAACCAGTCCGACTCCGTGTTCGCCATCAAGGTCGGCTACACCGCATTCGCCCCGCTGCCGGAATCCTTCTTCAAGGATCCGAAGGCCTTCGGCGAGAAGCCGGTCGGCAACGGCCCGTACAAGTTCCAGTCCTGGGACCACGACAACCAGATCGTGCTGGTGAAGAACCCCGACTACAAAGGCAATCGCGTTCCGAAGAACGACGGCGTGACCTTCAAGGTCTACACCAAGGATGAGGCCGCCTACGCCGACATCCAGTCCGGTTCCCTCGACGTGATGGAATCCGTTCCCGCCTCTGCCACCAAGACCTTCGAAAAGGACTCCACCGTGCAGGCCTATAACAAGGCTGGTTCCGTCATTCAGCAGTTCACTATTCCGTCCAATGTGAAGCATTTCGAGGCCGGTACCGAAGAAGGCACCCTGCGTCGACAGGCCATCTCCATGGCCATCAACCGCCAGAACATCTGCAAGAAGGTGCTCAACGGCACCGGCACCCCGGCCGCCGACTTCACCTCCCCGCTGACCCCGGGCTACTCCGATTCCCTCACCGGTTCCGACAACCTGAAGTACAACGAGAAGAAGGCCAAGGAACTGTGGGCGAAGGCCAACGCCATCAGCCCGTGGACCGCTGACGACAAGCTCACCTTCGCCTACAACGCCGATGGCGGTCACGAGGTCATCTACACCGCTGTCGTGAACTCCATCAACAACGTGTTGGGCGACGGTGTTGCCGCCACCAACCCGTACCCGACCTTCAACGATTTCCGCACCGCCGTGTCCGACCGCAAGGTGAACGGCGCGTTCCGTAGCGGCTGGCAGCCGGATTACCCGTCCGCCGAAAACTACCTGATGCAGAACTTCGCGTCCTCGGCCGCCGATGGCAATGGTTCCAACGACGGTGATTACAAGAACTCCAAGTTCGACGATCTGTGCAACCAGGCCGCTGCCTCCAAGTCCGTCGCAGACGCCAACAAGCTGTACCAGCAGGCACAGGAAGTGCTGCTCAACGACCTTCCGGCCGTTCCGCTGTACTACGCCAATGCCTATGGTGTGGCCTCGACCGGTGTTTCCGGCTTCGAGATGAACTGGCAGAACCTGCCGGTCTACGAGAATATGACCAAGTCCGGCAAGTGAGCCGTTCTCTGATTTGATTTCGTAGGATCGGTATGAAGGAAGGGACGGATTCGAATATCCGTTCCTTCCTTTCCGCGTAATAAACAGGACTTCCATCGGAGGTCCGATGACGGCTGGACATGCGGCATTAACAGAAGATGTCCGCGCATGGGGTATATTTTCAACTGTCTTTCATGAAACTGCAATATAGAGCACTGTGGTGCAGTATCACTGATACGTAACGGGGCAAGCGCCGGCCGCCCCGGGCCCCATGACTTATACGTGCGAACGTTAAGAGAGAAGCCGCAAATGGCTGGCGAACGAGTGAGTAATCAAAAGGAGAAACCAATGGGCAAGTATCTTCTGCGACGCATTCTGCAGATGATCCCTGTGGTTCTCGGCACGACGCTTCTGGTGTACGCCCTGGTGTTCGCGTTGCCGGGCGACCCGGTCAAGGCGATGTTCGGCGACAAGCCGGTCAACGAAGCGGTCGCGGCCCAGATCCGTGCCGAATACAATCTGGACAAGCCGTTCATCGTCCAGTATCTGCTGTTCCTGAAGAACGCGCTGACCCTCGACTTCGGCAAGACCTTCTCTGGGCAGCTTGTCATCGACGTGATCAGCCGTGCCTTCCCCGTAACCATCAAGCTCGCCCTGATGGCCTTCGTGTTCGAGATGGTTTTCGGTGTGATCTTCGGTGTGATCTCCGGCCTGAAGAAGGGCAAGTGGTGCGATACCGTCATCCTGATCTTCTCCCTGCTGCTCATCTCCGTGCCGACCTTCGTCACCGGCTTCCTGTGCCAGTACTTCCTTGGTGTGAAATGGCGTCTGCTGCCGGTTACCGCCGGAGCGAATCCAGGCTTCCTCGACCTGCTGATGCCGGCCATGGTGCTTGGCTCGGTATCGATGGCGTACATCATTCGTCTGAGCCGTACGGAGATTTCGTCCAACATCGCCCTCGACTATGTGCGCACCGCGCGCGCCAAAGGCATGGACAACAAATCCGTCATGCTGCGCCACGTGCTGCGTAACTCCATGATCCCCGTCGTCACCTATCTGGGCCAGGATCTTGGCGCACTGATGGGCGGCGCGATGATCTCCGAAACCATCTTCAACGTGCATGGCATCGGCTACCTGACCTATCAGAGCATCCTCAAGGGTGAAGGCAACCTGGTGGTGTCCATCGTGACGCTGCTCATGCTGATCTTCGTGGTCTGCAATCTGCTGGTCGACATGCTGTACGCCGCGCTTGATCCGCGAATCCGTTACGCGTGAGTTGAGGGAGGTAACAAGAAATGACCGAAATGAATGAGACCAATCTTTCCACCGTGCTTCCGGGACAGGAACGCTATGTGGCACCGCTCGATGAGACGCCTCTGAAGGCCGTCGACTCGATGGATGAATCCGCCCCGGCCTCAAGCATGTGGGCCGATGCGTGGCGCACCCTGCGTAAAAACCCGTTGTTCATCATCTCCGGACTGCTGATTATCTTCATCGTGTTCGTGGCGCTGTTCCCGAGCGTATTGACCAAGCAGAACCCGAACTACTGCACGCTCGACAATTCCCTCGATCCGGCTTCCGCTGGCCATCCGTTCGGCTTCGACCTGCAAGGTTGCGATGTTTACTCCCGCGTGGTCTACGGCACCCGCACCTCGCTGAGCGTCGGCGTGTTCGCCACACTGCTGGTGGTACTGCTCGGAACGCTGATTGGCGCAATCGCGGGCTTCTTCGGAGGATGGGTCGACGCCGTGCTGAGCCGACTGACCGATATCTTCCTCGCGCTGCCGATTCTGCTTGGCGCCATCGTGGTGCTCCAGATGTTCAAGACGAGCAGCTCCATCTGGAAGATCATCCTGGTGATGACGCTGTTCGGCTGGACCTCCGTGGCACGAATCGCGCGAGGCGCGGTGATGGAAGCCAAGAACCTCGAATTCAACACGGCATCCACCGCACTGGGATCCACCCCGATCCGCAACCTGTTCCGTCACATCCTGCCGAATTCGCTGGCCCCGATCATCGTGGTCGGCACCACCTCGCTGGCCACCTACATCGTGCTCGAGGCCACGCTGAGCTTCCTGGGCGTTGGCCTGCCCACCACCACGGTCAGCTGGGGCGGAGACATCTCCAACGCGCAGTCCATTCTGCGTACCGACCCGATGGTGCTGTTCTACCCGTCCGCCGCGCTGGCCATCACCGTGCTGGCATTCATCATGATGGGTGACGCCGTCAAGGACGCGCTCGATCCGAAGAGCCGTACGGCCTGAGTGTAAGTGAAGGGATATTCGATGACTGAAATGAGTACCGAGAACAACCTCGAGGCCATGCAGCGCGCCCACGGGCCGCTGTTGGAGGTCAAGAACCTTCAGGTCGACTTCACCACCGATGAAGGCAAGGCCGTGCATGCCGTGCGCAACTCGTCCTTCAGCGTGTATCCTGGTCAGTGGGTGGCCATCGTCGGCGAATCCGGTTCCGGCAAGTCCACCTCCGCCATGGCCGTGCTTGGCCTGCTTCCGGGAACCGGCCATGTTGTCGGCGGCTCCATCAAGCTTGATGGACAGGAGATTTCCGGCTGCAAGCAGAAGGACTTCGACAAGCTCCGTGGCAGCAAGATGGGTCTTGTCCCGCAGGATCCGATGAGCAACCTGAACCCGGTGTGGCGCATCGGCACCCAGGTCAAGGAAGCGTTGGTGGCCAACAACATGGACATCGACCACGAAAAGCGTTCCAAATTCGCCAAGGCTTTGGCCGGCGACGAAGTGGAGCTCAAAGGCAATGACAACGAGACCTTCCTCGGCTCCAAGGAACTGCCTGATCTGACCGCCGCAGCCAAGGAAGCTCTTGTCAAGATCGGCAAGAGCGGTGACGAACTTGACAAGATCATGGCCCAGTTCGCCGAGGAATGGGTTCCGGGATCCGAAACCCGCTGGCGTGTGGCTGATGGCCTGATCAAAGCCGGTGTGAAGGACGATGACGCATGGTACATCGCCAAGAAGTATGTGGTCGGCTCCACCATGGACGACCGCATCGCCGGTCTGCTGTCCGAGGCCGGCCTGCCTGACGCCGCCACCCGTGCCCGACAGTTTCCGCACGAATTTTCCGGCGGCATGCGCCAGCGCGCGTTGATCGCCATCGGTCTGGCCTGCCGTCCGGAACTGCTCATCGCCGACGAGCCGACCTCCGCGCTCGACGTGACCGTGCAGAAGAAGATCCTCGACCATCTGCACATGCTGACCGATTCCCTGGGAACCGCGGTGCTGTTCATCACCCACGATCTCGGTCTGGCCGCGGAACGCGCCCAGCACATCGTGGTCATGTACAAGGGCCAGGTCGTGGAATCCGGTCCTTCCCTGGAAGTGCTGCAGCATCCGCAGCATCCGTACACCAAGCGTCTGGTCGCCGCGGCGCCGTCCTTGGCCTCTCAGCGCATTATCTCCGTCAAGGAGCATGGCGGCGATGCCACCGCGGTCATGGAACACGCGGTGAACGAGGATTCCCTGAAGAAGGGCGAAGCCATCATCACGGTGGACCATCTGATCAAGGAATTCAAGCTGCCGCGCAAGAAGGAGATGTTCAAGGCGGTCGACGATGTGAGCTTCTCCATCAAGAAGGGCACCACGCTGGCCATCGTCGGCGAATCCGGTTCCGGCAAGTCCACCGTGGCCAACATGGTGCTGAAGCTGCTCGAACCAACCGCCGGCACCGTCACCTATGACGGCAGGGACATCTCCGGCTTCAAAGGCAAGGAGCTGCTTGACTTCCGACGTCACGTGCAGCCGGTATTCCAGAATCCGTACGGATCGCTCGACCCCATGTACTCCATCTACCGGTCTATCGAGGAGCCGTTGCGCATCCACGGCATCGGAGACAAGAAGAGCCGTGCCAAGCGCGTGCGTGAACTCATCGACATGGTGGAACTGCCGGAATCGGTGATGAACCGTTACCCGAATGAGCTTTCCGGCGGCCAAAGGCAGCGCATCGCCATCGCACGCGCCATGGCCCTCGACCCGGATGTGATCGTCTGCGACGAAGCCGTCTCCGCATTGGACGTGCTGGTGCAGGACCAGGTGCTTCGCCTGCTCAACGACCTGCAGGCGGAAAAGGGACTGAGCTACCTGTTCATCACCCATGATCTGGCGGTGGTACGCCAGATCGCCGACGAAGTCGTGGTGATGCAGCACGGTAAGCTGGTGGAACACGCCACCACCGACGAGGTCTTCGACCATCCGAAGAAGCAGTACACTCGCGATTTGCTGGACGCCATCCCGGGCGGCAAGCTGCAGCTCGGACTCGACTGATCGCGTCCGCCGTCTGGAAAACCTCCTTCCCTCCGAGGGAGGTTTTCTTGTATTCCGGCTACTCTAAGACGTTATGACGATCACAATCACGACTTCGAATGTGAATGGAATCCGCGCGGCGAAACGCAAAGGCATCGAGCAATGGGCTGCGAAAAACACGCCGGACGTATGGTGCATGCAGGAGGTACGTGCCCCCCAAAACGAAATCGATCCCATCTTCGACGAATTCGGTTTCGAATACGCGACCGCCGGACGCGTCGATGACCAAAGCGAACTCAATCGCATGAACGAAATCTGCCGTATCAAAGGGCGTGCCGGCGTCGGTTTACTGTCGACATTGCCTGTTGCCGAAAAGCGGTATGGTTTGCCGGGACTTGAGGAAGACGTCGATTCCGGACGCTGGATCGAAGCGGATGTGCAAACTCCGCAAGGCTATGTCATTACCGTGACCTGCGTGTATGTGCATGCGGGAAATACCGATGATCCGGAAAAAATGAAGCAGAAAT